>Ga0326727_10000085_pt1 | contig 402503 bp, 326 predicted proteins | sample MB2enrmetagenome_FD_207643 | JGI IMG/M metagenome (GOLD analysis project Ga0326727, IMG submission 207643) | Lab enriched peat soil microbial communities from McLean, Ithaca, NY, United States - MB29MY | ecosystem: Environmental > Terrestrial > Soil > Wetlands > Peat | place: USA: New York...
TCCCTACTGACCGCGGTGCGCGCAGCGTAATTTTTTTCCACAAGAGTCAACCCCTCCAAAAGAAAACGGAGCAAACGGAGCATCCCTCCGTTGGCGGATCGTGCATGATGCGCCTCAGACACGGCGAACCGGAGCGGGGCGCGGCCTCCTAACCCACACCCCTTACAACGCGCCCCGCAAAGATCGCCGGCGAAAATGGTTACGCTGACGCAGGACGAGCGCGACAAATTCATCGCGGGCATCGCGCCCGCAGCGAAAGCCGCGGCCGCGAAGTGGGGCGTGCCGGCGAGCGTCACGATCGCGCAGGCCATCATCGAGTCCGGCTGGGGCCAATCCCAGCTCACGATTCAAGCGAACAATTTTTTCGGCATCAAGGCGGCGTCGCGCTTCGGCGAGTGCTACGTGCAATTTCGCACGAAGGAATTCGTGGACGGCGCGCCGGACTACATCGTGGCGAACTTCGAGAAATTCGCGACGCCGGATGCGGCGTTCGACGCGCATGGCGAACTGATCGCGACGTCCACGCGCTACAGGCCGGCGATGGCGGAGAAGGACGATCCGTTCGAATTCGCCGTGGAGCTGGAGAAGTGCGGCTACTCAACGGATCCGGAGTACGCGAAGAAACTCGCGAGCATCATCATGGTCTACAACCTGAAGGATTTTGACGTGCCGCCGGCGCCGCCCGCAGCGAGCGCCGCGGCTGCGTGAGCACATGAGATCAGGAGCAGCGCGTGGAACCTTGGGGCGGAAGGCAGAGGCTGCAACCCGCGACACAAACCGTTTCTGGCGCTGCGGATAGTGGGAAGTCGAGTTTGAGGAACTCGCGCAGTTTCAATTTCGCGCGTTGCTCCTGAGAAAGACGGACGAAGGATGAACGTATTCAGCGGTCTCTTCGGCGACGTCGGGTCCCTGGTCACGGGCATCAAGGACGACGACCAGAAGCGGCTCTGCATCAGCGCAGTGATGAGCGCGAGCTACAGCATGGGGATTTCCTTCCTGTGGCGGACCGGGCAGCGCAACCTGCTTGGATTCGGTCCCGCGCTCCGCGATGCGGCCACGAGCGCGTATCTGAGCCTGCACGCGCTGGAGAAGAAAGGGTTCGCGCTGACGATGCCGAAGGATCTGTTGGATCCGGCCAACCTGACAAAGTTTCAGACGGAAGAAGTGAGTAAATAAAAAACGGGAGGAAAGCATGTCGACAAATCCAGTGGTACCGGCGCCGAGCCAAAGCTTGCTGCACAAGATCGGGAGCTGGTTCGTGAAGGCGAAGGTCAAGATCGAAGCGGATCTCGCGGCGATCGTGGGCCCGAGCCTCGCGACGGAAATTGAATCGGCCTTTGGCGGAATTCTCAAGACGGCCGAGGGGCAGATCGCGCAGAGCGTCGTGGCCGAAGCGGCCGACGCGGTGAGCGGTCAGATCAACGTGAGCCAGGCCGTGGACGCCACGGTGAAGGCGATCGCCGCGACCGGCAAAACGATTTCGCAGTCCGCTGCAACGGCGCTCGTGGCGGCCGCGCAGCAGAAAGTTGCCTCGCTGGCGCAATCGGCAGCGAGCTGAACGAGATACGTCATAGATGATGCGCAGTGCGGCGCCGGGGAAGCCCCGCAGTAAGGGCGAGAGAAAAGCGGAGGCCGTGATGAACGGAGCAACACCGTGAGTCCACACCCGAAGGGGATCTCCGGCGCCGATTAGAAAGAGGGACGCCATGATCAAGTGGCTTGAGGGGAAGAAGACGTACATCGCCGCGGCGGCGATCGCGATCGCCGCGGGCGTATTTTTCTTTTTGAACCGGCTGAGTGCGCCGGATTTCACGATGGCGCTCGGCGCGGCCGCGTCGATCGCGGGGCTTAGTGCGAAGCTGAACCGCTATTTGCCGGACATCGTTCAGGGCCTCGAAGACGTGAAGGCGAAGAATTACGGCGCCGCGGCGGGAATCGCCGTGAAGGACGCGATCGAAACGAAGGGCTGATGCCGGACTCGACGACAGGAATAAAGAGCGCGGTCACGGACGAGACCATCACGAAGTACCTGCACTACGGCCTCGCCGGGGGATCGGGCACAGTAATCGCTTTAGCCGTGATCGACGCCGTGTCGAAGCGGCCGGGATTCCTGCCGCAGCTCATCAGCGGCGGCGCGCTCTATTTTGCGTTCGCGGTGATCGCGCTGCTGCTCTACGACCGGCGCGCGGCGGCTAGCGCGCAGATGCAGGAACGGAACGTCGTCGCGCAGGAGATGCTGGCCAAGAACGTGGGCGACCTGGTGAACAAAAGCTCGGAGCGCGAACGCGAGCAGGAGATCCTGGTGAACCACATCGCGTCGCAGTATCAGGCGATCCTCGACGGGATCACCGACATCCGGGAAGGGCTGAAGAGACCATGAGCGTCGTGAGAGCGGAGCGCGAGCGGCGGCTGCGCGGGGAAATTCTCCGGCTGCTTCGCGAATGCCACGAAAATCAGCAGTCCGCGTACGACGACGTCGTGCTCGCCGGCGTGCTGGACCGCCTGCACTTCGATGTCAGCGTGAACCTCGTGCGCGCGCTGCTGCAGGACCTGAAGGAGCGCGGCCTCGTGAAATACGTGCAAGAGAAGGACCGCGTGACGGGAAAAATCTCGATCCGCGAGATCAAGATTCTCCCGCGCGGGCGCGACGTTCTCGACCAGACGGTCGAAGACAAGTCGGTCGAGCTGATCGGTTGAAGATGAATGGCGCACAAGCACAGACCGAAGACGGGCGAAGTGCGGAGAACGCGCCAGCCATTTCGTCTGGACAAGCTGCCGCAGAAGGCACGCGACGCGATCTTGAAAGCGCGCGCCGAGGGGCTTACGTGGGACGAGACAGCAGAGCGCGCATCGGCGGCCGCAGGCGCTCCGATCGGCCATTCGTCCTGCCATCGCTGGTACGACGTGCGGGTGGAGCAGGTGCAGCGCGAAGTGCTGGCGCAATCGGAACGCGCGCGCGAGCTCGCCGCCGCGTTTCGCGGGAAGGGCTTCAAGGATCTGCCGGAATCCGCGGTGAACGCGCTCTCGGCGGAAGTCTTCGCGGTGATGGAAGCGAGCAGCGGGGCGCAGCGCGGGGCGGCCCTCGGCGGGCTCGTGCTGGTGTTATCGAAATTGATCGCCGCGCAGGCGCGACAGCGCGCGGTGGAGCTCGAAGAGGAAAAGGTCAAGCTCGCGAAGGACAAGTTCGAAGAGGTCCGCGCGCGCGCGGAGAAGGCCACCAGTGACGCCGCAAAAAAACTCGCAGGCGGCCGGCAGCTCACGGTCGACGACATCAACCGGATCCGGCGTAACGCTCTTGGACTCCCGCCCATCGCTGCCGGCGACGCTTCAGCTTAGGCCCTACCAGCAGAAGTGGATTGACGACACTTCGCGCTTCAAGGGATGCGTGAAGGCCGCGCGGACCGGCTTTTCCTTCGCCGCGGCCGTCGAGGCCGTACTCGATTCGCTCGCGGTTCCCAACACGACCTGGACGGTGCTCTCCCACTCGAAAGCGGGTTCGCGCGAGTTCATCGAGGAGGGCGTTGGCACCATCAAGGAGATCATCAACGCCACGGCGCGGCTGTACGAGGAGCCGTTCGCCGACGAGCTCGGCGCGACGGACACGCTGGCGCACCGCGCCGATTTTGCGAACGGGTCGCGGATCATCGCGCTGCCGGCGAATCCGCGCACGGCCCGCGGCTACCCGGGCAACGTCATCCTCGACGAATTCGCTTTCCAGGAAGCGAGTTACGCGATTTGGGCGGCCGTCTCGCGCCAGATCGCGCTCGGCCACAAGCTGCGCGTGCTTTCGACGCCGAACGGCGAACAGGGAAAATTCTTCGATCTGGCGAAGGAATTCGGCGTCGCGGACGGCGTCGCGCCCGATCCGAATCCGAAGAAGACGGGCCCGTGGTCCTGGCACTGGGTGGACGTCCTGAGCGCGATTGCGCAGGGCTGCCCCATCAATCTCGCGGACATGGAAGAGCTTTACAAGGGCGACACCGCGACGATGCAGCAGGAATTCTTCTGCATCTTTCTCAGAGCCGTGGGCTCGTGGATCGAGCCCGAGCTCGTGGCGCGCTGCGAGAGCGACGACTGCACGATCGATTGGCCGGCCGGATACGTGCCGCTGGGGCCGCTCTTCGCCGGAATCGACGTGGCGCGCGATCGCAACAAGTCGGTGCTCTGGCTCGACGAGAAAATCGCGGGCATCAAGTTCACGCGCATGGTGATGCGGCTCTACGACACGCCGTTCTTCAAGCAGGAAAAGAAGAACGATCAGGCGCGCCTGTTCGGCGAGTGGGTGAAGATCGCGGCGCGGACCGCGATCGACAGCACGGGCATGGGCCTGGGCCTTTACGAATTCCTGAACGCGGAGTATCCGAGCCGCGTGCTGGGCGTGAACTTCGCCGGCTCGACCGATGGCGGCGTGCGCATCAAGACGGACCTGGCGGTACGCATCAAAAGCGAAATGGAAAAGGGCCGCACGCGCATTCCGCGCGATTTCGAGATCCGCCAGGCGTTCACCACGATCAAGCGCATGCCGACGAGCACGGGCGTGAAGTTCGACGCGCCGCAGATCGAGATGGACACGCCGAGCGGCGTGAAGAAGAAAGTCTTCGGGCACGCGGACGAGTTTTGGGCGAAGGCGCTCGCGGACCTGGCGGCGGATCAATCGCTCCAGCTCGGCGTTCTCGAGTATCTCGTAGAGGAACAAAAGAGGCGCGGCATGGAGCAATTCGAGCGATTGCAGAAGCCGGTGGTCGTGGCGCAAACGGAGAAGTGCACCGTGTGCGGCTCGACGTGCGTGCAGCGGGTCCAGGGGCGCCGCCGTTGCAATCAATGCGGCACGTACCTCGACGCCCCGCCAAAGGCGGATTTAGGTCCGAGTCGAGGAGAGATGCTGGCGAAAGCCGGGAGGTAATCAGTAATGGCAGATGCGAGCAAGAATTATTCGGTGAGCACGTTCAGCGCGCCGACGGGCGTGTGGACGCCGGTGATCGCACCGATTTCCTGCAGCGGCTTCTCATTGGTCGGGAGTGCGGCTCTCACGCTTGCCTCAGACCCCAACAATTCGGCGACGCAGAAGGCATTGGGCGCGGGAACCCAGGAGTTCGTACCCGCTGCCAAGGGGGTCCGCTGGTTTCCAGGCGCGGTGGTGCTTTGGGTCCAGCCGTCGGGCGGCAGCGCCGTGACGGTCACGGCCACGTTCGTTCTGTGACAAGGAGCGGAAGATGAAGAGAATCTGCATCAAACAATTTCTGGCGCTGGCATTCTCGGTCATCGCGCTCGCGGCGCCGAGATCGCTACGCGCCCAGGAGCAAATTCCTCCCGCGAGCGGTTTTTCGGCCGGCGGGGACCTCAGCGGCACGAGTACTTCGCAGACCGTTGTTGGAATCAACGGCACGGCGCTCAGCGGGCTCGCCACCGGACTTTTGAAGAACACGCACACGACCGGAGTGCCGAGCATCGCCACTTCCTCCGATGTGATCAGCCTCTTCAGCGGAACGTGCAGCTCGTCCACGGAGCTGCGCGGCGACGGAAGCTGCGGCGTTCCGGCCGCCGGGATCGCGGTTTCCACCGGCTCAGCCTGGGGCGGAGCCGCTACATGGACGACGATCATCGGTTTATTCTCGGGGACATGCAGCTCTTCAACTTATCTGAGGGGCGATGGTTCCTGCTCAACGCCGAGCGGGTCCGGAAACGTTTCGACGAGCGGCTCGCCGGCGCAGTACCAGACGGCCGTCTTCACGAACAGCACGACGATCGCCGGCATCGGGCCGGGCACTTCCGGCTATCCGCTGGTTTCGGGCGGAGCGTCGGCGAATCCTTCTTTCGCGCAGCTCAGCCTGACGGCGGGCGTCAGCGGAATTCTCCCGGTGGCGAACGGCGGCACGAACGCATCGAGCGCGGCCAGCGCGCTTGTGAGTTTATTTCCGGCCGGCACGCGCGTCGGCGACATCCTCTATTGCTCGGCCTACACGTCGAGCGCCTGCACAACGTGGTCGCTCCTGGCGGGAAATACAGGCAGCACGGCATGGCTGCAAGAGACTTCCGGGGGCGCGCCCTCATGGACGACGCCGAGCGGCTCCGGCAACGTTTCGACCAGCGGATCGCCCGCGCAATATCAAACTCCGGTGTGGGCGAGCAGCACGACAGTTGCAGGGATCGGGCCGGGCACATCCGGCTATCCGCTTGTTTCAGGCGGAGCATCGGCGAATCCCTCGTACGCGCAGCTCAGTTTGACAGCGGGCGTGAGCGGAACGCTACCGGTGGCGAACGGCGGCACGGGAACGGGGAGCACGCTGACCGGCCTCGTTCGCGGCAGCGCGTCCGCGATGACGGCCGCGGAACTGAGCGGCGACGTCACAACGAGCGGATCGAACGCCGCGACCGTCGTGCAAGTCGAAGGCGCGGCGATTCCCGCGTCCGCGTTCCTTGTCGGCACGAACAGCTCGAAGCAACTCGTGGCGGCTCAGCCCTTCGTGGTGAACGCGCAGACGTCCACCTACCAGGTGGTCGCTTCCGACTTTTCCAACTGTAAAACGATTCCGGTAGCGTCGGGGACATTCACGATCACGCTCGTCGCCTCGGGCTCGCAGCCGGCTTCCGGGCAGTGCATCAACGTTTTCAACTACGGCAGCGGCGTGGTGACGATCGCCCGCTCCGGACAGAACATCAACGGCGGCACGGCCAGCATCACGCTGAATGCGGCCTCCGCTTCCGCGCCGACGAGCGCCAACATCGTTTCGGACGGCACGAACTACGAAGCTACGATCGATGAAGGCACAGTCGGGACGGTGACGAGCATCGCGACGACGTCGCCCATCACCGGCGGCACGATCACCGGCGCGGGCACAATCGCCTGCGCGACCTGCGTTGTCGCTTCCTCTCCCGGCGCTGGCATCGCGCATTTCGCTGGCTCGACGCAAACGGTGACGAGCTCGGCAGTCAGTTTGTCGGCGGACGTGAGCGGTCAATTGCCGATCGGCAACGTCGGAAGCTCGGGATTGAGCGGGACGGCGCCTATCACAATTTCCTCAGCGGGCGCGATCGCGTGCGCGACGTGCGATACGAGCGCTTCCTCTCTGACGAGCAATGCAGTTGTGGTCGGCGGCGGCGGCCAGGCAGAGGCAACCATTTCAGCGGACACGACGACAACGCACGCTTTATTTGCGACGGCGGGCTCGCCGGCGTTTCGCGCGATCGCCACGACGGACCTGCCCGCGATTCCTTTGTCCTCGGGCGTGAGCGGAACGCTACCGGTGGCGAACGGCGGCACGGGAACGGGGAGCACGCTGACCGGCCTCGTTCGCGGCAGCGCGTCCGCGATGACGGCCGCGGAACTGAGCGGCGACGTCACAACGAGCGGATCGAACGCCGCGACCGTCGTGCAAGTCGAAGGCGCGGCGATTCCCGCGTCCGCGTTCCTTGTCGGCACGAACAGCTCGAAGCAACTCGTGGCGGCTCAGCCCTTCGTGGTGAACGCGCAGACGTCCACCTACCAGGTGGTCGCTTCCGACTTTTCCAACTGTAAAACGATTCCGGTAGCGTCGGGGACATTCACGATCACGCTCGTCGCCTCGGGCTCGCAGCCGGCTTCCGGGCAGTGCATCAACGTTTTCAACTACGGCAGCGGCGTGGTGACGATCGCCCGCTCCGGACAGAACATCAACGGCGGCACGGCCAGCATCACGCTGAATGCGGCCTCCGCTTCCGCGCCGACGAGCGCCAACATCGTTTCGGACGGCACGAACTACGAAGCTACGATCGATGAAGGCACAGTCGGGACGGTGACGACCAGCGGCTCTCCCGCGCAATATCAAACGGCGGTCTTTTCGAGCAGCACGGCCGTCACCGGCGTCTCTCCGAGCGCGACGAGCGGCGTGCCGTTTGTCTCGGGCGGTTCTTCCGCGAATCCATCGTTCGGAACGGCGGTCGTAGCGGGCGGCGGCACTGGAGCCACAACGGCCGCGGCCGCGCTCGTGAACCTGCTTCCCGCCGGGACGCGCGTCGGCGACATCCTCTATTGCTCGGCCTACACGTCGAGCGCCTGCACAACGTGGTCGCTCGTCGCCGGCAACAACAGCGGGACGGCATGGCTGCAGGAAACCTCTGCCGGTGCGCCTTCCTGGACGACGCCGAGCGGCGGATCGTCTTCTTTTCCGCTGACGGTCAGCGGCACAGTGAATTCCGGCGGCATCCCTTATTTCAGTAACAGCACGACGGAAACTTCTTCGGCGGCGCTGACAGCGTACGGCGTGCTGTTCGGCGGCGGAGCCGGCGGGGCCCCGACGGCGAGCGCACAAGGTGCGGCGAACATGCCGCTCATTGGCCAGGGCGCGTCGAATCCGATTTTCTCGACCATCGCCTACCCGACTTCCTGCACATCCGGCGGATGGCTCTACGGATCGAGCACGACGGCGATCGCCTGCGGCTCGCTGGTGACGTCGAACGTGATTCCGAAGAGCGGCGGAGCGGGAAACGGGCCGGCGGCGTCGAGTCTCTCCGACAATGGAACGACGGTCAGCACGAGCGAACCTGTTGTGACGACGAGCAGCGTGAGCTTCGGGTCTTCGCCCCCGGCCGCGACGGCCGGAACCGCAGGGGCTTTGGCACTGACGGAAGGGACCGCCTGCACGAATGTCTCCGGCGCCGCTTGTATTTATCCTGATTCAACCGCGCACGAGTACCGGGCCTTCACGAACGGGGCGACGAGCAATCCCGGGCTGATGGTTCGCTCGCAGCCCGGCTCCATCGCCTCAACATCGCAAACGGCTTCGATCAGCACGGCGACGCTCTGCGCGGCTTCTGCGGGCGCATGCAACGTCGCCGGGCAGTATGAGGTTCATTTCGATTTCTGGGGCGGCGGAACGGCATGCAGTACGGTGACCGCAGGGAAGGTGACGTTCAATCTGACCTGGACGGATCCGCAGGGGAACACACATTCCGCGATTCCTTTGATGGACATGGATCAGAAAAGCGCGGGCGCCGCGGTCGGATTCTTTTTCAATACCTCACTTGCGACTGAGGGCGCCGGCGGCATCTTCGACTTCTCAACGAATGGAACGATCATCCAGTACTCGACGACCTACACAGCATGCACGTCAGGGACGGGCACTTACTACGTCCAAGCAACGGTGACGCGGCTATGGTGAGGAAATCTGTTTTCTTTTTGGCTGCGCTGCTGGCGGGCGCGCTCCTTGCTCCGCTCGGAGCAAGCGCGCAGACGACGCACTTCACCTGCGGATACAGCAGTAACGGCACATCGGTCACGACGCCGACGAGCCTTCCTCTTTCGCTCGGCTATGGGTGGTCGATTCCGAACTGCGACGCCTACACGGTCGGAACGAACAGCGCGAGCACCGTCAGCGGCGCAATGACGAACAACGTCACCGCGGGGAACTGGCTCATCTCGATTGACGATCAGTGCCCTTTCGGATTCGTTGGCGATTCCTGCACGCAGTCCTCGCCGAACGGCCCGCTCATCAATTCCGATTCTCTCGGCAACGGCGCCGTGGGCGTCGTGAACACGAACGGCACGACGGTGACCTGGGTGAGCGGAATTCCATTCTCGATGGCGGGCTGCACATGGGGCTCGGCATGCGACTGGCATGGCCTCACGATCACGATCAACAGCGTCGGCTATACGGTCTCGACGGTGAACAGCGCCTACTCGCTGACGCTGACGACGAGCGCGGGGACGCAATCCAGCGTCTCCTATAGCGTGCCGCACTGGTCTTGCACGGAGACCTGGCAAGGACAGGGCGGAGACTGGACGCAATGTATCGCGAAGGTCACCACCGGCGGAGCGGACACGATCACGCTGAACGGGCCAACCGGTTCGGCGCTTTCGGAAACAACCGCGGAGGTCAGCAACAGCAAGGGAATTCTCGCAGAGGACATGAGCTCGTGCCCGCTGTGGAACTGCGGCGCGCTGTTCGGCTATGTCGCGAGCGGCGCAACCAGCGTTCCACAGAACGTCACTCCGGCCGCGACCGGCGAGCTCGTGATCACCGGAATGAATTATGCGGGGACCGCTTCGCTGAGCATCAATCCGGGGTGGACGCCGCTGAACATGGACAACAATCAGGGGCCGAACACGCAGGTCGCGGTGCAGACGAACGCCGGGCTCATCACGGTCAGCTACGCGATCTCGGCGGGAAACGATTCGACGGGCTCGAGCGCGGTCGCGCTGATGCCGGGGGGATCGCCGGCAGGAATTCTCGTCGGTCCCGGAAAATTAGTCGGGCCGGGGAAGTTGCCCGGCGTCGCGCCGAGCGCGAAAACGACGAACGTCGGGCTCGTGAATTACGGCGGCGTCGCGCTGAACACTGGCGGCTTGACGCTGACCTACCAGGGCAACACTCCCGGCAGCAGCATCAACGCTCCGCTGCTCGAATGGTCACCAGGCTGGCTGGTAATCGCTCCGTCCAGCAGCTACTCAGCCGTGACGCAAAAGACGCTGACCGATTCCACCGGGAACAATACGTGGGCGGCCGGGACGGGACTCACGCTCACCGGCGACGCGGGCCTGACCGATATCTGGTGGACCGTGGTGACTTCGACGGGATTTGGCGTCGAAGCCTCGATCACCTCCAGCTTGAACGGCTCGACGAACGAATACATGGGGCTGAGCGAACTTGCATTCGCGTCCTCCACCGGCTTCCCCGCGAGCCCCCTGGATCAGCACGGGACGGCGACGGTCGCAAGCGGGAGCACCATCACCGTGAGCGCGTCGGGGCAGAACACGAACGCGGTGGAAGTGGAAACGGCGCATTGCATTTCGACCGGCGGCACTCTGACGTCTTACACGTCCGGATGGACCTTGCAGAACGCCGATACATACAGCCAGATGTGGGACTTCTGGCGAGTGAGCTCCGCGCTTGAGACCGCGAGCATCACCGTGAACTACAGCACCGGCGGCGCATCGGATTGCGTTCTCGACACTTGGATGACGAACTAGCGCCCGGATTTAGGAGATCGAAGAATGAAACGCACGCACTTGCTGGTCATCGCGCTGCTGGCGTTCGCGGTGAGCGCGCAGGCGAATCCGTTTGTGGCCGGAGTCATCAAGCCGACGGGCCACGCCTTCAAAAACTTCGTGACGTGGAAAGACCCGAAGCTGAACCTGGCGCTGCTCGGATACGGCGCGGCCATTTCAGCCGACTTCTACACGGCCTCACGCGCGCAGGCGCGATGCTCGACCTGCACCGTTATCGGCGGCCGCGGAATCATGGGACTGCGCCCATCGACCGCGCGTTACGCCGAAGTGGGCGCAGCCGCCTGGATGATCGAGGTCGTGCCGGTGACGTGGCTGCGGACCTACTCGCTCGCGCCCAAGTGGGGCCACTCGTGGGGATGGTCGATCCCGGTGTGGGCGCCCATCGTCATCTATAGCGTGCAAGCAGGCCAGAACGCGGGGATTCACTGCCCGAGCGGGACGGCCTGCACCGGGAACTAAAGCCCGGTCCGGGAGAAAAGATTTGACGGAGGACCGATGAAAAAACATCTGAGGCTCATTCCTGTTTTGCTGCTCTTTTCGGTTGTGCTGCTGGCGCAAGCACCGACGCCGCATCAGGTGAGCTTCGTTTGGACGTACACGCAGGGGAGCGACGCCGCGGTGTCGTTCAACATCTATCGCGCGCCGGGGGGAACGACCAGCTTCACGCTGCTCGCGAACGAGACGCTCGCGGCGTCCACGCAGGCGTCGCCCTGCGCGCCGCCGAGCGTGCCGGCGCCGTGTTACGGCTACAAAGACACGGGCGTGACAGCGAATACGGCGTACGTCTACGAAGTCGACGCAGTGGACTCGATTGGGAATCTTTCAGGGCCGAGCCCGACCGCGACCGCGACGACAGGCGGAAACCCAAACGTGCCAGGGGCCTCTTCGGCTGTCGCTAACTGAGGAGAGGTCCGCAAGCGAACTGAGGGAGCCGGTTTGATCGAGCGAATCACAAAGTGGCTCGAAGCGCGGCGCAGGGCGGCCGACGTCGAAGCCGCGCACGTCGACGTGAATCAGAAGTGTCCGTGGTGCGGCAATCGCGGCGTGACGCTGAAGGCGGGCTTTTACCAGACCGACGCGAACCCGCAGCTCCCCCTGAAGCCGCTGGTGCAGGTGATTTGCAAATCGTGCAGCGGCGAATGGTACGAAAAGACCGTCGCCGACCCGAAGCTGTTTGTGAAGGCGTAAACGATGGCACCGGGCGCAATTCGAAGACTGGGACCGCTGGCCGCGGCGATCACCGCGCTGGGGCGCCGGCCCGACGGCACGATCCGCAACGTGGACGAGAACTCGCCGTGGTCCGTGCTCCAGCCGATTCCGCAGATGGGACCGCCGGGAACGGAGCCGCGCGGCTTCATTCCCAACCCCGGCCAGAACCTGATCTATACCCCGCGGCCCGACGAGGAGTACAGCTTCGAGGACCTGCGCGTCCTTGGGGGATATCCGCTGGCGCAGATCTGCCGGGAAAATACGAAAGACGTCGTCACGTCGCTGCCGCGGCAAATCCGCCTGCGAAAAAAGCCCGGAGAGAAGAACAGCGATGTGGACAAGCGCGCGCAGGGCGACTCCATGCTCGCGGCCATCAACGAATTCTTCGACTCGCCCGACGGCGAGCACGATTGGGCCGCATGGCTGCGTCCGCTGCTCGAAGACCTCATGGTGATCGACGCGCCTTCGATCCTCGTGCGGCGCGACAAAGGCGGAAAGGCGCGCGAGCTTCGCGTCATCGACGGCGCGACGATCACGCGCTACATCGACGAGCAGGGATACACCCCGCTGCCGCCGTCGAAGGCATACGCGCAGCGCTGGTACGGCCTGCCGTACGTGGATCTCACCACCGACCAGCTCATTTATCGGCCGCGAAACATCGTCCACCGCAACACGGTGAGCTCGCACCTCTACGGAATGTCGCAGACCGAACAGATCGCCAACGAGTTGAAGCTGGGGATCGAGCGCATGGCGTTCCGGATCGCGTATTACATGGACGGCAGCATCCCGGACATGATGCAGGTTGTGCCTCCGGGCCACGCGCCGGAGCAGCTCCGCGTGGCGCAGGACCAATTCAACTTGCAAACCGCAGGGAACCTCGGACGACGCCGGCAGTTGATGATCATCCAGGGATTCGCGCAGGACGGCAAAGACCAGTTCCTCTTCCCGAAGGAAAAACTCCTGACGGACGCGGACGATGATCGGCACATCGCCGTCGTGGCGTTCGCATACGGTACGCCGAAGTCGCGCCTGATAAAGCAAATGACGCGCGCGACGGCGCAGCAGGACCAGGAATCGGCGGAGGAGGAAGGATACTACCCGATCGCGCAGTGGGTGAAAGAGACCGTTGACTGGATTCTCTGGCGCGCGTTCCGGGCCCGGCAATACGAACTGACCTTCGACACAACAAAGGAACTCGACCCGCTGAAACGCTCGCAGGTGGACGAGAGCGATACGAAGAACGGCATCAAGACGCGCAACGAATGCCGCGCGGACCGCGGGCTCGACGCCGATCCGGCGCCGGAAGCGAACCTGCTCTGCATCACCACGGCGACCGGCGTCGTGCCGCTGAACGTCGATCAGCAGGTGGAGCGCAGCCAGAAACTCGCCGAAGTGGCGCCGCAAAACGAGAACGGAAACGGCAACGGCAAGAATGGAGACGAGCCGCCCGAGCCCGAGAAGGCTGTGCGTCCGCGGCTGCGTCTCGTCTCGCGGACAGGCAAAGGGAAAAGCGCGAAGATCGACGCGGGTCGCGTGACGGCGGAGACGGCAGCGGCGACGGGCACGTTGGCCGCCGCGATCGCGAAGGTGTTTCGCCGGCAGCGCGACAAAGCCGCGGACAAAGCCGATCGCTTGCTCAAAGCGCTGGGCCCTTCGGAGCTCGGGGCAGGCGGCAAAAAGCTGAAGAAAGAAACGGACGACGAGAAGGCCAAGCGAATCGCGGACGACATCTACGCCTCGGTCGAAGGCGAATTTGCCGGCCTCGCGCCGGAAGCGCGCAAGGCGCTCGAACAGGCCGCGCTCTCCGGCGTCAACGACGCGATCGTGCAGATCGAGATCTCGGACGCGGACATGATCTCCGCCGTGAATGAGATCGCCGCGGACTACGCTTCGAAGCGCGCGGCGGAAATGATCGGCATGAAGTACAGCGCCACGGGCGAGCTGGTGGCGAACCCGAATGCGAAATACGCCATCACGGATACCACGCGCGACGAGCTGCGGCAAATCATCAAGAACGCTTTCGAGAAAGAGACGCCGTACGAGGACGTCGTCAGCCAGGTGCGCGAGGCGGGCGCATTCTCCGAAGGCCGCGCGCATCTCATCGCGGATAGCGAGGCGCGGACGGCGCAGGTGCGCGGCAATTTCGAGACGTGGAAAAAGTCCGGCCTGGTGAAGAAAGTGAAGTGGCTCTGCGCCGTCGATCCTTGCGATATCTGCGCGGACAACGACGGCGAGGTGCGCGAGTTGGGCCAGGCGTTCCCCTCGGGCGACCTGATGCCGCTGGCGCATCCGCGCTGCAACTGCATCCTGCAAGCCGTGGAGATTTCCGAATGATCGTTGCCCGATTGAGCACAGCCCGAGGCGCGATGGACGCCACAACAGTTGTGGAAGGATAGGATGGCGGCGATGCCCGAACAACTCCTCAAATACTTCCCCCTGGTCAAAGTGGACGAAGCGGCCCACATGGCCTACGGCCTGGTGACCTGCGAGGATGTGGATTCCGACGGCGAGCGCTGCATCTACGACGACCCCTCGAAGCCGATGGACGCGAAGCGCGCGTACAAAGTCTGGAGCGAGGAGTGCCTGAAATCCACGACCGCCGCGGGGCAGGACCCGTCGCTCGGCAACATCCGCCAGATGCACCAACTGCTGCTGGGCGGCAAGGCCGTGAAAATCGACTTCGACGACGCGGCGAAGCAGATCTTCATCGGCGTCGAGCCGGCGGACGACGACGTCTGGCAGAAAATCAAAAAGGGGATGTATCGCGGCTTCTCGCAGGGCGGCAACTACGCGTGGCGGGATCCCGCGGGCAGCACGCCGCGAAACTACGCGCCGGTGATCGGCGAGGTTTCGCTGGTGGACAATCCTTCGCTCAAGGCCGCGACGTTCCAGCATGTGAAGGCGGACGGCTCGATGGAGCTGGTGAAGTTCGCCACGCCGCCGGGCCTCGCGAAGGAAGCGAAGACGAAACGCAAGGGCGGGAAAGACCTGCACGCGTCGGATTTCGCGTACGTCGGCGATCCGGAAGACACTTCGACCTGGAAGCTGCCGATTCACGACGCGGCGCACGTCCGCAACGCGCTCGCGCGATTCAATCAGACCGAGGGAATCCCCGCGGACGAAAAGGCGAAGGTCAAGGGCCGGATCCGCGCAGCGGCGAAGCGATTCGGCGTCACAGTCAGCGACGAGGCCGAGAAGATCAGCAAGATTCTCGACGCGCTCGACGGCGGCGTGGAGAAGGGAATGTTCTCCGTGGCGCAGATGGCCACGATGCTCCAGGACGTGGCCTGGCTGCTGTGGGACACGACGACGAAGCGCGATTTCGAGCAGGACGCATCGACGGTGCCGGACGATTTGCGGACGGCGCTGGGGGACCTGGTAACTATTTTCGAGGAGCTCGCGGCAGAGGAATCATCCGAATTGCTCGCGTGGGCTGACGGAGGGAAAAAAGCAATGAACCCCGAACAGATTAAGAAGTGCGCGGCCGCGCTGGGAATCAGCGAGGATGAGTTCAAGAAACAGTTCGTCTCGGCCGAGGAATTCGAGAAGGCGAAGAAGGGCCTCACGGCGCTCCACGCCCACATCCAGAAAGCGATCGCGCATCACGAGAAGATGCACAAGAAACACGGCGAGCTCTCGGAGATGCACGAAGAACACGCCGAGCATCTCGACAAGTGCGCCGGGCTCTGCAAGGACCTGATCGGCGCGCAAGGCGAGGTCGAGGGCGCGAAAGCGGCCCAACCGGCGCCAGCGCCGGCGAACACCGAAGGATTCGTGAAGGCCGCGGATGTCGATGCGATCGTGGCGAAAGCAGTGAAGGACGCGATCGAGAAGGCGAAGCTCGCGCAGCCCGCGGGAGACGCGGCGGACAATGTGACGCTCGTCGGAAAGACCGGCGGCACGGTCGCGAGGAGCACCGGCACCACGCAGGACGCGCTCGACATCGTGCCCGCGTAGGGCGAAGGATTTTTTGTAGGAGCTTCTGAAGCCAGCGGCGCCAGCGGCGCCCAAGGAGAAGGACGATGCAATTGACACGAAGCAGGTACGCGGGCGGCGTCGGGCTCAGCGAGATGCGCGGCTCCGGGTCCGAGGGCATGTACGCGCAGATGATCCTCGAACAGCAGGGGATCGCGAAGAAGGTCGCGGCGGAGTGGTCGGCCGAGCGCAAGGAGGCCCTCCAGAAATACCGGCGCGACATCGGCGCTCTCGGGCGCACGAGCGACGGCATCAACCAGTGGCTCATCCACAAGAACGGCTTCAGCGTCTCGCAGCGCGAGAAGGTCGAGGCCGAGTTCAACAACCGCGCGGAGATGGCGAACAAGCTCATGCGCGACCTCGTCGAGGACTACCGGCAGAAGATGATCAAGGCCGGCGTCACGACCGGAACGAACTACGTCTTCTACGATCTGCGCGGGCCGGCGTTCCTCATCTACCCGGTGAACACGCCGCTGCGCAACTCGCTGCCGCGCTGGGGGCGGCAGAACGAGGGATTCGGCACGGCGGTTCACTGGAAGTACACGAGCGTGAGCCCGGGCGTCGTCTACGGCGGCGCGGCGGAGGGGAAGCGCGTCGCGGCGGCCACGCCGAACGAGAACGACGCGATCGCGACCTACAAGGAATTCGGAGTTGAGCGGTCGGTGACGTTCACGGCGCAGGTTGCCGCGGAAGGCTACACCCCGCTGAACGCCGACGAGCACCTGCGCGGCTTGCAGGAGCTCTTCCTCCAGGAAGAGTCGATCATCCTGGGCGGCAACGAAGGCACTGGCACTGGCCTCAACGGCTTCCAGCTCGGCCAGCCGAATCAACCGAGCGTCGCCATCCAGGCTGCCGCAACGGGCGGCGGAGCGCCTTCGAGCTTCGTGGGCACGAACGGCGGGACGGTCACAAACGCGCCGAATGACACCGGCACCGGCTTCTCCAACAGCACGACCGTTTCCGTGCGCGTGATCGAGCTGACGATGCTCGGCAATCCGGTGAACTCGCAATTCGGCTATCAGGCCGCGCCGACGGTGGGCAGCGGAACCGGGCTGTCTGTGAGCTGGAATCGCACGAACGCCGACAGCACGCAGGACACGATCTACGGCGGCATGGGGAAGGTGAGCGCGGCATCCGCAGTGGTCACGGCGACGACCGCGAAGCCCTTCGTTGCGGCCTGGGTGAAACCGAAGCCCGGCGCGTTCGCGTGGGCGTGGTACGTGGACGTCACGGATTCCGGCTCCCCGGCTGCCGGGAACGCCGTGCTCGGCGCGATCACCACGGTGCCTTACGTCGTGCTCGGCCAAGCCGGCGCGGGCACGCAGACCGCTGCGGCGACCGGATTGTCCACGGACAATTCCGCGCAGCCGCTCGAAACCACCGGCCTGATCGGCTGGGCGATCAAGGGGGGCACGTTCATCAACACTGGCGACCTGACGGTGACGAATCCCGCCACCGGCAGCGCGAACAACGGAAACATCACGCAGGGTATGGCCGGCCTCAGCGGCGTCCCGGGCGTGATGGAGATCGACTACGATCTCGAACAGCAATTCCTCGCGATGCAGGCGACGGCCGACTGCATGTACATGGATCCGACCGCGCGCCGAGTCGTTTCGGCGTGCATCCTGAAGGGCGCGAGTTCCCTGCCCTCACCGTACCGCTTCAACATCGAGCGCGACGGCCAGGGCAACATCATCGGCGCCTTCGCGGTGTCGGCGTACTACTCGCAATACACCATGAAGGAGACGGGCTCGGAGACGATCCCGATCCGGACGCACACGATGCTGCCGCCCGGCACGATCCTCTACGACAAGTCGCAGAACCCCTATCCGCATTCGCGGTTGCCGGGGGTGCGCGGCCTCTTCGTCCAGATGGACTACTACAGCCCCGAGTGGGCGCTGGTGAGCCGCAACTACCCGTTCGGCACCTACGTGCACGAGGCGCTGGGGCATTACATTCCGGCGCTCACCACGGTGCGGACCGGGATCGCGGGCAGCAACTAGCACGAGCTGAAGTTCCTCCAACCGGCCGGCAACTGGAAACGGTTGCCGGCCGCTTGATTCTGGCCTCCGGCGCCCCGCAGCGAAATGAACGCGATCGATCTCACAGTCGTGGCGAACGTCAAACGCTGGATGGGCGCAGCGGTTTCCCCGTCGTGGACGCCTGGCCTCTCCTATCTCGTCGGGCAATTCATCGTGGACGCGGCGCTGCACACGCAGCGCGTCATCACGCCTGGGACGGCCGGCGGGACAACTCCCACGTTCAACGACGGCGGCGGCGTGACGTCGGAAGGGCCATCGTCGCCACAGTTGCAGTGGCAGGACGAAGGCTTCGCCGACGATCAGACCATTCAGGACTGCATCACGGCATTTTCACTGGCAGTGCTGCGCATGACGGGCCGCGGCAACGCGGACGGTTCGATTCCGAGCACGTCTCCACTGGTCACGCCCGTCGCTTACAACGAGCGGTACGACGGCAACGGCCAGAGAAAACTCTACGTGCACAATTGGCCGATCGCTCCTTCGCCGGCGCCGGTCGTCATCATCGGCGTGACCACGATCCCGCAGTCGACGAGCATGTCGACGCCCGGATGGGTGATCGACCAGGACGGACGCGCGTTCGTGTTGCGTGGCGGCGCGAATCCCTACCACCAGGTTTTCGGCGGCGGCCGCGCGCGCATGGAGCGCGGGGGTTATCGCTTCGCGCTGGGCGAGCAGAACATCAATCTCCAGTACTCAGGCGGATTTAGCGGCGTGCCCTACGATCTCGAAATGACGGCGCGAAAAGTTGTGGCGCTCAATTTCAAGCGCACCGGCTGGATCGGTCAACGGTCGCAGGCGATGGCGGAGGGCGGCGGCACCGTGAGTTACGGCACATGGGAGATGGATCCGGACTGCGAACGCACGCTGCTGTACTACCGGCGATTCAATTTCTAGGAGGCGACATGAAAGGACTTCAGGCGGGACGCATCGTGAACTACGTGATGAAGGATGGGCAGGCGCGGCCGTTACTTGTCGCTCGCGCGTGGGGCGATAGTGGAATCGTCAACGGCGTTCTCTTCGTGGATGGTTCCAACGATGACGGGAATTTGCCGATACAGGTCGGGCCAGTCCCGCGCATCACGTCGGAGGTGGTGGGGATCGGCTTGGTGAAAGCCGCTGCCACCGGGATCTGGGCCACGTCCGTGCATTTCGATCCGAAGAAAAAGCCCGGCACCTGGCACTGGCCGGAGCGCGAGCAGTCGCAGTCTGCGGCGAACGTGAAGGCGAAGGGAAAAGAAAAAGCGGCATAGATGCTGGTCGCCCGCATTTCCGTGAATCCCGCCGTGGCGCGCGAGCACGGCGAGGAGATCGTCGAGCGTCTGATGCGCAAAATGACCGCGCTGATGTTTGAGATGGCCAGCCGCATCGTGGGCGAAAGCATCCCGGAGTTTTTCCCGCACGGCGCGCAGAAGATTGCGCGCGAAATCCGCGCCGTCCCGGCCGAGCTCGAAGGCACGAACATCGTCGGCCAGGTCCTTGGCGGCGGGGAGGAAACCACGAAGCGGACGAAGAAAAGCGGCGCCATCGTGGATTACGCGCGCGTGCAGGAGCTCGGCGCGGAGGGCCCGTGGACCATCGAGCCGTTCCCGCCGCGGAAAGCGCTGGCGTTCATGGTGGGCGGCAAAATGGTGGTGGTGCGGCGCGTCACGCATCCCGGCCTGGAAGCGCGGCCTTACATGCGCAGCGAGCTTCGAAACATGGAGAGTAAAATCATTGCCGACCTGCAAGCCGCCGCCTCCGGGACTGCTCTTTGAGCGATCACTGCGCGACACCGCGTTGGCTGTACAAGGCGCTCGACGCCACCGTACTCGAAATGCGCTCGGCGCACAGGTCCTTGGCTGACAAAGCGCGAGAGGAAATGAGTGAGTTCGAGCGCAAATACCCCTTATGGGAACTGCTTTAGGTATGATGAAGAGCGTGCCTATGAATGATGCCCAACTGCGAATCGCGGCAAAACAGGCGCTGTTTGTCCAGCACATGGGTGACGCTGAAACTGTGATCTTCGAAGAGTTGGGTGTTCAGCATGGCTTCTCGCGTATCGATCTCGCCCTCGTCAACGGCGAGTTACACGGTTTTGAACTCAAGAGTGACAAGGACACTCTTGCTCGTCTTCCCGAACAAGCTAAATCGTACGGACGTGTTTTCGACCGCTTGACACTCGTAGTCGGGGAGCGCCACTTGCGCGGCGCTGTTGATATCGTGCCGGACTGGTGGGGGATCAGGGTTGCACGCGGAGCGTCTGGCACACTCCAGTTTTGCGATTTGAAGCACGCAATGAGAAACCCTTCGCCTGATCCTGCATCCATAGTGGCGCTCCTATGGCGTGAGGAAGCGTTGACTTTTCTATACGAATTGGGAGTCGCTCCGGGTTTGCTCTCCAAGCACAGACCTGAACTTTATTCCATGCTTGTAGAAAAGGCTGACCTCGATCTTCTGCGCCGCAGAGTTCGGAAGTGTCTCAGGGAACGTGTAAATTGGCGATCTGCTGCGACACGACTGTCATGTGGTGGTTGATTCCCGCTCGCAACCAAATCTCGGGGCTCCCATGATTCTCGATCTTGACACTCCTCTCGCGGATGAAGGCGTCGCCCCAACTAAAAGTCTCGCCATAGAATAAATTCCCGTCATCGCAGAGAAGCTGGGCATGGGCATTCCACTGTTCGCGCCCAGGTCTTGCTTCATCGGCGTTCGAGGCCGCCCGTCCGCGCACGGCCTCCCCGCGCATGATGAGCCACTCTTCGTCGAGGGTGTAGCGGATGCTCACGCTTGGATTGCAGCCCTCAACCGGTTCCTTGTAGAGGCCCGCTCGACGCCACCGTACTCGAAATGCGCTCGGCGCACAGGTCCTTGGCTGACAAAGCGCGAGAGGAAATGAGTGAGTTCGAGCGCAAATACCCCTGGTGAGGCGACTCCCGACGGGCACCGGCGCGGGCCAAAAGGCGAAGCCAGGGCGAACGCTTCCGCTGACAAATAATTCGGTCACAATGCCATTTATTGTGGTCTCCACTGACAAATAATTTGGTCAGCCCTACCGTGGCGCAGCGGGTCAGGTCCCGGGTTGGACTATAATCCCGCGACGGGAATTCTCAAAACAATGCGTAGGGGAGCGAGATGAAGGGCGATGGAATCCAGGGGCGGTGCTACGTAATTCTTTTCGCGCTGGCGGCGACAGCGCTTTGTGGTGCGGCGCAGGCCGGGCCCGCGAACTCCGCGCCGGCACGCGGCGGCGCGCGCGCGGATATTGCGCGGTTCGCAGCACGAACGGAGGCGGCGCTGGGAGCGGCAGGCGCAAGCCAGGGGGATTGGGGTTTGCTCGTTGCGGACGCGGACACGGGCCAAGTGCTCTACGAAAAGAATGCGGACAGTTATTTTCTTCCCGCTTCGGATGCCAAGCTTTTCACGACCGCGCTGGCGCTGGCGATTCTGGGTCCCGAATTTCGGGTCCGCACAACCATCGAGACGCACGGCACGCTCGATTCGAGCGGCAGTTTGCGCGGCGACTTAGTGCTGGTGGGGCGGGGGGATCCGAGCCTCTCGAACCGCAAATTTCCCTTTGAAAAGGTGGTCGAGCACGAAGGGCCGCCGGAAAAGGCGCTGGCCGATTTGGCGGACCAAGTGGTGGCGCACGGCGTGAAGGAGATCGAAGGCGACATCGTCGCCGACGACACCTACTTGGCGTACGAGCGATTCCCCGAGGGCTGGGCGGTGGACGACCTGCTGTGGAGTTCGGGAGCGCCGGTTTCGGCCATCGCCATCAACGACAACACGTTCACGCTGGTGGTGCACGCGGGCGCACGAGAAGGCGACCCGGCGACGTTCGACGCGGAGCCGTGGGCGGGTTTTTACACGATCGAGAACAGCATTGTGACCGGTGCGCGCGGGTCGCAAGAGAAAATTCGCGTGTCGCGCGAACCCGGCTCGCGAACGGTTCGTCTGGGGGGAACGATTCCGGCCGGGGCGGCGCCGCGCGAACTCGCGCTCTCGATCGAAGAGCCGGCGGAGTACGCGGCAGCGCTGCTGACGAAACTCCTGGAAGCGCGCGGGGTGAAAATATTCGGGCAGGCGCGAGCGCTGCACGCGGAGCCTCCCGCGGAGCTTGTGGATCCTCCCGCGGCGGCGGCAAGCGAGACGACCGTGCTGGCCGAGCACGTTTCGCCGCCGCTCGCCGAGGACGTGCGGCTCGTAAACAAGATGAGCGTGAACCTGCACGCGGAATTGCTGCTGCGCGTCGCCGCAAAGGAAAAGAGCGGGGCGGTGACGCTGGACGACGCGCTTCAGTTCAGCAAAGCGTTTTTCCAGAATGCGGGGCTGCCGGAAAACAGCGCCGTGATGAACGACGGGTCGGGACTCTCACGGCGCGATCTGGTGACGCCGCGCGGGGTCGTCTGGCTGCTGGAGTGGGCGGCGAAACAGCCGTGGGGCGCGACGTATCGCGCAAGTCTCCCCATCGCGGGGGAGGATGGCACGCTGGCCGGACGCATGAAGGCAACGCCGGCGGCGGAGGTCATCCAGGCGAAAACGGGAACAGTGGAACACGTCAATGCGCTTTCCGGATATGCGACGACGGCGCACGGCGCGCACCTGGTTTTTTCATTTTTTGGCAACAATGAGGCCATGCACGCCAGCGAGGGAGAAATCGTGCTGGACGCAATCGCGGTCGCGATGGTGGAGGAGTTGCGGCCGGCGCCGAAAATCCCGGGGCACAAATAGGAAGCGGCGCACCGAATCCGATGGTCAATAAGAAAGAGCGAATCATCACCGTGTTTGGGAGTTCGCGTCCGCGGGAAGGGCACGCGGACTACGAGAGCGCGCGAGAACTCGGGCGGCGGCTCGCGGAGCGGGGATTCGCGGTTTGCACGGGGGGATACGGCGGCACGATGGAAGGGGTTTCGCGCGGGGCGAAAGAATCCGGAGGCCGCGTGATCGGAGTCACGGCAAGAGCTTTTGGCGCAAAGACGAATCGCTGGGTGGACGAAGAAATCCGCATGGATACGTGGCAAGAACGGTTGTTCGAGTTGATCCGGCGCGGCGACGGCTACGTCGCGTGCAAAGGGGGAACGGGCACGCTGGTCGAGCTGGCGGTAGTTTGGGAGATGCAGAACAAGGGATTGATGGGCCGCAAGAAACCGTTCGTCGTGCTGGGTGAATTCTGGACGCCCGTGATCGAATGCGTGCGCGAAGTGGAGCGCGATCGCCACTCGGCTTGCGGCGAAACGGAAGATGCACTCGTGCAGGTGGCCGCAACGCCGGAAGCGGCGGCGGATTCTCTGGCCCACCGGCTATTGGACACGACGGAATCAAAAGGAGCGCCGGCCCCTCCCACCTGAGCACACCGTGGCACGCTCCACACAAGACGTCCTCGAATTCGACCGCCTGCGCGAACTCGTGCGGCGCGAGACGACCTGCGCGCTAGGGCGGCGGGCGGTGGACGCGCTTGAATTCTCGACCGACAGGCCGCGGCTCGCAACCGAATTTGCGCTGATTGCCGAGAGCATCGCGTATCTTCGCGCCGGAAGCGATCTCGGGTTCGGTTCGCTGCCGGATCCGGAAGCGTGGCTGGGGAAACTCGAAGCTCCGGGGATTGTGCTGGCGGCGGGGGAATTGCTGGACGCCGCTTCGCTGGCGGAGACGGCGGAATGGCTGCGGCAGGATTTTCGGGCGTCGGCGGCGAAATTTCCATTGCTTGCTGGGCGGGCCGCGTCGCTTGCGGATCTTCGTCCGATGCGCCGCGAGATTCGGCGGACCATTCTTCCGAACGGCGAGATTTCGGATGACGCTTCGCCGGAATTGAAGCGCGTCCGCGCCTCGCTCGGACGCGCGCGGGAAAGCATTCAGAAAACACTCGAGCGGATCCTGCGCGAGCGAGGTCTGCCGCCGGGCGAAGACTACGTCACGCTGCGCAACGACCGCTTCGTGATACCGGTGCGGGCGGCCGAGCGGCGGACCGTACAGGGAGTGGTGCATGCGGCGAGCGCAACGGGCCAGACGCTTTTCGTCGAGCCGCTGGAAACCGTCGAACTGAACAACAAACTGGTCCAACTTCATGAAGACGAGCACGCGGAGATCGCGCGGTTGCTCGAGTCGCTGACGCGCATGCTGCAAGACACGCTGGGGCCCCTGCGGGCGGCGGCCGCGGCGATTGCGGAGCTGGATTCGGTTTTTGCGCGCGGGCGGTTTGCGCGGCGGCTGGATTGCGCGTTGCCGGAATTTTCAGACGAGACCGCGCTCTCGCTGCGTTCGGCGCGGCACCCCGTGCTCGACGACGCGCTGCGAAAACAGGGCCGCGCCACCGTGCCGTTTCATCTCGATCTCGGCGGCGCGGAGACCGTGCTCGTCATCAGCGGGCCGAACACGGGCGGGAAAACGGTCGCGCTGAAGACCGTGGGCCTCGCGGCGCTGGCGGCGCAAACGGGGATTCCCGTCGCCGCGGAATCGGCGAAACTCCCGATTTTCGAGCGCGTGCTGGCCGACATCGGCGACGAGCAGTCCATCGCGGCGGACCTTTCGACGTTTTCGGCGCACATGCTGAATCTGCGCGCGATGCTGGAAGCGGCGGGGCCGCGCTCGCTAGTGCTGGTGGACGAGATGGGGACGGGCACGTCGCCGGAGGAAGGGGCGGCGCTGGCGGTTGCGCTGCTCGACGCGTTTCGCGCGCGCGGATCCCTGACGCTCGCGACGACGCATCACGACCGGCTGAAATCCTACGCGGCGGCGACGCCGGGCGTGGTGAACGCTTCAGTGGAATTCGACGCGGTTGCGCTGCGGCCGACGTTCCGGCTGCGCGTGGGCGTGCCTGGGGGTTCGAGCGGGATCGAGATCGCGAGCCGGCTCGGATTGCCGGCGGAGATTCTGGAGCGCGCGCGGGCGCTGCTGTCGCCCGAAGCCCGCGAGGCCGCGGACCTCATCGCGTACTTGCACCGGACGCGCGACCGATTGGAGCATGCGCAGCGCGAGGCGGCGAGCCAGGCGCGCAAACTGGAAACGGAACGCAAACGGCTGCAGACGGAGTGGGTCGAGCGGCAGAAAAAGCGAATCGCGGAACTCGAACAGAAATTCGCGGACGCGCTGAAACAGCACGAGCAGGAAATTGCGCGTGCCATCGAAGCGGTGAAGGAGCGCGAACTGCGCGCGCAGATGGAAAAGGAGGCGCGGCGGAAATTGTCGGACGCGCGAGTGGAGGCGCGCGAAGCCGCCGATGCGGCGGTCGTGCAGCATTTGTCCGACGCGCAGACGGACCTCGGAACCGGCGCGGCGCTCGAGAGCGTTCCCGTGCGGGCGGAGTTGCTGGCGCCGGGGGTGCGCGTGCGCGTCCGCGGATTGCCCTCGGCGGTGGTGTTGCGGCGGCACGATGAATCGAGTGCGGAAATCGAAGCGGGGCCGCTGCGAATGAAGGTCGCGCTGGATGACATCACGGCGATCGTGACGGAGGTTGCGCCGGCGCAGAGGCCCGCGCGGCCTGCCGTGACCGTGCAGAAATCCGCGGGCGAGGAGCCCGTGGCGGATGAGATCAACGTCATCGGATGCACGGTGGAAGAAGCGACTCGGCGAGTGGACAAGTTCATTGACCAGGCGGCGCTGGCGGGCAAACCGCGCGTGCGGATCATTCACGGCCACGGGACCGGCGCGTTGCGGCGAGGGCTTGCGGAATTCCTGACGGGCCATCCGCTCGTGGAGCGAATTTCGGCGGAAGCGGAAGACCGCGGCGGGACCGCGATCACGGTGGTCGAGCTGAAAGATTGAGGCAAGGCGCGCGGAGCCCGCGAGCGTTTAGAATATTGTTTTGAGCGGGACCGGATTCCTTTGATGGCGGAAGCAGGATCATTCGCGGATAAGGTCAAGCAGCAGGCGGACATCGTCCGCGTGGTGGGCGAATACGTCCGGCTGAAAAAGTCCGGGCAGAATTACACAGGGCTGTGCCCGTTTCACTCCGAGAAGACGCCGTCGTTCGCGGTGCATCCTGTAAAGCAGATTTACCATTGCTTCGGGTGCGGGGTCGGCGGAGACGTTTTCAAATTCGTGATGGAGATGGAGAAGTGCGGCTTTCCGGAAGCGATCCGGATCGTCGCGGACAAGTGCGGGATTGCGGTGCCGCGGCCGCGGGAACGCTCGCCGGAAGAACGGCGCGAGAACCAGCAGCGAACGGCCTTGGTGGAAATTCACCGCGAGGCGGCGGCGTTTTTCGCGCGGCAACTCGAAACGACGGCGGAAGGAAAGGCCGCGCGAGCCTATCTGGAAGACCGCGGGCTCGATCGAGAGACCATTGCGCGGTTTGGGCTCGGCTATGCGCCTTCGGGCGGCGACGTATTGCTGCGGGGGCTGCGCGCGAAGTATGCGAAAAAACTGCTCGGCACGTCGGGGCTTTTCAGCACGGACGCTTCGGGGCGGATGTACGACCGGTTTCGCCGGCGGATCATGTTTCCGATCGCGAACGAATCGGGGAAGGTCGTGGCATTCGGAGGGCGGGCGCTCGGGGACGACATGCCGAAGTACCTCAATTCTTCCGAGACGCCGATCTACTCGAAGAGCGCCCTCCTCTATCACCTGGACCGCGCGAAGGAAGCGCTACGGCAACGGGACTTCGCGATTCTGGTGGAAGGCTACATGGATACGATCGGGGTCGCGCGCGCGGGGCATGCGAACGTCATCGCGAGCTGCGGCACGAGCCTCACCGAGACGCAGGCGAAACTGCTGGGGAGATTCACGCAGCGCGTCGTGGTCAACTATGATCCGGACTCGGCCGGGCAGGCGGCCACGGAGCGCTCGCTCGCCTTGCTGCTGGAGCAAGGCTTCGACGTGCGCGTCTTGCAATTGCCGGGCGGGAAAGATCCGGACAGCTTCATCAAGGCCGAAGGCGCGGAGGAATACGGGAAGCTGCTGGCGTCGGCGCCGGCGTACCTCGACTATCTGATTGCGCGGGCGCGGCAGATGGACCTGACGAGCGGCGAAGGCAAGCTGCGAGCGGTCAACTTCCTGATGCCTTATTTGCAGCGCATTCCGAACCGGCTGCTGCGTTCGGAATGGGCGACGAAAATCGCGCAGCAATTGCGCGTCGAGGAGCCCGTTCTGCGCGAGTCGTTGAGGCGGGCCGCGGCGGAGCGCCGGAGCAACGTGCAGACGAACCCGGAACTCGTCGCGCGCGCGGGCAAGCCGGCCGAGCGGCGTCTGATTCAACTTTTGGTCGAGGCGGACGATTTCCGGGAGCGCCTGGCGGAGGAGATTCGCGCCACGGAATTGCATCGCGGGTTGGAGACCGAGCGGATTCTCGCGGCGCTGGTGGAAGGCATCCTGGCGGGCGGGCGTCCGGATACCGTCGCGCTGGCAGCGAGCTTGGACGGCCGGGAACAACGGCTGCTGTTCGAAATTGCGTTTGAATCGGGGGCGGCGCCGAACTGGGAAGAGGCGGAAAGTTGCCTGGCCGTGCTGCGGCACGGGCGGGTGGAGGCGGAGTTGGCAGCGGTGCAAAAGGAAATCGAATTGCAAGCAGCTTCTAAGTCGCCCGAAAGCTCGGATGCATTGAGGGTGCTCCTCCGGCGCAAGCAGGAGTTGACGAAACTGTCCGAGGGAATGTAACGTATCAGGGTTTCGCGCGAAACGGTCGGCGTTGGACGTGCATCTAATTGATATGTCTGGCGCGATCCCCGAAGGGCGGTCGGGGAGGGCGGACCGGGATCGGGCTCAAGCTACGAGACGGAAGAATTCCTCACAAGTGGGCGTAACACTATACAGTTTTCTTGCAGGCGAATTGGCCTGTCTGCCCGTGTCTTCGGGGGCGGCGCCGTCTTGCGCCTGTGCGCGTCGCGCGGAGTGATCGGGGGAGGTCCCCTTGGCGTTGGCAATTGAAGAGAAATATGACCAGGTACGCCAGCTCATCAACATGGGCAAGGAGCGCGGGTACCTGCTCTACGACGAAGTAAACGACATCCTGCCACCGGAAGTGCATTCGTCGGAGGAGATTGACGATTTGCTTTCGACGTTCGAGCGCTACGGGATCGACATCTACGAGGATGCCGCAGCGGCCAAGGCCGCGCGCGCCACTGCCGATGCCATCGAGACGCCCGAAGCCGAGGCCAAAGAGGAGGTCGCCGCCGAAGAGAGCGATCTGGATCTGACGCCGGGGATGCTTGAGAAGACGAACGACCCGGTGCGGATGTACCTGCGCGAGATGGGCACGGTTCCGCTGCTGACGCGCGAAGGCGAAGTAGCCATTGCGAAGCGGATCGAACGCGGACAGAACCTCGTTCTGAAGACGATTACGCGGTCGCCGCTGGTTCTGAAGGAACTGCTGAATATCGGAGAAGACCTTCGCAAAGGGACGCGCTCGATCAAGGAGATCGTGCAGTTCGACGACGAAGAGCTGACCGAAGAGAAGATCGAAGCGAAGACCAGAAAGACGCTGAAGGTTCTCGAGAGGATCGCGCGGCTGTATCTGGAGTGCATAAAGCAGGCGGCGCGGCTCGAGAAGATGCCGCGGTCGAAGAAGCGGCCCTACTTGCGCGCGAAGTACGGCGTGGCGCGGATCCGGATCGAGATGTCGAACCTTTCGCGCTCGATCGAATTCAACCCGTTCGAGAAGAAGCGCCTGATCGACCGCATCCGGCACACGGTGGAGCGGCTGCAATCGCTGGAGCGGGAAGCGGTCAAGCTGGAACGGCGCGCGGAGGCAGCCAAGGGAGAGGTCGCGGCGGAAGCGCGGAAGGAGTTGCGCTCGCGGCGAGTCGAGCTGCGCGAGATCGAGATTACAAGCGAAGTCGGCCTGATGGAGCTGAAGCGGACGCTGCAGGTGATCGTTCGCGGCGAAGTGGAGGCCGAACAAGCCAAGAAGGAATTGATCGAAGCGAACCTCCGGCTGGTGGTTTCGATCGCGAAAAAGTACACGAACCGCGGATTGCAATTTCTCGACCTCATTCAGGAAGGCAATATCGGCTTGATGAAGGCCGTGGACAAATTCGAGTGGCGCCGCGGGTACAAGTTCTCGACGTACGCGACGTGGTGGATCCGCCAGGCCATCACCCGCGCGATCGCGGACCAGGCCCGCACGATCCGCATCCCCGTGCACATGATCGAGACGATCAACAAGTTGATCCGTACGAGCCGTCAACTCGTGCAAGAGCTGGGCCGCGAACCGACTTCGGAAGAAATCGCCAAGCGGATGGACATTCCCGTCGCGAAGGTGCGCAAGATCCTGAAGATCGCCCAGGAGCCGATTTCTCTCGAGACGCCGATCGGCGAAGAAGAAGATTCGCATCTTGGGGACTTCATCGAAGACAAGGCGGTGGTTTCGCCTTCCGACGCGGTCATCAACCTCAATCTCAAGGAACAAACCGCCTCCGTTCTGAAGACGCTCACGCCGCGCGAAGAGAAAGTGATCAAGATGCGATTCGGGTTGGACGACGGCTCCGAGCACACGCTCGAAGAGGTGGGCCAGTCGTTTGCCGTGACGCGCGAGCGCATCCGGCAGATCGAAGCAAAGGCCCTCCGCAAGCTGCGCCACCCTTCGCGTTCACGCAAACTGAGGGCGTTCCTCGAAGGGCCTTCCCGCGACTACCTTTGAGACGGGCGGCCGAGCCCGTTTCCCGGCCGGCCTATCGCAAAGCACTTACTTCATCGAAGACGGCAAGCGGACTGAGGTGGCGTAGCGGTAGACGAGCTCGGCGCCCCGGTCGGAGCCGATCAGGGTCAAAACCACAAGAACGATCAGACCCGCTAGAAACCACTTCCGCTGAACGCTCGAAAGTTGCGGCCTGAAATAAGCGACCATACAGAGCCAGCCAGAAGCGGTCAGCGCCAGCAGCATCAGCGTCTCGTGCAGTTCAAGGACGTCGTGGGCGTCACCGGTGGGCGGCACCGCTTTCTGCGCGATCCAGCCAGTCGCCGCTGCGGCGAGGCCGGCCAGCGTCCCGAGATAAAGCAAGCGGCTCGCAATTCGGTGCCATTCCTCGTTCGATCCCGCAACGCCGATAATTTCGAACAGCAGCGCCGCAAGCCAGAACGCAATCGGGAAATGGACGAAGAGCGGGTGAACATTTTGCATTGCGTGTAGGCCGGGGAATGCGGTTTGCATCGCGTGATCTCGCGTCAGGGGGCGGGTGACTGCAGCGGAATGGCGCGGCCTGCGGAGGTAAGAGAACGCGCGCGCAGGGCTGCGACGACCGCCATCGCGTAGAGAACTCCGAGCAGGGCGAACGCCAGAAAAAGGTTCGTGTGCTCCGCGAACCAGCCGAGCAGAAAACTGATCGCCACTTGAAGGATCGTCGCGATCACGGAAAAGGCGGAAAGCGTGCGGCCCATCAACCGGCGCGGCACCGAGGTCATGAGCGCGGACTGCGTCAGGACGCCGCCCAACGCGCGACACCCTCCGAACAGCGCGTTCATGGCGACAGCCAAGCCGAGCCAGCGGGCGTAGGGAAATAGAGCGTGTCCGACAGAGAGAATCGCCAGCGCCGCCACCAGCACGCCCAGCGGATGGCGCCGCGAGATGACGGACGCGGCCAAACCGCCGACCACCGCGCCCACGGCCCAGCCAGACTCGATGAAGCCGTACCCGCGCGGACCGGCAGCGAGCAAATCCTTCACGAGCGCCACGACCAGCACGTTGGCGCTGATGACTCCGGCCATCATACAAGCGTACGTGAGTCCCAAGGCAAGGACGAGCGGCTGCTGGCGCAAATAGCGAATCCCTTCGGCTAAGTCGGCGGAAAAATTCAGCCGGAGCGACATCCCCGCGGGACCCGGCAGCGTCAGGGTTCCGGCGGCTTCGACGGCGGGCTCGACCTGCTGGGGGGGCAGGACCGGGGCCGACGCATAACTGTGCTGTGGCGGACACCAACCGCGCCGAACGGCGATCAAACAAAGGCCGGAGATGAAATACGTCGCGCCGTCAATCATAAGGATGCCAGCGAGGCCGGTATGTTCGTAAATGAATCCGACCACGGCGCCCGCAGCCATCATGCCTCCCTGGACGGCGACGAGGACTGCGGCGTTCGCCGTGACGAGCTGCGAGGACGGAATCAGCTCCTGCACCAGGGAATTTGCCGCGGACCAGTAGACTGCGAAACCTACACCGAGCAAGAAGACCATCAAGTAGATTTCAGAGAGGGCGAGCCGGTGGGCGGCGGCGAGCGCGGCTGTGCCCAACACGAGGACGGAGCGAATGATGTCCAGCGCGATGGCGAGGTAGCGCCGGTCCGTGCGATCGATCAGCACTCCGCCGAACGGCGGCACGAACAGGCCCGGTAGCGTCACCAGAATCAACAACCAACTGACACTCACGGTGGAATGGGTGATGCCGAGGACGTACCACGTAACGGCGGCGTAGTTCATGCCCGTGCCAAAGAGTGAGACGAGCATGGCAAGGAAAAACCACCGGAAGCCAGGAAGCCGGGCAAGCTGCTTCCAATCTACTCTGGGATAGGAGCTCGTCATCATGGACTCTGCGTCAGACAGTGTGCCAAAGTCGGCGCGGCTCGCTAAGGAAAAACTTGGGCAGGCGGCGAGCCAAGCAACGGATTAGTTGACACAGTATCACTGGCCGGGGAGTACGACTTCGTAGGCGGAGGCGCAGGCGGCGATCTGCTTTCTTGGGTTTGCCGGATCGTAGTAGACCGGGACAGTCATGCCCTCGAAGCAGGCGCGCGTGGGGTCGTTGCCGCGGCACTGGATCAGATTCCCCGAGGCATCCGTGAATTCGTACGCGATGCCGTTAGTGTTTCGCATGGACCATTGCCGCGTGATGCGTGCGAGCGCGAGCTGCCCGCCGACCATCAGCCTCTTCTGCTTGAAAGTGCTGCCGACGATCACTATCGGAATCAGGATCGCAAAAGCCACCAAGCCGAACATGAACGCCGCAAAACCCGGAGTCACCGAGTTCGAGCCGCCTTGTCCGAAGTTGAGCGTGAGCGCAAGAAAGAAAATCGCCAGCGCTCCGAAAAGAACGAACACGATGCCAAATCCGATCTTGCTGCGCTTCCTCATGCGCACGGTGCGCGGCGGCGGAAGGCTGAACAAGACCTGCAGGTTTCGATCCGCAATTTCGGATTCCATCACCGCGGCGGATTGCTGGGCCGCGGCCGCGGCGATGTCGCGCGGGGGTTCCGCCACTCCGGAGCGGATTGCATCCAGGCGCCGCACGTCGGATCGGAGCTTCCACCACGAGAACAGGAAAATGATTGTGATGATGACCAGCGGCAAGATCATTACGATTGTGTTGCCCTCGCCGATGCCATAAAGAACGGCGATGGCGAACCACAACGGGCCGATCCAACGCAGGCTGCGGTAAGCCTTGCGAGTTGACGCGGTGGCGATATCGAGGTTCCAGCGGCAATTGGGGCAGTACGCCTTTCCTCCGGCCATTGCGGCGGGGCCGTGACATTGCGGGCAAGCAATCCTCGGCATGCCGAAACTATAAACGCTTTCGCGTCGCCAGGCGAGCTTCCAGTCTATGATGGGGGCGTGCCGCCCCTCCTCGATCTGCGCGGATTGACCGTCGAATTGCCGACGCCATCGGGATGGCTGCGTCCAGTGAACGGCGTGGATTTGACTTTGGAGCACGGCGAAGCGCTGGGGGTCGTCGGAGAATCGGGCAGCGGGAAGACGATGTTGTCTCTCACGTTGATGGGGTTGCTGCCCGAAGGCGCACGGGTGGCGGGAGAGGCGTGGTTTACGCTAGGAGACGGCGCTGCGAATTCGCGGCGCAATCTGGTTTCGCTCGGCGAAGGGGAACGTGCGGCGCTGAGGGGACACGGGATGGCGATGATCTTTCAGGAGCCGATGACGTCCCTGAACCCCGTGATGCGCGTCGGGACGCAGGTGGCGGAGGCGATTCGCGCGCACAATGGTTCGCTTTCGCGGCGCGAGATCGAGAGCGGGGTGATCGAGGCCCTTGCGCGCGCGCGTGTGCCCGAGCCGGACCTGCGCGCGCGGCAGTTCCCACACCAACTTTCGGGCGGGCTGAGACAACGCGTGATGATCGCGATGGCGCTGGCGGGCGCGCCGCGCTTGTTGATTGCGGACGAGCCGACGACGGCGCTTGATGTGACCGTGCAGGAGCAGATTCTCAAGCTGCTGTCGGAGTTGCGGCACGAGTTGGGCTTGACGCTGCTGTTCATTACGCACGACCTCGCCGTGGTGGCGCAGGTGGCGGAAAGAATCGCCGTGCTGTACGCGGGGCGCGTGGTGGAGTCCGGGCCGGCGCGCGAAATCTTGTTGCGGCCGCGGCACCCGTACACCGAGGGATTGCTGCGCGCGTCGCCGAGCCTCGCGCGGCGCAAGCTGGAGCCGATTCCGGGCTCGGTGCCGGCGCTCGGCGCGTTGCCGCCCGGCTGCGCATTCGAGCCGAGATGCGCGTACCGCCGCGACATTTGCACGGCGGAGATGCCGAAGATGCGTTCGGCGGGAGCCGGGCATCTGGCGCGCTGTATTCTTCTGGATGAGGACGGGAGATGACGAGGAACGACAAGGAGCATTTGGATCGAATTCAGGACCGCTTCACGCGCACAGCGGAAGTGTTTTCCTCGTTTGTGATGTCGCGGCGCGCGGGAGAAGCAGAGCGGCTGGCGCGAATGGTGACGTCCGGCTGGGTCGCCGCGGCAGAAGCAACGGTGCTTGACGTCGCATGCGGGCCGGGGACGTTCACGCTGCCGCTGGCGGGACGCGTGCGGCATGCGTTGGGATTGGATTTTACCGGGGCGATGCTCGAACGAGCGCGAGCGGGGGCGACGCGAGCGGGCCGCAACAACGTGCGCTTCCTTCGCGGCAACGTGTACGCACTGCCGTTTCGCGATGGCGCACTCGACGCGGTTGTGTGCGGATACTGCTTCCATCATTTTCAAGAGCCGGATCGCGCGCTGGCGGAGATGGCGCGAGCTACGCGGCCCGCCGGGCGCGTGGGTTTGGTGGACTTAATCGTGCCGCGCGGGGGGAGCGCGGATCGCCACAACGCGATCGAGCGGTTGCGCGATCCCTCGCATGCGTCCACGCTGAGCGCGATTCAGCTGCGCACGATGTTTGCCGCGGCAGGCTTGAGGCTGATTGCCGAAGAAGACTGCGAGAACGTGCGCTCGTTCGAGGAGTGGATGCGCGTGGGGGGATTCGCGGAGGGCAGCGAAACCTATCGCGCCGTGGAGGCGGAGATGGAGAGAACCATCGTCGACGATGCTGCGGGATTTCATCCGCGGCATGCGGAATCGGGCGCGCTCGAATATACGCAGACGACCATTTTTCTCGTCGCGGAGAAACCGCGGTAGGGCGTGCATCGCCGTGACACCCGAATCCAAATCGGAAGCGCTCCTCTTGGAAGCCAGCGACCTGCGAAAGAGTTTTCTCGCGACGACGGGCGCGTTCGCGGGGAAGGCGCGGCGAATCAACGCCGTTGACGGCGTCAGCTTGAAACTGGCGCAGGGCGAGACGCTCGCGATCGTGGGCGAATCGGGAAGCGGGAAGACGACGCTCGCGCGGCTCTTGCTTCGCCTGGAGGCAGCGGACTCCGGCGGCGTGCGTTTCTTCGGCGAGGATCTTTTGGCCGCGCGGGGGGCGCGGCTTCGGGCGCTGCGCAGAGAGATGCAGATGGTCTTTCAGGACCCGTACGCCTCCCTCGACCCGCGAATGGATGTGGAAGCGATTGTGGGCGAGCCGCTCGCAATTCACGAACCGCAATTGGCCCGCGCGGAACGGCGCCTGCGTGTTGTGCGGACGCTCGAAGCCGTAGGAATGGGCGCGGATTCGTTGCGCCGTTATCCGCACGAATTTTCCGGTGGACAGCGGCAGCGGATCGGCATCGCGCGAGCGCTCGTGCTGCGGCCGAAATTGATCGTGGCGGACGAGCCGGTATCGGCGCTCGACGTATCGGTGGGCGCGCAGATTTTGTCGCTCCTGCAAGAGCTACAGGCTGAATTCGCGCTGACCTACCTTGTCGTTTCGCACAGCCTGCCGGTCGTGGCGCAACTTGCCACACGCATCGCGGTGATGAAGGCGGGCCGCGTGGTGGAAAGCGGTGAGGTCCGGCAAGTGCTCGAACATCCAGCGCATGCTTACACGCAGGCATTGATCGAGGCGATGCCCGAGCTTCCGGGAGATTGAGTTACGCTATCGACTCGATCGGCCGAAATCCTCACAATCGCCTATGCGTAGTTCTATGTGGTTTTGAAGGCTGCTTTTCGCGTGGAGGGCTGACTCAATGACGACCGTTCCCACACCCGCGCCGGAAGCGCAGGTTCCCGTGTCGCACTTTGGCAGGATCCTTGGCGTGTTTTTCGGTCCAACAAAAACATTTGAGGAAATCGCCAAGCGGCCCACCTGGCTGCTTCCTTTGGTCATACTGATGCTGCTCGGCACGGGTGTTGGGTTTCAATTGGCGCACCGGGTTGACTGGGAACAGGTGATTAGCCAGAAAATCGACGCTTCGCCTCAGGCCGCACAGCTTTCCGCGGCGCAGCGCGAGCAGCGGATTGCGCTTGGAGCGAGAATCTCACGAGATTTTTGCTATGGGGCTGGGGTAGTGGGCAGTCCGATCATGCTGCTGATTTTTGCCGCGCTGTATCTGGGCGCGTTTAACCTGATGGCGAATGCGAGGCTTCGATTCGGCCAATCCATAGGGATCGTGGCGCACGCGATGATGCCCTCGCTTATCAGCAGCGCGCTCGCAATGGTTGTGCTGGCGGTGAAAGATCCCAGTTCGATTGATCCAAACCATATATTGGCGACTGACCTCTACGCCATTCTTCCCGGTGACGCGCCGCAATGGCTTCAGTCGCTCGGAAGCTCGATCGAACTTTTCTTTATTTGGATGCTCGTACTGGTTTCCATCGGGTTCGCTGCGGCGAATCCGCGCAAAGTGACGCGAGGAAAAGCATTCGGCATCGTATTCGGACTGTGGGGAATCTGGGTACTAGGCAAGGTCATCTGGGCATTGTCTTAGGCGCGGGCGGCCTCACAAACAACCTCCCTCTGTTAGAATTCATTGCATGGAGTTTCGCTTCGAGGTCCTCAAGACCGATCCCAGCGGCGCGCGCTTGGGCCGGATGACGACTCCGCACGGCGTGGTCGACACGCCCGCTTTCATGCCGGTGGGCACGGCGGGTACGGTCAAGGGTCTCACACAGCAAGCGCTCGAAGAGTTGGGCGTGCAGATTCTGCTCGCCAATACGTACCACCTCTATCTGCGTCCCGGGCACGAATTGATCGGCCGGATGGGCGGCCTGCATCGTTTCATGTCGTGGCCGCGCGCGATCCTGACCGATTCCGGAGGCTTTCAGGTTTTCAGCTTGGCCAAGCTGCGAAAAATGAGCGATGAAGGCGTGCTCTTCCGCTCCCACGTGGATGGTTCAGAGCACCTGTTGACGCCGGAAAAATCAATCGAGATCCAGCAGGCGGTCGGCTCAGACATCGCGATGGCGCTGGACGAGTGCATCGAATACCCGGCCGAGCGTGAGCGCACGCGCGCGGCCGCGGCGCGGACTCTGAAATGGGCGCGGCGCTGCCGGGATTACGCGCGCGAGCGTGCAGGATGTGGAGTGAATCCGGGACAGGCCCTATTTGGAATCGTGCAAGGCGGAGGATTCGCCGATTTGCGGCAGGAGGGCGCGAAAGAATTGGTGGCTCTCGATTTCCCGGGCTACGCGGTGGGCGGACTTGCCGTGGGCGAGCCTCACTCGCTGACCTGTGAACTGACGTCCGCGGCGACGGCGGAATTGCCGGCGGACCGGCCGCGCTACCTGATGGGCGTCGGCTTGCCGGAACAGATTGTGGATTACGTTCGCTGCGGGATCGACATGATGGATTGCGTGCTGCCTACGCGCAACGCACGCAACGGCTGCTTGTTCACGAATCAAGGCAGGCTGAACATCAAGAGCGCGCGGTATGCGGAGGATCAACGCCCCGCGGATGAAGGCTGTTCGTGCGCGGTTTGTGCGAGATATTCGCGCGCTTACTTGCGCCATCTTTTTCTTGCGAATGAAATTCTCGGCGCGATCCTGAACACCCTCCACAACATCCACTTTTACCTTGACATCATGCGGAAAATTCGCGAATCTATCGGATTTGGAGACCTGGCAGGATTCTCCTCAGAGCTTCAGGCGAGCATCGAATCGGGTCAATCCTGAAACTCTTGGAACCTGGCCGAGCGGGTGAGTTGTCCCTCGGCGATGAATCACCATCTTGAACCAGGTCGCAATGGAAGGTGTCCTGCGCGTGGGCAGGACGAAGGCTTCGCGATTCTCCGCGCGGAACTATCACGCTCGCCCCAACGTGCATTCCTGAAGCCTTGATCGGGACACGCAGGGCGGGCGCTGAGCGAAGGTAGGTCGAATTCCAATGGCAACGATGCTTGTTCCGGGGCACGAGTGGCTGTGGGCGCAGGGTCAGGCGGGAAACGGCCTGCTGACCTTTGCCCCGCTGCTGGTCATCATGGTCATTTTCTATGTGCTCCTCATACTCCCGGCGCAGCGCCGCCAAAAGAAGACCCAGGCAATGCTGAACGCCCTCAAGAGCGGCGACAAGGTCGTCACAAACGGCGGGCTCTATGGAACCATCGTCGGTGTGGAAAGCGACTCGGTGCAGCTTCGGATTGCCGATCAGGTAAAGGTCAAGGTCGCGCGCTCAGCCATCGCCGGACTCCAACCGGAGGGTAGCAAGGAGGAGTAGGGCGGAAAACGCCCCGCCGTTAGCGGCTCCCCATTTCATCCAGCCATGAATTCGAACCTCAAATGGAAGGCGCTCTCGATTGTAATTGTGCTGTTGATCTCCGTTTACGGGATCATCGGCTTGCCAACCTCCTGGAACGCCGCAAAACAGAATTTCGGCAAGAACATCAAGCTCGGGCTCGACTTGCAGGGCGGGACGCACCTGATTCTTCAGGTGCAAGTGCAGGAGGCGGTGAGTCTGGAAGCCGATCAAGTCGACGATCATCTCAAGTCAGACCTCCGCGATAAAGGGATCCGCTACGACGACATCCGCATGCTCAGCGACACGCAGATTCTCGTGCACAATCTCGCCACCGACCAGGCGGGCGCATTTCGCGATCTGGTCAGCGAGAACTTTCCCGATTGGGACATCGCTCCCGCGCCGAACGAAGCTTCCGGTTACGTTCTCACAATGAAGGCCGGGGCCGTCGCGGCGATTGCGCAGCAAACGATGGATCAATCCGTTGAGACGATCACGCGCAGAATTGACGCACTTGGGCTGACCGAGCCGGTCGTCGCTCCCTATGGCCGCGGGGACAATGAAATCATTGTTGAGCTGCCTGGAGAAAGCGACCCAAACCACGCAAAGGACGTGATTCAAGCCGGCGGACAGCTTGAGCTGACAAAAGTGGAAGGCAATCAGACGTATCCTTCCGAAGACCAGGCGATGGCCGCCCTTGGCGGAGTCCTTCCGGCGGGAACTGAACTCGTCCCGGGCGAATCGGGCGTTTCGGCGCCCGCGCAGCCGACTGGCGATGTTTGGTACGTGGTGGATCGAACCCCGATTGTGACCGGTCGCGACCTGCGCCACGCCAGCGCCCTGCCCAGCACGGATAATCCCGGCTACTACGAGGTTGCATTCACGCTTTCGACCGATGCGGCGCGGCGGTTTGGCCCGTTCACGGCGCAAAACGTCGGGAACCAGATGGCGACGATCTTGGATCACAAAGTGATCATCGCCGCTACGATTGAGAATCGTATCGAAGATTCCGGCCGCATTACGGGGCAGTTCGGCGAGCAGCGAGCCAACGATCTCGCGCTCGAACTCAATGCCGGCGCGCTGCCCGCCTCGATCAAGTATCTTGAGGAGCGGACGGTCGGCCCTTCGCTTGGCGCTGATTCGATTCGGCACGGCGTGCAGGCATCGATTGTGAGCCTGGTTGTCGTGCTGCTCTTCATGGTTGTGTATTACCGGTTGGCAGGTGTGAACGCGGTTGTTGCGCTGTTGCTAAACCTGGTGATCTTGCTTGCAGCACTCGGCTATTTCGGGGCCGTCCTGACGCTGCCGGGCATCGCGGGGGTCATCCTGACGATCGGCATGGGCGTGGATTCCAACGTACTGATTTTTGAGCGTATCCGGGAAGAACTGCGGGCGGCGAAAGCCCCGGTGTCCGCGGTTGATCTGGGTTTCAAGCGCGCGTTTGTGACGATCATTGACACGCACGTGACGACAATGGTTTCGGGAGCGTTCTTGTTCATCTTTGGCACGGGCCCCGTGCGAGGCTTCGCGGTGACCCTGATTGTCGGTCTCCTTGCGAACCTGTTCACATCGGTCTATGTGTCGCGGGTGATTTTCGATTGGCACCTGGTGAAGATGCCTCGCCAAGCCCAGCTAAGCATCTGATTGGGGATGTCCCGAGCCGGGAACAAGATTCCCCCGGCTGGTGTCTAAGTCAAAGGCGGCAGAAGGTATGGAGTTCTTCAAACAGGTCGATATAGATTGGATGGGGAAGACGAAGTACTTTGTCGCCCTATCCCTGAGCCTTCTTGTGATCGGCGGAATCTCGTGCGCGCACAGGGGACTCGATTACGGCATTGATTTCAAAGGTGGTACGCTCGTTTATGTCCGATTTGCCGGCACCCCGCCAATTGACAAAATTCGTCAAGGTTTGGTCCAGCAGGGCTTAGGTGACAGCGTCATTCAGCAGATCAACGACATTTCCAATCCCAACTCCAATGAAGTAGTGATTGGATTGGGAGAAAAGAATCAGGGAGAGGCGACAGAAGAAGAACTGGACGCAGGAAAGACGGCTATTCTGAACTCCCTTCATAGCACTCTCGGGGCAGGGGAGCCAGGGAAGCAGGACTTCAACTCGGTTTCAGTCCAGGCACTCACCGAACAGTTGACGCGGAAGGATCCGCTCAACCTGGGCGTGAACGGTGGCGACAAGTACACGCAACTCGCCAAGCAGTTGACCGATTATCGCGATCGTGAGCTGCGTGGTGTTGTCTCCGACTGGAGTCAATTGCAGACCGCCGGGGCCACGCCTGCTGTAATCTCCGCCCTCCGCGACGTCTACTTCCCGAGTGACTTCGCCGTCATTAACGTTGAAATCGTTGGCCCGAAAGTGGGCGCACAGCTCCGGCTTCAAGCTATCTACGTAACCCTCTATGCTTTGGGGGGCATGCTGATATATATTGCCCTTCGCTTCTCGGGCGGGGGGCTGCTGCATCTATCCAGCAGCTCTGGAACCTTCTTTCTCTGGAGGTGGATCGACTTCGTGATTTTCGGCGCCGCCGCTGTTCTCGCCGTCTTTCACGATGTTCTGATCACGTTGGGGCTGTTTTCGCTGCTGCATTTTGAAATTTCTCTGACGGTTATCGCGGCGCTGCTGACGCTGGTGGGCTATTCGATGAACGACACTATCGTGATCTTCGATCGCATCCGGGAAAACCTTCGCTTGATGCGTCGTGAGCCATTCGCTTCGATTGTGAATCGTTCCATTAATCAGACGCTGTCGCGAACCATTCTAACGAGCGGCCTGACATTCCTGACGGTGCTAGTACTGTTCTTAATGGGCGGTCAGGTCTTGCGCAGTTTCTCTTTTGCACTGGTCGTGGGAATTATGGTAGGAACGTACTCAAGTTTTGGAATTGCCGCGCCCTTGGTAGTCGCCTGGAGCCACTGGAGGAGCCAGGGTGAGGCAGTAGCCGGAACCGCAGCCGGCACTAGAGCCCGAAAGGTCTAGGCGATCGCGCCCAGCTTTGAGGCGGGAGGATGTAAGATGTTCGAGGATTTGGTGGAATCCAGCGTAGTCCGGAAGAAGACAAACAAGACCTGGTCGATCGTTGTCTCGGTAATTCTTCAGGTCATGATAGTGGGCGTTTTGGTCCTTATCCCGTTGATCTATACCCAGCGTCTTCCGGCGGCCATAATGACGACATTGATCACGGCGCCGCCGCCCCCTCCTCCGCCACCCCCTCCCGCGGCAGCGATGCAAAAGATTCAGGTGGTGAAGCCGATCGTGCGGCTGATGCACAATGGGGCACTTGTTGCACCTCGCGCTATCCCCAAAGAAGTTAAAATGGTTAAAGAAGAGGTAGCGCCTCCTGATGTCGGCTCCGGCGGCGTTGAGGGCGGCGTGCCTGGCGGCATTGCGGGCGGGTCGACTGGCGGCGTGATTGGCGGTATTCTGGGTGGGATGGCTCCCACTGCGGCGCCACCGCCTCCGCCGAAGCAAACTCCGCAGCGCATTCGCCAGGGCGGCCAAGTGCAGGAGGCAATGCTGATTAGCAAGCCGCTGCCCGTCTATCCTCCACTAGCGCGGCAGGCTCGGATTACGGGCACGGTGATGCTGCACGCGATCATTTCAAAGGATGGGCGCGTGGAGGAGTTGACGGTGATTTCGGGACACCCGCTGCTCGTGCAAGCCGCGAAGGATGCGGTGCAGCAGTGGCGCTACAAGCCCACGCTTTTGAACGGTGAGCCGGTGGAAGTTGATACGACCATCCAAGTGACGTTTACGATGGGTGGTGGTTAACTGCGGCGGCAGTCGAAGGCTGCAGAAGTTTTGGATTTCGGCCGGGAATGGCCCCAGGGTCGTTTGCGGCCTGGAAACTTGCGAACGAACGAAAAGGAGCAACATCTATGCTTGCGAACGTAGCCGTATGGGCACTGAACACGTGGGTGTTCCAGGCAGGAAGCAGTTGGGACCTGCGGGCCATGTGGGGCACGATGAGCATCATCGCGAAGGTTGTGGTGGGAATCCTCTTCCTGCTCTCCGCGTGGTCGCTCGGCGTGATGATTGACCGCGCGTTGATGTATAGCGCGGCGCGGAAACAGTCACGTGTTTTCGTGCAGCAGGTGGCGGGGGCGCTGCGCGAAGGCAAACTCGACGAGGCTATCTCAATCGCCGAGCGCAACAAGAAGAGTCACATCGCGAAGGTCGTGGCGACGGGGCTGTCTGAATTCCAGACCGCCTCGGCTCAAGTCTCCGATGCCGAAGTGATCGAAGCGGCCAAGCGGGGGCTCGAGCGTTCCGTCGCGATCGTCCATGCCGAGATGAAGCGCGGGCTTTCGGGCCTTGCAACGATCGGCTCTACGGCGCCCTTCGTCGGCCTGTTCGGCACGGTGATCGGCATCATCAACGCATTCAAAGGCATTGAATCCTCCCACGCCTCAGGGCTTTCGGCTGTCGCCGGCGGTATTTCCGAGGCCTTGATCACTACAGCGCTTGGATTGCTGGTGGCGGTGCCCGCCGTGTGGGCCTTCAACTACTTCACCAACAAGGTTGAGGCCTTCGACGTCGAAATGGATAACTCTTCGATGGAGTTGATCAACTACTTCATTACCCGGCGGGGTGGAAAGAAGTAAGCCATGGCTTACAAGCCCAAAGCGGACCCGGTGATGGCCGCACCCAACGTCATCCCGATGGCCGATATCATGCTGGTGCTTCTGATCATCTTCATGGTGGTCACGCCCATGTTGCAACACGGTGAAGCCGTGAACATGGCGCGGGTGAACAACGCCAGCGACATGCCGGACGCCGACCGCGACGACGCAGTTCTGGTAGCTATTTCGGCGGACGGGGTCGTCTACCTGGGAACCACGAAGACAACCGTAGATGATCTGACGCAACAGGTGCGTTCCGTTGTCGAGAATCGCTCGGATAAGACCATCTTTGTCAGGAGCGATGCGCGTGCGAAATACGGCAATGTCGTCCAGGTCGTGGACGCCGTCCGCGCAGCAGGCGTTGACAAGATTGGCCTTCTAACCGAGCGGGTCCAACCGAACCCGCAGAGCCGGGTGGCACCACCGCCGCCTTCTTCTTAATGGCGGATTGATTTTGGATTACGCCCTGCTGTCTGCAGGGCAGGAGTTGACCGACCATGGGTATGGATGTTGGAGGGAGCAAGGGCGGCCCGATGGCTTCGATGAACATCGTACCGTTGATTGATATTCTGTTGGTGCTGCTGATTATTTTCATGGTGATTACACCGCTGACGCCGCATGGGCTCGACGCACTCGTGCCCCAGCCGCCTCCGCCGAACGAGAAGCCTCAGCCGCCGGACGAGCAGTCCAAAGTCGTTGTCGTTCAGGTTCTCGAGAACGGTAAACTTAAGATCAACGATGAGGACACGACGTGGGATACCATGGGCGCGCGCCTCACGGACATCTTCAAGATTCGTGCGGAGAAGATTGCATTTGTCAAGGGCGACGACTCGGTGCAATTCGCTCAGGTGGCGCGAGCGATTGACATCATGCGCGCTTCGGGGATCGACTCGATTGGTCTCATTACGGCAAAGATGGAGAGCGGCGGGTAACGCGGCTGAACTAGATGTATTCTTGGGGGGCGATTTGACTCGCCCGAAGATGAAGTTGCCCGGCACGAGGAGTAGAAGGAAACCTTCGCTAGAATGGACTTGCCAGCTATGAATCCAGTTGCAAGACGTGAGTGGTGTCACAGGGATATTTCCCTTGCTTGGCTGGCGCTGGTTGCCGTCGTAACTGTGGCCAGCGCTGGGGGTTGCAACAAGCTGAAGTCGCGCGACATGCTAAACCGGGGCGTCGAGGCTTACCGCAACCAACAGTACGATGTCGCCGTCGAGGACTTCAAGCAGGCTAAAGACCTCGACCCAACTTTGATCAGTGCCCGGCTGTATCTTGCCACGGCTTACGCCAGCCTGTACGTCCCCGGCGCACCTTCGGATGAAAACCTCCGAATGGGCAAGCAAGCGGTCGCGGAATTCCAGGATGTTTTGACCGTGGATCCAGGCAATCTGTCTGCGATAGACGGCATCGGCTCGATGCTGTTTCAGATGGCTGCAGGGCCGCCGTTCAACGCCGACATGTTCAAAGAGTCGGAGAGCTATCACCTGAAGCATATTCAACTGAAACCGGAAGACCCCGAGCCTTACTATTGGGTCGGCGTGATTGACTGGACGCTGGCCTTCCGGGCGAATTCCGAGATTCGCGCGAAGTACAATCAGGAAAATCCTCGCAAACAGGTCCATGACGATCAACCCTTGCCTCCGAAACTACGCCAGCAATATGCGCAGGACTACGGCCCCATGGTAGACGATGGCATTGCGCAACTGCAGAAGGCCATCGTGCTCCGGCCGGACTACGACGATGCCATGGCGTATTTGAACTTGCTGCTCCGGCGCAAGGCGGACCAGGTGGATGACATGAACGAGCGCACCGCGCTGCAGAAGCAGGCCGACGATCTCGTGGATAAGGTGAAGGACATCAAGCAGCAGAAGGCTGCTGCTGCTGCAAATACGGCCGCCTCCTAAGTCGGGCACAATCCGAATCTTCTTCTGCGGTGCCCTTCGAACCCGTTGGGCGCCGCAGTTGTTTTTTGTGGCCAACGCTCGGGCCGCACCACTGCGCTCCGTGGATGGCCTGATTTGTCTCAGGGCGCGGCGTCAGGTGCCGGGACCAAGGATGCGCGCAGGAGCCTCATCAATCCAACCGCCGCGTGCGAAAGCCGGGAGCCTCGCCGCGAAACGAGATACAAGTGCCGCGGCATCTTGAGCTGCCGGACCCGGACCTCGGCAAGCCACCCTCGCTCGATCTCCCATCGAGCACACATCCGCGGCACGATCGCAACGCCCATTTCCATCTCGACGAAGCGCTTGATGGCCTCGATCGTGGGCAACTCGACGTCAATGTGCAACGGCACGTGATGGCGCGCAAAAAGTTGAATGACGCGCGATCGAAACGGCAAGTCCACGATGTGAGCCACGAAAGTCTCCGAGCCCAACTCGGGCAGGTCCACTTCCTTGCGCTTGGCCAGCCGGTGGTTGGGCGGAACGACCAGCGTCAGCTCGTCGCGGAAGATTTCTCTTGCCTCAAGCTTTGGATCCTGCGGCACGTAAGAAACCGCGCCGAGATCCAGCCTGTAGTTGAGGATTTCGCGCGGGATGTCACGCGAAAAAACGCGCTGGACGACGATCCGCACCCCCGGATGGACTTGGTGAAACTTGGCGAGCGCAGGCAACAGCGCGTGAATTGAGGTTTCGTTCACACCGAAGCTGAGCTGCCCGCTCTTGAGTCCTTTCAATCCCTCCAGCCCCTTGCCCAGTTCGTCGCGCAAGTTGAGTAGCCGTTCGGCGTAGTCTCGCAGCATTTCGCCGGCATCGGTCAGTTTCACCTGACGCGCCCCGCGAACTACCAGAGGCTGGCCGATGGACTCCTCGAGCTTTCGGACGGAAATGCTGACGGCCGGCTGCGTCCGAAACAGCTTCTCGGCTGCGCGCGAAAAGCTCCGCTCCCGGGCCACAGCCAGAAAGACTTGCATTTGAGAGAGATCCATAGCTTCCCCCTGAAGACACTGCGGCCAGTTATAACCAAAAATTATGTGAAGTACAATAAATATAAATTGGACTTGGGAGCGGTGGTTGCGGTCTAATAGGGTTCCCGCAGGCAGGTGCCAGCCCATGGACCGCGTACACATCTTTGACACAACCCTCCGGGACGGAGAGCAGTCCCCCGGCTTCTCCATGACCGTTGCGGAGAAGCTTCGCTTGGCCCGGCAACTATCCGATCTGGGTGTGGATGTCATCGAAGGGGGCTTTCCGATCGCGTCTCGCGGCGACCTCGAAGCCGTCCGGGAGATTGCGAGAGAAGTCACCGGAAGTCGAGTAGCTGCGCTGTCTCGCGCGCGCCAGGAGGACGTAGATGCCGCGCTCGAGGCCCTCGCTCCTGCCCGGCACCCGCGCCTGCATGTTTTCCTTGCGACCTCCGACCTGCACCTGCACCACAAGCTGCGCATCTCTCGCGCCGAAGCATTGGAGGCCATCGGCTCAATGGTGGCTTATGGGCGGCGCCACTGCCCTGAAGTCGAATTTTCTGCCGAGGACGCCAGCCGCAGCGACATCGAGTTTCTGTGCCAGGCCGTGGAGACGGCGATCCATGCTGGGGCAACGATCATCAATTTGCCCGACACGGTCGGCTATGCGGTTCCGGAAGAGTACGCGGCGATGTTCACGCGCGTGCGGGAACAGTTGGGAGATCCCGCTGGGATTACCTACAGCGCCCATTGCCACAACGATCTGGGTCTCGCCGTTGCCAACTCACTGGCTGCAGTGCGCGCCGGGGTGCGCCAGGTGGAATGCACGATCAACGGAATCGGAGAACGCGCAGGAAACGCATCCCTCGAGGAGATTGTCGTTGCGCTCGCGGTGCGCCAATCGTCATTCGGCGTTTCGACGGCGATCCATCTGGAAAAGATCTTCGCCAGCAGTCGCCTGCTTAGCGAAGTGACCGGGGTGCACGTCCCCCCCAACAAGGCCGTCGTCGGGTCGAACGCGTTCGCGCACGAGGCCGGAATCCATCAGGACGGCATACTCAAGAATCCTTTGACCTATGAAATCCTGTCGCCCGAAGCAGTAGGCGTCCCGGCACGGCAACTCGTGGTCGGAAAACACTCCGGCCGCAACGCACTCCGGGCCAGCCTGAAAGAACTTGGCTACGAGCCCACTACTGAGGAGTTGGCGGAATGTTACCGGCAGGTCATCGCGTTGGCTGACGCAGCCAAGCAAGTGCGGCAGCGCGACCTACTCTCGATCGCGCATCAGGTGATTCGCAGGAAATCGTTCTCCACGCTCCCCAGCGACGCCCCGGCCGCTTCCTGAGCGTGCGGGCCCCCCTCGGCCAGAAATGAACGCAATATGACTGCGGAATCCACCAAAACAAAACGGATTGCGCTGCTTCCTGGCGACGGCATCGGCCCTGAAGTGACGCGCGCCGCGGTGGTCGCCCTTGAGACCTGCGCGACGGCCGGTGGCCACCGGTTCGAATTTCAGGAGCTTCCTTTCGGTGGCGCTGGGATTGATGCGGCGAACGAGCCATTGCCGCGCGCGACTCTCGACGCATGCCTGCATGCGGACGCCGTCCTGATGGGCGCGGTTGGCGGCCCGCGTTGGGACGCCCGGCCGCCCGGCCAGCGCCCGGAATCCGGGCTGCTCGCGCTCCGTAAACAACTCGGGCTCTACATCAACTTGCGTCCCGTCCGTTTACGCCCTTCTCTGATTGGTATTTCCCCGCTCCGTCCCGAGCGCATCAGCGTGATCGACATCGAAATCGTTCGCGAGTTGGCCGGCGGAATCTATTTCGGCGAGCGGGGACTGGAAGGGCGCGAGGGCTCGGAGCGAGCGTGGGACGTGGAGACGTACACGACTCCCGAGATCGAGCGCGTGGCGCGGTATGCTTTTATTCGCGCCGAACGCCGTGCCAAGAGACTAGCTTCGGTGGACAAAGCCAATGTGCTGACGAGTTCCGTTCTCTGGCGCCGAACCGTCACGCGGCTCGCCGCCGAACATCCCGCCGTCAAGGTCGAGCACTTTTATGTGGACAACGCTGCAATGCAACTGGTGCTCGCGCCGGGACAGTTCGATGTCATCGTGACCTCGAATATGTTCGGCGATATCTTGAGCGACGCCGCAGCGGCATTGGTGGGCTCGATCGGGTTGATCCCCTCGATGAGTTGCGGCTCCGGGCCGTCGCTCTACGAGCCGATACACGGTTCGGCTCCAACGCTCGCTGGCAAAGACGTGGCTTGTCCTGTCGGTTCGATTCTTTCGGCCGCGATGCTCTTGCGGGAAAGCTTCGGGCTCGCAGACGAGGCCGGCTGGGTCGAATCTGCACTGGACCGGCTGTTCGCACAGGGTGTTCGCACGGTGGACATCGCCGAACCGAACAGCTCGGTGGTCGGCTGCAGCGAATTTGGCGAGCGTCTCAAGGCCGAAATACTGATTGCTCGCCGGCAAAGCGCCCGGAAGGGCAGTGGGGCCTGAGCCCTGCGGCGCTAGCGACCTTCTTCAATTCGCGACGGTCCCGCCCCAATATCGTGCTACCCCTGCAATTGCTTGCATTTGCGGGACGCGTCGCCCCTTGGTTACAGCGCCCTCGGTTCTGTTGCCTTGACCTGCCCCTAACACCTTGCTAACTTGGGAAGGTTATTCTGGCCGCAGTGTACTCACTGTGCGCCAGACCCGCCTGTTCCAGGCAGGCTCGGCTGAAAGGGCTGCGCGAGATCATGGCACTCACCGAAATCGTCGTGCGCGGGGCGCGGCAGCACAACCTGAAGAACATCAGCCTCGCCATCCCGCGCAACGCACTCACGGTCATCACCGGCCTTTCCGGCTCCGGCAAATCGTCGCTCGCTTTTGACACGATTTACGCCGAAGGCCAGCGCCGTTACGTCGAATCCCTCTCTGCCTACGCCCGCCAGTTCCTCGATCAGATGGAGCGCCCCGAGGTGGATTCCATCGAAGGACTGTCTCCCTCGATCGCCATCGAGCAGAAGACCACCACTCGCTCGCCCCGCTCGACCGTCGGCACCATCACCGAGATCTACGACTACCTGCGCGTCGTTTACAGCTCCATCGGCACGCCCCACTGCCCCAACTGCGGCAAGCCCATCGCGCGCCAGTCCACCGAGCAAATCGTCCAGGCCATCCTGCGCGGCGAACTCGCCAAGGAGGGCGACCGCGTGATGATCCTCGCGCCGATCGCCCGCGGCCGCAAAGGCGAGTACAAGCAGGAACTCGACAAACTTGCTCGTGACGGTTTTCTTCGCGCGCGCATTGACGGCGAGCTGTATCCGCTCGATGCCGCTCCCAAACTCGACAAGCGCAAGAACCACACCATCGAAGTCCTCGTGGATCGCCTGCTGGTCAAGCCCGGAATCGCGGTTCGCCTCGAACAATCTCTTGCCACGGCGCTCAAGCTGGCGAAAGGGCTCGTCACGGTTTCGGTGGTCAGGGGTGCGGAAGAGATCTTCTCGGAAAAACTTGCCTGCAGCGATTGCGGAATCTCCATTCCGCAACTCGAGCCGCGCTCGTTCAGCTTCAATTCTCCTTACGGCGCATGTCCGGCGTGCAACGGTCTCGGCTCGAAATACGATTTCGATCCCGCCAAGGTCATCACCGATTGGTCCCGCCCGCTCTTCGAGGGCGGACTCGGCCCCGGCTCCGCTTCCAGCTCGTTCCGCCGCACGCTCGAACTTGCCGCGTACGCGCACGGCTTCGATCTCTCCACGCCCTTCGAGCAATTTCCGCGCAACGTTCAGAACTTGATTCTCTACGGCTATCCGCCCTCGAAAGGCCGCACCGCGGAAAAAACGGAAGTCCGCGCCAGCCGCGCCCGCAAGAGCGGCCCCACCCCCGCGCCCGGATTCAAGTTCCCCGGCATTTTCACGATGCTCGAGCGCAATCTCGAGGATTCGCATTCCGACAGCTATCGCGAATGGCTCACGCAATACATGTCGCCCGCGCCGTGCTCTGCCTGCAATCAGCGCCGCCTGCGGCCCGAAAGCCTCGCTGTCGAAATTGCCGGCCACTCCATCGCCGATTTCACGGCGCTCTCCATCCAGGACGCGCGCCCCGCCGTGGATGAAATCTTGAAAACTCTCACTTCTCGCCAGCGCGATATCGGCGGACGCGCCCTCGCCGAAATCTCGGAGCGTCTCGATTTTCTTCTCGCCGTCGGACTCGGCTATCTCAGCCTGGATCGCTCCGCGGCCACGCTCTCCGGCGGTGAAGCGCAGCGCATTCGCCTTGCGACGCAAATCGGCTCGCGCCTGCGCGGCGTCCTCTACGTCCTCGACGAGCCCTCGATCGGCCTCCACGCCCGCGACAACGGCCGCCTGCTGCATTCCCTCGAACAGTTGCGCGACCTCGGCAATACCGTCCTCGTCGTCGAGCACGACGAGGAAACGATCCGCCGCGCCGATTTCGTCGTGGACCTCGGCCCCGGCGCCGGCAACGCCGGCGGGCATCTTGTCGCCACCGGCCGCCCGCGCGACATTGCCGCCCATCCCGATTCCCTCACCGGCCATTATCTTTCCGGCGCCGCTTCGATTCCGATTCCCGAGCGCCGCCGCTCGCCGAACGGCAAATCGCTCTCCCTCCTCGGCTGCGCCGCGAACAATCTGAAGAATCTCGATCTCCGGCTGCCGCTCGGTCTCTTTAACGTCGTCACCGGCGTCTCCGGCTCCGGCAAATCGACGCTCGTCAACGAAATTCTCTACCGCGCGCTCGCGCAGAAACTCTATCGCTCCATGCAGCGTCCCGGCGCGTTCCGCGAATTGACCGGCGCCGAGCACATCGACAAGGTCATCGAAATCGATCAGGCGCCCATCGGACGCTCTCCGCGCTCGAATCCAGCCACATACACCGGTGTTTTCACCCCTATCCGCGAGCTTTTCGCGATGCTCCCCGAGTCGCGCGAACGCGGCTACGCCCCCGGCCGTTTCAGCTTCAACGTGAAAGGCGGCCGCTGCGAAGCTTGCCAGGGCGACGGCCTCCGCCGCATCGAAATGAATTTTCTTCCCGACGTCTTCGTCACCTGCGAAATCTGCCGCGGCCGACGCTACAACGCCGAAACCCTCGCCGTGCGCTACAAAGGCCACTCGATTTCCGATCTTCTCGATCTCCCCGTCGAAGAAGCCCTGCGCATCCTCGAAAACATCCCGCAGATCCGCCAGAAACTCGAAACGCTCGTCGAAGTCGGACTCGGCTACGTCCAGCTCGGCCAGTCGGCCACGACTCTTTCCGGCGGCGAGGCCCAGCGCATCAAACTCGCCCGCGAACTCTCCCGCCGCCAGACCGGCCGCACCCTCTACATCCTCGACGAGCCCACCACCGGCCTCCATTTCGACGACGTGAAAAAGCTCCTCCACGTCCTCCAGCGCCTCGTCGACGTGGGCAACACCGTCCTCATCATCGAGCACCATCTCGACATCATCAAACAAGCCGATTGGGTCGTGGATCTCGGCCCCGAAGGCGGCGACGACGGCGGACGCATCGTCGCCCAGGGCACTCCCGAGCAAATTGCCCGCAACAAAAAATCCTACACCGGCCAGGCCCTCTCCCGCGTCCTCCCCTCCAACGGCTCCTCCGCCTGACGCTGGGTTTCTCCCCATGTAGCGCCGCTCTTCAGAGCGGCAGCTGTGGACCGTCTCTTTTACCGTCGCCTTCGAGATCCCTGAATCTAGCCTCGCTCTCTAGAGCGACAGGAATCGCAATTCGGGCTGGGCTGAAAACTAGCGCTACTCAAGAAGAGACAGCGAACACAATGCCACGCAAGCAAGAATAATCCGCGCCACGCACAATCCCGTGAGGTGCCGCTAATTGGCTGCAAAGTAGGTCACTTCTGCTTGTAGCCGGCTTTTCATTGGCAACCCCGATTGTGGTGCGATCAGGGATGGGCGAGCCTACGATAACGCCCCCTTTGATAGATCCTGGTGAGCGTTGCCTGGTTTGGATAGTCCTCTTAGACTAATGTGACGGAGAGGGTTGAGGGGAACGACGCTGACTCCCAGCTCAAAATTTCAACTCACGAAATGGTACGCTGACTGTGTCGGGCACAACGGTGACGCCGTAATCCTCTACTGCGGAATCATGAGGTGGCGTGCGATCACCCTCCGGTATACAAGCGTCTTGGAAGCCGGTTTCGGTAAGCAGGCCGCCGTCCGCTATTCACTCAGAAAATCCCCGATGCCCGTCGAACAGGGCACAACGATTCAATGGCAATCGAATTCGCTAGGGATTATGGGAGTTTGGGAGCGCTTGGATCCTTCCTTTGAAACGGAGGTCTATGAATCCAGCGAGGGCGTGATCAAATGGCACTGCTTGCATCCGAGATCTCGTGCATCAATCAATCTTGGTTGCGGAAAGGTGGTGCAAGGTCTTGGTTATGTAGACCGTCTGGATATGACGCTCGCTCCCTGGAAACTGCCGATCCAACAGCTGCGATGGGGAAGATTTTTGAGCGATTCGGATTCGCTGGTGTGGGTCGATTGGAAGGGCCCCCATTCTTGTCGGATTCTGTTGCAGAACGGCATCTTGGGACGTGCAACCGCTATCGATGAGAACGAAATAACTCTCAGCGGAAACAGTGGCTTGCAGCTTGCCGGGGGAGACGTGCTGAGGAAGGGCGCTTTGGGTGAAACCGCGTTGGCGATTATTCCCGGCCTTAAGCGCCTCTTTCCCAGCAAGATTCTGAACGTGCGGGAATATAAATGGCGGAGCCGCGCGGAACTCCGACGCGGCGACTCGCGCAGTTCCGGCTGGGCGATTCACGAGGTTGTTACATGGCAGGAGTGAATCGCGCGTTTGCTGCAAAATTTGTGTACGGCTTGCTTTTCACGGTCTTGATTCCTCTAGGACTAACCGCCTGGGCTAAGGCCACATTTAGTATTATCCGTTCTCCCGTCATCCATTCTTTGCCCCTTGGACTCATCCTCTGCGCAATCGGCACCACACTTCTCCTCTCCGGGTGGATTGCATTGTGGATCCATGGAGGTGGATTGCCGATGAATATCTCCCCACCGCCTCGCTACGTCGCGCGCGGGATCTACGGTCTGATGCCACATCCAATTTATGTTGGCTTCTCTCTGCTTTGCGCGGGCGTGGCGATATCAACTGGATCGGCTAGCGGGCTATGGCTCGTTACCCCTTTCGTGATCTTGGGCAGCGCTGCATTGGTCCTAGGATACGAAGCTCCAGATCTTGCAAAGCGCTTCGGCTCCGCCCATACGGTGGAGTACCGATTTCTTCCGCCAGATTCCGATATCGTGCCTGATCCGCGGGATCGGCTGCGCTGCTATCTATTTGTCCTTCTCCCCTGGTTTGTAGTGTACGAGGCTATTCTTGCCTTGGGTGCGCCTAGTCATGCGATCCCCACCTATCTTCCCTTCGAGTATCGCTTGCGGGTCGCAGAATGGTCCGAAGCTGTCTACGCAAGTACTTACGTCTGGGTTATTCTGGCACCGCTCGTCGCCAACTCGGGCCGCAGCCTCCGCAGGTTTTGCATTAGCGGCTGGCTTGCAATGGCAATTGTGTTTCCCATCTTCCTGAGCCTCCCGCTCGTTGCGCCTGCCAGACCGTTCGTTCCGCACACACTTCTTGGCAGGTTGCTTGCCTGGGAACGCGGATTTGATTCTGCGGCGGGCGCGCTACCTTCCTTTCACGTCATCTGGGCCATTTTCGCAGCACGCGTATTTCAGGAGCGCTGGAAGTCCCTGCGATGGCTTTGGCGAGTGTGGGCTGGCGGAATTGCAGTGAGTTGTGTGACGACAGGAATGCACTCAATTGCGGACGTGTTGGTGGGAGTGGCTGCGGCTTTGCTCGGACTGTATCCAGAATACCTGTGGGAGATTCTCCGGCGGGCAGCGGAGCGAATTGCGAACTCATGGAGAGAGCGGTCCTTTGGCCGATTGCGTGTGATCAACCACGGTGCCTATGCTGGTGCGGGCGCTTTTGCCATCCTCGCCATAGCAGGAATTCTCATGGGTCCGGGTCATGAATACTCCATCTTTACTGTTGGATTGTGTGGCTTGGCTGGGGCAGCGCTCTGGGCTCAGTATATCGAGGGCTCTCCTCGGCTTCTGCGCCCCTATGGTTTCTATGGTGGCGTGATTGGCGCGGTCTTGGGCGCCGTGCTGACATCGTTCCATCGCGGAGATCTCTGGCTGCTGCTTGCAGCGTTCTGTGTCGGAGGGCCATGGGTTCAGTCGATTGGGAGACTGCGCTGTCTGGTACAGGGCTGTTGTCATGGCCGTCCAGCCTCGCCCCTAATAGGGATTCGCTATCACCATCCTAGGTCGAGGGTTTTTCGTCTTGCGAATCTGCGCGATGTCCCGATTCACCCCACTCCGCTCTACTCTATCCTGTGGAACGGGTATATTGCGCTGGCTATGTGGCGGCTCTGGGTGCTGCACTTTCCAGTTCATTTCATTGGTGGAATCTATCTGCTGCTCACCGGCCTTGGCAGGTTCGTGGAGGAAGCTTATAGGGGCGAGCCACAAACGCCGGTCTTCGCCGGGTTGCGTCTCTATCAATGGATCGCAATCTTGACAATCCTCTTTGGGGCACTGGTCACGGCTTTGGGTCGGTCACAGGCTGCTCCAGACCCCGAGTTTCATTGGCAAGCTCTGGGCATCGCGGCGCTGTTTGGGATTATTTGTTGGTTTGCGCTGGGCGTGGATTTTCCGGACTCCAACCGTCGTTTCGCTCGCCTCACGTGATGGGACAGCAGGGGGAACCCTCCTCGCGCGCCGTCCGGCCATCTCCTTCCCCCTCTTCTCACTTCCACACTTCAATTCCGCTAGGGGGATACGATGTGAGTAGGCTCTCCCAGACGCCCGCGCGATTTGACATCGCCGCGCTGACATCGGCACACTATCAGATTCGTGCAATGGCGCGAATCGTCGCGTCGGACGCCCACATGCGCTATCTGATCACAGGCATCACCGGATTCGTCGGGCCGCACCTCGCCAACCTCCTCGTCGGCGACGGCCACGAAGTACACGGTTTCATCCGCACCTCGAACGGCCGCGAAGACGACATTCGCGACATCGTCCCCGATCGCGTTTTCAACACGCTCGAGTTTCATTTCGGCGATCTCATCGACTACGAATCCGTCGCGCGCGTCCTGCAAGAAGTCCCGTTCGACGGAATCTTCCATCTCGCCGCGCAGAGCCATCCCCCGACCAGCTTCCTCGATCCGCGCGGCACGTTCCTCACCAACGCCGTCGGCACGATGAACGTCGCCGAAGCGATTCGCGCGCACCGCCCCGCGTGCCGCCTGATGTTCTGCTCGACCTCGGAAGTGTACGGTGCGCCCGAGGAATCGCAGGGACTCATCCACGAAGGTTTTCCGCTGCAGCCCGTGAATCCCTACGGCGTCAGCAAAGCCGCCGCTGATTTCTACGTTCGCGAGCGCGCCGTCTCCGAAAAAATGCCGTTCTTCGTGACGCGTGCGTTCTCGCACACCGGACCGCGCCGCGGCCGCCGCTTCTCCATCGCTTCGGACGCCTATCAAATCGTGCGCATCCAAAAAGGTTTTCAGGAGCCGCTGATCAAGGTCGGCACGCTCTCCAGCAAGCGCGTCATCATGGATGTGCGCGACGCCTGCCGCGCCTACTATTTGCTGATGCAGCGCGCGGCAGCCGGCGAAGCGTATAACGTCGGCGGCGACGAGCTTTTCACCATGGGCGAAATTCTCGACCTGCTGCTCGAGATCACGGGCCTCGCGGGCAAGGTGAAAAAAGAAGTGGACCCGAAACTCGTGCGCGCGATCGATATTCCCGTGCAGATTTGCGACACGCGCAAGTGCCGCACCTTGACGGGCTGGAAACCCGAAATCCCGATCCGCAAAACGCTCGTGGATTTGCTCGACTACTACACGCACAAGATTCAGGCGTGAGGCGGCCCGCTGCGCCGCTTCCCTCCGGCCCTCGACAGGAGCGCAATTGAGTTCCACCGAACCGAACACACCGTTGCCGCCACAGTGGCCCGCGCCCGCCGGGGAGACTCTCTCGCCCGCTGAAGTGCGCGCGGATCTTCGCGTATCTTGGAATTGGCGCGACGTTCTTGCCTTCATTCTCTTTGCGTTCGTCAGCAGTGTGGTGATCAGCGCGCTGGCAGGTTTCGCAGCCGGGATGCTGTTGCATCTGCCGCCTTCGGCGATGCCGGAAGGTTCCACGGTGAAATCGGTTGTCATAGTTGTCGGGCAAGCCGTATGGTCGGTAATCGCGATCGCTTATCTCTACACCGTCGTTGGCGTTCGCACCCCGGATCCGTTCTGGCGTTCGATCGGCTGGCGCAGACTTGCCGAAGGAATCTCGCCCCTGCGCTTTCTGGCTGGCGGTGCATTACTCGCGATCGGAGTCCAGGTCGCTGGCCAGCTTGTGAGCCGGAATGTGGAGTTGCCCATCGAGAAAATGTTCGAGAATCGAATCAGCGTTCTGCTGCTGATGGCGCTCGGAGTTCTGGTCGCGCCGCTGGTGGAAGAAACGATCTTCCGCGGATTCCTGTATCCGGTGATTGCGCGGCAATTCGGTGTGCCCGCCGGAATCCTCGTGACGGGCGTACTCTTCGGCTCGCTGCACGCCGCCCAGCTCTGGGGCGGGTGGGGACAGATCGGGCTGTTGATATGCGTCGGGATTGTGCTCACGTGGGTGCGCGCGCGGACCGGAACGGTCGTCGCGAGCTACTTGGTGCACCTCGGCTACAACGGAATGTTATTTCTCGGCCTCACCGTCGTTAGCGGCGGACTCCGCCATCTTCCGCCGCATGCCTGAGCGCGATGCGGCCGCGAACAGAATAGGGACAACGAATTCGATGCGCGTCACACAGCCAATTCAATGGACCGATCGCGGCGTCGTCATGCTTGACCAGCGGCGATTGCCCGGGGAAGTCGTTCGCAACACCTACACGGACTTTCGCGACGTCGCCGCCGCGATCCGCGACATGGTGATTCGCGGCGCGCCGGCGATCGGCGTGGCGGCCGCGATGGGAGTCGCCGTGGGCGTGCTGCACTCGAAGGCGAAGACCGTGGCCGAATTGCGCGGGGAATTTCCCACGATTTGCGACACGCTGGCGCACACGCGGCCGACCGCGGTGGATTTGTTCTGGGCAATCGCGCGAATGAAGCGCCGCTTCGAGGAGCTCGCGGCATCGTCCGATCTGGAAACGATTCGCCGCGAGATCGTTTCCGAAGCGAAAAAAGTCCATGCCGAAAAATGGGCGACCGATGAAGCGATCGGAAGATTCGGCGCGCCCTTAATGCCGGCCGACGGCCAAGTAATGACGCAATGCAACGCCGGAGCGCTGGCCACCGGCGGCATCGGGACGGCGCTCGGCGTGATTCGCGTGGCCGTCGAGCAAGGTCGCCGGCTGCGCGTGCTCGTGCCGGAGACGCGGCCGTACCTGCAAGGCGCGCGGCTCACGGCGTGGGAGCTCGCCGAGGACGGCATTCCGCTGACGCTCATCACCGACAACATGGTGGGGCACTTCCTCAAGTCGGGGCGCGTCGGCGCGATCGTCGTGGGAGCGGACCGCATCGCCGCGAACGGAGACACCGCCAACAAGATCGGCACGTATCAGATCGCGGTGCTGGCGCGGGAGCACGGCGTGCCGTTCTACGTTGCGGCGCCCATCTCGACGCTCGACCTTTCGATCCCGTCCGGCGAGCACATTCCCATCGAGGAGCGGTCGGCCGAGGAAGTCACGCACATTCGCGGCGTGCGCATCGCGCCCGACGTGGACGTTGCCAATCCCGCGTTCGACGTCACGCCGGCGCGTTTCATCGCGGCCATCATCACCGAACGCGGCATCGCTCGCGCTCCGTACGAGGAATCGCTTCACCGCCTGTAACTCCCAAACTACTTCGTTTTGTCCGGCGTGATCTTGATGGTGACGCCGTATCGTTTGTAATCGGCGTAACGGATGGTCATGCGCTGGCGAATGCTTCCGCTCGAGAAGTGGAGGATGTCGTCGGAGCGCGTGTAGGTGGGGAACCAGAACGTGCCCTCGATGTTTTCGCGGTACGTCACGAAACGCGGAAACAAATTTTCCTGGCTGTGCGAAATGATATCCGGCACGGCTTTGCCGTCCGTCTTGACGATAGCGAAGTCCTGATCCTCCACCCAGATCGTGCCCTGAAAATAGCGCTGGTTCTTCTCGATCTTCTTCGGCGCAACGCGGAAGACGTAGGTGTCAAGATAATCGATGTGCTCTCGGCCGACGTAGGTGACGTCGTATTTCGGCAGGTCCTCGGTGGTCAGGACGAACGGCTGGACGTGTTCGATGTCCTGCATGTCCTGCTCAGTCAACTCGAGCATTTTGAGAGTGGAAGGCGGGGCGTAGGTGACGTTCTCGTAGCGATGGCCCTCGGGCGTGAAGATGATTTCGCTGTCGAGTTCGTACTCGCCGCTGGGCTCGTCGTCGCCGGGCAGAGATTCCTGAATGACGACGCTTTGCGTGTAGGTGTAGTTATCGCGCGCGATCTTGAATTCGGATTCGTGCTGCGCGAACCGCTTGATGATTTCCTCCACCGGAATGGGCGTGGCGGAGGCGTTGGCCGGAGAAGCGGTTGCGGCAGGGCCGGACGCGTTGGCGGGCGGAGCCGGAGCGGAACCTTGCTGCTGCGGCGCGCTTGTCTGGGCCTGACCGGCTGCCGCGATGACGCGGGGCGACAAGGAAGCAATGGCAAATAGCAGAACGAGACCAAAGAACGGATTCTTGTGAAGTTTCATGGCGCTATTCTCTTTATCACGAATTGACATCCCATAGGAACCGCCAGAGTACCGTTGAGGTTGCCACGAACGGTGACGAGCGGTTGGCATGTCGACCTCGAAATTCCCAGAATCGGACACTTTTGCGTATATACCCCTGGGTTGTTTTGCGTAAGTGAGGCAACTAAAGGACTTACAGGAGAAGAGTGACCAAAGAGTGCGCAAACGGTTGAAAATAAACGGGTTAAATTGGACGTTAAAACTTTTGTTTTCAATGACCTGCACACTCTTTTGTAAGAGTGTGCAAAGAGCTGAAATGAAAGGGGTTGCGGGGGTGGAAAAAGCGCAAGAATGCAACCACGAATGCGCGCAGAGGGACGTGGATTTTGCGGCCAGAAGAGTGGAATCCTGGGGCGAGGCCTTTTCGAAAAGTTGTTGCGAGTCCACGCCATCTTATAGCACAAAAGAGGGCAAATGTCAATAGTTATTTGTGAGTTATACTTTTCGAAAAGTGGGTGTGGGCGCTCTCGCCGACGGAGGAGGAAATGACGCTGTCAAAAGGCCCGCCGCGGGAAAAGAGTGGGCCACGCTCACGTCAAAGGCCCGGCCACCCGCTGCAATCCGGTCAATTCAAAACAGTTCCTGGAGAAAGCGATCCCAGCCGGTGGTTTTCTTCTCAAAGATGATGACTTCGCCGGGCTGCGCAGAAGCCTGCCTCTTCAGCTTTCCACACGACTTCACGCTGTAGTCCGCGATGACCCCAGTGCGAAGGACGTCCGCCGTCAGGAATATCTTTGCCGAGCAGCCGCGGAGCACGTCGGGGCCACCAAAGTCAAAACCGAGGTTGTCAGGCACTGGCCCAGGCAAATGAAAGACCGCTCGCCCCTCCGAGTCCGTTGTTGCCTGAAAGTTCTCAACCTTGGGTGTGGGCCCTGGCCTGGAAGGAACGTGGGGTTCTCCGTCCCAAGCGCGCATCTGCACATGGAGGCTTTTGAGGGGTTTTCCCGTCTTGGCGTCTATCAATTGCAGGGTTATATCCTGAGCAAGGGAACTAGCCGGGATGCCCACGGAAGAGAGCAGGACTGCACACCCGATCAGGATCTCAGCAAATCGCTTTAGTTCTTTCATTACATCCCCACACGCGCCGGGGAGTGGCCTAGGCTCACATTCGTTCATTCCGGTTGACTGCGACGGTCGATGAGAGGATACCACTGTTGCAATACACCGAGACGGGCCGAGACGAGGGGGGCGCCCAAATTCGTCTCTTCACTTTGTGCCCGAGCCACCGACCCTTTCAGTCAAAGCACGACAAGTGTAAGCTCGGCGGTACGTGATGGGCTCCCAATTGTGAGGCGCGCGACGTCGAGGCAGCAGGCGCGAGACGGGCGGAGGACGGGCGACGCGCGCGAGCGGAGGAACTGCAAAGCGGCGTCGACCCGCCTTCGCCGCGAAGCGGCTACGGCGCGGCGAGGCCGCCGCACTTCTATGAAAAAGCCGTGCCGTGTCAAGGGCGACGGTTTTTGCGAACGATGCGGCTACACTTCTCCAAATGGGCGGAGGTCCACCTTCGCCCGCCGCGGCGGACTATGGCGCGGCAAGCGCGTGATGCGGGCGGAGACAAGCTCCGCCCCTACAACGGCGGGAGGCGATAGCGAGGGGGGTAGAACATGAGATGGAAGATCGGAACCTGGACGTTGATGTTGGCGGTGGCTTTGGCAACGGCGGGGTGCTCGAAGTATCAGGGCCGTCAGCAGACTGCGGCTCAAGCGCGCGAGGCGCTCCATAAGGGCGTGGCTGGGTACAACAACGCGCAATACGATGAAGCCGTGGCGGATTTCGAGAAGGCCAAAGAACTCGACCCGACTTCCGTTAGTGCGCGGCTTTACCTCGCCACAGCTTACTCGGCTGAGTACACGCCGGGCGTGGCTTCCGAGGACAACCTCCAGTACGGGCAGAAAGCCGTCGAAGAATTCAAGGGCGCCCTGTCCATTGATCCGAAGAATCTCTCGGCAATCGACGGCATCGGTTCAATGTTGTTCAACATGGCCGCCGGTCCGCCGTTCGATCCGGATATGTACAAGGAGTCAGCGACTTACCACCAGAAACACATTCAGCTCCAACCCAAGGATCCCGAACCTTACTACTGGATTGGCGTGATTGACTGGACGCTTGCCTTCCGCGCGAACTCCGAACTTCGCACCAAGTACAATCAGGATCATCGCTCAAGACAAGTCGGGCCCGACAAGCCTTTGCCTGCGGACCTTCGAGAAAAATATGCGCAGGATTACGGGTCCATAGTTGACGATGGCATCGCGAAGCTGCAGATGGCCATCGAGCTCCGTCCGAACTACGACGACGCAATGGCGTACCTGAATCTGCTTTACCGGCAAAAAGCGGACCAGGTGGATGACATGAACGAGCGCGCCGCGCTGGAGAACCAGGCCGGCGACCTCATGGACAAGGTGATAGAGATCAAGGAACAGCGGGAGATAGAGCCGGAGCAGACACTGGCAGGGGAGCCGTACCAGGGGCACCAGCAGATCACGACGCCGATGCCTCCTCCGCCTCCGCCACCTCCCCCACCGCCACCACCACCTCCTCCTCCGCTGCTCCAGCCGGAACATGTCCAGATGCCCGGCTCCCAGCAGAGTTCTCCGCTAAACTCTCCGCAGAGCCCGGGGCCGGAGACGGGGCGGCCGCCGAGGATTCGAGTCGGCGGGAACGTGGAGGCGGCGAAGCTCATCAGCCAGACGCCGCCAGTCTATCCTCCGCTGGCGCGGGCGGCGCGGATTCAAGGCAACGTCGTGCTAGACGCGATTATTCGCAAAGACGGCACGATTCAAGAAATGCATGTGATCTCAGGACATCCGTTGCTCGTCCAGGCAGCGGAGGATGCTGTCTCGAAGTGGAGGTATCAGCCTACGCTGCACAATGGTGAACCAGTCGAGGTGGAAACAACGGTAACGATCCCCTTCGTGCTGGGCGAGAATGCAACCGATCAGCCTCCGAATCCTTGAGCCGGGGCCGCGGATGGCCTGTTGACATTGGGGTGAAGTAGGCTATACTTCTAGGTTGCTTGATAGCCTGCCTGCTGGACAGGAGGCCTTTGCTCTTTGACAAATTGGATGATATGTGCCAGAACCCGTTCGGTTCACCCCGAGTCCGCTTTGGCGGATGAGGGATTTGAGTAAGCCGAACGACAAATAAATTCGCCTGAGATGTCTGGCCCCGATGCAAATCGGGGTTTTTCATTTCTAGGCACCAGATTCAAACGAGAGTTTGATCCTGGCTCAGAGCGAACGCTGGCGGCGTGCTTAACACATGCAAGTCGAGTGCGCAGTTTCCTGTAGCAATACAGGGAATGGGCGCACGGCGCACGGGTGAGTAACACGTGGGCAATCTGCCCTTCGGTGGGGAATAACCCCGCGAAAGCGGGGCTAATACCGCATGACATTCCGGTGGCTTCGGCCGCCGGACTCAAAGGCCGCAAGGCCGCCGGAGGAGGAGCCCGCGCCCGATTAGCTTGTTGGCGAGGTAACGGCTCACCAAGGCAATGATCGGTAGCTGATCTGAGAGGATGATCAGCCACACTGGAACTGAGACACGGTCCAGACTCCTACGGGAGGCAGCAGTGGGGAATCTTGCGCAATGGGCGAAAGCCTGACGCAGCGACGCCGCGTGGGGGATGAAGGTCTTCGGATCGTAAACCCCTTTCGACCCGGACGAATGACCCGCAAGGGTTTGACGGTACGGGTATAAGAAGCCCCGGCTAACTACGTGCCAGCAGCCGCGGTAAGACGTAGGGGGCCAGCGTTGCTCGGAATTACTGGGCGTAAAGGGTTCGTAGGCGGTGCGGCAAGTTGGGAGTGAAATCTCCAGGCTTAACTTGGAGGCTGCTTCCAAAACTGCCGTGCTCGAGTGCGGGAGAGGCCAGTGGAATTGCAGGTGTAGCGGTGAAATGCGTAGATATCTGCAGGAACACCCGTGGCGAAGGCGGCTGGCTGGACCGCAACTGACGCTGAGGAACGAAAGCTAGGGGAGCAAACAGGATTAGATACCCTGGTAGTCCTAGCCCTAAACCATCAGGACTTGGGGTGGCCCGCGTAGGCGGGTCGTCCCGGAGCTAACGCGTTAAGTCCTGCGCCTGGGGAGTACGGTCGCAAGACTGAAACTCAAAGGAATTGACGGGGGCCCGCACAAGCGGTGGAACATGTGGTTCAATTCGACGCAACGCGAAGAACCTTACCTGGGCTCGAAGTGCCGGCGACCATCCCGAGAAACCGGGACTTCCCGCAAGGGACGCCGGTAGAGGTGCTGCATGGCTGTCGTCAGCTCGTGCCGTGAGGTGTTGGGTTAAGTCCCGCAACGAGCGCAACCCTTACGCGTAGTTGCCACCCCGCAAGGGGGGAACTCTACGTGGACTGCTCCGGATAACGGAGAGGAAGGTGGGGATGACGTCAAGTCAGCACGGCCTTTATGTCCAGGGCTACACACGTGTTACAATGCGCGGTACAAAGCGTCGCAAACCCGCGAGGGGGAGCTAATCGCAAAAAACCGCGCTCAGTTCGGATTGCAGTCTGCAACTCGACTGCATGAAGCCGGAATCGCTAGTAATGGCGCATCAGATCGGCGCCGTGAATACGTTCCCGGGCCTTGTACACACCGCCCGTCACATCACGAAAGTGGGCTGTACTAGAAGTCGCCGTGCTAACCGCAAGGAGGCAGGCGCCCAAGGTATGGCTCATGATTGGGGTGAAGTCGTAACAAGGTAGCCGTAGGAGAACCTGCGGCTGGATCACCTCCTTTCTAAAAAAAGCGGTAGTGGAACCTGTGCAGGTGTGCAGGGGAAGCTGCCCACTCTCTGACCGTCTGGTACAGGCGGCAGGGACCTGGTTCTCACGGACCGGGAAGTTGTTCGGCCACTCAAGAAACGCACGGGTTCTGACAGATATCATCCATAAGCCCTTCCTGGCTTGTCAAAGAGCTATCCAAAATGAAAGGCCCGTCGACTCCGTCGGCGGGCCTTTTTTGTTTCCTGTGGTTCCTTGCTTCCTGCGCGCGCGGCGGTCGCGAGAGGGGTAAAGCTCGCTCGGAAGGTATCCGTTCCAACACAAACATGGTCCGCGGCTCCACACTGCGCGGATTCCAGTTGCTACGATGGTTGTTCGTGGCAACTGAGCCAAGTGAACTTCAATCCTGCATACGGCTTCTACGCAAGCTCACTGCGCTTTTCGGATAACATCGCGCTGTCCATCGGCACGCGGGAACTCACGTATTCACAACTGCGAGAATCAGTTCAGCCCGTGGCAGCCTGGCTACGGCGCAACACGCAAGTCGCCGCACCAAGAGTCGGCATCCTCGCCTCCAGAAGCCTCTCCACATATGCCGGCATTCTAGGGACTTGCTGGGCCGGGGGCACTTACGTCCCGATCAGCACGAAACTCCCGGAGGACCGGCTCATTCAACTCCTGGGCCGTATCCGTGCGGAAGCGTTGATCGTCGATTCCGACGGGTTGCTGCTGCTGTCTCCACGGGTGCTAAGTCATTGTCCTAGACTCATCCTGGCTCCGGAGCTTGCGGCCGCCGTGGAAATGCAATCGGACGCGAATACCAAGATAGTCGTTCAAGGGAAAGGCGGGCTTTCGAGCTTCGATGCGGAAGACTGCCCCGTTCCGGTCGGGCCGGAAAATCTCGGCTACATCGAGTTTACGTCGGGAACGACCGGAATTCCGAAAGGAGTAATGATTTCTGCCGACGCCGTCTCACACTTCATTGGCGTGATGCAGGCCCGTTACGCTTTTGAACCCACCGATCGCGTTGCCGGACTGGCGGAGATTACCTTCGATATTTCGGTATTCGATATGTTCGCCACCTGGAATTGCGGGGCGGGGCTGTTCGTCGCTCCCGCTACACAGTTGATCGCTCCGGCCGGCTTTATCCAGCGGCAAAAAGCGACCGTGGTTTTCACCGTTCCTTCCGTTGCCAGCAGCATGAAGAGAATGAAGATGCTTGTTCCCGGCGCGATGGCCAGCCTTCGCTACTCTCTATTCTCCGGCGAACCGCTGCCTGTGATTTCCGCAACGCTCTGGATGCAGGCGGCGCCCAACAGCGTCGTCGATGATCTTTTCGGTCCGACCGAGGCCACAGTCGTATGCACCGGGCAAAGATTTGCCGGCCCGGAGAACGCCACGCCGAATCGCGGAGTTGTCGCTATCGGGAAGCCGTTTCCTGGAACGGAATTGATGATTGTTGATCCAGCTTTGAACGCTCTTCCGGATGGTGAACACGGCGAGCTTTTGCTGGCCGGGCCGCAGCTGAGCTCCGGGTATTTCGGTGAGGAAGATTTGACTCGTGCAAGTTATCCGGTGCTGCGCGGGAAGCGTTGGTACCGCACCGGCGATCTGGCCTACCGTGATTCGTCGGGAATATTTCACCATCTCGGCAGAATTGATAATCAGGTGAAAGTACGCGGGTTGCGAGTCGAATTGGAAGAAGTAGAAGCCTATCTGCGGGAAATTTATCTTACCGATTCGGTGGCCGCAGTGGCGTGGCCCACGGATCACGGTTCGGCCGACGGTATCGTGGCCTTTGTGTCTGGACAATCTGGGATGGACGACCCCGACATCAGAATGCGGATCAAGGACAGGCTGCCGCCCTACATGGTTCCCTCCGCGGTTCATCGCGTCGATTCGTTGCCCCTGAACGCCAACGGCAAGGTCAACCGGAAGGAACTCGTTACACTCTTGGACGAGGGAAAATTTTGAGCCTCACTGCGCCTGAGCCGGAGCAACTCGTGTCGCAAGGCGGCGGGAGGCTTGCGAACTTTCGGCTTATACCGCGCATCGATACTTACCCTCGCGTCATAGCGTTCGCGCAAACGCCCGGAGGCAAGATCGTTCTGCTCGTCCTATTCGGGCTGGGTTTAACTTACAGCAAGTCGGCTTGGTGGCCGCTCATCCCTTGGCTGCTGCTGATCACGATGCTTCCGCATCGGCGCAGAATACTCGTAACGGCCACTACCCTCGCTTTTACTTTTGTGGTTCCCCTATACAGCCTCCCTCAATCGCTTTACGGGATTGCGCTCCTCGCATCCGTTGTCGGGTTGGGCGCCATACTGTTCTGGTCAGCGGCACTCTGGCCTCGCTCTTGGTATGGGAGACGCCCGGTCTTCTTCTTGCTATCTGGCTATGCAGCTCTCATCTGGTTCGCTTCCAGCATTCCGAAAACTGCAAGGCATTACCACTTTTTCTGGGATTTTGCCGCCGTCCTATCGATGTACGTTTGGTTCATCGGCTACTCCCTGCTCGACCGGAAGTCGCCGGGCTGCGATCCGTTTAGTCTTCAACTCGGCACGTACCGGCCCTTCTGGGGCTCGACCCAGACGCCCATCCCGAAGGGAGCGGCCTACCTCCGGCGCATCGAAGCCCGCGACGCCAGGCAACTTGCCGTCACTCAATTGAAGGGCCTGAAGCTCTTGCTATGGTCGATTCTGATCTCGTTGTTCTCGCAGTTGTTCGATCGTTATGTTCATGGCTACCTGGAAATACCCACGTTCTCTCACGCGTTGGCCCTGAGCGTGAAGCGCATTCCTTTGCCTTGGTATGTCTGCTGGGCCAGTCTCATCGCGGGTTTTGTCGAGTCCATAATTTATGTTTCCGTCTATGGGCATAGGTTTGTCGCATGCTGCCGGATGGCGGGTTTCAACGCTCTACGAAACACCTATCGGCCGCTGTCTTCCCGCACAGTCGTGGAGTTTTTCAATCGCTTTTACTTTTACTTCAAGGAATTGCTGGTGGATTTTTTCTTCTACCCGATGTTCCTGAAGCATTTCAAGAAAAGCGGAAGGTTTCGACTCGTTGCGGCAATATTTGCCGCGGCCTGCTTCGGAAACGCGTTCTATCATTTCGTCCGGGATCTGGATTTCATTCAGAGACTTGGAGTGGTGCGCGCGCTCGTGGGCTATCAGGTTTCTCTCTTTTATTGCGTCGCTCTCGCTACAGCCATCAGCATTTCGAGTTTGCGTCACCGGGACCCTGCCCCTAAGGGATTCATTCGGGGACAGCTTTGGCCGTCTTTCTGCGTAGGTTTTTTTTACTGCCTTCTGTATGTTTTTGCGGCCTCGGAACGGAACTATCCCCTGACAGAACATTTCCGATTTCTTGCGCATCTATTTAATATAAATTGGTGAGGACCAACATGGATCAAATGGCGGAAATTCGGGAATTCTTGAGACGGCGGTTGCTTTCAAAGGGCGACAGGCAGCCGTTCACCGATTCGAGTTCATTTTTTATCAGTGGCCGTTTGGCTTCCGTTGATGCGGTGGAACTTGTCGTTCTTCTGGAAGACAAATTCGGGATTGATTTCGCAGAAATTGGATTTGAAGAATCCCAGATTGACAGCATCGAAGCGATTCAATCGCTGGTGCAAACCACGAAAGATGTGAAATAACCCGAACCTGAAAATCTATCATTCCGAACGCGGCGAGGGATCTCTCCGCCGACTTTCTCCGACTTCTCCCCGGCACCGCATCTCATTCCCCCAGCGCCTTCTCTGACGCGTTCATTCCTTGGGTCAGCCTTGCGGGCCCGAAGTGCAGCGAGCCAACTTCCAAGTACGCGACACAATCCGGAAGTTATCGCATGGTGGTTTCGAACCGAAATGCCGAGTGAGGCCACTACTGCCGGCACTCGGCTATACTTTAATTTGCCAATTAGTTGACTTGCGCCGACGCTGCGTAATCGATTTCAGCAATACCAGAATGGAATTGGAGACGATCATAACGTGAAGGTGATTCTCTTGGGGGCGACGGGTATGGTCGGCCAGGGTGTTTTGCGCGAATGTCTGCTCGATCCCGAGGTCGAGAGCGTCCTCGCCATCGGGCGCAGCGCCACCGGACAGCAGCACAAGAAGCTGCACGAAATCCTGCACAAGGACCTTTCCGATCTCTCGGCGATCGAGGGCAGGCTCTCGGGTTACGACGCATGCTTTTTCTGTCTCGGCGTCTCCGCAGTAGGGATGAACGAGCAGGCGTATCGGCGCGTGACATACGACCTCACGATTTCGGCGGCGGGAACCTTGGCCAAGCTCAACCCTACGATGACGTTCATCTATGTGTCGGGCGCGGGCACCGATAGCACGGAGCGCGGGCGCATGATGTGGGCGCGGGTGAAAGGCAAGACAGAAAACGCACTGTTGCAGATGCCGTTCAAGGCTGCATACATGTTCCGGCCTGCCTACATCCAGCCACTCCACGGGATTCGAACAAAGACGAAATGGTACAGGGCGCTTTACGCGATGATGGGGCCGCTCTATCCAGTATGGAAGTTGCTTTTGCCGAAGTACGTGACGACGACGGAATGCGTGGGTCGCGCGATGCTCAAGGTCGCCAAGCGAGGCGCCCCTAAACGTGTGCTTGAGAACCAGGACATCAACAGCATTTGCCGGGATGGATCGTGACCTCGCGTTAGCGGTGTGTCCTCGCGCGTCCATTTTGATCGTTGGCCGGAAAGCGCAGAGGAGGCTTCCTTCGCAGCCGATTAGCGGCGCCGGTCAGGATTGTGTACGACAGACGGCGCACTCGAACGCTGACGAACTACAGCCCGAGAAATCTCTCCGCCGCCCTGTAAAGATTATTTCGAATTAACTCTTTCAGATTCACTCTTCTCCTTAACTCACTTGTTTTCTTAGAATTACGCACTCTTTTGAAAAAACACCCAGGGTGGGGATACCCTTGCATCCTCGCTTCCTTGCGCCCTTGCCTCAAGGAAACCGCCGCTGCGCCGGAGCGCGGCCAGCATCTAATTGGAGATAGAATAGGAATCCTATGGCGCCGCTAGGACAACCGCTGGGATCGGCACGGCCCATTCAGGGGACCGGCAGCCGGTCGGATTTGGCGCTGCGGACCCGCTTCGCAGAGCTGCTGACCAAGGTGCGCCAGAACCGTCCGAACGAGGATACCGAGCTGCTGCGGCAGGCGTTTGACTTTGCCGCCGAGCAGCACAAGGCGCAGCTTCGCAAGTCGGGCGAGCCCTACCTATCGCATCCCCTCGAAGTCGCCCACATCCTCGCGGACATGAAGCTGGACTCGACGACGCTGCAGGCGGCGCTTTTGCACGATGTGGTCGAGGACACGCGCGTGCCGCTCGACGAAATTCGCAAGCGATTCGGCCAAGAGACGGCGGCGCTCGTCGAGGGCGTGACGAAGATCAGCCGCCTCGAACAGGTCGCGCCGGAAGCGCGCCAGGCGGAAAACCTGCGCAAGATGTTGCTGGCGATGGTGAACGACGTCCGCGTCGTCGTGGTGAAGCTGGCCGACCGCCTGCACAACATGCGCACGCTGAGCTACCTTGCGCCCGACCGCCAGGAGAGCATCGCGCGAGAAACTCTCGAACTCTATGCGCCGATCGCGCACCGCCTCGGCATGGGCCTGATTCGCGGAGAGCTGGAAGATCTCGCGTTCAGCTATCTCGAACCGGCCGCTTACCTCGAACTGCAGAAGACGCTGCAAACGCGCAGCAAGATGTTCGAGCGATTCCTGGCCGAAGTACAGGACACGATTCGCAAGCGCCTCGTCGAGAACGGCATCCCCGCTGAAGTGGAGGGCCGGATCAAGCGGCTCTATTCGATTCACCAGAAGATCTTGCGGCAGCAGCGCGGGCTCGATCAGATTTACGACTTGCTCGCCGTGCGCGTGATCACGGACACGGTGCGGAACTGCTACGCCGCGCTGGGCGTGATCCACCAGATTTGGCGGCCCGTGCCCGGACGCTTCAAGGACTTCATCGCGATGCCGCGGCCGAACCTGTACCAATCGTTGCACACGACGGTGATTCAGGCGGGCCAGGCGTTCGAGGTGCAAATCCGCACGCAGGAGATGCACCGCATCGCGGAACAGGGCGTGGCGGCGCACTGGAAGTACAAGGACGGGCGGCCGGCGTCGGACTCGGACGACCAGCGTATCGTCTGGATGCGGCAACTGATCGAATGGGCGCGGGAGATGCAGGAGCCGTCGGAATTTCTCTCGACGCTCAAAGTGGATCTGTATCCCGAGGAAGTCTACACGTTCACGCCGAAGGGGCGCGTACTCGCGCTCCCGCGCGGCGCGACGCCGGTGGATTTTGCGTATGGCGTCCACACGGAAGTCGGACACCAGTGCGTCGGCGCGAAAGTGAACGGGCAAATCGTTCCGCTGCGCCACCGGCTGACCAACGGCGACGTGGTCGAGGTGCTCACGCAAAAAGGACACGCGCCCAGCCGCGATTGGCTCAACTTCGTGCGGACGTCGCGCGCGCGGAGCAAGATCCGGCAGTGGATCAATTTCAACGAGCGGCACCAGGCAGCCGAAGTTGGCCGGCGGCTGCTCGAGCGGGAAGCGCGGCAGCTCGACGTGAGTCTGAAAAAAATTCCGGAGGCCGACTTGCTGCGGGTCGCTTCGGAATACGGCTGCGCGAAAATTGAAGATCTCTTCGCTGATTTGGGCTACGGCAAGTTCTCCGCGCGGCACGTGCTGAGCAAAGCGACCGGACAGTCGTTCGGCGAAAAACAGGAGAGCCCCGCGGAGAAATCTCCGCACGGGGCTCCGAAGCGAGCGGACGGGGAAAAAGAACCCGCCGTGCTCGTGCGCGGGCACGGCGATTTGATGGTGTTCCGCGCGAAGTGTTGCAGCCCAATTCCGGGCGACGACATCATCGGGTACGTCACGCGCGGACGCGGAGTCGCGGTGCATTCTACTTCGTGTCCGAACGTGCAGAACCTCTTGTATCAATCCGAGCGCCGCATCGCTGTGGAATGGGGCGAGGACAGCGAAGCCCAATTCTCCGTTACGGTGCTCATCCGCGCGCAGGACCGCCCGGGACTTCTGGCCGACGTCACCGGCGTCATCAGCGGAGAAAGCTCCAACATCAAGGCGCTCGACAGCCGGCCCGATAACCTGAACGCGCGCGTCGAAGCCACGCTGGAGATCACCGACCGAAAACAGCTCGAACGCATCCTCGTGAATATCAAAAAGATTCCGGGAGTGTACGGCGTCGAGCGCGTCTATCGCGTTTCCAGTTGACCTTCGCGGCACACGCCGGCGCACGCCGCGCCGCCGCCCGTATACGCGCCTAGAATAGTTGGTATGCGTGGTGAACCTCGACGCGGAAAGTTTCTTGGGCGGCCCATTGTTTTTGTCGTCATGCTCGCGGCATTCGCAACGCTGGTCGGATGCAAACGCCAGCAACAGACGGATCTTTCGCCGCTGGACCAGGCGGGGACATGGTTCAGCAACGTTCAGGAGCTTCGCGGATACAATCTGAGCGAGGCAGAAGTAACGCAGCTAGTGGCGGCGCGGCAAGCCGGCCTTCCTGATACAAATTGCGTGGAGTTGGTGCGTTTGGCGCGCCAGCGGAATCAAACTTTTTCCGACGGCGACGCGATTGCGGATTTGCTGGGAACCGGGGTCGATTCGCAAACCGTTATGGAACTCGCGCGCCTGAATCAACTTGGGCCGTGGGCGGGCGAGGCCCTGACCATGCACCTGGCGAAACTCTCGGACGCGATCATTTTGGAAGTTGCGGGGCGGCGCGCTGCGGGCCAGCCTGCCCTTTCAGGGGAAAAACTCGCGGAACTGCGCGACACCGGCTACAGTGAATCGCAGCTCATCGAACTGATCGAACGCGGCACCACGGATGCGCAGGCAGATCAAATCATCGATGTGCACAATCGCGTCTCGGGGCGGGGATTTGTCCGCCGGCGGAGACGCCACTAATTCCCGCGCAGATTTTGACGCTACAGCCGGGGCTCGATACAATCACAGAGTTTTGAGCCACGCGCGCCGAATTCCCCGCCCGCTGGTTGTCCTGTTGTCTCTTGTGGCAGGACTCGGCGGCTGCACGTTGCCGCTTGGCCGGGGCTTCCGCTTCGATCAACGCGAAATCGAAGTGTTGCCCGTTCTTTCCGATCCGCCGCATTTACACGTCTTAGTCAGCGACCGAATCACGAATGTCGGAAACCAGCCGCTCGATTCGCTCGTGGCGGAAATGCCCGCAGGCCCCACATTCGGAATGCAAAACCTGCGCGTGACCGTCGAGGGAGAGGACGCCGAGCCGCATCTGATCCCGGCGCCAACGGCGCGGCTTTACCGCATTCCCTTCGAGCCTGCCTGGACGATGAGCAAGGCTTCGCAACAGCACAGCGTCGTCTTTGAATACGATCTCGCACCGCAGCCGGGCGGGCGCGGCACAATTTCAGTTTCTTCCGATTCGTATCATCTCGGCGATCCGACCGCTTTCCCCGTATGGCAGACGCCCGCGGGCTTGTTCTCGAAAGGCGGCCGCGTGCCACTGCAATTGACGCTGCGCGCCGAAGCGCCACCGGGTGACTTCCTCGCCGCGCTCGGCGAAGAGATTACTCCGCGGTCGAATGCGCCGGCGGGTGAGCGCGTGTTCAAAGTCGCCACGGACAGCCCCACTCCGTTCGTGGTCGCAGGCCGCTACAAGGAGCAGATTGTTTCCGCTTCGGGACATACCGTCGTGTTTTGGACGTTCGCTCCTCTGGAACCGGCGGCGGCGCAAAATGCAGCCCGAAGATTGGGCGCCTCCTTTGAAGCTTTCGACCACTTCTTCGGGCCTGCTCCCCCGGGCACGAACACACTTCGCGTTGTGGAGACAACGGCGGTTCTTCCAGCCGAATTCGGAGGGGCGGAAGAGCCAGGCAGTGCGTCATTCCCTGGCGGAGTGATTCTGGATTCCTGCGCGTTTGCGGCCGGCCTCGCGAGCGAGCCCGCACTGCAACTGGAGGAATACGAACTTGCGCGAACGTGGTTCGGCTGGATGGTCCGGCCGAGGCCGGAGGCGCAGATTCTGATGGGCAGGGGCGCGGGATTGTTTGCGGTCACGATCGCGGCGGAGGCGCGGGGAGGGGTGCAAGAGCGCCGGCGGGTGGTGATGGAGTTGCTGCGCCACTATGAAGAAGCGCGTGCGAAGGCTGAAGATCGTCCGCTGATCGAGCCCGCGACGGGATACACGCGAGAGCAGCGCATCTCAAGCGGCTACAAGGCCGCGCTATTTTTCGTTGCGCTGGAGGACGCAGCCGGGAGCGAACGGTTGCGCCGCTCGATGCGCCACCTGATGCGGGCGATGTCCGGCGGCGACGTAGGCGATGAGGAGCTGCGCTCGGCCGTTGAAGAAGAGACCGGGCGGGACTTCGGAGAATTTTTCCGCACATGGCTCAACCATCCCGGCGTTCCAGCCGATTTCCTGCAAAGATATTCAACGGGCGGAAGCGCAGAGCCGCCCGATTCTCACTCAAACGGGAGGTGAGTGCGATGGAGCCAGTCGCGACGGATCGCGGACCCAAGGCAATCGGTCCCTACTCGCAAGCAATCAAAGCGAACGGGTTGGTGTTCCTCTCCGGACAGATCCCGCTGGACCCGAAAACGCAACAATTGGTCGAGGGCGACATCGCACGGCAGACCGAGCGCGTGCTGGAAAACTTGAAGGGCATTGTCGAAGCGGCGGGTTCTTCGCTCTCACGCACGGTCAAGACGACCGTGTACTTAGCCGACCTGGCCGACTTCGCCGCGATGAATGAGGTGTACGCGAGATATTTTCCGGAGCGGCCGCCGGCTCGCTCGACCGTGCAGGTTGCGCGGCTGCCGCGCGACGCTCGCGTGGAAATCGATCTGATCGCAACACTGTGATCCGGCGTCGGCCGAACTCGCGATGGTTACCGCCGCCCGCTGCGGAACAAAGTTCGAGGAGGAATTCATGAAATTGCGAATCACACGCTACTTCGGCACGATCCTGCTGTTCCTGCTCCCACTCGTAGGGGCGAGATGTCAATCGGTCCCGGCGCCCGTCCCGGCTCAGTCGCCCGCGGCGGCAAGCGCCCCAACACAAACTGCTCCGGCAACGGCCCCCGCCGTGGACCCGGTCGTGGCGCTGCAGAGGGCGCAAAGGATCCTTCAGGACTGGCCGAATCTCGGGCGTTACCACGACGCGGACATGAAGGTTCCGCCGCCGGGACCGGATGAAAATCGAGTCGTGTTCATGGGAGATTCCATCACGGACAACTGGGGAAGCAGGTACGGCAAATTTTTCCCCGGTGAGCCCTACATCAACCGCGGAATCAGCGGGCAGACGACGCCTCAGATGCTGGTTCGCTTCTGGCCGGACGTGATCGCGCTCGGACCCAAGGTCGTCGTGATCCTCGCGGGCATAAACGACATTGCGGGCAACACGGGGCCGACGACGCTCGATGCCATTGAAGATAATCTGCAGGCCATGACGCAACTGGCCCGCTCGAGCGGTGTCCGCGTGGTGCTCGCCTCGTTGCTGCCGGTCTGCGATTACATCCAGCCGCAAACCACACGGCATCCACCCGAAAAGATCGTGGAGCTCAACCAGTGGATCAAGGACTATGCCACGGAGAACGGATACGTTTACCTCGACTACTATTCCGCGATGATCGACGGCCAAAGAATGTTTCGGAAGGAGCTGACCTTCGACGGCCTGCATCCGAACGATGCGGGTTATGCCGTGATGGCGCCACTGGCCGAGAAAGCGATCGCGCAAGCGCTTCAGTAGCGCGCGACGGACGGCGGCGTCGGCATCGGCGACGGAGCCGGCTGCAGGAGCGTCGCAGGGCGCGGCCCGGATTCAAACTCCATGTGAATCCGACTTCCGAACTGTGATAAAAGCCTCGCCGGAATGACACCGGCCACAACTCCAGGAGTGATAGAAAAACGAGCGCGCCGACGGATTGCGCTCAGGCTTTTGCCTCTCATCTTCCTTCTCTACCTTGTGGCATTTCTCGACCGCGTGAACATCAGCTTCGCGGGCCTCGAAATGGCGCATGACCTGGGCTTCAGCGATCGCGTGTTCGGCTTGGGATCGGGGATCTTCTTCGTCGGATATTTTCTGTGCGGCATCCCCGGAGCGGTGCTGGTGGAGCGCTGGAGCGCGCGGCGATGGATCGGCTGCTTTCTGGTCACATGGGGCCTGGTCACGATTTTGATCGCGGTGGTGCGAACGCCGCTGCAATTTTATGGCGCCCGATTGCTGCTCGGTTCGGCAGAAGCGGGATTTTTCCCCGGCGCTATCGTTTATCTCACCCACTGGTTTCGCAACGAGGACCGCGCGAAAGCCGCGGGGATGTTTTTTGCCGCAGCACCCGTCGCCAACATCATTGGCTCTCCGGTGGCGGGGGTGCTTTTGGGCGTGCGCTGGTTTGGCCTGGCGGGATGGCACTGGCTTTTTGTCCTGGAAGGAATCCCGGCGATAGCGCTGGGCTGCGTCACGATTTTCTTCTTGACCGACTGGCCGCGCGAGGCGAACTGGCTGCCCGCCGAAGAAAAAGCCTGGATTCAGCGCGAGTTGCAGCGCGAAAACGACGAGAAGAGCTTCGCCCGCAAACTCACGATCTGGGAGGCGCTGCGGTTGCGCGAGGTCCACTCGCTGACACTGATCTATTTCCTCGCGATGACCGGAGTGTACGGTTTTGTCTTCTGGTTTCCTTTGATCCTCAAACGCGCAAGCGGATTGACCGATCTCCAGGTGACTCTGCTGGCGGCACTGCCGTACCTGGGGAATCTCTTCGTGATGATCTGGGTCGGATGGGATTCGGACCGGACTCGCGAACGCCGCTGGCATACGGCAGGACCTTTGCTGGTGAGCGGAGTGTTTCTCGCGGTGTCTTTATGCTGCGGGCGGCACGTCTGGCCGGCGCTGGCCTCGCTGACCGTGGTCGGGGCGTCCGTGTTGGCGTGCATGCCGGCGTTTTGGGCATTGGCAACGACGCTCCTGAGCGATTCAGCGGCGGCGGCCGCGGTCGGCCTGATCAATGCGGTGGGAAATCTGGGAGGATTCGCGGGGCCATACGTCATCGGCTATCTCGGCTTGCTCACTCATTCTTTCCTGCCCGGCCTGACGTATCTGGTCGCGTCGCTTTTTCTGGGAGCCGCGCTTGTCCTCACGGTGCGAATCGAACGCCGGTGATCTGCATGTCGCCTGGAGCTTCGATTTCCCTGGCAAGCTAATGTAGGATTCGACCGCCACAAAGGCGCCACAAAGAGGCAGGAGCCGCTCGGTGCAGCCCTATATAGGAGCAATCGACCAAGGCACGACGAGCACGCGCTTCCTCGTGCTGGACCACGATGCGCGCACCGTGGCGTCCGCACAAAAGGAGCACGCCCAGATTTACGCGCAGCCCGGCTGGGTGGAACACGATCCCCTGGAGATTTGGCGCCGGACTCAAGAAGTGATTTCGGAGGCGATGGCGCAGACCGGGCTTCGCCCGCAAGATTTGGCGGCCATCGGGATCACGAACCAACGCGAGACGTCGGTTGTGTGGGAGCGCGCGACCGGGCAGCCGATTTGCAATGCGATCGTTTGGCAGGACATGCGCGTTGAAGGGGAAGTCGCGCAACTCGCGGCGGCCGGCGTGGAAGAAAAGGTCCGCGAGAGAACGGGGTTGCCACTGAGCACCTATTTCAGCGGCTTGAAGCTGCGCTGGATTCTGGAAAATGTCCGAGGGGCAAGGGCGCGAGCCGAAGCCGGCGAGCTTCTCTTCGGAACCATCGACGCATTTCTCATCTGGAACCTGACCGGCGGTACGGAAGGCGGGTTGCACGTCACAGACGTGACCAACGCGAGCCGGACGCAACTCATGAACCTGCGCACGCTCGACTGGGATCCGGAGTTGCTCGCCCTCTTCCAGATTCCGCGCGAGATTCTTCCCCAGATTCGCTCAAGCAGCGAAGTTTACGGCGCAGCGAAACTCGCTGCGATTGAGGGCGTGCCGGTAGCGGGGGCTCTCGGCGATCAGCAGGCGGCGCTTTTGGGGCAGACCTGCTTCGAACCGGGCGAAGTGAAAAACACGTACGGCACCGGATGCTTTCTCCTGATGAACACGGGGGAGCGAATCGTGCCTTCGCAATCAGGCTTGCTGACCACGGTCGCTTACCAAATCGGCACCGCGGCCGCTTGCTACGCGATTGAGGGCAGCGTGGCAGTTGCCGGCGCACTCGTGCAATGGTTGCGCGACAACCTCGGAATAATCGCCAGCAGCGCGGAGATCGAAGCGCTCGCGCGAACGGTCGCGGACAACGGCGGCGTTTATTTTGTGCCCGCGTTTTCGGGATTGTATGCGCCGTACTGGAAAGCCACGGCGCGCGGCGTAATCACCGGCTTGACGCGTTACGCGAATAAGGGGCACATCGCACGCGCCGCGCTCGAAGCGACCGCGTTTCAGACGCGCGAGGTCGTCGAGGCGATGGAACAAGACGCGCGAACAAGTCTTCGCACGCTGCGCGTGGATGGCGGGATGGTTGCGAACGGTTTGCTGATGCAATTCCAGGCCGATATTTTGAATCGCGAAGTCGTGCGGCCCGCGATTCTGGAGACCACGGCGCTGGGCGCTTGCTACGCGGCGGGCCTGGCGGTGGGGTACTTCAAGGACGTTGCAGAATTGCGGGCGAAGTGGTCCGTGGACCGAACGTGGAAGCCCTGGCTGGAAGAAGCCGCGCGCGAAGAAACGTACCGGTTGTGGAAGAAGGCTGTCACGCGTTCGTTCGACTGGGTGGATGCGGCGCCCGAAACAAGAGTGTGAGCCGTGCGAGAGAGAGCGATTCTCGGAATTCTTCCATGTCAGACTTGGGCCTGAAGAGGCGATGCCCGATTTGTGCTCGCTGGATTCACCGGTGCTGTGCATGGCCTTCGGCTGATGGTAAAATCGGCGAGTTGGGAAGTTCCTGCCTTTGAATTGGGCCTGTAGCTCAGGTGGTTAGAGCGCACCCCTGATAAGGGTGAGGTCGGTAGTTCGAGTCTACCCAGGCCCACCAGATTCCTGGATATTTGTGGTCACGGTTGCTGCGGCGCTTCGGCACGGGGCTCGCGGGCCCTGGCGGCGAAATTCGCGTTTACGGCGAAGCTGAGGCGCGGCGTATGGTATGATGCACCCCGCTTTGCGCCGGTCAGGGCGAGAGGCAGCGGCAGGGGCGCGGCACATCCTCTCCTCAGAATGAAACGCGGCCGGGATCGCTCGCTGGCATCGCCACGAGGCGGAAGGGTGATCTCTACGTGATCTCTTGTGCGCTGACGCTGCTCGCTCCTCAGCGTTTAGTCCATCTAACCTCCGTTGACATCGTCATCGTCGTTTTCTATTTCGTGCTGGTTCTCGCCATCGGTTTCTACCTAAAGCGCTGGGCGAACACGAGCGAAGGTTACTTCCTTGCGGGCCGGGAAATGACGGCTTGGATCGCGGGCCTGAGTTTCCTCTCGGCGAATCTCGGTGCACTCGAGTTGATGGGCTGGGCGGCGGCGGCCTACCAGTACGGGGCTCTCGCGGTGCACTGGTACTGGATCGGCGCGATCCCGGCGATGCTGTTCCTCGGGATCGTGATGATGCCGTTCTATTACATCTCGAAGACGCATTCGGTGCCGGGCTATCTGAAATTGCGGTACGGAGAATCCACGCGGGCGCTTTCGGCCGTCACATTCGCCGTCATGACCGTGCTGATGAGCGGCATCAACATGTACTCGATGGCGCTGGTGATGAAGGTCGTCCTGGGCTGGGACATTCACTTCAGCATCTGGATTTCGGCGATCACGGTGGCGATCTACGTGGCACTGGGCGGGCTTCGTTCGGCGATTTTCAATGAAGTCTTGCAATTTATTTTGATTTGGGCGGGCGCGCTGTTGATACCAATTCTGGGGCTGGTGGAAGCGGGGGGATGGCACGCGCTCAAGCTGCGGATCGCGGCGAATGCGGCGCCGGAATATACGCACGTATGGAGCACGCTGGGCTCGGTCCACAACAACCCGATGGGCATCAACTGGTTCGCCATCGTCTTCGGCCTGGGCTTCGTGGTCTCGTTCGGCTACTGGACGACGGATTTCCTGGTCGTGCAGCGCATTCTTGCCGCCAAGGACCTGCGCGCGGCAAAGATGGCGCCGATTATCGGTGCGGCGTTCAAGATGTTTGTGCCGTTCATCGTGATTCTTCCCGGCCTTCTCGGAATTGCGCTCTTGCCAGTGAAGCTGGTGGGAGAGGGCGCCGCGGTTGCGGCGGGCGGCCACAGCTACAACGAAGTCTTGCCATTGATGCTCGCGAGGTATTGCGGGCCCGGATTGCTCGGGCTTGGAGTCACGGCGCTGATGGCCGGGTTCATGTCCGGGATGGCGGGCAACGTGAGTGCGTTCTCCACGGTCTGGACCTATGACCTTTACGGCGCGTTGATCCACAAGTCCGCCACCGACTCGCAACTCGTTCGCATGGGGCGGTGGTGCACGGTGCTGGGGGTGCTGGTCAGCATCGGCACGGCGTACCTCGTGATGCAGTTCCTGAGCATCATGGACTACGTCCAGGCGCTGTTCAGTTTTTTCATTGCGCCACTATTTGGAACCGTGATCCTCGGAATGCTCTGGAAGCGAGCGACGGCCGCGGGCGGATTCTGGGGACTGCTCGCTGGGACGCTGTCTTCGGTGGGGATGTGGGTTTGGGTGAAGAGGGTTCCCGGCGCTGTTTCCACGATCGCGCTTTACAGCAAGGCGAGTCCGATGGCGCAGGATGTCTGGCGCGCGGTGTGGTCGTGGAGCGTTTGCGTCATTGTGACCGTCGTCGTGAGCCTTATGACCCAGCCGAGGCCCATCAGCGAATTGAAAGGGCTTGTATATGGCGCAACCGAGCTCCCGTCGGAGGGAGAGGTTCCGCTGTACCACCGGCCCGCGTTTTGGGCGGTGGTGGTTGCGCTCGGATTGATCGTCCTGAACATTATTTTTTGGTGAACCCATGGAACCTCGAGGATCCATATCAATTTGGTTCTTCATCGGCATATCGCTGGTGGTGAACGGCACCCTCATTCTTGGTTACGGCATTTACGAGCTCATTCAACCCGCGCAGAAGCAGAATCCGATCGTGCTGTTAAACCACCACGCGAGTGTGTGGTGGGGCGCGCTGCTACTGGCGGCTGGAATCACCTACTGTTACCACTTTTTGCCCGGCCGAAAGCGCGGTTGAGAGACCGCCGAGCGCAAGTTATTTCCTGGGAGCTATGAACATGGCAAATCGCAAGATGACAATGGGAATCATTGTCGGGAACCGCGGCTTCTTTCCCAACCATTTGGCGAAGTCGGGCCGAGAGGAGATTTTGCGAGCCCTCGAACAGCACGGGATTGACGCGGTCACGCTCGGGTTGGAGCAAAGCACATACGGCGCAGTGGAAACGCACGACGAAGCCAAGCGCTGCGCGGAGTTGTTTCGCAGCCAGCAGGGGCGCATTGACGGCGTCATCGTTACACTGCCCAATTTCGGCGACGAGCGCGCTATTGCGGATACCCTTCGCCTCGCGAATCTCGGGGTGCCCGTGCTGGTCCAGGCCACGCCGGACACCCCTGCCAAGATGGGCATCACGAACCGGCGCGACAGTTTTTGCGGCAAGATGTCGGCCTGCAACAACCTGAAGCAATACGGCATCCCGTACTCGCTCACGGCTTTGCATACCGTCCGGCCCGATTCCGCGGAGTTCGGCAGGGACCTCGAATGGTTCGCGGCCGTCTGCCGCATCGTGAAGGGCCTGCGAAACCTGCGAATCGGCGCGATCGGCGCACGGCCTGCCGCGTTCAATACCGTTCGCTATAGCGAGAAACTCCTGGAGGCGCAGGGGATTTCGGTGGAAACGTTCGACCTCTCGGAGGTGATTGGCCGCATCGGCCGAATGAAGGATACGGACGACGCCGTGGTCCAAAAAATGCAAGCAATCGAGCGCTATGTTTCGACCAGCGGCATACCAAAGGAAGCGCTCATCAAGATGGCGAAGCTCAGCGCGGTGGTCGAGCAATGGATGCGCGCGACGGACGTGGAAATCAGCGCGGTGCAGTGCTGGACTTCGCTCGAGGAAAACCTGGGCATCGTGCCGTGCACGATGATGAGCATGATGAGCGACAGCTTGCTTTCGAGCGCGTGCGAGGTGGATGTCTGCGGAGTTCTCGGCATGCACGCACTGCGGCTGGCGTCCGAAACGCCGAGCGCCCTGCTCGATTGGAACAACAACTACGGCGACGACCCCAACAAAGCGGTCTGCTTCCATTGCAGCAATCTGCCCAAGCATTTCTTCCGCGACGTTCGCATGGATTTTCAGGAAATCATCGCGGGGACGGTGGGCAAGGACAATACATTCGGAACTTGCGTCGGCCGCGTGAAGGCCGGCCCGATGACATTTGCGCGCTTCTCGACGGACGATACTTCGGGACGAATGCGCGGCTACGTCGGCGCGGGGCGCTTCACCGACGATCCCCTGGAAACCTTTGGCGGGGCGGGGGTCGTGGAAATTCCGCACATGCAAAAGCTTCTTCAGTACATCTGCTCGAATGGATTCGAGCACCACGTGGCGGCGAATTTCTCCAGCGTCGCCGCTGCCGTGCACGAAGCCGCCACGCGTTATTTTGAGTGGGAAATGTACTGGCACGGGAATTAATATCGTCCGGCGTCCAACGGTTCAGGCAGTGCGACGGCGCGACCTTCGTTAACGCGGGAAACCCTGATGACCATCATTGCGGGAGTGGACTTCGGAACCCTGAGCGTCCGCGTCACGATTGTAGACACGGCGCGAGGGCGGCTGGGTTCCGGCGTGGCGGAGTATCCGTTGCACCGGCAAAAGGACGATCCGGATTTCGCTACGCAAAGTCACGCCGACCACATGCGGGCGCTCGCGGAGGCGACGGCAAAGGCGCTTTCGGCGGCGCGCGTCTCCGGCGAGCAAGTCGGCGCCATTGCGCTCGATACCACCGGCTCGAGCGTGATTCCGGCTGGCGAAAACCTCGAGCCGCTGGATGATTATTACCTCTGGTGCGATCACCGTTCCTGGCGCGAAGCCGCGCTCATCACGGAATCCGCGCGCCGCGCCAAACTGGAAGCCATCGAGTGGTGCGGGGGAGTGTACTCGTCGGAGTGGGGATTTTCGAAGCTGCTCCACTGGTTGCGAAACAATCCTGAAAAGCGCGGGCGCATGGCCACAGCCCTCGAGCACTGCGACATGGTCGCCGCGGTTCTTTGCGGCGTCACGGACCCCGCGCAGGTGCCCCGATCGATTTGCGCCATGGGCCACAAATGGATGTGGAACGCCTCGCTCGGCGGTCTCCCCCCGGAGGATTTTTTGACGTCCGTTGACCCCATTCTGGCGGGAGTGCGGGCGAAGTTGGGCGGCCATTATGCGACCAGCGACAAAATCGCCGGCCACCTTGCACCAACATGGGCCAAGCAACTCGGGCTCCGGGCGGGCATCCCGATTCCCGTGGGCGCATTCGACGCGCACTGGGACGCGATCGGCGCGGGCGCGAAACCCGGTGATGTCGTAAACGTCGTCGGCACCTCGACCTGCATCATGGCGATGAGCGAGGAAACGAAGCTGATTCCGGGCGTATGCGGCGTCGTGCCGGGATCGGTGCACCCGAAGAAGACCGGCGTCGAAGCGGGACTTTCCGCAACAGGCGATATCTTCGACGCGATCGCGCGCCGCGCGGGAACAAGCGTCGCCGAACTCTCCAAGGGGCTGGAGACGTATCGTCCCGGCCAGACGGGTCTTTTGCGCCTAACATGGGACAATGGGGACCGCACGGTGCTTGTCAACGCGGAACTCGGCGGCGTGACCCTCGGCTGGAACCTCACGCACACGGCACAAGATGAATTGTTTGCTGCGATTGAAGGCACGGCGTTTCACACGCGCGTCATTTTCGAGCGAATGGAGGAGTACGGCGTGCCCATTCGACGCGTGATCAACGCCGGCGGCATACCGCAGAAAAACGAAGTCCTCAACCGCGTTTATGCGAACGTCTTGGGCAAGCCGGTTCTCGTGCCGCAGGCGGACGTGACGAGTCTGGGCTCTGCGATTTTTGCGGCGATGGCAGCAGGCGCGTTTCGCAGCATCGAAGAAGCGCAAGAGGCGCTTTGCCCGCCCTACCGCGTGGTCGAGCCCGATCCGAAAGCCCGGCGGATCTACGAAGAGCTGTTCGGGCACTATCGCGAGCTGTATTTTTCGTTCGGCAAGCCTGATGCGAGGCCGGTTGCGGCAGGCGGCGTCTTGCCTGCGCTGCGCCGAATTGCCTCCGCTGCGCGAGGGAACTGATGAAGCTCGAACGCTTGCGCGAAGAAGTTCTGGAAGCGAATCTGGAACTGGTCCGCCGCGGACTGGTGCTCTACACCTTCGGCAACGCGAGCGGCATCTCGCGGGAAGAAGGATGGGTCGTCATCAAACCCAGCGGCGTGCCTTACGACGCGATGAAACCGTCCGATCTCGTCGTCGTAAGCCTCGACGGCAAGATTGTCGAGGGTACGCTCCGGCCATCTTCGGATCTTCCGACGCATTTGATTCTGTATCGCGCGTTTTCCGAAATCGGCGGAGTGGCTCACACCCATTCCCGCGCCGCAACGTCCTGGGCGCAGGCACAGCGCGAGATCCCGTGCTTCGGCACGACACACGCCGACTATTTCCACGGACCCGTTCCGGTGACGCGGCCGCTCAAGCCGGCGGAGATCCGCTCGGAGTACGAGGCTAATACGGGACACGCCATCGTCCGGCGTTTCGCGAGACTCGATCCGCTCAGCTTCCCGGCCGTGCTCGTTGCGGGACACGCCCCATTTTGCTGGGGCCGCACGCCAACGGAGGCGGCGCACATCGCCGTGATCGTGGAAGAGATTGCAGCGATGGCTCTGGAGACTCTGCGCGTGAATCCGAAGGCCCGCCCCCTCGCAAAGGCGCTGCACGACAAGCACTTCTTGCGCAAACACGGCAAGGACGCGTACTACGGCCAGAAGTGATGCGGGCCGATCGAAGCGCCCCAGACTGCCTCGGCCAGGCAAGCCCCCGACTTGAGGCGTGCGGCACCCTGTCGTATCATTTTCGACTTGAGAAACTCCTGGGGCCGGAACACTCATGATCACTCGCTGGATTGGTGAAGGCGCCCGCTGGCTGCTCGTCCGGATCGTAGACCTGGTGGCGGCCACGGGCATCAATCCAAATACTCTGACGCTGCTGGCCCTGATCGTGAACGGCGCGGCGGCGGCGTTCTTCGCGCGCGGCCAGTTTCGGCTGGCAGCGAGCGTGGTCTTCTTCGCCGCTTTTCTCGACATGCTCGACGGCCAGGTGGCTCGCCGCGAGCAACGCGTGACGGCGTTTGGCGCATTCTTCGATTCCACGCTCGACCGCTACGCCGACATGGCGCTCTACATGGGCCTTCTCGTTTTTTATGCGGTGAACGGCCGGTCTTCGTACGTCGTGCTGGCGGCCGTGGCCACGGCGGGTTCGGTCATGGTGAGCTATTCGCGCGCCCGCGCTGAATCGCTTATCCCGAGTTGCAAGGTGGGATTCATGGAACGGCCCGAGCGCCTCGTACTGCTGATCATGGGCGGGCTGTTCAATCGCATGGCACCCGCGCTGTGGGTCATCTCCGTCGTGTCGACGCTCACGGTCATCCATCGCATCGTTTATACCTGGCAGGAAACCAAAGCGGGACGCACGCTCCCGGGAATTCGGCTAAGCCTGTAATTCTCATCCGGTGCGCGGCGAAGCCGTGCATCCAGAGCGCTGCCCGTAGGCCACAAGGCAATCGCCGACAAGGGCAATCCAAATTGGTTTGTGTCCCGACGCGCGTTTCAGCCCTGAGAGTTCTCGTAGTACTCGTCCACGGTCCGGGCCATGACTTCCCGAACGCGGTCGCGCAGCGCCGGCACATCTTCTTTCGTAAGTCCGGCTGTTTCGATCGGTTCGTGCATGTGAACGATGACTCGCCCTGGATGCAAGCCCCAGCCCAGCTTGTTGTTGAACTCGAAGGAACCGACGACGCTGATCGGCACGATGGGGCAGCCGAACTGTTGCGCCATGCGGAAAGCGCCGTCCTTGAATTCCCCAAGGCGACCCGTCAACGTGCGCTGTCCTTCGGCGTAAACGACGAGGCTCACACCTGAATCGAGCGCGGCTCGCGTCATTCGCCACATCCGCATCAAATCCGCAGGCCGGTTTCCAACGGGGACGGGAATGTTTCCGAAGCGCTTCATCATCCAGCCGTACGCGGGGATCCTGAAATGCGACTCCAACTCCAATCCGCGGACGTATTGCGGAATCGCGAGGTAAATCACGAAAGGGTCGAACAAGTTGACGTGATTCACGATAAACAAGTACGTTCGCGCCGGGTCAAAGCCCGGCGCGCGGCGCGTCTCAACTCGCGCACCGGCGAGACGCATTGTGTTGCGGCAAAGCATCCTTTGCGAGGCGACCGTCTTGCGCGGATCAACAAAAATGGAGATCAATACAAGAAAACTGCAAACAGGGAAAAAATAGGCCGCACAGAGCAGCCAGTGGTAAAGGCTATTGAAGAAGACGAAAACCTTGCCATGTTTTTTCGGCCGGTTTGCCGCGCGGGCCCGCTCGGAGACGGTATCGAGTTCGCGTTCCGCGTTCATGCCATCACGTCCAGCGCGCCAGGCAACACTTCAAGGGCCGTGCAGTGCCTTGTAAAAACTTCGCCATCCACCATCAAGTCCACCGGTCCATCGAGTTCAAACTCGATTCGCCGCACCGCGCGACGTGATGCAAGCGGATGGTTTATATGCGTGCCATCGAAAAGTGTTGGGAGGTTGCGCACAAGGCCGATGCGTCCAATCGGTCCCCAGCGAACATACTCGATCAGGCCGTCGTCGGTCGATGCCTGGGGGGCGATCAACATGTTTCCCCCGGTAAACTTGCTGTTGTTGAAAGTCAGGAAAAGGCAGCGGCGCCGGTCCGCTTCCGGCTCGCCATCCACGCGCAGCGGGAACGCGCGCCGATGGAGCCGCGCCACACACGTCAGGACGCCGAGCAGGTAGCCGAACATTCCCAGGTGCTTGAAGTGCCGGTTGGTGACGGTGGCGACGTCGGCAGTGAACCCGATGCTCACGATGTTGATGGAGTACGTCGCGCCGTCCGGATGAATCAGCCGGACGACGTCACAGCGGCGGCGGTGGTTTTCCACGATGGAGCGAACCGCGTGCTCGGCCACATTTTCGGAGAATTCCCTCACGAGGGAATTTCCTCTTCCGACAGGCAGAAAGCCTAGAGCGGGGCGCTCCCCTTCGATCGCGGCAGGGAACAACCCGTTGACGATCTCGAAGGCCGTGCCATCGCCGCCGACGGCGATGAAATTCCGCCATCCTTCGGCATAGGCTTCCCGCGCGAACTGCGTCGCGTCGCCGCGTTTTTGAGTTTCGCGCACCCCAATCGCAATTCCGGCGGCGCGCAATTTGTCGAGCGCCGCGGGGGCCTGTTTCCGGGCCCGCCCGCCCCCCGCCGCGGGATTCACGATCGCAAGCATCTTGTCCTTCACAGTGGGACCACACTGCCGCGGTCATGGGATTGCTGAATTTCCGCAGCCAGGGCAAGGCGCTTGATCTTGAGCGAAGCCGTGTGAGGAAAATCGCGATCGTGCACGAGGTAGCCGCTCACCCGCTTGTAGTGGAGCAACCTTCTGTTGCGTTCCGCCAATTGCGCGCGTGTCGCTTCCGAAATCGTCTGGCCCGGTTCCGGATGCAGCACGATCACGAGCTGCTCGCCGAGCATCGTTCGCTGCGGCCAAAGATAATTCGTGGCAAAGACACAGAATTCCTTGACGCCGATCCCCTCGAACACATTTTCGATGTCCTCGGGATAGATATTTTTCCCTTCGGCTGTAACAATCATGTTCTTCTTGCGGCCGACCAGTTGCAAGTGCCCGCTCGCATCGAGGCGGCCCAGATCACCGGTCATGAGCCAGCCGTCCACGATCGTCTCCGCGGTCAGTTCGGGGTCGTCCAGATAGCCGGACATGATCGTCTTGCCGCGCACGGCCACTTCTCCAATTCCGTCCGCATCGGGCTGTGCGATTTTTACTTCGATCCCGGGCAAGGGCCGTCCGACGGTGTCCGACCGAAAGGGCTTGAAATCGTTGATCGTGACAACGGTGCAGGCTTCGGTGAGGCCGTAAGCGTTGGAGACGGGAATGCCGAGGCTTTGGAAGAATTCCAATGTCGAAGGTTCAGTGAAGGCGCTGCCGACAAACAAAGAGCGCAACTCGCCGCCGAAGGATTGGTGAATTTGCTTCAGCAAGCGGCGGCTGAGCGCGAGATTTGTTCCGCGTCCGACCAGGAGGCGATTCATTGCGATCAGGCTATTCAGAATTGCGCGCTTCCCTCTCGGCAGATCCGCGAAGCGGGCCCGGAGGCCTCTTTCCAGATTCTTTAGGACCGCGGGAACGAGCGTCATGTACGTGATTTTGTAGCGGGGGAACGCTTCGCGCACGAATTCCGGCCGCAGCGTGCGGAGATGCACCACGCATGCGCCGCAGGTGAATGGCCCGATGAATCCGACCATGAAATCAACCGCGTGATTGGTCGGGAGTATCGAGAGGTAGCGGACGCCGGGCCAAAAAGGATACAGCGAAGTCAGCGCCACGCATTGATCGAGATAACACTCATGCGTCAAGACGCAGCCCTTCGGCCGCCCGCCCGTTCCGGACGAATAGACGATGCACGCAGGGTCGTCTCGCTTGCGCTCGCGAAACTCCGGTTCCCGCGCACTCCGAAAATCCTCCCAGCGCCGCGCCCCTGCAAGATCGGCGTTTGCGGGCGCTTCCGTAACAAGGACTAAAGAAAGTTGATGCTGCGAAAAATTGGGCGCTTGCGTGATGGCGCGCCAGAGGGCGAACTCGGTGATGAGCACTTTGGCCTTCGAGTGGGCCAGGAGTTGAAGTTGTTCGTCAGCAGTAAGTTTGTAATCGAGCGGGACCAGCACGCCCCCGGAGAAAAAAATCGCATAGGCGGAAATCAGCCATTTCGACTGATTGGTCATGACGATGGAAGCGCGGCCGGCCGCGGCGAAACCGGCGTCCTGCAAAGCAGCCGCGAGGGGGAGAGCCGCGTCGCGGAACTGGCGAAACGTCAGGCGCAAGGGCTCGCGGTCGCGGTCGGATTCAATGAGGCAAGTTTCCTCGGGCCAGCGCTCGAGCGCTGCTCGAAGCGCCTCGCCCAAGCAGTTGTACTTCTTGAGATCCAGCATCTCAGGTCAAGAGTTCTCGCGGGACACACAGGCCAAGCAGCGGTGCGCCCGCGCGGAACGGCTACGCGCTCGTCGAGCGCTCCGCTACAAGCCGCGCCGTCATCGTGATCTCGGCCTTCAACAGACGCGAAATCGGGCAGCCGGCCTTGGCGTCGCTTGCGGCCTTCTGAAAAGCTGCTTCATCGGCACCGGGGACGCGGCCGGTCACTTCGAGATGGATCTTGGTGACGGTCCAGCCAGCATCGAGTTTCTCCATCGTGAGCGCCGCCGAGGTTTCGAGACTTTCCGGCGTGAGATTCGCGGCGCCGAGTTGGGCCGAAAGCGCCATCGTGAAGCATCCGGCATGCGCGGCGGCGATCAGTTCTTCGGGATTTGTCCCGCGGCCATTTTCAAAGCGAGTCGCAAAGGAGTATTGTGTGTTCGAAAGCACGCCGCTATCGGTGGAAACCGACCCTTTCCCTTCCTTCAACGAGCCTTTCCAGACTGCCGAGGCTTTGCGAATCATGATCTGTCTCCTTTGCCGTGAATCAGGAATGTCCTGCACGGGCCCGAAGCGAGCGAGAATCAACTCACAGCCGGGCCTGAATTCGTGCGGCGAGGGTCTGAAAATCGCTGACGCCCTGCACTTCGTAATCCGGCAACTCGACTCCGAAGTGGTTCTCCAGGCGCGTAAGCAACTCGAGCGCCTGCAAACTATCGATTCCGAGCTTCTTATAGAAATCGTCGCTCGGCGAAAGGCCGGCGCGCGGCACTTTGAAATGCGCCGCCGCCAAGTTCAAAACCTCGCTGGTCGTCTGTTCCAGTGTTCTCACGGCAATTCTCGATTCTATCGCAGCACGGCCGAAATTCGCGCGATCTCGGCTCAGGGCAAGTACGGATACGGGTCGGTGCTCTCAACGAACTTGCGCAAGCTTTCCATCACGGCCGGGCGAGCGAAGAGATCGCAGAATAATTCGATTTCGCGCCGCAACTCCTCAAGCGGCACCGGCTTCGCAAACCGTTTTGCCGCGGCGCTCGTGGCGGGATCGAACTTGAGAACCTGCGCCGCAGTGGATCGCGCGACGCGCAACGCCTCTCCCTCGCCGGCAACTTGGCTCACGAGGCCCGCGGTTTGCGCCTTCGCGGCGTTGATGCTCCTTCCGGTCAAGAGAAGATCGCGGACGACGCTGTTGCCGACATCGCGCCGAAGGCGTGGAATCCCGCCAAAACCCGGGATCAGCCCGAGCCTCAATTCGGGAAACGCGAACCGCGTCATCTTGTCCGCGACGATCAGGTCGCACGTCAGCGCCAGCTCAAGGCCGCCGCCAAAGCACACGCCGTGAACGGCCGCGATCGTCGTCAGCGGCGAAGCGTCCAGAGAATTCATGACGTGATGGATGCGATGGAGAAAATCACGCACTCCGTCGAGCCGCTCCTGCGGCGAGGCGTCGAGCGATCGCGCATGCAATTCGCGCAGGTCGGCGCCGGCGGAAAACCCTTCTTTGCGGCTGCTGTACAGGATCAGCGCGCCCGTTTGTTGCTCAAGCTCCGGCAACGCCTGCAAGAGATGCTCGAGATCCGCCAGCATCGCCGTCCCAATCTCGTTGCATGGCGCAAGGTGCAACTCCACTTCGGCAACTCCGTTCACGATGCGCCAGGAAATCGTCTTGCCCGTGTGTTCGCTCATCCGGCCTTCCTCTGGTACATGGCTGCAATCTCATTCGCAAACCGGGCGGCGATTGCATCGCGCTTCAACTTGCCGTTCGCCGTCAACAGACCGCTCTCGATGGTCAAAGCGGATTGTTCCACGTGAAACATTCTTATCTGCTTGTAATGGGGGAGTTTAGCGTTCGCTTTTTCGAACGCCAACTCGGCATGCGCCCGTTCCACCTTCCCGGTAACAATGGCCGCCAGATGTCCGCGGCCATTGCCCAGCAGGACCACCTGCTCCGCGCCCGGAATCGAGCGCCGCAATTCCTCCTCCATGGGCTCGGGGGCGATGTTGTGGCCGGAGTTGAGAATGATCAAGTTTTTGATCCGGCCGACAATTCGCCAGTTGCCGTTGGCATTCACCTCGCCTTGATCTCCGGTGTGGAACCAGCCGTCGCGAAGCGCCTTTGCCGTTTCTTCCGGCCGGTTCCAGTAGCCCGGGAAAACATTGGGGCCCTGGACCAGGATCTCATCGTTCTCACCCAACTTCATCTCAATGCCCGGGATTGCGGGTCCGACCCAGCCCGGCTCAAAGTGCGCTGGATAATCCATCGTGCAGACGCCGGTCGTTTCCGTCAGTCCGTAGACTTGGAGCACGGGGAGGCCGAGCATCACGAAGAAAAGTTGCGTGTCGAGAGAAAGCGGGGCAGAGCCGCAGATCAGCGCCCGCAGGTTCGGGCCGAGCTTCCTTCGAACCGCGCGGAAGACAAGGAGGCGCGCCGCGACCAGCCAGAGCACATCCGCTAGACCGGCGCCGCCCCCGCGGCGCGACATCCACGCCGCCTTGCCGCGCTCATAGATGCGCAGAACATACCCGCCGCGCTCGCGCAAATTCTCTTCGATCCGGCTGCGCATGCGCTCCAGCAACGTCGGCACATTGAGGCAATACTCCGGTTGCGCCTCGCCAAGTTCGACCGCGAGGCGCGAAAGGTCCATGGAGAGGGTCAGCACGCTCGAGCGCGAAAAACACGAAAGCAGCAAGAGCCAAGAGGCCGCAAAACAAAAGGGAAGATAGTGAAAAACGCGGTCCGGCTGCTTTGTCTTTCCCATCAGTAGATCGAGGCGGGCGGTCGTACAGCCGATCATGTAATCGAGATTGCCAACATTCAGGATGACGCCTTTGGCTTCGCCCGATGTCCCCGATGTGTAGATGATCGTCAGGGGATCCGAGGAAGAGAGAGAAAGCGGCGGCCCCACATGCTGGGCGCCACTGGCGGAAAAAACTTCGTCGAGCAAAACCCGCCGAGGTGCTTCCGGCCACGCGGCCGAAATGGCGTCGCGAAGCGCGGCGTCACCGCAGAAAACAGCGCGCGGCTGCGCGTCACGCAACATCGCAGCCAACTCGGCGGGCGATTGCCGCGCGTAGAGAGGCACGGTTACGATGCCCTCGGCCATCAGCGCCAAATCGAGCGCGGCCCACCGGATGCTGTTTGGCGCGAGCAACGCGCAGCGCTCGCCGCGGGAAATTCCCGCCGCGCGAATGAAATCACGCGCCCGTGCGATCTCAGCAAGCAGGCTGGCTCCGGTGACGGACACGGCACCCTCGGGGCGCGCCTCGCGAAGGACGGGCCGCGCCGCCGACCGTTCCAGATTCTCGAAGATGCGCTCGAGGAAATTCATGGCGCATTCACGCTGCCCCCCTAGCATCAGCCGCGTTCTCGTTCGATTCGACCAGAGACCGGAGGAGCGGCGATAACGGCGGCAGGTACTCCTCCCAGGTATGAACTCCGCTGCGCACCGGAAACTCGGGATAACGATCGTGGACGGCTTTCTCGAAAAACACGCCCATGCGCGCCATGAGTTTGAGGTTGCGCGCGACGGTTCCGCAAAGCGCATCACGGATCGCCTCTTCTTCGCGCACGAGGATCTCCATCACATCCACCAGTTTCTCGCCGAGATGCGGATCGTCCACGGCAAGCATCAGGTGGGAGTGGCCGCGCTCGCGCATCAAATTGCGGATGCGTTCGTCCATCGTCACCCCCGCGGAAACCACACCCGCGGGCATCGACGCGACGATGCCGTGATACCTCGACGAAACCATCCAGCGGCAACACCGCAGGATGCTGACCAGCTCGAACATGTCGTGGCGATCCGAAGAGAATACAGGCGCGTGAAGCTCCGGTGAAATCACTTCGCAGGCGCGCGCGTCGAGACACTCCATCGCGACCAGGATCGTGAAGACGTCGTGCCGCGATTGAAACGCCTTGACGGCAGAGGTGATCTCGGCCAGATAGCGACGGTAGGCGCGGTCAACCGCGCGCCCTGATTTGTGGAAGTAGATCGTGCGGTAGTGGCTATCCTTGTAGGCGCCAAACAGCGTCCGCGCGAGAAGTTTCGGAACCGAAGGCTTCACCGGCCACCAAAACGGATTGATCGGACACACCACGAGCACGGGCTTACGGCCGTCCCAACCGGCGTCGGCGAGCTGCTTTTGCCCGTATTCCGGGCCATGCGGCTCGAAGGTCCACGCCGTATCGGTCCCGAGCTCGGTCGGAACGCCCAACTCGCTCAGCAGGGAGCGCGATTCCTCGCTACGGGTAATGATCAGCGATTGCCCGCAGAAGCGCCGGCACATCTTCGCGATGAACGGATCCATTTCTCCGGCATCGCCGCCGTAGCCAAAGGACAGTTTGTTTTCCACGGCCGCGATGCCAAGGGACCCTATCGTCATCACGGTCAGCGCATTCGCGAATTTGCTCTTGAACATCGAGCCTTCGCAACTCACCACACCGTGGTGACGCGGCACTTCGCGCTGTAAGAATGGGGGGAACACATCCGGGAGATGAACCTGGCGCGCGTCGCCAAAATAGCCGCGCGACTTCTCAAAATCCTGCGTCATCACACTCAGTTCGATGCGTTCGGCGCCCAAGACCTGCCGTACCTGCCGCAGCATCTCGTGAACGCGAAGGTCAGAGCCCGTGTTGCGCGCGCCGTTGTAACCGGCAAATAAGAGTTTCAGCCGTTCGCCCGGCTGCCAGGGACGCCCGGCGCCCAGCATCCAGCGATTGCGCTTCCACTCAATGATCGCGCTGACCCATTCCGCGAGGACATAGTCCATCATGACGCTGGCCCTCCGCGAACAAGCGGCACTTCATCGGACCAATCCGCGCCCGCGGGCCAGGCGCGATAGGGATAAGAGAAATGATTTTCCACGCTGAAGCGGAATAGCCCATGGCAATACGAAGAAAACGGCGCTGGAGTCCGGCCCATTTCGCCGACGACGCGCGTGTTGTCGAAGACGGTGTTCCAAACCAGGTACGGCCAGAACACTTTTAGCAGCGATGCGCCCCGGCCAAGACGCCCCCGGCCGCGCGACAGGCGAGTCACCGCGCCGCCAAAAACGGGTTCGAGCCCTTCCCAGAAAAGGGGCGCCATTTTGCCGCCTGCGCGAGAAAGTGCATCCGTCAGTTGTCGAAATGTCTCCGAGCCTGTGCCGGAAGAAAGATGGTAAATCTCGTGCTCGGGCTTCTCCTTTTGATGGAGCGCAACGATCGCATCGGCGACGTAATCCACGGGAACGATGTCGATCCGATCGTCCGGTCGGAACGGCAGGATGGGAAGCCGCGCGAGAAAGACAAAAGCCCGAACCATGTCGAACTGCGTGGTTTCGGGCCGACGGCTGTCCCCGAGGACAATGCTGGGACGAAACACGGTGCGCGGCACATCGGGCAAGAGTTCCCGCAACATGTGTTCGCAGAATTTCTTGGTGCGCGCGTAGGGATCGTAGTCGGAGCGCTCCCAATCGATCGCCGTGTCCTCCTGCACGATTTCGCGGTCGCGATGGCCGGCCACGGCCACGGTGCTGACCTGACTGAAGCGGCGAAGGCCGCGCGCGCGTCGCGCCCTTCGAGCAAGCTGAATGACTTCGAGCGTGCCGCGCAGATTTACGTTCAGGCAGCTCTTTTCTGACTTGCGATTCAGCGAAGCGGCGCAGTGAATCACGGAGTCGGTCGTCTCGGCCAGTTGATGGTAGTCCGCATCGTCCAAGCCGAAATGTGGCGAGGTGAGGTCGCCGAGAAAAATCTGCAGCCGGTTGCCGAGTGCTTCGTGGAACGCCTGCGCGCTGAGGTGAAGCTGAAACGCTCGCCACAGGCGCTCGGAGGCTTCGTGCGCATCGCGCGCGCGAACCAGTACGTTCAGCTTGTCGGGATGCCTCTCCAGAAGGCGCGCGACGATATAAGCGCCAATGTAACCGGTCGAGCCGGTCAGGAAGATGGCCATGTGGCATCCGAGGCGGAATCGCCCCCGGAAACCGCAGCGTGGGCCTCCGCGAAGCGAATTTGGCGGCGCTGACGCGGCTCGGGTGCGCGGCCTTCAATCAGCGGATAGCACCACTTGCGCAGCGCAGGGATGTGAATGTTGATCCAGTAGTCCCACCAATCGATCGAAGCTGGATCGTAAGCGAATTGCTGACGCTCGGATTCTGGCAGCGAGGCGGACAGCAATTGGACGTTTGCGCTCTCAAAGATCTGCTCGTTGTACAGAATGAAAGGTTCGTAGAGCTGAATCAGCTTTTCAATGCGCGCGAGGTCGCGCTCCTGGCGGGCCAGGGGGAGTTTCTTGATGGGCAGCAGGGCGGCAGCGCGATTGATGCCCTTGACCACGGCCATCTGGGCGGGCACGGAGAGTTTCTTGTAGCGCTCCTTCGATACGGGAATCGTTTCAAATCGAAGGCGCAGCCAGTGTTCGAGACCCTGTTGCGCGCGATAGTGCTTGCGGTGCGCGAGCCCCGTGAGTTCGATCGAGCGGCCCATATCGCAGGGATTCGTTCCGGAAGTCGCGAGTTGGTAGACCGGTTCGTGGCGCCGCTCGACGAGCGCGGCCGCAATCAGCGTCATTCCGCGGCAGACCATGTCGACCGGGATGATGTCGAGGCACTTGCGAGCGTTCGTCGGCAACTGCCGGAAATAGGTGCCCAGCAAGTAGGAGAGCGGCGCAGAAGTGTTGATCCCCTCGTTCCAGCCGCGAAACGGCGCTTGCGTAGAACTCTCCACAATCGAGGGACGCGCGATGGCGATGGGAAGTCCGGCGCCGCGGCGCAAAATCAGAGATTCGGCGAGGCTCTTGGAAAACGTGTACGTATTGGGCCAGCCGAGATGCCGGGCGCGCCGCATTCCCGCATGGACCAGCCGGTTCCGCAGCCACCGCGCGCGGTTCTTTCGGATCAGGTTTTCCAATTCCGCCCCTGAGGGCAGTTCTTTGCGACGGCGCTTGCCTCCCGCGCCTGGTTTGCCGAGCGTCAATCGCTCCAGGGCCGAGAATAGTTCCGGGCTCTCCGACCGAGCTTCGGCATTGCGTACAATTTCCTTCAGCTGCTCCCACTCGTGTTCGGCGTCAAAATCGGGGATGTGAAGCGGCGTGTAATTCGTCCGCAGTTCTTCGGCGACACGGCCGTCGCGGGCTCCGGCGACGTAGCAGGTCGAAAGATGGAGCAGCGCGGCGTGATGGGATTCCCGCAGAAACGCGATTAATTGCGCGGCCGGCGCGACGTTTCCTGCCAGCGCGTCGCGAAGATCGGGGTTGAAATCCGTAAGGCCCGAACTATTTATCACCACGTCGAGCGTGCGGGCCAGGCGTGAGCGCGTCTCGGCATCCATGCCGAGGCCGGGCTGGCTTGCATCGCCCTCGACTACTTCGATGTGTTCGCGGAGGAACTGCCCGAACTTCTCCCCGTAACGTTCCTCGAGCGGTTCAAATACCGGGGATTCTTCGATAATTCGCTCAAACCGCCGCTCGGCTGAGGTGCTGCGCTGGCGGCGAATCAGAAGATAAATCTTTCCGACCTCGGGAAGATCGGTCAGCGCGTGCGCGAGCCATACCTTCCCGATGAAGCCCGTGACTCCAATCAGGAGGATGTTCTTGCCCTTAAGCGCGTGGCGCACCGAGAGAGGCTGAGCACGCTTGGATCGCTCTAGGACGACCAAGGGCTGCTGGGGAAGGTGATTGGACCCTGCGGCGCGCGAAGCCGGGCGTATCGCCTGCTCGGCGAGCTCGGGATGGCGTTGCCAACCGAGGCTGCGGACCAGCCGATGGGAATCCAAATAACCATTTGGCCCTTGACCCGTAACCCAAGCGAGCGGGCCGCGCGGCCGAACAACGGGCTCAAGCAACCGGCCGGTGGCTACACCATCGCGGAATTCGAGCCGATTAGAAATGAGTTGGTCCACCCCAAGATGCCGTGCGAGCGGCCGCATGACATGGTCCAATCCTTGGCTAACCAGGACAACAGGGCCATGTTCCTCCTGCCACTGTTTGAGACGCGCCACGCCCTGGGATTTCAACTGCCGCTTCAGGACGTACTCAAAATACTCCTCGCCGAGAAGGTCCAGCCGGTCGCGAGTCACGCCGGCCAGCAGCGTGTGAAGCACGCGCGTGGCAAAAACGCGATGGCTCGCATAGAGGGCCGGCCGAACCAAGGCCAGCAAGAGCATCGAGCTGCGTCGCGTCCAGCGCTCTGAGAAACTTTGGGCGTTCCAAGTGAAGTAGGCGACCGGCCGCACGGCGCCGAGGTCCACAAGGCTGCCCTCGACGCGCCAATACGACCGCGCCGGCGCTTCGCCGGCGCCGGACGGGCCGCTTTTACGCGACGCGTGTTCGCTTCCCGGGGCCGGCTGGCCTCCATTCGAAGGGGCGATTTGTGAGTTGGGACGGCTCAATGCCAAGTTCTCTCAATACAGGACGCTGACCTCAGACCCAACCGCGTAGGAGGGGATGAAAGTAACACCCTCACGGACGCGTGGCAAGCCCACCCACCCTGGAGCGGCGTTGGATTGGGGTTGACGAGCATGGGAAAGAATACGATGATCTCCCGACATTGGGCTCAGCCCTGCGGTCCAATGGCTTAAACGTCGCTTTGTGAAGAAACAGGCTTCCCTCTGACCGGAGGAAAATGATGATCCGGAAGTTTGGCTTCGCGGCCGTGCTGGTCGCGATCGGACTTATTGCAGGTGCGCACATTCCCGGAGTTTTCGCACAGAGCGCCGTCCGCACGGCTCCGGTGCGCGATCTCATCACGAAAGAAATTGACGAGAACCAGCGCGTCACCCTGCGCGGGAACACACGTCCCGAAGCGACAGGTGAAAACGATCGCGGCCGGGTTCCGGATGACTTCTTGCTGGAGCACATGCTGCTGCAATTGCGGCGGCCGCCGGAAACCGAGCAGGATTTTGACGACTACGTCGAGAGCCTGACGCGGCATGGCTCCGCCAATTTTCACCAGTGGCTCACGCCAACGCAGGTGGGCGAAAACTACGGATTGAACGATTCCGATCTCCGCACGATCGAAGACTGGCTGGAACGGCACCGGATCCAGGTGAATTACGTCTATCCGAACCGCGTGGTGATGGATATTTCGGGCACGGCGCAGGCGCTGCGCGAAGCGATGGGCGTGGAGATTCACTATCTCGACGTGGACGGCGAGAGGCGCTTCGCGAACATGAACGACCCGGAGATTCCCGAGGCGCTGGCGCCTGCGATCGTGGGAATCGTTTCGATGCACGATTTTCCGCCGCACGCGATGGTCAAGCAGAGGCCGGAGCTCACCTACACCGACAGCACCGGCACGTACCGGGGGGTGACGCCGTCCGATCTGGCGGCAATCTACAATCTGAATCCGCTTTTCAGCCAGGGAATCACGGGCTCGGGGCAGACGGTCGTGGTGGTGGAGGACAGCGATCCGTACACGACCAACGACTGGACATCGTTCGAGACGGAGTTCGGGCTGACCAAATACGGCGGGACGCTTTCGGTCGTCCACCCGAGCCCGTCGAACCCTTCCAATTGTGCCGATCCGGGCGACAACACGGACGACAGCGAGGTCGCCGTGGACATGGAGTACGCAGCGGCAGCGGCCCCGGGCGCGGCGATCGAGGTTGCAACCTGCAGGGATTCCGCTACCACCGGCCCGCTCATCGCCGTCGAGAACATCAATGCGCAGGCGCCTCACCCCTACATCGTCAGCGTGAGTTACGGCGCTTGCGAAACTGGGGACGGCGCGGCCGAGAACGCAGCGTTTAATTCGGCATATCAGACGGCGGCTTCGGAAGGAATTTCCGTATTCGTTTCTGCCGGGGACGAAGGGGCGGCGAGCTGCGATGCGGACGCGACCTCGGCATCGCACGGAATCAACGTCAGCGGGTGGGCTTCGACGCCGTACAACGTGGCGGTGGGCGGAACCGATTTCGGAGACACATACGCGGGGACGAACAACACGTATTGGAGCGCGACGAACAGCGGCACGTATCAATCTGCGCTGGGATACATCCCGGAGATTCCGTGGAACGATTCCTGCGCGAGCGTTCTCGTCGCCACGTACGCGGGAAAGAACCCGCCGTACGGAACGAACGGATACTGCAATTCCGGAGGAACAAGCTTCCGAACCACGAGCTCGGGAAGCGGGGGGCCTAGCGAGTGCGCGACGGGTACGCCGGGGACGCCAGAAGAGGTGGGCGGGAGTTGCGCGGGATATCCGAAACCTTCATGGCAGGCGGGGCTGTTCGGCAATCCAAATGACGGAGTGCGAGATCTGCCGGACGTTTCGCTCTTTGCCTCGAATGGAATCTGGGGGCATTTCTACATCATTTGCTATAGCCACGTGGTCACTGGAAACGGGGGTCATCCATGCACGGCGGGCACTCCCGATCCGACCGCCTCATCGGGCGCAACGTGGAGCGCGTTCGGGGGAACGTCGTTTGCGGCGCCCATCCTGGCTGGGATCCAGGCGATGGTGAATCAGAGGACGGCCGCACTGACGATTACGCCGGTGCCGGGCCAAGGCAATCCCAATCCCGTGTATTACGCGATTGCGGCGAGTGAATACGGCGCGACCGGGAGCAGTTTGTGCAACTCGAGCACGCAGCCGATCGCCCGGCGCGGAGTCTCAACCACCTGCGTTTTCTACGACGTGACGCAGGGAGACATCGACCTCAACTGCAGCAGAAACTCGCCGAATTGCTACGACCCCAATGCAACAACGGGGAACCGCTTCAACGGGGCGCTCAGCACCGGCACGATCTCGAGCCTGGCGGTATCGGCCGCGGGCACGGGATACACCAGCGCTCCGGCGTGCTCGATATCCGCACCGCACAATCCGTCCGCGTACAACGGTTACGCCGGAGGAATACAAGCAACGTGCACGGCGACGGTGAACGGCGCGGGCCACGTGTCGGCGCTGACTCTGACGAATGCCGGGGCGGGCTACGCGCCCAATCCGACTTGCACGCTGACGGGCGGAGGCGGAACGGGGGCGACGTGCACGGTGTCCGGGGTCACGGACGCCGCTTACGGGCCGGCGTTCCCCGCGACGCCAGGATGGGATTTCGCGACGGGAATCGGCACGGTCAACGCGTACAACCTTGTGTTCAGCACGGTATGGAATCAAGGGCCATGAAGGACTTGCGTAGGCAGACCAGAAGCGCCGTCTCCACAATTCGCCTGTGAGAAGCAGGAGCAAGTGACGCGAATCGAATCCTAATTGCCGCGAGGGATGAAAACGAAATGAAACAAGCCACAAGTTCCTTGCCGCGCCAATTCAAAATGGCACTGGCACTTGGGTTAGCGCTCCTGAGCGCTGGAATTGTTCTGGGGCAGGGCGAAATTCGGCAGAGCGCGGGCGTGCCCGACGATTGGACGCACCATCACTTGGTCTTTTCCAATCCGGGCACAGCCGAGGAAGCGATCCGGGAAGGGACGTATGACCGGTGGGTGAGTATCGTCAGCGATCCGCGATTTGCCTTGCAACGGGAGAAGCGCGGAGCGGCAGCGAAAGCGGGATTGGCGCCGGTGCTGCGTCCGTCGGGAACCGAGGCAGAAGCGCCGATCGCGGAGACTCCGATATGGCAACAGATTGAGACGGGGGAAGCGCATCTTCCCCGCGGATTGATGCGGGCGACGCCGGTGGGCGACATCATGCCGGCGCCGCGATTTCCGATTCTGCGCTCGAGGAAAAACGCGAAGAGCAGTCTGCAAACCGATTGGAGTGTCGATCTCGGAAACAACGCAACCGTGGGGCTCGGGATGGCTCCAGCCAAGTTTTCGTTTTCGCTTTCTACGGCCAACTGCGGCAATGCGTCCTCGCCCGATTTTGTGGTTTACAACACGGGAGTGGCAGGCAGCGCGGGGCAAGCGAGCATCGTCGCGTACGACAATCTTTATAGCGGCTGCTCGGGAACCGTGCCGTCGGTTTATTGGGCCTACGACACGAACGGCGGAGCGATCGTCACTTCGGTGGTGCTGTCGCAGGATGGCTCGCAAGTTGCGTTCGCGGAGACGACGGGAACGGCGGCGAGTCTGGTGGTTCTGAAGTGGACGGCGTCAGCCACGCAGACGCCGAGCGCTCCGGACGTCCTGACCGCCACGGCCACCGGCTCGTATCGCGCGTGCACGGCGCCCTGCATGACCCAAATCAATTTCAGCGGCGGGACGAACGATTCGGGATCGGCGGTTTACTACGACTACGGAAGCGATTCGATTTACGTGGGTGACGATGGCGGCCGGCTGCACAAATTCACGGGCGTTTTCAAGGGGACTCCGGCGGAAGCGGGCAGCCCGTGGCCGGTGAGCGTGAACGCGAGCGGCGAAGGGCTTGCGTCGCCGGTCTATGATTCCGTCTCCGGCAAGATTTTTGTGGGCGATTATCTCGTGAGCAATTCTCCGAATTGCGCGACGGCTGGCTGCGGCTTTCTTTATTCCGTGAATGCGTCGACCGGCGCGGTGATCCAGTCGAGCCGGCTGGATTACATTTTCGGAATCGCGGATGCGCCCATCGTGGATTCCTCCGCGGGGAGGGTCTACGCGTTTGTGGGCGCAGACAGCGGGTTCGAGTCCTCGGCGTCGCCCTGCGGGAAGCGAGTGCCGTGCGGCGGAGTCTTCCAGTTCGCCACGAACTTTTCCGCGGGCACAGGCGGCACCGAGGCGCGGGTGGGAGCGGGATATGAGTTCATGCTGGCAGGCACGTTCGACAACGAGTATTTCAATTCCAGCAACGGTTCGAGTCCGACCGGCAACCTGTACGTCGTCGGGAATACGGGCACAGCGAACAACACCCTATACCAGATTCCGATCAACGCCAATTCGATGGGAACGCCGAATGCCGGGCCGGCGCTGAGCACGAATTACACGAATGGGTTCTTCGCCGGGGGGTTGCAGGTAGGAGAAGTTTTTACGGGCTCGAAGGATTACATTTTTGCGAGTGTGCTCAGTTTCGGCGCACCGGCGGCGTGCACGAGCGGCTTGTCGGATGGGTGCGTGATGGGATTCGACGTGACGACCGGGAGCATCAGCGGGTCCACTGCGCCGACCGGAGCCACGACCGAAGCGCAAGGCACGAGCGGAATCATCATCGACAACATTGTGACAGCCGCTCCCACTGGTGCCTCGAATATCTACTACACCCCACTGGGCAACCAACCTTGCGGCACCGGCGGGACGGGCGGATGCGCGATCCAGATTTCACAGGCCTCGCCCTGAGGGACAATTTTTCTCAGGACGGGAAGTTCGCGCGCGCTACAGGTCCACGTGCAGCCGCAAACCGGGCACCAGGACCGGCCCCCGGTCGCGGTTGTAGCCGGGATTGTTGATGTGCTGCAGATCAATTGAGGCGAAGACGCCTCGCCAGAGATGCGCCGTGTAGAACGTCTCGAAGATTTTCTCAGTGCCATAGGCCAACCCGCCGTCGCCAAGCAGAAATCCCAGTCCTCCGAGTGCGAGATACTGCTGATGGGCTGCCACAATTCCATTCGCTACGAAGGCCACTCCCACCCGGTCGTTTGGGCGATGCCACGCGCGCCCCTTAGAAAAGCCGCCCAGTTCCAGCGTACGATCCACCTCCGTGTACGCGAACGACTCGTTTCGGCCGTCGCTCCAACCGAGCCGCCCGAAAACGCCGACATCCGAAGTGAGCTCCTGCTCGAAGTTAAGTCCGAAACCGTATTTGTGGCGTCCCTCGCGCCGTGTGGCGACGATGTCGGGCGTCGAGGTCTCGTGATCGAGGAAGTCGGCAATCGCTTCGTCGTAGTTTCCCATATCGGCGTGGTTGAGGTAGCTCAACAGCCGGACCGTACCTGCGCGATGTGGGATCACGCTTCCCCGCGCCTCCAGTTCCAGGTTTTCCGAGCGAGAACGCGCGATGTCGGCGTCGAGATTGATGCCGTTCGCAACCTTCGGCATCAACGCCTCGCCGAATCGAGCCGAGAACCAGTGGTCGTCGTATTCGATGACGGCGCCGTCGGTGTAGCCGCGCGTATTCGCCGCGTAGTCGTACGAGCCGTTGTTATCCGCGGTCCAGTTGAGAAATTGCAGGTGGCTGTCACTGCCATAGGAATTCAGGTCGAAGAAATCGACCAAGTCGAATTTTCCAAGCCAAAATTCGATCCGCCTCACCGGAAGTGATGTAGCCAGTGACAACGGTCCACGCTCTGCCGTAACTCGCTTGCCGCTAAGCGAGATGATCTGATGCAACATTAGCCGCGCCAAATAGGGCGCTCTGGAAAGCTGAATACCCTGTATGGTGCGAACGTCATCGAGGTCGGTGATGCCGCCCAGCCCAACGGCGTTGCTGATGCCGTCACCCGTGGCATCCTCCACATCTGCAAGAACTTCCGTCGTGTGGGTAAGCTCGAAGCCGGTGTAAAGCGTGAGGATGTGCGTCGTCGCACTCTGGGCTTGGGGCGTCAGGCTGTTCGGCCCGCTGTATTTGGCGGGGAAGGCCGGGTGCCACTGGAACACGATGTTTGCTTGACCCGAGATCCAATAGCGGCTGGACTCCGAATGCGGGAACAAGGTTACCGGATTATCCTGCGACGAGTTGTCACCTGCGGGCGTGCCACTTTGGGCCGAGGGTTGAGTTTGATCCGACTGCGCGGGGTCAGGTGAGGAAATCGCGGAGGAGAGCGGAGCCTGTTGAGCACACACGGATCGGGTCAGGGCCGCAAAGCCCAGCAGACCAAGTGCGTAAATTCGCAGGCGGGTCGTCATCACACAAATCAGGGCTCCGGGAGTTACCATTCTTTCCGAAACGGGGGCCGAGGGCGCCTTTTTTGTAAGTTAATTACAATAAATCCCGAAGGTAAACTACTATTAACAATCGAACGCGTCAACAAAAAACGGCAGTGGGAGCCCCAAAAGTGGCAATTAAACGCATTAATTTGTTTTTCCACTTTGCATGCAGGGGGTCGCAAGTTCGAATCCCGCCACGTCCACCAACCAACGTATTTTCAATCGTTTGCTTCTGATGCTGGTCCATCAGATCGGAGACTAGACGACTGCCCGTAAAGGCTGGGCGCTACAAAAAGGGGAATGGCGCAGAGGTTCAAGGGCCGGAACTCTGCGCCACGGGGTTAGTGCGTGCCAGTGGCCGGAAGCGCCGCTGGATCAGGGCTTAGTCGCTGGAGGGGCAGGGCTCGGAGCCGGAGGTGGGGTTGAAGTCCTGCGATAGATGATCTTCTTCGTCCCACCGCCACAAGTGCCGACGACCTTACCATCGGTCACTTCCTGGTCCTTTGGCACAATCTCCAGCGAATACGACTTCACGTTCTTTGCTTCCAGTTTCTGTGCGATTTCAGCCTTCAGTTCTTCACACGGTTTTGGCCCTTGCGCGCGAGCGGACACCGACACAAACAAGAGAACGGGGACTACCGCCAACATTTTCATTGTGCGACCTCCTCAGTAGACCGGAATTCCCATTTTGACTTCCTGATCGACTGACAACGTACACGCAACCCTGTAAGCACGCAATGGTCCAGCCAGGTTTTTGAGTGCAGAGCCTTTCCGACGGCAGTGGCAAAATCTCATATCCAAAAACTGACGCTTCTCCCACCCATATCTCAAACAGTCTTCCGTCTCCAGTCTCGCTCAGCACCAAGATCTGTTTCGGTCGACGACCCGTCTATCCTGTGGGCATTCGCGCTGGCAAAGGGTGGGAACGCAGGGGTGCGGTACTACTTACCGGAAGATTTTGCTGGGGAATGGCTTTTTTACCCGGGGGGCGCGGTGCAAAGTCTTGCGTTTTGAGTGGTTTAGCTTTGGCGCGCCGCTTGCGATGTATATCCGCGTAGGGAGAAGGCAAACCGAGGATCCCTTTAGGGGATTGAGGGCTGGGCCGGCTTGCCTTCTCCCGAAAACTTCCGCCGTCTACCAACCTAAATCCACACCTAACCAGGGACCGTACCCAATTAGCCGGCGGGGGTGTTTCCGCACGTTGGGCGCGCGTGTGTTTCGACCCTCGGAAGCGCGAAAGAACGAGATTTATTCGGAACCTCCCCAACAATGAATGGAATCTAACCCCGTATGCGGGAGACTCTGAATTGGAAGGGCAGCAATGGCCGCCTGTGCCGGGCGATCTTGTGCGGTGTCGGGGCGATCGCGTGTGTGACATGCGCGCCCAGAACCGGAAAAGGTGCCAGTAGCGGCCCGCAGAGCCAGACTCCCGCGCCGCCTCATGTAGATGTGCAGCTCCTTTCGGAGCGAACCGCCATCTGGACCGGGCACACGCTCTGGGTTGGAATTCAATTCCAACTTCCGAGTGGCTGGCACGTGTACTGGCAAAATCCGGGCGATTCGGGCGAACCGCCCAAAGTGAATTGGAATCTCCCCACAGGTCTTCACGCCGGCGATCTGCAATGGCCCGCGCCAGAGCGGCTCGAATCGCCATCCATTGTGGACTACGGCTATCCGAACGGAGTCCTGCTGCTGGCGCCGATTCGAGTGGATTCGGCCGTGCCGGCGGCGAGCGCCGTGCCGCTTCGGGCGGAAGTGCGATACCTGGTTTGCCGCGAGATTTGCGTGCCTGGGAAGGCGAACGTGAGTTTGGATTTGCCGGCTCGGTCCAGCGCGGCGGGTTGGAACGCGGCCGCACACGCGCTTTTCGAGAAGACACGCGCGCAACTGCCGGAGGCGGCGCCTGCGGCATGGAGGGTTCGGGCGCAATCGCAGGGCAACTACTTCGTAGTTTCAATCACCACAGGAAAATCGGAGCAACAAGGAGTATTCTTTCCTCTGGATCCTGGCCAAATTGAGAACGCGGCGCCGCAAAGCGCTCGCCCGATTCCACGGGGGATCGAGTTTCGCTTGCGGAAGTCGGATCTATTGCTCAAGCCGATCTCCCGGCTGCGCGGCGTCGTGGTGTTAGGTGGTCGGCAGGCCTACGAGGTGAGTGCGGCGGTCGCGGAGAACGGCGCGGCTGGCTCAGGGCATTAGGGTTTCGGCCGTGGAGAGAGAATCGGCCTTGTTTCGGAAACGTCTAGATAAGGGGGAATACGCAATGAACTCTCGACGATTGAGTCTCGCGACGGCGGCGATTCTGTTGGCTTCGGCGCTGGCAATGTTTGCAGCGCGGGTGGGCGAAACGGCGCCGGACTTCACGGCAACCGACAGCAACGGGAAAATTCATCACCTCGCGGATTACCGCGGCAAGTACGTTGTGTTGGAATGGCACAACAACGGGTGTCCCTACACCCGGAAGCACTATGAGAGCGGCAATATGGAAAATCTCCAGCGGGAATGGACCGCTCGTGGAGTGGTCTGGTTCACGGTGATTTCCTCGGCGCCGGGGCAGCAGGGTTACGTCACGGCGGACCAGGAAAACCAATACGTGCAGCAGATGAACGCGGCCCCGACTGCGGCGCTGCTCGATCCGAGCGGCGACCTGGGGCACCTCTATGGCGCGAAGACCACACCGGACATGTTCATCATCAATCCGGAGGGCATCCTGATCTACGAAGGCGCAATCGACAATCGGCCCACGCCGGACGCGAGCGACATACCGGGCGCGACGAACTACGTTTCGCAGGCGCTGACGGAGGCGATGGCAGGGCGGCCCGTGTCGGTGCCCGTGAGCCAGCCGTACGGCTGCAGCGTGAAATACGCACATTAGTCCCGGCGGTCGCTGGTAATTCTCAATTGTGAGACCGCCCCAGCGCGCCTTGTGTGTGCCGCGCGTGTCCCGTTACAATGTTCGGACCGCTGGGGCGTGGTCCAACCGGTAGGACACTGCACTGTTAATGCAGATGGTGCTGGTTCGAATCCAGCCGCCCCAGCCACTAGAATCTCGCCCGAAGAGCATGAGTTTTCGGTCAGCGCGCGCTGAGCCGATCCAATTTCATGGTCGTGTTGGGGCTAGGGAAGAGGGAGAGATTTGGGGCGGTATACTGGCACAGAGTTCATGGAGGGGTCGCATGGGATCAATTTCGGTAGCCTGCTATAGGCCACGGGCCGGTTGCGAGGAAGCTCTGTTGGAACTGGTTCGTAACCACCTCCCACCGCTCCGTTCCGAGGGCCTCGTTACAGAACGCCCTTCGATCGTGATGCGCACTGCGGACGGAACCATCGTGGAGGTCTTCGAGTGGGTGTCCCAGGAAGCAATCGCTGGTGCTCACTACAATCCTGCGGTTATCGATCTGTGGAAACGCTTCGAGGCCGTGTGTTCGTACGAGACGCCCTCCAACCTGCCGGAATTCCAGAAAATGTTCTCGCACTTCGAGCCGATTTAGGACGGGCATGCCCAGCTTTTGCAGGCTTGCCGAAAATTCACGAAGAACAAATCAAAGTCGCGCGGCGGTTTGAGGGAGCCGCGGTCTTCTCCCGCGGGGCCGTCCGAAGGCCTATTTCACCGTGGGGAAGCCGGCCTCGGTCCAATGGCGCCAGCCGCCATCCATCGAGATGACGTTCGTATAGCCCATCTTTTGCAAGTTCTCGGCGGAGAGGGCGGAGCGGAATCCGCCGCCGCAGTAGAGGACGATGGCGGCGTCATGATCCGGGACGGCTTGCTCGATATCGCGCTCGATGATGCCCCTGCCCATGTGAATTGCGCCAGGGATGTGGCCGCGCTCCCATTCATTATCTTCCCGAACGTCCACTAGAAGAAATTTTTCGCCGGCGTCCATTTTCTTTTTCACTTCGCGGAAATCCCATTCCTTGACGTGTTTTTTGGCATCGGCCACGATCTTAAGAAAGCCCTCGGAATGTTGATGCGCCATGTGTGTCTCCTGAATGATGAAAATCGGACAGCGAAGCGAATCTGCCCGTCCCGGCTAGGACTGCATATCGCGCCAATTCGGCCCGGCCTTCATGTCCACGACGAGCGGCACGCGAAGCGGATGCGCCTGTTCCATGGCTGCTTTGACGAGCGGGCGCAGCCGGGCGAGTTCGTCTTCGGGCGCCTCGAACAGCAATTCGTCGTGAACCTGAAGAATCATGCGCGCGCGCAGGCCGCTCTCGTTGAGTTCGCGATGGATGCGAATCATCGCGAGCTTGATTAAGTCGGCGGCCGTGCCCTGCAAGGGCGTGTTCAGTGCCGTCCGCTCGGCGAAACTGCGAAGGCTCGGCTGCGGGGACGTTATCTCCGGTATCGGCCGAACGCGCCCGAAGAGCGTGCGCGTGAAACCCGTGCGGCGCGTCTCTTCGAGCGAGCGGTCGAGATATTCCTTCACGCCCCGGTAGCGCTGGAAATACGCCGCGATGAACTGCGCCGCTTCCTTCTGCCCGATCCCCAACTGTTGCGACAGGCCAAAGGCTGAAAGCCCGTAAATGATACCGAAATTGATGATCTTTGCGGCGCGGCGGTGCTCGGCGGATTGCGCCATCGGGCCGACGCCAAACACTTCTTGCGCCGTGCGCGAATGGATGTCCTGGCCGGTGCGAAACGCCTCGACGAGCACCGGGTCCTCGGAGAAATGCGCGAGAATGCGGAGCTCGATTTGCGAATAGTCCGCGGAGAAAAGCGTCCATCCCGGCTCGGCGGTGAACGCGGCGCGGATTTGGCGGCCGAGCTCCGTGCGCACGGGGATGTTTTGCAGATTTGGATCGGACGAGCTGAGGCGCCCGGTGGCGGTGCCGGTCTGGCTGAAGCGGGTGTGGAGGCGGCCGGTGGCCGGGTCCACGAGTTTGGGCAGCGCGTCCACATACGTGGACTTCAGCTTGGCAAGTTCGCGGTAGTCGAGAACCTTGCGCGGCAGCTCGTGCGTGAGCGCCAGTTCTTCGAGGATTTCGGCGGCGGTCGAGCGCGATTTCGCCCGCCCGCGCTTTGCGGCGGGCTGAAGATTCATTTTGTCGAAAAGTATTTCCGCGAGCTGCTGCGTGGAATTGACGTTGAATTCCTGCCCCGCCAGCTCCCAGATGCGCCGCTCGAGGCCTCGAATCTCTTCTTCCATGGCCGCGGACATCGCTCCAAGCGCGGCCGGGTCCACGCGAATCCCGATGCGTTCCATCGCTGCGAGCACCGGCGCGAGCGGCAAGTCCATCGTCTCGTAAAGTTGCGCAAGGCCCTGGCGTTCGACCTCCGCGCGCAGCAGCGGTGCGAGATGCTGCAACTGGTCGGCGCGTTCGCCGTTCGCGCCCGAGAGGACGACGTTGCGATGTCGCAAGACGACTTCCGCCAAGTCGTGCTTCGCCGTCGTGGGCCGCAGGAGATAGGAGTAAAGCATCGTCGCGTGGCGAATTCCGCCGACCGGTCCGGCGAGCAGCTCGGCGAGTTTCGGATCGTGGACGATCTTGGGTCGCGCAGTGTCGCGAAAGAACGGTTCGAGCGCGGCGCGGATTTCGCCTGCATCGTCGAACCAGGCCGTTCGCGCGGCGCCCGGGGCGGCGGACAATTCCGCCGCGGCGATGCGCGAGCCGAATCCCTCGGTCTCGCGCTCACCTGAGGTGAGTTCGAACCACAAAGCAACTTCCCGCTCGCGCGGCAGCGCGCCCAGGAATTCGCGGACGGCTTCGGCGGAATCGAGCCGCGCGTAATCCTGTCCCTCGGAAGCGTTCGCGCTTTGCGGGACGGCCGGCAATTCCTTCAGCAAAGATGTGAAACCCAGTTCTTGATAAAGAACGCGCAGGGCCTCGGGATCGGGTTCGCGCCGGGCGAGCTGTTCGAGCGATAAATCGATGGGCGCTTCGGTGGCGATCTGCGCGAGTTGCTTTGACAGCAGAACCTGCTCGCGGCCGTTTTCGAGCGCCTCGCGATAACGCTTGTTTTCGACCTTCGCGGCGTTTTCGAGCGCGGCCTCGGCGGAACCGAAGCGGCGAATGATTTCGCGCGCCCCTTTTTCGCCGATGCCCTTCGCGCCGGGGATGTTGTCGATCGAATCGCCCATCAGCGCCATCACGTCAATCACTTTTTCCGGCGGCACGCCCATCAACTCTTCGACCTTCGCTTCGTCCACCACGAGATCGCCTTTGGCGGGCCCGGATCCGGGGCGCAACACGCGCACGCGCCCGCCGACGAGCTGCATCATGTCTTTGTCGTTCGTAACGATGGTGACGTCGAGCTTGCGCTTCTCCGCCTGCCGCGCCAGCGCGCCGATGATGTCGTCGGCTTCATAGCCCGGTGCTTCCAGCACGGCCAGCCGCATGGCTTCGCAGAGCCGCCGCACGTAAGGCAATTGCACCGAGAGATCTTCGGGCATCGGCGGACGCTGCGCTTTGTATTCGGCGAAAAGTTTGTCGCGAAAGGTCGGTCCGGCGACGTCGAACGCCACGCCGAGATAGTCCGGCTGATAATCCTTCACGAGCCGTCGCAGCATGTTAGAAAAGAGGTACGGCACTTTGGTGGGCACGCCCGAGGGGCTGTTGAGGCGTCCCATCGGCGCGTAGAACGCGCGAAAGACGAACCCCATCGCGTCCACCAGGAAGAGCGTCTTCGCGCGAGTGGCAGCCATCCGCGCGAGTATAGCAAACGCGGCGGGAGCAACTCGCCTCCCGCGACCCTCGCCTCGGAATGTTGTGCTAAGGTAGCGGTTCCGGCCGGAGCCAAGGCTCCGCGCCGTCCATGCGATGGCTTCTCCCCCAGACACTCCCAGCGCCGAACCCGAGTCCCCCACCATCGCGGAGATTTTTGGCCCGGGCGGTTCGCTCGAAAAGTGCATGGGACCCGGTTACGAGCACCGGCAATCGCAATTGCAGATGGCCGTGCTCGTGGACGAAGCCTTTCGCGGCAAGCGCCACGCAATCGTCGAAGCCGGCACAGGCACGGGCAAGACGCTGGCCTATCTTCTTCCGGCGATTCGCAGCGGGCGCCGGGTGGTGGTTTCGACGGCGACGAAATCGCTGCAGGAACAGCTCTTCAATAAAGACGTGCCGTTCTTGATGAAACATTTCGCGCCCGATCTGAAGGTCGCGGTGATGAAGGGGCGCGCCAATTTCCTGTGCCGCCAAAAGGTTCACGAGCTGGACGGCCAGCCGATCCTCAAGGGATTCGACGAAGTGGACTGGTTCACGCAAATCAAGGCGTGGATGAATGTGACGCAGACGGGGGATCGCGCCGAGCTTACGTTTCTGCCGGACGATGCCGATCTGTGGCGCAAGCTCGACGCACGGCGCGAGGCGTGCACGGGGCGGAAGTGCCCGGAGTTCAATCGCTGCTTCATTACGCAGATGCACCAGCAGGCGGCGGACGCCGACCTGATCATCGTGAATCACCATCTTTTTTTCGCGGATCTCGCGCTGCGTCAGGACGATTTCGGTAGCATTTTGCCCGAGTACGCGGCGGTGATTTTCGACGAGGCGCACGAGATCGAAGACGTCGCCAGCGAATATTTCGGCAGGCAGATCTCGAATTACCGCTTCGAGGAACTTGCGCGCGATGCCGAGCTATCGTTGCGTTTGGCCCGCGCGGGCGCGGCGACGCTGCGGCGCGTGCCGCGGATTCGCGAGCGTTCGCGCAGCTTCTTCGAATTGTTCCCGGCGCGCGAAGGGCGTTTCGCGTTCGATCAAACGCAGCGCGCCGGGTTTCTCGAGCAGAGCCGAGAGGCGTACGACGAACTGGTCGCGGCGGTGAAAGCGCTGGAATCGGAGATCGCCGCAATGCGGGAGAAGCCCGAGCCGCTGCTGCAAGTTGCGCGGCGCGGGGCCGAACTGCGCGCCGAACTCGCGTTCCTCCTCGAATCGGCGGAGCACAACTACGTTTATTGGTACGAACGGCGGAACAAGGGAGTGTTCCTCGCGGCCACGCCCATTGACGTCAGCCAGATTCTTCGCGAACGGTTGTTCGAGCCGTTCGATACGGTGGTGCTGACATCGGCCACGCTGGCGGTCGGCGGGCGATTCGATTTTCTGAAGCAGCGGCTGGGCGTCCCGCCGGCGGCGGCCCAAGAGGTCATGCCGCCCGAATTTGATTTTCGGACGCAGGCTTTGTTCTACGTTCCGGCATCGCTGCCGGACGTGCGCGACGCGGCGTTCTTGGATCGCGCGACGCAGGAGATCGTCCGCATTTTGGAAGCGACCCAAGGCCGGGCGTTCTGCCTGTTCACGAGCTACAACCAGATGAACGAAATCTTTTCGCGTGCGAGCGGGCGCGTCAAGTTTCCGATGTTCGTGCAAGGCTCGGCCCCGCGAATGGCGTTGCTCGAGCGATTCCGGTTGACGCCGGGCGCCGTGCTCTTCGCTACGACGAGCTTCTGGCAGGGCGTGGATGTGCCGGGCGAGCAACTTTCCTGCGTTATCGTGGACCGGCTTCCCTTCGCGGTGCCATCCGATCCGATCGTGGCGGCGCGGGTGCGCGCGATTGAGGAAGACGGCCGGAACGCATTCGCCGAATACCAGGTTCCGGAGGCCGTGCTGATGCTGAAGCAGGGCTTCGGACGCCTGATTCGCACGCGCAGCGACCGCGGCGTGCTCGCCATCCTCGATAACCGCATCCATCGAATGCAGTATGGTAGAATTTTCCTGGAATCACTGCCGGAGTACGCCACCACCCGGGACATCGCGGAAGTGGAACGGTTCATGAGACAGCCGTTCTGACGCGCCGGAGGAAGGGCTCGGATCACCCGCTTCCGCGTCGTCGGGGCCCGCAGCGCTCCGGAGCAAGGTAAGCCAAAGGGACGCACATGTTCCAAGTCAGTGTCGAAGAGACTTTTTCCGCGGGTCACGCCCTGCGCGGCTACAAGGGAAAGTGCGAGAATCCGCACGGCCACAACTACAAAGTGCGCGTCCTGCTCGAAGGGGCGGAATTGGATTCGATCGGGTTGCTCTACGACTTCACGCACGTGAAGCGGGTGCTGAAGGAAGTCATCCACGGCGTAGATCACAAATTCCTGAACGACCAGCCGCCATTTGACACGCTCAATCCCTCGGCGGAGAACATCGCAAAGTATTTTTTCGATGAGGCCGCAAAGAGGATGCACGGCGGCGCAGCAGGCGCCCGCATCACCAGCATCACGGTCTGGGAGACCGACACGACTTCGGCTACCTACTGGCCGTAATCGCGAGTGGACCGATGAATCGCGCGTTTCTGATTGTTTTGATTCCGGCGGCGCTGGTGGGCCTCGGCTACGTGCTTGTGTTCAGGCACGCCGGAATCCCCGTCAGACCGTTGCCGCTTGTGATGGCGACGGTGGGATTCCTCATCGCGGCGGGGCTCGTCCATCGCTACCAGCGGCGCAAGCGTCGCGCGCGGAGCAGTTGAGCATGCTGGTCACTGAAGTTTTCCGCTCGATTCAAGGAGAGAGCACGCGTGCGGGGCTGCCGTGCATTTTCGTGCGGCTCACAGGCTGCAATTTGCGCTGTGTCTGGTGCGATACGGCGTACGCGTTTTACGGCGGCACGCGCATGAGCGTGGACGAAGTGCTCGGCCGCGTGCAGGATCTCGCGCAGCCCTCCGATGCAGCCGGCAGCGGCAGCGAGGCGATCTCGCTGGTTGAAGTCACCGGCGGAGAGCCTCTGCTCCAACCGGAAGTGCATCCCTTGATCGAACGGCTGCTGGCTGACGGATACACGGTCCTTTTGGAAACCAGCGGGGAGCGGCCCATCGCTGCGTTGCCGCGCGAAGTCGTGAAGATTGTGGACGTGAAGTGCCCGGATTCCGGAGAATGTGGCACTTTCCGTATGGAGAATCTTGACACGCTCGATCGGAAGGATGAGGTCAAGTTCGTCCTTGCCAGCCGCCGCGACTACGAATTTGCCCGCGATTTCACTCGCGAACATGATTTGAGCCGGCGCGTGCGCCAGGTCTTGTTTTCGCCCGTGCACGCCGATCCTGCTGGCGCTTGGGCAGGGCTGGAGCCGCGCCAAGTCGCAGATTGGATCCTCTCGGATGGTTTGCCCGTGCGCCTCGGTTTGCAATTGCACAAATTGATTTGGGATCCGGCGGCACGCGGGGTGTAACCCCGGGAGGGGAGTTTCGCGTCATTGTAGTCGCTTGGCGGAGACCGGCCGCATGAATGTTTTTCCCAAGGCGGTAGTGCTCTTGAGCGGCGGCATGGATTCCTGCGTCGTCACGGCGATTGCGCGGGAAACGCATCGCTTGGCGCTCTTGCATGCAAGCTATGGCCAGCGCACCGAATCGCGCGAGCGGCAGTCTTTTGACGCCATTGCCGATTTCTACGGGATCGCAGAACGTCTGGCCGTGCGCCTTGAGCATTTTGCGCAGATCGGCGGCTCAGCCCTCACGGATGAGCGTTTGGTCGTTCCCGAGGGCGAGCCCGGCGCTCCTGTCTCGTCTGCGGGCATTCCGATTACGTACGTGCCTTTCCGCAACGCGCATTTCCTTTCGGTAGCGGTGAGTTGGGCGGAAGTGATTGGAGCGTCCGCAATTTTTGTCGGGGCAGTTGCGGAAGATAGTTCAGGTTATCCTGATTGCCGTCCCGAGTATTATCGCGTCTTCGAGGAGTTGGCGCGCGTGGGGACCCGGCCCGAGACGCATATCCGGATCGTGACGCCGGTCATCGGAATGAGGAAAAGTGAGATTGTGCGGCGCGGCATAGAACTCGGTGCGCCGTTGCACTTGACCTGGTCGTGCTATCAATTCGAGAATGCAGCCTGCGGCGTTTGCGAAAGTTGCCGGCTCAGGCTGCGGGCGTTTGAAGAAGCGGGCGAGACTGACCCCATCCCCTATCAGGCGAGAATTGCGCGATAATAGGGTTGGGCGCCCGGGAAGTGCCGCCTCGCAGCGGCCGAGTTAGGAGGAAGTTGAATGAACATGAGGCGAACCAAGATTCTGTTGTTGGCCACTGCACTGATGCTGGCGATGGGGCCGATCGCGACGTGGCTAGGCTCGAGCGCGGCAGCGCAGATAGGCAGCCATTTGGTCGGAACCGTGTACGACGCCGATGGCAAGCCGTACCCCAATGCGACTTTGGTTTTCACCAACCGGGACACCCGCAAAGTTTTCACGATCACGACAGATGCCAAGGGCCGCTACAACACGCCGGAGATAGCGAACGCCAATTGGGACATTGATGTCAAAGATCCGTCCGGGGCGGTCATCTATCAGACGGGCATACAGATAAGTGCAAACGGATCCCAGGAGTTTACGCACGACATTCATATCGTGATCTCCGAGGAGCAGAAGAAGCAGCAGGCCGAGCAAAAGAGATTCCAGGGCATGAAAGGGCATTTCGATGCTGGAGTGGCGGCTTACAACCAAGGGGTTGTCCTCCAGAAGCAATTGGCGCAGGCTCCGGCGGATCAAAAGGATGCTCTGCAGGCGCAGGTGAACCAATTCGGGGACACTTCCGTCACGGAGTTTCAAGCTGCACTGGCAACGATGTCGGAAACGGATTCAAATCGCCATATCGTTCTCTACCGCCTCGCCCAAAGTTACGAGATGGAGGGCAAATTGGACCAGGCGATTGCGTTTTATCAGCAGTCGATTGCCGCGTTTCCGAAGCCGAGCGGGCCGGACCGCGACTTGGCCGGCTCCTACAACAATCTTGGAAACGACTATGCGAAGTTGGGCAAGATCGACGAAGCCATGGATGCTTACCAGAAGGCCGCAGATGCCGATCCTCCCGATGCTGCTTCCGCCTGGCGGAATGCCGGAGCCTCCCTCTACAACGCGGGCAAAATGCAGGAAGCCGTCGTGCCGTTCCAGAAGGCCGCGGCCCTGGATCCCAAGAATGCGCAAACGTGGTTCCTGCTCGGAACCTGCCTGATGAACACGATGGGCTCGCGGCAGGAGGGCGACAAGCTCATTCCCGTGATCACGCCGGGCACGGTGGAGGCGTTTCAGAAAGCTGTGGAGCTTGATCCGGACGGCCAGTGGGGTCAACAGGCCAAGCAAGATTTGGATGCCTTGCAGGCCATGGGCGCGGGGATCGACACGAAGTACAGAACAAAAGGGAAGACCTAATTCCGGGGCTCCTTTTCCCTGAAATTGCGCAAATTTTGGGCGAGTCGTGCGAGTCAATCGCGCGGCTCGCCCTTTGATTTCTCTTGGTGTTTGATCCGTCGGTCTACCCGCAGTAGGCCGAGTTGGGGGAACGGGGTGGAAATGAACCTACGCGCTGTCATAATTGTGGCGTCCCTCCTTGCATGCTTCGCGCCCAAGTGTTCCACTGGAGGCCAATGCCCTGCCGATACTGCACAGGCGATTCCTCTCTGCGATGTGCTGGTTAATGCACACCAGTACGACGGGAGGGAGATAATCGTCCAGGGAGCCTACTCACCTAGTCCGGAGTATTCACTCCTAGTGGCGCCCCTCTGGTGCAAAGCCACCAGCCGGTTCGTGAACCTGCAGTTAGCTCCGAATTACAAGGCGAATAAGAGCGCTCTGAAAACGGAACGCTCGCTTCTCAAGCATCATCAGGAGGTAGACGAAGTACTTCGAGGAATGTTCCACGTTGCTCACCAAGAGCAGTGCTTTGGACCGTCCTGCAACCTGTACGAAATCGAGGTAACTGAGCTTCTGTGTGCCAAACCCACGACTTCCGACCCCGGGCCGCATTAAGGAAGGCGTTCCCCGCCGTGCAATTCGTTGGGCCAGCCGGCTAGAAATGAGTCAGCGTTCCGGTGATTTTCGTGCGGCGCAACGCCCACGCGAACACTGCGAAGGAAACCGGCAAGAGCACGGCCGCAAACGCCGCCAATGCGCCGAGGTCCGGCAGCAACTGAGCCGTTGAAGCGTGCCCCAGCAGAGCCGCCCGCATTCCCTCCAGCGAATACGTGACCGGCAAGAGGCGGGCAAGCAACTGCAGTCCTCTGGGCAAGACCGAGAGCGGGTACATCACACCGCTGACCAGCATTGCGCCGCCGATGAAGATCCATTTTGCCGGGTTGCCGCGCTTGAACAGCAGGGTGTAGCTCGCGGCCAGCACGCCCAGTCCGGCGAAGGCCAGCACGGAGATCGCGAGCACGAGCAAAGCGCCGGCCCAGTTTGCCTGCTGAACGGGGAAGCCGAACAGGACCATCCCCCAACCGAGATAAACAACCGTCCGCAGCGCCAGAATCGCGAAGGGATAGACTGCCGCCCCGGTCAGAATCACCGGGAGCGACGTTTGCGTGACGAGCAAACTCTCCAGCGTGCCGTTTTCCCGCGCCTCCTGCAGATTCTGATCGAACGCGTTGAGTGCGACATTCAGGTAGTCGAAGAAGGCAAAGCCTACTAGAGCGAAAGCGAAGTAAGTGCCTTTTTGAGGAAGTGCGCGGCTCAGCTCCGGGCTCTCCACAAAGCGGGAGAGATAGTAGAACGAGGCGACGCCAAACAGGGCTTCGAAGGCCTCGAGCACGAACGCGGCCCGATAGCTGCGCGCGATCGTGAGGTCGCGCGTGAACAGTGCCGCGATTTTCCGAAACGCTGCGCCGGATTTCATGCCGTTCTCTCCGCCGCGCGGCGAGCCAAGAATTCCATTGCCTGTTCGAGGGACGCCGCGCCGGCCGATTCCCGCACGCGCGCCGGCGCGTCAAACGCAAGCAGGCGCCCCGAGCCGAGCAGCAGGAGCCGCCCGGCGAGTTCTTCCACTTCATTGGTCGAATGCGACGCAAACAGAAGCGTTGTGCCGTCTCTTCCCACCACTTCCGTCTTTAAAAACCGCCGGAACTCCGTTGCGGCCACAGGATCGAGGCTTCTGGTCGGTTCGTCCAGCAGAAGAACCGCTGGCCGGTGAAGCAGCGCGCGCGCGAGGCCCAAACGGTGCACGAGGCCGGTCGAGAGCGTGCGCACTTGCCGGTCGAGCCAGTCTCCCAGACGCAGCAAGTCTGCCAAGTCGTTTATGCGGCGGCGGTTCTCCGCAGCGCTGAGATTGTTGAGCGCTCCGAAAAACTGCAAATTCTCGCGGGCACTCATGCGGGCATAGAACGAAGCGTCCGAACCCGTGTGGAATCCGAACTGGCGGCGGACAGCGGCGGGTTCGCGCACGACATCGCAGCCGGCGATCCGAGCGCAACCCCGCGTGGGGATAAGCAGCGTTGCCAGGATGCGGAGTAAGGTGGATTTTCCCGAGCCATTCGGGCCGATTAACGCAACGGCCTCGCCCGCAGCGATCTCGAAGGATATTCCGGCAAGGGCGCAAACCGTCTGGGGCGCAAATGGCTGTGCGAGCGCGGACCAGCCCGCACGTGCCGGCGGGAAATATTTTTCTAGTGCTTCAACGAAAACAGCGCCCTCTGCCACGATGAGCACTTATATCGAAGTCCGGCGGCGGCGACAAGCGGCGGCGGCAAGCGCAGCCGAAATCGTCCGGGCGAAGCGATAACGGTACGCGAGCGCAGTTTCTTTCTTGCGAGCGAGCCGGAATCGGTGCAGAGTATCGCCGGATGTCCCGGTCCCTCACCCATCCCGCTTGGCGGTGGCTGCTGCCTCTTGCGACTGTTGCGGCGGCGGCCGCTCTTTGCTGGCAAGGTGGGAGGCACGCACTCGCCGAACACTGGGAAGATTCAACGCGTCCCGACGATTGGTTGCGCGCGGCCAATCTGGAGCCAACGAACGCGCAGCGCTGGCAAAAACTCGGGCTCTACCGGCAACTCGATTTTGAGAATGCGGATCTCAAACAAGCGATCGTCTACTACCGCCGCGCTTCCGCGTTGGACCCACGTTCCCCATACATCCTTCTGGATTTGGCCAGCGCCTACGACATGGACGGGGATTCGGCCGAGGCGGAAGCGGCCTATCGTGCCGCCGAACAGGCCTACCCTGTCTCCGGTGAAGTGGCGTGGCGCTACGGCAATTTTCTCCTGAATCAAGGGCGCATGGACGAGGCCTTCGCGGAGATCCGCCGCGCATTGCTGGCGCAACCCCTGCTGGTGAATCTCGCAGTTTCGCGCTGCTGGCGCAGTTCTCCCGACATTCACCTCCTGTTGGAAAAGGTGCTGCCTGATACAGATGACGCAGACTGGCAGACGCTCGCCTATCTTGTGCCGGCGAGAGAAGCCGATGCTTCGCTCGCGGTTTGGGGAGCTCTCGTGCGCAGGGGAAACGGAATGCAACTGCCGCAAGTGTTTGGGCTTATCGATCTCCTGATCCAGCAGAACCGGACCAGCGACGCCTGGGAAGTTTGGCAGCAGGCGCTGAAGGCGAGCGGCGCCCCCGCCGAGGTCGCGAGCGATTCGCGCGTGACCGACGGCGGGTTCGAAACGGACTTCACGAACGGCGGATTCGGCTGGCGCTACGAGCCACAGCAGGGAGTGACGGTGACGTTTGATTCCAGCCGCCCGCACACCGGACTGCGCTCCATCGCAATCGATTTCGACGGGACCGCCAATGTAAGTTTTTACGGCCTTTGGGAGTACGTCCCCGTCGAGCCGAACCGTCATTATCACTTCGCAGGATTTGTCCGGATGGATGAAGTCACATCGGACAGCGGCTTGCGGTTCGAGCTTCGAGATCCCACGCAGCCTTCCGGCCAGCCCTGGGTGACCCAGAACCTGACGGGAACGCAACCGTGGACCTTGGAGGAATTGGATATTGTCACGGGCCCACAGACACACACGCTCATCGTGCGAATGTTCCGTCCGGCCAGCCAGCGCCTCGGCGGCAGGATCGACGGCACGGTGTGGGTGGACGATGTTTCGCTCGTGCCGACGGCCGCGCCCGCAGGGACAAAGCGATGAGAATCCTCAGGGCCGGGATATACCTGATCGTCGCGTTTGCGGTGCTCGCGCACGGGGCTGTGGAACCGTGGGCGGCGGGGGTGCTCGAAGCCGGCGCCGGACTTTTGCTTCTGCTGTGGTGCCGGGCCGTTCTGCAAGCAGAAAGGCCGGAAGTAAGGTGGAATGCGCTGCTCTGGCCACTTGCGGGGTTCTGGCTGATCGCGGCGGTGCAGAGCGTTGGCGGGCTGACCGCATATCCGTTTGCCACGCACATCGAATGGTTGAAAGGATCGGCCTTGGTGCTGCTGGTTTTCCTGGCCGTGCAGGCATTTCAAACGACCGATCACTGGCGAAGCTTCGTGTGGTTCGTGCTGATTCTTGGATTCGCCGTGTCGCTGTTCGCGATCATCCAACACTTTACGTTCAACGGGAAATTGTACTGGGTGCGCGAATTGCGGTACGGCGGCGTGCCGTTCGGCCCGTTCGTAGATCGCGATCATTTTGCGGGCCTGATGGAGCTGATCGCCCCAGCGGGGCTTTCCCTGCTGATCCTGCGGGGCGAGCGGCGCGAGTTGTGGCCAATACTCACGATGTTCACGCTGCTGCCGATCGGGGCGCTGTTTCTCTCGGCGTCTCGCGGCGGAATCATCGGGTTTCTGTGCGAAGTGGCATTGCTGCTTGCGCTGGTTTTCTTCCACCAAAGGGAGGCGAAAACAGTCGCGGCGGGCCTGATCATTCTCGTGCTGGTCGCAGGGATGGTGGGCTGGCTTGGAGTCGGGCGCGCGCTGGATCGCTTCAAGCAGTACAGCGTGCTGGAGGTCACGGAAGGCCGGCGCGCGGAAATCACGCGCGACTCGTGGAGGATTTTTCGGGACCATCCCGTACTGGGGACGGGATTCGGAACGCTGCAGGAGGTTTTTCCGAAGTACGAAACTTATTACGACGGGTACGTCGTGAATCACACTCACAACGACTACGTCGAACTGCTTGCCGAGACGGGCCTGGCAGGGGGAATCCTCGCCATCGCTTTTCTGGCGCTCCTGGCCATGCAAAGTTGGAAAGCAATGAACGCGGGGCATGGTTCTCTGGAGCTGGCGCTGCATATCGGGGCGCTGACGGCATGTTTCGGGATTCTGGTTCACAGTCTGGTGGATTACAACCTTCACATTCCATCGAACGCGTTGATTTTTCTGCTGCAAGCCGTGCTTGCCACTTCGATTTTCTCCCGTCGGGTCACCCCGGGAGCACGTTGAATCTAAAGCTGTTATGGGAGACGGGCAGCGAAATCTCAGGTAACACTTTAGATTCTGGATTTGCGCGGGGGGGCATATACCCCCCGTTGTTTTGCGTAAGTGAGGCAAACAAAGGACTTACAGGAGAAGAGTGCAAAAGAGTGCGCATATGCTTGAAAACAAGGGTACTTACAAGCGCGCGTTTCCCTTTTGTTTTCAACGAGTTGCACGCTCTTTTGCATAACTCTGAAAACAAAAGGCTTGCAGAGAGGGTTTTGTGCACATGAGTGCGAAGTGCGATGAGTCCAGGGCCGCGAGGCGGGACGGGGTGAAAGCATTCGAAAAGTTGTTGCGAGTCCACGCCATCTTGTAGCACAAAAGTGGGCGAATGTCAATAGTACTCGGCGAGTTAACTATTCGAAAAGAGGACCGAGGCGCGTCGGATTCGGGACCATCCGACCCTTCGCGTGCGAAGGTTCGGGCACCCGGCCGACCGGACTACGAATCAGTTCAAGCCTGAGGACGGCTTGTTTCCCGGCGCGGGGTCTACTTGAATTTAGGCAAAGCGTTCCGCCAGAACTTTCGGAACGACATCCCGATGTACGGGGCATGCTTTTTGAGATGGCGCCCGCGCTCGAAGACCACAACGCTGTCATAGAAGTGCATCGAGAGCGTCGACTTGGTGAAATCGGTCACGGGCACTTGGTTGCGCGCATGATCGGCGTTCAGTTCATCGATTAGCGACTTGCACAGTTCGATGAAGCTACCCTCGCTACCGACGCCACCGCCGAACTCACTCCAATAGGCAGTGTGAAGGTCCTCGACCACGTAGACGCCGCTTGGCGCAGTGCGAGGATAGAGATAACGGAAAGACGCCGTGACGTCCGCCATGATGTGGCTGCCGTCATCGAGAACGACATCGGGCGTCCCGAACTCTTCAAGGACCTTGCCGAGGAATTGAGGGTCCTTCTGATCCCCAATACGAACGGCAATCTGATCCTCCTCGAACTCGCTGCAGCTCTCCTTGATATCGATGCCGACGATCTGGGCGAGCGGGCCAAGATAGCGTTTCCATAGCTGCAGGGAGCCGCCCGAGCCGCAGCCGATCTCAAGGAAGGTCGCCGGGCGGTTAACGTAGCGGGCGAAATGGGTTTCATAGACGGGAAAATAGTGCGTCCACTTGTGGATGAAGCGACCTTGGTTGGTAAGAAATTCAGACCAGAGCGTCATGCTCAACCTACCTTCTGGAAGGCTTGTTTTTTCTTCGCGCGCTTCTTCGACTTTTTCAGGCCGACCTTGCCGAAGGCGCGCGCGTCCACTAGCTTGAGATTCCTCCCGAGTTACCCGATCCAAGCGCCGGCCGTCTCAATCTGCTTCGCTTTCCTCACATCCGAGAAGGCAAGTTACACAAGTCCCGTTTCTGTGCCAAGTACATAATCGTTGATTCTATGACTAAGTTCCGGGGCTGAGTATTGGAGCCTTGCCTTTCGATTCCATCGCGGGCATGCCAAATAGAGAATCGTGGCCTCGGTGGGCGGTGATCCCGGCTGGTCGAGCCGCGGAGAAGCAAGGCACCGGTGATTTGGTTCACATCGCCGGGAGCAACCTTGAAGGCGCTGGAGCGCCCTGCTAGGATTCCTTCGCAAACGACGTGGCCGAATCAAAAAGCACGGAGAGAATTCCGGAGCTCGACGGGTTGCGCGGGTTCGCGGTTCTCGCAGTGGTTCTTTGGCACTACTTTTACTTCTTTCCCGCCCAGAGCGACCGCCCCACTGGCTTTTTGCGGGCGGCCCATGCCTGGTTCGAGCGCAGCATCGCCACGGGATGGAGCGGGGTGGACCTGTTCTTCGTCCTGTCGGGTTTTTTGATTGGCGGCATCCTGCTGGATGCCAGGGAATCCCCGCGCTACTTCAAGACGTTTTATTTGAGGCGCTTCTACCGGATTATTCCGATCTACTACCTTTGGATTTCATGGTACATAATCTTGTCGCTGTCTGCGAAACCGCTCCTCAGCGCCATCTGGCCGGAACTAGCCATGCCATGGAGTTGGCGCGAGATGCTCGGACGGTTCCTCTTCCTGCAGAACCTGGGATTTATTGGCGCCTCGGCTGGGGCGTTCGTTTGGCTAGCGCCCACCTGGTCGCTGGCGGTCGAAGAACAGTTTTATCTGGTTGCCCCGCTCGCCATACGCTTCCTATCTAAGCGCAACTTGTATGCTGCGCTATGCACGGCGATAGTTGGCGCGCCGCTGCTTCGTGTTTTCGTTTCACGCGGCCTTGCCACGCCGCTGACCCTAGACCCAGCTTACGTGCTCATGCCCTGCAGGGCCGATGCCCTGGCCATCGGGGTCTTTGCGGCCATGCTCTGGCGTGAACCGAGGATGCAGGTATGGATGCGCAGCAGGGGTCAGATTCTCACGGGGTTCTCGGTAATCCTTTTGGCGGGCGTTGTTGCGCTGACGAGGTGGTCTCCGAATAGCAATTCGCTCAGCATGCGATCCGTCGGATACACATGGTTTGCCCTTTTCTACGGGAGTACTCTGCTGCTTGTCGTCTCCCGACGCGCGGGAATTGTGGCCCGGCTTGCCCGGATGAAATGGCTGCGGGAGCTTGGCCGCGTGTCCTACTGCGTTTACCTGATCCATGAGGTTGTGAAACTGTTCTGCGGCGCGGCGGTGCACGCTGCGGTGGGAAACACGGCCCGGACGGACCTAGCAACCTCCCTAATTGCCGGTGCCGTTACGTATGCACTCGCCCGGGTTTCGTGGGTGTACTTCGAGAATCCGCTGCTTCGACGCGGGCATTCCTACCGCTATTAAGTGGCGCGTTGCCGGCGCGGGCGTTCACTGCGTTCGGTACTGCAATTCGGCGCGCATGTTGGCGCAAAATGTCGGACGGCTTGCGGCGAGTCCCTTCATCCACACCTCGATGCTGGGAATAACCATGAGTTTTTCCCCACATCTTTTTCCGGCCGGAATCCAATTTCACGGATTCCAGCATTCTGATAGACTCCCGCGTGTTGTAAATTCAACTTCTGCAGCGCACGCACTCTCGATTTCTGCACGATGACCGATCAAGGGGCACGCACCGGCGAAACGTTGTGGCCGCGGTTGATTGAACTCTGGCTTGCGACCACACTGATCCTGTTTTTCATCTTGCGGGTTCTCGATTCCCACCTGGGGCGGCACACGCTCAACGCCCTTAGACACGCACGGTGGTGGTGATGTGGACCGGCGAGGTGGGGGCGATCTTTGCCACGGTCCTTGTCGCCGCAGCCTGCTTCGGAGCTGGCGTCTGGTTCACCCGAATCTGCCCTGATTCGTTCACTTTCCTTGACCGGCTGGCCCTGAGCGGCGTTGGCGGCTTCGGAATTCTCGGCACCGTTCTCTTCGTCGTCGGGCAAATTACATACACGCGATGGTCCATCGCGGCAATCTTGGCGCTGGCGATACTCGCAGGTGCGTTTGCTCTTGTCCGTCGCGGATCCGCTGTGCTGCAAGGGCCGCGCTCCCAGGGCGCCTCGAAGCTCCCGATTTTGCCTGCCGCCATCGTTGCGTTAGTTCTGGGCGTGACGGCATTGGGCGGGCTCGCGGAAATCACGGGCGATTGGGGCCAGGACGCCATCGCGTATCACCTGCTTGGGCCAAAAGTGTGGCTGCGCGAAGGCGTTGTGCGTCCCGTGCTCGACAATTGCGACACGGCTTTTCCCGTCGTCGCCGAAACCGTTTACGGCGCGCTGATCGCCTACGGGGGCCAGCGCGGGCCTGGCTTTTCGGCTGTCTTGACGTTCGGCATGTTTCTGTTGCTCGTTGGCGCGCTCGCGCGACGCGCGGGGCTCGACGTCAAAGCGTCCTGGTGGGCGGCGGCGCTGGTCGCGACGATGCCCGCCCTATATGAGGGCGCGCACACGACATTCACAGACGTGGCTTTGGCGAGCTTCGTACTGGGGGCCGCTCGAATTGCATTCGATGCGTCACTTGCGCGCGAGTACTTGGCGGCCGGCTTGTTTTGCGGTTTCGCAATGGGAACTAAGTACACCGGCCTGGTTGCCTTTCCCCTTCTTCTCGTTTGCATGGCCGCGGGATGGGCGCGGAGCGGCGAAGGCGGCGGCTGGCGTCCCGCCGCAAAAAAACTGGCCGTCGCATGTGCGGGAGCGGCTGCCGTTGCTGCGCCTTTCTATCTCCGAAACTGGGTCCTGTTCGGCTCTCCGATTTATCCGCCGCCGCCCGTCCTCTCGCGCTTCGTTCACGTCAAATACCTTTCGGCCGAGGCCATTCGTGGCTTTCACGCCTATATGTACAACCGAGGAAAGGGCCTGGGACACGGCCTTGCGGCCTATCTCCTCCTTCCCTTCAAGCTGACCTACGAGACGTCCTACTTCCACGGAGCGGGGGGAATCGGCTTGGCCCCGCTCGCGCTCGGGCCGCTCGGCCTGATCGCTTTGCGGCGATCGAAGTTTCACCGAGGACTTGCCCTCTTCGCGTTCCTCCTCGCCACCGCTTGGTTTCTCACCGATCAGGAATCACGATTTCTGATTGACGTGTACGCGATCGCCGCGGTTTTCGCCGTGGCGGGCTGGCATTATGCGGCAAAAGCCGCTCCGCAGTTCGGTCCGTTGCTGAGCGCCGTCGTCGTCGCGTGCTCGATTCTTTATGGCGGCTACATGATCGGCCCTGCGCGGGCAAGCGACGTGCACGCCGCGCTCTCGACCCGATACGCCGCGCTGCGCCGCAGTGAAAGGATTCCTTTCGTGGACGCCTTCGACTATTTGAACGCCGCGCCCGCCGTCCACAGCGTTCTGATTCTCGATCCGAGCCTTCCGCCCTACTACCTCGACATGCCGTACGTGAAGCCGTTCGGCCAGTGGGGAGAGCAAACGCTGCCGCACGCGCCCGATCTCCCGCAGGTACTCGAGCAGATTCACTCCTTGGGGGTTTCGCACGTCTTGGACGTGCGTTCAACGATCTCGGATTTCCGCGTACCCGAAGCGCTGCCGGGACTTAAACTTGTTTTTGCCGAGCCGGACGAACGAATCTATGAGGTCGAGTGAGCATTTCCGGAGGCTGGCCGCTCGCCGCACTGGTCGAGAAGGCGCCGAATGTCCACATCCATCGGCGTCCCATGCGGCGCACATATGACTTGGACGCCACGCCGCCGAAACGCCCGAGCATAGTGGGCTGAATCCCAGCAGACATCATGGTCGTGGCATAGAAATAGAATACTCATCGCTCGAACTCGAACACCAGCAGGACCGTGCTGCCCGCCCTCCGATACAATGGGGTGCGCATAAGCAACGCTTTCAGCCCGCGGACGAGGCGATTGTTTCCGAGCAAGGGATCATCTGTCTCCCAGTGAACCAGACGACTCTTCCATCGCTCCATCAGCCGGATAACTTCGTACGTCCAGACGATGTAGACGGCGTCGGCGTCGTAGACAAACTCGCCATGAAACGCGTCGGGGTCTTCGACAATTTCGAAGGGCAATTGCCCGGACAAGACAGCCCAGAGTTGCCGCCCAAGTCGGGACAGCGCATAACGCAACCGCCAGCGCCAGCCCGCCGCCTTGCTTCGCAGAGAGTTTGGAAACCAGAAAGGAAAATCCCATGCGGGCCCCAAGAGGACTACCCGCCCGCCCGGCCTCACCACTCGGTGCATCTCGCCGAGGGTTCGGACTGGGTCGGCGGAATGTTCGAGCATATTGGTGGCTATGACGGCGTCAAACGTATCGTCCGCAAAGGGTAGGGCGTCGGCATCGGCGCAGACCAGACGAACGCCCGCGCTCTCAGCTCGCCGAAGACCAGCGGAGGAAATGTCCACTCCGAAATACTCCCGGTCCTCCCGCAGCCAGGGAATATTGGCGCCGCCGCCGCACGCGACTTCGAGGACGCGGCTGCCGGCCGGAACGAAGGATGCGGCGCGCTGGCGGTAGCGAATCGCTTCTTCTTGGCCTGAACCGTGTGCGATCGTGTCCCAGTAAACGGCCTGAGCATTCCAGAAAGCGTGCAATTTTCGCTTCAACGCCTCCCGGGCGCGGGACTTGCTTGGCGGCGTCTCGACCGCGGCCCTAGGTCCGGTTGCTGCGATTGTTTGGGAAGCCATTCCCTGTCCACTCCCGGACCAAGCACGCAAGTGTACAAGATTTGGCTGTAGCCGCAAGTGCTCCGGGCGGCGTCGGGGGTTGGGGCGAGCGGAATGATTCTCCGGACCGGCATAATGTGCTTGCGGAATTGTGCGAGGTCGGTTATGGCATGGATGCTGATTTGGAATTGCAATGCACTAGAGCGTGGCTCGTAGATGGCGCGATCGTGCATTCCATCGACCTCAGGGGTTAAAACCCCTGATTTCTCGGGGCAATTCGGCACGGCTCCCGACCGGGTCGGGACAAGTTCCGCCGTGCCCTGACGAAAACCATTTATGAGATGGCTTCTAGCCCAAAGTGCGTGAATTTGGAGTCCTCCCAATCATGAATCTCATCTCAAGATTAAAATCCAGGGCTCTGCGCTGGAGCTTTCCCTTTCCGTTTCCTTGCCGGCACGCCGAATACTCCATACTTGCCTCGCTGGACGACGATTTCGGCCGCCCCAACGGCCGGTTGCTGGATATTTCATTGCAGGCAATTCAGCGTGCCCGACAGGCGGACTTGTCTTGGCTCTCCGCGCGCATGGCCTCGCCTCCGTACTATCCGGAGATTTGGCCGGGAGAACATTACAAACTGCTTGCTGGATTGGTGGCCGCCCAGCAACCCAGGCGCGTCGTCGAAGTCGGCACCGCGCAGGGATGGAGCGCGCTGGCAATGCAAGGCAGTTTGCCGCCGGGCGGGGAACTCATCACATTTGATATTGCCCCGTGGACGGACTTCGGGAACACGGCCCTGCGCGCTTCGGATTTTGAATCAGGCAATCTGCGCCAAATGCTTGGCGATTTGAGCGACAAGGCGTTCTTCTCACAGTGTGCGGAATTGCTGTCCGGGTCCGATTTGCTTTTCGTGGACGCGCCCAAGGACGGTGTCTTCGAGCCGGCGTTTTTGGAGCGATTGTCCACGATTCGGTTGCCGCCGAACGCCCTGGTGGTCTTTGATGATGTCCGGGTGCGGAACATGCTGAAGATTTGGCGGGAGATCAAGAGGCCAAAGCTCGATCTGACCTCTTTCGGCCACTGGACCGGCACCGGCCTGGTCGATTGGAACGGCTGATTCCTCGCGAGGCGGCCGGCCAAATCAGTATTTGTACTTGTGGCCTTTTCGCAGGAGGGGATTCTCAAAAAAGTCCCATGAGACTCGCGCGATCGCGTAGGAGACGACTATGGCTACGCAGTTCGAGGCGAGCGACCGGCCGGAGCCAGCTCTCCGCAGAACCCCGAAGAGCATCCCGCAGAATGATCCGACCACCCCGTGAATCATGTACACACAGTAAGAGACCTTGCCCAGTTCGCGCAGCCACGCCATTCGAGTAAGGCCCGCCAGCCAACTCGCGCGCTCCGTCATCACCACAAGCAGGAGGCAGGCGAACGTCACGGCGATCCAGGAAAAACCAAATGCTGCCATGAGCATCGTAAGCGGTTCGGGATTGAGGGCCGCTATAGCGAGGTACCCTCCTACTAGTGTGAGGAGCGCAGCCTGCATTCCGAAGCGATTCCTGCTTATCCAGGAGACAGCCTTGGGGCTTCGCCAAATCACCGCACAGAGGACCCCGAACGCTAGACTGTCCATGCGGCACGGCATCGTCTTGTACATCAAGCCTTGCAAGCCCATGTGATAGCGGCTAAGGAACATGGCCAGAATCCGTAGCGCGGGTGCAATCGCCACAGCCGCGAGCAGCGCGGTTACGAGTCTCTTTCTCGGCAGATATCGAATGGCGAAAGGGGCCAGGATATAGAACTGTTCTTCGACGGCCAGCGACCACAAGGGGCCAAGCCAAAGGGCGGTGAGTTTGGTGGAAACGCGCCAGGAAAAGTCCTGGAGAAAAAGGTAGTAGATGGAAACTGTGCGCAGTGGAACAGGACCGAGCGACAGGGGGCCGCGCAATCGAGCCCCAAGGAGAAGCGCCAGAATCGTATACGCTAGGATCCAGAGATAATAGATCGGAAAAATGCGAAACACACGGCGCACGTAAAATGTTTTGAAATAGTTCGGCGAGCCTCGCGCGTCGAGGAGAATGCCGCCAATCAAAAACCCCGAGAGCACAAAGAAGAGATCGACGCCGCTCCAACCGAACGCCGCGAAGCGGCCCAGGGGGCCGAGTAGGCGCTTGATCCATTCCGTCGGGTAGTGATCCGGCGCTGGATTGAAGTAAGAGAAGTGAAGGATCAGCACCAGGGAGATGGCGATCCCGCGCAAGCCATCGAGTTCAGGGACGCGAGACTTGCTTGGCGGCGTCGCGGTCGTGGACGTCATGGTGGTCGGTGGAACTGTCGTGGCATCCATTACCCGTGGTCTCCCGGAGCAAAGACGGGAGTGTACAAGATTTGCGTGCCGGCGCGCACGCGGGAGGGTGGCTGTGGTAGTGGGGTAATTGGATGTGGCTAAGGTCCTTGTGTCACCCCTGACGGGGTTTTCTATTCATCCATGACCCATTTCCCCACCGCTTCCGCGGTGGGCTAAGTTGTGGCGTCCCTCCGGGACTCCCAGCAGCAGAGAATTAGTCCGCGACGGAGCTAGGCAGCGGCTTTGCGGCAAAGGACCTGATATTGAGCACCGAAAGGGAGGCGCGAGAGCGGCCTCTCCAAAGTACGCAGCGGCCGGAGGAAGCGGGGAAAGATGAACAGGAAGTCCGTCCGGAGAATCTCAAACCCGGCTGCACGAAGCAGGCGCTTCGCCTCGGGCGGCGCGATTGTGACGGCGTCCTTGTCGAAGGCGCAGTTGGACATGACATAGCGGGTGCCGAGATTCCAAGGATTGTTTTCCCAAAGTGCGAAGATGCCGCCGGGGCGCAGCGCGCCGTGGATGAGTTCGAGGCTGGCGGCGCGCTCTTTCGGCGGAATGTGATGAAACACGCCATTGCAATAGACGAGGTCGAGCGAGCCGGCGGGGCGGAATTCGCTCACCAAGAGGAATTGGGTCGCGGCCCAGCCGTGCGTCTTTCGGGCGAGATCAATCAAACGAGCGGATGTGTCGACAGCGGTGCAGCGCTTGAGAGGGATCTCGCGTATGAGGATGGGAACCGTTGAGCCGGGACCGCAGCCGAAGTCGAGGGCAGTGCGGGGCAATTCGTCAGACTCGGACAAGCACCTGGCAAGCCAGCGAACGCGGCCTTGGGCGAAGTAGGCGCGGTCTTCCCCGGAGACGGAGAGAGCCTCGGCGCATGCGGCGTCGTAGGTTTCGGCATACGGGTCGAAAGCGGTGGTTTGATTCACCGGCGGGCCATCCCCAGGACGCTCAAGAATAAGCTGGAAAGGATAATTTCAAAACCAACCGCAAGCAAGACGGCGCCGGGAATCACAATGCGAAGCGTGATCTCGGGATCGAGCGGGCCAAGATGGTGTCTTCCCCACGCGCCGAGGGCGAAAATCCAGGCGGCGAGTCCGGCAGCGGCAAGCAATGCGCCGGCAACAAGGCCGACCTCGAGCGTGATGTAGCGGAACAACCGGTTCAGGCGCTCGTCTTCCGGGGCCAATCCTTCGGTGACTGCGAAGACTTTGGTGAAGACAGCGAAATTAACGGATTGAAAGCCGAGCAAGACCAGGACCGCCGAGAACAGCAAGGTGTGAACATCCAGCGTGACACCGTCAATCGTGCGAGGGCCGGGCAGGAGCCACACTCCGGCAAGCGTTCCCAGGATCATCAAGGCGAATCCGGGATACAAGAAAAGCCAGCGCGGGCTGTAGAGCAGGAGGAAGCGAAGGTGGCGCCAGCCGTCGCGCCAAGTTCGCAGATGTGAGGCTTTTTCGCGGGCGTCGGGGCGAAGTGTGGTGGGAATTTCCGCGATGCGGAGATGGAATAGAGTCGCCTTGACGATCATTTCGCTTGCGAACTCCATGCCCGTGGTGCGCAGAGCGAGTTGCGAGATAGCGTCGCGACGGAAGCCGCGCAGGCCGCAATGGAAATCGCTGCACGGGCTCTTGAAAAACAGCCTGCCGACGGCGGTCAAAACAGGGTTGCCGAGATAGCGATGGAGCGGCGGCATGGCGCCCGTCTCGATGCCGCCGCGAAAGCGATTGCCCATCACCAGGTCAAAGCCTTCGCGGAGCTTTGCGACGAACTGCGGGACTTGCGCGAAGTCGTAACTTTGGTCGGCATCGCCCATCACGATGTATTCGCCTCGCGCCGCCAGAATGCCGCCCATGAGCGCGCTGCCGTAGCCCTTTCGCTCGACGGGGATGACGCGGGCGCCGAGGCTGCGAGCAATTTCCGCCGAGCGGTCCGTGCTGCCGTTATCCGCGACAACGACTTCACCGCGCAGGCCTGTGTGCTGGAACGTTTCCAGGGCCTGGGTCACGCAAGGGCCAATCGTTCTTTCTTCGTTGAGGCAGGGCATTACGACCGAGACTTCGATATTCCCGGGGATCGAATCGGCGGGAGAGGCGCCTGCGATGTGCGGCGTTTCATTCATGCGTGCTTTGGGGGCTCCCGGTCGATTCTTTCGGGCCAGGAGTCGTAACGGCGTTTGAGATTAGCTTCACCCAATAGGATGTGGCCCCGATGTGAGACCAGCCGGAAAGATTCCCCCCGGCTGGAACGTCCGACGCGACTATAGCGGTTGCTCCCGCAGCAGCAAACAGGGAGAGGACCTTTGCTTGGATTTCAGGGGGCGCGAACCAATATTCGTTTACCCCATCGGGAGGAACAGCGGCGACGATGCGAACTCGAGCCAGGTGAGCGAAGTAGAACGAATCCTTGGGGAAGCCGATAACAGAGATCGAGCCGCCGGGCGGGACGCCCAAACGATGCAATTCTTGGGCGACGGTCCAGTTCATGTGAGGAGCCGGACGCGGAACTTGGTACACGTACGACACGATACTTCTTGCGGTGGGGAGGGAAGTCACCAGCATCAGCGCGAGCACGGCGGAGAGGGCCCAGCGCTGCGAGGATTCGACGTTAGGGAGCCGGAGCGGCGCAAACAAGCCGAGCCAGACCAGAACTGTAAACGCGGCGACGAATCGCGGTTCGACATGCAGGAGCGCATACATCCCCATTGCCGCCAGTCCGGGCAGCCACAGCGTCCAAGAACCGGTAAAGCGGGCGGCATACTTGCGGAACGCGCCTTGGGCGAGGAGAAGGACCAACAGAGCGGCCAGGAACACTTCTTGCCCAGTCAGGATATCGAAGTATCCGTCGTAGACCCTGTGGAGGCTCCGAAGTTGTGATTGCAGGTGGAAATGTGCCTCGATCCCCTCGCTCCAATAGGAGGGGTCGTACCAGGGGGGAAAAGTTCCGCTCACCGGAGCCGGAAAAACGAACACGGGCGGGTGAACGGCGAGCCTAGGGAGTGGGTGAACGAAGTGCATCCCCGGTGCGAAGCCGTTTCCCCAAAAGTCCGTGGTCGGAGGCAGGCTGGAATCGGAGATGTAGTTGAGCTTCCCGCTGTCGCCGAAGGTGAGACGGCCCTTGGAATGGGAGAGCACCGCGATCCAAGGTCCCGCGAAGAGCGCAAAGACGAAGACGGCGGCTACGAACTTCAGGCGGGCCCTCGGGGGTGCGGGCGTGGCGAACAGAGCGACACCAAGGAAAACAAACGCCAAGGGAAACATAGCGGCCTTCGCCAAATAGCCCAAGCCCAGTGTCGCACCTAACCACACGTAGGTTCTCCAGCCCGCCCGGCCGGAGCGTATGCGCAGCAAGAGGCCGGCCGCGGCGTAAGCCGCGACAGTCACGCAGAGGTCGGGCGTGTTGCCGTCGTAATACGACATGTACAAGGAGGCGTAGAGGAAAAGGGCCAGGCCCAGGATGCGCCATGCTGATTCCGAAAGACCAACCGCGCCCTCTTGGCCCGGCCTCGGAACCAGCGGGCTGCGCAACAACTCGCCGAGCAGGAACTCGAAGGCCGCATACGAAGCCAGCAGGATGGCGAAATCGACCAAGTGGACCAGGGTCGATTCCCAGTAGAGGGAGGAGTGGAGAAAGGAGATGGGCACGGCAAGGAGCCAGGAGTAGAGAGGGCTCCAGTAGGCGTTCACGGCGGCATGCCAGTCGCCGCGGAGATAGTTTTGGGCTACGTCGAGGTAGCTGACTCCGTCGAAATCCATTTGGAAGCGGTGGACCCAAGCGTCGAGCAGGCCGACCACGAAGACGATCAGCCAGCACCCAAGACGCAACCGCTTCGGTTCAAGAGCAGATGAGGAGGCCTGAGTCGCGGGCGCGGCCGGGAGCACGGGGGAAGCCATTTCCTTCATCAAGATATCGTCCGTTGCTTGGAAGTATACAGAGGAGAATTCCCCACCTGGTTCGAGCGCGCGCCCAAGAATCTCGCGAATTATCAATCACAGCGCGGCACAATTCAACCCTCGGCAACAGGGCAATGTTTCGTCAGGGGCGAGGAAGATAGAGGATTGTCTCGGAGCGGAACACTCTTTTGCGATGGAATACATTGCCTCAATTGGCTGCTTGACACCCCTCAGTCGCTTGTATAATGGCATCGCGTGTGGGAGAACATTATCCGATGCTTTCCAATTGTCTGGGTGTTTCTGGCCGGATAGCGCGCCGGTCGGGCGAAGCATTACTTATATTAGCGCTCGCGGGCGCAGCGAGCTTTTCGCAGCAGAGAACGGGCGCAGCCGCGCAACCGTCGCCGCCGGTGTCTCCGACCGCAACGAATCCGGGCACGGCGGTCCAAATTGGAACAGGTCAATCTGCGCCGCAACTTACGACCGCGCAAGAAGAGAACGCAAAACTCACGAAACTCGCGCAAGCCGCCCAGGTCAAGTCGGGAGACTACATCATTGGCAGCTCAGACGTTTTGGGAATAGACGTCTTCGAAGTGCCCGAACTGTCACGCGAAGTGCAGGTGAACGAGTCGGGCTATATTTCGTTGCCGTTGATCCCGACTAAGATAAAGGTGGCTGGACTGACGGCCTTCCAACTGCAAGATAAGCTGGCAGAACTGCTGCAAGTGAACGGATTGGTAAGCAGTCCTCAAGTGACGGTAGTCGTGAAGGAGCAGCACAGCCAGCCGATCACAGTTGTCGGCGCCGTGGGGCACCCGATGGTCATTCAAGCGGTGCGCCAGGTGTCCTTGCTCGAAGTGCTCTCCGAGGCGGGGGGAATTGCGGATGACGCGGGTGGGGTCGTCCTGGTGACTCGAAACGGGACAGAGTCCGCGCCGATCGATACAAACGCCACAAATGGCGGTGGCGCGGAAGCCGCTCCGCCAACGACATTCACAATCAATCTGGACGAACTGCTTGATTCAGGAGATTCACGATTCAATATTCCATTGCAAGCTGGGGATATCGTCAGCGTTCCGCGCGCCGGAATTGTTTACGTGATGGGGGCGGTGGCACGCCCGGGTGGATTCGTGATGTCAAACGACCACCAACAGGTGACGACGCTCAAAGCGCTCACGCTGGCTGGTGGCGTTCTCTCGACAGCCAAGAGCGATCACGCTGTGATTCTGCGCAACAACAAGGAAACGGGGCAGCGCGACCAAATTCCCGTGAATCTCCACGCGATACTCAAGTTGAAAGGTCAGGACGTTGCGTTGCTCCCGAACGACATTCTGTTTGTGCCCGACAGCAGCGGCAAGCGCGCGCTGCAGAAGACCGGAAACATCATGCTCGGCCTGGGACAGAGCGTGGCTTTGTTCCGGCTGGGGAGCGGCGGAATCTGAGGAGATTGCCAGCCCGTCATCGAATGACGACTCGAATGGGAAGAGAAATGGAGCGAGCGAATCAAAATGGATGAAAGCAATCAACTGACACAGCGCGAACGAACGAATGGCGGCGCCATCGAGCCGATTCGGACCCAAAGTCCGTTCCTGCCGCTCGACATGCTGCCGCGGGAACCTCGCCTCATCGATTACCTGATCATCCTCCGGAAACATCAGTGGCTGATTCTCTCGTTCCTTCTGGCGGTCGTGACGATCGTGACGATTGCGACGATTCGCATGCCACTTGTCTACGAGGCAACGGCTCGGATCGAAATCGATCGCGAGAGCAGCAACCTGACCAACATCACGGGGAACGACGCGGATGCCATCGAGGAGGACGAGGACAATTACATCGAAACCCAGTCCAAGATCCTCATGAGTGAGACCCTGGCCTTCCAAACGATTCGGAGCCTCAACCTCCAGAACGATCCGAATTACGGCGGGCGGCCGGACAAGCCTGTGACGCTGAGCGCGAACCTGGCGAGCGAGGCGAACCAAACACGACCCGCGATTCTTGGCGCATTTCTCGGCAGTCTCACCGTGCAACGGGTGCCGAACAGCCAGCTATTGGACGTGACGTTTTCGGCGAACGATCCGCAGCTTGCCGCGCGGGTTGTCAACGCGCACATCAACAATTTCATCGAGCAGAATTACCGCAGCAAGTTCGAAGCCGCAACGCAAGCCTCCAACTGGCTCTCCTCGCAACTGGATGAAATGAAGGTCAAGGTGGAGGATTCCGAGGACGCCCGGATCACATACGAGCGCGAAAATCAAATTTGGACTGTCGACCAAAACCAGGATATGAGCACGGAAAAGCTCGGCGAAATCGAGAAGGAACTAACCAGTGCCCAGGCCGACCGAATCAGCAAGGAGGCAGTCTACCAATTGGCGCAAACGGGGAATTACGAGGCGATTCCGGCCGTGCGCGAGAGCGTAGTCGTTCAGGACATCGAGAAGCAGCAGAGCGAGCTCAATTCGCAATACGCAGCCGCACTGGCGCAGTTCGGGCCCAAATATCCTCAGGTGGTCCGGCTCGAAGCGCAGATCAAGCAGATGGACGACATGGTCGCGCACGAGAAGCAGAACATCGTGAACCAAGTGGAGGCAGAATACCGCGGAGCGCGCCAACGCGAAATGCTCCTGCAGCAAGCCCTCGATGAACAAAAGGTGGAAACGAATCAGACCGCCGAGAAACTGGTGCAATACAACATTCTGAAGCGCGAAGCCGAGGCGAACAAACAGCTTTACGACGACATCCAGCAGAAGCTGAAAGAGGCGGGCATACAAGCCGGCTTGCGTTCGTCGAACATCCGCGTGGTGGACCCGGCGCTGGTTCCGAGCGGCGCGTCAAAGCCGCAGAAGACGCGCAACATCGCTCTCGGATTCCTTGTCGGACTTGTGGGAGGCGTGGGTCTCGCGCTACTGAGAGAGTACCTGGACAATACGGTGAAAACCCCGGACGACATCGAGTCGCTGGCCCGCCTGCCTTCGCTTGCCGTCGTTCCGGCCTTCGCCACCGGGAACGGCCACCGGCACGGCCATTTTTCGAAGATACTCAAGCCACCGGTTGCCATCGGCAGGGAAGGCCGTGTGGAGTTAGTGTCGCACCACATGCCGCAGTCGCAGATGTCCGAGGCTTTTCGTGCCCTGCGGACGTCGTTGTTGCTCTCCCAAGCGGACCATCCGCCTCAGGTCATTCTCATGACGAGCGCATTGCCGCGCGAAGGCAAGACGACGGCCGCGGTCAATCTCGCGGTGACGCTGGCGCAGTTGGGAGACAAAACGCTCCTGGTGGACGCAGACCTCCGCAAGCCCGGCATCAACAGGGCGCTAAGCCTTGTGGACGGCAAGCACGCGGGACTCAGTTCCTATCTCGCCGGGGTGTCTTCACTCGACTTGATCACGGTTCCGCACCCGGCGATTACGAATCTGGCTGCGATTCCGACGGGTCCGATTCCACCGAACCCAGCCGACCTGCTTTCTTCGCGCCGCTTGAGCGAGCTGATTCAAGATCTTCGGCAGCGCTACAAGTTCGTTGTGATCGATTCGCCGCCGATTATGGCCGCAACCGACGCCGTCATTCTTTCCGTGCAAGTGGACGGAGTGCTGTTAGTGGTACGCAGCAATGAAACACCGAAAGAAGCGTTCACCCGTACCCGGGACCTGCTAACTTCAGTGAAATCCCGGATTCTGGGTGTCGTTTTGAACGCCGTGGATGCGAGCGCTCCGGACTACTACTATTCGTATCGCTACTATCCGTATTCCTACGGTGGCTACGGCCATCCTGGCTACGGGCAGACCGGAAAAGAGAGCGGCCACGGCTCGTCCGAGGGCAACCGGCCGCATAGTGCCAATTCTTGAGCCGTTGCAGTCCTTGAAGAGGAACGAGGAGGAAGAGTGCGCTGCTTGATCACTGGAGGGGCGGGATTCATCGGGTCCCACCTGGCCGAAGCCCTACTCGAACGCGGGGATGATGTTCTCCTCATGGACAATCTTTCGACCGGGAGCATGGAGAATATCCGGCACCTGAAGAGTTACGACCGGATGCAGTATTTCCTGGACACAATCGAGAACCGACACCTGCTTGCCGAACTCGTGGATGAAGCAGACGTCATCTTTCACCTTGCGGCGGCCGTTGGCGTCCGGCTCATCGTCGAGAGTCCGGTCCGGACCATCGAAACGAACGTGAACGGCACGCAGCTTGTTCTTCAGGCAGCAAACAAGAAAAAGAAATTGGTATTTTGCGCATCCACTTCCGAAGTCTACGGCAAGAACGCGAACGTGCCTTTTCGCGAGGACGCCGATCTCGTTCTCGGGCCCACGACGAAGGGGCGGTGGAGCTACGCCGCTTCCAAGGCTCTCGATGAGTTTCTCGCGCTTGCCTATTGGAAGGAGAAGGATCAGCCCGTGATCATCGCGCGACTGTTCAATACGGTCGGGCCGCGGCAGACGGGACGCTATGGCATGGTGATGCCGAATTTCGTCGGCCAAGCCATTGAGGGAGCGCCCATCACGGTGTTCGGCTCCGGGAAGCAAGCGAGGTGCTTCTGCGACGTGCAGGACGCGGTCCAATCGATTCTCCAGTTGATCCAGGTAGACGGGGCGGTTGGGGAAGTGGTGAACATCGGCAGCGATCAGGAGATTACAATCGAAGGATTGGCAGAACTTGTGAAAGAGCGCACGAAGAGCGCATCGCCGATCGTGCGTGTCCCTTACGACCAAGCTTATGAACCGGGATTTGAGGATATGTTTCGCCGGGTGCCGTCCCTGGAAAAGTTGGAGCGATTGACGGGCTCGCGGCCCCGGACTCCGTTGGCCGAAATCGTGGATCGCGTTACGGCATATCTGGAGAGGAAGCGCGAGTTGGTCGGCGCGCAGCGCGAGTTGGCCAGCGGCGCAAGTTGAATTGTGGGTGCAACTGCGTCGCGATGACATGGTTTGAACGCCTCCGCAGGCTGGCGGACCCTTGCCGACTAGCCAGCGAGGTTTCTCACGGAGGCCCGAGGAATGTGGTTAGGGATGGTTTGGGTCGGTCGCCGGGCCCCGCTGCGCCCTGTTCTCCCCGCCGCGCGCGGTATCGGTACATAAAAGAAGTTTGGGTCCGGTAGATGCGGGAAACGCGATCTACGCCCGCGCGAAATCGGGGGCGCGCGCAGAGGCTTTCCGGCAGCCAGTGCCGACCCAGATTGAGATCGAGAGGCCTCGCGGGATGCAGGCGGAAGATCTGATCGAACCTACTTGCCGGCGGTTCTCGAAGCAGGAGATATGGCTTCTGCTCGTGTTCCTGTTGAGCCTGGCCCTGGTCAATCCTTGGGTGCGCGGAGACGGGGTGGGGTATTACGCGTACGTTCGATCGCTCGTGATCGACCACAACCTGCGATTCGAGCGCGATTGGCTGGCCGCAAATCCCTCCTTCGTAGAAGCCCGCGTTGATTACAACGGGCACCTCCTCCCAGACCAATTCACACGCACCGGATACGTGGGAAATCATTTTTCAATTGGCCCATCCCTCCTGTGGTCGCCGGTGATCGTCATTGTGCATGGGGTGGTATTGGCGCTGGACCGGCTGGGAGCGCAGATTCCCGCTGATGGATACTCGCGACCCTATCTGGTCTCGATGGCGCTCGCGACCGCCGTTTACGGTTTTCTCGGACTCTGGATGTCGTTTCTTCTGGCGCGCAAATACACAGAGGCGCGCTGGGCAGTCCTTGCGACGCTGGGCATCTGGTGGGCCAGCCCGCTGCCCATCTACATGTATTTCAATCCTGCCTGGTCGCACGCACACTCCGCCTTCGGCGTCGCTCTCTTCCTCTGGTATTGGGACAGGACGCGATCGGGGCGTTCGCTGGCGCAATGGTTTTTGTTGGGATTGATTGCGGGGCTGATGGCCGATATCTACTATCCGAATGCACTGCTTCTTCTTGTCTTGGGTGTGGAAGCTTTGGCGGGGTGGAGCGGCGCACATGATGGCGAGAGCCGGCGTGCCCGGGCCACTTTGGCATCGTTGCCGCGCTGGGCTCTGTTCGGGCTGGCGTTTGTTGCAGCTTTGTTGCCGACGCTGTGGACGCGCAAGATCCTTTACGGCAGCGTCACGGCATCGGGTTATCCGCCGATTGCGAGCTGGAACTGGACTTCGCCGGCCCTTGCAAAAGTGCTTTTCTCTCCGGACCACGGGCTGTTCAGCTGGACTCCGATTCTGCTCCTGGCAACCATCGGCCTGCTTTTTCTTTGGAAGAGAGACCGGCTTCTGGGCGGCTCCCTGATTCTTGTGTTCCTGGCCTTTTACTACTTCATTGCCAGCTACCCGGATTGGGACGGCCTGTCCTCGTTCGGCAATCGCTTCTTCGTATCGCTCACGCCACTGTTCATTTTGGGTCTGGCGGCGCTGTTGACCGCACTCGGGAAGTGGATGAAATCGCAAGCGCGCGCACTGGTTTTGGCCAGCACTACAATTGGATTGCTCGTGGTTTGGAATCTCGGCTTCATGTTCCAATGGGGGACGCACTTGGTTCCCGCGCGAGGGGCGATCTCTTGGCCGGAGATGACTGAGAACCAATTCGTCGCCGTCCCCTTGCGCATTTCGCACAGCATGGAGACATATCTTTTCCACCGCCACTCCATGATGGAGAATATCGAGCAGGGAGACATCGAACAGCAGCAAACGCACAGCAAAGGCAAGTGAAGCAGAGATGAGCGTTTCAGAAGCACAACTCGCGCCCCAAACCCCGACAGCATCGCTCGTCAGGATTGCCCCGCGCAAAGGCTGGTTCGCGCTCGATCTCGGCGAAGCGTGGAATTACCGCGAATTACTCTATTTCTTCGTGTGGCGCGACATCAAGGTCCGGTACAAACAAACCTTCATCGGCGCGGCCTGGGCCGTCCTGCAGCCATTTCTGATGATGCTGGTCTTCAGCTTGTTCTTGGGCAAACTGGCGAAGTTCAATTCTCAGGGCTTGCCGTACCCTATTTTCTTTTACTGCTCTCTGTTGCCGTGGACGTATTTCGCAACGGCCCTCCAGAATGCGTCGAGCATCGTTGTCGACCAGCAGCAAGTCATCACGAAGGTCTATTTTCCGCGGATCGTGCTGCCGTTTTCCGCGGTGGTTTCACCGCTTGTCGATTTCGTCATCGCGTTCGCGATGCTTGTGGTGATGATGGCCTACTACCGCATCGTTCCGACGGTTGCGATCCTCTGGCTCCCCGGATTCCTGCTCCTTGCGATTCTGACCGCGCTGGGGGCCGGTCTTTGGCTCTCCGCCCTCAATGCGTTGTACCGGGACGTTCGATACGTCGTTCCGTTCCTGGTTCAGTTTTGGCTGTTTGCCTCCCCAGTGGCTTATTCCAGCTTGATTGTGCCCGCGCGCTGGCGCTGGCTCTACGGCCTGAATCCCATGACGGGAGTGATTGAGGGGTTTCGCTGGTCGCTGACGGGGCACGGACAGCCTCCGGGCGGGCTCTTGGCCGCATCCGCCGCGGCGGTCTTGTTCGTAGTCTTCAGCGGCTTGGTTTATTACCACGCGATGGAGGGGACGATCGCGGATGTGGTGTGAACGATGAGTCAGATCGCCATACGCGTCGAAGGAATCGGCAAGCGCTACCGTCTCGGTGAGCGCCTGCAGTACGCGGGCTTGCGCCATCGGCTTGAAGACGCGTTACGGGCGCCCGCGCGCTGGCTGCGTCCGCGCAAAGGCGCGAATGTCAAGAAGCGCCCGCAGGAGATTTGGGCCGTGCGCGACGTTTCGTTCAGCTTGAATTCCGGCGAGGTGATCGGCCTGATCGGCCGGAATGGAGCCGGCAAGTCCACGCTGCTGAAAATTCTCTCTCGCGTCACGCAACCGACCACGGGCTTTGCGGAAATTTACGGCCGGGTCGGCAGCTTGCTGGAAGTCGGCACGGGATTCCATCCGGAACTTACGGGCCGCGAAAACGTGTATTTGAATGGCGCGGTCCTGGGGATGGGCAGGAAGGAGATTGCACGGAAGTTCGACGAAATTGTGGCGTTTTCCGAAGTGGAAGATTTCATCGATACGCCGCTGAAACATTACAGCACCGGGATGCAAATGCGCCTGGCGTTTGCCGTGGCCGCGCACGTCGAGCCGGAGATTTTGCTGGTGGATGAAGTGCTTGCCGTTGGCGATCTGGCGTTCCAGAAGAAGTGTCTGGGTAAGATGGGCGAGGTGGCCCACGCAGGACGCACCGTGGTTCTGGTGAGTCATAACATGGGCGCGATCGGGCAGCTTTGCCGGCGCTGCCTGGTGCTGGAAAAAGGCCGGCAAGTGCTTGATAGCTCCCCCGAAAACGCCATTGCCGCCTACATCAAGGCTAGCATGTCGCCTGATGCGGCAGACCGCAGCCAATCGTGGGAGCGAAGCGGCAGTCAGCGTGCCCGGATCACTTCCGTCGAGATGTTCAACGGCGATGGCATGCCATGCTCGACCGTTCTAATGGGGAGCGACTTGCTCATCCGGATTTCCGGGGTTTCGGAGACCAGCGGTTTGGATTTCGGGCTTGGCCTTCGGCTATTCGCACGAAATGGGACGCCCGTTGTTTATCTTTACGATCAATTTCAAAATTTCCGGTCTAACGAGGATCGCAGCTTTCTAATCGAGAGCCGTATTCCGAAAATCCTCCTGATGCCTGGGGCGTATTTTCTCAGCGTCTGGATTGGCCGCATGGGCCAGGAATCTTTCGATGACGTCAAAAATGCGCTGACGTTTGATGTGTTGCAAAGCAGCCAAATTCCCGTTACGGCAACGATCCAGAACAATCTTGGTTTCGTTTATGCCCATTCAATTAACGAACAATTGCGTTAGGCACCAAACGACGAGGGGCGCAAATTTACCGCTGCTGCCCCACGCTGAGTGAAGGGCTTCGCCGTGCCTGAACCACAAGTTAGCGTGGTCATTGATACCTATAATTATGGCCACTTTATCGAGGAAGCTGTTGAAAGCGTTTTGTCTCAGGATTTCCCGGCCGACCGAATGGAGATTCTTGTCATTGATGACGGCTCGACTGACGATACGGCAGAACGCGTCAAAAAGTACGGCTCACGTCTGAAATACTTCTGGAAACCGAATGGAGGGCAGGCATCAGCTTTCAATCTCGGATTTTCGAAAGTCCGGGGCGAGATCATCTCGCTGCTCGACGGTGACGATTACTGGTTCAAGGACAAATTGTGTTGTGTTGTGGAAGAGTTCGAGAAGCATCCGGAAGCCGGCGTGGTCTATCACCCCCTGCGAGAGTACCATGTGCAAACGAGTGAGTTTAAAGAGGCCCAGTTTACGCCGATTTCTGGATTCGTCCCTTCCAGCATAAAACAAGTATTACTTTATGATGGGGTTATGACTACGTGTTCCTACCGGCGACACGTCCTGCAGCAGCTACTGCCGATTCCCGAGGAACTCCGAATTCAAGCCGATGGGTACATTGGAAACCTAGCCATGTTCTTAGCGCCGGTTGTAGCCATTGACCGCCCGCTGGGGGTTTACAGGATTCATGGCAACAATCTGTATTATAAAACTGCGGCGGATGTTGAAGCAGAGCGTCTGCTTCGCCGGATTGAGACGCGTCGTGAGATCGTTAAGGGCATGAAGTCGTGGCTCGCATCCCATGGATACGATATCAAGCGGCCCGAAATCCGTGCGGCGCTAATGCGCTGGCAACTCCTTTCAGACCGGGATGGATTTCAGCTGTCGCCGCCGGGCCGTATCAAGTTTTTCCGTTACTTGCTGAAGTGCTTCAGACATACCGGCCCGCTCCTGACACCACGGGTCCGCACGGTGAATTACATCAACGCTTTTGGCGGGTTGATCGTTGGTTACGAGCGATTCCATATTCTGGACGAGATCCGCCAGAAAACAAGCCTTTGGCTGCGGCAAGGCAATCCGTTAAGTTCGTATTTCCGGCGCAAAAGTGTCCGTCGCCATCAATTTGATCGCTAGACTGGGTCCTAGGAACGATTTTGTGCGTGAAGAATCCGTGGTGGGAGGAGCAGCACAGTGAAGCCCTGGAACATCCTGGTGACCGGAAGCAGCGGGCTGATCGGCTCGGAGGCCGTCGAGTACTTCGATGGCCAGGGCCATACCATCGTCGGCGTGGACAACAACATGCGCCGCGAATTTTTCGGTCCCGCGGGCGACACGACGTGGAACCTGGAACGGTTGCGCGGGGCGACGCAGGGATTCACGCACCACGCGCTCGATATCCGCAATCGCGAAGGCGTATTCGATCTGTTCCGCCGGAATCGCTTCGACTTGATCATTCATTGCGCCGCGCAGCCCTCGCACGACAAGGCGCGCGACATCGCGCTGCTGGATTTTGAAGTGAACGCGCTCGGCACGGTTCATCTGCTTGAGGCGGCAAGACAGCATTGCCGCGATGCAGTGTTCATCTTCATGAGCACGAACAAGGTGTATGGCGACGCGCCCAACGAGAAGCCGTTGCGCGAACTGGACACCCGATACGACTATGCCGATCCCGCCGATTTCGACGGCATAGACGAAAATTGCCGAATCGACCGAACGCTCCATTCCCTCTTCGGCGCTTCCAAGACGGCGGCGGACGTTTACGCGCAGGAATACGGCCGCTACTTCGGCATGAACGTCGGAATCTTCCGCGGCGGGTGCCTCACCGGCCCCGCGCATTCCGGCGTCGAACTGCACGGATTCCTTTCGTACCTGGTCAAAGTCGCCGTGACGGGCCAGCCCTACACGGTGTTCGGCTACAAGGGCAAGCAGGTGCGCGACAATATTCACAGCCATGACGTGGTGCGCGCATTCGAGGAATTCGCGCTCAATCCCCGCCCCGGCGAGGTCTATAACCTCGGCGGCGGCCGCGCGAACAGCATCTCCGTGATTGAGGCGATTGCGCGAATCGAGGATTTGACCGGCCGCAAGATTCGCTGGACGTATTCGGAGCAGGCGCGCACCGGCGACCACATTTGCTACATTTCGAATCTGGCCAAACTTCGCAGCCACTACCCGGCGTGGTCGCTAACGCGGAGTCTGGATTCCATTCTTGAGGAAATTGCAACCGCTGAAGAGAACCACCTAAAGAACGCGGGGGCGCGGTAGAGCGAAACTTCGATGAACACTTTGTTCGCAAAATCGAGCGCCGTGGCCCAACGCCGGCACGACATGAGAGTGAACTACCGTGGATAAAGTCAGCGTCTACATTCCCGCGTATAACTCGGCGGAGTTTCTCTCTCGCGCGATTGATGGCCTGCTTGCACAGACGCATCCGGCCGACGAAATCTTGGTGATTGATGACGGCTCGCGGGATGCGACGGCAGAAATCGCCTCTCGCTACCCCGCTGTGACACTCGTGCGCCATCAACTCAACCGCGGCCTCGGCGCCACACGAAACACCGCGTTTGGAACGGCGCGCAACGAACTCGTCGCTTCGCTCGATGCGGACTGCGTACCCGAACCGGGCTGGCTCGCGGCCTTAGTGCATCACTTTGACGATCCAAAGGTCGCGGGGGTTGGCGGACGCCTCATCGAGGGCAACCAACGAACAGTGGCCGACCGGTGGCGCCGCGCGCACATGCCGCAGGAGTGGGGCGAGGAGCCGTTGCGCAATCCGGGATTTCTTTTCGGCTGCAACAATATGTTTCGCAGGTCAGCCGTGCTTGAAGCGGGAAGCTATGACGAACGCATGCGCACGAACGGCGAAGACACGGACCTGTCCCGGCGGTTGCGAGACAAAGGTTGGGACCTTTTGTACGACCCGAAAGCGCAGGTGGTTCATCTAAGGCACGATACGATGCGTTCGATCTTGGATGCCTATTGGAGATGGTGGCGATTCGGTGTTCGCGCCTACGCGAATGGCGTGCGCTTACGCTCCGTCCTTGGCCATGCCTTATTCGTTCATTTTCGGTACACGTTTCTAGGATTGGTGCGAAGAGATTTGGAGTCCCGGCGCTTTGGTCTTTTAGGACTCGACGTTATCGCTTTGTTTTATCTCCCGTATCGAGACTTCCGGTTGTGGCTCGCGACGCCCCCCAAGCTAGCGTCGCAGCACATTTCCTCCGAGGCGTGACACCTTGAAAGTTCTGATCACTGGCGGCTGCGGGTTCCTGGGTTCCCAACTCGCGCTACACCTGCGCGAGCAAGGGCACGACGTGGTGGCGATGGACAATCTGGTACGCCGGGGCAGCGAAACCAACATTGGACGATTGCAGAAGCATGGCGTCACTTTCGTCCACGGCGATGTCCGATGCTCCGAGGATTTTTCCGGCTTGCCGGCGGGGATCGACTTCATCTGCGACGCAAGCGCTCAACCATCGGTCGTCACCGGCTATGCCAATCCGATGTTCGACCTGACCAACAACACGCTCGGCGTGATCCACGTGCTTGAATTCGCGCGAGAGCATCGCTGCCCGCTGATCTTCTTCAGCACGAACCGCATTTATGGCGCCGACCGCATCAATGCACTGCCGCGACGGGAGGCGGCGACGCGTTTCGAGTGGGACCGCTCCGTCTGGCGAGACCTTCCGGCAGAGAGCCGCCCGAGAGGTTTCGACCCGCAATACGGCATCTCGGACGAGTTCAGCCTCGACGGCGCCGGCCGGAGCATCTATGGAGTCAGCAAATTAATGGCCGACGTCGCCTGCCAGGAATACGCGGACGCCTTCGACATCCCCATGATCGTCAACCGGCTCGGCGTGATCTCCGGGGCCGGACAGTTTGGCAAGATCGATCAAGGATGGGTCGTGTGGTGGGCCGTGGCGGCTTGGTTCGGTCTGCCGCTGAAATACATCGGATGGGGCGGCAAGCAGGTGCGGGACATCTTGTTCGTTGACGATGTGTGCCGGTTGGTGGACCTGGAGATCGGTCAGATTGGCCGCTTGCGCAGTGGTGTATTCAATGTCGGCGGCGGAGCTGCGAATTCGCTCTCACTTGTGGAAGCCACGCAGTTTTTCGAGAACAGATTGGGGCGTTCGATCCCGGTCTCGCGGGAGGAAAGTCCCCGCAAGGCCGATACCGTCATCTACATTACGGACAACCGGAAGGTAGAACAGGTCCTTGGTTGGAAGCCGCGAGTAGGAATCACCGAAGGCTTGGATTCCATCCTCGCCTGGATCCGAGGGAACGAGGCAGAGCTGAGCGCGCGGTATGGCTCACCGGGCTAGAGCGGCGAGCGGGTCAATAAGATCGCTGATGCGCAACCCGTTCTATCGAAGGGCGGGTAGCACGGTCCTGCTGGTATTCGAGCGATAGATGTCTTCTCTATTCCTCAAGAGGATGACATTGGGACGTGCCGTTGGCAGTTCGGCGCAGCCGTTTGGTCAAATTGTAGGGAGAGGCAGCCTATTCGAATGCGATTCTTGATGCTCCGCCGCGAATGCGATGGGCCGTGGCTTGGTTGGCCGTACGAATCGGTCTTGGAGCGCGCGGGAGTTGAGATCACTCACATTCCCGAGGAAATGCCGCTGGACGCGGACATTTTTCAGTTGCTGGCAATTTGCCCGGAGACGCCCGCACTAATCTATCGCCCGGAATGCACGCATTTTCCGCTTCCCGGGGGATTGACCAAGGTGGACATTCCGACCGCGATTGAGGAAGAAGACGTCTATGCGTACACGCAGAGACGCATTGGCTGGTCCATGCTCTTCGATTACCCCGTGATCTACCATCCCGGCTTCGCGAAGTCTTTTGAGGCTGCAGGGCACCCGCGTCCCATCGAATTGCCGCAGGCCCTGAAGCGCGAGCTTTACTCTGAGGAAGAGAGAGCGCGTGAGTACGAAGTCGGCTGGGTGGGCAAGGTGGACGGCCCGATCTACCGCACGCGCCGGCCTATCCTCCTGGAACTCGCGCGGCACTTCATCATGAACGATTGGCAGCGCCAGTACAGCCAGGCCGAGATGGCCGATGTCTACCTTCGCTCGAAGATTATCGTGAATATCTCCCGCGATGATTTTCCCCGGGACGCAAACCGGCGCGTGTTTGAAGCCATGGGCTCGGGGGCGCTGCTCGTCACCAGAATGCCGACCGAGCTGACGGACATTGGCTTGGCAGAGGGCGTGCATTTCGCCGGCTACCGCGACATGGGGGAATTGGTGCCACTCGTGCGCAAGTATCTGGATGACGAACAATTGCGGTGCCGCGTCGCGGAGGCGGGGCGGGAAGAGGTGCTGCGGAACCACACCTATGAGGCGCGCGTGGAAAAGCTCTTGAGCGTGCTTCGTGAGGACGCCGGCCGCCTTTGGGCACCGGCGCGTTCGTGGCCAGAGCATCGCGTGGATCTTGCCTACTTGGACTATCACGCGGGAAACGGTCCACTCGCTCGTGCGAGACGCGAGTGGCCCCGCGTTGCCCGAAAGAGCGTGAGCGGAGCGGTTCGAGGCGCGGCGTTGATTGCCGGGGCGTGGTCCCGGCGCTGGAGATAAGGAGAGTCTGCGAGCAGGCGAAGCGATGCGTCCAACAGCCAGCATTCTCATAGACACGTTCAACCACGAGCGCTTCATCGAGCAGGCGATTGTAAGCGTGCTCGAGCAGGACGTGCTCTCGCCTGACGATGAAATCCTTGTCGTGGACGATGGATCCATCGACGGCACGCCTCAAATCGTCCAGCGATTTGCGCCGCGGGTGCGCTTGCTGCGAAAGACGAATGGCGGGCAGGCTTCCGCTTTCAACGCCGGGATTCCCGAGCTGACGGGGGAGATCGTTGCCCTGCTTGACGGCGACGACTGGTGGACGCGGGACAAGCTGGGCATCGTGCTTGAGAATTTTGCGAAGAATCCCGAGGTCGGCATGGTCGGCCATGGTTGCCAGATCACGGATCAAGAGGGCAATGTCACGCGCGTCGTGCAACCGGACCGCACATACCGGCTCGACTTGCGGAGCACGGAATCGGCGCGATTGTTTGGCCGGCTCAAAGGTTTTTTCGGGACCAGCCGAGTGGCGTACCGCCGGTCCGTGCTTGAACGCATCCTGCCGGTCCCAGAAGAACTCGTCTTCGAGGCCGATGAATATCTTTGGAGTTTAGGGGCCGCTCTCGCGGACTTCATCGCCCTGGACCAATCGCTGTTTTACTATCGCATGCACGACTCGAACTTTTTCATGGACTCGCAGGATTCCGATGCGGCCGCAGCGCGCCGCTACCGCGTGATGGCTTGCCTCTGGCGCGACCTTCCGCCGCGGCTCGTCGCTCTCGGTGTTTCACCTGAAATTGCCGATGCGGCGCTCCTCTCGCTGAAGATCGAAGTCGACATGCTTCGGCTGCGCGTGAAAGGCGGCTGGTCTTGGGAGATGTTTCGCGCCGAGCGAGCTGCGGCGCACTATTCTTATTCGGCGGCGAGCCTTGGTTACCGCGCTTTCAAAGCGTTTTCTCTGGCGGTTTCACTCGTTCTCCCGCCGAAGACCTATTGCCGGTTGAAGCGCTGGTACGGTGCCAGCGGCCTGCGCCGCTACCGCAGCATGCTCGGCGAGCCGACCGCGGCGGGCCAAACCGCCGAGCGGAGGGTGGCAACATGAGCCTGAGAGCGGCGAGCCAAACGCGACTCATCGGGCGAAAAGGGGCCGGTTCTCGACCGGTGCTGGTTGTGGGCATGCGGAGGGAGAAAAGCCAGGATGTCGCGATTGGTTGAGTCGCGGATTCCGCAGGAAAGACCGTCGGTTTCCGCCATCATGGTCAACTGGAACGGAGCCAAGCATCTTCGCTTGTGCCTGCCCAGTCTCCTGGCACAGTCCCACCAACTGCTGGAGATCATTGTCGTGGACAATGGCTCGTCGGACGATTCCGCCGAAGTGGCCAGGGAGTTTGGCGTCACTTGGATGCCGCTGAGCGAAAATATCGGCCTTGGACCGGCTCTCAACAGGGGCGCTGCCACGGCGAAAGGTGATCTGCTGCTTTTCTTGAACAACGATATGCGATTCGACCGCGAGTTCGTGGCAGCCCTTGCCGCCCCCTTTGTGGACGATAGTGGCATCTTCGCCACCGATGGAATGCAATATCCGTGGGAGGGCAGCGATCCCGTGCACACTGCCACTCGGCTTGCCAAGTCTAAGATTCGAGGCAACGCGATTGAGTTGGTGCCCGGACTGTACTTCTATCAAGAGCCCGCGGCGGAAGTGACGGAGACTTTCATTGCATCCGCGGCTTGCATGATGGCTAGAAAGGACCTCTTTCTGTCTATCGGCGGATTCGATGGACGGCTTCCCCTGGGTTACGAAGATGCCGAGATTTGCGTGCGGGCTAGGATTCACGGATGGAAGTCGTTTTTTGTTCCCAGCGCGATCTGCTGGCATCGCGTGAGTGGTTCCACCGGTTCGCGGGAATCTGTGCTCTTGAATTTCCGAGGCATTATCAGAGGCCGGCTTTTGCTATCGACGAAGCTGCTGCCATTCCGGTATGCGCTGCGGACCTGGCTGGTTTCGACCGCCGGACTGGCGAAGGACGTCGGCCGTCTTCAGGGGCATTTGGCGAAGGCCCGGTTGGAGACCCTGTTGGATATTGGCCGCGAGATTCCTCATTTGCTCCGGGAGAAGAAAACTTTGTTCCAAGGCGCGGGCACAACAGCGGCCGCGCAGCTCGATTCCATGCTTCGTTTGACCGGGGATGCAGAACCCAGGTGCGCGAGAGCTTAGACGGGGAAAGCAGGCGGCAACGATTTGACGTGTCTTAGCCGAACTTCGATGGGAGTAAGCTGATGCTTTCAGTCGGAATCAACTACACGCAAATGCACGATTCTTCCGCGTGTATTGTGCGTGACGGTGAATTGCTCTTCGCCGTGGCCGAGGAGCGTTTGAGCCGCGTCAAGCATGACGCCGCCTTCCCGCACCGCGCCATCCGCGCCTGCTTGGATTTCGCCGGCGTTCGCGCCGATCAACTCGACGAGATCTGCGTGGGCTGGCCGAGGCCGCACGCCGGGTTTCTCACCGATCTGAAGTGCTTCGCAATGGGCGTTCACCCCGTGACCTACGCGAACGTCCTCACTACCACGCGCGTGTTTGCCAGTTTGGCGCACCAGCGCGGCGGCTTTCGCCGCTTCACACAGCATTTCGGTCCGACGCGCGCGCACATGCGCTTCGTGGAGCATCATCTCGCCCACGCCATCAGCGCCTACGCCTACTCGGGTTTTCGAGACTCGGCGGTTGTCGTCACCGACGGGCGGGGCGCTTCGGAGGCTAGCTCGATTTGGTACGGCCACGATGGGGCGCTCGATCACGTCCTGACCATTCCGTGGCCGAACTCGCTCGGGCTGTTCTACGCGCAATTCACCGAGTATCTCGGCTTCCAGGCGAACAGTGATGAATGGAAAGTGATGGGTTTGGCCCCCTACGGAGAGCCGGGCGTGGACCTCGGCGAGTTTATTACGCTGGATCACGAGGTGTACCGCATCAACGCGCGCGCTTTGTTGACCGGCGCGCCGGCAATCGCCAAGCGGCTCGGCCCAGCACGCGTGTCCGAAAGCGAGATTGAGGACCGCTACAAGAATGTCGCCTACGCCGTGCAGGATTGCTGCGAACAAGCCATGCTCGCGCTGGTGCGCCTGGCCGTGGAGAAAACCGGGTCGCGCAACGTGTGTCTCGCCGGCGGCGTTGCGCTCAATTCCAAAGCGAATGGAAAGATTCAAGCCTCGGGGTTCGTGGACGACATTTTTGTTCAGCCGGCCGCGTCCGACGACGGCGTCGCGCTTGGCGCGGCCCTCGCTCCGTACCTCTTGCTGGGCGAGCGGCTGCCGCTCACGACGCTCCGGCAGGTTTATCTCGGCCCCTGTTTTGGAGACGGCGAAATCGAAAAGGTTCTGCGTACCTATAAACTCCGCGCGACGCACCTAGAGAATGTCGCCTCAACGACGGCCGAAATGCTGGCCGCGGGGAAAATCGTCGGCTGGTTCCAGGGACGCATGGAGTTCGGGCCGCGCGCCCTCGGCTGCCGCTCGATCCTCGCTGATGCGCGCGATCCCGAAATGAACGCCAAGGTGAACAACGCCGTCAAATTCCGCGAATGGTGGCGGCCGTTCGCTCCCTCAATGCTTGCCGAAGTCGCTGACGATTACCTCGAGTATTCGCACGATTCGCCGTTCATGATTCTCACGAATCCGGTGCGCCCCGAGAAGCGCAGCGTGATTCCGTCCGTCACGCACGTGGACGGCAGCGCGCGCCCTCAAACCGTCCACCGCGAGGTGTACCCGCTCTACTGGCAGCTCATCCGGGAATTCGGGGACCGCACCGGCGTTCCGGTCATCATGAACACGTCATTCAATCTGCGCGGCGAGCCGATCGTGTGCACTCCGACGGACGCAGTGCGCACATTTTTCAGTTCCGGTATGGACGCGCTGGTGATCGGCCCGTTCTTGGTGGAGAAATGAGCGCGCCGGAAACACGGGAGATGCGCTTGCCGAAGCCCCGGCTGCTCGTCGTGCCGCACATCTACGCGGAAAATATCAGCGTCCGTGAAATTGAATTTGCTCGCCGCCTCACGCGCCATTTCGACACCTATTGTCTGGCGTGGAAAGACGCTTTGCACTTGGACGGCCCGCGCTCCCTGGGCCGCCGGTGGCGCCAGTTCCGCACGGCCGTGGGTTCCGCGCTCTCGCGCACACGCTTGCAACGCCGCGAGGACGAAATCACCTACGTCCGCGCGCCCGTGTGGCAGCCGCTTCTTCTGCAGCGATTCACCGGCGCACGCCGCGCGCTCGATCTCTGCCGGTCGGCCAATGGCCGGACGCTTGAACGCATCGTACGCACCTGCGGGATTACGCACATTCTTCTGTCCGGAGCCGACTTCTCCTTGCCAAAAGTCAGAGGCGTGAAAAGCTTTTTCGATGTCGTGGACTGGATTCCCGAGGACGATCTCCCCGCCGAAAAGACCGCCCTCGAGCGCGAGCATGTGCGCCGCATGGCCGCGGAGGCCGAGGGCGTCTTTGCCGTTTCTGAGCCGCTGGCGGAAAAGCTCGCCGCCGACTGCGGCATCCGCGCCGTGCCGCTTCCGAATGGGGCCGACCTCGCGAACCTTCATTCCGTTCCGCCTAGCCGCGTGGCCGAACTTCGGCGCCGCCTCGGCCTCGAGGGCAAATTCGTCATCGGCTACGTCGGCAATCTCGGCAGTTACACGGGCGTGGATTTTCTGCTCGATGTGCTGCGCGCCGCGCGGCGTCGAATTCCCGAAGCGGCGCTTCTGCTGGTTGGCCCGGCCGAATACTGGCGGGAGCGGATCGAGGCCGCACGCGGCGAAGGCGTGGTTTGGACGGAGGCGGTCGCGCCGCGCGAAGTCGCCGCCTACTTCAACGCACTCGATGTGGGCGTTCTTGCGCAGGAAAAAACGCTCGGTACGGAATTGGCCTTTCAAATCAAGGTTGTCGAATACTCGGCTTGCCGGAAGTTTGTGGTTTCCACTCCGCTTCGCACCTGGGAACGCCTTGCGTGGCCCAATGTTTTCCTCACGGAGCTGCGCGTGGAGGGATGGGTGGACGCGCTGGTTCGCGCGCGCCGCTCGGAGTGGCGGACCGAATGGGATGCCCTGGTCGAGCTATACGATTGGAACACCCTTGCGGATCGCATCGCGAGCGTGATGCTCGAAGGCAAAGTGCCTGCGGCGGAGGCTCTGCCATGCGCGTCCTGACCGTCTTCGGCACGCGCCCGGAGGTCATCAAGCTCGCTCCGGTCATCGCCGCGCTCCGCAATCGCGGCATCGAGACGATCGTTTGCGCTTCCGGGCAGCATCGCGGCATGCTCGATCAAATGCTGGAGGTTTTTCGCATCCAGCCCGATTTCGATCTCGACGTCATGCAGGAAAATCAATCGCCGCTTGATGTTGCCTCGCGGATCTTCGAGGAACTGGCCGGGGTTCTCGATCGCGTGCGCCCGGATTGGCTGCTCGTGCAGGGCGACACGACGACGACCTTCGCAGCCGCTTGGGTCAGCTATCACCATCGCGTGTCGATCGGCCACGTCGAAGCCGGTCTTCGCACGCACGACAAATTCCGCCCGTTCCCCGAGGAGATGAATCGCCGCCTGACGAGCGCGCTGGCCGATCTTCACTTTGCCCCCACCGCGCGCGCGGCGGAAAATCTGCGGCGCGAAAACGTGAGGGAAGAGAGCATCGTCGTCACCGGCAATCCCGTCGTGGACGCGCTCGAATCCATCCTGCGCCGGCCCGTGGAATTCACCGATGCGCGCTTGGCCGCCTTGTCCGGCGCGATCGTTCTCGTCACGGCCCACCGGCGCGAAAGTTTCGGAGAGCCGCTCGAACGCGTGTGCGACGCCATCCAGGAACTGTCGGCGAATCACCCGAATCTCACGTTCGTTTTCCCGGTGCATCCCAATCCGTCCGTGCGATGCACCGTGTTTGCGCGGCTGGAGGCCAATCCGCGCATTTTGCTCACTGAACCGCTGGCCTATCCTGAGTTCGTGCACTTGATGAAGCGAGCCGAGATCATTCTGAGCGATTCGGGTGGCGTGCAGGAGGAAGCGCCGAGCGTCGGAACCCCCGTGCTGGTGTTGCGCGATGTTACGGAGCGGCCCGAAGCCGTTGAATCCGGCTGGGCCGAAATGGTCGGCACATCCCGCGAGAGAATTATCGAAGCGGCCGAGCGGCGCCTGCGTCCGGGTTCCGCGGAATCGGGCCGCGCGACCGCGAATCCTTTTGGCGACGGCCACGCCGGCGAGCGAATCGCGCAAGCATTGATTGAGCGCAGCGCGGCCGCGGCCTTGGAGAAGGCCACGCGATGAATGCAACGGCTGGTTCCGGTTCTCGCCTGCGGCTGCTGATTGTTCTCACGCATTTCGTGCAGTACGCCTCTCCACAGTTCCGTCGCTTGGCGCAAGACCCGAGGATCGATCTGACGGTTGCGTATTGCAGTTCGCAGGGCGCCGAGGTGCACGTGGATCCGGAATTCGGCGTCGAAGTCGCGTGGGACACTCCGGTCGCGGAGGGATTTCCGCACATCATCCTGCCCAATCGCGCTTTACGGCCGGGTCTTGGGCGCTTCTGGGGATGCTTCAATCCCGGCTTGTGGCGGCTGATCCGCGACGGCAAGTTTGACGCGGTCTACGTCACGGGATATTCCGTGGCCAGCTTTTGGATTGCAATGCTTGCGGCCAAATGGCACGGCGTGCCTTTGATCCAGAGCACGGACGCACATACGGTGAGAAGCCTCCGCCTTCGGTCGCCCCTGCTCTTGGCGATGAAGCGCCCCATCGTGCGCCGCATCTTCTTGCTCGCCGACGTGGTACTCGGGATGTCGAGCGGCTCGGTCGAGTATCTCCGCTCGCTTGACCTCGGTGAGGACCGCGTTCGGCGCGCTGCCTACGTCGTGGAAAACGACTGGTGGCTCGAGCGCGCCGGCGCCGTTGACCGGGATGAGGTGCGCGCGACTTGGGGCGTGCCGTCCGAGGCGTCCGTCGTCTTGTTTTGCGCGAAGCTGCAACACTGGAAGCGTCCCGAGGACGTGCTTCGCGCTTTCGCTCGGGCATCCGTGCCCAATTCCTATCTGGTTTTCGCGGGCGACGGGCCGCTCCGCGCGATACTTGAATCGCGCGCGAAGGAATTGGGCGTCGCGGATCGCGTGCGGTTCCTCGGTTTCGTCAACCAGTCGGCTTTGCCTCGCGCGTACGTCGGCTCCGACCTGCTGGTTCTGCCCTCCGACTACGATGCGTTCGGCCTCGTGGTCAACGAAGCCATGCTTTGTGGACGCCCCGCCGTGGTCAGCGACGTCGTCGGCGCGAAATTCGATCTCATCCGCGAGGGCGAAACCGGTTTCGTTTTTCCGGTGGGCGATGTCGATGCGCTCGCCGCTATCTTGCGTGACCTGTTGTCGGATCGCCCGCGTCTTGAGCGCGTGGGCGAAGCCGCCCGCCGCCGCATGGAGACATGGTCGCCCCGCGAATATGTCGAAGACTTGGTAGCGGCCGTCGAAGCGGCGCGGCGCAACGCAGGCGCGGACTCCTCGATTCGTCGCGAAAGCCGGAGAACCACGGAAAAGGTGCTGTAGTCATGGCTCCTGGTTTACAGGTTTCGGGCTCACAGGAAGGGGCGGAAAAACCTTCCGCTGCGCAGCCCGCGTCGCGGCCCGCGGCCGTGGAGCGCTCCCGTCGCGCGCATCTTACTCCCCGCGCTTCCGCTCACTTGGATTGGATCCGCGGAGTTTCCGCAGCGGCGGTGATGGTCGGCCATGTGCGAGGACTCTTCTTTCTCGATTATCCAGAACTCTCCCGGAAATCGCCCGCGCTTGCCCTTTTCTACGCACTGACCGGCCTCGGCCATCAGGCCGTCATGGTCTTCTTCGTCTTGAGCGGATTCTTTATCAGCACCTCGGTCACATTCGCCTTGCGGGAGCGCCGGTGGTCTTGGCGCGCCTACCTGATCAATCGCGTGTCGCGGCTGGAATTGGTACTGCTCCCGGCATTGCTCCTCGGCGCGCTCTGGGACCAAATCGGCCTGCATTTGTCCTCCGGCTACGCCCTCTATCACGCGGGACTTTACAAGTTCTATGTTCCCAGCGTGGCTCTTCGCTCGACTGTTTCCGGTTTCTTCGGGAATCTCTTTTTTCTTCAAAGCATTCGCTTCCAGGTTTTTGGCTCCAATGGTCCCCTGTGGAGTCTGAGTTACGAATTCTGGTACTACATCCTATTCCCCGCGCTGGTTCTCGCCATTTTTTCGCGCGGCTCGGTGTTCGGTCGCGTTGTCAACCTGGCCTTGGCTATCGCCGCGGCGTTTTTTATTGGCCCTCAGATTTCGCTGTATTTCTTGATTTGGCTGGCAGGCGCCGCGGTCGCACTTGCCCCGCGCCTTTCCGCCCTCCGAAAGGCGCTGCTTTTCTGGCCTGCCGCCATCTTTACATGCGGGCTCTTTGCCGCCTCGCTGGCCCTCAGCCGAACGCACTGGAATTTTGCCGGGAGCTGGCAGGACTTCTTCATCGGCGGGGCGTTCGCGCTATGGCTCTATGTCCTCTCGCACATCTCGCGTACGGAAGTGCCGCTCGCGTATTCAAGCGCGGCCCGGACCCTGGCAGGGTTTTCTTACACGCTTTACTTGATTCATTTTCCCGCACTGCTTCTGCTGCGCGCGATCTGGAACCCCCTGGGAAAATGGCAGCCCGACGCGTTGCACCTGTTGTATGGGGCAGGTCTCGCGGCCTTGATGCTCGCGTTCGCGTATTTGATCGCCTCGTTCACGGAGGCGAAGACCGATGTCGTTCGCCGGCGGCTCACGCAATGGTTCGGCGGCTCCGATCGCAGGGCCGGGCCCGCTCCGGTGGAGTCCTGATGCAAGGTTGCATGCGGGGGCATCGCATGTTCGATCTGGAAAGAGGGACTTGGTTTTGTCTTTTGGCTTTCAGGAGCCTAAGACATAATCCTGAAGGGGGAAGGCCGCTCGCCTGAGCGGCAATCGTTCAGATGAGTATTTCAGTCGGAGAGCTTGGCAGCAGCAGGAACATCCAGGGTTTGGTCATCGGCCTTGGGATTCTGGCCATCACATGGGAATTGGCGACCTGGATTGTCGCTGGGCAGGACACATTGCTTCTGTATGCTGGCGTGGCGATTGGGGTGGTGGCCGCGACGATTTATATTTTGAATGATTGGCGCTCCGGCTTCTACATCTTCGTTGCCTGGTTGATGTTCGAAGATTTGGCGCGCAAGTTCCTCGGCAATAATATGATGGTCTTTTTCGGCAAGGATTTCTTGGTCGCCGTAATCTACCTATCTTGTTTCATTGCGTGGAGGCGGCGCCGGTTCGAGTACTTTCGCCCGCCGTTCTGGCTCCCGTTGAGCCTTTTCTTCTGGTTGTTGATCGTCCAGGTCTTCAATACCGGCTCTCCGTCGATTTTCTACGGTCTCCTGGGTCTGAAGCTTTATGTCTATTACCTCCCGCTCATGTTTGTTGCCTATGCCCTTGTCCGCACTCCAGAGGAACTGAATCGCTTCATGACTTTCAGCGTCATTCTAGCAGTCGTGATTTCCACGATTGGGCTATATCAGGAAACAGTGAATATTAATTTTTTGAGCCCGGCCCAGTTGGCTCCTGAACTCCAAGAACTCGGGCGTCTGACACGTATGGCGCCACTGACGCACCAACTGATCCATGTCCCCACAGGTGTCTTTGTCAGTGGCGGACGCTTCGCTCAGTTTCTTATCCTGATGTGGATTGTGGCCATGGGTGAGTTGGGTTATGTCCTCCTCAGCCGCAGGCCCGGCGCAAAATATGCGATTGTTGCACTCGGTACGATCACCGCCAGCACCATGCTCTGCGGCACTCGCCATGCCCTCATCTTCACCGGCATCAGCATTCTGACGATGTCGGCCGCATTCTTGTGGGGTGCTCCCTGGCATTGGGGGCAAGGTCACAGACTCTCCAAGGCAATTCGACGAACTTTCCTCATCGGGGCTGCCAGCCTGTTATTGCTCATGGAATTCTCACCTACGATTCTCGGCGCCCACTGGGCCTTTTTCTCGGAGACGATGAATCCCCTGAGCAGTGCTTCGCAGTTTCACGGTCGCGTTGTGGAGTATCCCTGGGTTAATCTGCAAAAGGCATTTGCGCACCCGGATTGGATTCTGGGAGACGGAACGGGCACGGCCTCCATTGGCACACAATATGTTGCAAGATACCTCGGCGTACCACCTGCTACTGGCGCAGTGGAGAATGGATTCGGGACTCTTATCGTCGAAATGGGGATCCTGGGGCTGCTTCTCTGGTTCGTTTGGACTGGAGCGATGCTGTATTTTCAATGGCAAATCGTGCTTAAGCTGCGTCAGACCGTCTACTTCCCCGTTGCCTTTGCAATCTTCTGGTACAGCTTCCTCCTATTGGTTCCGCTGACCTATCTGACGCTTGAGGTGTACCAGAACTTCGTGAACAACGCGTATCTTTGGATCCTGACCGGGGTCATGTTCCGCTTGCCGCAACTCGCCAAGATGCCCCAACCCGTGCCTATTTCGAAGCGCGCGCACGCGCGTCTGCGTCTTGGGATGGTCGCCGGAAGCCAGTGAGGCCCGCACCCGCACGCGTTGGGCATCCCGCCGGTTTTCGAGGCGGCTCTTTGGCTCGTGGCTCATGACGCGTCCACGGATAGCGGTCGTTTCGCCATTTCTCGACAAGCGCCACGGCACCGAGCGCGCCATGATCGAATGCATTTCGCGTCTCGCCGGCGACTACGAATTCCACATCTACAGCAACCGCGTCGAAGACATGGATCTCGCGCCTGTGGTTTGGCATCGAGTTCCCGCACTGCCCGGCCCGCACCTGTTTGCGTATTTGTGGTGGTTTGTCGCAAATACCATTTGGCGCTGGCGGGACCGCAGGTTCCGTCATCTTGCGCCCGAGGTCGTTTTCTCTCCGGGCCTAAACTGTCTCGATGCGGACGCGATCATGGTTCATATCGTCTTTGCTGAGTTCTTCCGGCTTGCGCGCGAAGAGTTGCGCCTGCGCGGCCTGCCCCTTCGCAGTTGGCCGCGCGCCATGCACAGGAATCTTTATTACCGGCTCATTATCGCGCTCGAACGGCGCGTGTATCCCGATCCTCGCGTCCAGCTTGCAGCGGTGTCTCAATTTGCCGCCGGGCAGCTTGCGCGATGCTATGGCCGCCAGGACGTCACCGCCATTCCCTACGGCTTGGACCACTCCTTGTTCGATCCCGCCGCACGGATCGCCCGCCGCGCGGCCGAGCGCGCCAAGTTCGGCTTTTCGGATGGCGATTTTGTCTTGCTCCTGATCGGCAACGATTGGAAGAAGAAGGGCCTTCGCTACCTGCTCGAAGCCGCGGCTCTTTGCGATGACCCGTCGCTTCGAGTTTTGATCGTTGGCAGTGATGATCAACGGCCGTATCGCCTTCTCGCCGAAACGCTGGGAGTTACCGACCGGCTCCGTTTTTCCGAAATTTCGCCGGATGTCATGCAGTTCTATACGGCGGCGGATGCGTACGTCGGTCCTTCCATCGAGGATTCCTTTGGCCTTCCGACCGCCGAAGCCATGGCCTGTGGCCTGCCGGTCGTCACGTCTCGGAATACGGGGGTTTCGGGATTCGTCTCGCACGAAAAGGACGGCTATGTGCTTGAAGATCCCACCGACGCGAGGGCTTTGGCCGCGATTATCCGGTCGCTCTCCGTCGACGCGGACCTGCGCCGGCGCATCGGCGAGGCCGCCGTGCGCGCCTCCCGGATTTTGACTTGGGAGAACAACGCGGCCACCATTCGCGACTGGCTCGAGCAGGCTCGGCATCGCAGGCTGCATGAATGATCGTCGGACTCTTTCCTGAATTGCTCTCGGTGGGCGGCGTGCAACGCGCCGGGCGCCACGTCGCTTCCGTGCTTGCGCACTACGCCGACGAGCGCGGCTGGCAAACTCGATTCCTCAGCCTGAACGATCCGCCCGGCCGGCATACATTTTCACTCGCCGGTGCTGAATACCCGCTGCAAGGTTACGGACGCCAAAAGGCCCGCTTTGCCCTGGACGCGTGGCGCGCGGCCGCTGGTTCGACAGAACTGGTGGTGGCCCTTCATCCGAATCTGGCTCCTCTTGCGGCCGCGATGAAGTGGCGTGCCCCTCGCCTGCGATCGATTGTATTCGCCCACGGCATCGAGGTGCAGTCGCCACTCAATTTGTTGCGCCGCCGCTCGCTCGCCCGCGCCGATCGCATTGCCGCCCCGAGCGCCGACACACTCGATCATTTGGCTGTGCAGCAAGGTGTGCCTCGCAGCAAATTGGTTCGACTGCCCTGGGGGTTCGACCCCGATTGGGAAGAACGCCTCTCCAGATCCGCGAATTTTTCCCTGCCTGGGGGATTTCCGCCGGGCCGGGTCGTCCTTTCGGTGGGCCGCTGGTCCGCATCAGAACGCTATAAAGGGCTCGATCAATTGATCTCTGTTTTCCCGCGCCTTTTGCCCTCCGCGCCGGATCTTTGGTTGGTCGCAATCGGTGACGGTGACGACCGGCCGCGCCTCGAATCTCTTGCCGCTGCGCAAGGAGTATCCGATCGCGTCCGATTCCTACCTCGCGTCACGCAGGACGAACTGATGTCCTGTTACGCGCATTGCACTCTGTTCGCATTGCCGAGCCGCGGAGAGGGGTTCGGTCTGGTGTTTCTTGAAGCCATGGCCCACGGCAAACCGGTAATCGGCGGCGCTCACGGCGGCACGCCCGAAGTGATCGAGAACGGAGTAACCGGCCTCTTGGTTCCTCACGGGGATCAGGACGGGTTGCAACGCGCTCTGGAATCTTTGCTCTCGGACCCCGCTCGTGCCCGGGAGATGGGCGAGCGCGGCCGCGCGCGTGTCCAGCAGGAGTATCGCTTTGGTGCATTCGCCGCTCGTCTGCAGCAGTTGCTCGATGACGCCCTCGCTATAATTTAGTCGTGAAGAAGGCCTCTGTATTGTGCAGCGATGGGCAGAGCGTCTTCTCGCCCGCATGCGCATCCTGAATGTCACCCAGGCCTACTATCCCTTCCTCGAAAAGGGAGGGCCAACCGTAAAAGTGCGTGCGCTTGCGAGAGGGCTTGCCGCGCGCGGTCATCAGGTCACGGTCCTCACTGCAAATCTCGGCTTGGATGGAGCAGCGCAGCAACGCATTCGCGCCCGCCGCGATTCCTGGGGTTGGCGTGCTGAGGAAGACGGCGTCGAAACGCTCTACCTTCCCATTCTGGGCCGTTACCGCGCCGTTACCTGGAATCGGGGCGCATTTCGCTGGTGCCGTCGCAATTCCTCCTCTTTCGACATCGTTCACATCTTTGGCCTCTACGATTTGCTCGGCCCAGTTGCTGCCCATGTCCGTTACCACACGCGCTTGCCGTATCTGGTCGAGCCGATGGGAATGTTTCGTCCCATTGTGCGCAACCTCCGCCTGAAGTGGCTCTACCACAGGCTGTTTGGATATCGAGTCCTCCAGAAGGCGCGGTTTGTCGTGGCCACCTCGGGGCAAGAGCGCACGGAGTTGGTCGAAGGAGGGATTCCCCTTCCCCAGATTGTCCTCCGGCGGAACGGAATAGAGGCGCCGAGTCCCCTCCCGGAACCGGGGGGGTTCCGTGCACGATTGGGCATCACACAAAATGTGAAAATGGTTCTATTCCTAGGCCGTCTGGTACAAAAGAAGTGTCCTGAACTTGCGATTCAGGCTTTCGCTGATTGGTGTGGGGTGACTGCCGGTGAAGACCTTGCCGTCCTTGTACTGGCTGGTCCTGAAGAAGAAACCGGATACGTCCGTGCGCTCGAATCTCTTGCAAACAACCTGGGCCTGCGGGGAAGAGTGTTTTTCCCGGGCCCGCTCTACGAGCAAGCGAAGTGGTCTGCTTACCGCGACGCGGACGTCTTCGTGCTGCCGTCGCAGAACGAGAACTTTGGGAACACGGCCGGTGAATCCGTGGCGTGCGGGACACCCGTGCTGGTAACCGACCGTTGTGGGATTGCTCCGTTGGTGGAAGGGCGCGCTGGATTGGCCGCTCCGTTTGAGCGCGGCGCTTTCAGCGCTGCTCTCGGGCGTCTTCTCGACGACGATGCGCTGCGCGCCCGGTTGCGGGCCGGCTGCTCCGAGATGGCGCTCTCGTTGTCCTGGGAAGAGCCGCTGGCGGAAACGGAAGCTTTGTACTCGCGCATTCTTGCGGAGGCGCGCCGCGAATGAAGAATCACCGGGTTTTCCATTTCTTGTGGTATGCCACGGATGTCCTGCTCGCCATTTCGTTGACCTGCGCGATGTGCGGTGCGGTCTGGGAATACTCGACCCGGAGTTACCTGAAGGGGTTTTCCGACGCGATCGTTCCCGCCTCCGGTTCTGACGAGACGAAGGTCGACGCGATTCTGACCTGGATGGGGCACGGGCCGGCGCGCCGTTCCGACCCGCCGTCTTCGATGCTTGCCGCGCGCGACCCGGCCGACACCTTGAACTATCAGGGATTGCTCTCCATTTGCGGCACGGCCACAAACGCTTTTGTCAATCTCGCTGACAGCAGCGGGCTTCAAGCGCGCCGCCTGCTCTTGCTTGATGACAAACTCCAAAGCAAGCACGTCGTCGCCGAAGTTCTCATGGACGGTCGCTGGATTGTCGTAGATCCGTCCTACAGATTCATTTTCCGCGACTCCCAGGGCCGCACGTTGACCCGGGAGCAACTCAAGGATCCCGCCGTGTTTCGCGAGGCGACTCAAGGCGTCCCGGGCTACCCGCAGGACTACACCTACGAGCGCACCGTGCACGTACGCCTCTCGCGCTTACCTCTCCCCCAGCGCTACTTCCACATTCGCCGCTGGCTCACGCTCCTCTGGCCGAATTGGGAAGAAGCAGTCAATTGGACGTATGTCCTCGAGCGCGAATCCTTCGCGTTGCTTCTTTCCAGTTTCATCGTGTTTTGTATCGCGTCGATCTTTCGCTTGCTGTTAAGCTGGTATGGCTCCCGCCGGTTGGGGATCCGGCGCGTCAGATTCAGGGATCAGCTCCAGCGGGCGAGTGCAACTCTTTTCGGTCAAGCCCAATAAGATTATGTGCGGGATATGTGGCGTCGTTGGCATGGAGCGCAAGGACGAAGCGGCTGCTTCCGTGCGCCGAATGCTGGCCGCGCTCTATCATCGGGGGCCGGATGAGGAAGGCCTTCTCGATCGGCCGTCTGCCGTGCTTGGCATGCGCCGCTTGAGCATCATTGACCTCGCCGGCGGATCGCAGCCCGTGTGGAACGAGGACGCCAGCGTCGCCGTTGTCTTCAACGGCGAAATCTACAACTTCCGCGAACTTCGCGACTCGCTGGTCTCTCTGGGACATTCCTTCCGGACTCATTCGGACACCGAAGTCATCGTGCACGCGTATGAGGAGTGGGGCGCGGATTGCCCGCGCAAATTGCGCGGCATGTTCGCATTCGCCATATGGGACGGCCGCACCAATCCTGCCCGGGTGCTTCTGGCGCGCGACCGTCTTGGGATCAAGCCCCTGTACTACGCTCGATTGGCAGGCGCATTCGCGTTCGCGTCTGAAGTGCGCGCCTTGCTCGCGAGCGATTTGGTTGCTCGCGAAATTTCTCCCTCGGCGGTCGAGTCCTATTTGCTATTCGGTTCGATTGCGGAGCCCGAAACGCTGGTCGCCGGCGTACTTTCGGTGCCTCCGGGCCATGTTCTTCAGATTCAAGATGTCACCAGGCCCTCTGGCTCTCCCAAGCGCTTCTGGGATTTCACCGCCGCCACGCACGATCCCCAGATGCGGCCTCCCTCGAATTTGCGCGAGGCGGCCCGCCGTCTCCGCCCTCTTCTCGAGGAGACCGTTCGCGGCCACCTGATATCGGACGTTCCCCTCGGCCTGTTCTTGTCCAGCGGAATGGATTCCGCCGCCTTGGCTGGCTTGGCGAGCCGGGAGTGCGGCGGGCTGCACACGTTCACGGTAGTCTTTCCTGAGCAAGGCTTCAGCGAAGCGCCTTTGGCGCGCCAGACGGCAGAGCATTTCGGAACAACCCATCAGGAATTCATGCTCACGGCGAACCAAATGCTCGAGCGAGTGGATGAGGCGATCCTGGCGCTCGATCAGCCCACCATGGACGGGATAAACACTTTCTTCGTGTCCTGGGTGGCTCGTCAAGTCGGCTTGAAGGTTGCTCTTTCGGGATTGGGCGGTGACGAAGTCTTCGGCGGATACCGCACCTTCAGCCAAACTCCGCGTGCCGCCCGCCTCCGCATGATCGGCCACTGGACCCCGGAACCGCTCCGATCCGCCACGGCCGCGCTCTTGCTCAAGATTGCCGGCGCTGGTGAGAATTCGGACGCCATGCGAAAGGCCGTGTCGTTGTGGCGCTCTCCGGACGTTCTGCCGCATGCCTATTTCTTTACGCGCACTCTGTTCCCGCCGGAGCGCTGCTCCGGGCTTCTCGGCCACGCTCTGTCGTCCTTTGCCCCTGGCGGCGGTGGCGATCCAACGAAAAGCTGGACGGCATGGCTGGATGATTCCGCGCGCATGGTGGAAGATTTCGATTCGTTCGCCGCGGTGTCCTGCCTTGAGATGCGCTCCTATATGGTCAACACGCTGCTGCGCGACACCGATGCCGTCAGCATGGCGCATTCCCTTGAGGTGCGCGTGCCGTTCCTGGATCACCGTTTGGTGGAGTTCGTAGCTGCACTTCCCCCCCGAGCCAAATGGAGATCCGGACAACAGAAGGCATTGTTGGCGGAAGCTCTCAGCGATCTGCTTCCAGAGGAAGTCGTTCACCAAAGCAAGCGCACGTTTACGCTTCCATGGGAACACTGGCTGCACGGCCCGCTGGGTCTCAGGGTCGCGGTAAGTCTGGCAGACCTAGAGGATCCTCTCAAACCATTTTTGGCTCCGAAACCGGTGCGCGCTTCGTGGCAGAATTTCCTTGTGGGGCAAACGGGCTGGGCACGTCCCTGGGCGCTTTACGTTTTGAACGAGTGGGTGCGCCTCCACCTCGCCAAACCTTCGATTGCGCCCATGCCCGTCCTTGAATCCGACCGCGCCCTGGCGAGCGGGATGGCGCGGGTCTCAGCCTAAAGGACACTTTCGACCGCCTGCATGAATATTCTCGGGATTAATGCGTACCACGGCAACGCCTCGGCCGCGCTTGTATCGGATGGCCGGCTGGTTGCTGCCGTCGAAGAGGAGCGTTTCAACCGCGTTAAATACGCTGCCGGATTTCCCGCCGCTGCGATTCGCTATTGTTTGGAGACCGCGGGCCTCACGCTTGCTGAAGTGGACCACGTCGCGATTCCGCGCAATCCCTGGGCGCGGCTGGGCACGAAGCTTCTGTTTGCAATGCGCATGCCAAGATTTGCACGCGAGCGCGCCCGCGTTCTCGCCCGTTTCATTGGAATTCCAGAGGCCCTTGCCCACGCGTTTGATTGCGACCCCAAAACGGTGCGCGCGCAATTCCATCGCGTCGAGCACCATCAGGCCCACCTGGCCAGCACGTTCTTCGTCTCGCCGTTTGACAGGGCCGCGCTGCTTTCGGCCGACGGTCTGGGCGATTTCGCGAGCACGATGTGGGGGCTCGGCGAAGGGAACCGGATGCGCGTGGACGGATCGATTGCGTTTCCCCACTCTCTCGGCATGTATTACACGGGCGTCACGCAATATCTCGGCTTCCAGAAATTCGGCGACGAATATAAAGTCATGGGCCTTGCCGCCTACGGCCAGCCTGCTTATCTCGACGAGTTTCGCCGAATCGTGCGGGACAACGGCGGCATCGGTTTCCGTCTCGGGCTGGAATACTTCATTCACCATCGCACCGGCCCCGAGATGAGTTGGAGCGAGTCGGACAAGACCCCCGAGCTCGCACCGATGTTCTCTTCCTACATGGCCGAGCGCCTTGGCCCGGTGCGCGACCCCCAAGCGCCTCTCGAGCAGCACCATCGCGACGCGGCCGCCACGCTTCAGGCGCGGCTCGAAGAAGTTCTGTTCGGAATGCTCAACGCCCTGCACAAGCGGACGGGCCAGAAGGCCGTCTGCCTCGCGGGCGGTGTCGCATTCAATTGCATCGCAAACGGCCGCATCTTTGAGCGCACGCCTTTCGAGCATGTCTTCGTCCAGCCTGCTGCGGGCGATGCCGGACTTGCGGTCGGCGCAGCCTATTTCGTTCACCACCAGGTCTTGCGCCGCCCGCGCAGCTTCGTCATGGAGCACGCTTACTGGGGACCTGAATTCTCCCCGGAACGCATTCGCGAAGCCGTTGCGGCCAGCCGCCTCGCCGAATCTGGTATGGAGATCGTCGAGCGCCCGGAGGAAGAGATCGCCCGTGAAGCCGCAAAGGAAATTGCCGCAGGCCGCATTCTAGGCTGGTTCCAGGGCCGCGCCGAATGGGGACCCCGCGCCCTGGGCAATCGCAGCATCGTTGCCGACCCACGCCGCGCGGAAATGAAAGACATTCTGAATCAGCGCATCAAGCACCGCGAAATCTTTCGCCCTTTTGCGCCTTCCATCCTCGCAGAATCCACCGGCGAGTATTTCGAGAATTCCTATCCCTCGCCCTTCATGACGCTGGCGTATTCCGTCCGGCCCGAAAAGCGCAATGCGATCCCGGCGCCCACTCACGTGGATGGAACAGGCCGCCTCCAAACCGTCAGCCGCGATGTGAGTCCCCGCTATTGGCGGCTGATTCGCGAGTTTGCTAATCTCACCGGCGTTCCCGTCGTGTTGAACACATCCTTCAATGACAACGAACCGATCGTCTGCCGCCCGGAGGAAGCGATTGACTGCTTTCTCCGCACGAAAATGGATGCTTTGGTGCTCGGCGACATCTTGATTCGCAAACCCTCCGGCGCTCCCGGTTCCGAGGTGCGGCGCTGACCCTTTGTTCACTTTCGTCCGGCCGGCGATCACGCTCCAATCGCCGCCTCTCTCCATCCCTTTCTCGGATGTCAGCGTGCATGTACTGGTCCTGAACGAATATTTCCCGCCGGACACTTCCGCCACGGCGAAGCTTGCCGCAGAATTCATCGATTCGCTCATTCAGCATCATCGCGTCACGGTTCTCTGCGGCCGCCCCTCGTACGATCCGGCCGAGCGCCATCCGCCGTATCTATTCCGGCGCGAAGTGCTCGGCAATCTCGTAATCGAGCGCGTCGGCTCGACTGCTTTTTCCCGGTTCCACATGCGCCGCCGCGTGAGCAACTACCTGACCTATCTGGCCCTGGCAATCCCGCGTGCGCTTGCGATCCAGTCGGACGTCATCCTCGCGATGACGGATCCGCCGGTCGCAGGCATCGCTGGTTCGGTGGTCGCCCGCATCACCGGACGCCCTTTTGTGTACAACATCCGCGACCTCTATCCGGACATGGCGATCGGCGGCCAAATCGTGCGCCCGAACTTTTGGATCCGGCGCTGGGAGCGGATGCACCGCAAAGCGCTGCGCAGCGCGGCCCGCGTCATTGTGCTCGGCGAGGACATGCGCGACCGAATCCTCGCCAAGGGCGTGGACCCCGCGCGCGTTGTGATCGTTCGCGATGGCGCTTCGATACCGGAGAGCCTGGAGCCGCCCGACAATCCCATTGCGCGCGAAATCCGCGGGGATTTTCGTTTCGTTCTCGTGCACGCGGGCAATCTCGGCTTCTATGGTGCGTGGCGCACGCTGATTCGTGCCGCGCGTTCGCTCGAATCAGATGGAGTCGGCCTCGTCTTTGTCGGCGAAGGCGCGCGCAAATCGGAGATCGAAGCGGAAGCTGCGGGTTGCCGCGCCGTCCGCTTCCTCCCCTTCTACCCGGCAAAGAATCTCTCCAGTGTTCTCGCTTCAGGCGATCTTCACGTTGTGACGGTGAAGCGTGGGCTCGAAGGAGTCGTCGTGCCGTCGAAGCTTTATCCGTTGCTCGCCGCGGGCCGCCCGATTCTTGGGGTGGCGCCACCGGAAACGGACGTCGTGCGCATTCTCAGCCGTTTCGGTTGCGGTGTCTCCGCCGACCCGGATGACGCGGAAGCTGTGGCCCAGGCAGTTCGCGGCGTCTTGCTCGCCCCTGAACGCTTAGGACAAATGGGTTTACGCGCGCGCGCCGCCTCAGTTTTTTATGATAGGGTGAAACAGCATCAGATCTTCTTGAACACTATGGAGGAAGTCGCAAGCGAATGACAGCCACAGAAACGTTCTGGTCCGGAAAGAAGACGCTGATCACTGGCGGAGCGTCCTTCATCGGTTCCAATCTCGCCGACCAACTCATCTCGCGCGGCGCCACGGTTCGCGTCGTGGACGATCTCACCAGCGGCCGCCTGGAAAACATTGCCGGCCACATTGCAAGCGGCAAGATCGAGTTCCTGCACGCCGATCTTCGCGAGCCGGGAATCGCGCGCGCTGCGGTGGAGGGAATCGATACGGTGTTTCATCTTGCGGCCGATCACGGCGGACGCGGCTACGTGGACTTGCACCAAGCCGGCCCGGCGTCGAATTTTCTTCTGGACGGCCTGATTTTCGCTGAAGCGTTGAAGGCCCGCGCCCGCAAGGTCGTTTTCGCCTCCTCGGGCTGCGTGTATCCAAATTTCTTGCAGGCCGACACGAACAAGGAGATCTATCTCACCGAAGACTTGACGAAAGGCCCGAACGACGCCGACAACACGTACGGCTGGGCAAAGCTTATGGCCGAATTCACCCTTCAGGCTTATGCAAAGGAGCATGGCCTCAAGTCGGCCTCCTGCCGTTATTTCACCGTGTACGGACCGCGCGGCGTCGAAAATCATGCGGTCATCGCGATGATCGCCCGCGCCTTCATCGGACAGATTCCCTTCGAGGTTTGGGGCGACGGGACGCAGATTCGCAACTGGACCTACATCGACGACATCGTCTCCGGCACGATCCTCGCCGGCGAGAAAATTGACGACGGCACTCCCGTGAATCTCGGCACGATGGAACGCATTCGCGTCATCGACGCCGCGAAAATGGTCCTCGAATTCACCGGCCAAAAGGCGGAGATCAAATTCCTGCCGAATATGCCGACGGGGCCGCTCAACCGCGTTGCCGATAACTCTCGAGCCAAGAAGCTCCTCGATTGGGAGCCAGAGTTTCCTTTCCGCGAGGGACTGAAGCGAACGATTGACTGGTACTACAAGACAAAGGATCGCGCGCAGGTTCAGTCTATTTTGAAGCGCATGCTGACCGAGCGCTGACGCCCTTTCCGATTCGGACTCAGGGGTGATCTTGAGCACAGGATTGCTCGCATTCTCCGTGGCATTGCTGGCCTCCTTTGGCCTTGCGGTGCCGGTCCGCCAACTCGCGATCCGCATGGGGATGGTGGACCGCCCCGGCCCCCGCAAAGTGCATTTACAGCCCGTGCCTCTGCTGGGCGGGCTTGCGATCTATTGCGGTGTCTTTCTGGCGATCGTGGTTTCGATGGGGAGCCAACCGTGGAGCGAAGTGGTCGGCATCTTTGCCGGGGCTACGCTGCTCGCCGTCGTCGGTTTCCTCGATGATCGCGGCCTGTTGCACCACCAGATTAAATTGTTTGGCGCAATGCCTCTCGCCGGAGTAATTCTGCTGGTTTCCGGCGTTCGCGCCCAAGTGTTCTCCCCGTTGTTTCGGGGGCGCGCCGGCGTTTGGGCCGATACGGCGTTGACGCTGGTCTGGGTTGTCGGTGTCACGGCGGCATTCAGCATCCTCGACCATATGGACGGGCTCTGCGCCGGCGTGGCCGCGGTTGCCTCGCTTTTCTTCGCGATCTTCGCGTTCCAGAGCGGCCAGTTGCTGGTCAGCACGATGGCCGCGGCCGTGATGGGCGCAGCGATTGGTTTTCTCCGCTGGAATTTCAATCCCGCAAAGATTTTCATGGGAGACGGCGGCGCGATGTTTCTCGGTTTTCTCATGGCGACGCTGGCCTTGAAATTGCGCCCCGCAGGCCCGGCGCACTTCCCCTGGCTCGTGCCGATTTTGATCCTCGGCGTGCCTGTCTTTGACACGACGCTCATCTCGATCTCGCGCTCTCGCCGCGGTTTGCTGCCATTCACGACTCCGGGAAAAGATCACACGGCCCATCGCCTCTCGAATCTCGGATTGGGCCAGCGACGCGCCGTTCTGGTGCTCTACGGTTTGGGCGCGTTTTCCGGCGCTTCGGCCCTCGTGATCAGCCGCGTTTCTCAAGGGTTCGTGCTGCCTTTGGCCGGGGTCTCGGCCGTGCTCGCATTGGGTGCCGTCGCCTGGCTGGAAAGAGCGCCCTACGAGCGCCAGACAGGCCACTAGATTTCTCTCCCCTTCCGGTCGCGGCGCTTCCGGCTTGCCTAAACTGCCCGATTGGCTATACTTTCCCCGCACCAGTTTTTCTCCGGTTCGAGTGCGGGGGAGACGTATCCGGACCGTGATGGCTTGTGCCGGAGTTGTCCGCCAGCCTCCGAATATCTTGGGCTGGAGCGCAGTTGATCTCTCAATGTTGCGCCGCATCGGGTTCTGAAACTAAGCCGCGGCGCGGGCAGGTTCCGTTGCAAGACACAAAAGGAAAGTGCCCGGCAAATCTCGGCGAACGCAACGTTGCCATCGTTGGCGGCTCAGCTGCAGGATTCTATGCAGCTAGCCTTCTGGCGCGCGCCGGGAGGCGTGTCCAGGTTTTCGAGCAGTCCGGGCAACTCGCACCCGCTGCCCGCACTCTGATCGTCACCAGCCGCATGCGCGACTTTCTCGGTCCCGCGGCGGAATCCTCGGTTGCGAACGAAATCCACCGCTTCGAGCTGTTTACCGACGGCCGAGCCGCGACCGTCGCGCTCGATCGCCCCGACTTGATCATCGAGCGTTCCCGGCTGATCCGCAGCCTTGCCTTTGAAGCCGAGCAGGCAGGTGCCGAAATCCGGCTCGGCCGGCGCTTCGTCGCTCTCGAAGGAAATGGTCATGGCGTCCGCTTGACCTTGGATTCCGCGCACCCGGCGCAGCAAGAGGAGATCGAGGCGGAAACCGTCATCGGCGCAGACGGCGCGCAGAGCCGCGTGGCCCTCGCCGCGGGCTGGCCGCGCCAGCAGACGGTCCCGCTGATCCAAGCCGTCGTCAAAATGCCGGTGGACATGCCGAAGGACTCGGTCCGCGTCTGGTTCGTTCCCGATGACACGCCGTACTTCTACTGGCTCATCCCGGAGTCGCCCGAGCGCGCGGCCCTCGGGTTGATCGGCGAAGAAGGCGCGCAAACTCGGCGCTGCCTTGAACGCTTCCTCGAAAAGCGTCACCTCGAGCCTATTTCCTTCCAAGGTGCGCGCATCCCGCTCTATTCGGGCTGGGTGCCGGTCCAACGCAACGTAGGCTCCGGCCGGGTTTTTCTCGTGGGCGACGCCGCGTCGCAGGTAAAAGTCAGTACGGTCGGGGGCATCGTCACCGGATTCCGCGGCGCGCTCGGCGCGTGCGAAGCCATTCTCGATGGCGGCCACAGCCGCGAGTTGCGCGCCCTGCGCCGCGAACTCGATTTGCATCTGCTGATTCGCCGCACGATTCATTCCTTTCAGCAATCCGACTACAGCCGGCTTGTGGACTTGATGAACGGCGCCACGCGCCGCTCGCTCAGCCAGTACTCACGCGACGAGGCCGGGCGGGTTCTCTGGCACATCGCGCTGAGTCAGCCGCGCTTGCTCCTGTTGGGCTTGCGCGGTCTTCTCTCGGGTGGCAGTTTCTTGCGCCCGCGCGATTGAGCGACTCTCATCGCCGGACTTCCTTTCGATTTTTTCTTGCGAATGCGGCTAAACGACGCGACCGCCGACCAGGCGCGCAAGGCTTCGGCGACGCTCCACGCCTGCGAAATGCAGCCGCGCGGCGCGAACGGCGCGTCTCCATCAGATAATTCCGCAAGCGAACCCAACCCAAACGTCCGGACCGCTTCCGCAAGCGGCTGGAGATAAGACATCGCAGCCGCGGGATCGCGATAAACACGCAGATGGGCGAGCACGAACGGGCCGAGCAGCCATCCCCACGCGGTGCCTTGATGATATGCGGCGTCGCGCTCGGCGGGTCCGCCGAGATAGCGCCCGCAATAGCCGTGCTCGCTCGCGGCGAGGCTGCGCAATGCGCCCGGCACAAGCAGTTCGCGCGCGCACACGTCCATGATGGCGCGCTGCTGCTCCGGAGCAAGTGGCGATTCCGGCAGGGAGACGGCGAGGAGTTGATTCGGCCGCAGCGCCGCTTCATTACCTCCGGGGCCATCGAGAACATCGAAACAGTACCCTCGCGCCGGATTCCAGAACCGCGCGAATCCCGCGGCGCTTTTCCGATACATCTCTTCGTACGTCCGGGACGGACGACCGAGCGCGTCCGCAAAGCAGGCCATCGTCGCCAGCGCGTTCAGCCAGAGCGCATTGACCTCAACGGGCTTTCCGATTCGCGGCGTGATGACCCAGTCGCCGACTTTGGCGTCCATCCAGGTGAGCTGGACGCCGGGCTCGCCCGCGTACAGCAGGCCGTCGACGGGATCCACGTGAATCCCGTAGCGAGTGCCGCGCACCTGCCAGTCGACAATTTCCGCGAGCACCGGAAACAGTTCCTTCAGCAACGCGAGGTCTTTCGTGGCCGCGAACGTTTGACGCACGGCCTCGAAATACCAGAGCGCTGCGTCCACGGCGTTGTACTCGGGCGATTGGCCGCGGTCGGGAAACACATTGGGCAGCATTCCACGGTCGGCGAAGCGTGCGTAGGAACGCAGAATTGCGCGCGCGATTTCCGGTCTGCCGGTGGAAAGCGTAAGACCGGGAAGCGCGACCATCGTGTCGCGTCCCCAGTCGCAAAACCAGTGATATCCGGCGAGAATCGAGTTCTTGCCGGACTGGGCCGCCGCACCGGGCAGGCCGGCGGATGGACGCTCGACGAGGAACGAATCGGCGGTCAGCACGAACTGCCGCACCCAACTCGGCGCTTTCTTTGCGAGAGACGGCCGGGCCGCGGTCCAAGCGTCCAGCAAGGCGCAGTCGGCCGCGACGCGGGCGGAGAGCGATTGTGCGCCGTCGAGGCTCGTATTGGGATCGGTGGTCGCGACGAACGTCAGCGATCGGCCCGGGGCGAGCGTCGCAGTGAAAATTCCCGCCATCAAGTGATCTTCACAATCGTCAAAACCGCGCTCGCGCTCGATTGCCAGATCGAAGTTGCGATACCAGTCGTGCGCGGGCGCAGCGTTCGCGACGTCGCTCAGGAGAAAGAACGGCGCGGCGCCGTCGAACGCGGTGACGCGCAGGCCTCGCGCGACAGGATCGATTTTCATGCGCCAATCGCCGGCGTGCGTCGAGCCGTGGTAGTCGCGATAATTCACGAGGACTTTGAAGGAGAGATCGAGCGGGGTGCTCGCGCGGGTCAGTGAATAGAATACGCAGGTGGTGTTGGCGCCGGGCTGCATCCAGATGCGCTTCTCGATCCGCGCGTCGTCGAGGGCGAAAGTCCATGTGGGGATCGTGCCTTCCAGACGGAAACGTTCGATATTCGCCCAGCCCTGCGGATCGAGCGCGCCGCCGCGCCAGCGATTCGCGCCGAGAGAAAATTCGCGGCCGACGTAACGCGCGGATTCCTCCACCTTGCTCACAAGCAGCGTGCGACCGACGGGCGGTTCGAGTGAGCCAACGAGCAATCCGTGATAGCGGCGCGTCAACACGCCGGCGACCGTGCCGGAGGCGAAGCCTCCAATGCCGTTTGCGACGAGCCATTCGTGCGACTCCGAGGCCGGTAGCGAGCCACAGACATCGCTGCCGAATTCGACCGCGGTGGGAGGCGGCGCTGGAGTCAGGCGCGACATGGGGCGGCCATCTCTTGGCACCGGACTGAGTGGAACAAAGTCCGCTGAGCGGGGCAAGGAGAATCTAAAGAGAGGGAGGGAAGCAAGCCCTGTCATGATTAGTCACTGAAACGCCCTCTCGCAGATCGCGATTCGAATCAACTGCCATTGAGACTTGCGTCGTGGGAACGGCGGTCACGTATGTTGTTGAAAACACAGGTGGATAGAGTCTTGGCGAATCACAATCGTGACACGTCGTATGTCACAGAGCGATGTGATACCCCTCACATACAGCCCGCCCGGGGTTACCTAACATTTGACGGAGGCCCCCTAGTGGAGAACCAGGCCGTAGGCCAAGTGGCATCTGAACGTCTGCGAGTCCATTTCCCAGATCACATTCAAGTAGCTGATTGCTATCAGTGCGGCAAATGCACGGCAGGGTGTCCCGTTGCCATTCACATGGACGTGGCGCCGAACCAGGTGGTGCGGCTTGCGCAGCTCGGGGAATGGGAAAAGGCTCTGCGGTCGCGGGCGATATGGGAGTGCGTGGGGTGCCAAACTTGCTCGACGCGGTGTCCCAAGGAGGTCGATTGCGCGGGAGTGATGGACGCGCTGCGCGAGGCGTCGCTTGCGCGCGGCATGGCTGCGCATGAAAGGCTTCCCGTGGTTTCGTTCCAGGAAATATTTCTTGAGAACATTCGCCGCAATGGCCGCCTCAACGAACTGGAGCTAATCGGGCGATTCAAGATGGATGTTCTGGTCCACACGGGCAGGATCCTATTTCTCTTCAAGGACGCGGGCTTGGCGCCGAAGCTCGGGAAGCGCAAGAAACTGCATCTCAGTTCCGGCAAGGCGAGCGACCGGGGAGTAGTGGACCGCATTTTCGAGCGCTGTTCGAACGGGCGGAAGCGATGAACATCGGCTACTACCCGGGTTGCGCGCTGCATGGTTCGTCGAACGATTACGAGCAATCGCTACGCGCCTGCCTCAGCGCCCTGGATGTGCAACTCGGCGAAATCAAGGATTGGATTTGCTGCGGCGCCACCGCGGCGCATTCCCTCAACCACAAGCTCTCGCTGGCGCTTCCCGCGAGGAACCTCGCAGTGGCCGAACGGGACGGCTTCAAGCAACTGTTTGCACCGTGCCCTCTGTGCTCGATGCAGCTGCTCAAGGTGAAAAGAGCGGTCGCTGACGAACGCGTGCGCAAAGAACTCTCCGAAATCGTCGAAGCCGATGTTCGCGGCGAGAGCGAGGTCCTAAACCTGATTCAGCTCTTCGAAAACATCGGGCTGGAGCGGCTGAAGTCGGCGGTGAAAACGCCGCTCGAATCCATCACCGCCGCCTGCTACTACGGTTGCCTTCTGACGCGCCCGCCGGACGTTGTGCACTTCGATGACTTCGAGCAGCCGTCTTCGATGGAATCCGTCGTGGCGGCGCTGGGGGCAAAGACGGTCGAGTGGAACTACAAGACGGAGTGCTGTGGCGCGGGCATGACCATGTCCAACGAAGACATCGTCCTGGAATTGGCGCACAAGATCCTGAGCAATGCGGCTGAACACGGGGCCAATTGTTTGGTCGTGGCCTGCCCGATGTGTCACGTGAATCTGGACATGAAGCAGGCGGCCGTCGAACGGCGCTTCGGGAAGAAGCTGGGAATGGTTGTCTATTACCTTTCTGACTTGGTGGGGCTGGCGTTGGGGCTCTCCGCCGAGCAGTTGGGAATCAACCGGCATTTCGTTACGAAGGCTTAAGCGATGTCGAGGATTGGCGTTTTCACATGCTGGTGCGGCGAGAATATCGCGCGCACGGTGGATGTTGAGGAAGTTGCGAAACGCGTCGCAGAACTTCCAGGCGTGCGCTGTTCGCTGAACTACAAGTACATGTGCGCGGATCCGGGACAGGCGATTGTCCGCGAGAGAATTGCGTCCGAGAAGCTGGATGGCGTGGTGGTGGCTTCGTGCTCGCCGCACATGCATCTCAAGACATTTCGCAATGCGGCACAGGCAGCGGGACTCAATCCTTATCTCGTTGAAATGGCGAACATTCGCGAGCAGTGCTCGTGGGTGCATCACGATCGCGCACTGGCCACGGCCAAGGCAATCGAAATCATTCACCTGGCCGTCGAGAAGGTGCGGAACGATGCCGCGCTCAAACCGATTCGCGTGCCTGTGACGCGGCGCGCTTTGGTGATCGGCGGCGGCGTTGCGGGAATCCAGGCCGCACTCGATATAGCCGATGCGGGCCATGAGGTCGTGATGGTGGAGCGCGAACCTTCCATCGGCGGCAAAATGGCCGGTCTTTCCGAGACTTTTCCTACACTCGATTGCTCGCAATGTATCCTGACGCCGCGCATGGTCGAGGTGGGCCAGCATCCCCGCATCAAGCTCTACAGTTACTCGGAAGTCGAGAAGGTGGAAGGGTTCGTCGGCAACTTCAAGATCACGATCCGGCAGAAGGCGCGGTACGTGGACGTTAGCAAGTGCACCGGCTGCGGCGAGTGCTGGAACATTTGCCCGCTGAAGAGAAATCCGAGCGAATTCGATTACGGAATGGGCATGCGCCCGGCGATCTACATTCCGTTCCCGCAGGCCGTCCCAGCGCGGCCCGTGATTGACAAGAGTGTTTGCGCCAAGCTGATTCGAAATGGCTGCGGGCTCTGTGAGAAAAAGTGCAAAGCGGGGGCACTCAATTTCAAGGATGAAGACAGGCTCGTCGAGGAAGCCGTCGGCTCCGTGGTGGTGGCCACCGGCTACAAGCTTTACAGCATCGCCAAGTCGCAACCCAAAGCCACGCTTGCCGGCTATGGCGAGTATGGCTACGGAAAGTACAAAGACGTAATTGACTCGCTCCAGTTTGAACGCCTCGTCTCCGCGTCGGGGCCGACAGGCGGCGTGCTCAAGCGCCCGTCCGACGGCGCAATTCCGAAGAGCGTCGTCTTCATCAGTTGTGTCGGATCGCGCGACAACGCCAAAGGCCTGCCGTATTGCAGCAAGATTTGCTGCATGTACACGGCGAAGCACACCATGCTCTACAAGCACAAGGTGCACGACGGCCAGGCGCACGTCTTCTACATGGATATTCGCGCGGGCGGCAAGGGGTACGACGAATTCGTGCGCCGCGCGATCGAGCAGGATGGCGCCCAGTACTATCGCGGGCGGGTTTCGAAGATCACGCAAGAGGGCGGGAAGCTCGTCGTTCGCGGCGCCGATACGCTGGCGGGAATGCCCGTAACGATCGAAGCGGACCTGGTCGTGCTCGCTGCCGCCATGCGGCCTGCGGATGGAATCGAAGAACTGGCGCAGAAGTTGAATATCGGCACCGACGAGTTTGGCTTCCTGCTGGAATCCCATCCGAAGCTGCGGCCCGTGGAAACGAACACGGCTGGAATCTTCATCGCCGGCGCGTGCCACAGCCCCAAAGACATCCCTGAATCCGTGGCGCAGGCATCCGCCGCGGCGAGCAAGGTGCAAGTAATGCTGGCGGCCGACGAGCTTACGCGTGAGCCCGAAATCGCCGCGATTAACGAACAAACCTGCGCTGCATGCTTCACGTGCGTTCACACGTGCCCGTATCACGCGATTGAACGCGCGGAAGTTCGCACGCCCAGAGGCGCGTTCATCAAGAACACGGCCCGGGTGAATCCAGGGTTGTGCATGGGCTGCGGCACCTGTGTTTCCGTCTGCCCGTCGAAGAGCGCGGACCTGCAGGGATTCACGGACCAGCAGGTGTACGCAATGGTGGAAAGCCTGGCATGAGCGAGGCACACGCATTCGAGCCGAAGATCGTCGCGTACGTGTGCAACTGGTGCACATACCTGGGCGCCGATCTGGCCGGAACCGCGCGGCTCGAGTATCCCCCGAACGTGCGCATCATTCGTTTGCCCTGCACCGGGCGAATCGATTTCAACCTGATTGTGAAAGCGTTTGAAGTGGGCGCCGATGGTGTGCTGCTCTCCGGCTGCCATCCGGGCGATTGCCACTACACGACGGGCAACTATCACGCGCGGCGCCGCTGGATTCTGTTCCGTGAATTGCTGGACACGCTCGGCATTGACATGCGCCGGATTCGTTTCGCGTGGATTTCGGCGGCCGAGGGAAGGAAATGGCAGGAACTGGTGACTGAGTTCACCGAGCAAGCGAGGGAGCTTGGGCCGTACAAGGATCTCTACGCAGCGGGGCCGTTCCCGGATGTTCCGGCGCCCGAGACCACCTCGCCCGGGACAAAGAGTTTTGCGGCCGAGAGCGAACTGCGCGAGCACTGCCGCCAACTGCTGGCCGAGGGCACAGTGAAGGCCGTGATCGGATATGGCGCACGCGGACCTATTGTTGTGACGCATCCCGAGGATGCAGATCGCCTGGAGTGGAACAACTCCTGCTTCAGCAATCTCACCGCGTATTTGAAGCGGAAAGAGATCAAGGCGCTGGGGAAAGTGGCCGTCATCGTAAAGCCGTGCGACGAGAAATCGCTGGTCGTGCTCGAAAAAGAGGCTCAACTCGAGCGCAAAGACGTGCATGTGATCGGCATGGCCTGCGAGGGCGTGGGCCAGCCCAAGTGCGCGCACTGCATCGCGCGCACGCCGCGCTTCGCGGACGAGACCTTCGGCGTGGCTGCGGGCCCGGAGCCGCAATCCGGCCCCTCGCCAGACCGCTTCGCCGCATTGATGGCCATGCAACCCGCGGAGCGAATGGCGTTTTGGGCGGAGGAATTCAACCGCTGCGTGAAATGCTACGCGTGCAGGCAGGTCTGCCCGATGTGCTACTGCGAGCGGTGCATCGTGGACAAGAACCGGCCCATTGCCATCGACCCTGCGCCGAGCACGAAAGGCAACTTTGCGTGGCAGATCGCGCGGGCGTTTCATCTGGCCGGCCGCTGCGTGGGATGCGGCGAATGTTCGCGCGCCTGCCCGGCGGGCATTGACCTGGCTTTGCTGAACATCTCGCTTCACATCGCAGCGCAAAAGAACTTCGGCTACGAAGCCGGCACGGACCCCAAAGCGGAGGTCTTGATTGGATCGTACGCGCTGCAGGACGCGGAGGACTTTATCCGGTGAGCGAGATCATTTCCCAATCCGCGTTGCGTGCGCTTGCCGCCGAATGGATCGCCGGAGGCAAGAAGGTCGCGGGACCTGCGCGGGTGAAGCCGGATCTCGTCCTCTATAGCGTTCTGCGATCGGGGGACGACCTGCTTCTCGAAGGCTTTCAGCGTCCATCGAACTCCATCAAGGACTTCCTCTTCCCGAAGGTGGAGAAGCTGTACGGATACAAGATTCGAGTCAACAGCATCGAACTTGTCGAGAACGATTCGCCGGAACCCGCGCAGGTGGTGATCGCGGCGCGGCCATGCGATGCAGCCGCGCTGCCGATTCTCGATCACGTGTTCAACTGGGACTTCAAAGACGAGTTTTACAATCGCCGGCGCGCCGCCACTACTGTGGTCACGCTGGCATGCAGCACTCACGACGAAAACTGCTTTTGCACGTCTGTGGGGCTCGATCCCGGCTCGGATCGTGGTTCAGACGCAATCCTGTTTGAACTGGGAAGCGGGCAATACGAGGTGCGGTGCGCCACGGAGAAGGGGCGCGCGCTGTTCGACGGCAAGATGGAAAAATCGGACCGGATGGGCAAGGCGATTCCAGGCCCGGAGAAGAAGTTTGATCCGATGGCGGTCCGCGCGTTTGTCACCGCGCATTTCGAAGATCCTTTCTGGAAGGAACATGCGCTCACCTGCATCGGCTGCGGGACCTGCGCGTTTTCGTGCCCGGTATGCCACTGCTTCGATATCGTGGATGCCGGGCCTGCGGCGGGCAACGCGCGCGTGAGGACCTGGGATTCGTGTCAATTCTCCACATTCACAGCGCACGCGTCGGGCCACAACCCGCGCCCCGTGCAACCGGCGCGCCAGCGCCAGCGCATCCTGCACAAGTTCGCAATCTATCCGGAGAAATTTGGAGAGATTCTCTGCACTGGCTGTGGCAACTGCGCGCGCAATTGCCCCGTGGGGCTGGGGGTGCTGCGCGTGGCGACCGAGATCGACCATGGATAACGTGTACAAGCCCGACCTGATGGAAGTGACGAGCGTCCGCCAGCAGACGCCGGATGTGAAATCCGTGTCGCTGCGTTTTCTCGATTCCGAGCGGGCGCGCCACTTCTCATTTCGAGTCGGGCAGTTCGGCATCTTCTCCGCATTCGGCTACGGCGAGTCCACCTTCAACATCTGCTCGAGCTCAAATTGGAAAGATCGCATTGAATTCTGCTTCCGCAAGGTTGGCCGAGTGACGGAAGCACTCTGGAAAATAGAAGAAAAGGATGTCATCGGCTTCCGCGGCCCCTATGGCAACGGTTATCCCATGGAAGCGTGGAAGGGGCGGGACCTGATCTTTCTTGGCGGCGGAATCGCCATGCCTCCCATCCGCTGCGCCGTTTGGTACGCGCTCGAGAACCGCGCCGATTATGGTGAGATTACGGTCGTGTATGGGGCGCGAACGGTGGCCGACCTCGTGTACCTCGACGAACTGGACGAATGGTCGAAGTCCGAACGCGTGCGCATCATCCGGTGCGTTGACCCGGGAGGCGAGACGCCGGATTGGAAAGGCGAGATTGGTTTCGTGCCGCACGTGTTCGAGCGCGCGCAGGTGGCGGCAAAGGATCCGGTGGTCCTCGTCATCGGCCCGCCCATCATGATCAAGAACACGCTGCCGATCCTCGACAAGATGGGCGTCAAACCCGCGTCGGTTTACACGAGCATCGAGAATCGCATGAAATGCGGCATTGGCAAGTGCGGGCGATGCAACGTAGGCCCCATCTACGTCTGCAAAGAAGGCCCTGTGCTTACGATGGAGCAGTTGCAGGGACTACCCGCCGATTACTGATCTCGGCCGCGGCCTGAATAGTTCATGGGGTCGCACGATCTCCGGACAAAAATTCTCTTGTGAAACGCTGCGGCTGGTTGTATCTCGAATCTCGCACCACACCCCAGCGTTTCTGTCCGAGTAATGCGAAAACCGACTTTTCACAAACGAAGAATCAATAGCTTGCGGCGCAAAAATGCTTGAACAGTGCAATTCCCGGGCACGCTCCTGGCACGAACCCCCAAGGCAGACAGGGTTGCGGGAACAGCCGGTTGGAAAAGCGGCAAGGTGCAAGCCGTTTGTTGAGGCGGGGCAGGCTCACTGGCCCGAGGACAATCGCCACAAGCGAATCGTGCCGTCGTTGCTCGATGACGCGAGGATGCGGCCATCCGGCGTGATCGAAAGGCCGTTTACGGTGTCCGTGTGGCCTTCAAGCGTGCGAAGCAGGGTTCCGCTCCGGACGTTCCAGATGTGAATTGCGTGCGAGGCGTGCGCGGAAATCAAGTACTTCCCGTCAGGGGTGAAGATCACGTCGTTGATCGGGCTGGCGTCGTCGCTCGTGTACTTGCGCAGCGGGGCAGGCGCTCCACTCTCCACGCCCCAAATCAGGATGACGCCCTGCGAATCGCCACTGACGATGTATTTTCCGTTAGGGCTGAATCTTGAAGTGGAAATAGGGCCCGAGTGACCTTTCAAATCCTCATATTTTGTGCCCTGCGCTGTGTCCCAAACATGGATCACGCCATCATCACCGCCTGCGACCAGGAGGTGCCCATCGGGACTGAAGTCCACGCGGGAAATGTTCTTTCCCGTGGCGTGCAGAGTCGCGGTGAAGGCCGGCGTCGAGACATTCCAGAGGTCCACCTCGGTCGTGTCGCCGGCAGCCGCGAGAAGTCTCCCATCCTTGCTGTAGGCGACCGTCCACAATCCAAACTGGGTGGGCACACTCAGCAGAACATCTCCGGAAGGAACATCCCAGACAATCAAACTGTCGTCGGGCGACGCGCTTGCCAGGCGGCTTCCGTCAGGGCTGAACGCCACGCCGAACACCGACTTTGAGTGCTTCTCCAGCGATTGCAGCAGTTGGCCTGTCGAGGCCGACCAAAGTTTTACAGTGGAATCACTGTCGGCTGAGGCCAGCGTCGTTCCATCCGGACTGAAGGCGACATCGTAGATGGTGTCGCTTCCAGATTGCAGCGTGCGCCAGGGGACGAAAACCGGCCCGGATACTGTGGCGCTTGTCTGCCCATTTGTGCCATTGCCGGAGTTGAACGAGAAAAACCGTCCACCTGACCGTGAGCGCAAATGCGTCCAGAACAATAACGACCCTGCAATAAGAATTACGCATGCAGCGGCAACGACGATAGCCCGCTGGCGCCCTCTCTCCGGCCGGCCAAGTCGTCGATGGCGGTGTGCCGTGCGTATTTCCAGAACTCCGGCGCGAAGCAATGCAATCGAAAAGACAAGCACCGCGACCAAAAACAATGCAAAACTAAACGCGTCCCAGTCCCAGCCATTCTGAAAAACGGCCTGACAGGCATCTGAAAGCCTGTAACTCATGATTGTCCAGGAGAGCCAAGACGGGGCGTTCCCATGCCAGGCAGAGACGCAGCTCCTCAGCGTAAAGAAGCCCAGCCCCGCCACCACCAGCGTGATGCCGCCGAAAAGCGCTTTGACATATGCCAGGCCTAACGAAGGTGCTTGGTCGACGCCCGGTACGGGCGGGGCTTTGGATCGCCCCGTGAACTTATGTGGCCACAGCTTTCGGGCCCCTTGCCGCAACAACAGGCAACCAAACAGAACGATTGCGGAATACTCGATGACCCACCACAGCATTCTCAGCAAAGGATGGTCCTGCATCAGCGACCAGGCTTCACTTATGTCCGCTCCCATCCAGGTAAGCCAATTCGGGACGTTGCCGTGCGTGGCCATCGCGGTCCCGTACTTGAACAGAATGAATATTCCAGCCAATCCCCACACAGTGAAAAGAGTGGGCCCCGTAACCAGCATGCCCCATCCCAACAACCTGTCTTTGAGCGGAACGAGCGTCGGCAGCGGTTCCGCAATTTCGCCCGGAGTGTGGCGACGATAGCGCCTTCGTCTCTGCAGGCCGGATCGGAACCATGCGGTACCCAGAGCTCCGAAAAGAAACGCAAGAATCACAAAAACAGAAGTCATGACGTAATCGCCGAATGTTTCCGCTGCCCGCGAAAAGACGGCAAAAATGCAGATCAGGAGCACCGCGCCCGCCGCCAAGGAGACGATCGAACCGGCCAGAAGCGCGGCCCAGCCAACGGCCAATGCTTGCAATCGGCGGCTCGCAAGCACGGGCTGCACCAACGCGTCGTGACTCAATTCGTAGTAGGTGCTGTCGGACCTCCGGTCTGTACGCAATAGACGACGATCGACCAATTGGCTCAGCGTCTCGCGCGGCAATTTGAGCTGCCGAAGCAATTCGCGCTCCTCAACGCTCAGCCTGCGTCCCTCGGGACTGATGAGATACTGCTCGCACAAAATCCGGACTGCACCGCGCAGATGTCTGCCCGGCACCGACCGAATCGCATCCGTATAGAAACTCTCCAGCGTCTCTGCCAGCGCGGCCTCGCCTCCGAGATCCTTGAAGCTGACTACGATTTCTCCGCTGGATGCCTGCTGTTTGAAAGCGGCAATTCTCTCAATCCGCTGGCAAATCAACTGCAGGTGGAAGGGTTCCACGTGCCGGCCTGCGGGGCCGGGCGCTCCGGCAGTCGATTTGGTGAGATAGTCCAGAATCGAGGTCACAACCTCGGGCTCCAAACGAAAAGCCTTTGTAGAAATATCGCTGTGCTCGATTGCGGCCGGCCCGGTGATCGCCTGCGACGCCATCTCGTAACTCAGCGGCGCCAAACGATAGCGGTGATCCAGGATTTCCGGTATGTGATCCGAAGCTTCTTCCAGTAACCCCAGGAAGTCTTCCCGCAGGGACAGAACCACGCGGATAGATGAGGGAGCCTCGCTGGCGTTTAACTCTGTTTTCGGCTGCGACGGTGGGGCAATGCCACGAACCAGATAACCCAACTCAGAAAGAAATCTTTCTCGCGCCTCTTGCGACTGCAGTGTGAACAACTCTTCGAATTGATCGAGAATCAAAACCGGTGTCAGGAGAAGATCGCCCCGCCAGAACTCCACTGTTTTGAAAAAACTCCAGAGAGAGCTGGTGTCTCCCGGTACGTATTCCACCTGCTGTCGCTCGGCTTCCGACCGCACTCCTTCGAGAACGGAAAACAAGGGGCCGCGCTGAATATCGTTGATCCTCACAAAAAGCGGCAAGCTGCCGGCTTCCCGAAGGCGATGTGCTACGCCGGCGTTGAGCAGCGAGGTTTTACCTAAACCGGACTTTGCATAAACAACCACCAGGCGACTCGCGAGGATTTGGTCGGTGAGTGCGACCGAAGCCGGTTCGCGCCCGAAAAAAGTCCGGCGGGAAAACTCGTCGTCGCGAAACGGTTGAGCGCCGGGATAGCGGTGGAGGGTTTCCATCACAACTCTCTATCGGTTGCGGCGCTGATAGTCGCGCCTCATGGTCGAGATAATCTTCGCAATGTCTTCATCGAATACTTCCGCCCGCAGTTCCATCTCATCGAATTTCCGGAGTGCATCGACCCGGTCCCCATCGGCCAAGTCAACCGTGCGAAGAGGGATTAAGAAGGACCCTCGCACGCGAAGCGCACGCTCGCATGCCAGCGCCACCTCTTTGTTCACATAGCTGTCGGTCTTCCGGCAGAAGGCAGGTGTGTAGAGCACTAGCACGAAGTCCGAGGCGTCTAGGTCCCCCTCGATGCGTTTGTTCCAGTCGTCTCCGCCCTCAAGTGACTCCCGGTCGAGCCAGGGTTCGAAGTATGCCTTCTGAAGCGCGTCAAATACTCTGGAGGCCAGATCCCCGTCCTCCCGCGCGTAACTGATAAACACACGGGGACGAGGTCCCAACGGCATAGCTTGTCCAACGAACCCGCCGTCTGCCTCCAATCTTTGGGAGAGCTTGGTCAGAAACGCCCCTACGTCATCGTCTTCCAGTTCGACGCGCGTGCCACGCTGATAAAAGAGAATCATCTCGTCGCGATCCGACTGCAACAGACCGCTAAGAGGCTCGGCTGCAATTGCGGGGCCGCTGCGATTGAGCTCCAGTGCGCGGAGAAGTACCTTTAAGAGAACGCGGAAATCCCAGTGCCTGATTCCAAAACCGATGAACAAGAAGCTCTGCCCAACGCGTTTGAGAGCGCGCAACAAGCTATTAGGAAGGGGTGGTCGCTCAGAAACGACCCTTATCAGAAAGTCGAGAACGTCATTCTCGCTGAGCACAAGGGAGGATGGTTCCTCAGCGCTCCCGAACAGATGGTAGACCACCGGCGAAGCTGGAGAACCGGGCACCGCGAACTCAGGATTGTCTCTCTTGTCGCCACGTAGATGATATCGCTGTGTGACCGGTGTTTTCCCCGCCGCCTTAAGTGCTTGCGCCAGCAGGGCATCCTGGCCCGTGGTCACAATCAGCGAAAACGGAAGCGATGCTAACTGATCGTATACAGTGGATGGACTATACAGGTGCGACCTCAAGACCATCTCTGCTGTGGCGCGGAGGGTGGTCGGCCCAAATCCCTCAGTATCTTCGTACTGCTGGGCAATTGCTGCCAGAGCGTTCCCGCAAGGGCGGTGGTTATCCTCTTCGAGCTCTCGAGCGAGTCGGCTCCGGAGCTCCTCAGCCAGGGTTGTATCGTTCTGAGAGGCAATCGTCGGATCTGTGGAAGATACCCTGACGGGAATCTCGGAACCGAGCATGAGAACGCAGTTGCCATGCCGAAGAGACCCAACCAGATTATTCCAGTGTCGCTCTTTCACTCTACCTCCGCCGGTGACTTGGCAATTGTGACGCTCAATCCAGTGTCGCAGGCACACGCACTTCCAAAATTCAGCCTGCCGCGCTTCTCATGGCACCTCGAAATACACCACCGGAACACTGAATTCAAAGCGTTTCACTTGTCGTTGGTCGAATCAAGCTCCCCGGTTACTCCGCTTGCCCATAGTCCCGCAGTACCCTACTCGCAGCCGATCATCACGGCTCAATACCGAAGCCCAAGTGAAACCATCCAGCCTGACACCGTCGCGGCAGTATGTCCTGAATACAACGTGCGCCGACCGGGCGCCCGGGGACAGCAGAACCCCGCTCATCAATGGCGGCACAGAGATCTGAACGATCCGCACTTTGAGCCGGAATTTCCGATTTGGGCCTCCGTCTCGCGCATCGTATGCTTCTCCTGCCAAGGACACAACGAATTTGCTGCCCGAGCAGACCCCAGCGAGGTCAGCGGGCTTCCGGGCCTGGTTCCCAACTTCCGGATTGCCGACAATCCGGGAGTTATCGCTTGTTGGCGCGCGATGTTCTTCGTTTCCATCTGGATGGATGTTGACATTCTACACCCTTAGGGAATAGTGTTTCTGCTTCCTCATCCGAGCGGGGGACGAACGGAGGCCAAGTGAAAGAGTGTTACCGGAATCGCATCGAGCTACTGCAGAGCACGCTCGATCTGCTTGTCCTCGAAACGCTGCGCTGGGGTCCGCAGCACGGCTACGAAATCAGCCGCGTCATCCAATCGCAGTCCGGCGACGAGAAAAAAGCCAGCCCTTGGCGTTTCCGGACACGCGATACTTCTCGAGGTGCTTCATGAAGCAGCCAATTCCGGCCGTGCGGCGATTCGCCTTTTTCTTCGCGGGGCTGGCGGCGATTTGCCTTTTTGCTCACCCGTCGTCCGTGCGCGCGCAGATCGTCACCAATGATCCGCCCGTGTATGGGCCGTATAACGGCGTGTTTCTTGCCGATGGCGAGGGATTGGAGAAACCGCTGGCGCCGCACGATTCTGTGTTGCGCGCAGATTTGCCGTGGTCTTTGTACGCCTGGGTGAATGCCGGCGAAGCGCCGAAGGGATTCTCTCTCATCGTGGGCCTGGGCGCCCCGGCCGAGGAATACCCGCGTTATCTCGCCCTCGATTCCGGCAAACTCGAATTATGGATCGGCAAGGACAACAGCCTGCCCAGCGCCGTCACATTCGCTCCGGCAAAATGGCATTTCATCGCCGCAACGTTTGATGGCGGCGAATTCTGTCTTTACAACGACGGCGTGCAAGTGGCGAGCGGCAAGCTCGACCTGGGCAGCGTGAGTCCGGTCCTGCAAATGGCGCCGCCGATGTTCCGCTTCCCGGACGCGCAGCACTTCGGCGGCAAAATCTCCATGCTGACGCTCGTGCGCCGCGCGCTCGGCGCCGATGAAATCAAGCAACTCGCGCAACAGGTTCCGGATTTTTCGATCGCCGAATTCGAAGATGGCTCAAAGTCCTGGCCCGTGCAGACTCACCAGCAGGTGGGCTACGTGGCGCCGCAGGATCCGGATCAGATGCCGGTGAGCAAGGCGCCGTTCCCGAAGCCCGCAGTCGCGCAGGGCCCGCCGGTTTCTTCGCGCGCGACGCTCGAGCCGAGCGGCGAAAATCAGTGGGCGCTCGCGGGCGGCTGGGTGCTGCAAGCCGCTCCCCAGGTGAACGCCGACGGCGCCGAAATCTCCACGCTGCATTTTCTGCCCGGCGGTTGGTTGCCGGCCACGGTGCCCGGAACTGTTCTCACCACGCTGGTGGATCGCGGCGTGTATCCCGATCCCGATTACGGCCTCAACAATCTCGCCATCCCCGAAACGCTGAACAAGCAGGACTATTGGTATCGCACCGAATTCAAATCGCCGGCGCAAATGGCCGGCAGCCGCCTCACGCTCACGTTTCACGGCATCAACTACAAAGCCGACGTCTGGCTGAATGGAAAATTGCTCGGCACGATAACGGGCGCCTTCATTCGCGGCGTCTTCGACGTCACCGGCATCTTGAAGGTGGGCCAAGCGAACGTTCTCGCCGTGCGCGTTTCGCCGCCGCCCCATCCCGGCATTCCGCAGGAGCAATCCATCAAAGGCGGGCCCGGGGAAAATGGCGGAATCATGTGCCTTGATGGCCCGACATTCGTCGCCACCGAAGGCTGGGATTGGATTCCCGGCGTCCGCGATCGCGACACCGGAATCTGGCAGCCAGTCACGCTGACGGCCACCGGCGACGTGAAAATCGGCGACCCCCAAATTGTCACGTCGTTGCCGCTGCCGGACACGAGCCGCGCCGACGTCGAGATCACCGTGCCGCTGGAGAATCTCTCCGGCGCGCCCGTTCGCGGAACGCTTATCGCGTCGTTCGATCAAATCTCCGTGTCCAAGCATGACATCGTTCTCCCGCCAGGCGAGACGATCGTGAAGCTCACGCCTGCCGAATTTGCGCAATTGACCTTGCAGCATCCGCGGCTGTGGTGGCCGAACGGCTACGGCAAGCCCGAGCTTTACGATTTGGAGTTGAGCTTCATCGAGGGAGAAGAAGTAACGATGAAGAAGCACGTGCGCTTCGGAATCCGCGAAATCACTTACGAACTCAGCTTGCTCGACAGCAGCGGACATCTGCGCCGCGTGGAATTTTCTCCCACCGATGCGCGCGCCAAAAACGAAATGGTCGTGGATGTCACGCACACCGGAATCCGGCAAATCCCGATTCTGGATACAACGCCTCCTCCGCCGCCCGCTCCTGCTCCGGCAGCGGTGCCCGGCACTCCGGCTCCCGCTCCGACAGCTGCGCCCGTCGCTCTTCCGCCGCCACGCGGCTATTCCGACACCTGGGTCGCCTCGCTCGTCTCCCGCGCCGAATCTTCTTCATCCCTCCGCGCGCTCGACGACACCGGCGCCGCGCCGTATCTCGTGATCAAGGTCAACGGCGTCCGAATCGCCGCCCGCGGCGGCAACTGGGGCATGGACGACTCGCGCAAACGCGTTTCTCGCGCGCGCCTCGAGCCCTATTTCCGCCTCCATCGCGACGCCAACCTGAACATCATTCGCAATTGGGTGGGCCAGAGCACCGAGGAAGTTTTTTACGATCTCGCGGACGAATATGGGCTGATGGTCTGGAACGATTTCTGGGACTCGACGCAAAATTACAATGCCGAAGCCGAAAATCCCGCGCTGTTTCTCGGCAACGCGCGCGACACGATCCTGCGCTTCCGCAACCACCCCTCGATCGTGATGTGGTGCGGCCGCAACGAAGGTGTTCCGCAGCCCATCCTCAACGAAGGCCTTGCGAATCTGGTGCGGACCCTGGACGGCACGCGCTACTACACGCCCAGCTCCAACGGCATCAATCTTCAGAGAAGCGGGCCGTATCGCTACCAGGATCCTGCGCGCTACTTCACAACCTTGAATCGCGGATTCTCCGTGGAAACGGGAACGCCCTCGATGTCCACGCTCGAATCGTTTCGCGCGTGGATTCCGGCCGCGGATCAATGGCCGATGGACGACGTGTGGGCGTATCACGATTGGCACCAAAGCGGCAACGGCGACGTCGCGCCCTTCCTCGCGGAAATGCAGACGGAGTTCGGCGCGCCGGCCAGCCTCGAAGATTTTGAGCGCAAGGCGCAAATACTGAACTATGTGGATCATCGTGCCATCTTCGAGGGCATGAACGCGCACTTGTGGGCGCCGAACTCCGGTCGACTGTTGTGGATGACGCAGCCCGCGTGGCCCAGCACCATGTGGGAGATTTTCAGTTCGGATTACGATACGCAAGCCTCCTACTACGGCGTGAAAAAGGCGTGCGAGCCCGTGCACGTGCAGATGGACCCGTCGAACTACGACGTCGCGGTCGTGAATACCACCACCGCGCCGCTCGCGGGGTTGGTCGTCAGCGCGGATGTGTTTGCGCTCGACAACAAGCTCCTGCAACATCACGAGGAACACAAGGACGCGCTCGCGGATTCTGTGACGGACGGTTTCAAACTCGATGCCGCGTCGCTCCTCGCGTCGAACGACGTAATTCTGATCAAGCTTGCGTTGCGAAGCGCCTCAGGGCAGCTCTTGTCGGATAATCTCTACTGGATCGGCGCGGAGAGCAAATCATACCGGCTCTTAAATCGACTGCCGCTTGCCGCGATCGAGGCCACGGCTACTTCCTCACAAAGTGGCGACGCATTCCACATTGACGTGCAGTTGCGGAATGATGGAAAAAGCGTCTCGCTCGAGAACAAACTGACGCTGTTAGCCGCTGACGGCTCGCGGATTTTGCCCGCATACTTCAGCGATAACTACGTTTCGCTGTTGCCGGGAGAAACCCGCGACGTCGAAATTGAGTTTCCGGCGGCGGCCGCGCACGGCCCCGCAAAATTGATCCTTCGAGGGTGGAACGCCTCGCCGCAGGTCGTTCCGGTGGCGCTGCAAAAATAGTTTTTGACTCGTTCGGTCGAGCCTGCCACGCCCGCATGCCGCGGACGCTGGACAGGCCCTGGTCAGCAATGCCCAGGCATTTAGACTGTAGTTCGCAAAAACTTTTCGTGCCGGAAACACTCATGAACGAAGCCCCCAATCCGGAACCGCGAAACGCCTTACGCAATCCGATGGTCGCACCGTGTTCGAGTGCTATCGCAAACCGGCTGGGGAGAAAATGCTCTATGTTGTTGATTTCAAACGCGGACAGAGTTTTGGCGAGCCACACAACAACGATCTGTTGGGACCCCGCTGATCTCGCTGGGGGCCTGCTCTGGCGGCAAATTCGCTGTATCGAGGGCAGGAAAAGCCTACAATGTGCGAGCCAGAGGTCGAAATCGGAAACTCCGGTTTGAAACGCGATGGCTTCCGCTACGCGCTGAGCCTCGAAACCCACTGGCGCGGCGCAGGTACGCCCGAAGCGTCCACACGTATCAGCATGGACGGGCTCGGGAAGACGCTGACGGAGGAGGGAACCTGCTGCTGATCACAAGCTATCCTGTCAGCTAGCGACAGAGCGGCAATGGCCGCCCGCGATAAGGAAAATGATGGCTACACGACGTGAATTTCTCGATGCACTTGCAGTAGGCACGGTGGGGCTGGCCGTGGGAGCTACGGCAAAGAGCTATGGCCAGATCCTCGGTTCCAATGATCGCCTCAACTTTGCTGTTATCGGTCTTAATGGGCGCGCCTATGCTCATCTCTCGGCGCTCAAAGCGAACAGGAGCGCTGCCCGCATCTCGCATGTCTGTGATGTGGACAGCAATATTCTCAGGAAGTTCGCTGACAGTGTGCAGCAGGAGATGGGCGAGGCCCCCGTTACGAACAAAGACTTTCGCAGTATTCTCGAGCAGAAGGATGTGGATGCCATCACGATTGCCACTCCAGACCATTGGCATACACCTATGGCCATCGCCGGGTTGCAGGCGGGCAAGCACGTCTATGTGGAAAAGCCATGCAGCCACAATCCTGCTGAGGGAGAGATGCTGGTGCAGGCGCAGCAGAAGCATCGAAAGCTCGTGCAGACGGGCACACAGCAGCGCTCTTCACCACACACCATCGAGATCGTCGAAAAGATTCACGAAGGCATTATAGGCAGGCCCTACTTCGCGAAAGCCTGGTACAGCAATGTGAGGAAGTCTATTGGCACAGGCAAAGAAGTTCCCGTGCCGACGCAGCTTGATTGGGACCTGTGGCAGGGCCCGGCGCCACGGCGTCCCTATAAGGACAATGTGCAGCCGTATAACTGGCACTGGTTCAGAATCTATGGCACTGGAGAAACACTCAATAATGGCACGCACGAGGTCGATGTCTGTCGTTGGGCGCTTGGCGTCGACTATCCCAAGCGGGTCACTTCGTCAGGCGGCAGATACCACTTCGAAGACGATTGGCAGTTTTATGACACGCTGGTGACAACCTTCGAGTACGAAGACAAGATGATTTCGTGGGAGGGCAAGAGCTGCCAGGGAATGCAGTATTACGGCCGTGATCGTGGTTCGACAATCATGGGAACCACTGGCACGGTGCTTGTCGATCGCGATGGCTACGACACATACGACCTCAAAGGCAATAAGACGAGCGAATTCAGGGCTGGCAGTACAAGCTCATCTTCTGACCTCCTCGGCCGCGATTCCATGACAGACGCTCATTTCGCGAACTTCATCGCTGGAATCCGCAAAGGCGAGAAGCTCAACGCTCCTGTCTCTGTCGGCAACATCGCCGTTACGATGCTGCAGCTTTCCAATATCGCGTGGGAAGTCAACCGGGAACTGCATCTCGACACGAAAGACGGGCGGATCCAGGGCGACCCGGAAGCGATGAAGATGTGGGGGCGCGAGTACGAGAAGGGCTGGGCACCGCATGTCTGAGGTGCGCCGATGCCATCCGGGCGATAATCAAGCTGTGAAAAGCCCAGGATAACTGTCAGGAAAGCAGGCATTCTCAGGAGAAAGCGAGTGATTAGCCGCTTATGAAAAACACCTTCTCCCGTCGCGATTTCGTTCGCTCTGGTGCACTCGTTGCGGCAGCGTTCGCTGCTTCGAGCGACGACATGGCACTGGCTCAGGAACGGCCATCAGCTGCCGAGGCATCGCCTATTCGCTTGGGCCTGGCCAGCTACACGTTCCGTAACTTCAGTCGTGCACAGATGATTGGCTTCATGAAGCAGCTCAATGTGTTCGCGCTGAATGCGAAGGACGTCAAAGATCATCTCCCGGCGGATGCCCAGGAGGAGGCGGCTGCGCTGGCGGACTATGCCGCGGCGGGCATCCGGCTTCACGCTGCCGGAACCATCTCTTTCGCGAAGGATGAAGATGCGGACATCCGGAGCAAGTTCGAATACGGCAAGCGAGCAGGTATTGGCGTCATTGTCGCCGGCGACCCCGCACCGGAAACTCTGCCGCGAATTGAGAAGTTCGTAAAGGAGTACGACATCCGTATCGCGATCCACAATCACGGGCCGGAGGATAAGTTTTGGCATTCGCCGCTGGACGTATTGAAGGCGGTAAAGGGTATGGATCCGCGCATCGGGTGCTGCATCGATGTCGGGCATGCGGCTCGTGCTGGCACGGATGTGGTTCAGGCGATCCACGAAGCAGGCCCGAGGCTGTTTGACGTACACATGAAGGACCTCGCGAACTTCCAGAGCAAGGAGAGCCAGGTCGCGGTGGGAGACGGCATCATGCCGGTGCGGAGGATGTTTGAAGCCCTTATTGCGATGAGGTACAAGGGCTTCGTCGATCTGGAGTATGAGATTCATCCCGACGACCCGATGCCGGGCGTTATCAGCAGCTTTGCTTATATGCGAGGCATTCTGGCAGGCCTGGGGTATGCGAGCCAGGGCTGAAGCACTTGGTGGCTTTCTGGCCGTCGCTTTGAAGGGCTTACCCGTCCTTCGTCAAAACTCCGCAAGAGCCGAATTTCATCCATGTAGCGTGTGATACGACCTCTCTGTATCTTAGTAGTGACTTCACGTTTCTTCACCGCAGAGGAACGTCAATCACTTCAATGGTGTTTCCGGGCACGGCATGGTTCCACGCCTTCGCGGTGACAACCACCTTCGATGCAACCGGATGAATCGTATCCGGATGCTCGATCGTGTTGGTGGCCCAACGGGTCCCGCCGTGCAGTGTGTACAGCGTCACCTCGCCGGGGATTGCGCCCTTCAGATCGATGGTCAGCGGCTGCGTTGTGTCAGAGGCGTTCACCAGCTTGAGGTGCAGAATTTTGTGCGAGGTGGATACTGTCGCCGACCAAAAGAAACGCGGATTGACATTGGTTGCCGCCGATTGCACCGTATGGTCTCCAATGTGCGATGCAAAGAGCACCTGCGCGTAATAGCTCGGAGAGCCATACGAGCGAAGTGCATCGTAGCCAATCAGGTCCGTGGCCCACTGCATGCCGCCCGGGTTCACATTAGTGAAGAGCGGTGCATAGCTGGCCATCACAATCAGATCGCTGTTGCGCTCGAGGCTTGTCATCCACGCGGCGTCACCCAGCGCAGCGCCAAAGTCCGGTGTCGGCGTACCGGTGCGGGTGGCCCATTCGCCAACGAAGATCTTCGGCCCGCTGCGATCCACGCTATCGTACTTGTGCACCAGAGCGAAAAACTGCTCCGGCGTCTCGTAGTAGTGGTCGTCGATCAAATCCGGCGTCACCGACTTTACCGGTGTGGTGGCGATCAGCTTGTACTGCGGATACTTTGCGCGGATGGCGTTGGCAAACTGCGCAAAGCGCGCATCGTAGCTGCCGGACTTATCAAACTGGTCTTCGTTGCCGATCTCAATGTAGTGCAGCGGGAACGCTGCGGGATGGCCATCCTGCGCGCGCACCATGCCCCACTTTGTATCTGCGCCGCCGGTGACGTACTCAATCTCATCGAGCGCATCCTGGACATATGGGTCGAGATCCTTGCCGACCACATGATCGCCATGGAGTGAATACCCTGCATAGACTGCCAGTACGGGCTCAATCTTCAGGTCCTCGCACCACTCAAGATATTCCAACAGCCCCATGCCGTCGCTGGAAATATAGTTCCACGGACTGCGATGCGTTGGACGATCCACCAGCGGGCCGATGGTCTTCTTCCAGTCAAAGCGCTCGTTGATGGTGTCGCCTTCAAGGTAGTTTCCGCCCGGCAGACGCAGAAAGTGCGGGTGCATGGCTAAGAGCAATTCCATCAGATCGATGCGGTTTCCATTTGGACGATTGTTGAAGGTCGGCGGGAAGAGCGAGATCAATTGAAAAGATATGGTGCCGGGGTGCGAGAACGTGAGCTCCAGATGGTTGGTGGAGCTGGCATGCACATCTCCGGTCTTCATGGTGTAGGCGTAGCGCTGCCAGTCACCGTCGATCACAGGGATGGCAGCCTCGGCCAGCACCGCGCCGGTTGTGTCTGAGATCAGCCGCGCGTGCGCCGTGCCCACGCCCTGCGACTTAGCATAGAATGACCCGCTATAGGTCGACTGAGGACGCACCGCCATGCCCCAGTAGCCAGAATTGGCAATCCCGGCTTCACTGGCCGCGGACGCGTCGGTAATCGTCAGCCTCATGCTTCTCGGCAGCGCTGTGCTCGGGCCGGAGTCATCGCTGTCCAGGCTTGCCTGCGCATCGCCCTTTGTCAGCAGCGTCCAGTGCTCAAAGCGGGGCCAGCGGCTGTTGAAAGTGCGATTGTTGACCATCTCCGCATACAGGCCTCCGTCGTAGGAATAGTTGATCTCCTCGGTCATCAGACCGTACAGCGTGGGGCTCACGTCGGATACGCGCGCTGTCGAATCCACCGACAGTTGCCCCACAGTTGGATGGTCGGCATTCCACGCAGCAAGCGCAATCGAACCGAAGATAAACACAGCAAGCGCTAATCGAACCATCGCTTTGATCACGGATCGACCCCTTTCAGCTTGTGCAATTCAATGGGCGACAACGTTCAGCAGATTTATATGTTTCCTTAAGCGCGATAGTCAACAGATGTAGAGCATTTCCCACATGCCTTTGGCTTCTCGGCGTTATACAGATTGGGATAATCCGACGGTCAAGGACATCGAACTCGGCGTCCCAGCGGATACCCCCGAATTCCCAGGCAAGAGATTCGGCGCGAATTGCGGCAGGGGAATTCGCGAGTTCATTCCCGCGTGCTGGCACCTGGCCTCCGCCTCACCGCTGCTGGTCTGGATCAAACCAAACGCGGGACTGCCGGAGATGGTGGATGGCCAGCCGATCTATCGCACCACGCCCGAACAATTCGCCTCGGCCGCGCCCCAACCCTTTGAATGAAGCCGGCGCCAATTTCGTGGGTGGATGCTGCGGGACAAACCCCGAATTTATCCGCGCGCTCGCAAAACGAGCGCCGTTCGCAAGTCCGAGTTGAAAAGGAGGTCCTTGTTGCTCCCTTCCATCTTGTTAGAACGAGATAATGACTGCGATCCCTATGCCGGGGTACGTTGGGTCATATAGGTAGTACCCGTCGCCGGTGTAATCAATATATACGTTATCGGTTTCGTACCACATCGGCGGCCACGCTTCCGGCCAGGGATCGACGAACGTAACCCAATAGCCGTCATACTGGAAGCGCGGATACCCGCCTACGAAGAGCAACGGAAGGCGGCTGATGCGGAAGAAGTGATTGCTCCCGAAGTAGAGCCGGAAGCGGTCTTCAGGAACTCGGTAGCCGTTATAGCCGCCGCGTTGACTCCAAGTGCGGTGTTCGTTGTTCCACGAACCGGCGCGAGACTGGAGGAAACCGCTCCGCACCTGCCCTTGGTGCTGTGGGACGCCGCTAGGGTGGACGCCGCCATGGGTGGCTTCGCTGGGCTGGACGCCGCCATGATAGGCGCCGCCGGAGCTTTGTTGCGGTCGTTGTGCCGGTGGCGTCTGCTGATGCTGTTGCTGCGCGGGTGGCGCCTGCTGATGTTGTTGCTGCGCCGACGGAGCCTGCTGATGCTGCCCCTGTTGCGCTCTGCTGTGGTCGTTTTGATCTTGCCCGCCCTGAGCGTAGGCAGGAGCAATGGCTCCGAGGAGCAAGAACGCGGCCCCTGCGCTGATAGCCAATTTCATCGGCATTTGTCTCTCCTTATTGAAGATTTAGCTGAGATTCCCTTTTGACTTTGAAAAACGGACGTATTGTACTCGAATTGGTATCCTGGCGCTGTTCGCGATTGGCAGTTCCAAGTGACGGTTCGGATCAACCAGGCTCTTGTGAAGTGTCTTGGCAGAAATCACCCTTTTCAGCTCTCAATCGCTCGCATCATACTTCGCGTGACCGTTCTTGCAGGGCCAGAGCCATATCTGCGAATAAAAAGCGGGCGGTTTGTCATAGGGCGTCGAGGGATTGTTCGAAGTCGGCGAGAAGATCCCGCCAGTGCTCGATGCCCACGGAGACGCGGACGAGACCATCGGTAACACCGGCCTGGATGCATTCTTCCCCGGTGTAACCGGAATGTGTGGTGGTCTTTGGATGGCAGGCAAGAGTTTCGACGCCACCGAGGGAAACGGCATTTCGCGCGATACGGATCTTGCGCAAGAACTCAAACGCAGCCGGTTTGCCGCCTCTTAATTCCAGAGAGAACATCGCACCGGGAAAGTCGCATTGTGCGCGGAAAATTATCTTTTGGTCAGGATCTTTAAAAAGGGTTGGATAGAGCACACACGCCACTTTTGGGTGCCCTTCTAAATGTTCGGCGATGCGCTGAGCGTTCTTGCTGGCCCGGTTCATGCGCAAAGTCACGGTAGGAAGACGGCCATCCAGCATCCAGCATTCATCCGGCTGAAGGATATTGCCGAATAAATGACGCTGCAGGCGGATCTGCTGGATGAGCTCAGGGTCCTTGGCCAAAGCCATGCCGGCGAGCAAGTCGCTAAAGCCCGACAGATACTTGGTCGCCGAATAGAGGACGAGATCCGCACCGAGAGTGAGCGGGTGCTGAAAAGCGGGACCGAGAAGAGTATTGTCCACCATCACGAGCGGCCGGGTTCCTGCTGAGGATGGTTCGAGCGAGGCGACGGTTTGACATACGCGGCGAATGTCCGTCATCGCAAGAGTAGGATTGGCGGGCGTCTCGACGAGGACTGCACCGAGATTTCTTGCGGACCGAATGGCGTCATCCAAGAGGTTGCTATGGCCAGCGGGAACCGGAATGGCGTGAACGCCCCAACCCGGCAAGAAATCGCGAACGAAGTGTTGCGTGCCGCCGTAGATCGGAATGGTGTAAACAACTGTTTGGCCGGGACGCAAGAAAGTCAAAAGCGAGGTGATGATCGCGGCCATGCCGGAGTTGAATGCAAGTGCGGCCTCGGCACCCGGTTCAAGGGGGATTGTCTGGGCCTCGAGGATTTCGGCATTCGGATGATTCAGCCGCGCGTAGATCAATTCCACCGTCTCACCAGGTTCGGGGTGGGACCGGCCGGTGGCAATGTCGAATGCGCGCTCGGCCGCTTCCGGGCTGGAGAAGACGTAAGTGGAGCTGCGAAAGACTGCGGGTCGCGCCGAGCCAACCGAGAGGCTAGGATCAAAACCGCGGGTCAGGATTCTTGTGGTTGCTCGCAAGCCGTGCGAATGACGATCAGTGTTTTCTGACATAGGTCACCTGCCGATGAGTATAGGTTAGAAAAGAGCGACCAGATGTCATATGTTGAATTTCTGCATGAGTACGAATTTCACCTAGCATCACAGTGTGCTGATTCTATTGGTTCATCTCACCAGTGCAAATCTGCAGGGTGAGCGGGCGACCGGCCCCCGATGCCGATCGTTTGCCATCCTTCCTGCCAGCGAAGAACCTGTAGCGGCAATTCCCTGTTGCCAGTAAGGAGGTTCGATAGGCCGATGCCTAGGCTTTTCAAATCCCCGTGGAGATGCCCGTAATGAAATAGGCTACGGTCACGGATCAAAGCAGGGGTAAGAAGGATAGCCTGCGTGGCCCATCTGCCACGGCGGGAGTCAATGGCCCCAGTCGCACAAGGACTCGACGAATGCCGCGGATCCATCGCGCAGCCAACCATCGAGCTGCGCCGGTTCTTTGAGTTGTTGTCCACGCCTACGGGGCACGGCCACAAAGCGGCGGGGAAATTCCGGAAGGCTGGTCATGTCGCCCCACAGCTTTTCAAACTGCGCCACCGGGAAAATATCTTCCTGACCTTTCCCCCAGCGTTTCTTGACGTCCTTCAGCGTGATGTAGGTGGGCATGCGGGCGGCCAGCGCTCGCACGGCGTTATTCACCTGTTCCCTGTGCGTAAGATCATCGCGGGTCAGCCCGAACATGGTGAGGAGTTGGTCGATATCGATCCAATAGGTCGCGCTGTTGTACCAAGGGAGGAGTGATTCGGTCTCTTCGCTGGGAAGCGCGAGACCTTCGATCAGGCGCAGGCGGCCGTCGACGCGGGCCAAGGCGCCGCCGCGGTCTTCCACCTGCCGCGCAATAACCTCGGCGGTAAGCGCTGCCCCCTCCGCGATGTGGTAACCAAGCAACCCCGGGTCTACGTCAGCCCCCATGGTATCGATGTTGTGAATCATCAGGTATTTCAAACGGGGCCTTTCCTGTAGCAACAGCAGGAACGTGCCGTTTCGAATCATGTTGGGCACTTCGTACCAGTGGCCGACCGGGTGCAGGCATTGCATCGGCACGTTATCGGTATAGCTGGCGCCTTCGCCCATGCGCCGAGCCCACGCGATGAGCGTGGCGCGCAGGCTGTCGCGAACCTTTTGCGCCTGCTCGTCGAGCATTTGTTGCGGCAAATCTTCCCAGGCAAATCGCAAGTCCCTTTCCATGGGCACAAACCGCAGCCCGATGGAGCGTCCGGGTGAAAGCAGTAATGGGCCGGAGTAGTCGTAGTTGCGCTCGGTGCAAAGGTGCGCCTGGATCGCATCGTGCGTCAGGTAGCTGGTGGTAATGATGTGGGGCAGGGCCGTGCCGCAGAGGCGGCCCGTGCGGCGGCTGCGGGCCAGGTGTACTTCGAGGAAGCTGCGGTGCTTGCCGCCCAATCGGCAAAAGGGATTAAGGGCCTTGACGACGCCCGCGCCTTTCGTCCAACGGCTGCCCGCGCCGCCGGCAAACGAAACCACCGCCACCATTCCTGCTGCCAGGGCATCCTTGCCGATTTCGTGGTATTTCGGCGCGACACCTTCGGTGGCGTCAATGAGATCTTCCGCGCCAACGTCGGTGATCAAGCTGCTGATGGGAAGACGATTCTGCGCCAGCCCCACGCGGCCGCTGCGCAAGTCCGCCTGGATCTGCTCATGCTCCACGCGATCGAATCCATGTGCTTCGAGCAGCGCGTCGAGGCTTTGGGGGACGGCGGCTTCTTGCGGGCTCTGCGGGATGAGGTGCTCGAAGACGTGCTGCACCATTCCTTGGAATTCCGGCACGGTGTGGCAGGCGGCGGTGAAGCGTTCGAGCTCAATGAGGCGCACGGGCGAAAGCAGACGGGATTCCATGCGAAGAAGCGAGGGCACAACAATTTCGTAGTACCCCACCGGCATCAGCGCAGAGTTGCCTTCGAGGTGCGTGGCCTGAGTGCCATATTCGTTGACCGCGAAATCGTAGACCACGGGCTCCATGGCGAACGGCACCGCATGTTCCATCTCCCGCTTGGTGGCGCTCATGATGGCCTGCAAGCGCTCCCGTGCCAGCGCTTTCGAATGCGGGGCAAAAAGAAAACCCATGCCTCCGCCCGACATTCCTCCTAGCATCCAGAAGCCCCAGAAGTCGCCGCCCATCTCCCCGCGGACGCGGCGAATCAGTGTGTCGGTGTAGAGATTTCCGGCCCAGGGAATAATGGTTTGAATGGGGCCGTTAAAATTCCGCTCAGTCAAGGCGCCCAGAGCGCGAATGTCCCCGCTCTTCAAGCGTGCAATGAGGTCATCGAAGATGAGCGAGGCTTCGCCCCGGCTGCGCCACTCACTTTCTGAACGAAGCAGGTATTTTTCCGTCACCATCTCCAAAATGGGGCCCACATCCTGCGCCATGCCGCCGTGGGCGAGCACCAGGCTTTGCTGAAGTTGCTTGCGCGTTTCCGGCGACACCTCCTGGGGACCGAGAATCTGGTGGTTCGGCAACAACCGGCCGCGGCTGATGCCGAATTCCGGATCACCCTTCTGGGCTAAGACCCCGTGAATCAGCTTGATTCCCGGCCACACCCCGCCGGAATCCTGCCAGCCGCCTCCCGAGCCCCCCAGCCATTCGCCCAGAATGGCGCGCCCGGCCACCAAGCGGCGGTCATCCTCGGAAAGGCCGCCGGTGAGCGTGCGGATCTGGTTTGTCGCGCGCATGCACAAGGAAATGAGGCAGGCCAGGAGATTGGTGGACACCGCCAGGCGTGAGCCGCGTGGAATGTCGTTCACCTTACTGACGATTTCGATGCCGTGGCCGGGCCGGCCCGTCAGATGGGCCAGCACGTCGGTGAGGGGCTGAGTGGCGCCCTCCATCCCCGGTGGCACGATGCCGGAGGCAATAACCGCGGCCTTGAGCAAGCCCAAGTAGTCGTGTGCGAAATCGAAAACTTCTGCAATCGAGCTGAGTTCAGCGCTGCACTGAAGGTCAACGCTGACCAAGCGGAGTACCGGCTGATCGATGACTCGGAACCATGCTCCGACGGGAGGCTTCGGAGCGCCAGGGCTGCGCACGCTCAGGTCGATGGAAATGTTGAGCACGCGGGCGCCTTCGGGGAAATCCATCCCCAGAAAGAAGATGTCGCTCCACCCGCTATGGCTCAAGTCCATGCGTACCGGCGTGGCCTCGTGCAGAATGGGGAAGAGATGATCAGCGGTTTCGCGCTTCAACAGTTCTGGGCGAATCCGCAGCGGTGCGTCTTCAGGATAAGCGGCACGGAACATCCACTGATTGCCGCGGACCGAGCGCACGCTGCGCCGCACTTGATCAGCGAGAGTCTGGAAGCCGAGCGAGCGGTAGCCAGCGGCGAGCGCGCTGGAAAGGGCAGCGCTCGGTCCGGCGGCCGTCTGCGCAGCGAGGAAAACATCGAGAGCTTCTTCGAACCTGCGCTTGAGGAGGTTGGTGTAACCCGCGAAAGGAATCAGCGCGCGTGAAGCCGCTAACTTGCGCGTGGGTATGTGAAAGCGATGGATGGCATACAGGAAGAAAAGGGCCCGCACGCGCTCGTAGAGATTGTCGCTGCTGCGCCGGAAACGGTCGAGCGCCGCGCATTCAAGCAGCAGTTCATCCAGTGTCGCAGCCCGGCACAGCGCGTCCAGTGGGCGATTGCGAGTCTCCGTATCGCGAGCGGTTATGACGTCGGTAAGCAGGCTCACCGCTCGCTCCCCCCAGACGGGGTGGTCAGCTCACGCTCCGCCAGTAGTTCCAGCAAGTGCGTAAGCACCTCGTCGCGGTCGCGACCGTTCAGCGCCAGGGCCAATTGCGCGGTGAGCAATCCGTAGCGAGCGCCGAGATCATAACGCCGTCCTGTATCCTCCAGCGCCAGGTACTGCTCCTGCCGGGCGAGTTCGGCGAGGGCAGCGGAAAGCGTCAGGGTGCCGCTTGGCTCAGTCGCCAGCCTCCGTCCCAGGAGATCCATCACGGTGGGAGTGAAAACGTGAATTCCAAAGAAACAGAGGTAGTAGCCCGCGCGGATTCCCGGCACCATGAGGCGCTGTTCGGCCTCCGTGGGCGTTGGCTTTTCGAGTACCGTCTCCACGCGATAAACGCCGGGCCGGCCGGACATGCGGCGTCCCGCCACGGCCCCAAACCGGGAGAGCAGCCTTTCGTGGGTGGGCTGGACCCCGGAGGCGGAGCACGATTCGAGTTCAGCCAACTCCACCAGGCGCTGGACGCCGGGCTTTGTTGTGCTCACGTACAGGTGATCTCCCACCATGTGCAGGAAGGGCTCATCGGCCACAAATTCGCGCGCACAGTAAATGGCGTGGCCGTATCCCCGCGGCTGCTGCTGGGAGACGAATCGCACTGCCCCGGCGAGGTTGCCGGCGGCTTGGGCGTAGCGAGTCTCGTCGCCGGGCCAGACCACGACGCAAATCTCACCAATATTCGCGGTGAGGGCCTGTTCGATCAGGATGTTCAGAACGGATTTTTCCGCTCCGTTGTGGATGAGAGTCTGGAGCGGAAGCGCCCGCTGATTCCCTCCCGCTGCTGTGATGACCGCCTTTCTGATCCGCACGTTTGACGCTCCTCTTCAGGGCTTGTGCCGAACTCCTATGGTGATTTGCGGCCCATAGCGAATTTGCCGTTTGCGCTACGAGAAGTGCCCCCATTTCCGTGAGTGCTTCCGGCGGTTGCGGCCTGACGGCCGGCGTCTGATCCGGAGGTGAGCATTATATGCGACGCCGTAGGGCGTCATGCGCAACTATCTCGGGTTAGCCTGCATAGGCGCAGCCTAACCCTCTGGAACCCCCAGGTGTAGATGTATCCTGCTTAACGCCTGCCCTGAAGCATGATGTCACGAGGGATTTCTTCGCCGAGGACTGCGCGTTCATCTCGCTTTTCGCCATCGCTTCCCAAATCTCGCACAGCGGCTTGCTCTTTCAGCCTCCGGTAGAGGGGGACCGGAATCCCCGATCTAGTCCACTTCTCCAAGACCTTGATTCGGCGCTGACGTAATTCGCACGAAGCGTTTCAAGCTGTGATTAGCGCGCTAGAACAAGAAAGAATAGAAGCGGAAGCTGCCATCTTCGATCGTAGGCTGGGAGCTCCGTGAGATTTGCGGAAGGACTGAAGGGCACCTCTGGGGCCTTCGCGAATGGGGCAGGTTCCACCCGCTCAAGCAAGTTGCGCCAGAGGGACTGCGGGTTAGCGCTGAATATCAGGTTCGTTTCGGCCTGCACGCTGTACCACGCACGCATGAGCATCTCGTTCTGGAGTTGCGCCAGCGCCCATTGGGAGCGCCCCAGAAACAGGCGCAAGTCTGGTGTTCTTTCCGGATTCTTCAGTAGGTCCTTGATGAAATCCGGATCGAAGCTCACGTAAACGTCGCCAAACAACAGCACCGCTTGCTTAACGGCCTTGCTCGAGCGAAAGACTACGGCGGGAGTCCGCACGTCCACAGGCCCGCCGAAGTACACAGTCTCGGAGCGGTCCTTCAGCGTCTTGTCATTGGGGAAGATCTCGCTCAGCGCGATGCGGGCAGGTCTGTTGACGATAAGGCCGACGACCACACCTTCTTCTGCCCCCACGGAGGACGGGAACATCAACACCACGGACTCTTTGAAAACATCGCTCCCCAAATCTGGGCGGGCAACCAGAAAAAGGGCCTTGTCCTCACTGTCCCCTTTGTCGGGTTTGTCCTGTGCTGCGTGCACAGGCGTGTTGCTGAGTATGAGCAAGAGACAGAAGGCAAAAGCCGTTTTTGATCTGATGTACACCGGAATGTCCGATTCAGACCTCTGACTCGGACATCGTATGCTTCTCCTGTCCTGGACACAACGAACTTGCCTGTCCGATCTGCTGTTTGGTAGCATCCCCGCAAGTTTCCCACTGAGAGGTACGACAATGCCAAAGTCAAAGCAGATTTCCGTCCGGGTCGAAAACCGCCCAGGAACAGTTGCGCAAGTTGCCAAAGTTCTGGGCGATGCGAAGGTGAACATCCTCGCGTTCCTCACCACGACATCAGACTCTGAGGGTGCCGTGCACGCGGTCGTCGATAACGTCAAGAATGCCAAAAAAGCTCTGGATAGTGCTGGGCTTTCGTACACTGAAAACGATGTCCTCTACATCGAGCTGAAGAACACGCCCGGAGCGCTCGCGCATTTTGCAGGCAAGCTCGCCGCGAAAGACGTCAACATCACGTCCGGGTATGCCACAGCAACGAAAAGCTCTCGAAAGGTGAGCTTGGTGTTTGCGGTCTCGGATCTGGAGAAGGCTTCGCGAGTTCGGTAGGCGCGGCTCACCATGACGCAGGATTCAGGTTAACCGGAAGATCGGAATTACGTCCTACTGAAATCGACACAGATCGGTCTGTGGCCATGACGACTACGGGAAACAAGTCATGCGGCAGGTAGTCGGCCCCGCGTTTCAGTATTGGGGACCATCCGTAGAAGTGGACTACGAGAGCGGACGGCCGGCACGCATCGACGTCACGGCCAAAGGTCAAGTCGCTATGGAGATTGAGTCTCGCGTCGCGAAACAAGTGCGCAGCGCATTGCTTGATCTAATCTGCCACAGGTACTCAAAAAACTCCTCGTTGTGCTTCCTGTTCATATGAACGATGTGTCCCTCACGGGCGCACAGTGCCAGTTCATTTTGGAGCGATTTGCGTCCGCAACGAACCAGATGCGGAGCGAAAGGAACCAATGCGCGCCTCATATATACGCTTTGTCCATCGACTCGCGTTTGCGCTGGCGGGGATTGTGCTGATGGAAGGACTATCGCATGCCCAGGACCGCGGCCAAGCGCGCTCGATGGTGATTTCGCAGTACGGCATCGTCGCCGCGGAATCACCGCTTGCGGCCCAGGCTGGAGTTGCCATTCTGGAGCGCGGCGGCTCCGCGGTGGATGCAGCGATTGCGGCAAACGCCGTGATGGGAGTCGTCGCGCCGATGTCGAACGGGCTGGGCGGCGATCTCATCGCGATCGTTTACGACGCAAAGACCGGGAAATACTACGGGCTGAATTCGAGCGGCTGGGCGCCCGCAGGCCTCACGATCGAACACTTGCACCAGAAGGGCATTCTCGCGATGCCCGAGCGCGGAATCAATAGCGTCACGGTGCCGGGAGTCGTGGACGGATGGCAGAAGCTGCTCGATCGCTTTGGCCGCAAAAAGTTCAGCGAGGATTTGGCTCCGGCAATCCACACGGCGGAGGACGGCTTTCCCGTCACGGAGTGGGTGGCGCTCACATGGTCGCAGGATCTCGACTTGCTGCGCACGAACGAGGCGGCTTCGCAGACTTACTTGGTCGGGGATCGCACACCGCGCGTGGGGGAGATATTCCGGAATCCCGATCTGGGCTGGTCGCTGCGGCAGATCGCGCAGGGCGGGCGCGACGCCTTTTACAAGGGCGAGATTGCACGGCGAATCCTCGAAGCGTCCAGGCGGCACGATGGCACGATGACCGCGCAGGATCTGGCCGATTTCCAGGGAGAGTGGGTGGAACCGATCTCGACGACCTATCGCGGATGGAACGTTTACGAGATGCCGCCAAACAGCCAGGGAATCGCGGCGCTGGAAATGCTGAACATCATGGAAACGTTCCCGCTCGCGCAATTCGGGCTTAACAGCACGCGCGCGCTACACGTCATGATCGAGGCGAAGAAACTTGCATACGCAGATCTGCAGCGTTACATCGGGGACCCCGCATTCGGCAAGCTGCCTGTGGCGGGCCTGCTCTCGAAGGACTACGCGGCGACGCGGGCTCGATCGATCGACATGGATCGCGCCAATTGCGACGCCGGGGCGGGGACGCCGCTGCCCGTGGGCGGGGACACGATTTATCTCAGCGTTGTGGACCGCGACGGGAACATGATTTCACTGATTCAGAGTAACTATCTTGGGTTCGGTTCCGGAATCGTTGCCGAGGGGACCGGATTCGTTTTGCAGGACCGCGGCGCGCTCTTTTCGCTTGATCTCGCATCGCCGAACGCTCTCGCGGGTCACAAGCGTCCGCTGCACACGATCATTCCCGCGTTTCTCGAAAACGGACAGACGCGCATCGCATTCGGCATCATGGGCGGCTGGAATCAGGCGCAGGCGCACGCGCAATTCGTTTCGCACGTCGTGGATTTCAAGCAAAACATTCAGGCGGCGCTCGAGACGCCACGCTTCACGAAGCCGGATTTCACGGGCTGCGGCGTGTTGCTCGAGAATCGGGTTCCGGGAAGCGTGCGTTCCGAGCTCCAGGCCAAGGGCCACAAATTGGAAATGCACGGCGGATACTCGGATCTTTTCGGCGGGGGACAGGCGGTCATGCGCGATTTCGCGGCCGGCGTGAATTACGGGGCTTCCGATCCGCGCAAAGATGGCGAGGCGATTCCTGAATTACCATCCCTGCCGATTCCGATGAAGAAATGACGGACAATCCGATAGTAGGCCCTGAGTTCGGGCGCCTACAGGTTGTCCGTTATTTCTTCATCTGCCCTAGGGCGATCTTTTCCGCCGTGATCGGCATGGATTGAATGCGCACTCCGGTCGCATCCTCCACTGCGTTCGCCACCATCGCCGCCGCGGGAATCATGGTGTGCTCGCCCATGCCACGTGCGCCAAACGGGCCGTCGGGTTGTGCCGTCTCGATGATCAGCGGAATCACCTCTCCGGGAACGTCGAGGGCCGTTGGGATCTTGTAGTCGGCGAAGTTGGGGTTGAGAAGGCGTCCGTGCTCGTCGAAGCGCATGTCTTCATACAGCACCGTGGCGAGGCCCTGCAGCAGACCGCCGGTGACTTGGCCGTGGATAAGATCGGGATTGATGGCCTTTCCCACGTCCACGGCGAGCGCTACCTTGAGGACCTTCGTCTTTCCGGTTTCCTTGTCGGTCTCGATGACGATTCCACCTGCGCCGGTTGTGTAGTGCACGTTCGGATGCCCGCCCTGCCCGGTCTCGGGATCTCCGATGGCGGAAGAGAACTCGGGCATGAACATGCCGCGGCCGAGGATCGGCCCGCCGCGGAACGTATGGTCCTTCACCTCGATTCCGTTGATCACGAAATCGCGCAGCGCCAGTTCAAAGTCCGGGCGGGTGCGGCACTTTACCTTCTCGTCTTCCAGGTAGAGAGTCTCCTTGTCGACGTCCAGCGCGCGCTCCACAACGTCGAAGATCTGCTGGCGCGCATCCAAAGCCGCGCTCTTCACGGCGTTGCCGCAGCCCCAGGTCACATGCGAAGCGACGGTCTGCCACTCGTAAGGGTTACGGTCCGTGTCCGGAGTCTCAACGCGGATCTTCGAGACGGGCACGGTGAGGATCTCGGAGGCAATCTGCGCAATGGCGGTCAAGAGGCCCTGGCCGATTTCCATGCCCGAGATGAGGATGTTCAAGCTCGCGTCCTCATTGAATTTCAAAAAGGCCGACGAGGAAGCGTTAGGCGGCATCGCCGGAGCCTTCCAGAACAGAACAAGGCCTTTGCCGCGAACCTTGGTTGGATCCGAAGGCACTTCAGGTTTTCCCCATCCTATGGCCGCGGCCGTCTTGTCAATGGCCTCCGCCAGGCCATTGGGGCCCATGCGTGCGCCGTAAGCAAGAATGTCGCCTTCGCGGATGGCATTTTGACGGCGGAAGGCGACCGGATCGATCCCAAGCCCCCGGGCCGCGCGCGTGATGTGCGACTCCAGTCCGAAGGAGAACTCCGAGTATCCAAAGCCGCGGTACGGGCCGCCCGGCGGCAGGTTGGTGTACACGCACACGGAGTCAATCTTGACGTTGTCGATCCTGTACGGTCCGGTGGCGGAAAGGCCGACGGCATTCACGACGTTCGCGCCATACTCGACATACGCGCCAGCGTCCCAGTACAAGGTCTGCTCCAGCGCCGTGATGGAGCCATCTTTCTTCACGCCCAGCTTCACTTTTGCCGTGAGGCCCAGCCGCTGATAGGTGTTGTAGAACTCCTGTGCCCGCGACCACATGACCTTGACTGGATTGCCCTTGACGGCAGTGGCAAGCGCCGCGGCCATGATCTCCGACGAAACGCCGGCTTTGCCGCCGAAGCCCCCGCCCACGTACGGCGTGATGACGCGAATATCCTTGTGCGACAACCCCAACCCGGACAGCGCCTGGGCAATCACGTTGCGCTGCGTGTAGGGCGACTGCGAAGCAGTCCACATCGTGAGGCGGCCGGAAGCATCGAACAGGCCGGTCATGGCGTGTGGCTCAATCGCGCAGTGGGCATAGCGCGGAACGGTGTAGGTGTCTTCCAAGACCAGATCGGCTTCTCGAAATCCCTTCTCGACGTCGCCCTTCCGAATCTTGCGCCAGTGCGCAATGTTGGAGCCGGGCTTGGGGTAGAACCAGGGCACATGCTCGTATTCGCCTAGGCCCTTGTGCAAGAGCGGAGCTTGCGTCTGTATGGCTTCGACCGGATCGAACACTGCCGGTAGCGTTTCGTACTCCACGCGTACCAGTTCCCCGGCGCGTTGCGCGGTCTTAGCATCGCAGGCGATGACTGCGGCCACCTGTTCTCCGACAAACCGCACGTAGTCGGAGGCGAAGACGTGTCGGTCCTTCATGTACAAGCCAAAGCGGAAGGGAAAATCTCGGCCGGTGACAACCTTAACCACGCCTGGAACTCTTTCGGCCTCGCGTGTATCAATGCTCACGATGCGCGCATGGGCGTGCGGGCTCTCGACGATGTAGGCGTGAAGTAGACCGGAGCCGAACTCTATGTCGTCGGCGAAACGGGCAGCGCCAGTCACCTTCTCCCAGGAATCCACGCGCTCGACGGAATGGCCCACGACCTTGGATTCGGAGCCATCGGCAGAGCGGAGCGGAAGGTCGGGCGCCGCACCCTTGCTTCCTGTCGTGTGCTCCGCCACCGATTCAATTGCATCCACGATGGGCGTGTAGCCGGTGCATCGGCAGAGATTGCCGGCGATGGCAATCTGTATCTCCTCGCGCGTCGGATGCTCGTTTGCGCCGAGCAATTCCGTGGCGGCCAATACGATTCCCGGCGCACAGTATCCGCACTGGAAGGAGTTACGATGGGCGAACGTGCGCTGCAATTCGCTCGGCTTATCAGAGATCCCCTCAAGGGTGACGATCTCGCTGCCGTCTGCTTCAGCTGCCAGCACCAGGCAGCTCCGTACCGTCTTCTTGTCGAGCAGAACGGTGCAGGTGCCGCAATCACCGCGGTCGCAGCCGACCTTGGGGCTCTTGATGCCAAGCTTATCGCGCAACATCTCCAGCAGCGTGTCGTTCGGTTCGACTTCGAGGGAACGTGAAACGCCGTTGAGGCGGAAACTGATTGGAAGCCTGTTCATATCACGCTCTCCCCGTATGCGGGAACCGAGTGCCCGTCGTCGTCGCGGCGTGCGACGGCGGCCTTCAAGCCGCGCTCCAGCATGATTCGCGCCATATGCAAGCGGTATTCCTTTGAGGCGCGAATGTCCGTGATGGGGTGTATCTCCTCGGTCACAAGCTCCTTTGCCTGGCGAAGAACCTGTTCAGTGAGGCTCTTGCCATTCAGCCAACGCTCGATGCGGCCCGCCCGGGCCGGCTCCGGAGCAACCGCACAGAACGAGAGGCGGTACTGGTCATGCGGCAGAGCGAGAATGCCTATGCCCACCTGCGCCAAGTCTTCGCCGCTGTAGCGGCCCAGCCGCACATAGCACGCGCCATTCTTGGTTTCGGGCAGTGGAATGAGCACGCCGGTAGCAATTTCTCCGGGCCGGAGAGCGGTTTTCCGTGGGCCAAGGAACCACTTGTGTATGGGAACCTCGCGCAGTCCCACGGCGCCTTCGACTGCGACCCTTGCCTCGTAGACAAGCAAGGCTGGCGCTCCGTCCAGCGACGGCACGGCGGAGCAGATGTTGCCGACAAGGGTCGCGCGATTCCGCACTCCCACTGAAGCCACCGTGCGCGAGCACTCCCACAACAGGGGGAACTTCTCCCGAACCACGGGCGACTCGATAAGCTCAGTGAAAGTGACCGACGCGCCGACGAACAGTGCGTCGCCGAGGAACTCCAGCCGGTGCAGCTCTGCAATCGCCTTCACGTCCACGACGACGGCGGGAGCGCGCAGGCCTTCCTTCATCCACACCAAAAGATCCGTCCCGCCCGCCAGCACCGCCGAGCGGTCCCCGCCGCGCGCGAGGAGTTCGATGGCGCGCGGCAGGACGACCGGCCTGTGATAGTCGAATTCGCAGGTGATGGGCATGGCGCTTACTCCGGCTTCCAGGCGACGATCCGGCACATGGACGACTCCATCTCAATACCCTTCAAGGGGAAGGCCCCGATCCAGCAACGCTGGTTGTTGAGCTTGTCGATCTCACCGCCCACGTTCTCTGCATGCACAATCTTCTTGGGGAACAGCTTGATGTGCATCACCTGGTAGTAGATCTCCTGGGGGAATGTCTCGTCCCAGCCCTTGCCGGTGTGCTTCTTCAACTTCTGCTCCGCCTCGGCGAAAAGTTTCGGATGCCAGTTGCGAATGATGGTGTTCATGGGGTGATCGGCGCTGCCGCAATCCAACCCGATCCATTTGAAGCCCATTTCAATGCACCACTCGTGGAACTTCGGGCCGGGACCCGGATGCTTGCAGAAGTAGCGGACTTCATCGGATTCAGGCTGGTCCCAGGCAAAACGGTGATAGCCGGTATTGATGATGAGAACGTCGCCTTTTCGGATGTCGGCTCTCTTGGTCAGCATCTCCGGCGAATAGAGATCGTAATCGCCGACTTGATCCGCGATGTCCACCACCACGCCCGGCCCGACCCACTCCGACATGGGCACGGCGCCGATGGCGCGGCCCGACGAATGGAAATGAATCTCGCCGTCCATGTGCGTGCCAACGTGGTTGCTGGTCTTTATGATCTGCCCGTTGGCACCCTGGCCCATGTGCGCCCCGGCGATGCGCTTGAAGTATTGCACGGATAAGGGCATGTAACTCGGCCATGGGGGCGTGTGCACACTCAACGGCTGTGTGAGATCGTACATCCTGACCTCGGACATGTATTTGAGGAAGTCCGCCGTCTTCTTGTCTGTCTTCATATTGTCTCCTTTTCCGTTCGGGCTGCCGCCATCAGCCATCGGGAAAGCCCAATCAGCGCGTCTTCAAAAGGCTTGGGCGGCGCGCTGAGAATGCCCGCGCCCACTTGGCCGATCCCCGGCCGCTTGTGGGCGACTCCGGTATCAATTACCGGCAAAATGCCGCGTTCAACCACCTTGCGAACGTCAATGCCTGTGGGCGTGCCGCGGAAGTCGAGCGCGGGAATCTGGTACACGTTGTTCTCGGCGGCCGTGATCTCGTACATCCGACGCGTGTAGCGCACGGCATCAGAAGCGGAGCCGCCCACGAATTGCGCAATGGCTGGTGCCGCTGCAATGGCAAAGCCGCCGAGGCCGTTGGTTTCCGTGATTGCGCTGTCGCCGATGTCAGGATTTGCGTCGGCCTTGCTGAAGCCGGGGAAATACAGGGCGTCCGGCACGGGCGCCGGTCCGGTGAACCACTCGCTGCCTGTCCCGGCAAGTTGGACGCCGAAGTCCGTCCCATTGCGCGCCATGGCGACGACGATGCTGCTGCCTGCCACGTTGCGCGCGGCATCCAAAGTCGCCTTCGAAGCCGCCATCGAGAGGTTGAGGAAGAAGTGGTCGTTGCCGTTTATGAACTCGAGGACCTTCGCGGCTTCCTCCGGATTTGAAGAGGTGCGAATGACGGCCGGGGCCAGTACGCGGAACAGGAGAGACGTCGCTGCGCGATTGCGGTTGTGGACCTCGTCGCCCATGTGCAAAGCCTGGGCGATGATGCTCTTCAGGTCTATCTTGCCGAGCTTTCGAAGGGCCCTCTCCAAGGACGGATAGAGGACCTGCTCCATCCACCGCAGGCGCTCGGTGATCTCCGCGCCATAGGCCCCATAGCGCAGCACCTTGCCCAGACCTTCATTCATGGTGGTGTAAGCAGTGTTGCCGAATTCCTCGTTCTTTACTTCGAAGACCGGCATGGAGGCCGAGACGATGCCGGCCATGGGGCCGACGGTCTGGTGCTCGTGGCAGGGCGAGAAATGTATCTCGCCGGACGCGGCGAGCACCTCAGCTTCCTCCGGAGTGGCTGCTGCTCCCTCGTAGAGGAGCGCTCCGATGATGCCGCCGCGCATCGGTCCGCACATCCGGTCCCAACTGATGGGTGGTCCGGCGTGAAGGATGAGGTTCTTCTCCATTCCCGGAATCACATCCAAGGCCTTGAACATGCCGGTGAGGAATGGCTTTCCGGAGAGAATGATGCTAGTTGCCCGGCTGTTGGCCTTGTCAATAACGGACGAGGCTGACGCGACCTTCTCCATCACCGCGGCGTCCATCGCAAGCGGCGGATGCCAGTCCACCTGTATGGCCTCGGTGCCTGAACGGTCGAGGCTCTCCTTGAAGGCAGCGAGCCCTATGTTGATGACCTTGAGTTCGGTCTGGAAGAGATCGTTGATCGCCATTATCGTGCCTCGATCCGGCGAACCACATGGGCCGCAAATTGTGAAGCCGCCGCGTTGGTGGGAAACACGAGCGCTCCGGCCTGCCGCAGCCCGTTCTCCACGCGGGTGCGGTCCTGAGGATCTTCAGCCGTTCCGGTCGTGGAGCAGGCCACGATCAGATATCTTCCAGCTTCGGCCGCAAACCGCCGCGCTTCGCAGATGGGCCCGGCAAGTTCGCGTACCGGGTCCATATTCGAGCCGTAACCGAGAACCACGTCCAGCAGGATCAGCGCGCATTCCGGATCTCTGGCTTCCTCCTGAATGCGCCGGTTGCGCAACGAGTAATCGATCATTGGGTGTGGACGGCCGACGGTGAAAGCGTCGTCGCCGAAATCGATCAAGGAGTGTTGCCGGCTCCTCCATGCATCTTCGAGCGGCGCGGTACTCGCCATAGGCACATTGGAATGCAGGCCGCGAATCTTCGAGCGCTGGAGGATCACCTGTGATTCGGCGCAGAACGTGCCGCCGCAGAAAAGTCCGCGGATGTATTTCGAGCTTTCCGATAGACGCGCGGCCTCGCGCTGGGCGAGTTTGACGCTCTCCCGCTCCCGCGCTTCCAGCTTCTTTCGGACGGACTCCACGCTCAATCCGTTCGAGACGGCGACGGCGAACAGGGCGGCTTCTTCCAGCGTCGCCGCCGGAACCATTCCGTAACTCTCGACGATGCTTGCCTGCACGCCGACGAACGCGGCGATGACCGGCTTCTGGATGTCCTTGAGCGCCGCGCCGATGTGCTCGAGAACGCAGTCGTCCGGAGGCTTCGAGACCAGAACGATCACATGCGTTGCCGGATCGTCGCCGAGAGCCCGGACCGCCTCCAGGAACATGATGCCGCCGACCTTGGCTTTTACGTCGCGTCCGCCGGTGCCAATCACCTGCGAAACCCCTGCACCCTCACTCGACACGATGCTGCTGACTTCCTGTGCTCCGGTACCAGCGGCGGCAACAATGCCTATGTGTCCTCGGCGAACCACGTTGGCGAAGGCCAGCGGAACTCCGTTGATGATAGCGGTCCCGCAATCGGGACCCATCACCAGCAGTTCCTCATCGCGCGCGAACCGCTTGAGTTCGATCTCCGCCTCGACCGCCACGTTGTCGGAGAAAAGCATCACGTGCAGGCCGGCCTTGAGGGCCTTCATGGCCTCATGAGCCGCGTGGCGGCCAGCCACGGAGATCAGGGCAAGGTTAGCGCCGGGCAGGGCTTCGAGCGCTCCGTCCAGACTCAACGGAAGCAACTCGCCCCTCTCCGCAGCATGAGCCCCGGTTTTTTTCAGCCGTTCACTGCATTCCAGCAAGGCTGCTGCGGCCGCTTCCGCGCTCTTTGCCTTCACAGCCAGCAGAAGGTCGGCATCCGTGGCGGCCTCGAACTCTTCCAGCCAGAGGCCCGCCGACTTCAGTAGCGCCTTGTTTTCCGAGGTACCCATGACGATCGCGGCATCCAGAACGCCTTGGGACGCCGTGAGGTCGCGCCCGGCAATCATAAGGGTCACGGAGTCGAAGTATGTGCCGCTCTTGATTTTTCCCTGGATCAGCATTTTCTTGCTGCCTGATTTGAGTAATGGTTCAGCGCAAATGCGAGTCCCATTCCCAGGTCCGCGCCGGAACTGGCGCCGACGGCAACGAGCTGTTGAGTTTTGTGCGCGACGTTTTCTTTCCGGCCGTCGAAGAGCGTTTCAATCAGCGACTTGACCGGTTCAAGACACCAGCCCTCGGCGGCATGGCGCAGCAGCGTTCGGGAAAAGTCGTTGGCGCTTTCTGCGTTGTAGTAGATCAGCCGCCGCTCCCTGGAAAAATCGGCCCGTGCAGCCAGTTGCAGCCCGTGCAGGCCAAGCAGGAACCCGGCCAGGAAGTCGTCGCCGCTGGGTGTGAGTCCTCGGCCGAGTCCCCGGAGCATGGCCGTCGCGCTTTCAAGATCGCCGGCGCGCAGCCGCTCAACGCCGGCGCGGAAACGATGAGCGAGTCCGCTTTCGAAAGGGCCCGTGAAGTTTTCTTCGCCGAGCAGAAAGACAATGCTGCTTGCCGGAGCGAGTTCGAGCAGGGCGTCCTGGAAGACCCGCAGATTGCCGGCCAGGCGGCCAGCGTCGAGTGGCCCGATCCGTAGTGCGGAATCATAGCGCTGCCGGATGGGCAGAGCCACGCCGCTGAGGATGATGCGATGCGGGCTGACTTTGAGGGTGTCCGCTCGCACGAAGTCGAGCTGGCGCACGACGATGTTGACCGGGCCGGCCACGCCTTCTTCCACCACGCAGGCGAGTTCGGGGTAGGCAGGCGCTTCTGCCGGGCCTGCGTTCCGCACAAAAACCAACGTCTTGCGGAAACGCGAGTGCAGCCGGTAGCGCCCGCTCTCGATACGATCACCGACTTCCATCAGCTCTGTCACTAGAGAACGGATCTCCTTCGATCAGCGCAACTTGCACTCCAGACGCCTACAGACCGGCTCGATTGGTCGGGGATGCGGCGCTACACTGCGGCCGCCGCGGGGCCCGGTGTGTCTTCTTCTTCCTCCAGCTTTTCGGGCATCACGATGGTCGCATTGCGCTTGAAGATGTCGGTGGGCACGGGCCGCACCAGCTTCGTTTGGATCATTTCTTCGAGGTAATTTTTGACTGTCGCATCCCAATACTGTTTGGTGATGTAGAAGACCTTGGCCCCGCCCAGTTCGTGCTGTTGCTCCGGCCAGGGGTACGAAGGCTGGGCCATTCCAATGCCCCAGCGCTTCAGGCCGTTGTAGCTTTCATAGGTTGCCCAGAATTCCTTTTGCCCAAGGGTTTCGAAGCAGTACTCGCACTTGGCGTAGTACATGATGGCTCCGGCGCGCAAGCCTCTGCGGAACGCCATGCTATGGAGGCTGATGTTTATGTTTTCATTCATCAGACGGCCATTGCAGAAGGCCACCACGTGGCCGTCAATCAGGCCCAGAAGCTGATAAGGGTCTTTCAGGCGATTGCGGATCCAGCCCAGTACTTCGGCGTAAACCCGTGCGCCGACGATGTCGTAGAAATCGTGATCGACGTCCATGAGCTTCTTGATGTAGGCGAGAAACGCAGGCGCCTCTTCCTTGGTCATCGGGCGGATCAACATGGTCTGACCGCTCTTCAGTGTGGCAGTGGCCGGCTTGAATGGCGGTATCTGCATCGCTGGCGGCGACAACAGAGGTTCCAGCTCATTGACATGAAAGCTGATCACTTCCCGCGAGACTTTCTCCGGCGGCTCTTTTTTCATTTCCGATTCTCCTATTGCCAGTTCGGAGTTTTCGATACGAGGGGCTCCGGCTCCGAATCAGGCCGGAATGTGTGATCTAGACCTCTGGCTCACACATTGTAGGCTTTTCCTGCCCTCGATACATCGAATTTGCCGCCAGAGCAGGCCCCGGGGAGATCAACGGAGTTCCGACGGCTCATTTTTGCCCGTCCGACGTGTTCCTCGATGAGTTTCTCCAGACCCAGTCGCTCATCCAACTCCCTCACCAGAAACAGGCCACGACCGGAAGTGACTCGCGTCCCCTGGAAATCGACCTTCAAGGAAGCGTTGAACGAGAGCTGAAAGGGCCGGTCTTGTTTGTCACCCAGAGGAGGATTCGAGGGCTTTGGCCCAGTGGGAGAGATGATTGAGGGACGTGACGTGGGTGCGATCGAGTTCGAGCGGCGTGATCGACACGGCGCCATCGTAAATTGCGGCGTAATCGCTATCGGGGTCCATGCCTTCGGGAGACAATTGCTCGTGCAGCCAGAAATATCCCCGGCCGCGCGGGTCCACGCCTTCTTGTAGGACGTTGCGCGTCACCTTGCGCGATTGCTTCGTGAAGCGCACGCCGCCTTTCCAATCGAGCGGCACATTGACATTGAGCAGCACGCCTTCTGGCATGCCTTCGGCGAGCACGAGCGCGGCAAGATCGCGCGCGAGCTTTGCGGCGGGCTCGAAGCGGAAGCCTTTGCCGCGATGCGCGACCGAAATGGCAATCGCGGGAACGTAATTGATTGCCCCCTCCATGGCGGCGCCGACCGTCCCAGAATAGTAGACGTTCTCGCCAAGATTGCCGCCGCGATTGACTCCAGAGACGACCAGATCGGGGCGGTTCGGCAGGAGTTTGTGCAGGGCGAGGACCACGGCGTCGGCGGGAGTGCCTTCGACGGCCCATTCGCGCTCGGCGACTTTTTCCCAGAAGATCGGCTGGCGGAGCGTGAGCGACTGAGATGCGGCGCTGCGCTCCATGTGAGGGGCGACCACACTGATGGTGCCCATGCCCTGGAAGGCGGAAACCAGGGCGCGCAGGCCCTCGGCGTTGATGCCGTCATCGTTGGTGAGCAGAATGTGCGCCATATGCGTCGACCGACAGAGAAACTTCAAGCTCCCGGCTGCAGACTAGGAGGGGGGTTCTTCCGGCTCCTGAGTTGAAACTATGGTCGGGACGACTGGATTCGAACCAGCGACCTCACGCACCCCAAGCGTGCGCGCTACCAGGCTGCGCCACGTCCCGGCCGGTGGAAACAAGCGGGAACACGAGTTGTCAAGCCGCGTTCCGAGCCAAAATTCAGGGTATCACTCGCCTTCGAGGAGCGTCAAGAATGCCCGCAGGGAATCGCGCAAATCAAGCAACGTCTTGCGCTGGACAGCAGAGAGCGTCTCGGCGGGCGCTGCTCCTGCACTGGAACCATTGCCGCCGGGCGCTCCTTGCTCGCGCATGTGGCGGCGCGCGCCTGCGATGGTGAAGCCTTCGTCGTAGAGGAGGCGCCGGATGCGCAGGATGGTGTCCACGTCCTCGCGGCTATAGTAGCGATGGCCGCCTTTGCTCTTCACCGGGTGGAGCATCGGGAATTCCTCTTCCCAGTAGCGGATGACGAAGGGCTTCGTCGCGGTGAGGCGGCTGACCTCGCGCATGCTGAAGAGATTCTCCCGCGGAACCGGAAGTTCCTGCTGGTCATTCGCGCCTTGCATTTGGCTCCTATCCTATGCCGATTTTCGAGTGTGTCAACGGCGCGAGGGGAGGGCCTGCGAAGGAGTGGCCGAGCGGCCGGGACTATCTTTTTTCTTTGAGGCGCTGGAGGAAGCGGATGGGCGCTCCGAGAAAGTCGAACTGCTCGCGGAGACGATTCTCCAGGAAACGCTCGAAGCTGAAATGGAGCCTGCGCGTTTGGTTCGTGAAGAGCACGAAGGTCGGCGGTGCGGATGAGGCCTGCGTGATGTAGAAAATCTTGACGCGGCGCGCGGCCGGGGACGTGCCGCGGCCGAGATCCACGTTTGCGAGCCAGCGATTGAGTTCGCCGGTGGGAATGCGGCGGCGGCGTGCTTCGGCGACGTGATCGATCAATTCGTAGAGAGGCGTGACGCGCTGGCCGGTAAGGGCGGAAAGGAAAATCACGGGCGCGTAGTCGAGGAATTTGAAGCGTTCGCGCACGAGCTTTTCGTATTCGGCGGCAAGGTGGCCGGGATCGGACAAACGCGGGCCGCCTTTTTCCGCTTTCGCGGGCTTGCGTTTCGTTTGAGGTTCGCGAGCCTCGCGCGCGACTTGTTCACGCGCGGCTTCGAGAGCGAGATCCCACTTGTTCATCACGAGAATCACGGAGCGGCCGGACTCCTGCGCGTAGCCGGCGATGGCGAGATCGCCGGCCGTGACGCCGACGCTGGCATCCACGACGAGAAGCGCCAGATCGGCGCGCTCGAGGTGTTTTCTCGCCATGACGACGGCGAGCTTTTCGGCGAAGAGATGCGTCTTGCCCTTGCGGCGAATCCCGGCGGTATCCACGAAGCGGTACACGCGCCCGCCGCGCTCGACGACCAAATCCACGGCGTCGCGCGTGGTGCCGGGCTCTGGGGAAACGATCGAGCGGTCGGAGCCGGTGAGGCGATTGAGAAGCGTGGATTTCCCGACGTTGGGCCGGCCGATGATCGCGACTTGAGTTTCATCGCTGGCGGCTTCGGCGCTGGATTCGGGGAAGTCGCGCGTGGCGGCGTCGAGCAGATCGTCCACGCCGGTGCCGTGCTCGGAGGAGATGGGGAAGACGTCGGTGCCCAGTTCGTAAAACGGCGCGCCGAGCGGTTCTTGCGCGCCGGTGTCCGCTTTATTCGCGGCAACGAGGAAAGGCTTGCCGGTCTTGCGAAGCAGGCGCGCGAGCTCGGCGTCGAGCGGAGTGAGGCCGGCGCGGGCGTCCACAACGAGAACGAGGCGCGTGGCGGAATCGATTGCAACCCGCGCCTGGCGGAGAATTTCGCGCGGGATCGCGGCTTTATCGTCGGGCAGGAGGCCGCCGGTGTCCACGACCTCGAAGCCGCGGCCGCGCCAGGTGGCGCTGCCGTAAATGCGATCGCGCGTGATGCCTGGCTCGTCGGTGACAATCGAGCGGCGCGTCCCGGTGAGGCGATTGAACAGCGTGGATTTGCCGACGTTCGGACGGCCGACAATCACGAGAGATGGCGGGGATGCACTCATGGGACTTGGGCGGCGAGCCTCAACCTCCCAATGTATCGCAACTGGGGCGTCCCGTGCTGAGAACATGGCTCCGGCAGAAGTGAAGTGATAGATTCCAGGGCGGCGGTGCGTATTCAACATGGTGGAAGCGACGAGGACGCTTGACGGTCCGGGCCCCGCCGCTGCTGCGGAGCCGGCGGAAACAATCGCGCGGGCGCGGAGCGGCGACGCCGATGCGTGGGGCGAACTCTATAGCCACTACGCGGCGGCGGTGTATCGCTTTTGCCGGCGCGTCCTGCGGACTCGCGAAGACGCGGAAGACGCCACGATGGAGATTTTCTTGAAGTTGCGCGAGAAACTCGGCCAGTACGATCCGCAGCGATCGTTCACGGCGTGGCTGTATCGCGTCTCGGCAAATCACTGCTGGGACACGTTGCGCAGGCGCCGGGTGCGGCAGGACCTGGAGACCGAGGACTCCGACAGCTTGCCACTCGAGCATCCGGACCCGGGCCAGCTTGAGCAATTGATCGCGCAACGCAGCGGGGAGCAAGTGAGGAAAGCGCTCGCGAAATTGCCGGACCGCGCGCGAATGGCGCTGGTGCTGCGGTATTACGCCGACATGGAATACGGCGAGATCGCCGAGGCGCTGGGCGTGCGGCGCGCGTTCGTGGGAGTGGTCCTGCTGCGCGCGCGACACCATTTGCGCGGAGCGTTGCAGCGGGCGGGCGCGGGTGCGGCAGAGCAAAAGCAATTTGGTGCGGCGCGGAGCAAGGGGGATTCATGAACCACTTCGACGAGATGACATGCTTGCTCTACCTCGAAGGAGAACTGGCGGAGGCGCATGCAGCGGAGCTGGAAGCGCACGCGAAAGAATGCTCCGCGTGCAGGGCGATGCTGCACGTGCTTCGAGAGGAGTCGCTGCTGCTTTCAGCGTCGCTGCGCGAGGCGGATGAGACGTTGCCCGCGCGGCTGGCGGCGCGGCAGGAGACCAGCGCGGCGCGCTGGGCGTGGCTGCTGGGATTCGCGCTGGCTGGAACGGGCGCGTACGTGGTGTGGACGAGTTTGATTGTGCCCTGGCAGGAAAGCACGAGCCAATCCGGTATGGGTGTGGGGAGCTTGCTGACGATGCTCTTTTTCAGCGGCGCTCTCTGGAAAGGATGGGGTTCCATGATCGACACGATACAAGCGGCGGCACTGGTGACTCTGGGAGTGGGCGCGCTGGCTTTGCTGCGCGGGCGGTGGCGTCGCAGGGCGACGTTTGCGGCAGTTTTCGCGGCGCTGGCTCTGCTGGTGGCTATGCCGCAACCGGCGAGCGCGGCGGAAATTCACCAAGGCGCTACGTACGTGCTGCCGATCGGTCAGGAGGTTCACGACGATTTAATCGTGACCGGCCAATCGATCCGGATTGACGGCACGGTGGACGGTGACCTGATTGCTTTCGGCCAGTCCGTTATGGTCAACGGGCACGTGACGGGCGACGTGATCGGTTTTTCGCAGTTCCTGCACGTCGGCGGAACGGTGGATGGAAACATTCGCTTCTTCGCCAACACGCTCACGCTGGACGGCAGCGTGGCGAAGAATGTGTCGGCCTTCGCGCAGACGCTGGTGATAAATTCGGACGGCAGGATTGGCGGCAGCCTCACGTCATTCGCGGGAGACCTCCTTCTCGACGGGAAGCTGGGGGGAAGCCTGCTGGCTTTCAATCAGCGCACGGACATATCCGGCACGGTCGGCGGAGCGGTGCAGATTCGCGGAAGGGATCTGACGATTGATTCAATGGCGCAACTGAACGGCCCGATTCGCTTCACCGGCGAAAACGGACCGGAGGTTGCGCAAGGGGCGCGGCTGGCAAGCCAGGTGCAGTTCAAGAAGACCGAGCCGCACCGGCGCGAAGCGACCGGCCGAACGGCCGTGCGAGAAGCATTGCGGTATGGCGCGGCGGTGTTGGTGGGACTGTTGCTGATGTTGGTGCTGCCAGGCCTTTATCTGGATGGAGTGCGCGAGGCGCGGCGGTTTGCGGCTGCGATGGGCGTGGGGGCCGTGGCTTTGTTGGCGTTCCTTCTGCTAATCGTGCTCGGTTTCGTGCTGGTTCTCGTTGGTGTGGGGGGAGGCATTGCGATCGCGCTGGCATACGCGCCGATGATGTACCTGGCGCAGATTTTCGTCGGGGCGTGGCTCGGCGACACGATCCTCGGACGCAAGGCAGGAATCGGAGCGCAATTGGGACGGCTGGCGCTTGGGCTTTTGATCCTGCACGGAATCAGGCTGGTGCCATTCCTGGGATTTCTGGTTTGGGTTGCCGTGCTGATTTGGGGGGCGGGCGCAATTCTCCTCGCCCTCTACCAGAGGTCGCGCTCGGTTTCTGTTGCGACTGCGGCGGTTTGAGGCGGATAGAGAGCGGCGTCAGGGCGCGATTACTTTCGAGGCGACGAGGGTCGGAAGTCCGCCACCCGAGATCGAAAACAACTGGCCGCGCACGGGGACGATGGCGGTCCCGTTCGCTTCCATCTGGGTACATCCCTTGGCGGTGCCGGCGAATTCCGTGATGCCGTTGGATGCTGACGTGGACGTGAAGACCGTGATCTGCGAAGTTCCCGCCGCTCCGAAGATTGAAGGCAGATTCGTGAGCGTGAAATCCGGACAGGCTGTCCTGCTGACGGTCGCGGAGATGCGGGAGGCGCGGAGGAGAACCCGGTCGGCCGTGAGTGAGGTTCCCGAAGACAGGGACGCATTTCGCAAGACGGAAACTTCCTGGCCCACCATCAAATCGCTGCTCCCGGTAAACAGATAGCCCGTCGTGTCCATTCCCACGTCGTCCGCTTTGAATGTAGCGCTCGTGGCACTCACCGTTGCCGTGCTGCCTATGGAGAGGCCGGATACGCCTCCCGGGGCCGATTCATCGAGCACAACCATGTTGAACTGCTGATCCGGAACGTCTACCGATGTAATCACACCTTCGACTTCCGGTTCGCTTGAATTGGCATCCTTGAAATAAAGATCCGAAGCGATGAGCGCTGCCGTCGATTGCAGATTCATGTTTGCGGCGAGGATCTGCCCGGTGCTGACGCACGAAGCCAACGTGGACGTGCAGCTTACCGGGAAATCGTGAAACGTGGTGCTGGAATTCACGGTCGCGATGAAGGTGCCGAAGAAATTCTGGAGCGTGACCGTCGAATGCGTCGTGTCGACGGAGATCACCTGGGCGACGACGTCCTCGAATGACGGGAGCGTCTGGCCCAGGGCCGGTGAAATGATGGAGACGCTCGATCCAGCAGTGAAGTCGGCCGAAAGTGTGCTTGAGAACAGATTCGCAAGACTCAAGTCCACATCCAGAGTATCGGACGAGCCATTCGTGACCGCGAGCGTGCTCGGGAGCGAGACGGTCGTCGTGAGGTTCGCGGACGTGGGTGCAACCGTACAGACCGAGCCGTTGGTGCACATCGTGCCTGCGACCGTGATCGTGGCGCCCGTATTATTTTCAAACGTGAGCGACGGAGCGGCGAACGTCAGCGTCAAGCTGGTGTAATTGCCCGCCGGGATGACATCGGAGGTGAGAAAACCGGTTTCGGTCTGAAGCCGCGTCACCTCAATGGGGGAACTCGGCGCCGGCAGCGTGACCTTGGACGTGCTCGTGTTCAGCGTTGCGGCGGTGACTTCAACCGTAAACGAAAGAACGGTCACACCCGACGGCGGGGTATCGGTCATCACCATGCTGACCGTGCCGCTTTGCGTCGAGCCCGAACCAAGGGAGACGTGGGAGCCGCTACTGCACCCGGCAAAAGCCAGGAGCAACGCCGCGGCGAGAGCCAGAGTGCACCGATTGAAGCTGAAGCGCATAGGCCACCCACCTGAACCTAACACATTCGATTGGATGCCGCCCGCAAATGCGCCAAAGGGGTGAGTAAAAAGTCCCCCTGCCAGGGAACGCTTCGCATGGATGGACGTTCTTCTCATTGATCTCAAATGCCTACACTGTCTCCGCAGATGGGGGGAAGGCCATCTCTCCCCGAGAGTGCTTGAAGCGCAATCGGCTCTCCATAGCATAAGCAGCTTATTATCAGTTAGATGCAGAAAAAGAGTGGCGCGGATTCGTTTTGGCGCGGCGAAATTCGACCCACTATGGAAAAAACTACAACCCCTGGGACTCCAGGAGTCAGGCGGTGAGGATGCCCAGGTTGCGGGCCACTTCCGAAAGAATTTGGCACGCGCGCTCGAGGTCGGCCCGCTTGTGCGTCGCCGTGACGATCGCGCGCAGGCGGGCCTTGCCCTCCGGCACTGTGGGGTAGCCAACGGCCGGAATGTAAACGCCCGCTTCGTAGAGGCTGCGTGAGAATTCGTGCGCCTTACCTGCGTCGCCGACGTGAATCGGCGTGATGGGCGTGTGGCTCTTGCCGGTGGAAAATCCGAGTTTGCGCAAGCGGCGCTGGAAGAATTTCGTGTTCGACCACAGCTTCTTGATCAACCGTTCGCCATCGGGCGAGTCGAGCAGAGTAAACGCGGCCTGACAGGTTGCGACGACCGACGGCGGGTGGCCCGTGGAAAACAAAAACGGCCGCGCTCGATGATAGAGGAAATCGATCAGCTCGGCCGAGCCACACACGTAACCGCCCATCGCGCCGATGGCCTTGCTGAGCGTGCCGACCTGAATGTCCACGCGCCCGTGGCAGCCGAAATGATCCACCGTGCCGCGGCCTCCGCGGCCCAGCACGCCGGAGGCGTGCGCATCATCCACCATCATGATGCAGTTGTATTTCTCGGCGAGATCGCAGAGCTGCGGGAGCGGCGCGATTTCGCCGTCCATGGAAAAAACACCGTCGGTAATGAGGAGCTTCTTGCCGGGCCAAGCCGCGGATTCCTGGCAGATGCGCTCGCAATCCGCCGCGTCAGCGTGTTTGAAGACCTTGATTGTTGCGCGGGAGAGACGGCAACCGTCAATGATCGAGGCGTGGTTCAGCTCGTCGGAGATGATGAGGTCGTCCTTGCCGAGGATTGCCGCAACCGTGCCGGCGTTGGCCGTGAAGCCCGATTGGAAGACGACGCACGATTCCGTGCCCTTGAAGCGTGCGATCTGCTCCTCCAGCTCCATGTGCGGGCGCATCGTGCCTGCAATCGTGCGGACGGCGCCCGCGCCAACGCCCCACTTGCGCACCGCATCGAGCGCGGCGCGGCGCAGCAACTTGTGCGTCGTGAAGCCCAGGTAATTGTTCGAGCTGAGATTGATGACGTTCTTGCCGTCGAAATTTGCGACGGGCAATTGCTCGCTCTGAAGCACGCGCAAGTGGAAGTGCTGGCCCTTGGCCTTCAATTCTTCCAGCGCATCGTGAAGATAGCCTAGTTGCGGGCGGCTTGTAGCCGTCATCGAAACACCCCCAGCGGCGCGGCCCGCTCAGCGCGGCGCGCCATTCGGATCGAGCAGAACTTTTCCGGCCAGGCCGCCCTGCAAGAGCGCAAATGCGTCCGCGAAACGGTTCAGCGGCATGCGCTCGCGAAACAAGGGAGATAGATTCAAGCGGCCGGCCTTCAGCATTTCGGTCATCTGCACCCAGGTTCGGTACATCAGGCGGCCGTAGATTCCGTGGATCGTGATGCCTTTGGTGACGACATCGGAAGCGAGATCGAGCGTCACCGGATCGGGGAAAATTCCCAGCAGCGACGCGCGGCCGCCGGGGCGCAGCATTTGCAGCCCCTGACGCAGCCCGTTCGCGTCGCCGCTCATTTCGAGCAGGACATCCGCGCCGGTGCCCCCGGTAGCGGCGCGAACGGCGGCGACGCAATCGCTCTCCCCGGGATCGAATACGACGTCGGCGCCCATCTGGCGCGCCAGTTCGCGGCGATGTGCATTGACCTCGGTGGCGAAGATCGTCGCACAGCCGCACGCTTTCGCGACGGCGACGGCCATCAGTCCAATCGGGCCGCAGCCGGTGACGGCGACTGTCTGCATCGCAATCTCGCCGGCGAGCACGGAATGCACGGCGTTGCCGAGCGGATCGAGAATCGCGGCGTAGTGCTCGGGGATGGCGGGATCGATCTTCCAGATATTCTGCGCCGGAACGCGCACGAATTCCGCGAAGCAGCCGTCGCGGTCGACGCCGAGGATATTCAAGTTCTGGCAAACGTGCGGCTGCCCGACGCGGCACTGCCGGCATTGTCCGCAGGCGATGTGCATCTCCGCGCTGACGAAATCTCCGGGCGCGATTCCGGAAACTTCCTCGCCGATGCGTTCCACGGTGCCGCAGAACTCGTGGCCAAACGTCATCGGCGGCTTGATGCGCGAGGCGGACCAGCGATCCCACATGTAGATATGCAGGTCCGTCCCGCAAATGGAAGCGGAGCGCACGCGGACCAAAACGTCCGCATGGCCGATCGCGGGGATGGGAACCGTCTCGAGCGCGGCGCCCCGTCCGGCGTGCGTTTTTCGCAGGGCCGTCATTGTGTCAAAAGTCATAGGAAGGAGCCTGCCGGCCTCAGAACAGCGGCAAAACATGGTAGCACAGCCGCCCGGCGAGGCAGCGTGGCGGCAAGGGCGGTGTTTCGTTACAATCGCGCGGCCAGTGTCGCCAAGGGGCGCGCTGGGTCCGGAGGACCGGGTGAGCATCGGCGAGCGGCTTCAGGAAATCCGCGAAGGGTTCGCTCCCGCATTCTGGGTGGCGAACCTCACCGAATTGTTCGAGCGGCAGGCCTACTACAGCGTGCAGGCCGTCCTGGCGCTCTATCTGCACGAGATATTGCGTTTTAGCGACGCGCAGGCCGGGGACCTGATCGGCTACTTCGGTGGCATCGTCTGGTTTCTTCCGATTATCGGCGGGGCGCTGGCGGATCTGTTCGGTTTTCGCCGCTCTCTTTCCTTCGCGTACCTGGCGCTATCCACCGGCTACTTCCTGCTCGGCTCGCTCGACGCACGTTGGATGGCGCCGCTGGCGCACACGATGCCGCTTGGGCGGCTCGTGGTGCTGATTCTGATCGTCCCCGCGCTGGGACCCGCGATCGTGAAGCCGTGCGTCGTGGGAACTACGGCGCGCGCTTCGACGGAAAATGTCCGCTCGATCGGCTATTCGATCTACTACACGCTGGTCAACATTGGAGGGGCGCTGGGGCCGCTTTCCGCTTCGCTGATTCACCGGCATTTCGGCGTGACGCCCGTCTTTCGCGTTGCGGCGTGCGCGATGTTCGTGACGATGCTGGCCGTGATTCTGTTCTTTAAGGAGCCGAGGCATTTGTCTGAGGCGCAGACCGCGAGCCTCGGCGAATCCTTCCGAAACCTCTTCACCGTTGTGACGAACGTGCGTTTCGTAATTTTCCTTCTGATCGTCTCCGGCTTCTACGTCGTCTTTTGGCAGCAATACGTTGCGCTGCCGCTCTACCTGCACCCTTACGTGAATCCCCATGCGGACGTCGAGCGCATCCTCGTGACGGACGGAACCGCGGTGATTTTCCTGCAAATTCCCGTCAGTTATTTGACGCGGCGCATTCCGGCGTTCTCCGCGATGGCGATGGGCATCCTGGTCTCGGGCGCGGCTTGGCTGATTCTGGCCGCGTGGCCGAGCGTGCCCGGCGCGGTGCTTACGCTTGTCGGGGTCGCGCTCGGCGAGACGCTGCTTTCGGCGCGACTCTACGAATACATTTCGCGCCTCGCGCCTTCCGGCCAGCAAGGAACCTACATGGGCTTTGCATTCTTGCCCGTCGCGATTGGGTTCGTGATCGCCGGCGCCATGGGCGGGAGGCTCGTGCATCATTTCGGCGAGGTGGCCCACCGGCCGAGGGAAGTCTGGTGGGTGGTTGCGGGGGTCGGCTTCGCGGCTGCGATTCTAATGTGGCTGTACGATCGAGTGGTCCGGCCCGTTCCCTCGCCCGCGCAGACGAAATGACAGACTGCGCCCTGCGAGTATAGAATCCCCGCATTCACGGGCGGCAGTTACGAGGCATTGCGTTCAACCGGGATGTTTCGTTGAACGGCTTACGATCAAGCGGCTTGCACTGGGAGGTGCGTGATGAGGCAGTGGCTGAGAGTCTTGGCAGTGGGTGGGATGATCGCCGCGGCGGCGCTAGGCGTGCTCGTCTGGGCCACGCCTCCCAAGTCGCAAACCGTCGAGTACAAGAGCGGCAACGATACGGTCCGCGCCTATCTCGTGATTCCGGATTCGCCGGGCCCCCATCCCGGCATCGTCGTGATCCATGAATATTGGGGATTGAACGACTGGGTGAAAGAGCAGGCACAGAAGCTGGCGGATCAAGGCTACGTCGCTCTGGCCATCGATCTCTATCGCGGCGCTGTCGCCACCGACCCTGAAGACGCCAGCGAGTTGATGCGCTCGGTGCCGCATGACCAGGCGGTCCGCGATCTCGAAGCTGCGTACAACTATCTTGCGGCGAGACCCGAAGTGGACAAGAGCAGGATCGGCTCGATCGGATGGTGCATGGGCGGCGGCCTCTCACTGCAACTGGCGATTCACGAACCAAAGCTGACGGCGTGCATCGTCAACTACGGCGCCATGCCGACTGATCCGGCGGACATCGCGCGAATCCAGGCGCCCGTTCTCGGGAACTTCGGCGCGGATGATAAGGGCATCACGCCGGATAAGGTGCATGACTTTGAGAGGGCGATGAAAGCGGCGGGCAAGTCGGTGGACCTGAAGATTTACGATGGCGCGGGACACGCGTTCGAGAATCCCAATAATACCGCCGGCTACCGGCCCGAAGCCGCTGCGGATGCGTGGAACCGCATCGTCGCGTTTCTCGCCAAGACGCTAAAACCATAGCGCTCGCCGGAACATTGAGTCACCGAGGAATCGCGTGAGGCGGCTCGCAGGCTGGGCGGCGAAGGTCGCAAGCGTCTGCCTGGCGTGCGCGGTCCTGCCGCTTGCCGCAGCCCCGCCCAAAACGGAAATCGTCGAATACGCAAGCGGTTCGGAGACGGCGAGCGGCTTTCTCGCTCTTCCCAGTGCGCCCGGGCGCCACGCTGCGATTCTTCTCATCCATGGAGATAGTGGGCTGACCGGTTGGGTCCAGGAGCAGGCACGGGGATTCGCCGCACAGGGCTACGTTGCCTTGGCGGCGGATCTTTACCGCGGAAGAGTCGCGGCTGATTCCGAGGAAGCGCACGAGTTGGCGCGCGGATTGCCGGACGATCGCGCGCTGCGCGACGTCGAAGCGGCGTTTGCCTACCTGGCCGCGCGCAAGGATGTGTCTCCGGGGCGCATCGGAGCGATTGGCTGGCAGATGGGCGGCTGGTTTGCACTGCAACTTGCGATCCACGAGCCGAGACTTGCCGCGTGCGCCGTCAGCAACACGGCGCTGCCGACGGATGCGGACGACCTCGCGCGCATTCGCGTGCCGATCCTTGGAAATTTCGGGGCCGATCAGCGAGGAATCTCCGCGGGCCGAATTGAGGCGTTTGAAAACGATTTGCGTTCCCGTGGGATTCAAGTGGACGTGAAAATCTACGCGGGCGCCGGCAGCGACTTTGAGAATTCCGCGGACGCGAATCACTTCAGGCCCGAACCTGCCGCGGATGCGCGCACACGCGACCTTGCGTTCTTTGCGAAGAATCTGAAAAGGTAGTCGGGCGGGCGTCAAGCGGTGCGCGCAGCCGAAGCGCCGATCTGCTCGATGGCTTGGTCTGTTGTCACGAGGCGCGCGCCGGCGGTGCAAAGTTCATCGAGCGCGCGCTTGCCGTTTTCCGGTTCGATCGTTTCGATCGCATCCGTGACGATTGCCACGCGCCTGCCGCGTTCGAGCAATCCCTTCGCTGCGGCCTTCACGCAAAACTCGGTGACCACGCCGAAGACAACAACCTCCGCATCGGGGTCGGTGATTTCACCAATGCGCGCGAGCACAGCGTCCGTGTTCGGGTTGTCGAACACGTCGAGCGTCTGCTTTTCGAGAATGACCTGCTGGTAGGTTCCGAGATCGGCAGGCAACGGCGCACCGGGCCGGTTGGGCACAACGAAAAACCTGCGCGCCATCGTTTCGGGCAGGATTCCCGCGCCGGGCGTGCCGCGCATGCAGTGTGGTGGCCACTCGCGCAATTCGGGGTCTTCGGGCGTGTGGGAATCGCCGCTCGAAACAAGGAACGCGCGTCCCTGTCGTGCAGCCTCCGTCAGCCGATTGAGGTTTGGGAGAAGCTTCTCCGCACCCGGAACGTAGAGCTTGCCCCCGGGCAGCATGAAATCCGCCTGCGTGTCCACGTCCCAGAGAATGATCTTGCGGGAAACCATGGTTGCGTCACCGGGGCGTCCACAGCCGCCCTATGAGGTTAGATGCGCGCAGCCTTCTCAACTCTTCGGCGAACTTCGTCCAGCAACTCCTTGAGCCGTTCGCTGTGCCGCACGGGATACGCGGGAGCGCGTCCCAACTGCTGCAATTCCTCCGGCAGGCTGGCGACTTCATGGAGGCATCGCGCTTGCGCCTCGGCCAGTTCGGGCTTCGGGCCGATCCGCTTGCCCTTTTTCAGCACCGGATCGAGCAGCGGCTGCGCGCCGGAAATGCGCTCATCCTCCAGCGCAATGACGTCCTCGGCAAAGCGCCCTCGCGAATCCAGCCGCCGGAAAACTTGTTTCCGGCCGGGATACGTAATTTTGGCCGCGCTGAATTTCGCGGAATTCCGCACGGTTCCGCCAGCCTCCACCTCGACAAGTTTGTAGATGACTCCCAGCGCCGGCGCATCGAGCGAAGTCGAGAGCGCCGTGCCCACACCGAAGGCATCGATCTTCGCGCCGGAAGCGACGAGCGCTGCGATGCGATCCTCGTCGAGATCCCCGGAAGCGAAGATCTGCACGTCATTCCAGCCGGTTTCGTCCAGCCGGCGGCGGATCCATTTACTGTCGGCTGCGAGATCGCCGCTATCCAGTCGTACGCCGTGCGGCTTGCGTCCCATCGCGATGATTTTTTCCACGGCCGCGCTGACTTCGTAGGTATCCAGCAGAAGCACGGCGTTCGTGGGAAAAATGTCGAGGAACTGGCGAAACGCTTCCTCCTCATTTTCGTGCGCCATAACCCACGAGTGTGCCTGCGTGCCGAACGTCGGGATTCCGAAGCGATGGCCCGCGGCGACATTCGATGTGCCCCGGCATCCCCCAATGAATGCCGCGCGCGCGGCAAGGACGCCGGACTCGGGGCCGTGCGCTCGCCGCGTCCCGAATTCCAGGACTCCCCGTCCTCGGGCCGCGAGCGTGATTCGCGCCGCCTTGCTGGCGATCAACGTTTGAAAGCTCATGCTCGAGAGGAGATACGTCTCGATGATTTGCGCTTCGACAATCGGCGCTGTGATTCGCAGCAGAGGCTCGTCGGGGAAGCAGATCGTTCCTTCCGGCACCGCCCAAACATCGCCGTGGAAACGAAAATGAGCGAGATAGTCGAAAAACGCATCGCCGATGCCCACGAAGGCGTGATGGCCGCGTAGATAGCCGATCTCGTCATTCGAAAACTGGATGTGCTCCAGGTATTCCAGACACTGCTCGAGACCCGCCGCGACCAGAAAATTTCGACGCGTCGGCAAACTGCGGGCGAACAACTCGAATGTCGCTTGGCCGCCGAATCCGGCCTCGAGGTAGCCGGCCGCCATGGTCAGCTCGTAAAGGTCGGTTAGCAGGCCAGAATAGGGTGAGCTGGATTGCATGAGATGCGTCTTAGATCTCCCCGCGAGAATTATGCCATCCGCCGGGAGAAAGGTGCCAGCGGCTCCGCTCGCTCCGCATGAGGCTCGCTCCCGTGGGATTCTGCATGCGGTTCTCGAACCGGACGCAAATGAGTTCGGCGGGAAAGCAAGACCCTCAGGCGCGAGAAGCGCCCGAGGGTCTGTCGCAAAAATGAAATTGACAGGCCAGACCGCACCTGAGAAACGTCTCCCGTTCTCGCGCGAACTCTCCGGACTTCATCCGCGCTTGGGACGTAAGACGTTGCTATCTTCGCAGCCCTGCCTGCGCAAACAGGCTACTACCCGAGGACCGCGTCCTTGAAGGCCTTAGCCGCGCGCAGACGCACGACGGTCTTCGCCTTGATTTTGATCTGCTCGCCGGTTTGCGGGTTCCGTCCCATGCGCGCCTTGCGATGCGCCTTCACCGCGCGCCCGATGTTCGGAATTACGAATTTTCCCGCCCCGCCCTTGCACTCTTTCACGGCCAGCTTGAACAGCTCATCAAAGAATGCTGCGACAGTCTTGCGCGGCGTGCCCACTTTCTCGGCCAAGTGGCCCAGGATCTTCGACTTGCTTAGCGGCTTTGCTGCCATTGAATCACGCTCTCCTTTTGTGGTTTGCGTAGTTTAGAGGCAGATTCAGGCTTCGACGCCGGTGAATTTGCCGCGAGCACTATAGCGGCTGCCCGAGGCGAAGGCAAGCGAAAACATCAAAAAAGCCTGAAAAAATGCGGATTCCCGCGAGGCGCCGGTCCTCTACTCGCCTCCTTGGAGCGCAAACGGTATACTGGCGCCTCTTCATCAGGGGGACATCAATGCCAAATTGGGCTTCGCTCGAAACGGAATTCACTGCGCAGTTGCAACTCAAGCGCCCGCCCGTTGCGGTCAGTTTTCTGGAAAAAGCGCCCGAGGGCGTGGAGCGATTCGCAGGTTCGTCGCCGGCGGGCTGCGCCTTCTGGCGGTTGGCGGCCGAGGGCCGCGTGTTCTACACCGTCGCTTCCGATCACTACAACTGCGCCATCGGAAGCCACACGCACAGTTTTCCGCTTCCGCCGGAGCTCGCGAAGGGCGCGGAGCAGACTCTCGGCATGATGTTCCAGCTGGAGTACGTCCGCCCCGAGGAAATTCCGCACATTCCGCAGCTCAAGACCACTCCCGCTGCCGTGCTTTACTCCCCGCTCGGCCGCACCCCCGTGGCGCCCAGTGTCGTCCTGTTCTTTTGTTCGGCGGCCTCCGCGATGCTGTTGCATGAAGCCGCGACGCACGCAGGTTCCGGAGCGGCGCCCCCCATTCTCGGCCGCCCGACGTGCATGTCTCTTCCGGCGGCCCTGGAAAAGGGCACTGTCGCAAGCCTGGGCTGCATCGGGAACCGCGTCTATACGGGATTGAGCGACAACGAACTCTATTTCGCAGTGCCGGGCGCTGACCTGGAGCGTGTGGCGCGGTCCCTCGGCGTCGTGTCCGCCGCGAATACCGCGCTTTCGCAGTACGCGCGCGGCCGCCTCGTTCAACTCTCCGCGAGTTGAAGGAAGGCCTGCGGACCCAGAGCCGTCGCGGGGGAAGCCGTCCGAGCTAGAGCTTGCCCAGGGACTCGTAGAAGTAGGCTATCGCCTTGATCCCGCCAAAGTAGTTTGCGAGCGAAATGTGCTCGTCCGGCGCATGCGCGTTTTCGTCCGGCAGACCGAACCCCAGCAAGAGGCACGGAATCCGGAACGTATCCCGCATCTGCGTCACGAACGGGATCGAGCCACCTTCGCGAATGAAAACCGCGCGCTTGCCGAATCCTTTTTCTAGCGCCTTCCGCGCCAACTCGAAAAATGGATGGTGGTACGGCGCCACCCACGGTTTCCCCGTGCTGAGCACCTCGAATTTGAGATGCACCGTCTTCGGCAGCAGCTTCCGAATCTGCTTTTCAACGAGTCTGCTGATTTCCGCTGGATCCTGGTCCGGCACCAGCCGAGTCGAGAATTTTGCGTAGGCCTTCGAGGGAATCACGGTCTTCGAGCCCTCGCCCGTGTATCCGCCCCAGATGCCGTTCAGCTCCAGCGTCGGCCGGCACCACAATCGTTCGACGATCGTAAAGCCTTTTTCGCCGCACAGGTCCGGAGCGCCCACCGTCTTGCGGAATTGTTTTTCGCTCCACGGCAGTGAATTGAGCGCCTTGCGTTCCACCTTGGAAACAGGAGCGACACTCTTGTAAAAACCCGGTACTGCCACGCGAAAGTCTTTGTCGTGCAGCTTCGCAAACAGCTCGGCCAGAATCGTGAGCGGGTTGGGCGCTGCCCCGCCGAAGACGCCCGAATGCAGGTCCTGCGCGGGGCCGGTGATTTCGATCTGATAGTAATTGAGCCCGCGCAAACCATAGGTGATCGAAGGCGCGCCCGGAGCGACCATCGCCGTGTCGGAAACCACCAGCGCATCCGGCTTCAAGCGCTTCTTGTTTGACTGCACGAAATTCCAAAGGTTCTCGCTGCCGACTTCCTCTTCTCCCTCGACGACCATTTTCAAATTGATCGGCAAGCTGCCCGTCAATTGCCGGAGGGCCTCGAGCGCCCGCAGGTGAATGTGCACCTGCCCCTTGTCGTCGGCCGTTCCACGGCCGTACAGCTCGTGATTGCGAATCGTCGGCTCGAATGGCGGAGAGGTCCAGAGCGCAAGCGGCTCCGGTGGCTGCACATCGTAATGCCCGTACAAAAGAATCGTCGGTTTGCCCGGAGCGTGCAGCGATTCGCCGTAAACCAGCGGATGCATTTTTGTCGGAACGATCTCGACGGAATCGAGTCCGACGCGGCGCATTCGATCCGCCACCCATTGCGCGGCGCGTTCGATGTCTGGTTTGTGCTGGCTTTGCGTGCTGATGCTCGGGATGCGAAGGAACTCGAATAGATCGGCCAGGTGCTCGTCATGCTTGATGTCAATGTACTCAGAAAGAGTCATCCACGGTCCCCCGTCCATCTGCGGTCTTATACCATGAGTGGACGCAAGTGATTCGCAACCTTTTCCGCAGGATAGCCGATGTATCAGCAGGAAAGCGCCTCTACGCGGAGTTCCGTTTTCTTAGGCGGCAAGCCCGCGACCGCACTTTTCCTGGGCGGCATCTGTTCGTCCGGGCAGGTTCCTTCTAGGAACGCTTCGCTTGCCAGATCGTTGACGCTGCGCGTGGCCTGGCCCAGGATGAGTTTCATGGCCACCCCTTCTGTTTCGAGCGAACGCCGCAGCACGCGCATCTTCTTGCGCGTGCGCGTTGTTGTCGCCGGGAAAAACTCGGACGGACGCCGATTCCGCGAAGCGTGCGAAACGATTGTCATCAACGCTCACGGAGGTCTTCTGTACCTGAATCAGCCCCTGGCCATGGACGCAATGGTGGTTCTCACAAATCCCTTCACGCAAGAAGAACAAGAATGCCGCATCGTTTTTCTCGGCGATGACGCGGTGAAAGGCCAGCGAATCGGACTCGAATTCCTTTCCCCCGCGCCCCGCTTTTGGGGCGTAGAGCTTGCTCCCGGTGACTGGACCGGGCGTGCCTGTTCCCCGCGCCGCGGCTCCTCCAAGACCCCCTCCGGCTCGAATTGACACCCTGTCCTTAGGGTCCTTCGAATCAGCACTTTCGGTCAGATTCCTCCCTGTCCCACAAAGGGACCCCCGAACAGTAGTTCACGCCTCGCCCGCGGCTCTAGTCTCGCTGGTGAGGAGTCAGGGGAATGATTCATACAGCCGCCTTTCAGCCAAGAAAATCAGCGAATCACCAGCACGTATGCTCCGTTGCATCAAGAACGGAGCGGAACAATATCTGGACAATGGTAGTTTTGGCCGTCCTGGTGGTGGGACTTGCGTCGCCGGGTTGGTCCCGGGAGCATGGTCGTTCCGCCACATTGACGACGAGCAGCTCTCAATTGAGTTTCGGCAGCGTCGCTGTGGGAGCGAATTCAACGAAATCCATCCGAATCACGAACTCCGGCTGGACCTCCGCGCAAATCTCGAGTGTCGCCATTTCCGGGGCTGGGTTTCAGACCTCCACAATCTCGGTTCCCATGAACCTGCGCCCCGGCGGCAGCTTTCAATTCAGCACGACGTTCACTCCGTCGGCCGCGGGCAATGCATACGGCACGATCACCATCTCGAGCAACGCCACGGACCCCAGCATGGCCATCGGACTCACCGGCACCGGCTTGTCGTCTCAGTCGGCGGGTTCGCCGGTGCTTGCCTTGAGCACCGCGTCGCTCAGTTTCGGCAGCGTCAATGTCGGAACCACGACGACGCAGACCATCACTCTATCTGACTCCGGCTCGGCCGCACTGACCATCTCTCAGGCCGGCGTCACGGGAACAGGATTCACCATCTCCGCACTCTCCACTCCATTGACGCTCAATGCCGGTCAGAGCGCCTCAGTGAGCGTGAGCTTCGATCCCTTGTCCGCCGGGAGCAGCACCGGCACAATTTCGATTTCCAGCAACTCGATTGGTTCGGGATCTACGGTCGCGTTGTCGGGAACAGGCGTCAGCTTGCTCTTGAATGCCACTCCTGCCTCGGTGAGCTTTGGCAGCGTCGCCACCGGGTCTTCGAACTCTCAAACGATCCTGCTGAGCAACTCGGGCGTGGTGTCGGCGACGGTCAGCCAGGCTCTCATCACGGGTTCCGGCATGAGCTTGAGCGGTCTTTCTATTCCGCTTACGATCGCGGCAGGGAAAGGCGCGTCGTTCAACGTGGTTTTCTCCCCGGCCGCTTCGGGGAGCATTGCCGGCTCGCTAACGCTTGTGAGCAACGCGGCCAATTCGCCGCTTAGCCTTGCGCTGTCCGGAACAGGCGCATCGTCCACATACCAACTCTCGGTCAGTCCCTCCAGCCTGTCCTTCGGCAACGTGACCGTGGGGAGCAGCAGTCAGCTAAGCATCAGCCTGACGAACACGGGCAATGCAAACGTATCGATCTCCACGGTGGGAATTTCGGGAACGGGCTTCACCCTGGCGAGTTCCGCCTCCGCTGTCACCCTTACTCCGAGCCAGTCCGCTTCGGTCACCGTGCAGTTCACACCGGCCGCCGCGGGCAGCGACACCGGCACCGTCACCGTCACCAGCACCGCGACAGGTTCTCCGGCCAGCGTCCCGCTCAGCGGTTCCGGAGTGCAAGCGGTGCAACATTCCGCCGCTCTCAGTTGGACGCCTAGCACGTCCACGGTTGCGGGCTACAACATTTACCGCTCGCTGCAATCCAACGCTAATTTCGCGATCGTGAATACCTCTCTCATTCTCGGGACAACGTTCACCGACACTTCCGTGGCTGGCGGTCAAACGTATTACTACGTCGCCACCAGTGTTGACTCCAGCGGCAACCAAAGCGGCGACTCCAACGTCGCCACCGCAAACGTACCTACGCAGTAAGCCGCGTTCCTTCGGGCACAGGGCAGCATGGGGCCAGCCGTTCGCACCACCGGCTGGCCCTTTCTCTTTTCGCGCGAGCTTCCGCTTTCGATGCTGGAGTTCTTGCTTGGCTCTGTTGATGTCTCCTCCCGCACGAGCCTTCACGCGTTGTCATTCCGAAGACCGAGCAGCCCGATTTCCGCGCCTTGCTCCCTGTCTTGCGCGGAAATCGGACTCCTTGGCGAGGAATGAGGAATCTCGGCGCCGGAACGGCGGAAACCTCGGTCCCAACCAGAGCTCGCTAAGAGCGGGATGTCAACAGAGCCTTCTTGCTTTTCAATTGGGATCGAAGGAATGATATTCTGAACCGATCCCAATTCACTATTGCAACTCGAGGGCGCAGGTTGGTCTCCAATCGCTCGCTGCGGCCCTTTGCGCGTTACAATCGAAGGCGGAGGAGTGGCCGAGCGGTTGAAGGCGGCGGTCTTGAAAACCGTTAGACTCGAAAGGGTCTCGGGGGTTCGAATCCCTCCTCCTCCGCCATGCGCCGCAGCGTGCATGGCCCGCCACGCGTTCTCTGGCCCAAGGATTCTCCCCGCATTGCCCAATGCAAATCGCTCCCCGCGACTCCGGCTTTATTGTTTCGCACGCCTCCGCCACACGAAATCTCCGGCGGGCATCGCCGGGGCTAAGATCGGTTTTGCAACTCTTCACCTCGAATGAGTGCCCGCCCTAGTTCCCGGTGGCTGATCGCAGCATGGGTCATCGTACTCGGCTCGTACGCCGTCGTGTCTCATCTCCTCGGGCGCGGCGCGCACCTGGCCGTTTTTGCCGACACAGTCCAGTGCCTCATCCCGTTGCTGGCAAACGCCGCTCTCTTGATCAACGCCGTTTCCCCCAACTGGCGCCGCACCGTTTTCTGGATGCTGCTCGCGCTGGGCAGCACCCTTTGGATGGTGGGCCAGTTCGGCTGGACCTATTACGAAGTCTATCTCCGAGCGCCGCTTCCCACGCCTTTCGCCGGCGACATTATTATTTTCCTTCACACCGTTCCTTTGATTGCGGCGCTCGGCGTGCATCCGTACGCAAAGCGAATTGACCCTCCGCTTCGATTCGGCACCGTCGATTTCTCGCTGTTGCTTTTGTGGTGGGTGTATCTCTACGTATTCACAGTGATCCCCTGGCAGTACGTCACGCTCAATCCGGGTCGTTACAGCGCCAACCACAACATCCTCTATTTGGCCCAGAACCTGGTTTTGATTGTCGGCTTTGCGTCGCTGGTTTGGCGAACCGAGGGAAACTGGCGGCGGATTTACGCGCACCTCCTGGGGGCGTCCGCCACGTACGCGGTGTTTTCCCTGCTGGCCAACCGCGCCATCGAACGCGGCACGTATTATTCCGGCAGCGTCTACGATCTTCCGCTCCTGATCTCATTCTTGTGGTACGCAACCGCGGGAATTCTCGCTTACCGGTGGCAAGCGCAAGAACCGGAGCCCGAGGCGCCGGAGCCAAACGCTCTTGAGAACTACCGGCAGTACAACTCCCCGCGAGCGGCCTGGCTGGCGATGGCGGCCGTGCTTTCGCTACCCGTGCTCGCGATCTGGAGTTTGTACTGGAGCTCGGCGCCGGATGCCGTCCGCGAATTCCGCCTCGTGGTTACGCTGATCGCGATTCTCCCGTTCACGTTTCTCGTGTTCCTGCGCCAGACCCTGGTGGACCGCGACCACTTGCGCCTGCTGGGTACGTCCCAGGCGTCTCTCGAGAATCTCAGACGCCTGCAATCGCAGTTCGCCCAGGCCGAACGGTTGGCCTCCCTCGGACAATTGGCTGCCGGGGCCGCGCACGAAATCAACAATCCCCTCACGGCCATTCTTGGTTTTTCCGATTTGCTTGCGGACGATCCTTCCGTGGGGGAGAAGGCGCAGGGAATCGGCCAGAAGATTCGCGACCAGGCCCGGCGAACTGGCACGCTCGTCTCGAGCCTCTTGAGCTTCGCGCGACAGTCGCCGTCGGCGCAGCGTTCCCTGCTCGACCTCAACGCCGTGCTCTCTCGCGCCGTGCAGCTTCGCCGCCTCGACCTCCGCGGTAAGAATATCCAGATCGACTTGCAAGTGGAGCCCGCGCTCCCCGGAGTGCTAGGCGACCCGAATCAATTGCTGCAGGTCTTTTACAACATCATCACCAATGCCGTGGACTCGATGGAAGTGGCCGGCGGTGGCACCCTCACCATCCATCTCAAGCGCACGCCCTCCACGGTCATCATCGACTTCTCGGACACTGGCCCGGGCATCCGCCAGCCCCAGCTTGTCTTCGATCCGTTCTACTCGACGAAGCCAGTCGGCAAGGGCACAGGTCTCGGGCTCAGCATTTGCTACGGCCTCGTGCGGGAACACGGTGGCCATATCTCCTGCTTCAATCGGCCGGAAGGCGGCGCAACATTCCGCATCGAGCTGCCCGCCGTGCCCCCCCCGTTTCCTCTCCGCGCCGTCCCCCTCCCCACGGGCTCCGCGGCGCCCGATGAAAACAGCAAGAACGAATAGCCGCGCCTCCCGCTTAGAGCGGGCTCGCCAAGCGCGGACGAAAATGCGCTAAATTAAACGATATGATTTCGCTGAATCTGCCGTTCACGCGGCTCAGCATGCGCCGCCGCTACGAATCGTGGTTCCTGCGCTTCGGCTTGGCCGACGGCTCGGGCGCATGGTGGTTGCGCTATCTCCTGGCGAATCCAGAACGCAAAGGCTGTCCCGCCCTCCCGGGAGCGGCCCCGGTGCAAGTCTGGGCAACGTGGTCCCCGCGTGGCGGCCAGCCTGAGACATTCATCCAGGAGTTCCCTCCCGAAGCTCTGCATCTCAGCGGCCGGCGTGGCCCGTTCTTTATGGCAACCGGCCCCAACCGCATCGAAGACGCCGGGTGCTGCGGCGCCCTCGAACTCCGTGGACACCGCCTCTCCTGGGACTTGCGTTACTATTCCAATTTCGGCATCACGCTGAGCAACAAAGGCTGGATCGGCTTTTCCCGCACGCCTCATTCCGACGCTGTTTTCTCCGGAGAAATTTGCCTCGACGATCGAGTCTTCCGTGGCGATCCTCTCGGCTTCGGCGTGCAGGGCCACAACTGCGGCTTCCGCCATCGGTATTTCTGGACGTGGACGCACGCCTGCTTTCCGCAGTCCGATGGCCGTCTCAGCACCTTCGAAGCTCTCGTTTATGAAATGCCGTTCGGACTGGTGTTTCGCAAAGCGGTCCTGTGGCACGAAGGCCGCTCCTACGTTTTTCGCAAGCTGCGCGAGACTTGCCGCGATCCCCAAGCAATGCGCTGGGCTTTTCGGACGATCTCCGCCGCGGGCTCGATCGAAGTCGCAATTGATGGCGGCGGCCCGTCCCTGCATCGCCTGCCCTACGCCAAGACTGACTGCTCCGGCACTTTCGAAGTCGCCAACAACAGCCTGGCGCGCGCGCGCCTCAATCTGCGCTTGGGAAAGCTAGCGCGAACACAAGAGTTCGTGACCGACGGCGGCTCGGTCCTCGAGATGACCGGTGCCTACTGACCCCGCTCCGCCCCGTCCCTCTCCCCCGCACGCTCCGCCGTCCCCGCGAAATCACCGAATCCGAATACAACTCATCTCACATTCGATCTTCGTCAGGGCACGACCTCAGTTGACCCAGCCCCGCTCTGCGGGGCGGAATAATTTAGCCCAGGGCGGAAGCCCTGGGTCGGCATGACAAACTCCCGCGAGCCCTGGAGGGGCGACACAAACCACTTCCTTGGAGTGTGATGTTCGTGAGCGGGTGCCGCACCCTTCGATTCTAAGGGTGCGGTCTTTTCCCCGCTTTGTGCGGCTTCGCACGTAGTAGGTGTGTTTGGAGCGCGGCGGCCTCGCCGCGCCGTAGCCGCTTCGCGGCGGAGGCGGGTCGACGCCCCTTTGCCTTTCTCCGTGTGTTGCCCCATACGTCGAGCTTGCGTGTGGGGCCTTTGGTCTTGTTGTCCTCCGGTCTTCAGCCTCCGGCTGCGTGAGGAACACCAATTCCCCCTCGCGTTCTCCGAGACCTACGGCGGAGTCCATCCCGAGCGCAGCCGAGGGAACGCGGACGACAACCCGACCAGCAAGACCGACCGCAAGAGCCAGATTCCCGCTCGCGTCATTTCGGCCGATGCATTCTAAGCGCGTCTCTGCGGTGCCTTCGCGTTTCGGCTATAATCCCCGGCCATGCGCCGTCCGCCGAAATCCCGGCTGTCGCGGCCTCCAAAAGCGCCGCCGCTCAAGCCGCCAGCGTTTGAGCCGCCGCGGTTCATCGCCGTCGAAGGACCGCTCCGCGTGGGCAAATCCACCCTCGCGCAGGTTCTGGCGGACCGCATGCACGCGCGCCGCGTCTTCGACTGCGAAGACAATCCTTTCCTTTCCGATTTCTACAAGGAAAAGCCCGGCGCGGCCTTCCGCGCGCAAATGTTTTTCCTCATGGAGCGCCAGCGCCGCCTGCGCGACGCGCAGATTGGCGAAACGTCCAGCCCTGTCGTCGCGGACTACCTTCTCGAAAAGGACAAGATTTTCGCCTACATCAATCTCGATAACGAAGAACTGAAACTCTACGAGCGCTACTACCCGTTTCTCACGGCGAATATCCCCTCGCCCGATCTGGTGATTTATCTTCAAGCGTCTCCCGAAATTTTGCGCGAGCGCATCGCGAAGAAGCGCGCCGCCGCCGAAGCCCGGATTTCGCGCCAGTACATCGAAGAGGTTGTGCGCGCCTACGAGCATTTCTTTTTTCGCTATACGTCGTCCGACCTGCTCGTCGTGAACACCACGGAAATTGACTTCGTGGATCGCACCGAAGACCTTCAGCAGCTTCTTCGCCGTCTGCAGGAGCCCGTCAAGGGCACGCAATATTTCTTGCCTCTCGGCCCGGGCTAGTCGAAAAGCAAATGGATTCCGCGAACATCGTGATCGTCGGGGGAGGCGTCGTCGGATGCGCCCTGGCGCGCGAACTCGCCGCAAAATGGGACGATGTCTTCCTGCTCGAAAAAATGCCGCATGTTGGGATGGCCGCCAGCACGCGAAACAGCGGCGTCATCCACTCCGGAATCTACTACACGCCCGGCTCGCTCAAAGCGCGTTTGTGCGTCCGCGGCAATCGCATCTTGCACGAATACTGCGCCGCGCACGGCGTTCCGCACCGGCCGTGCGGAAAGCTCGTCATCGCCGCTTCGGACGCCGAGCGGCCCAGCCTCGAGAAATTGCTCGAGACGGGCCGCGGCAACGGCGTCGAAGGCCTTCGCATCGTGGATCGCGCCGCGGCGCGCTCCCGCGAGCCGAATATCCAATGTGTTGCGGCGCTGGAAGTGCCCTCGTCCGGAATTCTCTCCGCCGAAGATCTCGTGAAAGCCCTCGCGCGCGAAGCAGCCGAGCGCGGCGCCAGCGTGGTGACGCGAGCCAGCGTCAAGCGCCTCGATCCCGGCGCGAGCGGCATTCGCGTCGAAGTCGAAATCGGAGATCCTGCGGATCCCTCCGGCATGCAGCGCGAAGCGATCGAAGCGCGCTGCGTCATCAATTGCGCGGGGCTTTTTTCCGATGATGTTGCGGCCATGCTCGGAAACAAACGCTACCGCATCTATCCGAACCGCGGCGAATACTGCGAAGTCGTCAAAAATAAATCCAATTTGGTGCGCAATCTCGTTTATCCCGTTCCCCACGACGCGGGCTTCACGCTCGGCGTCCACCTGACGAAAACCGTCTGGGGAACTCTGCTGGTGGGTCCGACCTCCGACCACATTCAGGACAAGAACGACTACGAAAGCAATCGCCATCCGGTGGAGGAATTCGTGCGCCGCGCGAAGCCCATGCTGCCCGCGCTCGCAGTTGAGGATTTGCATCTGGCCTACAGCGGCATCCGAGCAAAGCTGCTCCCGCCCGGTCAAGGCGGCATGGCGGACTTCATCATCACACACGATCCCGAAGTGCGCCGCGCGGTACACCTTGTCGGCATCGAGTCGCCCGGCCTGACGGCGTCGCTCGCCATCGCGGAGTACGTTCGTTCGCTCGTCGATGAAGTCCTGAACTGAACGGTCTCGGCGTCAGCGTTTCGCTCTCGCGGGTTTTTCCGTCAAGTCCGATGCGAACACCAGCCGGATTCCTTCGGCCTGCAGCTTCGGCAATTCTTCCGTCACAACCTGCAGCGTAACTTCATGCGGATGACCGATTGCAATTGCCGATCCGTTTTTCTTTGCCTCGCGCGCGGCGAGTTCTATCTGTTCGCGAATAGCATCGGCCGTCTCGACGTCGTCGAGAAAAACGTTGCGAGAGGCGGCGGGCACGCCCGCCCCGACTGCGGCCTGATATGCGACCGTCGAAGCGGTTGTGCGGCTGTCAATGAAAAACAATTTGCGGGCCGCCAGAGCCGCCATCAGGTTGCTCATCAGCGCGGGATCGGCGGTTCCCTTCGAGCCTTGGTGATTGTTCACTCCGGCAGCATGCGGCACGCTTTCGAGCATGTTGTCGAGCAGGCTCGCAACGTCTTGGCGGCTCATCCCCGGGCGCAGTTCGTGAGGTTCCGGCCTCTCCTCGCCTTCTGATTCCACCGGAAGATGCAGCATCACCTGGAAGCCGCGGCGATGTGCTTCCTCCGCGATCTCCGCCGAATACTGCAAGTTCGGAAGTACCGCGACAGTGACTGGGTATTGCAGCGCGAGCAACGCTTCGGCCGGGCCGTGTTCCCTTCCGAGGTCATCAATGATGATGGCGAGGCGAGGGTTTGCGCCCCGCTTTCCGTTCTTTTTTTCCGCAGCGACGCGGATCGGAAAGACGATGTGGATGGTATGCGTGGTGCGGCCGTTGAAGACGTAGTCGAAGCGTACCTGGCCGGGCGTTCCCGGCAGCATCTGGCGCGAGAGATGATGCGCCTGAGAGACGCGATCCAGTGCGCGCTCGATGGCGCTGACGGTCGCGTCTTCGCGGCCGCCAGGCAGGGTGATGAAGATGTGGTCCGCTTCGAGCGGCGCGGCGCCGCTATCGGGCTCGCGCACGCCGTACTGGCCGCGAAAGCCGATCTCGGCGCGTTCGCCTGCCGCTTCGCGTGCCGCAGCGAGCATCTCTCGAGTGATGGAGCGAATCTGGTCGGGTGAGGGCGGCTGCCTTCCGCAACCGGAAACAAATAGAGGAATCGCGGGCAGGAGGACGAGGAAAAAAAGAAGCTGCTGCAGATGAAAAAATCGAAAGAGAGAAAGCTCAGCGCGCCGCCGATGCACTCTCCCTTGCGGAGCCACTCCTCAAGCGGCCTTTTGCCGAGCGCCCTTCAGCAGATCGAGGGCCTTGTTGTAAACGGGATCGTCCTTGGCTGGAAGCTGGCCCACGCTGAGCGGGGGCGGCGGCTCGACTTCTTCCTCGTCGGATTCATCCGTGGGCGGCACGACCTCGACCGTCGGAGCGACGCCGTCGTCGAGAATCGCCTTGCCAGCGGGCGTGTTGTAGAGGGCGTCGGTGAGAATCAAAGCGGCGCCGTCATCGAGCGGAATCAATCTTTGCTCAGCAGCCAATCCAGCCGTGTGGTCACCCACGAGGTCGCCGCGCTTGTTTTCGCCGATGGCTGCGGCGAGCACTTCGGCCGCGCCGGCCGTGTCGCTCGAAATCAGGACCTCGACGGGATTGCGCCAGACGACCTTGCTCGGGTCCGCCTCGAAATCCTGCTTGGCCACCGTCTGCCCGGTGAGCGTAGTGATCGTGCCGCTCGTAAGGAAGAGCTGCGCGGCGGCGATGCCCTCGGATATCGGGCCTTCCGCGCAACCGCGCAAATCGAGAACGAGCTTTTGCGCGCCCTGGCTCTGCAGTTGTTGTAGCTTCAGGCGCAGATCCGCGGCTGCGCCGAGGTCGAGCGTCGCGAGGCGGAGATAGGCCGTGTCGTCGGTCACTTTGTCGGCGTCCACATAGAGCAGAGGCAGCGTCGCGCGCGTGATTTCAATCTCGTCCGGTTCGGTCTGGTTGCGGCGCAACGTCCCCACTTTGACGGTCGTGCCGGGCGCGCCTTGCAGCAGAAGACTCGCTTGCCCCACGGCCATCTCGCGCGTCGCGAAGCCCCCGATCGCCTCGAGGATGTCGCCGCTGCGAATCCCGGCCTTTTCGGCAGGGCTGTCCGGCAACTCCGAGACGACGTAGATGTAGCCGTACCGCTTGGAAAGCGTCAGGCCAACATCGCCGTGCGCCTGATTTTTCGTTTTGTCCTTGTAATCGGTGTATTCGCGGGGGCTCATGTAAGCCGATTGCGGGTCGAGCGATTCCAGCAGGCCGTGGAGCGCTCCCGAGGTGACGAGTTGCAGGTTCGGCTCGTCCACGTAACTGTCCTGAATGTTCTGCAGGACTTCGCCGTAGACCGTCAGCGAGCGGTAGGTCTTGTCCTCCTCGCTCTTGCCAAGCACGTAGCCCAGCCCGGCATAGCAGAAGACCACCAGTGAGAGAGAGACGACAAGAATCCGGCCAAAACGATTCATCGGTTCACTCGCTTTCCAGGGAAGGACATTGTAGCACGCCGGGGGCCCGGCTCGCCGGAACGATCCGCGCTCCGTGTGCTTGATTGCATAAAGGGCATTTCGATCTTCCTGCGCCTTTGCGCCCAATTCTTGCCGGGTCGGCGAGTTTCATCCGCTCGCGTCGAGTGGAGAGCCGCGGCCCTCCAGGCTTGTCCGGCACGGGTTGAGACGTGCACCCGCTGCCGGGGCCGGAGACGCCTCCAATGAGATGCGGTGAGGGGTTCGCGGCGATGCCGGAAGCGTTTCGCCAGACGATAACTCGGAAGGTACCCCCCTCCCCCACCCCCCTTTTTTCATGTAAGTGTTGAATCCACAGGACTTGCGGGGCAAAAACACGTAAGTGTTGATTATAAAGGACTTGAAGTTGCGTGTTTTCAGTGAGATGCGAAAAGCGGGCCATTTTTTTGTAAGTGTTGATTCTGCAGGACTTAAAGTCCTTTGTTGTGTATGACATTCGAGGCATGCACCAGAATAGTGCAATTTCGGGGGTTCTCGGGGGTGTGCGGGAGTGGGCGCTGTGGCAGGCGGTGCGCGGCTCCCCGACAGGTCGGGGCACCGGCCGGGCGGGACGCAGCGGTAAGTACTCGAAAAGTGGTTGCGATTCCACACCACCTTATAGCACAAAAGTATGCATTTGTCAATAGATACTTTCAGGTGACTATTCGAAAAGAAGGGGGAAGTCCCCACGTTCGCTTGCGGCGGACATGGGGCACCCGCGCGCTCGCGAAAAGCAGATCCCTCACCGCCGTTCGCAAAGAGCGCGACCGGGTTCGGGATGACCCGCGCCACGCGCTAAGGCCGCTGATCCAGCCCCGAATCTCACTCGTCGGAAGATTGCAAGACAGAGCTGACCGGGACGGTTAATGAGCCGGTCGCGCCGCTTCCCTCGTCGCGGACGATGAAGCGAATTCGCGAAGCGCGAGGCAAAACCGAAACCTTCATGTCGTAGGTAAGCCCGGATTTCCGCCAGGCTCCGAATTGCTCCTGCGTCAGCGTGATCGGGATTCGCTCCGCGTCGTTCTTGAGCAGATTGTCGCGATTATCCCATTCACGCACGGTGAGATCCACAGCGCCGGTGGAAGAGTCCGCTTCGGATGAAAGCGTCAAGCCGGTGGAATCCACCTGAATGTGAGCGTTCAGATTGCGATCCCCGGCGGCTCCATCCGGAGTGAGCAGCACTCCAATCTGGAGCATTGTGGAGTCCACGGGACTTCGGATCACATCGTCGGAAACGACTTGCTGCTCGCGAGCATTGGGCGCGTCGCCGATGGCGAGGTATCCGCTCCGGTAGAGGAGTTTGACTCCGGGCCGGTCCACGTTGACTTTGATATCGTGAAACTCGCCATTCCAAAGGCGAGGGGCCGGGTAGTAAGCCAGAACGTAGGCGACGCGAGAGCCGTCAATGGTGTCACGGACGAAATCGGCGACGTAGTCGCCAGAATAGGAATGGCCACCCGTCTTCTGCGCCAACTCATCGAGGGCTTTGGAATCGAATTGCGGACGCGTCCCGGCGGGATAAGTCTTGGGCGGAGCCGCCGGCACGGTAATCCCCGATACCACCGTTACACCGTATTTCAACGTCATATCGGGCTGGAGCTTTTCTTTTACTTGCACGGGGTAAACCGCCAAGCGAGCGTCGTTTAGAACGCGCGAAGCGGCTGCCAGTACGTCCTCACGATAGCGCTGCTGCGGCGTCGCGGGGGCGGAAGCGATCGCGGTACTGGGGGCTGCGAACAAATCAAAAGCTGGGGGAAGGGTTCCACAAAGCCCAATCAGGTTCTTGCTTCCGGGAATGCGAGCCACGTGATCGGCGATCTCGATCAAAGCGTTCGCGGTGCGGATTGCCCGGTCGTCCGCGGTGATGATTCCATCCTCGTAGGATTGCGCAATTGAACCAGCAGCAGTAAGAAACTGGTGCAAAGACATGTATTCGCGACTCTCGCCAGCAGCCAAGAGTTGGTCGGATTCGGTAGTTTCAGTTTCCTTGGGCGCCGAACCGAGATCAGACAATAACGGCTGTTGCGCACTTGTGAAGTCCTGGAGGATCACGAGCCTGTCCGTCAAGCCGAACACGGCGATGCGGTCGTCAGGCTTCACTTTCGAAAGGAAATATTCGATCTCGCGGCGCGAAGCGTCTGGATCCGAGAAATTTGTGTTCAGCGCGTCGAGCAAGATGATCGTAACGTTGGAAGGCACACCCGGCTTTTGCTCCAGACGATTCGAGAAGTAGTTCTTTGCGGCGGGAGTTTGTTCAGCGGCCGGAGATTGCCCGGCCTCCAGGGAAAAATCGCGAATCTCCTGCTGCGTGCCGTCGTCCAGGATCGTGAAGTCGGACCTCCCGAGGTCCGTGACGGGCTTGCCCCGCGCGTCCTCCGCGATAACGACCACTTCGACGCGCTTCGACCCAGCGGGCGAGGGAGTCTGGCCGATCGCGGTGCATGCCAGAATGAAAGCGAACAGGCAGGTAGAGGCGCAAAGCGTCAAAAAGACCGGCAGGGTCCCGGCGAGACGTGGGCGGCAAAGATACAATCCTTCACCCTGAAGCTTCGGGGCGTCGATTTCATCAGGGCTGTATACCGGAATTTCCATTTTGACCTCCCGGCCGAGCGAAAACGTACACTCACCCCCGTCAGTTTGCAACGAGCCAGCAGCGAGCCAGCCAGGTTTTTGAGTGCGGAGCTGCAGAGAGGTCCCTCGTCCTGATCAGGTCGGGACTCGCACAAAACGCTCGTCGCCGCTGGTGCTCCTCGGGATGACCACTTGAGGTAGAGGGCGAGGCGGAGAGGGAAGTCCGAAGATGCCGGTGTAAAGACCGGCGCTACAAGAAGGTTTTAGTGCGAGCGGGTGGGGGCGTCGGCGTCGGGGGCGGGGCTGGCGAGGGGATTTTCGAGCAAGGTGAGGTAGGTTTGGGAGATGCGATCCTGCCAGCAGAGATGGTCCTCATCCCAGAGGGCCCAGAGGAATCCCAGAAAGAGCGTGCCGGCGGAAACGAGGTAGCCGAAGCTGCGCCAGACCAATTGGTGCAGGGTAGGGGCAGCGCCGTCGAAGCTGACGACGCGCAGGCCGCGGAGCATCATGCCCGGCGTCGAGCCGCCGAAGACGGTGAACAGGGTCATGTATTGCGCGCAAAAGAGCGCAAAGGTGGCGAGGGTCACCGCGGCATCGAGGCGAGTGAAGGTGAAATGTCCGCCGAGCGAGCAGAACAGCGCCAAGATGGCGCCGAAGGTGAAGAGAAGCAACGCCAAGTCCAGGAGGGCGGCGCGGCGTCGCTCTTGCAAGGACGCTACGGGATAAAGTTGGTGCTTCCCGGCCGCGCTGGGGCTGCGTTCGGTCTCAGCCCGGCCGAGAACAGGTTGCGTGACGGAGATTTCCATGCGTTCGACGCGCGGACGGGTCGAAAGCGGCGTGGGCGCATGGGGGGAAACGATTCCGGGCTCTTCGGACGCGGCGCCGGAACCGGCCCGCGCAGGCATTTCGGAACCGAAGGGCAGGGCTGTCTGTCCTTCCGGATGCCGGAGCCCGTGGCGGCGCGCGCGGAAAGCTTCGAGCCGGGAAGAGACTTCGGTGCGCCAGTCGGGCTGAGCATCGAATTGGGCGTCAACTTCAGGATTAACGGCGAGATTGCCGCGCGTGGGGCGAATTTCCGGAGAGGCCGGCGAGGGTTCCGCGTCTTGCGACGAAGCAAGGCGCGAGTCGCAAAAACAGCACAGTTCGGCGCGCTCGTCATTGACGGCGCCGCATTGATGACAGGTTTGTAGCAACTCTCCGTTTTGCGCTGCGGACAACTCCTCGAGGTGGAGTCTCGGGAGTTGACGACATTCTACTCGCAGTGCGGCGAATTGCGGCGGTTCGTGGTGGAGTGCGTGTCTCCAATCGAACAACCCCGCATTTCTCGCGCGCATCGGCAGAGAGATGGCGGCCGGGCGACCGCCGCGGCGTGGCGAGGAGGGCTGAAAGGGAGCAAGCAGGCTTGTTCGGCCCACGTTCGACACCATATGATGGCGAGGGGGCGGGCCCGTTTTACGGGAACAGCGCATTGAATTCTTACAAGAAGCGGGTTTTTTGCATCGCAATGCTGCTGGGATTGGCCGCCGCTTCGGCGCGCGCCGCACAAGAGGTGCGCATCGCGGCGGGGAGTGAAGTGGTGCGCCTCGAAGCGGACCAGCAACGGAAGGAAGGCGACCTCTTCATCGCCGAAGGGCACGCCGAGGTTCAATACCGCGGGGCGGACCTGCGCGCGGACCGGATCCAGTACAACTCGACGACGGACGTCGCCACGGCGCAGGGCCACGTCGTCTTCGTACACGAGACGCAACGCATCGAAGCGGAGCAGGCCGACTACAACGTGCGGACGGGCCTGGGCAAATTCGAGAAGGTGCACGGCGTCGTGACCGTCCACCGCAAGCCGAACGGAACCGTGCTGGTGACGACGAATCCACTGGCATTCGTCGCGGACGAAGTCGATCGGACCGGCGAGAACGTCTACGTGCTCCACCACGCGTGGCTGACGGTGTGCGATCCGGCGCGGCCGAAATGGAAGTTCTACTCGGAGCGGGCCACGCTTCGGGTGAATCGCAGGGTTGCGCTGGTGAACGCGAACTTCCGATTGTTTCGCATTCCGTTGCTCTATTTGCCTTACGCGACGGCGCCCGCGGGGCAGACGATGCGGCAGTCGGGTTTCCTAATCCCCAGCGCGGGCAACAGTTCGATTAAAGGATTCACGATGGGGGATTCCTACTATTGGGCGCCGAACCCGTGGTCCGACGTGACGCTCGGAGCTACTTATCTCAGCAAGCGCGGCTGGCAGGAAAACGGCGAATTCCGCATTCGCCCCTCCGACAACATCACGATTTCCGGGACGTATTTCGGCGTGGAGGACCGCGGCCTGCCAGGTCCAAACGGGACGCGCATTCCGGAAGGCGGCACGAGCACGAGTATCCTTTTCAACGCGCATCTTGCCGAAGGCTGGCATGCGGTGGCAGACATCAATACGCTGACCTCGTTCACATTCCGGCTGGCGTTCGCGCCGACGTTTGGTGAGGCCGTGAATTCCGAGGTGCAGAGCACGGCATTTCTTTCGAATAGTTTCAACGGGCTCAGCGTGAATTTCGCCGCGGACGATTACAAGGACTTCCTGACCGCGGAGCCGGAGACTTCGATCGAATTGCGCAGCGCGCCGGAAGCGCGCATCAGCCTGCAGGACCGCGCGCCGTGGAGGAACTGGCCGATTTATTTCGGTTTCGATCTTTACGGCGGCGCGGTCAGCCGGAGCGATCCGAATTTCAAAACGCCGGCGATGGTGCAGCGAGCGGAGTTTTCGCCGCGGGTCACGGTGCCGCTGCACTGGGGCCCGTGGCTCGGCGTGACCGGGACGTACGCTTATCACGTGACCCACTACGGCTCGCAAGATGTCGCCGGGGTGCTGGTGGGCAATTCGCTCAACGTGAGCGCCGGCGAATTGACCGTGGACCTTCGGCCACCGTCGCTCGAACGCATCTGGGATCGCGGCGCTTCGAAGTGGAAACACACGATCGAGCCGGACGTGACTTACCGTTACGTCAGCGGCGTGGATGATTTCGGCGAGATCATCCGGTTCGACCAGGACGACACGATCACCGATACGAACGAGTTCGATTTCTCGCTGACGCAGAGGCTGTTCCACCGCACGGGCGATTCGCAGGCGGAGGAGCTCGTTTCGTGGCGGATCGAGCAGAAGTACTATTTCGATCCGACGTTCGGCGGCGCGCTGGTGTCCGGGGCGCGGAATGTATTCGAGGCGCTCGATTCGGTCACGCCGTTTGCGTTCGCGGACGAACCGCGGCACGTCTCGCCGCTGGTGAACGACGTAGTGATTACGCCGGGCGGCGCGTTCGACGCGGAACTCCGCACGGATTTCGACACGCAGCGCGACCTGCTGACGACGGCAGGCGCGCTGCTGAAGATGCACCCCTATCAACAACTCAATCTGACCATGGCCTACTTTTCGCTCGACAACGGCGCAATCCTTCAGCCGCCGTCGAACCAAATCCGCATGATGGCGGGTTACGGAGACCAAACGCGGAAAGGATGGAGCGGGTCCCTTGGATTCAGCTACGACATCAAGCAGCAATACCTGCAGAACCAACTCGTGGAAGTCAGTTACAACGGCTCGTGCTGCGGACTGTCGGTGGAGTACGCGCGGCTCGCGCTGGGTCCGCTGCGCACGGAGAATCAATTCCGCTTCGCGCTGACGATCGCCAACATCGGAACGTTTGGAAACGTTCGCCGACAGGACAAGATTTTCTAAACGCCGTCCGCGTTGAGTTCCGCGTGAAAACGCACACCGCAGCGGCATCTGTGGGAGAATGAAGCCTTGCCGAGCGAGGATCGCCCGGCTCATCCAAAAGCGGCATCACGGAGTGAATTCGTACCATGCAAGTATCCGTTCTGGCGGCATTCCTGGCGGGCCTGATTTCGTTCCTTTCGCCGTGTGTCCTGCCGCTTGTGCCCGGATACATTTCGATGCTCTCGGGCATCGGCGTCGAACAGCTTCAGCGAGGCGAAAAGCCGCGCGGAAGCCTGATGGCTTCGTCCCAGGCGTTCGTCTTGGGCTTCTCGGTCGTCTTCATCACGTTTGGGGCCTCGGCCAGCGCCGTTGGCAGATTCCTGGTGAGTAACCGGACGCTGCTCTCGCCGCTGGCGGGGGCGCTGGTGATTCTCTTCGGCTTGCACCTGCTCGGATGGCTCGGAAAGATCGACGTTTTTTCGGGAGTTTTGGTCGGCGGGTCTCTGCTGGTTGCGGCGGCGTATCTTTACGGGCGCCACGGCACGGAGACGGCGGGGCCGTGGGGCGTGATCGGCGGCGTGCCATTCGCCGCAATCTCCATCGTTTTTCTGGTTGGGCCGTCGCTGACGCGCTGGCTCAACCGCGACCTCCACTTCCGGCAGATCGGAGCGCCCCCCGCGGGAGGCGAAAAAGCGGGAGGGCCGCTCGCAGGCGTCACGAGCGGATTCCTGCTCGGCTTCGCGTTTGCTTTCGGGTGGACGCCGTGCATCGGGCCGATCCTCGCCGGAGTGCTCGCGATGGCGGCCACGGAGGCCACGGTCACGCGCGGAGTTTTTTTGCTGGCGGTTTATTCGGCGGGACTCGCCATTCCTTTTCTGTTGACGGCGATCGGCATCAACGGCTTCCTGCGTTTCTACCGGCAATTCCGGAAACACCTGCACGCCGTCGAAATGGCAAGCGGCGCGCTGCTGCTTTTCGTCGGCGGATTGATTTTCCTGAATCGGCTGACCTGGCTTTCGGGTAAACTGGGATTTCTAAATCTTTTCTCGCGTTGAGGGAGTTGGTGTCGTGAAGCGCACGATCTCGATCCTGGTTTTCGTCATCTGCTTGTTGGTGATCGTGGTGTGGGCCGACCGGAAATGGCCCGCCGGCGGCATGGAGATTCGCAATCAAGGGGCGAGCAATCCCGCCGGCGCTTCGTCTTCTGATTCCGACTCCGGCTTGAGCGACGCCGCGCTGCAGACCCTGCCGATCCCGGACCTGGAGGGCAAGAACGTCACTCTTTCCGACTACAAGGGCAAGGTCGTGCTCGTGGATTTCTGGGCGACCTGGTGCGATCCCTGCCGCATCGAAATTCCCTGGCTGATCGACATGCAGCAGAAGTATGCGTCGCGCGGTTTCGTCATACTCGGCGTTTCGATGGACGAGGATGGCAAGAAAGCGGTGGATCCGTTTCTCGCGAGCGAGCGGTTTGACGTGAACGGGCAGAAATTGCCGATCAATTACCAGATCCTGCTGGGCAGCGACGACATCGCCGACAAATTCGGCGGGATCATCGGAATGCCCACCAGCATGCTCTTCACGCGAGACGGCAAGAGAATCAAGACGTTCATCGGCATCACCAGTTACGACGAGATCGATCAGGCCATCCAGAGCCAGCTTTGAAGGGGCTCGGGGCCCCCGCAATTCCCGCGGGCGTTTCGCTCCGGCCACGCAACAATCCGGCGCGCTCAATCGTATAAGATACAGGGGGTGGGGAGTCCTTCCTCGATAACGTGCCCATGAAGTCTTGGTTCAATCTGCGTGAACCGGTATCGGTGGCGCTTGCCACGCTGTGGGAGCACAAGCTGCGCTCGTTCCTGATGCTATTGGGGATCATTCTTTCGGTTTCGACGCTGATTTTCGTGGTATCGCTGATTTCCGGGGTCAATTTGTACATTGCGGACCGGGTGGCGAATCTCGGCTCAGATGTTTTTCTCGTTGCGCGTTTTCCCATCCTCACGAATGTCACGGAGATCGTGAAGGCGAGCCGCCGCAACAAGAACATCACTTGGGAGGATTACGAGTACCTGCGCGACAACATGAAACTGCCGCTGCGCGTGGGCGTCGAAACGCGGACAACCGGCCGCGTGCGCGGGGGCAATCAGACGCTCGAGGAATGCAGCGTGCGCGGCGTCTCAGCCACGATTGGGCAAATGGACGTGGAGGAGCCGACCGAGGGCCGCTACATCACCGAGGGCGACGAGTTGCACCGCTCGAGCGTCACGCTCATCGGGTCGGACGTGGCGACGCACCTGTTTTCCAATGTCGATCCCTTAGGGCGCGAAATCCTGGTGGACGGATTGCCGTACCAGATTGTCGGCGTGGGCAAGCCAATTGGCACGGTCTTCGGGCAATCACAGGACGACTACGTTTACATTCCGATCGAATCGTTTCTCAAGGTGTACAACGTATCCGACCGCAGCCTGACCATCAACGTCCAAACGCGGGGCCCGGACTGGATGGCGCGCACGCAAGACGAAGCGCGCATGTTATTGCGAGCGCGACGCCACCTGGCTCCCCAGGAAGAAGACGCATTTGGAATTCTTAGCTCCGCGTCGTTGCTCGATTTATGGAACCAGCTCACGGGAGCGATTGCCTCTGCGATGGTTGGAATCGTGTCCGTATTCTTGGTGATCGGCGGCGTCGTGATCATGAATGTGATGTTAGCCACGGTCACGGAGCGGACGCGCGAGATCGGTGTGCGAAAGGCGATTGGTGCGCGGCAGAACGACATCCTGCTGCAGTTCTTGGTGGAAGCGGGTGTGATGGCGGGGATCGGCGGGGCGATCGGCGTAACGTTTGCCTACAGCATGGCAAGCTTGATCGGGGCGACGACCTCGGTGCCGATGCACGTGCCGCTCGTGGCGGTGGTCACCGCGCTGGGAGTTTCGACAGGTGTGGGGGTGTTCTTCGGGATCTATCCGGCGCGAAAGGCCGCGAAGTTGAGTCCGATCGAGGCGCTGCGGGCGGAAGTTTGAGGCGAGAGAAACCGTAATGCGATTCATGCTGGGCGAAAACGCGAAGATGGCAATCGTGACGCTGCGCGAGAACAAGATGCGCTCGTTTCTCACAGTGCTGGGCATCGTCATCGGAATCACCGCGCTGATTTCGGTCGCTTCGATTCTGGTGGGGCTGTACCAGGATATGGACGCCGTGTTGAACGACTACGGCCCGAACACGCTTTTCATCTTCAAATTCAAGCCCGGCATCCGCACGGGTCCTCTCACGGCCGAAGAGCGCGTGCGCAAGCCGCTCTCGCTCGACGACGCCCTTGCGATCCGGCAGTTTTGCCCCGCGGTCAAGACCGTGAGCGCGAGCCTCTATCCCCGATTTTCGGATTCGCAGCAGGAACCCGTGAATGCGCGCTACCAGGACCGCGAAGTGGACGGCGTGGATTATTCGGGAAACCTCGTCGAGACGGAGGAGGTCTTCAATTCGCACCCGGAGCGCGGGCGTTTTTACACTGAGGCCGAGGATCTGCACCGGTCCGACGTGGCCGTGATCGGCTACGACGTCGCGCAGGGCTTGTTCGGCGCGGAAAATCCGCTCGACAAGCAGATCCTCGTCGCCGGCGTGCCGTACCGCGTCATCGGCGTGTTCGAGAAGCGGAAAGGGCAATTTTTCAAGAACCCGAGCGCCGACGAAGAGATCGACGTACCCTACCGCACCTACCAGAAGCACAATCCGACCGCCGACGAAAATTTCGTCGGCGCCGAAGCGTATCCGGGCCGGATGGCCGAGGCCGAGGACGAAATTCGCGGGGTGTTGCGGCGGCAGCGTAACGTGCCCTACAACAAACCGGACAATTTCGGCATCTCGAGCGCGCAGGAAATTGCGGACCAGTTCCGGCAAATCACGGGATCGGTGGCGCTGCTCACAGCGGTGATCGCTTCCATCGGATTGCTTGTGGGCGGAGTGGGCGTGATGAATATCATGCTGATGTCCGTGACGCAGCGAACGCGCGAGATCGGAGTACGGAAGGCGATCGGCGCGCGCAAGCGGGACGTTGTCGGGCAATTTCTAACCGAAGCGATAGTGCTCACCAGCGCGGGCGGCGTGATCGGCGTGATGTGCGGCGTCGGAATCAGCATGCTGATCAATGCGCTGGTGCCAAGCCTGCCTTCGAGCGTCCCGCTCTGGGCGGTGATTTTAGGCGCGGCCGTCTCGATGAGCGTGGGCTTGTTCTTCGGGATGTATCCGGCCATCAAAGCGGCTAGACTTGACCCCGTCGTCGCACTCCGGTACGAATAGAGCGACACCATGGACGATCAGGAATTTCGCAAGAAGTCGGATGCAGCACTGGACACCCTGAAGCGGCGCCTGCTCGAGTTGGGCGACGAATTCGGTTTCGAGGTCGAAGGCAGCGGCGAACGGCTCGAGTTGCTGTTCGAGGATGCGGACGAAACACGATTCGTCATCAGCCCGAATTCGGCCGCGCGGCAGATTTGGATCTCCGCGCTGACCACCAGCTTCAAGTTGGGGTGGTCGGATGCGGTCGCCGGTTTTCAACTCGAAAAGACCGGGGAAACACTCCCGCAGGTAATGGGCCGCATTTTGACGCAACAGATGGGCACGCCGGTGAGTCTCTGACGCCATGCGCGCGACGGCACTTTTTTCATTGCTGGTTGTTTCAGCAGTGCTTGCCGCACCCGGTGCCTTCACGCAAAGCGGAAGTCCTCGCCCGAGTGATATCGTTCAGCCGAGTGCGTACGTTTCACTCGAACCCGTGCCGCGAGGCCGCGCGTTTGAGATCGCCGTCGTGGCGCACATTCGCGCCGGCTACCACATTAACGCGCACAAACCCACGCTCGACTACCTGATTCCGACCGAGGTCACGCCCTCACTCCCGCAGGGAATTGCGCTCTCGGACGCCGCCTACCCCGAAGGCCAGATGATGAAGTTCCCATTCTCAGCAACTCAGTTGAAGGTGTATGAGGGAGACGCTGTGATTCGTTTGCGCATGCGCGCGGCTGCGGATGCGGCTCTCGGCCCGCGCGACGTTCCGTTGCTGCTTGAATATCAGGCGTGCAACGACCACTCGTGCCTTCCGCCGGTGAAAGTACCCGTGACCGCGCATCTGGAGATCGCGCCCGCAGGGACTGCCGCAACTCCCGCCCATCCGGAAGTGTTTGCCACCACGCCTGCTCACCCACACTGAGGGCCTGTTGGAATTGGAGGGCCGGTTCCGATTCTGCCGCGCTGATGCGCGGCACTAATTCACGGTTGTGGATTAGCGAACTTTGAGGTTGCGGCGACTTCGGGGAGGGCGTGGCGGAGCCGTTCGACGACGCGCGCCTGGCCGAGGACGACCATTGTCTCAAACAGCGGCGGCGCGACGGCCTGGCCCACGATGGCGACGCGCGTCGCATTGATAAGCAGCCCGGCCTTCACCCCTGCGGCCGCAGCGAGGTCGCGCAGGACTTTATCGCAGGCGTCGTGATTCCAATCGGAGAGTGCGGCGAGGCCGCCGGCCAACCGGCCAAGCAGATCGGGCAGGCGGGCGTCCTTCCAGAATTTTTCGCGGGCAGCGGAGTCGTACGCGAACTCATCACTGAAAAACGCGCGCGCCCAGTTGGAGAAATCGGGCAGCAGGCGCGTGCGCGGGCGCAGCAGGTCCACCGTGTGTGCGAACCAATCGCGCTCGGCGCCGGCCCACTCCTCGCGCCAAAGCCCCGAGCGCCGCAATTCGCCTTCGACGGCGGGCAGCAAGTCCTCGATCGGCAACTTCTGCAAATACTGCGTATTGAACCATTCGAGCTTGGCGCGGTCGAAGACGGCGTTGGTGCGGCTCACGCCGGCGAGTGAAAAGCGGCGGAGCAACTCATCCGTGCGCATGAATTCGGTGTCGTCGCCGGTGGACCAACCGAGCAGGGCCAGGAAATTGCGGAACGCTTCGGCGAGAAATCCTTCGTCGCGATACGATCCGACGCTCGTGGCGCCGTGGCGCTTCGAGAGGCGCGTGCGGTCCGCGCCAAGGATTAGCGGAACGTGGGCGAAGACCGGCGGCGTTGCGCCCAGAGCGCGGTAGAGCAAAGCCTGTTTCGGCGTGTTCGAAAGATGGTCCGCGCCGCGGATCACGTGCGTGACCCGCATGTCGATGTCGTCCACGACGGCGCCGAGCTGATACGTCGGCAAGGCGGCTTCCGCGGACTGGCCCGGTTTCGGTGAGCGGAGCAGGACGAAGTCTTCGATTTCGTCGTTGGAGACTTCGCGCGGGCCAAAGACGGCATCTTCGAACCGGGTCACCTCGCCCAGCGGCACGCGGAACCTCACGGCCGGGGCCTGAGAAGCATCCGCGGGACGCCCCTCGCGGCAAGGACATCGTGCCACGCGGCGCGGCCCGGACGTTGCGGCGTCACCCTCTTCGGATGCGTCGCCGCCCGCATATTTTTCCGGGGGACAATAACAAAGGAACGCGGCTCCAGCCGCAACTAGTTTTTCTGCCGCGGCGCGATACAGCGGCAGGCGCTCGGACTGGTGGAACGGCCCTTCATCCCAATCAAGCCCGAGCCAGCGCAAGCCGTCCAGGATTCCCTCGACCAGCTCAGGCTTATTGCGTTCGACGTCGGTATCTTCGATCCGCAGAATGAAGACGCCCCCCATGTTCCTGGCGAATAGCCAGTTGAACAAGGCAGTCCTCGCGCCTCCGACGTGCAGGTAGCCGGTTGGCGAGGGCGCAAAACGCACCCGGGGCGCCCCAGTCGCGGTTGGAGATTTGATCGAGCTTTCGCTCATGCACGCAACGCGTCCATCATGCGGTCACAAAACAAGCCATCTTAGCCGAACGAACAACGAAAGGCGAATTAGGCCGCCAGAACCGGGTGTTCCTGACAGGTACCTCAGTACCGTTGACCCTCAAAAAACCCGTAGCCTATAGTTGAATCCGATTGAAGAAATCGAGAGGGGATGGTGTATTTCGCGGGCTTCGCGCTCCCGGCCCTCACGAAATGTCGCGGACTGTGCAATTGAGAGTTCTCGCCCCACAAGCGGCCGTTCCCGGCCGCGCAGGCGTTCTCCGCGCGAAAGCGTTCGGCGGGCACCATGCCTGACCCGAACGCATTGCCTCCCATTCTATCGGCGGCGATGTTCTTCGCCGCGGCGCTGGTGGCGGCGTTCTTCGCCCACGTCCAAACCACGAAGAGGCAGCCTTACCTGTTGCTTTGGACCGCGGCTTGGGGATTCGTGGCGCTGCATTCGTTGAGTGCGGCGCTGTCGGGCTGGGTGACCGTAGCGCACTGGCAAGGGGCTTTGAACAATTGGTTGATGGCCACCGGGGCTTTGCTGTTTTTCTGCTCGGCCCAAGTCTACAGCCAAAGATCACCGTGGATTCGCCCACTGATTCTGGCCGGAGCCGCGTTCGGGGTCTGGGCCACAGCCTATCAGTTGAAAGCCTTCAGCATTTCGCCTGACTACGGGATCATCGTAATTCTCTGCGGAGTCGGCTGGGTGTTCTCGCAGGAGAGCCGCCGCCACGAGACGCTCGCGGACCTTTTGATGGCGCTGACATTCGTGGCCTGGGCGGCGGTGCGCGTTGCCCGTTTGCTCACGGCGCAGATCGCGGGCGCAAGCACGGTCCGCACGCTCGAACTAATCCCGGAACTCTTCGCGGCGGTCTTGATGGTGATGATGCTTTACGAGGAGGAGAAGCGGCGCGTCGAGCACAACATGCTGGCGCTATCAAGCCTGAATCTAGCCACATCGAGCTTCTCCGGGGGCGAAATTCAAAAGATGCTGGGGCAGGCCCTCGAGCGCGTCTTGAGCGTGGCGCGAATTCCTTCCGGCGCGTTCTTCTTGCGCCACGGCGAGCCCAACGGGCCCACTTCCGTGGTCGCGGCCGGGCTGGACACCTCCTTCTGCGCGGCGGCGCAGGAAGATGGTTTGGACGACCAACTCGTGCAGCTTGTTTCGCGGCTGGGCGGACTGGTGGTGTTTCGCGATCCGGGGCGCGACGCCTCTTGGGCCGTGCTCGAGCGCGACGAGGCCTTCCGGCGTTTCGGCCAGATTGCAGTGAGCCATGGCCTGCGCACCGTGGTCGGAATCAGCCTTCAAGCGAAGGAGAATGCTTTCGGCGTCCTGCTCCTCTGCACCCCGGATGCGCGGCGATTCACGTCGGCGGAACTGCGGCTGCTGATGGCGCTCGGCCATCAGATCGGGGTGGCCGTGGAGAACAGCTTCCTCGTGCGACAGACGGCGCGGCGCTCGCAAGAATTGCACGTCTTGAACGCCATCGGCCGTTCGTTGAGCTCAACGCTGGAGCCCGAATCGCTCTTCGAGAAAATCTACGAGGAAATGCAGCGGCTTCTGCACGTCGACGATTTCTTCATCGCCTTCTACGACGAAGAGCGCAACGAGATGCGGTACGAACTGGAGATCGCCGAAGGCACGCGCATGCCGAAGCGCACGCGCCCCGCAGGAAATCATCTTTCGGAATACATGCTGCGGACGCGCCAGCCCGTTCTCATTCGGGAGAATTTTTCAGATGAAGTCAGGCGCATGGGAATGCAACCGTTGCGCAAGTCGGGCTGCTATTGCGGCGTTCCGCTGGTGCTTTACGACCGCGCGATCGCGGTCATGGTGGCGCACAGCCCGCAGGATCGCGCCTTCGACTCCGACCATCTGGAAATGATGCGCGTTCTCGCCAGCGAAGCGGCGATCGCGATGGAAAACGCCCGATTGTTCCGCGAGGAGTACCTGAAGTCGCGCCGGCTCTCTCTGCTGAACAGCATCTCGCGCAACATCATCACGACGCTCAACCCCGACGAGATGCTTTCGAAAATTGCCGGCGAGCTGAAGGAAGGACTCAGCTACGATCACATCGGAATCGGCACGCTCGATTACAAAGCGCGGGAAATTGTGATTCAGGCGGAATCGGGCCGGCGGGGCGGGGCAATCGGGCGGCGGTTGCCGCTGGAGGGGAGCCTGGTCGGCCAGGTGGCGCGCACCGGACAAATTCTGCTGACCCCGGATGCAAAGGCTCCCGGCACGCTCGGGACCACCGTCCTGGAAGACATGGCAACGTCCATCGCACTCCCGCTGGTCTATGCCGATCAGCTTCACGGCGTGCTCTACGTCGAAACCAGCGAGCATTGTGAATTCTCCGACGAAGAACGCAGTTTCCTTCGCACCCTTGCCGATTTGATTTCCGGCGCGCTCCACAGCGCCTTGACCTTCCAGAAGGCCCAAGAAGAGGCGATTACGGACGGGCTGACCGGCGTGAAGACGCACCGCTTCTTGATGGAAGCGCTATCGGCCGAGTGGAAACGCGCGACGCGCGCGAGCCGGACTTTTTCGCTGATGCTGATGGATTTGGACCGGTTCAAGTTCGTCAACGATTTCCACGGCCATCTCGAGGGCGATATCGTCCTGCAGCGCGTGGCGCGCATCCTCGATCAGAATTGCCGGCGCTCGGACGTCGTCGCGCGTTACGGTGGGGACGAGTTCGTCGTCCTGATGCCGGAGACCAACATCGAGCAGGGCCGCCAGATCGCCGGGAAATTGCGCGCGCGGATCGATAGCGATCCCTTGCTGCGCGAGCGGGGCATCACCGCGAGCTTCGGCCTCGCCACGTTCCCTCTGCACGGCTCGACGCCGCAGGAGCTCATCCAGGTCGCCGACGCTTCGATGTACCTCTCGAAGCATCAGGGCGGAAACGCCGTCTCCACGGCGGATCGCTGCGATCCGAACGAAACCTTGCAGTGGAAGCGGGAGGTTCTTGAAGCGTATCTCGGAGTCACCCTCAAGCGGATGTTCTTGACGGGGCCCGAAGCCTTCGAAGAAATTTCCAATCGCCTCAACCGGTTCTCCAAGGCGCTGCCTGTGGAGATGGCCCTCCTGCAGGGGCCCGGCGATGGGCCCGGGGGCCATGGCAATGGGCACGCAAGCTCCGCCGCAGATCCGGAGGACGTGGCCGCGCTCTCGCCCGCGGTTCTCGACATCGTGACTTCGCTGGCGCTCGCGATCGATGCGAAGGATCAGTACACGCAGGGCCATTCGCTGAAGGTGGCGGCGTACGCGACGCTTCTCGCCGAAGCCCTAGGCCGGACCGAGGCCGAAATCGAGGAAATCCGGCTGGCTGGAGTGTTACACGACGTCGGCAAAGTCGGCGTGCCGGAGAAAATCCTGAACAAGAATGGCCCGCTCAATCCTGACGAGTGGGAGTCCATGAAGCAGCATGTGACCTTTGGCGGGAAGCTCCTCGAGCCGTTTCGCTCGCTCGATCGCGTGCAACAAATGGTCGGCCATCACCACGAGTACTTCGACGGCTCTGGTTATCCTGAAGGTCTCGTCGGCGACCATGTTCCGCTGGGGGCCCGAATCATCGCCATCGCCGATGCCTACGACACGATCACGTCGGATCGCACCTACAAGAAAGGCCGCTCGGCGGAAGAAGCGATGGCGGAACTGGAGCGGTGCGCGGGCACGCAGTTCGATCCCGTGCTGGTTCCGGTCTTCATCGAACGGCTGCGCCAACTTCCTTCTCCCCTTCTGGACGCCGCGCCCATGCCCGTCGCCGCTTCGGTAAGGGCCGCCCAGTAATTCCACGCCCCGTATCCTCAATTTTGTTGATAGGTGGAGTAGCGCGACACCCCGGCTGAACCGGGCTCTTCACGGGTTTGAGGGCGAAATCGCACGGTCTGCCCACTTTTTCCAGACGGCCGGGTTCGCGAGCATTTTCACGAACACGCCGCCGACAACTGAGCGCGCCTGAAAGCCTTTCCGCCGCGCATCGAGCGTGTCATACCAATCGCTCAGGGGGACGCGGTCGGGCGTTTCGTTCGCAAAGTTGTAAACGCGTGTGACCATGCGCGAGAAATCGAGCCGCGAATCCGAAAGCGTCGCCGTCCAGACCAGCCAGTCTAATTTCGTATAGGTGTGACGGCTGTCGAGCGGCAAGCCGTAGAGGTTCTGCTTGGTCAGGTAAAACCCAATTTCTCGCTGCGCAATTTGCGGCGCAAAGAGATTGAGCCCGAGAATCTTGTCCCAGACCAAATTGTATTTCTGGCTCCACGTTCCCGGAGCATCGAAAGCGAGCCGCGAGTGGTCTCCGTCGGCCGCCATCGCCGCCCACTTCGCGGCGAACTCCGCGGCCAGCGCGCGGTAACTCGCCGCTTCGTGCGCGTGACCCGTTGCGCCGGCGAGTTGCGCGAATGCGCCCAAGGCCAGAATCGCCTTGATGGAGAGATTCGCGTTGTGCGCGAGGTGGCCCGTGAAATCATCGGTCGAAAGCTGATTCTCCGGGTCGAAGCCCTTCTCTCGGAGATACGCGGCCCATCCCGCGAGCAGCGGCCAGTAGGGCTTCGCAAAATCGGCATTTTCCTCGATCTTCGCCAGCGCGGCCGTCATCAAAAGCATGTTGGCGGTTTCTTCCACGGGCATCTGATCTTTGTCGGATGTTTCCCCGCCACCGTACGCCTGCCCATCGGCTAAAGGGTATTTGCCCAGATCGTGCGGCGCATAAGGGAACCGCCAATGTGTTGTGCCGGCATATTCGAGTACGGGGCGAAGCTGCGCTTCGAGCAGATGCGGATTGAAGAGCAGAAAGTACGGGGCGCATGGATAGATCACGTCCACGGTGCTGATGTAGCCTCCGCTGGAGTTTTCGCGGCCGAACAGCAACGCAGTGCCGTCGGTGTCGCGCGCAAGGACGTGTGCCGCTGCCGCCTGACGAAACGCCAACTGTGCAAGCCTTGCGTAGTTGTCGTCGCCCCCTGCGGCGCGCAGGTCGGCCTGGAGTTGCTCGTCAAAGGCGCGCGCTTGCGCCGAAATCGAAGGGTAATCGTCCGCCGCGGCGCGCAGCATTTGCTTCGCGTCCATCCTGCCGGATTCGCGCCAATACGGCCGCAAACGCTCCCCAAGAAATTCGACGGCGTAGTCCTCATCGTATGCGATGACGATCCACCGAGAAGTCGCCTCGGGGCCGACTGTGCCGAATGGAAAGCGCCAGGCGAGCGCGGGCTCGTCGTCGTTTGCGGCGCGTGGCAGACGAACGTGGTCGGCATCCGGCAGCGAGCCCGTCGCGGCAAACCTTTCCCTCGCCGCACTACTCGCAATCACGCTAGAGGCTCCTTCGTTGCCCGGAGATGCGAGATAGAGACGGCCCCAATCGCTGCGGGCTGCGTCCCCCGTTGTTTCCAGCACGGACTGTGCCCGCGCGCCCATGGAAAGAACTTGCATTTCGTCCAGCTTCTCTCTCGCCGCGGTTACAAGCTGGTCCGGCCGGCTTACGACCCATCCCGCCGCGCAATCAAAATAGAGCGTCACGTCGTGCCGCTGGCCATCGGCGGAACGCGCCGACCAGGTGATGTACGATGCGGGCCTTGAAAAGATTTGGGGGTCCGAGGGAATCGTAGGAGATAGAAACGTCACGCTGAGCTGGACGCCGCCTCCGAGAAACTGGTAGATCGTGCGCGTTGCCCAGACCACCACGCCAAGCTGCTCCATGGCGGGCACGCTCGCAGGTTCGGGGCCCATGAAGCGGTATGCTTTGCCGTCGATGCGGACGATCCCGGACATCTCCACGTCCGCGCCGCTCCAATGTCTTGGCCAGCTATCGGTGAGATGGTCCGACATGGACCAAGCGCTGAAGTACGGGTTGTGCGTCACGAGCGGAACCGCCGGAGGCCGGAACGCGGGCAATTCCTGCGCGTGCAAGACAGCGGTGGCGGCAACGCCGAAAAGGACCAGGGCCGCTATCCGCATGGCTTTCCTCCATCGCAAGGTGTCTCGTCTCATTTTTCTGCTTGGCGAGCGGCTATTCGCGCCAGCGGATTATATGCGTTTTGTGGGCAGGGCGCGCCGGCCAGCGCCGGAGTGCGCTTGTCACGCCAACATGGATTTCGTAAAATCATAGGTCTTCTGCGTCCAAACGCGCCTTTCGATTCACGGAGATCTCGATGCCGCAACGCATTGCCGCCAAGATTACCGGTGTGGCCGGATTCGTTCCACCGCACGTGCTCACGAACGCCGATTTCGAAAAAATTGTAGACACAACGGATAAATGGATTCTGGAGCGCACGGGAATCCGCGAGCGCCACATCGTGGATAAGGGGATGGCTGCTTCTCATTTGGCCACCGAGGCGGCGAAGAAACTGCTCGGCGAAAAGGGTGTTTCCCCCGAAGAGATCCACCTGATCGTGGTTGCCAGCGTCACTCCGGACATGATGTTTCCCGCGACAGCTTGCCTCGTGCAGGATCGCCTCGGCGCGAAGAAGGCATGGGGGTTCGATCTCTCTGGAGCATGTTCCGGTTTTCTTTACGCGACGACGGTGGCTGCACAATTCGTCGGGGCCGGGACGCATCGCAAAGCCCTCGTCATCGGCAGCGACGTCATGAGCTCGATCCTTGACTATAAAGATCGGGCGACCTGCGTCCTCTTCGGCGACGGGGCGGGCGCCGTGCTCATCGAGCCGGCCGAAAGCGATCGTGAAGGAATCCTGGATTTCATGCACGACATCGATGGCTCGGGCGGCCAGTTTCTCTACATGCCTGGCGGAGGCTCACTCAATCCTCCTTCGCACGAAACCGTGGAGAAGCGAATGCATTATGTCCATCAGGAAGGGCCGCAGGTATTCAAGTACGCCGTGCGCCACATGGCCGAGACCGCCTGCCGCATCCTCGAGCGCAACGGCTATTCGGGCAAAGATGTCGCCCTCGTCGTGCCGCACCAGGCCAACCTGCGCATCATTCGCGCAATGCAGGAACGGCTCGGCGTCGATGACTCCAAGATCATGGTCAATATCGACCGTTACGGCAACACCACGGCCGCCACGATTCCGCTCGGCCTGCGCGACGCCATCGGCCAAGGGCGCTTGCACAAGGGGGATTTGGTCCTGCTCGTTGCCGTTGGAGCGGGATATACGACCGGCGCAATCTTGATGCGCTGGGCCTTCTAATTCCTGCCGGTTCCGGCCGCGAATCATTCGAAAAAATTTGGAAGCCGATGCTGCCGGCTCCGCAGGCGGAGAGGCTATCCTTGGGTTTCGGAGGGAATGTCGAGCCGCGGCGTCCACAGCAGCAGCAGAGCAACGGACACCGCGAAGAAAAGCAGATACTCAATGCGCCGGGCCCCATACATCGCGAGTCCGAATCCGTAAATTCCAAGCGAATACGCCAAGATCAGGCTCGTGATTGTCCATTTTCTCCAGCGCGCGACCGCGTTCACATCCGCCGGATTCTCGCGCAGAGCTGATTCGGCGGGCCCCAGAAACTTTCCCCGCAGGCCGATGCCAAGTGCGGCGTCAAGCATTCCGATCAAGATGAGTATCGTGTTGACGGGTTTGGTCACGGCATTGGTCGGTTGCAGCCCTTTGACGAACACGCCGAATAGAATGACGGTTACGAGCAGCATCATTTGAATGACGCGCATTTGAGTGACCTGCATGCGGAGCGGGGACAGAGCCATTTCGCTGGGTCTCCTTCGCGGTGCCGGAAAATTCTGCCTGAATTGCGAGGTTTACTCAACTGCCGCGCACTTCGCGAAGCAAGTTTGCAACGATGGATTGGTTTGGGGAGACTAAATCGAGCGCGAAGACGCGGCGAATGCTTCGACGCGCTCCAACCTCTGGTTCAGCAACGCCGCTGCGTACCGCGCGCAGACGTTCTTTTCGCGGTCGGCCCACACGGAAAGAGGCGGGACCGCGCGTCCAAGCAGCGAAACGACTGTGAAATAGGCGCGCACCGGGATCAGTCCGCTCGTTCCGCCCAGACCCGGCGTGATTTCGATCAGGCCGAGGATCGTGTCAAAATCAGTTGCCTCCGGTTCGTGATTCTCCATCCGGGCAGCCGCGCGCACGCGATCGGAAATAGGTTCCGCCGCGACGCCAGCCACCAACGCGCGCCAGTAGTGGAGCCCGAACTGGCACATTGTCAGGATCGAGAATAAGAGCAGCACGATCGGCAACATGACCTTAATCCTCGACGCATATTCTGAACTTCCCCTTCCCCTAACCCAATAGGTCAGCCGTACTCGGCATCCCCCCCATCGGTACTACGATGAGAACCGCTACAATTCCCGCCTCGGGGGTCGCGGCCCGGAAGTTCGTAAGGTGTTTGGTTGCAATTAGTTACAGAAAAAGACGCATCCTTCAGCCCCAAGCCAGACCCGAATCAGCTATGACTTAAGGGAAATCCCGCCCACGCATTGAGCAATCCGAGCACTTCTCGCAGAACATCCAAGGCGTCGTCCGTGTGCCTCCACCAATGCGCTCCGTCGTATGGGTCGTCTTCGGGGTAGCGCACGATCGCTTTTAGATCCGAGCCTACCTTGCGATTCCAGATCGCGCGCACGCGCCGCGTATGCGCCTTTGAGGTGACGATGATGACCCGGTCCGCCCCATCGCGCCGCAAATCTTGCGCAATCTCTTCGATTTCCTGTTCGGTATTAGCGGCCGGGTCTTCCAGCACGCGAATCGCATCGCCCGGGACAGCCTCGGCAAGCAGCACCTTTTGATTGTAGAACTCCTCACCCACATAGTAGATGTTGAGCTTTGCAAGCACCTCCACCGGGCTGCTTGGCTGCGAGACCCACACTTGCGGGGCATAGTTTTTGCGATAGAGTCGCGCCGCTTCGATCGCCCGGTCCGGCAGACGCCCGCTCAGTATCGTGATCGCGTGCGCTGGTTCGAGCGGATCCTCAACCACCAGCCAACGCCCGACGCCGAAGAATGCCACCACCGCCGCCAAAACCATGCAGCCAGGAATCCCCCAAAGGATCGCGCGTCTGCGCCAGATCGATCGCGGTGGCGGAGGCGGGGGAGGCGGTGGTTCGGGCTCTGGATACGGCTCATACAGCGGCGGCCATTGGAAGCTCATTCAGATTTTTCTTTCGGGGCAACCGCGCCGGTCGGGAGGGCATTGATGAAGACGAAATTGAAGTGCCTATGCCCGCAGTCATCACAGCGAAACGGCCGCATCAGGCAGAGCGGAAGAATCAAAACCTCCAGAGCCCCGCGCCGGTGGGATCGCCGCACATTGAAACTCCCGCAGTACGGGCAGCAGCGAACGGTAATCCATCGAGGATGTCTTGTAGCCATCTTCCGCCCGAGAATGCTAACGCGCGCCCCTTTCGCAGGTCAACCCGGCCGCGAGCCGGCGGAGCATCAGCGGGCGAGGCGGCCGTTTCGGCGAACCGGCGCCACGGCTTGGCCTCTTCCGCTGCGATCGGCCGTGGGACGCAACGATCGCATATAGGCCGAGGCCGAACGGAAGCTCTTATTTCGATTCGGGCACGCAATTTGACCTTTCCGCCGTGCAGTCTGCCGGCGTCTATCACAACCTGCTGCGCCGCTGGGCGGACACGCAGGACCAGAGGCGCATCTGCTCGGCTGTTTGAGACTAAAGCCGCATTTGCGGAGTCAGCAACAGCCCGCTCGCCGGACGCTTGCGAACTTGCACGCGGCCGTCTCATACTTGCGTGTCGCACGGCTTTGTGACGAAGGAGCACGCGGACGTTTCGGGTCTCCCGGGGAATGCGGGCATCACAAGAAGCGTGCGAAGCGGTGATTCGCGGGAATGCCGCTGGGAGCAGACGATGCGCGCGGTAATCACAGGCGGCGCTGGCTTTCTCGGTTCGCACCTGTGCGACTACATGATCGCGCAGGGCTGGGAAGTCCTTTGCATAGATAATTTCGTCACCGGCACGCGCGCGAACCTGCAGCACCTGGAAGGGCATCCCCGCTTCCAATTGATGCAGCGCGACGTCTCGAACTACATCGCCGTGGATGGCGCCGTAGACTATGTCCTCCATTTCGCGTCGCCCGCGAGCCCGGTGAACTATCTCAAGCTCCCGATCCAGACGCTCAAGGTCGGCGCGCTCGGCACGCACAACACGCTGGGCCTCGCGCTGGCGAAAAAGGCCAAGTATTTCCTGGCGTCCACGTCGGAATGCTACGGCGACCCCGCCGTCAGCCCGCAACCCGAATCGTACTGGGGCAACGTGAATCCGATCGGCCCGCGCGGCGTTTACGATGAAGCCAAGCGCTTCGCCGAAGCGATGGTGATGGCCTATCACCGCGCCCACGGCGTGGATACGCACATCGTTCGCATTTTCAATACCTACGGCCCGCGCATGCGATTGAACGACGGCCGCGCGCTGCCGAATTTCGTCTATCAGGCGCTCTCGGGCCAGCCCATCACGGTCTATGGCGAGGGCAAACAGACGCGCAGCTTCTGCTACGTCTCCGACTTAATCGAGGGAATCTATCGCTTGATGATGTTGGACGAACACGAGCCCACCAACATCGGCAATCCACATGAGGTCACGATTCTTGAATTTGCCGAGCGCATTCGCGCACTCACCGGCGCGACTGTGCCCATCATTTTCAAGCCGCTCCCGCAGGACGACCCGAAACAGCGTTGCCCCGACATCACCAAGGCCCGCCGCGTCCTCCACTGGGAGCCCAAGGTCGATCTCGCCGAAGGCCTCGAAAAGACCCTCGCCTATTTCCGCGCCCAATTCGCCGCCGTCCGCTGATGGACGAGCATATCGTCCCGCCGGTTAGCGGGCGCTTTCGCCAGTTACCAAGACGTTCGCTTCGGGCCTCCCGAAGGAGTCGTACTCGAAGCCTAGCAGCTTCATCGTGAGGGGATCGAGCATGTTGCGAGCGTCCAGGATTAGCGGGCGCGCCATTTCGCGGTGGATGCGGCTCCAATCGAGCTGCTTGAATTGCGGCCATTCCGTCAGCACCAGCAGAGCGTCCGCGCCGCGCGCGATTTCATAGGGATCGGAGTTGCAAACGAGATCGGGGAAAATGGCTCGCGCCCGTTCCATCGCTTCCGGATCGGTGGCGCGCACGTTTGCGCCTTCCGCGCGCAATTGGCGAATCACATCCAGCGCGGGCGCGAGGCGAATGTCGTCGGTAAACGGCTTGAACGCCAGCCCCAGCAATCCGATCTGCTTTTCCTTGACCACCCACAAATGGTGCCGGACTTTTTCCATCAGTCGTTCGATTCGCTGCCGGTTCACGCGCTCCGCTTCTTTCAGCAGGCCGAGATCCACGCCCACCTGATCGGCGAGATGAATGAACGCCTGGATGTCTTTCGGCAGGCAGAAGCCGCCGAATCCAAGGCCCGCTTTCAGGAATTGCGGCCCGATTCGCGGGTCCAGGCCCATCGCTCGCGTGACCTCTTCCACGTTTCCGCCCAGCCGCTCGCACAAATCCGAAATCACGTTCGCATAGGAAATTTTCAGCGCGAGGAACGAATTCGACGCATGCTTGATCAGCTCGGCGCTGGGAATCGTCGTCACCAGGAATTCCGGCTTGGCGCTCTGCGGACATCCCTTCGGGTGGAGCGCGCACTCGAAACGCCTCTCGACGATCGGCTTGTAGATTTCGCGGAGTTTCCGGTCCGCTTCAACGCTTTCGACCCCGGCCACGATGCGGTCGGGGTGAAAGAAATCGCCGACGCCGGTGCCTTCGCGCAAGAATTCCGGATTCGATGCGACGTCGAATCGCAATCCCGAGCTGCGCCCGTAGACGTTCAGCGCGCGCTTCAACTTCTGTCCCGTTTGCGCCGGCACCGTGCTCTTTTCCACGACGAGCTTCGGAGTGCGCGCCTCCGTTGCGATCAGCCGCGCGACGTTGTCGATCGCCGAGAGGTCCGCCTCCCCCGTTTCGCGCGGCGGCGTTCCCACGCAAATGAAGATCACTTCGCCGGAGCGAATCGCTTCCCCCGCGTCGGTGGTGAATCGCAGCCGCCCCGCGCGCTGCGCGGAAGCCACGACCTCATCGAGATGCGGCTCGTAGATCGGAATCCGCCCCGCTTGCAGCGCGGCAATTTTCGAGGCGTCGTTGTCCGTCGCGACGACTTCGTGTCCGGCCGCAGCCAGACACCCGCCCGTGACCAGTCCGACGTATCCGCATCCAATGACGACCAATTTCATGCGATGAATTTTTCCGTTCCTGCGCGCTCACTTATTTCGCAGCGCGCACCTTCATTCCCGGACATTCTCACTCATTCGAGGAAGGGTGGCAAAGAGGAAACTCCGGCCTTGTGTCGGCCGCTCCACCGACTATTTCTCAAGCGAGAAATTTCCGATGACCAGCGCATCGATCCCGGAGCAAGAGTAACTCCGCACGGCGTCGCGCGGCGTCACCACCAGCGGCTCGCCGAACAAGTTGAACGAGGTGTTCACCAGCATCGGCGCGGGCGCGCGCTCGCCGAACCGATCGAGCAGCCGCTCGAGCATCGGATTCGTCCCCGGCTCGACGACGTGCAATCGCACGCGGTCTCCGGGCAGCAGGAAGCCCTCGAGCAGGGATCGCGCCTCCGGCCGGACGCGTCCGAGCGTCGCCATGAAGCGCGCCGCCGGTGTCGCATCGAAATATTCCGCGGCGCGTTTCGCGGTTACTGAAATCGCAAACGGGCGGTACGCTTCGCGGTGTTTTACGTATTCATTCAAGTTCTCTCGCACGTACGGCGCCCACGGCGACGCCAGCAAGCTGCGGTTCCCCAGCGCCCGCGGACCGAACTCCGCCGCACCCTGGAAGAATGCCACGATCTTCCCCGCTTCGAGCAGGCGCAGCGTCTCGCCCAGCAGCGAACTCTCGCCGTCGTGGTACCGATACCGCGCCTTGCAGTTGTCGAGCACTTGCTTGACCTCGTGGTTCGTGTACGACGGGCCGAAATCCAGCCGATCGAGCGGCTCGACACGCGGCTTGCCCAGGATTTCGTGCCACGCGATCCATGCCGCTCCCAGCGCCGTTCCTTCGTTCCCCGCGGCTGGTTGCACGAACACGCGCTCGAAGCCGGTTGCGCGCTCGACGGCGTTCACGATGGCCGGATTCAGGAACAGCCCCCCCGCCAGGCAAAGCGTTCTCGCGCCCGTGCGCTCGCGGTAGTTCTCGGCCCACTCCGCAGCCAGCGTCGCGCACGCTTCTTGCACGCTCGCCGCCAATTGTTTTCGCAACGCGTCGGGCAGCACCGGCGCCGATGGTTCTTTTCCGGGCGCCGGGATGCTCGCCGGATCCATGCCCGCCTCACGGTAGAAGCGCGGCGAGAACGCGATGCGCCCCGCCAGCCCGCGGTTGAAGTAGCGCAGCGAAAGCCGCGGGGCGTCCCCCGGCGCGTGCCGCAGCATTTCCAGAAAGAGTTTGGTGAAAACCGGCTCGCCTTCCAGTCCGAGCCACTGCGTTTTGTGTTCATCCCGATGCGGCTCGAAGCCGATCAGTTCCGTCACTTGGGAAAACACCCAGCCCAGCGAATGCGGATAGGGCAATGTGCGCAGCATGCGGAGCCGCGTCCCTTCGCCCAGCGCGATCGACGCGGACCATCCGTCGCCCTGTTCGTCGAGGGTGAGAATCAACGCCCGATCGGCGGGCGAAGCATAGAACGCGCTGGCCGCGTGACACAGGTGATGTTCGATGTGGCGCACGGGCAGCGCCGAGCTGTCGCCCAGAAGGTGCAGCAGCCGGCCGTTGTTCAGCTCGCGCGCGAGCTCGCCGAGCGCCTTGGTTTGGTAGTAGCCGCTCGGCACCGGCGCCAGCGGCGTCAGCCGCGTGCGGAGCAACGCGTGCCGCACCCACGTGCGCACCGGCCGGCTCGCGACCGCGAGAACTTCAACGTCTTGCCAGCGGCAGCCCGAGCGCTCCATGCAGAAGCGAATTGCATTGCGCGGGATGCCTGGCGCGCTGCGCGAACGTTGAAGCTTGCCTTCTTCAATTGCGGCCGCGATGCCCTCGTTTCCCAGCAGCGCGGCGGCCGAATCGTGCGCGAGGCCCGAGAGGCCCAGGATGGCCAACGTATCCTCCTGCGAATTCAGGAACGGCCGGTGACTCTTGCGGAGTGTACTAGCAAGGTCCCGCGGTGTAAACGCGCCTTGAGAGTGCGCCGAACGGAACCGTGCGGCGAATTACGAATGTTCCGCCACCGAAGCTTATTTCGTAGCGAGCGTTCTACCTGCGTCGAGGTGGTCGAAGTTGAGGATCGCATTGAGCGCCAGCGCGTAGCTCCCGGCGGTCTCCCCGCGATAAATGGGGTTGATGGCAAACAGGACGATGTGGCCTTTGCCCGTTGGCGCATCGATCACGGATGCGTGTCCCGCGATTTCTTCGCTGTTTTCTGCGAGCCCGGAAACGAGAAATTCATCCGCGGCTGCAAATCGAAATATCACGCGGGGCCGCTGCGGGGGAGGAATCACATCCGGATTGTTCCAGGAATCTTCGGATTTCACCGGCGGTGCTTCCCACGCCTCGGATTTTTCCGGTTCGCTGGCGGGCGCGTTCGTTTGCCCCACGACGAAATCGGGATCATTCGCCGTGCCGCGTCCGGTCGCCCGGCTTGGCGCGGTTGGGGCTGGCGCGGCGCCGGCCAAGTTACTTAGCGCGAAGATCGGGCCGTTCGAGCAGTACACCGAAAGCGTGTCGCCGTAGCCGTACGCGATAGGGCTCGCGTCGTCCACCACCCGCGTCCGAACGACGCTTCCGATTACACGCATCTTTTCGACCGGCACGGTCGAGACGCCGCGCGCCAGTTCGTGCGAGGCCGAGAAATCCGCGGTGTCCATTGCCGTCAGCAGCACGCCGCCCCGCGCGACAAATTCATCCAAATGCGCGAGGCCCGTCCAGCCCAGCCCCGGACGCATGTCGTCCGTCGCATCCGGCACGCCGAGATTCGGCGTTTCCGCAGTCTTTTTCCACGGAAGCGGGTTGCCCCACCCGATCGGCATGCCCCGGAGAATGGACATCGTGTCGCCATCGGTATCGGCCGGCGGGAATACGATCACGTCGTACTTCTCGTTGAGATTCTCTTCTTTTGCGAGGGTCTGCGTGCTGATGTAATCGTAGGGAATGCCCAGAAAATCGAATTCCTGCCGCCACCAGCCTTCCGTCATGGCGCGCTGCCAGGTGTGAACGATGGCGATTCGCGCAACGCGCACCGCATGGGTCTTCACGTCCGGCGCCGCTGCAAGGCCGTAAGCGCGGAGCCCCAATTCGTTCACCACGCGCGAGAACGCTTGCGCATCCAGAGCGCGAATCACGAACGAGCCGCGATGGAACTCCTGTCCGCCTGCTTTGAATGGTTCCTCGGCGGCTTCAATCGCGGCGCCGGGCAGACGATAGCGCAGCGCCGCGAGCGACGGGTCCGCGTCATTGTTGATGACGTACACGGTGCTGTTGCCCGCCCCGGCCGGACCGGGGCCCGTCACGCCGCCGCGCAAAGGTACTTGGCGCACCGGCTCCATCGGCGCGCTCAAGATGCTCGTGTCCGTCACTCGCACAACTTCCACATTGAAGAGTTCGCCGAACGTCCAGCCGGTATCGTCCGAAGGCTCTTTTCTCGGATCGTCCGGACTCCAGTATTGATAATCGAGCAGCGCGTCCGCTGCGCGCGAATACGGCTGGTCCATGCGGACGATGTAGCTGCCCACGGGAAATTCCCGCGTCACGGGGACTTTTTCCTCCGGGGCGGCTGCACCTGGATCCTTTTTGGCCGCGGGCAGCGTAACGCGCACGGCAACCGTCGCCCGGGAAATCTCGCAGCCCTGTCCCGTGAGAATCCGAAGGAGGCGGGCCTGCAGGCCGGGGCGCGGATCGTCGGCGGGGAAAACGTAAGCGGCCGGCCCTTCCTGATACGGTTTCTGCGTGGAACGCTTCGCCTTCAAATAAAAATTCTTCAAGAAGAGCCGGCGATTCTCTTGGAAATAGTGCAGCGCGGTCAGCAAGCCGGTTTCGATGTAATTGTTGTTGTCGCGCTGCGACCAGAGCGCCTTCGCCAGCGGCGGGTTCTGGCGGTACCACGTGCGGCTGTAATCTTCGGGACCGAGCGCGCGCTCGCGCGTGTCCGCGCCCCCGTTGCCGAACGTCTCGTAGAGCCGGCTGATGCCGTTGTGCGTCGCCGCGAGAAACATCAGATAGGCGGGCGACCACGTGTCGAGATCGCCGTGCGTGTACACGCCCGGCATGCCGAACGCGCTCACGTCGGCCACGTTGTGCCAGGCCAGCAGCTCCCATTCGTTCGAGAGGATGGGATCGAACCACGCATTGAAGGGGCCGTCGCCCGCCGTGTCGTCGTAAAGATACGGCGTGGATTCGTGCAGGTCGTGCAACACCTGCGCCTTCCACCCCAGATAGGTCGCCAGCACGTTCTGCGTCAGCTTGAGCGTCAGGCTCATCGCGTCGCGATTGTCGTCGTGCTCCACGTAATGGCCCCAGTAAATCGTGTGCGGGTAGAGTTCGTCCGGGCGCGCCACGTGCCAGCGGTAGACGTCCACCATGCGATCCCATCCGTCCACTTCGACAATCGGCGTAATCAGCGTGATCAAATTCTCGCGGATATCCCGGATGTACGCGCTTTCATCCACCGCCAACCGGTAGGCCAGTTCCATCAGCGCGGTCGGCGCGCCGGTTTCCTCGGAATGAATTGCGCCGGTGATGTAGTAAACGGGCACGGAAGCTTCGACGAGGCGGTCGGCCTCCGCGTCGTCCAGATGGATCAGCCGCGGATCGGCGAGTTTGGCCAGCCGCGCGCGATTCTCCTCGAGGTGAGCGATGTTCGCCTCCGAGCTGATCGCCACCGCAATCATTTCGCGCCCTTCCTCGGAGGTGCCGATCGAAATGACTTTCACGCGCGGGCTCGCCTTCTCGAGCATCCGGAAATAGCGGTACACGTCGGTCGAATAGGGAAGAATGTTCGGCGCGCCCGCGACGTCGCCGAGCACGGCGTCCGGTGCAGGCACGTTTTTCGACGCCGGCAAATAATTCACCAGCGGAGATGTGAAATAAGGAGCCGTGGTGTACTGCCGGAGTTTCTGCGTGTAAGCGGCATCTACGGGCTGGCTGGGGTCGCGGCCCGGCACCGAATCCGGCCCGGCGGCCGCGGGGAGCGCGCCGAGCGCGACAAACGCCGCCAGCGCCAAAAGTCGCCTCGCAAGTTGTGCTTTCATTCGTCTCCGAAAGACCCGGCTTGCTATTTCGGCGCCGGCGCGTTCGGCGCGAGTTCCTTTTTCACCGAATCGGGCAGCGCGTTCGCGTGGGCCAGCAACTCGCTCAACTGCCAGATTTGCGTGTCGGAAAGCATTCCCTTGAACGCAGGCATTCCCGTCAGCCGGATTCCGTTGTCCACTTTCCAATAGATCTCCCATAAGGAGTCGTCGGTCACGCCCTCGCCATGAAACAGTTGCGGCGGATGCGGGTACATCCCCGCGGCGATGTCGGTCTTCTGCTGGCCGGGCAGGCCGTGGCATCCCGCGCAATCCATGTTGTATTCATCCGCCCCGGCAAGGAGGTTCTTATTGTCGGCGGGGATAGGCGACTCTTGCGCCTTCACCCGCGCGATGCGTGCGTGCAGCGCCGCGCCGGCGATCAGCCGCTCGAAAGGCATGGGCGGATCGTTCACCGCCGCAGGCGCCATGCCCGTGACGAAATAAGCTGCCAGTGCGGCCACCACCAACACCGCTCCGACGATCACTCCAAACAGAAATTTCATGGTGGCTCCTCCTAACCTTGAAGGCGGAAGTCGAGTGTAAGGCAGAGCACGGAAGCACACAATATGGTGCGCCGGCCTCGGGCGGTCCGTGCGCGTGCCCACGAAGTCTCCCCGCAATCGCGGTTGGGCACAATCCCTCAATCTTGGTGTCTAACTCTGTAGCAAGTGTTCTGCGATGGCCATTCGCTGAACTCGAACATGCGGCGGCGAGCCTGCCCAGCCCCGCTGGAGGTGAATTATGTTCAGCGATTTGTTGGAATCGGTCGCGTCGAATAAGAAAACGAGCCGCTCCTGGACCGTCCTTGTTTCTGTGGTTTTTCAGTCTGCGTGCCTGCTCGTTCTAATCCTGTTTCCTCTCGTTTACACGCGCGCCTTGCCGGCATCGGTGCTGACAGGAATTCCCCTCCCGCCGTATCTCGTGCCGCTGCCCGCGCAAGTGGGTCAAGTGCATGCTGCCAGCCAGCCCGCGCGGGGTGGCGGCACATGGATTCATCTGCCGCCGTCACTCTCGTTGAGCGCAGGACATGTGCCGCGAAGGGGAGGGCCCGATTTTCGCGGATCACTTTCGGTAAGCCCCAATGATGTTGGCTCCGATGGGCCGTCGATCTTCGCGTCCGGATTCGGCCCTGACCTCGGGCCTGCCGGACCCTCCGCTCCGCCCACTCCTCTCGCGCCCGCGGGTCCTCCCAGCAGGATCAAACGGGGAGGCGATGTCGAGGCGGCCAGAATTATTTCTCGTTCCGATCCTGTCTATCCCGATTGGGCGCGCCGCGCGGGGATTCAAGGCGAGGTAGTGCTGCACGCGATCATCAGCACGGACGGCCGCATACTTGAGCTGCAAGTGCTCTCCGGAAATCTCGTGCTCGCGCGGGCAGCGCTCGACGCCGTCCAGCAGTGGCGTTACCAGCCGACTTTGTTGGACGGCCAGCCCGTGGAGGTGGAGACGACGATCACGGTCAGATTCGTCCTGGGAAAATGATCGCCGCTTCCTGCCCGCCGCCGCCCCCGGCAGGAAGCCCGGCACCGTCCCTTGGAACATTGTGAAGCCCCCGCAACCGCGCCTGTGACCGCGCCCGCGTCCTTCCGCCGCTCCTGGCGCTCCGGCATCGCTATCCGCCGCATAACCATTGGCTCATGCGCGCCCCGCCTGCTCCCAACTGGCTATTTCCTCTCAGGGCATCGCGCTCCACCTCGCGCGTGAACCCTGCGCCCGCGCGGTATATCTTGGAGGTGTATCTAAACGGTTCCAGTCAGGAGCTTTCATGAAGCCGCTCCGCGTTCTTGTTTCTTTGATCACCGATGACAACGACTTCCAGCTCGAGCAGGCCGCCGCGGCCCGGGAGACAGCGAAGCGGCTCGGCATCGAGGTGGAAGTCCTGTTCGCCGAAAACGATTCCATCACCCAGAGCCAGCAATTGCTGAAGGCCATTCAGGCCGCCCCGCAGAATCGCCCTGACGCAATCGCGGTCGAACCCGTCAGCGGCACCTCTCTGCCGCAAGTCGCGCGCGCGGCGATTTCCGCGGGCGTCGCGTGGGCGGTGGTCAATCGCACCGCGTCGTATGTTTCCGATCTGCGCCTCAACTACAAGGTGCCGATCTTCAGCGTCAGCAAGGACCACAAAGAGATTGGCCGCATCCAGGGCCGGCAAATCGCCGCGCTCCTTCCCAATGGCGGCTCGATCCTCTGCATCACGGGCACCTCCGAAAGCTCCGCCGCGCAGGACCGCACCATCGGCATGAATGAAACCAAACCCGAAAACATCCAGATCACCACCCTCAAGGGCCAATGGACCGAGGCGAGCGCGACTCGCGTCGTTACCTCGTGGCTGCGCCTGACCACGTCGCAGAAGGCGAAGATCGACCTCGTCGCCGGGCAGAACGACGTCATGGCGCTTGGTGCTCGCCGCGCCTTCGAGCAGCAGCAGACCTCCGAAATGGATCGCAAGCGTTGGCTCAGCGTGCCGTACATCGGCATTGACGGTGTGCCGCGCACCGGACAAGCCTGGGTTCGCAGCGGCTTGCTCGCGGCCACCATCATCACTCCGCCGAACACGCCGGAGGCGCTCGAGATGCTTCATCAGGCGCTGCGGCAGGGAATTCAGAGGCCTCACGTTGCGCCCGCGCCCTCGGTTTCGTTTCCGTCGATCGAAGTTCTCGCAGCGTCACGCGCGCCCCATCCGGCGACGTCGCCCACGTTTCACCGCGCCTGACGCCTGCGGCAAAGCGAGGAATCATGCCTTCCACCAACACTCGCAGTAGTGATCGCGTCACGTTGACGCTCCGGCTCGAAGCGCTCGGCACCGATCAATCCGGCCAGCCGTTCGCCGAACCCGCGCGCACGCAACTCGTCAGCCGCGGCGGCGCCGAACTCGTTCTCAAGCGGCGTCTTGCCGTCGGCCAATCGCTTCGCTTGCGGCTCCCGAGCGTTGCCGGCCGCCTCGCCGGACAAACTTCCGCGTCCGCTCCTGCGGAGGGGCGCGAGGCCGAAGCCCGCGTCGTCGCCCAACTCGGCGGCCATCCTGAAGGATTCGCTTACGGCGTCGCGCTCGCGGACCCCAGCGCCGCCTTGTGGGACGTCACGATTCCGCCGCTCGCGGCATCGCGTCTGGCCATGGCGCGCCTGTTGATGGAATGCGTGCATTGCCGCAGCCGCGAAGTCGCCTATCTCGATGAGCGTGAGTTGCGCGAGTTCGATCTCCACCAGATCGTCGCGCGGTCGTGCCGCTCCTGCGGCGTCTCGACGCTCTGGCAGCCCGCCGCGCAGGAAGGGATGCCGAAGCCCTCGGAGTTGGAGCGCGCATCGCAAAAATCCGCCCCGCAAAGTTTCCCGCTGCCGCGCATCAAATCCCGCATTCGTGCCATTCTGCAGGCCTGCATTCGCCGTCCCGGCGAGCCCGACGAAATCGTCGTTTGCGAAAACGTCTCGCCCACCGGTCTTTGCTTCCGCAGCCGTCACGGCTATGCGCCGGGCACCTCTCTTGCCGTCGCTGTCCCCTACTCGCCCGAAGGCGCTAACATCTTTGTTCCCGCCGAAATCATCTATCAACAGGCACTCCCCGCCATCGGCCTCTCCCGCCATGGTGTCGCCTATTCCCCCAGCCCCGCCACAAGCGGCCCCCCCGCCTAGCCCTCGAAGCTTTACGCAACGCGGGCGCCACATTTCGCTCCGCCGTGCGTAGAGGCAAAGCGTGCGGTTCGTTTCCTTCTCCCCGGTCTTCGTGGCGGCGACCTTCAGGTCGCCATCTTCATCTCCGGTAGCACAGCCACTCCTGGCTGTGCCGTTCTCTCCGTTCCGCCCTCCGCTCAGCCCCGCTCTGCGGCGCGGAACAATCTAGCGCAGGATCTGCACGATGAGGCAGCCCCGCAGCGCGGGGCGAAACAATCTAGCCCAGGGCGGAAGCCCTGGGTCGGATGAGATGAACAAGGTAAGCCCCGGAGGGGCGGAGCAACTTAGCCCAGGGCGGAAGCCCTGGGTGGGCATAACAAATCCATGCGAGCCCCGGAGGGGCGACACAAACCGCTGCTGATCCCTCTCTTGACACTGTTGCCCTTCCGATCAACGATCCGGCTTGCCTCGCCGTAGCGCGCTTGTCGCGAAGGCGGGTCGCTCTCTTCACCACGAACCCATGCACATGCCCAAATCCGCCCCATCTTCCCCGAACGGCAACAGCAACGCCCCGCCGGAAGCCGCCGCCCCGCCGCTTGCGGTGAACGCCCGCTGTTCACCCCCGTACGGGGGTGAACCGCTTCCCGCTCCCGTCTTCGAGGACAAGAAGCACGACATCAAAATCTTTCAGGGCGATTGTTTGGAAATCCTTCGCAGCATCCCCGCGGATTCCGTGGACCTGATCTTCGCCGACCCGCCTTACTTTCTTTCGAACAACGGCATCACGTGTCATGCGGGCCGCATGGTCAGCGTCAATAAAGGCGAATGGGACCGCTCGCGTGGCGCGGATGCCAATCACGAATTCAATCGCGCCTGGCTCGCCGCCTGCCAGCGCGTCCTGAAGCCCAACGGCACGATCTGGGTCAGCGGCACGAGCCACGTCATTCATTCCGTCGGCTTCGCCATGCAGCAACTCGAATTCAAGCTGCTCAACGACATCACCTGGGTCAAGCCCAATCCGCCGCCGAATCTTTCCTGCCGCTATTTCACTCACGCCACCGAGACCCTCGTTTGGGCCGCGAAGAATAAGCGCAGCCGCCACACCTTCAATTACGCGCTCATGCGCCGCCACGCGGGCAACAAGCAGATGAAAAGCGTCTGGGAAATCAAGCCCCCGGAACGCTGGGAGAAACGCTTCGGCAAGCATCCGGCGCAGAAGCCCGTCGCGCTGCTCGAACGCATCCTCCTCGCCTCCTCGAACGAAGGCGACCTCGTCCTCGACCCTTTTCTCGGCAGCGGCACGACCCTGCTTACTGCATATCGTCTCCGACGCCATGCTCTCGGCTGCGAAATCTCCCTGGAATCGGTCAGCCTCTCCCTCCGCCGCATTCTTCCCGAATTGGTACAAGTCGAAATTTCTGTCTCCTGCAGCCACTTTTCCCTTGATCTCTTTTCCGATCCTGTGGATCGATCTTCGGAGCGCGAGAATCGCGCGAGAAGGCACCCACAGTTGGCGCGTTTAGTTCAGCAGGAGCGGAAGTTCTATTTCGTAGGAGCCAGTCAGAGGGAAGTGATCTATTCAGTCGAAGCAAGGACACTGGAAGAAGCCTGGCAGAATTTCCGCGCTAGTTCTCAGGGGCCAGTTGAAGTACTGTTCGTCATCAAGACCGAAACCGAGATTTATCTTGCGCAGTGAAAATGATCTAATGCCCGCGTGCAGACTGATCTTCCCAAGGAAGGCCTCGGCGAGTATAAAAGCAGGTCGCAAATGGCCCGGGTCGCAACGGAATCATGGGGCCTGCGGAATCTGTACTGCCCCAATTGCGCGTCTCCGCGACTCGATTCCGTTCCGCCAAATACTCCCGTAGTCGATTACAAGTGCCCGAACTGCGACTCGCCATATCAGCTAAAGGCCCAGTCCCGCGAGTTCTCCGCCCGAATCGTGGATGCCGCTTACGGCGTGATGGTTCGTCAAATCAAAGAGAGCCGCGCCCCAAACCTTTTTGCGATGCACTACGACCTTGCTCGTTGGAAGGTCCTGCATCTCATCCTCATTCCCCATTTTGGATTTCCCTTGTCGGCCATCGAAAAGAGAAGACCCCTCGGGCCCCACGCAAGGCGCGCCGGCTGGGTCGGCTGCAACATTTTGCTGAGTGCAATTCCAGCGGACGCACGAATCACCGTAATCACAGGCGGGATGCCGGTATCGCCGACCGAGGTCAGAAGGCGGTACGAGCGAGTTCGCCCGCTGAAAAATCTGAAGGCTGATGCGCGCGGCTGGACTCTCGATGTCCTGAACGCCGTACGCGGTCTCGGCAGAGAGGAATTCGCGCTCGCGGAAGTCTACGCGCTCGAAAACAAGCTCGCCCGGCTGCATCCCGACAACCGCCACGTCCGCGACAAAATCCGCCAGCAACTCCAGGTCCTCAGAGACCTCGGCCTCCTCGAATTCCTCGGCCGCGGCGACTACCGCCTCCGGTAAGGCATCGCCCCGACGCTCTTCTTTTGGAGTGCGGCGGCTTGACGCCGCTTTGCCTTTCTCCGAGCAAGAGAAGAGCTCGGCTGACCTACCGAATGCTGGCGGCATCCACCGTGAAGTCATCCATGATTCTTACGCGGTCCGAGCGAATCCCCATGACGGTCCGGTAGAAGGGCCTCTCGGCCTCACGTTCGAACCAACCCGCAGAACACCACGTGTAACGCGCCGGATAACGAACCAGGCCGTGTCGCACCGCATTGCAATGCACGTAATTCAGCCGGGCGAGATACGAACGAAGATAGGTGAGATGAGAATCCCAGTATTGGAACCAGACTCTGCGGCCCGGAGTCGCATCTTGGCTGTTGATTTCCTTTGCCGTGGTCGTGTGCAGATGGCTGATAAGTCGCGGAAGCGTGTCTGCCTTTTGCGGGGATGTGGCGACAAAGTGGTAGTGATTGGGAAAGACCGCCCACGCCTCAAGTTTCCAACCGTGCAGCGGAGCCAAACGCAAGAGCTGATCGCAAAGGAAGCTCAGACGCTTTGCGGAACAGAAGAGAGGCTCCTTTTTGTACGTGGCCGCCGTGACCATGTACGCCCCGGCGCTGTCCAGACGGTGTGCGGGACTGTGCGGCCATTCGGGCATGAGCCCGAAGTCTATCTTCTCGCCGCGGAAACACAAAGCGGCGTCAAGCCGCCGCACTCCAAGTCGCGGCCACGTCCGCGACAAAATCCCCCAGCAACTCCAGGTCCTCAGAGACCTCGGCCTCCTCGAATTCCTCGGCCGCGGCGAATACCGCCTCCAATGAAGGAGCACCCGCGCCCGAGCCTTCCCGTCTTCGCTAAAACAGGCCGGGCGAAGTAACTTCGTGGTATTCCGCCAACACTTTTCGAAAAGTTATCTCAACGAGTACTATTGACATCCGCCTACTTTTGTGCTAGAAGATGGTGTGGAATCGCAACAACTTTTCGAATACTTCCGCTCCGTCCCGCCTCTCTGTGCCGGACTCGTCGCACTTCGCACTCATCTGCACAAAACCCCGTCTGCAACCCCTCTATTTTCACACTCATGCAAAAGAGTGCGCAAGATGTTGAAAACACGCAACTTTAACTCCCTTTGTTTTCACACTCATGCGCACTCTTTCGCTGTAAGTCCTTTATTTGCCACACATACGCAAAACACCCCCGGGGTATATGTACCCACCGTTCTTCCCCGAGAGCGATGCCAACCCTATTTCCTTTTTTTTCTTCTACTTACAAAATGTGGCCCAAAACGGAAAGGCTGCCGAAATCACACGCTCCGACGCGTCTCGGCGCAGACACTCGTGTGCATCCTCGGCCATTTACCACACAAGATGTGCTTGGAGAAACCGTTTCGCGGGGCCCCGAGCGACGGATCACCGCTCCGGGCCACGAATCACATGGCCGGAATCTACACCGGCAGGTGGACGGTGGGGCGTTCGCTTCTGCGTTGTTGCTTGTTCTTGCGAATCGCGAGGTTCAGGTATGCGATGCCGTACGGCGTCTCGAACGACATCACGAGCGCGTCCGTATCCGCCGTGACGCCCAATCCTTCTTCGGCGGTGTGGACCTGGGGCGGTACGACTTTGAAATGAAAGCCCTGGTCGTTCAGCGAGGTGACGGCGTTTCCGATGAGCATGTTGGCCAATTCGCAGACCGTCTCGCGGACCAATTCCTCGGACTCGGCGACTTCGCTGCCGGTGAGAAGGCTCGCGGCTTTCACGGCCGTGCGCGGCTCGATATCGAGGATGATGCGCCCTTCGATTTCTCCGCGGATGTGCACGATCGCGGCAAGGCCCTTTCGCCGGTACGTCTCCTCTTCCATGGTGACGTCGCCGACCGTCGTCGCGCAGCGGAGCGCTTGCGCCAGCACGGCGTCGGCGGAATTGATGAACGGCTGCAGCAGTTCCATTTTCATAGGTCGGAGTCTCCTGTCGCGACGGCCACGGGCGCGATCTGGTCGTTCAGCACGTACCGAAGAATTTCGTACAGCACTTCGGGCTTCACCGGCTTTTGCACGAAGTGCCGCGCGCCGCGCTGCAGCGCCGCGAGGATGTTGTCCTGGTACCCGACCGACGAGACCATCACGATGCATGCTTCGGGATGCTGCCGAATGATCTGCTCGACGGCTTCGATCCCCTCCATCTGCGGCATGGTGATGTCCATCAGCACGAGGTCGGGTTTGAGGCGGTTGTATTCGGTGATCGCGGCGCAGCCATCGCCCGCTTCGCCGGCCACCTGGCCGCCGAAGGCTTCGATCATCCGAGCGAGGTTCTTCCGTGCGAAGACCGAATCGTCCACGACGAGATAGCGAACCGGCTGTTGGTCATCTTTGCGAGTCAGCGGTGCGAACTGTGCCATTTTCTTACTCCTTCTCAAGCCCTGAATCTCTTGCGGCAACCTGCGCCACGGCGCTTTGTTCTTCCTTCGCGTTCTGCGCCTCGGGGGCGCAGCGCTTGCAGACCAGCCGCGCCAGCGCATCGAGCGGCGCAACCTTGTCCACGTATCCCCGATCCATCGCTGCCTTCGGCATTCCTGGGACGACGCAAGTCTCCTCACTCTGCGCCACTGTGAATCCTCCCGACGCCTTGATCGCGCCCATTCCTTCGGCGCCGTCTTCGCCCATCCCCGTCATCAGCACGCCGATCGAGTGGCCGGGGAAATTGTGCGCCACGGAATGGAACAGCACGTCTACGGAAGGCCGGTGGCCGTTCACCGGCGCGGAATTCTCGAGCACGACGATTTCCCCCAGCGGCATGCGCCGCACTTTCATGTGCTGGTTGCCGGGGCAGATCAGCGCGCGTCCCGCCAGAAGCAAGTCTCCCGGCTTCGCCTCCTTCACTCGGATGGAGGAGGATTCGTCCAGCCGCCGCGCAAACATTTCCGTGAATCCTTCGGGCATGTGCTGCACGACGAGAATCGTGCCGGGAAAATCCGGAGGCAGCTCGGAGAAAAAAAGTTGCAATGCGTTGGGACCGCCGGTGGAAATGCCGATGGCGACGACTTTGGTCGGCCGGGCGTTTTCGCTGGGCTCGGCCTTGTGGGGCTTTTGTGGGACGCGAAGCTCCCGCGGGGCCTTCGAGACGTTCGCGTTCGCGGCAATTCTGATTTTCTCGACGAGCTCGGTCGCGATGTCGTTCAGGTTGCCGGACGGAGCGTCCACGGGCTTGGCCACGAAATCGAACGCGCCGAGGGAAAGCGCCTTCATCGCGGCGGTCGCGCCTTGCTGCGAATGCGCGCTCACCACGATGACGGGCAGCGGATGCACCTTCATGACTTCGCGCAGCGTTTCGATTCCGTCCATGCGCGGCATTTTCAGGTCGAGCGTGATCACGTCCGGCTTCAGCTCTGCGATTTTCTTCAGAACGAACGTGCCGTCCATCGCCGTGCCCACGACCTCGATCCCCCAATCGCGGCTCAGAATCTGAGGGATCAGCTTCCGCATGAGCGCGGAATCGTCCACGACGAGCACTCGAATCGGGCCTCTCATGCCGTTGCCCTCAGCAAAGTGGATTTCGCAGCCTTCCCAACGACCGTGGCGACGTTCAGCACCAGCACGACGGTGCCGTCGCCCAGAACCGAAGCTCCGCTCAGCAGATCGGAATTCACGAAGCTTCCGTCGAGCGCTTTGATCACGAGGTCCTCTTCGCCGTGCAGGCTGTCCACGACGAGGCCGAATTTCCGGTCGGCATAATTGATGACCAGCAGGAACAGTTTGTTCGCTTGCAGCGGCGCGTTCGTGGCGCGCGGATCGAGTCGCACCAGCGGCAGAATCTGCTTGCGCAACTCGATGATTTCGCGGTTCTCAACGACGTGGATCTCTCTCGCGTCCACCCGCGCGATTTCCGCGACCGAACAAAGCTCGACTGCGTAGAGCCGGTTGCCCGAACGAAAAAGAAGGGAGGAAACACTGGCCAGCGTGAGCGGCACGCGAAGCTGAAACGTCGTGCTCTTGCCGGGCTGGCTTTCGATCGTCACCGTGCCTTTCAGCCGTTCGAGCACGCCGACGACAACGTCCATGCCGATGCCGCGGCCGGAAACTTCCGTGACGCGCTCGCTCGTGGTAAAGCCGGGCTGAAGGATCAGTCTGACGATCTCGGCGTCGCTCAGGCGTTCCGCATCCTCGGCTTTGAGGAAACCGCCCTCGACGGCGCGGAGCAGCGTTTTCTCGCGGTCGATTCCGCGGCCGTCGTCGGAGATTTCGATGACCACCTGATTGCCGCGGTGGTACGCGTTCAGGCGAATCGTGCCGCGCGGCGGTTTCCCCGCCGCGATTCTTTCGGCGGGCGGCTCGATGCCGTGGTCGACGGCATTGCGGACGAGATGGGAGAGGGGCTCGGCGAGAGCATCGAGGATGCCCTTGTCGAGATCGGTGTTTTGTCCGGATGTTTCGATGTCCACCTCGTTGCCGCAAAGCTTGGCGACATCGCGCACGATGCGCGGCACGCGGCGGAATAACTGCTCGACGGGGACCATACGGACCTTGAGGACGGATTTCTGCAATTCGCCGAGCACGCGCGATTGGAACGAAAGGCTGTCCGCGAGTTTCGTGCGAAGCGGATCTTTCGGGAAGCGCGTCTCGAATTCCTGGACGGCGCGGTTCAGCATGGATTTTCCGATGATGAGCTCGCCGACGAGGTTCAGCACCTCATCAATGCGCGCGGAATCCACGCGAAGAATATTCTCGGCAGGCGCCGAACCTGGCTGAGGCTGGGCCCGCTCGTGCGGCGCGTCGTGCGCGTTGGCTTCCGAGCTCTCCGCCGCCATGGCTTCCGCTTCCGATTCGAGCAGAACTCCGAGTGCATCCTGTTTTACTTGCGGCGCGACAAACCTCCGCACAGGTTCGACCGCGATGCCGGCGACGACCGCGGGAATTTGGCAACGACGGACAATCACTTCCCGAGAATGAGTGCTGGAAATGACGGCATGGACTTGGGAGGCTGGCTCCGCCACGCCGGGATCCTGCGGGCGCATCGCGAGGATGATTCCGGATTGCTGCAGCGCGGAGCGAATCATCTGCACCGCGGCGGCGCGCGCTTGATTGGCGGGATCGATCGCCAGCGACACGTTGAAAACGGAGTTGCCTTGCCGGATGGCCTCGTTGATGACGCGCTGTTCGTACTCGGTCCAATCCGTTTGCATATCGAGCGTTGCGACGGCTTGCGGCGCGACCGGCGCTTCGATCAGGCGCTTCAGTTGAGCGCGCAGAGCGCCGCCGGAAGGCGGCTGCATTTTTCCACGGTAAGCCGCCAGCATGGCGTGGAACGTGTCCGCGGCGGTCAAGATGACCTCGGCCAGAGCGGCGGGGCCGGATTCGGCGAGTTGAGGCGTGAGCATGTCCTCCAACTCGTGCGCAAGCTCGCTCAGTTCGTGGAAGCCGCAGGCAGCCGAGTCGCCCTTGAGAGTATGCACGGCGCGGCGGACGCAGCGCAGGCTCTCGGCGTCCCCGGGGTTTTTCTCCAACTCGAGCCCGGCCTCGTTGAGAGATTGGAGGAGTTCTTCCGAGCTCTCAAACATCAGCTCGCGCAGTTCGGCGGCCTGTTCTTCTGAAAAGAAGCTCACAGGGTCGGCTCCAAGCGCTGGTATGCGGTGCCGTTGTTCTGGTGAATCATTCGGAATTCCTTCGAGAGTCCGAACAGGCTCTCGGCATGGCCCACGAACAGATATCCGTGGGGATTCAGACAGCGGTACAGCTTATTGACCAGTCGTTTTTGTTCCGCATCGTCGAAATAGATCATGACGTTGCGGCAGAAGATGATGTCGTTGCCTTGCGGCAGGAATTCGGTCTTCAGGTTATGAAAGTCGAACTGGACCAGTTCCTTCAGTGATTTCTTGATGGCGTAGCGGTCGCTGATCTTCTCGAAGTAGCGCAGCCGGCAGGTGTAATCCACCGGCTCCATCTGCGTCTCGGTGTACATGGCTTCCTGCGCGATGCGCATGCCGGAATAGCTGATGTCCGAGGCCAAAATTTCCACGCGCCAGGGCGGCGGAATCAGCGGCTTGGGCGACGGCATGTCAAACGGGAGCGGGTGGCGAAGATAGTAGTAGGCCAGGGCGTCGCAAATGAGAATTGCAACCGTGTAGGGTTCCTGCCCGGTGGAGCAGCCAGCGCTCCAGACGCGGAGCGTCCAATCGCGCCGCTCCTGTTTCCGCTGCAGGAGCTCTTCGAGAATTGTTTTTTGGAAAAGCTCGAGTTGCGGGCGATTGCGGAAGAAGCTGGTCTCGTTGACCGTGAGGTTTTCCAGCAGTGCGCTCAGTTCCTGTTTGCCCTCATGGCTGGTAAGGAGCCGGTAATAACTGTAGAACGAATCGAGCTGACAGGCTTTCAGCCTGCGCTGGAGACGGTCGCGGAGGAAATGGGAACGCCGCTCGTCGAAGTACATGCCGCATTCCTGATAGACGAGGGTCTGGAGCAGCTTCAGTTCGGCATCGGTCAACGGGGTCGGTACAGCCAATGTGCTCATGGCGTCTCAGGTGTCTCTCATCAGAAAGTACACGCCCGCGAGGCGGGGTGTGTTTCTACGACAGGACCTCGGCAGCTCCGGCGAGTTCGCCCAGAGACCCGAGTTCACCGCCCATCAAGATCTTCCGCAGGTCAAGCAGAAGCACGAGCCGTCCATTGAGCTTTCCGACTCCGGTAATGAACTGCGGGCCATCGTCCTGGAACAGGCCCGCCGGGGCTTCAATTTCCGAAGGCGGAATCTTCAAGACCTCGGAGGCGGAATTCACGATGAGGCCGATGATGCGATCCTCGAGCTCGACAATGAGAATGCGATTTTTCTTGTTCGGAGCCGTGTCGGAACGGCCGAAACGCTTTCTCAAATCGACGACGAAAACGATGCGCCCGCGCAGATTGATGACGCCCTCGATGTGCGCGGGAGCGTTGGGGACCGCGGTGATTTCGGGGACGCGGACGATCTCGCGAACCGCCGAGATGGGAAGGCCGAACGTCTCGTCACCGACTCGGAATCCGACGACTTGCAAGTCCTTATTCATGTCAGCTGCTCCGCCCGCGCTCAGGAATGGACCAACTCGGCGTACGCGGGAGAAGAGGACCGTTCGCGGTCACTCTCCTTCAGCGCGCGCTCAGACACCGCGGGGCGGCGCTGGGCGCCCTGGGTTTGCTCGAGGGCGAAGCGATCCATGGATTCCAGCAGCCCGCGGGCGAGCTTGGACATTTGCTCGGAAGCGGCAGCAAGCTCGGTGGAACTCGAAGTGGATTGTTGGACGAGCTCGCGCATTTTTTCCATTGCGCGAACGACGACCTGCGCGCCCGAGGCCTGTTCTTCCACGGAAGAATTGATCTCCTGCGTGATTTCGGTGAGGCGCGAAGTTGCGCGAGCGATCTGGTTGGAGCCGTTGGACTGTTCGGAGGTTGCGGCGCCGATTTCCTGCGCGAATTTGTGCACCTCGGTGACGACGGCGGAAATTCGGCCGAGCGCCGCTTGCAGATCGTTGCCCATGGTGAGCCCCTCTTCGACGATGGTGGTGCTGCGTTCCATGTTGTCAACGGCTTCGCGGGCTTCCTTTTGAATGCTCTGGATGAGCTCGGAAATTTCCTTGGTGGACTGGGCGGACTTTTCGGCCAGCTTGCGGACTTCATCGGCGACGACGGCGAAGCCCAGGCCGTGCTCGCCGGCGCGCGCGGCTTCGATGGCGGCGTTCAGCGCGAGCAAATTGGTCTGCTCGGCGAGATCGTCGATGACTTCGATGATCTTGCCGATGTCTTCGGCGCGGCGGTCCAGTGCAGCGATGATCCCGGAGGAGGTATGAATGGTCTTATTGGTGCGGTTGAGGCCCTCGGTGGTCTTCTGCATGGTGTTCATGCCGGACTGCACTTCCTCGCGCGACCGCTGCGAGATGTCGAGGAGGAATTTGGCGGTATCGGCGACGTGCTTGATGGAAGCGACCATCTGGTCGATGGAAGCGGAGGTTTCGGCAACGCTGGACGCCTGGCTTTGCGTGTTCTTGACGACATTCTGGACGTTGACGCTCATCTCGTGCATCGTGCTCGTCACCTCATCAATGGCGGAAGAGGTTTGGACGTTGATTTTTGCAGATTCGTCGGAAGCCGAGGCAACCTGCTCCGAACCGGCCGCGACCTGCGAGGCGCCATCGCGGACCTGCCGCACGATGGAGCGGAGGCCCTGCACCATTTCATTGAATGCGCGAGCGAGCGTGTCGTGCTCGGAGCGCGGGCGGCCCTCGACGGTCAAGTCGCCGCGAGCGATTGCCGCGGATACGCGGGACATTTCCTTGAGGTACTCGACCAGGTCGTGAAACGCGCGGGCGAGCGATCCGATTTCGTCCTGGCGGGTGGTGTCGATCTTCTGATTGAGGTCGCCGGATTCGGCGATGTCGCAGGCGACCTCGATCATATTGTCGAGAGGCACGGTGACCGAGCGCGCCGTGTAGTAGGCAATGGCCATGCCGAGCCCGATTGCGAGCAGGACGCCGACGATATCGACGAGGACGGTTGCGGTCGTGGTGCGCGAAGCGGAAGCGGAGGAATCATCGAGCGCTTTCTTGATGGCATCGTTCGCGCTGTCCAAGATGGCAGAGGAGCGAGAGACCCACGTACCCGGGTCCTTCTGCAAGTAGAACACCTGGAGATCGGAAACAGTGGAATTGCCGGCGTCCACCTGCTGGCGCTTTTCAATCAAGGGCTTGGCAAATTGGTCGGTCCAGTCCTGCTCGTTCTTTTGAACGCGTTCCAGCGCGCTACTGAGGACCTGGTCCGAGGCGTTGCGCTGGCCCTGGCGGAAAAGGTCGTCCAGATCGCTGATCCCCTGGTTCAAGGCTTCGCGTTCATGCGAATCGCCGCTGAGAAGGTAATCGGACAGCGCGAGACGATTCTGCATGATCTGGTAGCGCGCAGACTCGATGATTTGCACGTCGGCCAGCGCGCCGGCCGCATCAAACTGCTCTTGGCGTTCGCGCAAGATCGCCGTCAGGCTCACCACGAAGAGAATCAAGAGAATGGCGAGCACGGCTCCAAAGCCGAGGTAAAGCTTCTTTCCAATCGTAGTTGCAATATTCATTGCCAATGCCTCCGGCGGCGCTGGGGAATCAGCGCCAGCTTTTGCTTCGGGAGTTCTCAATTCGAGGCCCCGGTGAAATCGAATTCCACGGTTTCCGTGGTTTCACTCGGGCCCGGCTCAAAGGACCAGCCTTTCACGGCCTGCTCGGCCGCATTCACGAGGACAGGGTTTCCGCCGAGCTCCTTGGTGCTGGTCACGCGGCCCTCTGCGTTGATCACGACCTGTAAGCGAACCTTACCTGTCAACCTCATGCGCTTAGCGATATCAGGATAGGCAGGCTCGATCCGCTTCTTTACTTTCCGCTTCGTCTCTTGCTGCTGCGTGGAGTCTTGCGCCAGAACCCGGGACGGGATGGCCTCCGCGCCAACGAAGAGCAGTAAGACGCCCAGGCCCACAGTTCTCAGTCTGCTCAACATGGCAGGAACACCTCCATCAACCTATGAGGAGATTGCACGGGCAGTACCAGCGGGGGCGTCAAAACGGAGCAATTTCGAGGATTGCGGATCTCCTATAACGCATGTATTTTCAATCAGTTAGGGATTTCGTTGATTCGTGTGCGCGTGGGGACAGGATAGGCCTCTTTCTCAACTGACAGGCTGGAATGCCAATTCCATCTCAGGGTGAGACGACTTTGCTCACGATGTGATTGGCGATTAAAGCACGCGAAAACGGGCGGTCTATTGACCCATTTTGAGACAGACCGATAACGTGTTCTGTCTCAATAGGAAACTGTCCTCAGCCCAAAACGAACCATGCGTGCTACCAACCAAAGGCCACACATCAAGCCACACATCGCCAAACCGGTGCAAAACCCGAAATTGTTGTCCTGGATCGAACAGTCCAAGAAGCAATGGGTTCAGGATTTCGACGCGATAACGGACTTAATCGCGGTTCACGATTCGCGGAACAGCCTGCTCCGGTTGAACCGCGGGCTGGCAAATTTTTTCGGAAAATCTCCGGCTGAATTAGTGGGTGCGCCGATGAGTTCGTTGACCGGGTTGGGAGCGCGATGCGAGGCAGGCGAATGCCCTTTCTGCGCGGCAGACGAAGGATCGAGGGGCGGGTGCTTGCTGATCGCGCAAGGCCGTTCGTACCTGATTTCCACATCACACGTTCCAGAGAGCGGGCAGGAGCCGGGGCGGACCATTCACGTGCTGAAGGACATGACCGGCCAGCGCGAAGCGGAACGCCGGTACCGGGAATTATTCGAGAGCATCCAGGAGGGACTCTTCTCCAGCGATCTGGAAGGGCGCATCCAGGAGGTCAACCAAGCGTTTGTTGAAATGTTCGGCCTGCGCCGCAGATCTGAATTGCGCGGAAGGCCGCTGGAATGCCTGATACCGGCCATGCGCCGTTCGACGCTGACGGCTGCAATCGAATCCACGCGAATGGGGCAACAGATCTGGAATCTCGAATTGCCATTGCGCCGCAGCGACGGCAGCACGCGGCAATACTCCGTGAACCTCAGCCCGATGCGAGATGAAGAAGGGAATGTGCGGGGAATCGTGGGTTCGGTGGCGGACGCGACAGAGGCGAGTGTTTTGCGAGCGAAGCTGATGCAGGCGGGGAAGATGGCGGCGGTCGGGCAATTGGTGGCGGGCGTAGCGCACGAGATGAATAATCCCCTGGCAGCGATTTTCGGATTTTCCAAGCTGCTGCTGGAAAATCCGGCGATTCCGAAAAGCGCCCGGGAAGAACTCGAATTGATTCATCTGGAAGCGCAGCGGATGAAATCGATCGTGGAGAACCTGCTGCGATTCGCCCGCCCGATTCCAGTTCAGAGCGAAGCCGTGGACGTAAGCACCGTGGCGCGACAGGCGCTGCAACTACGGGATCACGATTTCAAGACGCACGGGGTGGACGTGGTCTTGCGGTTAGATGAAAACCTACCGAGCGTCGCGGGAGACGCGCAGCAATTGCTGCAGGTGTTCTTGAACATTCTCAACAACGCGTTTGACGCGGTCCGCGAGACCGAGCGCCGGGGCCGCATGGAAATCGAGGCATCGCATAAGGATTCCAGCGTCGAAATCGTTTTCCGTGACAATGGACCGGGGATCGCGGACACCGATTCTGTTTTCGATCCGTTCTACAGCACGAAAGAAGTGGGAAAAGGGACGGGTCTTGGTCTCAGCATTTGTTACGGAATCGTGCACGCGCACGGCGGCGAAATTTTCTGCGAGAACAATGGCAGCGGAATCGGTTGCGCATTTCACGTGCGTTTGCCGGCGGCGAACGGATCGAGGAATCTTGAGGCGTCGCCCGTCCGGCCGTCGCACGTTGTCACCGGGGCGAGGACTTGAAAGCGATGAGCGGCGAACCAACATTACGTTTTCTGGTGGTGGACGACGAGCGGAGCATCCGCCGGCTCTGCATGACCGTCGGGTCGGCGCTGGGCCTATCGTGTCTGGAAGCGGAAAGCGGGGAAGCGGCGCTGGCGTGCCTGGAAAGCAGTTCGGCGGACATCGTGATCACCGACCTGAAGCTGCCGAATATGTCCGGCGTCGAACTCCTGCCAAGAATCAAGGCGATTCTGCCGCGAACCGAGACGGCAGTGATGACCGGCTACGGATCGATTGAGTCTGCGGTCGAAGCGATGAGGCTCGGCGCGTACGATTACATCGAGAAGCCGTTCCGCGTGGAGAATCTGCGGATTCTGCTGCAGCGCATGGCGGAGAAAGTGCGGCTGGTGACAGAGAATCAATTCTTGCGCGAGCGCACGGATGCAGGGGCGGAACTGGAAGGGATCGTGGGCACGTCCGCGCGAATCCAAGACGTGCTGCGGATGATTTCGCGGCTGAAGGATGCGCGCACGCCGGTGCTGATCAGCGGGGAGAGCGGGACGGGGAAGGAATTGGTCGCGCGAGCAATTCATTTTCGCGGTGCGCTGGCGCGGACGCCGTTCGTGGCAGTGGATTGCGGTTCGCTCGTGCCGACGCTCATCGAGAGCGAACTATTCGGCCACGAAAAAGGGGCGTTCACGGGTGCGCTGAAATCGAAGGCGGGGTTGTTTCAGGCGGCCGAGGGCGGCACGATCTTTCTGGACGAGGTGGGCGAGTTGCCGCTCGAAATGCAAGCGAAGCTGCTTCGAGCGCTACAAGAGAAAGAGATTCGACCGGTGGGGAGCAACCAGCGAATCGGGGTGGACTGCCGCGTCATCGCAGCCACGAATCGCGACCTCGATGCGGCCTACCAGGCGGGCACGTTTCGAAAGGACCTCTACTTCCGGCTGAACGTGGTGACGATGCACTTGCCGTGCCTGCGCGAGCGGCGTTCGGACATTCCGCTTCTCGTTCACTATTTTCTCGAACGTTACGCGCCCGGGGAGAGCATTCAGGTCACGCCGGCGGCCATGAAGTGCATGCTGCAGTACGATTGGCCCGGGAATGTTCGCGAATTGGAGAATTGCATCGCCCGGGCCCTGACGCTCGGCGGGCGACAGATCATCGACTTGAGCGACCTGCCGCCTGTCATCGCCCGAGCGGCGGAATCCGACGAACTCGGCGCCGGGACGGCTGCCCTGACTTCGACGGCGCTGGCGGACCTAGAGCGGGCCACGATTGAAAGGGTCTACGAGCAGACGGGCGGGGACAAAACGCTCGCAGCCAAGGCGCTTGGGATCAGCAGGGCAACGATCTATCGCAAACTCAAACACTTTGGGATTGGGCAGAAGCCTGTTGAAGTTCCTACCGAGTGAAAACCTCAACGAGTTGAAACAGGCAGATGGGCGTCACCGGCCGCGACTTGTGAGACGGTTCTGTATCAGCGTGAGACGCAGCCAATAGCCGGCACGAGAGCGTCCCACTAATTCCATACAAATGAAGAAGTTAAGGGCGTGCCCCGAGCAAGTTCTTTTGGTTCTGCTCTTGCAGTTGCGTACTAGCAAGGCTCGGAATTCGGCCGAACCATACTTACTGGAGCTCCAGAGTTGCCTTCGACGTCCAGACCGAGCACGGCAGTTCAAACGCCCTCGAAGCCGGGCGCTTCGCGGGGCGACAGGACCGGGCGATGGGAGGAAGCGCGGCAGCTATACCCCACCTACGTCGCGCTCTCGAAGAAGTTCGATCTGGCGGCGCCACCTTGCGGCGACGGGGAGCTACCGGAAGTGGCGCCATCAGTCGAAGCCGTCAGACAAGTTGCGTACTGGCTCGAAGGGCTCGACCAGCAGATTCGACCGCACCAGCTTCGGCAACTTTTTTCGGGATCGTTCAAGGTGCGGGAAGAGCCATTGCGCGCTCTCATTAGTCACCATCTCGAGAAACACAGCGTCGCCGCAGACCGAGACAAGCTGGATTTTCTCCTGGCCCAGTATTTCGCGCTGTGCGCCCCGACGGTGATGTTCAACAAGACCCTCACACTCGAAGACGTGGCGGAAGTTTTGGAGCCCGTCCTCGGCAAAGCGAGAGTTCCTCCGCTCTCCTGGTACGAACCGCTCGACAGCATTCTGAGAGTGCTGCCAGGGTTGCACAGCTTGCGGGACTTGTTCGAGAGCGGCTACATCGAGAAGGGCCGCCTGCTGAAAGAATCCGCGCGGAGCAAGGGATATCACCCATCGGCGGAACTCGCTTTCTGCCATTTCAATTTTCTGATGCGGCGCGCGTTCATTCGCCTCATGCACGAAGACGTGAATGCGTTGCGTGAGAATCTCGCGCAACTGAGCGCAGCGGGCGTTGCGACGCTGGATTGCAGGCGCGCAGGGATGTCCAAAGAGGAGCCGACGGAGAAGCTGGTGACGCTCTGCGAGGAATGGAAGCCGCCACTACACCTCGATTACACGCAAGCCACAATGGCCGGATCGCTCGAACAATTGTTGGCGCTCAGGACGGATGTGGAAGAGGCGTTGGAGAAGCACGCGGCCGCGCATCGAGTCGAACCAGAAAAGTCCGCAGGTGTTGCGCGAAAACAAGAACCTTCGAAATTGTTCGGCGTGCCCGTTGCGATGAGGGTCGCGGAGGCGCCGGCGACGAAGAGAGTTGCCGGAGACACGGTTTCGGCCACAAAGGTTGCGGCGAGCTCAACTGCCGCACCAGTTCCCGCGAAAACTGCAACCAGAGAGAAAGAGAGCACGAGCCACACGACGGCCGCGGCGGACCGCAAAGAGACGAAACCCCCGGAGAAAAAGGCCCCGGCAAAGGAAGCGGCCATCGCCAGCGCTCAAACCGCAGCAAAGGCAACGCCTGCGAACGTGCAAAAAGAACCGGTCACGGCGCCGTCGCAAACGGAATTGGAGAATTGTCTGGAGAGAATTTGGGAGCAACTCATCTCCGCGCCGCCGGCCCGCGGGCGTTCGATGGCGACGATCGCGCTAGAAGGGGCCCGTTTTTTGATCTCCTCATGGGAGGTCGCGGCGTTTGTCAGTGAGAGCGGGCCTTTCTCCGAGGACTTCCGGCGGGCCGTGGTAGCGCGGGCGATGATCAGCACGGCGCGGGAGGCTTGCCGGAACTCGGGCGGCTCGGAGGCGTTGCAATCGGCGCTGGTGCTGGCACGCAACGAGATCAATTACCTGCAAGGGCGCGCGGAGCAAGCCAAACGCGCAAAGGATACAGAAACGGCGGTGAACTTAGGAATTACGGTGAAGCGACTTCTCTCGTCCATCGAGGAAGGGGAGAAGCTCACGTGACGCAAATGGCGAACAGGAACGACAGTTTGATCCATTCGCGCGCGGTGATTGTCTCCGACGATCGTGAGTTCGCGCGCTCGCTGATGGCGCGCTGGCAAGCGGAACGGCAAATGCCCGAGATTACGCTGACACCCAGCGACTTCTGGACGACGGCCTCGGCGAGCGGATACCCGCTGGTGATCGTCGGTCCACTGCGCCCCGGGAAGATCCTTGCGATTTTGCACACGCTGGATCCGTGCGCTGCGGCGGTTTACGTGGTGGGGGACGATGCCTGCGCCGCGGCAGTAAAGGCCGAATACCCCGAATTGCCCGTGTTGCTGCAGCGGGCGGGGTGGGTGGACACGGTAGTCCTCTTGGCGAATGAAGCGCTGCGCCGGGCCGAGGCAACGGCGCGCGCGGCGCGCGCGGAGCGCATCGTGATGCTGGGGCGCTACCTGATCGAGATGCGACACAACATCAACGACGCGCTCACGTCGCTCATCGGCAACGCGGACATCCTGCTCGCGGACCACAGCCGGATCGCTTCGCGCAATCTCGAACAGGTGAAAACGATTCACGCCATGGCGTTGCGATTAAACGAAATCATGCAGCGATTCTCTTCGCTCGCCGTGGAGATGCAGAAGGCAGAAAAGGAATCTCAGGGCGAGACGGAGTTGATGTCTTCGACGTTGCTGCGGGGATCGTGAGCCACGCAGGAGCCCAGAGGGAAATCGAATGACGGAAGAGTCACAACGGGATTTGCTGGCGGCGGAAGCCGACGCGCTAGAGGCCGTCGAGGAAACGCCGGGCGAAGAGCGAGCGCCCGAGCGACTTTACTGCGTGTTCCGCGCGGGGCGGGAGCGGTTTTGCCTTTCCGTGCTGGACATCGAGGAAGTGGTGGATTGGCCGATCGTCACGCGAATCCCGCTCGCACCGGCGTTCTTGATGGGCATTTTCAACCTGCGAGGAACAATCGTGCCGCTCGTGGACATCGCAGTTACCGAAGGCCGCCGACCAGGCTTGTTACCGAAACACGTGGTCGTCGCCGTGCTGCCGGGCGAGGGTCAGCAGGATTCCCTTCGTTTGGGAATCGCGTCGGACGAGGTGATTGGAACGTATGCCGTCTCTGACGATTCGTTGCTGGAGGAAGGGCCGAAAGACATGCCGCACTGCCGGGGCATGCTTCGGCACGAAGACCGGTTGGCGCTGGCGTTGGACCTTCACCGGTTGATCGAGGTCTTTCCAGTACCCGCACTGTGAAGCAACGGGAGTGAGGATGCTTTAATCCGGCAACTGGGCCCCAATTTTAGAGAGCGGGAATGATACTTGGAGGAAGTCATGAAAGCTCGTTTGAGTTCGACAATCTGGCTGGCAATTCTATGGAGCACGGCATGCGCTTTCGGCGTGCTGGCGCTCGCCTTCGAGGCGGGCCGGCACGCGGGAGGGCTCTCCTTGCTGGAGGCGCCCGCACTGCCGGGAAACGCGGCGGGAGACCTGCTCGGAGCGGCTGCGCTCTGCGGGCTCGCGGCCGTGGTGTTGGCGACCGTATTGAGCCGCCGAGTCTTGCGGCCCGTGAAGGAGCTGGCGCAGTACTCCGAGCTCTTTGTGGCCGGAGATGCGCGGAGCCGCGCGGATATTCCCTCGCAGGATGAGTTCGGCGCCATTGCCGACAACCTGCACAGGAGCGCAGGGAAGCTGGCGCGCGCCGTGATGAACCAGGAGGCGCAGGAATCCGTGCAGCGGGGCATCGGCGATCTGCTGAGCGTGGTCAATCAAGCAGCGAAAGGGGACTTGACGCAGCGGGCTCGCTCGACGAGCGAAGCGCTGAGCAACGTCACCGAGTCGATCAACGCGATGCTCGACTACTTCACCAAAGTGCTCGAGGGAGTGCGGCGGCCGGCGGCGGACGTCGCGGCGAGCACGAACAACATCCTCGCGGCGGCCGAGGAAATGACCAACGGCGCGCTGCAGCAGGACCAGGAAATCACGAACACTTCATCGGCCGTGGAAGAGTTGACGGTATCGATGAAGCAGGTTTCCAACAACGCGGAGGCCAGCGCAGAAGCTGCGCGCCGGGCGCTGGACGCCGCCGAACAAGGGAACCGCGCCGTGCGCGATACGCTGGAAGGGATGCAACGCATTCGCGCCCAAGTGCAGGCGACCGCCAAGAAGATCAAGTCGCTCGGCGACCGCTCCCTGGAAATTTCGGAAATCATCAACGTCATCAACGACATCACGGAGCAGACCAACTTGCTGGCGCTCAACGCCGCGATCGAGGCAGCGCGCGCCGGAGAAGCGGGCCGCGGATTCGCGGTCGTCGCCGACGAAGTCCGCAAGCTGGCCGAGCACTCGCGCAGCGCCACCAAAGACATCGCAGCGCTCATCAAGGCGATTCAGGCCGAGACAAACGAAGCGGTGGTCGTCATGGAAGAAGGCACGAAGGAAGTGGAGGTCGGCGCGGGCCTGGCGGATCAAGCCGGGAAAGCGCTGGAAGCGATTTCGAGCGTTGTGCGGCAATCCGCGGAACTCGTGCAGGAAATTTCACTTGCTTCGAAGCAGCAGGTGCGCGGGACAGAAGGCGTTGCGAACGCGATGCAGATCATCTCGGGCATCACGCGACAGACCTCGCAAGGCGCACGGCAGACAGTGAGCACGGTGGGCCAGGTCGTGCAACTTTCCGAGCAATTGAACGAAGCGCTGGGCCAACTTCGCACGCCCGCGGCAAAGCCGGATCAGGAAGCGCAAGAGTCGCGGCAGCCGGCCGGCGTGGGGGTGCGGCGCTAACGAAGCGTCAAGCGAAGTGGCCGGTCCGATTGATGCGGGCTGGTGACGCGAGTCCACCATGAAAGAGAAGGCAGCGGCCAATCCGAAAGTGACCGAGCGGGAGCTCAACGAGATCCGCGTTTTGATCGAGCAGCGTTCCGGGATTCAGTTTGACGAGTCCCGCGAGCGTTTCTTTTCGACTCGGGTCACGGAGCATTTGCGCGAGCGCGGGTTCGCGGACGCGACGGCCATGTTCCGGCGACTCGCTTCCTCCAACGCGGAGTACGGCACGCTGCTCGAGAAGTTGTTGACGCAGGAGACGTCCTTCTTCCGGTATCCGGCCGTCTACCAGGCTTTGGTCCGCCGAATTCTTCCGGAAATGCACGCCAAGAAATTTTGGGAAAGAGACCGCACGCTCCGCATTTGGAGCGCGGGCTGCTCGACAGGCGAAGAGCCTTACTCCATCGCGATTGCCATTGCGGATGCGCTCGATTTTGCGGAGGCGTGGAACATCGAGATTCTCGCGACCGATATCAGCCTCCGCGCCCTCAAGCACGGCGAGCGCGGCGCCTACGCGCGACGCGCGCTGGCGAATCTGACGCCGGAGCAGATCAAGACGCATTTCAGCGCAGATGGAAATCACTTCAGAATTCGGCCGCGCGTGCGCAAGTGGGTCACGTTTTCGCTGATGAATTTGGCGCAGGCCGTCTATGTGGGACGGATGGACTGCATCTTTTGTATGAACGTGCTGATGTATTTTTCCGGAGAGCAGCGCAATTGGGTCTTACAGCGCTTCTGCGATGCGCTTGAGCCCGGCGGATATCTCTTCCTCGGACACTCGGAGTCCGTCGCGAACGCACCGGTGAAGTTCGAGTCGATAATGCACGGCGATTGCATTCTGTACCGCAAGCCGGGAACTGCGGTCGAAGCGCGCGCTCTTGCAGGAGCCAAATCATGAGTGCGCCGGACCGGGAAGCGCTCGAGCGGTTCCTGCAGGACGCTTCCGAGCATCTGCAGATTCTGCGGGAGTATGCGGGCGTGCTGCAGGAAGACGCGCCGCGGGAAGAGGACGTCCAAAAGCTGTTCGACGCGGCAGGCGCTTTGACGGCGGCGGCAGCGAACCATGAATTTCCGCTATTTTCGGAAATCGCGGGAAAACTCGCGCACGTATTTCAATATGCACGGAACGCCGCACTGAGTCCGGAGACGCGCGGCCCGCTCACGGAATTCCTGGCTGACGGGATTTCCGTGCTGGAGTTCGACCTCCTGGAGATTGGTTCGAGCGGCTCGGAGCTCGCCGGAGAAATCGCAGCGTTCAAGCTGCGGTACGCGTTCGCCTTCCCTGAAGCCGCAGTGGCGGAAGCTGCGATCGAAGCTCCCGCCGTCGAAGTGGGAATCGCAGAGCCGGTGCGCGAGGTTTTTCCCTCCGGGGATTCGCTCTTCGAGCAGCTTCCCGATGACGGAGAAGTTCCTTCCGAGGTTCTTGAGTTTTTCCTTCCCGAGGCCGAGGAGCACCTGCAGGTCGTCACGGATTGTCTACTTGCGCTTGAGGCCAACGCGAGTCCCGAAGAGGTTCACCGGCTGTTTCGCTCGATGCATACGGTGAAAGGTTCGGCGGCGCAAGTGGGTCTGCGGCGAATCGCGGCGGTTGCGCATCGCGCGGAAGATTTGATCGGCCAGATTCGGGACGGGGAATTGCAGCCAAGCGCCGAAGTCGTCGATGTGTGCCTGGAAGCGGTGGACACGCTGAAGAAATTCCTGCGCCGCGAATGGGAGAGTGAAGACACGATGCGCTCGTCGGTCGGCGCGCTTCTCGGGCGGCTGGCCGAATTCTCTCCGAAGGAACCCGGCGAGGAATCCACTTCCGCGCCCGCGACAGGGCCTGAAGGAGCGCGGCCGAGCGAAGCGATTGAACGCGACGCGACTGCGAAGAAAGCGCAGCCCGGCGCGCCGCAGAGCAAGACGTTGCGGATTCCACTGGACCGACTGGACCGCATGATGAACGCGGTCGGCGAGTTGATCATCAGCCGTACTCGAATGATCGGCCGGCTGGCCGAACTGGGGCGTCTGATCGACGTCCTGAGTTTCTCGAAGCGGCGCTTATCGGACAAGGTTTCCGAGTTCCAAGAGAAATATGACTTCGGGCGCATCGGGCGGAACTGGCGCAACCCGACGATTACTCCGGCCGGCATTTTTTCGAGTGCCGCGCAAGAAGAGGCGGGTGCGTCATCCTTCAGCGAATTCACCGAACTCGAGATGGACCGGTACGACGATTTCAATATTTTGTCGCGCTCGATGACGGAGATTTCCGCCGACGTGACCGAAGTCCTGACACAGCTCAGCTCATTTATGGGGCGCTCTGACGCGGACATCGATGAATTCACCAAGCTGGCGCACCACCTGCAGGACGAGATCACGCAAGCGCGCATGGTGCCCATCGGAAATCTCTACACGCGCCTCTCCCGCACGGCGCGCGACGCCGCGAAAGAAGCGGGCAAGCAGGTGGATTTGTCGCTGGAGGGAGCAGAGACTTCGCTCGACAACAACATCATTCAGCAGATCTCCGATCCGTTGATCCATTTGATTCGAAACTGCGTCGCCCACGGGGTCGAATTCCCTCAAGAGCGCGTCGGGGCGGGCAAGCCGCCGCGAGGCCGCGTGTCGGTGCGCGCCTATCACCGCGGGAATCACATCTTCATCGAAGTCGAAGACGATGGACGCGGGATCAACTACGAGCGTGTTCGCGCGCGCGCGGTCGAGGCCGGATTGATTTCTCCAGGCGCAGCCGAGGGGCTTACCGAGCGCGAGTTGCAGGACCTGCTGTTCCATCCAGGAATTTCCACGGCGACGTCCAAGACGGAACTTTCCGGCCGGGGCGTCGGCCTGGATGTCGTGCGGGCCAACGTGCACGGATTGAATGGCGAAATTGAAGTTCGCAGCCAACCGGGCGCGGGCACGTGCTTCACGCTCAAGGTTCCATTGACGCTGATTATTTCGCAGGCGCTTTACGTGCGCTGCGGGAGTTCAATCTTCGCGCTGCCGCTCGCGCTGGTGGAAGAAATCCGCCGCATCCGCCCCGAAGAGATCGACACCGTGGGCGGCAAGCCGCTGACCAAAGTACGGGACGTGATTACGGAAGTCGTGCGCCTGGACGTACAGCTCGGCTTGGCGCCGCTCGAGCCCGTAAACGGCTCGCTGCGATTGGTGATCGTGAAAGTGGCGGGGCGGCAAGTGGGGATCCTCGTCGAAGAGGTCATCGGGAAAGACGAGATCGTCATCAAGAGTCTGGGCGAGTACCTGCGCAAGGTAAAGCTGTTTCCCGGCACAACGATTGCTCCGGACGGAAGCTTGATCCTGCTGATCGACCTCAATCGTCTCGTTTCGAGCGACGTCTCGCAGCGGCCCGCCGTACTACCGAGCGCCAGCGCGGCGCGCGTGTTTGCGCCGGGCGCTTCGGCGGTGGCGTCGGGCAGCATTCCAGTCGAGGCGACGGACACGATCCAGAGCGAGGCGCTGGTGCTCGTGGTGGACGATTCGATCAGCGTGCGCAAATTCGTCGGGAGAATGCTGGAGAAGGCGGGTTATCGAGTGCGTCTCGCGTCGGACGGACTCGAAGCGAGCGAAGTCGTCGTGCAGACCGGCTGCCATCTAATCATCACCGATCTCGAAATGCCGCGCATGAACGGATACGAATTGATGGCGCACTTGCGGCAGGATCCAACGACGCGTCGCATCCCCGTCCTGGTTGTGACGTCGCGCGCCGGGGCGAAGCACCGCGACCGAGCGATGAAGGAAGGGGCTGCGGGTTTCCTGACCAAGCCGGTGCAGGAAGAACAGCTCCTCGCCGAAGTGAAGAAATTGATTGGAGAGGCCGCAGGAATGCGGCTGGCCGCACCCGTCCTGACCGGGCCGGGACAGGACGAACCGGTGGAATGAGGACTTGAGATGAGTGCGGGGGACAAGAAAATCCAGGTGCTGGTCGTGGATGATTCCGCGTTCATGTGCAAGGTTCTGCGCGGAATTATCTCAGCGGACCCCGAACTCCAGGTGGTCGGGGAGGCGCACGACGGGCGCGAGGCGGTTTCGCAGGCGCAATCCCTCCAGCCCGACGTCATCACGATGGACCTCATGATGCCCCACATGGACGGCCTGCAAGCGATCGAGCTCATCATGTCGCAGCATCCGCGGCCGATCGTGATCGTCAGTTCGGAATCGCGCGAGGGCGCAGCAAGCACGCTGCGGGGACTTGAGTTGGGCGCAATTGATTTTGTGGCAAAGCCGAAGAGCGGCGTGGACCTGGACATGAATACCGTGCGCGAAGAAATTACGCGCAAACTCCGGCTTGCGGCGAAGGTCCGCGTCGTGCGCACGGCGACGCGTCCCAAGGTGAATATGCCCTTCACGGCGCAGGCGCAACGCGTAGCGACTCAGGAAAATCCGGTCCTCGATCCCGGCGCCGACTCCACACGCATTCCCATCGTTGTGATCACGGCTTCAACGGGCGGGCCCGCGACGCTGATGCGGTTGGTGCCGAAGTTTCGCAAGGATTTTCCGGCGGCCGTGCTGCTCATCCTGCATATGCCGCCTGCATTTACGAAACAATTCGGCGCGCAACTCGCCGAATCGAGCCGCATCCGCGTCAAAGAAGCGGAAGAAGGGGAGATCGCGCAGCCGGGGACGGTTTACTTGTGCCCGGGGTCGCACCACCTGCGGCTGGCCGCGCCGCGACGCATTTCCCTCGACGACGGGCCGCGGATTTCGGGCTATCTCCCGTGCGCCAACGTCACGATGCAGAGCGTCGCCGCTGTCGCTGGGAACCTGGCCATCGGCGTCGTGCTGACCGGCATGGGCAATGACGGGGCCGAAGGGGCGAAAGCCATCAAGTCCGCTGGCGGACTCGTGATCGCGGAGGACGAATCCACGGCGGTGATTTTCGGAATGCCGGCAGAAGCGATCAAGACGGGCGCAGTGGGGCAAATCCTGCCCATTGACGACGTTTATCCGGCCCTTGAGAACCGCGTTCTCAGCCTCGCGCACATGAATCTGGCGGGGGTGCGATGAATCCGGTCGAGACAAAACCGAAGGCGAGCCGGCACGTTCCTCCGCGCAGGGAGCAGGTGATCGTGTTTTCGGTCGCCTCGTGTCGATTTGCAATCGCCGTGGACGCCGTGCAGGAAATCCGCAGCACGGACAGCCTCGCGGGCGCGGCAACGGAGATCCTTCAGACGAGCCTGAAGAAGGTGCGCCATAAGATCGAACGCAACGGAAAGGCGTATTACGTCGTGCATTTGGGTTTGCACTTCGGATTGCCGGTGACAAGGCCCACTCTGGTACTCGTGCTGCGGAAGTCGCGCGCCTGCGCGCTGGTGGACCGCATTGAGGAGATGCTCGAAATCTCGGCGGTGCGCCCGCTGCCGCGGGCATTTTCTGGTGAAGAGCGCCGTTGGTATCGCGGACTGGCGTTGATCGGGGACAGCGTGATTCCCGTTGTCCATCCGTCCGGATTCTTGACTCCCGAGGAGATGTCGTTGCTGGATTCCGCATTCGCGACCGGGCAGCGGGAAGAAGCTGCGCCGGAAGGAGTTGCCGCCAAATGAGCGTCACAACCTCGAAGGCCGGCCACTCGTTCGTGCTTCTAACGCTGACCACGAGCCGCTTCGCGTTACGCGCGGAGACAGTCATCGAGTTGGTGATCCCGGGTAGCTTGTTGAGTTTTCCTCATACGAGTCCGCTGCTGTTGGGCGTGCTGGTGCGCCGCGGACGGGTGGTACCGGTAGCGGATGTCGCGCAAGTGGTGGCAGGGCCGGAGACGCAACATCGCAAGTTTTATTTGATTGCAACGCGAAGATTCGGCGCGGCGCGCGAATGGTGCGCGATTCCAGTGATGGGCGATTGCGAGTTAGTGAGCGCAACACCGCAAGCGCCGGAGGAGGGCGCCCCGGCGTACGTCACGGGCGTGGTGCATCTCGGCGAGGAGCAAGTGCCGATCCTCGATCTCGACGCTGTTTTTGCGGCGCCTGTTCCGGCCGCGGAAGCTTCACTCGCGGGGTCACGGCCATGAGTTCCGCCAATACTGGTCCCAGAATCCTGCTGATCGACAGTAACGTGTATTTCACCAAGAGACTGACCGAGGCGTTGAAAAACGAAGGGTTCGACCTGACCTCGTGCACGCAGGCCGCATACGCTTTGACGATGCTGGAGTGGCACACCCCAGCGGTGATTCTCTGCGCCACAAATCTCCGCGAATTGGATGCGCTGAAAATCGCCTCTATCCTCCATGCCGACAGCAAGACGGCCGGGATTCCCGTCATCGCCATTGGGAACGGGGGCGAACAGGCCTTGCTCGAGGCGTTCAGCGCGGGCTGCGCCGACTACGTGGACCGGCGGCGAAGCCCCGCAGATATCGCGGCGCACGTGCGGGCGTTTCTCACGAGCCGGATCGAGGGATTCCAACCGACACAAATGGTGACCGCGCCGGATACGGCCCTGAGCGGCGACCTCTCGCACATGGATCTGGCGGCCGTCATCCAGATGCTGGGGCAAGCGAGGCAGACGGGGGCTCTCCACATTAACGCAGGCGAAATCGACGGGCTCATTTTCTTCGACGCCGGGGTGATTTCGCACGCCGAATGCGGGAACTTGTTCGGCGACGAGGCGGTGATGGAAATCGTGAAGAATTGCTACGGGGCAAGCGAGGGCGTCTATAAGTTTATTTACGGCACGACGGCCTCGAGGCGATCCGTGCTTCGCTCGGCGACGGATTTGATTCTTGACGCGATGCGGGAATTCGACGAGCAGCGGCATGAAACTACGGGAGGGCAGACACGATGAGTTCGACGCCCACGGCCGAAATCGGTCACATCCCGACGGTCTATTTCATTGACGACAGCGCGACGATGCGGGAAGTGATTCGCATCGCCTTTCGCCGGGAAAATTTCAAGGTCATCGCCTGCGCGGACGCGGCCACGGCACTCGCGCAATTCGAGCAGGAGCCGCCCGACGCGGTAATCTCCGATGTCATCATGCCGGACAAAGACGGATACGAGGTGTGCCAGTTCATCAAGCAGCATCCGCAATTCAACCTCAAGCCGGTGATCCTGATGTCGGGAGTTGTGAACCGGACCGTGGCGGAAAAAGCCATGGAGGTCAAGGCCGACGAACTCATTCGGAAGCCATTTCAACCGCAAGAATTGATCGCGCGCGTGAAGAATCTTCTGCACATTGAGGAAGCCGCGCCGCCCGCGGCGCCTACTCCTGCGGCAAGCCCCTTGATCGGTATATTTGCAGGCGCGCCGGCCGGAACCCCTCGCGGCGATTCCCCTGCGGTACAAGCCGCAACGCGGACCTCCGCCAGCGCTTCCGCCATTCGCATGAACCCGCAGCCCCAGAGCCCAGCTCAAACGGCCCGCGGGGATGCAGCCTCCCCTGATTTGCAAAGACTGAAGCGAGAAGTGGCGCGGCTCGAGATGCTGGTGAAAAAACTCCAGGCAGAACTCGAGGCCGAACGCCAGTATTGCGCTGCGCTGGAAGCCCACGTAAAGACTCTGCAGGAATACGAGTAAAAGAAGCCTTCTCTTTGGTCTTCCGAGCTGTATTTGAATTGTGCGTCACAACTGTTTGCGCGGCTGCGCAAGGAAGGTGTTCCCTCACGCCTATTCATTCGCCGGCGGATACATGAACCCGGGCGAAGCGCCAGGGCTCGGTGGTGACATCGATGAATCGCTCGCCGCGAAGTGTCCCTACGAGCGGGCCCATCTCCCCATCAATCGCAAGTTCGACGGAACGCTGCACGGTTGGTAGTAGAATCGCCGGACTTGCGCGCACAAGGCGTCTCGCTGCGATGCGAGTGCGCGGTCGCCATTGTGATCTAATATTGGATATCAACGCGCATGGGTTGTATCCTCGGGCGCATGGCGCGATCCCACGGGGCGTCTCCAACGATCGGCCTTTTTCGGTTGAGGCGGCGAACGACCGAAAAGTCTTGGACTTTACAGACCTTCAGTTAGGAGATTGATTTCAACGAAGACCAATCCCACAAAGACCGCGCCGAACTTTCTGCCTCTTTCTTACAAGCATTTGTCCGCCGCCTTGTTGGCTGGGCTCGCCCTGCGCCTTTATTTCATCACTCATTTTCAAATTTATGCGGGCGACACGAAATTTTACGAGGAGCTCGCACGCAACTGGCTGGACTACGGCGCTTACGGCGTTATCCTCCATGGCCAATTGGTCCCCCTCGATATGCGGATGCCGGGATATCCGGCATTTCTTGCCGCCATCTACGCCATATTTGGGCGGGCGGACAAGACAGTCATGGCGGTTCAGGCCATCGTTGACTTGATGACCTGTATTCTTGCCGCCCTGATTGCGGCGCGACTTGCGCCCGCCTCTAAACGAACTCTTGTGGCGACTATCGCGCTTTGGATGGCCGCGCTCTGTCCATTCACAGCAAACTACACCGCGGTCGTGCTCACGGAGACCCTCGCCATTTTCCTGACGACCCTGACACTGCTGGTTTTTGTCTGCATCATTGACCATCCATGGATGGATCGCCCTCTCCATTCCTTTGACCGTAGGTCTTTGCTTTCCGCCGTCGGATGGTTTCTGTTGGGCGGAGTGCTCGTAGGTGTTGGAACCTTGGTCCGTCCTGAAACGCCGCTCCTGCTGATCGCCGTGGGACTCGTTCTTAGCGTCCGGTGGCGTCGCAGCGTCGATTGGCCGAAGCTAGCTCTGGCAATTCTATGGATGGCAGTCGGTCTACTCTTGCCTTTGATGCCCTGGGCCGTGCGAAACGCGCGGACGTTGGGCCGAATCGAATTTCTCGCTCCACGTTACGCACAAACCCAAGGGGACTACATTCCTGTGGGTTTCTATGGTTGGACCCGAACGTGGATGGTGCGGTTCGCGGACGCTTATTCTGGGCCATGGAAATTGAACAAGGCGCCGATTCTCATCGAAACGCTGCCCAGCTCAGCTTTCGATTCTGCGGCGGAACGCGCTCGCGTCGAATCGCTGTTGAGCCGCTACAACAGCGACCTGAAAATGACGCCCACGATCGATCGCGGATTTGCGCTCCTGGCGCACGAACGAACGGCCCGGCACCCGATGCGCACCTACGTCTTCATTCCCATGCTTCGAGCGTGGGCGATTTGGTTTACACCGCGGATCGAATTGCTCCCCTACTCGGGGAAGCTCTGGCCGCCACTCAAACAATGGCGAAACAGATCGACCGATTTCGACGTGACGCTCGGGTTCGGAATCTTGAACTGCATTTATCTGGGCCTGGCTTTCGTTGGCGCGTGGCGCTGCCGCCGGCATCCGGCGCTGGCATTGCTGGTCGCGTTCATCGTCATCCGCACGGCATTCTTGACGCAGTTGCAAACCGTCGAGCCGCGCTACGTGATTGTTTGCTTCCCAATGCTATTGGCGCTCGGCGCTCAGACGTGGGCCAAAACTCGGCCGGGCGCTTCTGTCGCCAGCGGGATTTCCATGGCCGCGAAACCGGGTGGCACTCTCCGTTCGGACTTGTAGTGAAAGCGAGCGTGAGAAGCGTCTTTTTGCTCAAGCGCATGCGCCTTGGCCGAACCGGTCGCGGGACTCGCGCTCGCCGACCGAGCGCCTCCCCATCCTGCTTTCAACAGAAATGCCGGACAGTGCCGCGGTCCGGTAGTGGGTCAGTTTCCGAGTGGCCGAGAATCCACGAAGTGTAGCCTAACCAGCCGACGACGATAAGGCTGTGGTGTCCAGCGCTGGCGGCCTAGCGCCCTTGATGATGAGCCACAGCATGAGCGCTATCTCCCCGAAGAGGGCGGGCTGAGAGTAGGTATCTACCTTGTCCTGATATTGCGGGAACAGTATGCCCGTAAGGCTCAGGATCACCCACGCGAAGCCGGCGAGGGCGAGCCAAACGCCCAAGAACCGCGGCAGGAATCGCGACCGGTACACAAGCAGCGCGAGCGGAAAAAGCCAAAGACCCCAAAATATTTCGGCGACAACAAATCCGTGATGATGCAGTTTGAGGAACAGCATAGCCAGAGCATCCCGCTGGGGCTTTTCGAATATGGATAGAAAATCAGCTCCGCGCACGAGGACGAGGGCAGCGATGGAGTTCAGCTCATTCACAAACGCGATCGGGATCGAGACCACAATCAATGTCACCATGAGCGAGGCGTGCCGCCGGTTGACCCCCTTGAGTAGGTCGTACAAAGCCAGGGCCACGAAGATAAAACCGGTCATGCCGATGAGTTCGCCCGCGATGCCGAGGCGAAAGAGCGTCTCGTTGGCCGCGATGTTGCAGGCGGTCGCCGTTGCGTTTCCATGCACGATCAGCTTGCTGGGGACATAGCCCATGGCGAAGAAGCCCACTACGGACGTGAGTAGATACAGCAAGCCTGCGAATCTGCCTGGGTTCTTGATGGAGATCACGTGTCCTCCCTCGTTGAACGTACCTAGCGGAGGTTATAGCTGGAGGTACGCCGAAGGCTATCAAAACGTTTCGGCACAAGACGAAAACGCGCGATTACGCTCACAACTTCTGCCACTAAGTTTGGGCCGGATTCTAGCGGTATGACGAGCTACCCGGAAACTGGCCCAGTACCCGGTCCCCGTCTTCCTTGACTTTCGCTTTTTCTTCGCTTACCATGATTTCGGCTTCCCCGTGTCCATGGTAGGTCGTCATGAATTTACCCGTCGCACCACCAAGCATCGTGAGAAAACAGCCGTCTCCGAACCCCTGGATGCTTCCCAGTCGTGCGCTTTCACTTTATTACGGGTGCCCGGAAATGCCGCGGCTCTCACACTACTTCCTTCCGAGAATCCTTCTGAACGGGAAACGAGTGCTCTATCTCGACGGCGCAAATCAGATCGGCCCGCTGTTGATAGCCCGTTTTGCAAAGGAACGCGGTCTTGACCCCTCCGTGTTTAATTGCCTCATTCGAGTCTCCCGCGCCTTTACGTGTTTTCAGCTGACGGAACTCATCCGGCGTGTTCCGAGATTTCTGGAGACGTTTGATGCCAACGTTCTGATGGTCACCGCCCTGCCTGATTTGTTTTTCGACGAGGATGTCCGGGATCGAGAAGCCCGAGCATCATTCGAACATGCACTTGAAGGACTACGAGAGATTGCGCCGCTTCCCATCTCCATTGCCGTTTTTTCTGACGCAACTTCTTTCAAAACAAAAAGGCGCGATTTCTTCCACAAGCTTTGCAAACACGCAAACCAAGCCTGGAAGGTTGAACCGCGACCCGATCGCAAACTCTCCTTTACCTGCGAGAAAACGACACCGCTCCTATCTGTCTGAACGGAACCCTTGGAGGCGCACGATGGGCAGGACCGTCCCTACTTTCGTCCAACTGATTCAACAAGCGGCAGAGCGATGGAAAAAGTTCAGGCGCGCCTTGCGCCGCGAGGATCAACCCCATTTCGACAGGCTCTTTGCCCGGGTGCGTTGCTACACCCAGGCAGCCACGTACCAGTGTCACGACAATCCGATGGAAGCCATTCTGCTTTCCATTGCACTCGACCAAGAAAAGCGTCTGTACGCCGTCGAGAAAGTTCTTCAGAACGCAGGGGTGCTTTGTGAAATTGCTGCAAGGATGGATTCTCGACGTCTACCCGAACAAACAGGGGATGACGCTGTGGCTAATCGACAGGAATCAAGCACACTACCGTTTGACTGACGCATTCGCCCCGGCGTTTTACGTGTCGGGAAGCGAGGAGAAGCTCGTCCGTCTCCGGGATGCTGTTCAGGATTGCACGGCGAAACTGCGAGCCCGGCTGACGGAGAGGATCGATCTGTGGCTGAATGCGCCACGACAAGTCCTTGAAGTATCCGTTCTTTGTCCCACCGACTTCGTAGGATGGGGACGATGGGTGCATCGCTTCGATTCCCGGCTACAGCTTTACAACAGCGATCTTATGGTGGCATCGCTCTACTGTTGGGAGAAGCGAGTATTTCCTCTTGCCTTCATAGAAGTAGAAGCGGACGAAGAAGGAAGAATCCAAGCCATCGCATGCCGCGACGATGAATGGGTTCTGGATTACGAGATGCCACCCCTCAAGATCATGCAGATTCGCCTCGCCGGACTGTCGCGCATGGATCCGGCTCACGGCCGGCGCGCCGCCCTAGAAATCGAAATAGATGGGACCTGTTGGGAGCTCGACGAAACAGGCGAGCCCCCCGCGCTCGGGTTTGCCCGCTTGCTGAAACGCGAAGACCCGGACGTAATTCTTTCCGAGTGGGGCGACTCAACCATTCTGCCGTTGCTGCGTAAGCAGGCGGAGCGTTTGAAATTTTCACTAAGCTTGAATCGCGACCAGTTTGCATCGGTTCACCAATCACAAGGACGCAGTTATACGAGCTACGGCAGGATACTGTTCAAAGCCAGCGCAACAACGCTCTTCGGGCGTATTCACGTGGACAAGCAGAATTCTTTCATTTCGGAGAAGTGCGATTTCGCCGGTCTGTGGGAACTCGCGCGAGTCACCAAACTGCCGATTCAATATGCGGCGCGGACGACAACGGGCACGGGTATCTCGTATATGCAGATGGAACTGGCCCATCGTGACGGCGTGTTGATTCCCGAGCAGAAGGCGGAGCCGGAAGATCCAAAGCAACCGGACGAGTTGCTGGCGGCGGATCGGGGCGGTCTGGTCTTCGTACCGAAGCTTGGATTTACCACGAATGTCGCGGAACTGGATTTTGTAAGCCAATTCCCGAGCATCATGGCGCGTTTCAACATCTCTCCCGAAACCGTCAATTGCCCTTGTTGTCCCGATGCTCCCCGGATACCGGAGCTGGGCTATCGCGTTTGCCAGAAGAGGAGAGGGATCACCAGCCGGGTAGTCGAACGCCTCATCATCAAGCGCACGGAATTGAAAAAATTGCAGAAAGCATCGGCGCCTGCCGTCGCGGAGAGATTCAAATTGCAACGCGACTCATTGAAATGGCTCCTCGTCTGTTGCTTCGGCTATACAGGTTACAAGAATGCGCGGTTCGGGAAGATTGAAGCTCACGAAGCTATCAACGCCGTGGCAAGGGAAACACTTTTGACAGCCAAGGAAATTGCAGAAAGCCGTGGATACAATTTGCTGCACGCACTGGTGGACTCTCTCTATGTGTGGAGGGAAGGGGCGACCCGCGAAGATTATGAGCGGCTCGCCCGAGACATCGAGGAACAAACGCACCTCCCCTTGGCAATTGAGTCCGTCTACCGCTACGTGGTCTTCTTGCCTTCGAAGCAATATCACGATGTGCCGGTCCCGAATCGCTTCTTTGCAGTCGGTGAAGACGGTGAACTCAAGGTCAGGGGGCTTGAATGCCGGCGTCACGACACGCCTCCGCTACTGAATCGAATGCAGAATGAGGTGCTTTCGATCTTGGCGGAAGCCCACGACTACGAGTCGTATCTTCAAAAGCTCGAAGTCGCGCGCATGGTCTTGGCTTGTTACGAAGAACGTCTTGCCAATGGAGACGTGGAGATCAAGGATCTCGTGGTCAGTAAGCGGATCACGCGAGAGCCACGGGACTATCAGAAAGCTGGCGCAACTGCGATTGCTGCACAACAACTTTTCGGAAGTGGCGTAAAGCTGCGTCCAGGGCAGAACATCGAGTACATCATTACGGATAGCGAATCCACTGTGCCCAACGATCGCGTCCGGGCCTATGCCCTTTGGGAAGGATGGCACGGCTATGACCGGCGCAAGTATCAAGTCATGCTACGCGAAGCGTTTGAATCCTTCGAGCTTGGTACAGCTCAACATTGCCCTGTGGCTCGCCAAGACTCAGTCCGCCTAGGGTTTCAACAACATAGGCGGTTGCCGTTTGCAGACAACCTGCGGTAACACCCAGCCAAGGCGAGAGAATTTGAACCTCCAACTCCTTGGCCCTGAACCAGATACGAACACTTGTCGAAGTTGATTGAAACGCGTAGAAGATAGGCGCTCTCGCAGCTGCAAACTCAACTACACCTGCTGGTTTCTCATGACTGCATGAGGAAGGTTGTGCCCCTCGGCACAAAGTGCCGTGACGTGGGTCACAGCCCCGCGGCTCGACTTCTGGGATCATGGCAGATTAGAGGTGGGTCGTGACGGCCATGAGCTCCCACCAACGGCTCAGGCTCCCGTACGCCCTGTTCACCGTTTTTTTCATTCCCAGATCAATTGGCGTGCAATCCATCCCTACGGTGGTGTCTGCTCGCCGGGCGCGAGAGAGGAACGCATGGCGCACCGGCTAACCACGTGCACATTTTGCGAGGTGGGCTGCGGCCTGTACCTTGAGACGTCCGAAGCGGCGGCACTGGCCTATGGCCGCGCGCGCAACCGGAGATGGCGTCGGGAGTGACCACGGTGGCCGAAGAACAACATCGGATCCTGCAAGGTAACCAGTTAAAAAAACTGATTGAAGCACTGTCGCGCAAAGGCTACAAAATCATTGGACCCACCTTGCGTGATGGCGCAATTGTCCTCGACCACATCGAATCGGTCGAGGAGTTACCTGTAGGCTGGATCGATGAGCAGGAACCCGGCCGTTATCGACTGGAGCGGCGCGAGGATCAAGCTATGTTCGGCTATGCCGTGGGTCCGCAGAGCTGGAAGAAGTTTCTACACCCCCCCGAGGTGCGGCTGTGGTCGGCTGAGCGCCAAGGCGGGACCTTCCGAATTCTAAGTAACGAAAGGCGACCCGACTATCACTACGCATTTCTGGGAGTGCGCGCCTGTGATTTGGCGGCTATCGCGATACAGGACCGCGTGCTAATCGGGGACAAGTATCAGGACCCAATCTACGAGGGCCGACGTGAAGGTGTGTTCATCGTCGCAGTGCAATGCACGCGGTCAGCGGCGACCTGCTTCTGCACGTCGATGGGAACCGGACCGAGTGTGCGGGCTGGGTTCGATTTGGCCCTGACAGAACTTGTCGGGCAGGATGGCCACCGATTCGTGCTGCAGGCAGGGAGCGATCGCGGCGTCGAGGTGCTCGCCGAGCTGGAAACTGCTCCTGCGAGTGAGGAAGAGGTGCGGCAAGCAGGCGCAGCGGTGAATGCTGCGGCCAGCCAGCAGGTGCGAAGCATTGACACCACGGGGATCAAAGATCTGCTTTACCAAAATTTCGACCACCCGCGGTGGGATAACGCCGCCGACCGCTGCCTGAGTTGTGCTAACTGCACTATGGTGTGCCCGACATGCTTCTGCACCACCGTTGAAGATGTGGGCGACCTCGCTGGCGATCATGCCGAGCGCTGGCGATACTGGGATTCGTGCTTTACGTTGAGTTTTTCTTACATCCACGGCGGCAACATCAGGGCCTCGGGCAAGGCACGCTACCGACAGTGGATGACCCACAAGCTGGCCTCGTGGATCGATCAATTCGGCACCTCAGGGTGCGTCGGCTGTGGGCGTTGCATCACCTGGTGCCCGGTGGGGATCGACATCACCGAGGAAATGCGGGCTATTCAGGAGACAGGAACTCATGGAAACGCTTGAACGCATCATTGCTGAGCATCCGTTCTTCGCCGGTCTCGAGTCGTATTACATGGCGCTGGTGGTGGGGTGCGCCTCCAACATTCGCTTCGCGCCGGGCGCCTACATCTTCAAAGAGGGTGGGGAAGCGAACGAGTTCTACCTGATCAGGACCGGAAAGGTCGCGTTGGAGGTTTTCGCGCCGCCCCGCGAGCCAATCATCGTGGCAACGCTAGGCGAAGGGGAAATTCTTGGGTGGTCCTGGCTGCTCCCACCCTACCAATGGAAGTTCCACGCGCATGCGGTCGAGTCCACAAGGGCGATCGCGCTTGATGGGAAGTGTCTGCGAACCAAGTGCGAGCAGAACCACGATCTAGGGTACGAGTTTTTGAAACGCTTCGCTCAGATTATCGAAAGTCGATTGGAAGCGACACGCCTTCAGTTGTTAGATGTCTACGGAGCCCGGTGACAACGATGTCAGCCCTTTCCACCACCGATCCGATGCTGCCCCAGCCATTCGTAGTGCGGCAAGTCGTGAAGGAAACGCCGGACACGTTTACGTTGACACTCGAGAACGCAAAGGAAGGCGGACCGGATGGGATCTCGTTCCAGCCGGGGCAGTTCAGCATGTTGTGGGTGTTTGGGGTCGGGGAGCTGCCCATCTCAATCAGCGGCGACCCTGCGGAGCGTAGTCGGCTGGCGTACACCGTGCGCTCCGTGGGTCAAGCAACCCATTCACTCGTGAGCCGCGGAGTTGGCGACGCAATTGGCGTGCGGGGTCCGCTTGGGACAGGCTGGCCAATGGAGGCAGCCCGCGGCCGGGACGTCATAGTGATCGCAGGAGGAATTGGACTGGCGCCGCTGCGCCCCCTGATCTATCAGGTCCTGAAAAACCGCGAGGACTACGGCCGCCTGGTGGTGCTCTATGGTGCACGCAGCCCGCATGACCTGCTCTATCGCAAAGAGTTGGCCACTTGGGCCCGTGACCGCAAGGCGCAGGTGTTGGTCACTGTCGATTATGGTGGGTTGGGTTGGCGCGGCCACGTGGGCGTGGTAACAACACTGTTCAAGTACGCGCGGCTTCAGCCCGCACGCTCAGTGGCGATGGTGTGCGGTCCCGAGATCATGATGCGTTTTGTCACCCAGGAACTGCGAGCCCAGGGGCTCTCCCGAGAGAACATTCATTTCTCGATGGAACGAAACATGAAGTGTGCGGTCGGCTTCTGCGGGCATTGCCAGTACGGGCCACACTTCATCTGCAAGGACGGCCCGGTTTTCCGTTATGAACAGCTTGGTTCCCTGCTGGGAAAATATGAGCTCTGAGAATAGACACAAGCCCAGGATTGCGGTTTTCAAGTTCGCCTCATGCGACGGCTGTCAGTTGAGTCTGCTCGACGCCGAAGATGAATTGCTGGGCGTGGCTGAGGCGGTCGAGATTGCCTATTTTCCGGAAGCCACACGCGCCATGTTGAAGGGGCCATACGACATCGGTTTGGTGGAGGGCTCGGTCACCACTCACGACGACGCCCAGCGCATTCAGGAAGTGCGGCGGCAGTGCAGAACTCTGATCACGATCGGCGCCTGCGCGACCGCAGGTGGCATCCAAGCCTTGCGAAACTGGAAGGATGTTGACGAGTTCATCCGAGTGGTATACGCCACGCCGCAATACATTGGCACGCTGAAGCTGTCGACCCCCATCGCCGAGCACGTGCCCGTGGACTTCGAGCTGCGCGGCTGCCCTATCAACAAGCACCACTTGATCGAACTCATCACAGCAACGCTGGCCGGACGGAAGCCGAACATTCCCTTGTACAGCGTGTGCATCGAGTGCAAGCGCAAAGCAAATGTCTGCATAACTGTGGCGCGCGGCATCCCTTGCCTGGGCCCCGTGACCCAGGCGGGTTGCGGCGCGTTGTGCCCGAGCTACGACCGTGGTTGCTACGGTTGCTACGGACCCATGGAGACTCCGAACACGGCATCACTGACGAACCAGTTCCGCATTCTGGGACAGGCTGACGAGCAAATCGCCCGAGCTTTTCGGAGTTTCAATGCCTGGGCGTGGCAGTTCCGCAAGGCAAGCGAGGAGTGCGAGCGGAAATGATTGGGCGCACACCAAGAACGATTCGAGTCAACACTTTGGCCCGCGTGGAAGGCGAAGGCGCGCTGTACATCAAGATGGCGGGTGAGCGTGTGGTGGACGTGAAGTTGAAGATTTACGAGCCGCCGCGGTTCTTCGAGGCCTTTCTGAAGGGCCGCCACTTCTCCGAAGCGCCAGACATCACTGCCCGCATTTGTGGGATCTGCCCCATTGCCTATCAGATGAGTGCGGCGCACGCTATCGAACGGGCCCTTGGCATCCGAATCGATCCGGCAGTGCGGCTTCTCCGTCGTCTCTTCTACTGTGGCGAGTGGATTGAGAGTCACACCTTGCACGTCTACATGCTCCACGCGCCGGACTTTCTAGGCTACCAGGACGTGATTGCCATGGCCCGGGACCATCGACCGGTGGTCGAGCGGGCACTACGGCTGAAGAAACTCGGCAACCGCATTGTGACGCTGCTTGGCGGCCGCGAGATTCATCCGATCTCGGCAGCGGTCGGAGGTTTTTACAAGGTTCCCACGAAGCAGCAGTTGCGCGAACTGGTGGAGGATCTCAAGTGGGCGCTGGAGGACTCGCTCGAGACCGTCCGTTGGTCGGCCACCTTTGAGTTTCCCGACTTTGAGCAGGACTATGAATTTGTGGCGCTTCGTCATCCGGATGAGTATCCGTTCAACGAAGGACGGCTCATATCGAACCGGGGGCTGGATGTGGACGCCGCCGAGTATGAGGATCACTTTGTCGAGCTGCACGTTAAACATTCTAACGCGCTGCACTCGATGGTGCGTGGCAGGGGATCGTATCTGGTGGGACCGCTGGCACGCTTCAACCTGAACTTCGACAAGCTGCCGAAGGTGGCGCAGGAAGCAGCACTCCAGGCGGGGTTAAAGCCGCCAGTGGAGAACCCGTTCCGCAGCATCGTAGTTCGTGCCGTCGAGTTAGTCTTCGCCTGCGCCGAGGCTCTGCGTGCCATCCGCGAATACGAACCCCCGGCCATGCCGAGAGTCGAGGCGCCAAACCGGGCCGGAGTGGGTCAGGCCATCACCGAGGCGCCCCGTGGCATTCTCTATCATCGCTACGCCTTGGATGAGAAGGGGCTGATCATTGCGGCCAAGATCGTCCCACCCACCTCGCAAAACCAGAAGCGGATCGAGGACGATTTGCGCGGGTACGCCACGCAACTGGTGGCTTGGCCTCTGGAAGAAGCAACTTGGAAGTGTGAGCAGGCAATTCGCAACTACGACCCGTGCATCTCTTGTGCCACACACTTTCTAAAGCTCACGGTGGATCGAGCGGAGGCGGAGGGCGTCTGATCCATGCGGATCATCTGCTGCGGGAATCCGGAGCGAGGCGACGACGGCGTTGGAGTGCTGGTGGCCAAGCGGCTGCGAGACTTTGGCATAGAAGCCGAGACTCGCACAGGTGAAGCCTTGGAACTCATCGAGGCGTGGAGCGGGGCCAATGACGTGATCGTGGTGGACGCGGTTGTAACAGGCGCACCTGTCGGCGCAGTACAGCGCTTGGAAGGCCGTCAGGTGACCGTTCCCTGCAGTCTGCCGGGGTCAACGCACGGATTCAGCGTAGCAGAGGCCTTTGAGCTGGCTCGCACTCTCGGCCGCCTTCCAGAGCGGCTGCGACTATACGGAATTGAGGGACAGTGGTTCGAACTTGGGACTGAGGTTTCGCCTCAGGTGCGGCGGGCAGTGGAAGAAGTAGCCCGGCAGATCGCTGCGGAGTGCGGCCTCCCAATGGGGTCCAGCTTCGGCTATCCCTCGGCCCCGGATCTGTGACCTCAACTCCGGAATGTCGCCCGGTTACAGACACGTCGTTCCGCGTATGTAGCGATCGGTCCAGCCGTACCCGAGTCCTTCAGTTGCTCGATCCCGCCCCGTGCGTCGTTCCGTCGAGCGGGCAAAGCATCGGCGGCCCGCTGTTGTCCACGCGGTCGCGCACCGGGGAATTGCCTTCACATAGGCGAAGATGGCGAGCAAATCCTCGCGCGTCGCAGCCCCTCGACCATCTGTCCATTGTGCGCGGGGGCCCATCGTCCGGGGCCATTCCGAAGATTCCGACCTGTCACAACAGGCAGGATTCGCCGCCCCAAAGGCTGTGACCCCCAGCACAATTTATCGTGACTTGGGTCACCGTCCCGCGGCTCGACTTCCGGGATGATAGGTGATTAGGGGTATGTCATAGCGACCATGGGCTCCCACCAACGGCTCGGGCTCCCGTACGTCTTGTCCACCGCTCTTTTCTTTCCGAGATCAATTGGCGTGCACTCCATCCCTGCTGTGACGTCTGCTCGCCGGGCGCGAGAGAGGGACGCATGGCGCATCGGCTAACCACGTGCACGTTTTGCGGGGTGGGCTGCGGTCTGTACCTCGAGACGTCAGGCAATCAGATCGTGGGCGTCTACCCCAGCAGGTCGCACCCGACGAACAAGGGGCGGCTTTGCGTGCGAGGTTGGCGTGTCCATGAGGTGGCCAGCTCGCCCGGCCGGCTGAGAGCCCCCCTCCTGCGAAAGAGCGGGCGATTGCAGGAAGTGACTTGGGGCGAGGCGCTCGGTTATATCGCTGCGCGCATGAAAGAGATCCGCAAGCAGCACGGGCCGGATTCGCTCGCCTTTCTTAATTCGCCGCGCTGCTCGAACGAAGAAGCCTACCTACTGCAGAAGCTGGCGCGCGCCGTCATCGGCACGAACAATGTTGACCATGGTACCGGCGTGTACTGCAACAACTCGATCGATGTCCTGCTGGAGATGATCGGTGCGCCAGCCACGACCAACTCCATCGAGGAGCTGGCAGAGAGCGAAGTAATCGTGGTGGACAGCGTGGATTTGGCGCGCCAACTGCCGACGATTGGCGGGGTGGTCATCCGGGCGAAGCTCAATGGCGCGAAACTCGTCGTGATCGACACGCGCAGGCATCGTGTGGCGGAGAGCGCCGACATCTTCCTTCAGATCAAACCGGGCACGAAGACCTTTCTCTACGGCGCGATGGCCAAGGTGATCCAAGACCGCGGACTGATGAATTTGCCGTTTATCAGGGCCCGGTGCCGCGGCTATGAAGAGTTTCTCGCTCAGGCCCGGGAATACGATCTTTTGCAGGTGGCGGACACTTGCGGGGTCTCAGCGGATTCGATCGAAGCGGCAGCACTGGCCTACGGCCGAGCGCGCGCAGCAGCTTTGCTCTATTCCGCAAGCACGGAATCGCGTCCCGAATACAGCATCCAGGCAATCGTGAACCTGGCTTTGCTGACGGGCAACCTGGGCAAGCCGGGGGCCGGCATCTATGCGCTGAGCGAGCAGAACAACCTCCTCGGCGTATGCGACATGGGCATGCTACCGGATCGGCTGCCCGGCTACAGGCCGGTTGCCGATGCTGCCGCTCGATCTTCTTTTGAAACGGCTTGGAAGACCAAGCTCCCCTCAGCTCCAGGGCGGGATGCGCGGACAATTCTTTCCGGCCAGGGCCAAGGGAAGGTGAAAGGACTCTGGCTGTGCCGCTACGATCCAGTCGGCACAGGCTCGTTCGGCGATGCTGCCAGTTTCCTGCCCCAGTTCGACCTTATCGTGATACAGCACCTGTTTATGAACGAGACCGCCAAGTGCGCTCACGTGGTCCTGCCAACGGTCGCCTTCGGGGAGGAGCGTGTCTCGTTCACCAGTTCGGAGCGGCGCATCCAGTTGGCGGAACAAGTGATCGAGCCGCCTCCCGGGCCAAAGCCGGCGTGGGAGCAACTCACTGAGATGGCGCGATTGATGGGGGCCAATTGGCGCTACCAGTCAGCTTCGGAGGTTATGCAAGAGATCGGCGAAGTGGCGCCCTTCTACGGCGCCGCGAACCACGACAACTTGGCACGTGAATACGGCCGGCAGTGGCCATGCACCAAGGACCGTCCATTGGGTACGCGATACCTGTTCGCGGATAGCGGCGCCAGTGCGCCCTTTACATTCATGCCGGTTGCAAGGCCGCAGCCGGCTCCGGCCCCGAAGGACTTGCCGTTCACACTGGTCTTCGGGAACTCGATCTACTATTGGGATCACAACGTACTGATCCGGTACAGCGAAACCCTCAAGCGCGAATATCGGCTTCTATTGCTCGATTACCCGGACGGATTCGTTGAGCTTAACACCGACGACGCTAAACAGCTCGGCATCCTGGATGGGCAGAAGATTAAGCTTTGCACGGCAAAAGCCTCGGCAGTGACGACGGCACGAGTGACGCCAGAGGTAAGGAGCGGCACGGTCTTCGTGCCCTACTTCCTGCACGATCTGGAGAAGCAGATTCTTGGAGCGATTGGCTACGGCAGTAACGGCAGTAATCTCGCTCCGGTGCGCGTGGAGAAGGAGGAGGCATGAAGGCCCGCATCCTCGACCGCGCTGATGCGCTGAAGATTGTGGACTTACTTCGCAAGCAGGGCTACGAGGTGGTGGCGCCGTTTTGCGGGCGCGGGCGCGACACCTATTTCGATACGGTGACGGACGAGAACCGGGATCAAGTGCAGATCCATCTGCCCAATCCCTACTATCCACCCAAGCGATTCGTGTTTCCGCCCATCGAGCGCCTGCTAAGAATCCACAAGAATAACGGTGGGATGCAGATCGAGGCCACGTATGAAGAACCCAAGCGGGCCATCTTCGGCATACGCTCCTGCGACCTTGCGGGCATTTATCACCTGGACCACTTCTATCTCGGCCGCGACTTTTGCGACGCCTATTATGAGAAACATCGGAAGAACCTGTTCCTCGTAAACATCGTCTGCACCGATACCGAACGCGACATTTCGGATGAGTGTTTTTGTGTGTGCAGCGACACGGGACCCGCGGCCCACGACCACTTCGACTTGCAGCTCATGGATCTGGGCGATTCGTTCATGGCCGTGGCGGGCAGTCCTGCGGGAGAAGCGCTGTTCTCCAATGCCATCTTCAAGAAGGGCACACAGAGACACGTCGCGAAGCGGCGCAGCATCCTCGATGAAGTGCGCAAACGCTTCAAGCTCACGACGAGCTGGTTCTCGGCGACTGTCCGCTACGTGACGCAGGGCAATATCCTCGAGAAGACCTGGGAGGAGATTGGAAACCGCTGCCTGGAATGCGGCGGCTGCACGTACGTTTGTCCGGCGTGTACCTGCTTCACGATCGCCGACCGTCAGGTGGGCCCGAACGAAATCGAGCGAGTGCGAATCTGGGACTCCTGTGCACTCGGGGGCTTCACACGAATGGCCGGCGGCTTCAATCCGCGCCATGCGGTGCACGATCGCCGCAATCGGCGCTTTTTTCGCAAGCTTGCGCACTACTTTATCCAGCGCGAGCTTTCGATGGCCTGCGTTGGCTGTGGGCGCTGCGCGGCAGTATGTCACGGCGACGTTGGGATGCCGAGCGTGGTGGAGATGATCCGCCGCGCCACTTCGGAGTTGGAAAAGAATGAGCCTATCAGCCACTGAGAACGTCTATCTGCCGAAAGTCGCGATCCTCGACCGCGTAGTGTCCGAGATCGCCGAAGTCAAGACGTTCTATTGGCGATTTCAAGATCCAGAAGAACAGCGGGCGTTCCGGGGCTTCCGGCCGGGTCAGTTCGCGCAGGTGTCGCTGTTCGGGGTTGGGGAGTTTCCCGCCTCACTCCCCCCCAGCCCGACCGAAGATGAGACGTTCTTTACGATTCGCGAGGTCGGCAGTTGCACGGCAGCGTTGCACGCACTCAAGGCCGGGGACAAGTTCGCCGTGCGCGGCCCCTATGGGAACGGCTTCCCGATGGAGGACTACTGCGGCAAGAACCTGGTTTTTGTTGCCGGAGGCATTGGATTGATTCCGCTGCGTTCCTGCATCGTCTACGCCCTCACCCATCGCGAACAGTACGGCAGCATCCAGATTTTCTACGGGGCGAAGACTCCGAAGGAATTGATGTATCTGCCGAATCTCCGCGAGTGGGAAAAGTCGGCGGGCGCCGAATGCCACCTCACAGTGGATCGCCTTGACGGCGGGTGGACGGGGAACGTCGGCGTGGTGGGGAGCCTATTTAAACGGCCCGGCGTGCAAGTGCCCGTGGACAACACGATCGCGTTTGTATGCGGGCCGCCGATCATGTTTCGTTTCGTGATCAAGGATTTGCTGGCGATGGGTTTTGAGGAGAGGAACATCGTCTCGACGCTCGAGCGCTACATGAAGTGCGGCGTTGGCAAATGCGGGCATTGCTGCATCGGCGTGGCCTACGTTTGTGTCGACGGCCCCGTGTTCACGTACCAGCAGATTAAGGCGCTGGGAGAGGACATTTGATGCTCAGCTTGCGAGAACAACTCGAGCAATGCCTCACGGGCCGCGTCTGTCTGATGGGTCTTGGCAACGTGGATTACGGGGACGATGGCTTCGGCGTGCGGCTGGCGGAAGATCTCTCGGCAAGCGGCCTGCCGGAAGGCTGGCGAGTGGTTGTTGCGGGAACCACTCCCGAGCGCGTGATTGGCCGGGCGGCCGGCAGTGGCTGCGAACATCTCGTCTTTCTCGACGCGGTGGAATTCGGCGGCGAGCCCGGTTCGGCGGTTTTTTTGGACTCGGGCGAAATGGCCGCGCGATTCCCGCAAATCTCAACGCACAAGATTTCACTCGACCTCTTGGCGAAATGGGCCGAAGCAAACGGGACGACGAGGGCGTGGCTCTTGGGCGTCCAGCCGGAATCGCTTGGCGCCGGACGACAGCTCACGGCAACAGTGCAAGAAACTCTCGAAGCACTCTGTGAATTGCTGCGCGACTTGGGATCGCCGCAGCGGGGGGAGAAGCCTTCGGCCCTAAGGCCGATGGCTGAAGTAAGCGCATGATGAGTCCGGAACAAGCTGTCGTCGTTGCGATTCTGCTGTGCTTCATAGGGGCCGTGCTGACGCTGCTCGTGTCGCACTTCAAGACGGTTGCGGGCTGGCTTGCGTTTCTCGTCACACTCTCGACAGCGGCCCTGATCTTCTACGCGGCCGGCAAGGTGTTCCTGATCGGGCCATCGGCAGAGTCGGCGCAATTCTGGCAGATGCCGAAGATCGGGTACGTCCTGCGGTTGCATGTGGATGGTCTGACGGCGACATTTCTTCTTCTGGCCGCGGTGATTGCCGTGCCGGCCGCGTTCTATTCCATCGTTTACATGAAGCATTACACGGAATACAGCGTGGCCCGCTACTACCCCTACTTTCTGCTGTTCCTCGCGGCCATGTACGGCTTGCTCAGCACGACGGACATGATGTGGTTCTTCTTCATCTTCTGGATGATGATGACGCTGCCGGGCTATGCGCTCATCCGGTTCGAGTACAAAAAGCGCCAGAACGTCTGGGCCGCCAACAAATTCCTCATCATGATGCTGATCGCTTGCGCGTCCACGATGGTCGGCGCGGAAGTGCTGGCCGTGACCGGTGCGGCAGCGCGCGGCAGCACAAGCCTGATGTATGACTTCGATACGGTGAGCAAGAATCTGTCTCTGCTGTTGGACAAGAATCCCATTGCGGCGGCCACGGCGTTCGCGCTCTTCCTGATCGGCTTTGGAATCAAGATGGGCATGTGGCCGTTCGGGCAAGTCTGGCTGCCGGACGCGCACCCCGCAGCTCCGTCGCCGGTGAGCGCCATGCTTTCCGGTGTGATGATCAAGACGGGTGTTTACGGGCTGATGCGGTATTTCTTGTGGCTCGTTCCGCTGACCGCGCGGGCGAATTACCCGCTGGCCAAGTGGGGCTGGGTCGTCGCAGTGCTCGGCACGATCACGCTCTTCACCGGCACGATGCAGGCACTCAAGCAGGAGCAATCGAAGCGGCTGCTCGCCTTCCACAGCATCGGTCAGGTTGGCTACATCCTGTTAGGCACAGGCGCGTGCATGGCTCTGTTGCCGGCTTCCGGACCGAACGCCGCGATGTTCGCTACGATCGCGTTCTTCGGCGCGCTGTTCCACGTGCTGAACCACGGCCTCTTCAAGGGCCTGCTCTTCCTCAACGCCGGGTCGATGCTTCACGCGACCGGCACGCAGGACCTGAACAAGATGGGTGGATTGATGAAGTTCATGCCGCTGACCGCGATCACCGCGCTGGTCGCTTCTTTCTCGATCTCCGGCGTGCCGTTGTTCAACGGGTTCGTAAGCAAGTGGACCATCTACGTGGCGGCGATTCAGGGGAGCGGGTCGGCGCGGTATCTCGCCGTGTGCGCGGTGGTTGCCATTCTGACCAGCGCGCTTACGCTGGCTTCGTTCATCAAGTTTTTTGGCGTGAGTTTCCTCTCGCGCGCGAGCACGGTTGTCACCGACCAAGCGGCCAAGAAGGGACGCCTCGAAGTCGGCTGGATGATGCAGGCCCCTCAAGTATTCCTGGCGCTGGCTTGCATTTCGCTAGGTGTTGTGCCGGCGATCGGATTCCGCCTGATTCAGCACGCACTGGATGCCAGCAAACAAGGTTTCGGCACGGTGATGGCGGCCGCCATGCCGATGACCAGCGATCCGGTCCGCGGCATTTGGGGCTTTAACGGAGCGGCGCGGTTTGCGCCACTGGGGTTCGCCGCCGTGCTGGCCGTGACGCTCCTTATTGCGTACGGGATATCCAAGGTGGGCGCCGCTTCTCGGCGCGCGGCGGTGCCTTGGCTCTGCGGTTACGTGCGCGAGGCGGATTGCCATCGCTACGTGGCCCACAATTTCTACGGCGAGATCAAACGGTACTTCCGATGGCTGGGTGGAGCGCCGCGCCCGCAGGCCAGCAAATCGCCGGCCTGGAAAGAGCACTGACATGATCGCCCGTGACAGGCTCAATCAGTTGAAAACAAAATTCGGCCCGGCAATCTTGCGGGCGGATTTGCCCGCGGACAATCGCCTGTTCGTGGTTGTGGAGCCGTCGGCGGTGAAATCTGTTTGCCAGTATATCTTTCGCGACCTTGATGCGCGCTATGTGATCAGCATCGGCGCGGATGACCGGCCGTACTCCGGGAAATTCCTGGTGGCGCACGACTTCGCATTCGATAAGGACCATGTGCTCTGCAGCATCCTGGTTTACGTGTCCGCGAGCACTCCGAAAATCGACAGCATTACCGAAGTGGTTCCCGCGGCGAGTTGGGCCGAGCGCGAAATGCGCGACCTGGTCGGGATCGAGCCGGTGGGGCACCGTTACATGAAGCGCTTGGTGTTGGCCGACGGCTGGCCGGAAGGCTTGCATCCACTCCGCAAGGACGTGCCCTGGAATCACGTTCCTGAGGGCTTCGACGACACGCGCGAGTTCACTTTCGACGAGCCGCCCGAGGGCTGCACGGTTGTGCCCTTTGGACCGTTCCATCCGACGCTCGATGAGCCGGCGCATTTCCGTCTGTACGTGGAAGGCGAAATGGTGCGCGGGTGCGAATACCGCGGGTTCATGGCGCATCGCGGCATCGAAAAGCTGGCTGAGACCGTGCTCAGCTACAACGACATACCCATGCTGGCGGAGCGGATCTGCGGCATCTGCGGTTGCGTGCACAGCATTGCGTACGCACAATCCGTCGAAGACGCCGCAGCGCTGAAGCCACCGCCGCGCGCGGAGTACATCCGCACGATCATGCTCGAGCTCGAGCGGTTGCACAGCCACCTGCTGTGGACGGGGTTGGCGTGCCACATCGTCGGGTTCGACACGCTGTTCATGCAGAGCTTCCGCATCCGCGAGCCGGTCATGTGGATCGCGGAAAAAATCACCGGCAACCGGAAGACGTACGGTCTTTGCGTGATTGGCGGCGTGCGCTGGGATATCACCCCCGAGGTGAGGACCGAACTGGGCCAAGTTCTCGACAAGCTCGAAGCCGAGTGGCGGCCGGTCGTGGATGCGGTGAGCAAGGACAAGAACATTCAGAAGCGCACGAGCGGCGTGGGCGTCGCGGATTTGAATTTGGTGAAGAATATGGCGCTGCTCGGACCCGTGGCGCGAGCGGCGGGCGCGGACATCGATTGCCGGAGGGACCATCCTTATGCGGCGTACGACCGCGTCAAGTTCGACGTGATCACGGAACGCGGCGGCGACGTGTGGTCGCGCGTGCTCGTGAGAATGAAGGAAGTGTTCGAGTCGATCCGCATTATCCGCCAGTGTCTGGAGAAGATGGAGGCGGGGCCGATCCAGTTGCAGATTCAGGATGAACTGCCGGCGGGGCGCATGGGGTTGTCATCGGTCGAAGCGCCGCGCGGCGAGGCCCATCACTTCGTCATCACCGGCGAGAACAATCATCCGCGGCGCTGGCGGGTGCGCGCGCCGACGTATCAGAACCTCCAAGCAGTGCCGGCGATGATCAAAGACCAGCAGATCGCGGACATGACGATTTCCCTGGGCAGCATCGACCCGTGTTTCTCTTGCACCGACCGGCTGGAAACGATTGACCTGCGCTCCGGCGCGATGAAGGTGTGGTCGCAGCAAGTGTTGCTGAAACTGACGCGGACGAAGAAGGTATAGGACCGGATATGAATCCTCGCGTGATCTGGGCGATCGTGGGCGTGGTGCTGAACGTGGGACTGGTGCTGCTCGTGGCGCCCTTGTTCCAAGGCATCTTGCGCAAGATCACTGCGCGCATCCAATCGCGTCAAGGACCGCCAATCCGGCAGCCGTATTTCGACCTGCTGAAACTGTTGGGCAAGGAAGACATCGAATCCGGCCAGGCGCCGTTGATGCAGCGCTTCGCGGCGTACTTGTCGCTGGCCACGGTGCTGACGGCGGCATGCCTCGTGCCGATGGGGTTCGCAGCGCCACTGAACGGTGTGGGCGATGCGATCCTGCTGATCTACCTGCTGACACTGTGCGGCATTTCCACGCTGCTGGCAGGGCTGGCGGCGGGCTCGACGTACTCGCTGGTCGGAATCAGCCGGGAAATGATGAGCATGATTGCGCTCGAGCCGCTGTTTGCGATTGCCATCGTGGTCGGAGCGATACACGCACAATCGTTCCGGTTGAACACGGTCCTGAATGGATCCGTGTACTCCACCGGCGGGTTCCCGTGGTCGGGGCTACTCATGCTGGGCGTGATGCTGCTGTCATTTCAGGCGTTCGTGCAGCGCGTGCCGTTCGACATCTCCGAAGCGGAGACGGAGTTGATGGAAGGCCCGCTCATGGAGTACTCCGGGCCGAAGTTGGCGCTGTTTAAGTACGCGAATATGGCCAAGCTGGTCATCTACAGCGCGCTCTTTGCGGCGCTGTTCGTGCCCTGGGGTTCGGGCCTGGCGTTTCCGCTGGGCTGGTTGTTGTTCTGGGCCAAGGTATCGGTGTTGGTGTTGCTGGTGACTGTGGTGGCGGCGACGCATGCACGCTACCGGATCGATCAGGCCATCCGCTATTTCGCCGGTTTGCTGGCGGTGGCGCTGGTGGCGCTGGTTCTGGCGAGCTATGGACATTAGCGAGGTGCGGCCATTTCTGTCTTGAGCAAACTGAAAGAGACGGTCATCTGCCTGACGGCGGGGCGAGTGACGCTCCCCTATCCCGCTGCGGCAAAGCCGGTGCCGGAGAAGTTCCGCGGGCGGCCGATCTTCGACGCGCGGAAGTGCATCGGGTGCGCAGGCTGCGCGAATAATTGTCCGGCGCGGGAGATCCTCATCTACGACGTGTCTCAGGAGATTCGCGTTCTCGAGTACCTGGGCCGACGCTGCACGTACTGCGGCCGGTGCGCCGACGTGTGTCCCGAGAAAGCCATCACCATGAGCAAGGAGTTCGAGAACGCCACCGACAAGATCGGCGACATTCGGCAGCGCATCGAGCTCTTCATGAGCACATGCCAGCGCTGCGGGCGCTGCTTCACGGAGCCGTCGGCGCTCGAACAGTTGAAGATGAAGGGCTATCGCTTCGACGATCCGAAGAACGACCGCTGGGTCTTTCGCTCGCAGGCGTTTCTGGAGAAAGACAAGGTCGTGGACGATATCGAGATCGAGTTGGATTGAGTTGACTATGCTGAAGACGCTCTGCCAAAAAATGTTCGGCCGGTCGCTATGGGTCTACCACGCCAATAGCGGCGGCTGTAACGGCTGCGACATCGAGGTGCTGAACGTTTTGACGCCGTACTACGACGCCGAGCGCTTTGGCATCAAGCTCGTAGGGTCGCCGCGCCACGCGGACGTGATGCTCTGCCAGGGACCGGCGATGCGCTCGACGGCCACAGCGCTGAAGCGCGCGTACGAGGCCATGCCTGCGCCGAAGCTCGTTTTCGCGATCGGTTCTTGCGCGTGCGGCGGCGGCGTGTGGTTCGACACCTATTCGGTGATTGGACCGATCGAGAAAATCATCCCGGTGAGCTTCTACATTCCCGGCTGCCCGCCGCGGCCGGAAGCGATTATCTGGGGCGTGGCTGTTGCCGTTGGACTCGTGGACAAGAAGACCGCGCCGGTCGAGTTCAAGCAACTCGAATTGCCCATTCCGCGCTACCACCCGAACGATTTGCAGGGCGAGGGCCCTCTCGTCGTTTACGAAAAAGCCGAAAAGGTGTAAGGCCAGGCTCCGCACGAATTCCCTGAAGTCCAGATCATGGTGAAGCAAGCGTGTGCGCAAATCCCTGCAGGCGCGCACGGGTCAAACCGCATGACAGGCGATTTTCCTCATGACGCGTACCCCTTTCGCCGCTCGGTGAGATCGGTGGCGATCGACCGGGTCAGCTCACGGGACAGCGGATAGGAGAAGAGGCACGCGGCAGCGGCAAAGAAGCCAACGCCTGCATAGACGCTGGCGGTCAGAAGGATGCCCGATCGTGCGTGCGCAGTCTGTACCGCGGCCTTAGAGACGAAGCCGTAAGCGGAGAGGAGCCATCCCGCGATGGCACTGCCGAGCGCGATGCCTACCCACAGAGCGAACACAACGGCCGAGGTAACGGTGCCGCTGGCGCGCCGGCCGGTCTTCCATTCGCCGTAATCAGCGACATCGCCCATCATGGCCCAGAGGATCGGACCAGACAATCCGAACGAGAACTGACGCAGGACTTCCGTTCCGATGATCAGGGCCGTCGCCGCCGGGGGCAGGACAAGCAGCAGTGTACTGAAGATGCCTGTCAGGATCATGCTTGCAATAAAGAGTTCGCGCTTGCCCACGCGGACGGAGACGGCTGTGGAAAAAGCAACACCCAAGAGCACCGCCGCGAGTCCGAAACCGTTGAACCAGGGGTAGAGCTTCACATTGCCGACCACGTATCTGAAATATGGCGGCATGACGTTGCCGCGCATGAGAATGGCGGTGAAATAGAACAGCGTGACCAGGAATAGCACGACCCACGGACGATTCCGGAACAGATCCGAGAGCGACTGGGTGAGCGAGGACCTCTGCTGCGGGTCGGGTTGGATGCGTTCTTTCGTCACGAAGAAGGTGAGGATGAAGAAAACGACGCTGACCAGCGACAGAATGCCCATGGTCAGCCGGTAACCGCGAGCATCGTTGCCATGCCCGAAATACGCGACCATTGGGAGGGCGAGACTTGCAATGATGAAGCCTGCGATGTTGGCGGCGATTTGACGGTAGGACGAGATGCTGGTCCGCTCGTCCGGATCTTCGGTCATGACCGCCGTCAACGAGGCGTAGGGCACATTGTTGACGATGTATATGACGCGGAGCAGGGAGTACGTGACCCAAGCGTAGATGAGTTTTGAACCCAGACTGATGTTCGGCGTTGTAAAGGTCAGGATGCCGATGACGCCGAACGGCACGGCTGTCCAGAGGAGCCAGGGGCGGAACTTGCCCCACCGTGTGGTGGTGCGGTCGGCGATCAAGCCCATAATCGGATTGAGGGCAGCGGCACCCAGGCCAACCACCAAAAAGAGCGTCCCTGCCTGGGCCGGAGTAAGGCCGAAGGTGTGGGTGTAGAAGTCCAACTGAAGTGCAATCATGAACTGGAAAATGAAGTTTGCCGCCATGTCGCCGAGGCTGTAGCCGAGCTTTTCCAGGACAGAAAGTCTTTGAGTGGCTTGAGTCATATAAGGCCTCGTCTCTTGAGCGCTTATTCTTTGACCAGCAAAGTCACTTTCTGCAAATCGGCGTCGCGGGAGGAATTACCAACCAGGATGGCAAACTCGCCGGGTTCGACGACGTAGTTCATGTTCACGTCGTAGAAAGCGAGGAGTTCCGGCGTGATCTCCATCTCGACCGTCTGCGTCTCGCCCGGACGCAAGGAGACTTTCTTGAAGCCTTTCAGCTCCTTGATCGGCCGCGTCACCGAACTGACCAAATCGCGGATGTACATTTGGACGACTTCCGTGCCTTCGCGCTGGCCGGTGTTCGTGACGTCGGTGAGGACCCGCGTGGATTCTTTGCGCCGGATGGACTTCTTCGCTAGACGAACATTCTGGATGGTGAACGTTGTGTAACTCAGCCCGTAGCCGAAAGCGTAGAGCGGCGATACATCGTCAAACAAATAGCCGCGGCGCGCTGAAGGCTTGTAATTGTAGAAAACGGGCAAATGACCCGCCGAGCGCGGAATACTGATGGGCAGCTTTCCGCCGGGATTGAAATCCCCAAACAAGGCGTCAGCCGCGGCGCGCCCAGTCTCCTGACCGAGATACCAGCACTCGAAGATGGCGGGGACGTTTTGGCTGACGTAATTGATGGAGAGCGGCCGGCCATGAAACAGGAAAACCACAATCGGCTTGCCCAGCGCGACCATGGCTTTGACGAGTTCTTCTTGCCGCCCGATCAGGTCGAGGCTCGTCCGGTCGCCCATGTGGTTCAACCCCCAAGCCTCGCGCGAGGTCTGTTCGTTGCCGCCGATGGCGAGCACGATCACGTCGGCCCGCTTGGCGACCTCCACGGCTTCGGCGATCTGCTTGCGATCTTCGTCAGGATTGCTGGGCACGACCTCGTCCTGGTTCCAGTTGCCGCCCAAGGTGATCTTGCAGCCTTCGCTGTAGAGCACTTTGGCGCGGCCGCCGACCTTGGCCTTAATGCCGTCGAGGAGGGTGACGTCATGCTTGGGCACGCCGCTATAACCACCGAGCAGACTGCGATGGGCATTGGGGCCAATGACCGCAAGCGTCTTGATGCGGTTCAGATCAAGCGGCACGGCATTGCTTTCGTTTCTGAGCAGGGTGATCGCTTCACGAGCAGCGCGGAGCGCGAGTTCGCGATTCGCCTCGGAACCCACCACGCGATCGGCAGCATCCGGGTCGACGTACGGATCGTCAAAAAGCCCCATTTCGAATTTCCAATAGAGCATGGGGGCAACAAGCGCATCGAGTTGGGATTCCTTCAACACGCCCTTGCGGACGAGATCGACGAGATGCAGGTAGCAGTCCGGGTCCGGCAACTCGATATTGACGCCGGCCTGAACCGCCAGCGCGCACGATTCCTTTTTGTCCTTGGCCACGAAGTGGCCGTGGGTATCGGGGCGGTACCCCAATTCCCAAATCGCAAAGTAATCCGAGACGATATACCCCCGGAAGCCCCATTCCTTGCGTAGGACGTCCTGGAGAAGCCACTTATTGGCATGCGAGGGAATGCCATCGAGTTCGTTGTAGGAAGCCATAACGCTGATGGCCCCGCCCTTTTTCAGCGCTTCTTTGAAAGTATAAAGGAAGGTCTCCCGGAGAACCCGCAGCGAGACGTTCGCCGGAGCGCAGTTCATGCCCGATTCCGGCTGGCCATGCCCCGCAAGATGCTTCAGGGTGGCAATCATGTGCTTCTTATCGCGAAACTTGGCGTCACCTTGAAACCCGCGCACTGCCGCGATGCCCATCCGCGAGACCAGGTAAGGGTCTTCGCCGTAAGTCTCTTCGACGCGGCCCCAGCGGGGCTCGCGCGCCACGTCAACCACTGGCGTGAGAGCTTGATGCGCCCCGCGGAGGCGCGCTTCTTCAGCGGTCATGGTGAAGAGCGACTCGACCAATTCCGGATTGAACGTGCCTCCCAGTGCGATGGGCTGTGGAAAGCTGGTGCCGCCGGGGGCCGCGTGTCCGTGCAAACATTCTTCGTGAAAAATTACGGGAATTCCCAGGCGGCTGTTCTCGATGAAAAACTTCTGAATCGCATTGGTGAGCTCCGCCATGGCACGCGCACCCTTGCCTTTTCCGGCATCGCTGGGCCGGGCCACCTGCCCAAGTCCGTGTCCTTTCTTGAAGGCTGTCTGGGCTTTTTGAAGGTCGAAATTGCCGTCGGCATCCACCAACGTCTGGGCCTTCTGCGCCCAGATACAGAGCATCTGCGCTGCCTTCTCCTCCAGCGTCATTCGGGACAAGAGGTCTTTAACGCGTTTTGCGGAGGATAGACCGGGATCCTTGTAAGGTACGGCCGTCGCCTTTTTATTTCCGCTCTTGCTGACGGCAGTTCGCATAGTCTTTTTCACGCGCGCTACTCCTTGTTGCATATTGGTGGAACAAAAACTGTATCGCACTTTTTCCGTGGCCGTCGCACACAAGATTTGACAGCACGGCCACACCCTGCTTCGCTCCGTAGCCAATCATCTCATCGCGGCACATGGGCATGGTTCTTTGCGGGCCGAAGGCCCGCAGCAGGGAACCGCCGGGGCGGATCTGTGTTAAAGACGACTTCGAAAAAGCGCGGGTACTATATCACCGATGACCAGAGTCGGAATGTGACTAGTGTACGTGGCGCATAAAGAATAATGATCGGCCGTTGCAACGAAACCGGAGCGAGAGGAGACTTAGGGGCCGTCGTTCGCCAAAACCCCGGCCGACTGTAGATGATTTTGAGACAGCGATTGCAGCCATTTCGCTAATTGATATCGATTCTTGCTGGAGATTCTCGCTAGAGCGCCTGGGGCGAAACCAGGGGGCCGAGCTTGGGCGTATCCTCAACGCTCTGTATCGTTGAATGAGCGACCCGACACATAGGTGACAGATCGTACCGAACACATAGGTTACACTTTTCCCCCTTTGGGGGAGGGAGTGATGCCGTGGAAGGAGTGTTCGGTAATGGATGAGAGACTGCAGTTTGTGGCTCGCCGGCGAGCCCGTTTCTCCGCCCGTTTTGAATTTGACGAGCCACAATCCATGCAGCCGAGGGAAGCGCCAACTTGCGAAGGCTCACTAATCGGAAGTTCAGCAATTTCGGGCCCGGAGGGAGTTTTGGCGAGGGACAGGCAGAATTGTTGCATGTGGCGCAGGAGAAGCGTACGATGCGCACGCCGGAGGGGCAAATATGGAATTCCGGCTCTGAGAAGGAGGCGTTATGAGCGCTACATCTCCGGGGACAATCGTGAAGAAGGCAGTGGGATGGTCCATTGGGCTCAGTGTGCTTATGATCGTGGCAGGCATCCTGGCGATCGCCTCACCCTTGGCGGCGGGAATTGCCGTTAACGTGCTGATCGCTTGGTTGCTCGTTTTCAGCGGATGCGTCCATCTGGTGTTTTCGTGGCACACGCGAACCACCGGAGCCTTTCTTTGGGAGTTGCTGGTCGGGATTCTCTACATTTTCATTGGTGTGTATCTGCTCGTGCATCCAGTGGCGGCGTTGATGTCTCTGACGATTGCACTGGCGATTTATCTGCTCCTGGAAGCAATTCTGGAGTTCGCCTTGGGATTCAAACTCCGCCCGCTTCCGGGATCGGGCTGGTTCCTATTCGACGGGATCATCACTCTCATCCTCGCGGTGATGATTTGGAGGACGTGGCCGTCGAGCTCAGCATGGGTCATCGGCACACTGGTGGGGATCAGCATGCTGTTTAGCGGTGTTTCCCGCCTGATGCTTTCTCTGGCCGCGCGCAGCGTCACGAGTAAGTTGGCCTAAGACTCGGAGGAAATGCGCACGGCCGGTTCAGCCTACAGACGCTTTGTAAGCATTTCCGCCCGCACGGTTGGGCCCAATCCGAAGGGATTGAACGGAAGAAACCGTGCGAAGTTAGGCGAACGCTGCCGCTGAGGCTTGATGTTTATGCCGTGAATTGGAGGAAGACAGCGTGGGCGGAATGATCCCTCTATCGGACGCAACTCGAAGGCCCAGAAGTTTCCCCATCGTTACGGCCGCAATCATCATCGCGAACGCGCTCGTCTTCGTATTGGAATTGACCGGCGGCGATGCGTTTGTAAATCGCTGGATGGAAGTGCCTGCGGACATCATCTCTGGGCGGCACTTAATCACGATTCTCACGGCGATGTTCATGCACGCCGGCTGGATGCACATCATCGGCAATATGGTGTTCTTCTGGGCATTTGGCCCGGAAATCGAAGATGCGATGGGGCCACTACGCTACTTGGCGTTTTACCTGCTGAGTGGTCTGGCGGCTTCCGCGGCGCAGATCGCAATGGCGCCCCATTCCACCGTTCCGAACCTGGGCGCCAGTGGCGCGATTGCGGGCGTGATGGGCGCCTTCTTGATCACCTACCCTCGCGATCAGATACGCACGGTGCTTCTGATCGGCTGGTTCGTGCGCATTACACAAATCCCCGCGGCGCTCTTGATCGGACTCTGGTTTCTCATTCAGCTCTTCAGCCAGATCGGCTCCGTTGCGGACGTGCAGTCCGGCGGCGGCGTCGCTTATATGGCTCACGTTGGCGGCTTCATCTTTGGGGCGGTTGCCGCACGGCTCTTTGAGAGTTCCCAGCGCATCTCCGAGCGGGGAGCCTAGCCATGTCGCCTGACGCCCCGATCCGCGCGGAGCGCACTGCCTCAGATGGCGTCCCCGTCGCGATTGTTGGCTTGACGCCGCAGGAGGCGGAGGCACGGCTAGGCCAGTTCGGGCCGAATGAGCCTGCGGCGACACAGCACCATTCCGTTCTTTCCGATGTCTTGCATGCGTTCATGAGTCCGCTCGTGTTGATTCTCTTGATTGCTGCAGTCGCATCGGCATTCCTGGGCCAGGCGGTCGATGCGGGAATCATCGGCGCCATTGTTCTGCTGAGCACGGCCATAGACTTAGGTCAGACGTATCGATCCCAGCGCGCCGTCGAACAACTTCGCGACCAAGTCGCCCCTACGGCAAGCGTCCTGCGCGGCGGCGAGTGGAAGGAAATTCGGCGGCGCGACGTCGTGCCGGGAGACATCATCCGGCTCTCAGCCGGAGATCTGGTTCCCGCGGACGCGCGCCTCTTGGTTGCGCGTGATGTCTATGTCCAGCAAGCCGCGCTCACGGGCGAATCGATGCCTGCCGAAAAGGAAGCGACCGGAGAGCCCGTCTCGACCAAAGCGGATGCGCCCAACATGGTCTTTCTGGGCACATCCGTCGTCAGCGGAACGGCGACGGCGGAGGTCGTCCAGACGGGGGCTCGAACGGCCTTTGGCGATATTGCGGTTCGCCTCGCAGCAAGACCCGAAGAGACGGCCTTCGATAAGGGTTTGCGAAAGTTTAGCCAGCTTTTAGCTCGAACGGTCCTGTTTCTGGTTCTCTTCCTGATTGTCGTCAGCGTTGTACGCCACCGTGATGCGCTTCAATCTCTGCTGTTTGCGGTTGCGCTGGCCGTTGGCATGACGCCGGAGTTCCTGCCAATGATTACGTCGGTGACGCTTTCGAAGGGTGCCGTCGCCATGGCACATAAGAAGGTCATCGTCAAACATCTTTCCGCTATTCAGAACCTGGGTAGTTTGGATGTGCTGTGCAGCGATAAGACGGGAACGCTCACCGCTGGAACAATGTCGCTCGATCGCTCTCTTGATCCCTTTGGGAATCCATCCCGTCGCACGCTGGAACTCGCTTATCTCAACAGCAAGTTCGAGACAGGCATTCGCAGTCCACTCGATGACGTCATCCTCCAACAGCCCCCACCAGAGACGCAGGATTACACCAAGTGCGACGAGATTCCGTTCGATTTCGAGCGGAGGCGGCTCTCGGTCGTGGTGGAGCGGCAGTCGCAGCGGGTTCTCATCACGAAAGGTGCTCCAGAAGGGATTTTTCCACTACTTTCCGGTTACGAGGTCGAAGGCCGAACGGAACCAATCGCCGAGGAGGCTGCCAAGCGATTCCGGCAGACTAGCGACGAGCTGAATACCCAGGGATTCCGCTCGCTGGCAGTGGCCTATGTCGATGTACCCGCGCGCGCGAACTATTCAGTGGAGGACGAGCGCAATCTAATCCTGCTCGGTTTTTTGACCTTTTCTGATGCACCGTTGACTGACGCTGCCCAGGTTCTGGCTTCTCTAAAGCAGGACGGTGTTGAGGTCAAGGTCATCTCCGGTGACAACGACCGCGTCACCGGGCACGTCTGTGCGCAAGTGGGAATCGAATCCGGCCAAATCGTCACGGGCGAGGAAGTCGATCGGATGACGGACCCGGCGCTGGCGCACGTCGCCGAGGAGACGCGCGTATTCGCGCGCATTTCTCCGGCGCAGAAAAACCGGATTCTCTTGGCTCTCAAACACAACGGCCACGCGGTTGGGTTCATGGGCGACGGCATCAACGACGCGCCATCACTCCACGCGGCCGATGTCGGGATTTCCGTGTCAAGCGCTGTGGACGTAGCTCGCGAATCTGCCGACGTTATTCTCGTTGAGCCTGGCCTGCGGGTCCTCCATGACGGCATCATCGAGGGGCGGAAAGCCTTTGGGAACGTAATGAAGTACTTGCTGATGGGCACAAGCTCGAACTTTGGGAATGTGCTCAGCATGGCGGCGGCTTCGCTCTTCCTGCCGTTCTTGCCGATGCTACCCACGCAAATCCTGTTGAACAACTTTCTTTACGACATGGCCCAACTCACGATTCCGACGGACAATGTTGACGAAACATACCTCCAAAAACCCCAGCGCTGGGACATCGGTCTGATCCGCAATTTCATGATATTCGTCGGACCGATCAGTTCTGCCTTCGACTTTCTGACGTTCTATGTATTGCTGCATGTTTTCCGGACGAGCGAAGCGCAGTTTCATACCGGTTGGTTTGTCGAATCACTGGCTACCCAAACGTTGGTGCTCTTCGTCATCCGTACATCGAAAAATCCATTTCGCAGCCGCCCTAGCGGTCCTTTGACAGCAACATGCCTTGCGGCTGTGGCGATAGGGATGTATTTGCCGTTCAGCCCGCTTGCCAGCGTGCTCGGCTTCACGCCACTTCCAGTGACGTACTTTGCTTTTCTTGCAGTCGCGACGGGAGCCTATCTCTTGCTGGTGGAAGCCGCCAAACGGCTCCTTTTTCGTGGGGCAACTCAAGAAAATGCGACCAAGCGCGGACATACATTGGCGATGGCAACCTAGGTTCAGCCGAGGAGATGTTTGAAATGGAGAACATGAAAGCGGTGCGCATCCATAGCTACGGCGGCCCTGAAGTGCTGAAATACGAAGATGCGCCACGACAAGCATTTATCTTCATGCAGCCCAATGCGTCGCAACTGGCTGAGATCGCAACGCTCGTCGATTCCGGAAAACTCAAACCAGTGGTCGGAACTGTGCTGCCCCTATCAGATGCACGGCGCGCGCACGAACTCAGCGAAACGGGGCACACTCACGGCAAGATTGTCATGTGTGTCGCCTAACCAGATATTGAATTAGAAGGGGGGGGGAACCATGAGCAATGTAGCGCAAACGGCCGAGGGCAAAGTTCCTATGCCCCGAACTCTAGTGGCCACCGCTGCAGTACTGCTCTTGATTCTCGCGGCCTCGCTGCCCGGTTCTGCTCAGTCGAATCCTGACCTGCAAACATTCTTTCGCCAGGACATCGGGCTGAGCGAGGAGCAAATCGCCGCCATCCGGAGCGGACAGCCGGTCGCGAAGAACGTGCCGTCCCGCACGCCTGACGAGGTTTTCTTGTTCGGCGCGGTCTACATCCATGCGACTCCTGAGAGCTATCTTCGGTTTGCCCGCGATCTCGACCGCCTTCGCAAGCTTCCTTACACTTTGGCGCTCGTAGAGTTCAGCAATCCTCCGCAGCTTTCTGATTTGAAGGATTTTTCGGTCGACAGCGATGATATCCAGGACTTGAAGAGTTGCCAGCCTGGTGACTGTCGGATTCAGATGCCGGCGAGCACCATCGAAGAGCTTCAACGATCTATCAATTGGTCTGCCGCCGACGTGGACGAACAAGTGAATCAATTTCTGCAGATAACGCTACTGCAGCGTCTGCTTGCCTACCAGCATGTGGGTGATCAGGCCCTGGGAATCTATAACGATAAGCGTGATCCGACCGAGGTTGCTCAGGAGTTCGCCTACATGCTCAGCTACAGCAAAGCCTTGCCGGAGCACCTGCCGGATTTCTACCACTACCTTCTCGCCTATCCCAATGCGAAGCCCGCGAACGTCGAAGACTCGTTCTATTGGGCACGGGTGAAATTCGGATTGAAGCCGACGCTGCGTGTCGTGCAAGTGGTGACCATGCGCGGGAAGCCTGGCGATCAAGTGGCATATGCCATCGCCGAAAAACAGCTCTATTCGAGCCACTACTTCGAGACCGCGCTGGACCTCTCCTTTTGCGTTCGAGGAAGTGACGACTCGATGAAACCCGGCTTCTATCTCATCATGGCGATGGGTTCCGAGCAGGCGGGGTTGACTGGTGTCAAGGGAACAATGATTCGCAAGGTCGCGGTCGGCCGTTCAGTTACAAATCTTCAAGAAACTCTTACAGCCATTAGGAACTCGCTGGAAAGTAACCAGTAGGCTTCTGGAGGTCAGCCAACCCAGGACGAAAACTCAGCTCGTCGAGGCCTGCGAGGCGAATACTTCAAGACCCCGAATTGAAGAACGCAGACTTGGTAAAGCCCCGACATTCCTTGAATACTCCCGGTTTCTCGCCGTGACCATAATAAAGCGCCTTGAATGTAGAGGCCGACTGTAGATGTCATTGAGACAGAGATTGCATCCGATTTGGTTCGCAGGTAGCGGTTCTTGCCGGGCATTCTTGGTAGAGCACCTGGGCAAAAACCAGGAGGTCGAGTTTGGGCTTGAGCTCAGCGTCCTATGTGCTTGAAAACAATTGGTCGGGGCGAGAGGATTTGAACCTCCGACCCCCTGGTCCCGAACCAGGTGCCAGCACTTATTGAAATCTATGGATTCTTGTTGATTCTAAGTGATTGCTGTTGAAACGTTTGCGGCCTGCTTGTTGAAGTTGATTGAAAGCTGTTGAAGTTTGAGGCTTTCGCGTCTACAAAATTATCTACAAGTCGCTCACGATCTCGGTTTCCTACCCGTTCTGAATCGTAGCGAATCACAGGACGCGGAAAACGTAGAGGGGAAGTTGGTGGTCGTCAGGCTTCCGAAGGCGTTATAGGAGAAACTGGTAACGTGACCGTTGGCGTCCGTGATGCTCAGAAGATTGTTCTCCGTGTTTCCTCGGTTGCGCCCGGGACAGGCTCCGGCGCGCTGTCTTGAGTCGCTTGTTGCCGGTCAAGAAAGAAAGGTCAAAGGCCCCACTTTTCGCGCGTGGCGCGAAAAATGGGGCACCCGTCAAGCCGAAGGCTGGCCCCCGCCCAGGTCAGCACCCGCTACCTCTGCGCCACCCGCCACATCACTTTTCGGAGCCGCGCACACACAACGCGCGCATGAAGGAAGAGGAGTAGGGCCACCCACTTGGTTCATTGTCCGACCTGCCTTCGTTAAAATCGTAGTACCAGTCGTAGCCGTTAGGATGCCCGCGATCATCGGTCCGGCGCTCACTGCTCCACTCATTACCCGTCAGGAACAGATTGCCCTTCACATGCCATGTATTGGGACTTTCCTTGCCCGGGCCAGCTAATCCGGGAGCAGTGGCATTGCGGTCGTAGATCGCCCCCAACTCAGCACGTGTCGCCAGCCTCCAGTCCGAGTAGCTGGCCAACCGGAGGTCGCGGCAGTACTTCACTGCACCTTTCCAGCTCACGTCTTTACCGTTGTCCTTCGCAGCCCACATCAAGCCCGTGGAGGGATCGGTCCAGACGCCGCGCGCTTGTGTCTCCTGCGCGCGGCTCTGGCCATCCGGAACTGACTGTGCGCTCGCCATGAACGCAGAGACTAGAAGTAGAAGCATTGCAGCCTTAGATTTCACGATGCGGCCTCCTACTTCCAACTATCTGCGTACCACTGGAACGCGTTTATGACACCAAAGACCATCTTTTCCTTGGCACCCTGGACGCCACCTGTACGCATCAGGTTGTTGTTGCTCTGGATGAGCGCCCTCGACGTAGCAGGCGATAACGTTGAATTGAAGTAACTCCCGATTGGCGGGTGGCCCACGTTTCGCGCTTTCTCTTGTCGAGGAACATTTTCTCTGAAATTATAGCACTCCGGTACGTAGTCGCCGGGTGAATGGTTTGGCTCTAGGGGGTGGCCCATCCTTTCGCGGAGCGAAAGGGTGGGAACGCTTGGGATGTGCATTGTGATTGGGGAAAATTGGTCGGGGCGAGAGGATTTGAACCTCCGACCCCCTGGTCCCGAACCAGGTGCTCTACCAGGCTGAGCCACGCCCCGACCGCGGGCGCCCAGGCAGGAACTCCGTGCCCAAGCGGATAATTCAGGATAACACAGCGGCTCGCAGACGGGCCAGCCGCGTTACGGCGGTGCTGTCTTCGCGCCGGGGTCTTATTGCCGCCGTCTTTCGCTCGCCCGCGTCGCGTATCACAAAGGCACGCAAAAAACATCATAGTGTGGCCAGCGTATCAGGTCGGAAGCGCCGAGGCGCACGCCAAGATATTTTTCCTCGCTTTCGAGTTTGTGCACGGCGTAGCCGCATTTCTCCAGCAAATCAAGGAGGGCCGTCCGCTGCTCGCCTGTGGTTCCCTTGAAGACTTCAGCACGGATGAAGGGTCGCGTGCGAGCAATCAGATCGGTCAGCGTCAAGAGCACGGTGCGGTCGTAACCCTCCGCATCCACCTTGATGTAACGGATGCGCGGCACAAGTTGTTCGTACTCGTGTTCCAGAACGTCCGCCAGATTCCGTCCGAGCACTTTCAACTTGAAAGCGTGCGCGTGCTTCCACCGGCTGATTCCTTCGTGCAAGCCGCCGTTGCAGAAGCCGGAGTCGGAATATTCAAACTCGATCTCGCCGTCTTTCGGTGTCGCCGCAAATTCGAGCGGCACGATGTGCAATTGCGAGGAGTTCAAGTCGGCCGTTTTTTCGAGCACGGGAAACACATACGGATTGGGTTCGAGAGCGAGCACCACGCCTGATGAGCCGACGGCCAGCGCGATCGGCAGTGCCGAATCGCCGGAGTGCGCTCCGATATCCAGCGCCACATCGCCCGGCTTGAGAAAACGCCGCAGTTCGTCTACGGCCTCCTGCGAGAGTGGCTTCAGCTTTTCGTGCGGGTGCAGCCACTGTGCATAGCGAATCTCGCCATCGCGGGAAAGGATATGCGAACGGATCTCGTAGCCGTAGGCGCGCGGCTTCGGGCGGAGTCCCAAGAGGTAGAAGAATTCTTTCGCTTTCATTGCAACCAACCGCGGCCGTGGAACCCGGCATGGGGGGCGCCAGCCGTCGCGGCAGGAGCCCCCACGCTGGTGTCCTTCGCGCAACAAGAAAGAACGGACGCCGCAGCCCGAAGGTGCATCTTACTATAGCGAGGGCCTGGCGCGCCTTGCTCGGCAACGGCTTGGAACGGAGCTTCAAGGGGTTGTCTGCCTTGAAAACGAAGGATTGCATCTCGCCCCACTGAAACTGAAAATGAGAGTTGTGGCAATGGTTCTCACCGGGGGAAAAGAATCTTTTCTGCAATCAGTGAAAACAAGGAAGACCGCGATGCGTCTAATAATTGCAGGAGCAAACGAGTGAGGCGAGTTTCGCATTTTCGGCTGAGAGGCCGGAGCAAGACTTTCCATAAAATATTCTAAAGCGGGAGGAAATGCGTCCATGAATGCAAAGTCAATGCAAGTCCGGCGGCCGGTGGCGGCGGCAGCGCTGGGGCTGTGTTTGTTTCTCGGTGGAGCGGCCGCCTGGGTGATCGAGTCGAACGGTACGGTGCACAGCGCAGGAAGGACCGTGTCGCTGAATGTGGCCAAAGACAGCGATCCGGGAACCGAGCGCGTGTCTTTCGCCGAAGGGTTCGCCCCCGTGGTGAAGCCCGTGCTGGCTGCGGTTGTGAATATCCACGCCTCAAAAATCGTAAAGATGTCTCCGCAGCAAATGCCGTTCATGAACGATCCCATGTTTCAGCAATTCTTCGGTCAGCAATTTGGCCGGCAATTCCAACAGCCGCAAGAACAACGCGAGCGGAGTCTCGGTTCTGGCGTGATCGTGAGCACCGACGGCTACATCCTCACCAACAATCACGTGGTGGACGGAGCGAGCGACATCAAGGTCTCGCTGAAGGACAAGCGTGAATTCAAAGCGCAAGTGATCGGGACGGACCCGAAGACCGACATTGCGGTCTTGAAGATTCCGGCTACCGACCTCACCGCGATTACGTTGGGCGATTCGTCGAAGATCGAGGTTGGTGATTTCGTCCTGGCCGTCGGCGATCCGTTCGGCGTCGGCGAAACCGTCACGATGGGGATCGTCAGCGCCACGAGCCGCGGAGACCTCGATATCGAAGGCCCCGAGGGCTACGAGGACTTTATTCAAACGGATGCTGCCATCAATCCCGGTAATTCGGGCGGAGCGCTGATTAACGTGCGCGGAGAACTAGTCGGCATCAATACCGCGATTCTCACCGGCGATGGCGGGGGCGGAAATGTTGGCGTCGGCTTTGCGATTCCCGTCAACATGGCGCGCGACATCATGGAGCAGCTCGTCAAGAACGGCAAAGTGCGCCGCGGCTATATCGGCGTGGGCATCGAAGCGGTGAGCCCGGATTTGGCGAAGGCGTTCGGCATGACGGCTCCGACAGGGGCGCTGATCGGGCAAGTGGAGCCGGACAGTCCGGGCGCCAAGGCGGGCCTGCAGCGCGGCGACATCGTTCTCTCGGTCAACGGCCAGGCCGTCTCGGACGAACGCGATCTCAGGCTGCGCATTGCAGCCATCGCGCCGGGCGAAACCGTGAAGCTGGAAATCCTGCGCAATGGCCAGAGGCAAACCGTAAACGTCACTCTCGCCGAGTTTCCGGACAAGCAGACGACTGCGTCCGTCGGCGAATCCAGCTCGAGCGCGCTCGAAGGCGTCCAGGTGGATGAACTGACGCCGGAGATCGCGCGAGAGATCGGTCTTCCTGCGGGCACGACAGGCGTGGTGATTTCAGATGTGGATGCGTCCAGCGCCGCGGCTGAGGCCGGATTGCAGCGAGGCGACGTCATCCAGGAAGTGAATCGCCAGCCGGTGAGCAGCCTGGATCAATACGAGAAGGCGATTAAGGCCACAGGGAACGGAGAAGTGCTGCTGTTGATCAATCGCGGCGGCGCAACCCGTTACATTGCGATTTCAGGCCAGTAAACCACAACAGCAACCAAGAGACTCCGGCGTGGGATTCACGGTCCCACGCCGGAGTTTTCTTTTGCCCGGCTCGGTGGTGGTTTGAATACTGCCGGCCCGTCGAAAACAGGCCTGCACACAAGCCTCAATATTCAGCAAACGGCGTCGCGCACCAAGCCACCCGGCCACAAAATGAGAAAGCCTCCGGTTGCTCCGGAGGCTTTCGTAAAACGGGAAGTTGTGTGCGGGATCAGTCGCCCGCAACTACCTGCTCGGCGGAGGGCTTGGCCTCGGGTGTGTGTCCATTGCCGTTGCCATTGCCATTTCCGTTCCCCTCTGCATTGGCGATCGTCACCGGAACTGAAGCGCCCGGCACCGCCGTGTGAATATCGGTCAGCGTGCCGATTTTCACCACGGATTCCTGGGGCCTCTTCAGCACCATTTCCTCGTAGATCTTCCGGACCCGTGCCTCTTCCTCGAGGAACTTCGTGCGGTGACGCGCGCGATCCTCTTCGGCGGCGGTCATCGGAACGTCGTGTTCTTTCTCACGGACGCGTGCTGCATCCACCGGATCGATCACCAGCGAGTGCTCGTATGTGCCGAGTTGTACGCTCTTGCCCTTCGCGTAGATTTCATGCTTGCCGTGCGTGCGGTACCACTGCGCGACGGTCGCGTTCTTGTACATGTTCTCGATGATCTTCCGCCAGCCGATCCCCGTGTTGTACGCGCAAAAGGAGATTTCCCCCTGTTGCGTGGCGTACGGGATGATGCACATTTCTGTGCGGCGGAAGTCGTAGTTGAACAGGTCCTGGAACCACATCCCCGCGATGAACAGGAAATTCCAGTTGTCGGTCTTGCGGCGCTTGATCGCGTCTTCGTACGTGCGGCTCGGGTCCGCCGTGCCGTACTTCTTGCGCTGGTTCGCCGTGAGCCCGTAGGACTTGTCGAATTTCTTCCACAGGTCCTTCAGCCTGAACTCCTCGGGTGCGCGATACGGGTGGTAGTTCTTGAGCAGCGCCATGGCCATCATGAAGTTGGAGAAATTCTTCTTGCGCGCCGCATCCGTGACTTTCTTCGTGTCTTCGACCAGTTGCGGCACGTCGAGGAAGCGCGCCACCGGGGCCCAATCCTTCGTCTCCTTGTTCACCATCAACGCGGTGCCGACGCCGCAATTCGGATGGCAGCCGCATGAGAGCGCGCCCCACTGCGATTCCGGGCCGTGCACGAGGTCGGCGAACGCCGAGAACGTGCTGATGATCGAAATCGGGAACCAGTCCCGCGTGGGCTCGACCTTGCCGATTTGGTTGCTGACGTCCTGCGCCAGGTGCGACAGCGTGTACCGCTGCTTGTAGCGCCGTTCCGGGGTGATTTCTTCATCGCGGCCGGTGAACGAAACGGGCTGGAAGGCCACGAAAGCGATTTTCTTCGGGTTCTGCATCGCGAACTTGACGATCGCGCCCACCTGGTCGTTGTTCACGCTGTTGATGATCGTGACCACCAGGATGATCTCGATCCCCGCCTCGTGCATGTTCTCGATTGCGCGCAACTTCACGTCGAACAGGTTCCCCACCTGCCGGTGGCTGTTCGCGTCATTGCCGATACCGTCGAACTGCAAGTAGGCGTAGCGGAGTCCCGCCTCGAATGCCTTGCGCGAGAATTCCTTGCTCTTCGCAAACTCGATCCCGTTCGTCGCCGCCTGCACGCTGTTGTAGCCCAGCTTCCGCGCGTACCGGATGGCGTCCACGAAATAGGGATGCATCGTCGGCTCGCCGCCCGAGAACTGCACGGACATTTGCCGGCGCGGCTTGATCCTGATCGCGTTGTCCAGGACTTCCTGGATCTCTTCCCACGAAAGCTCGTGGACGTAGCCGACCTGGTTCGCGTCCATAAAGCAGGGATCGCACATCATGTTGCAGCGGTTCGTCAGGTCCACCGTCAGGACCGCCCCGCGGCCGTAGCGCACCGTGCTCGATCCGTGTTTGTGCTGGTCTTCGTCGTTGTGTGCGGGAATATCGCGCCCCGGGAAGTTCTTCTCGATCCAGGCGAGGAACTTGGCATCCACGGCCATCAGGTCCTCGTAGCGGCCATGGATCGGGCATTCCTTGACCATCCAGACCTGGCCGTCGCGCTCGATAATCTCCGCCTTGATTTCCCCGACCTTTTCATGCATCAGGTCGCGCCAATCCTTCTGCCCGTTGAAGATCGAGTCGCGCGCATCCTTCACGCAGCCCGGACAGAGCGAGTCGGTCTGCCGCGGCCAGCCGAGCGTCGGCTTGGTCTTTTCCCACGACTTCAGCAGCGGCTTATCCGACCACTTCGGCGTGAACGACGGATTCGGGTTGTGCTTATTGAAGATTTGAACTGTGTTGAAGACGACGCCAGCCGTCTTGCATACGGCATAGTCAAGAATTTTCCAGGCGCGCGTCTTAAGTGTCTTCGGCATGCGGATGTGCCTCTCTTTCGCAGAACTTGAGTTGAAAAATCAAAAGAGCAGGTGGAGCCCTCAGCCCCTGAATACAGAAACCCTGCGTTAACCGCCCCCAACCCCGGTCTAGGCGGACTACCTGCTAACACCTATTCTTAGACAGTTTGGCGCTCTCAGAGAGGCTCGTCCAGCTCTATGCGCCCAAAGGGCGGATTCGGGGGTTAAATGGCACCCAGGAGCACCCAATGGATGCGTCCAAGGGGGTCGTTAAGACGAGGATTCCAGGGGCCTAAGTGTCTTGTACGGTTGAACTTCCAGGGATTGGGCGCAACTCATCAATCGTTGAGCGCGGGGCGCAGCACGGCGATTGCAAAATGCGCCAAATGGGGGGCCCCATCATCGAGCTGCAGCCACCGCACGACGCAATTGTCCTTCAGGTATTTGGCCACGCGCGCCTCTGGAATCCCCAGGTTCTCGGCGAACCGTGCGCGCAGCGGTTCACGCTCTGACCGAGTGTGCCGTTCGCGCAAAAGATTCGCAATTCCGATCCGCAGCGTCTGGCAGTACTCCACATAGTAGTACGTGACTTGATCCGAGTCGGAGACGAGGAACACGCCCGGCCCGGCCGGCGCCGCGTCCGAATCACCCACCGCATGAGGCGTAGCCGCGAGCAGGCGCCGCAACTGAGATTCCAGCGGTGCGAGCCGCGAAGCGAGCGCTGGCTCGCCCGCGCGTCCCCGCATCAACAGCTGAGACTCGATCGCGGACGGTTCCGCTGCGCGCTCGGCATAAGTTGGCGCCGCTGTTTCCCAATCGCGCGGGGCAGGAGCGATTGGGCTGGTTGCGACTGGCGGCGCGACGCGGGCTCCTTGTGTCGCGACTCCGGGTTCAGCGGGTCCTTTTCCCTTGCGACGTCCGCGGCCCCCGCGGCGCCCACGGTGGTGCCGCCGCCGGCCCGGGACACCCTCGCCCGCGGGAGCGGCTGATTCCAAGGCGCCCGCCGGCTGTGTTGCCGGGGACGGTTCACTCTCGTTCAAGACTCGGTTGAAGAATTCATCCGAGGCCGCCGCCGGTGGCGCAGCCTCAGCCGCTTCCGATGGTGGCTCAATGCTGGAAGTATCGGGTGGAGATGGCTCGATCCCCTCTTGCGCGGGTTTCTGCACTACGTCGGCGCTCGGCGCTTCCGGGATCGCAGCCCCCAGGCGAGTCAGCCCATCGTGGGCTTTTGTCTTCCAGTCCGCGCGGCGAAATCGTTGCGCGGCGACTGTGTACCAGCGAATTGCTTCGGCCTGGTTGCCTGCGCGCTCTTCGACGCCTGCCAACTCGAACGCAACCATCGCATCGCGCGTGCGCTCGAAAAGCTTCCCTAGCTGCGCCGATGGTTCGCTGCTGGTCTTGGCTTTACGGATGCGTGCTTGAATTTGCCGCCAATCACTCACGGACCACTATTCTAGCAGCCTGACGCGCCAGACGGTAGCACCCAAAGAATGCGGAACCGTTTCGAACCCAGGCGGGTGGGTTTGTCCGGCCTGGAGGCCTTGATATGATTCCACACTCGCATGCGGCCTTCAGAGAATACCGCGTTCGTCGTCGAACGTGCCCGTTCCCTCGGGTTCGATCTTTGTGGCGTTGCGCCGGCGGAAGATTTTCCGGAGTTGGGCCGTTTGCCGGAATGGCTTGCCCTCGGCTACGCGGGGCAAATGCACTATCTGGAAGATCCCCGCAGACGTTCCCCTGCCGCTGTGGTCGAGGGCGCACGAAGCGTCATTGTTTGCGCGCTCAACTACAACACGAATCAGCAGCACTCCACGGAATTCGCCGCGCAAGCGGAGCCTGGCTTCGGCTGGATTTCGCGATACGCCTGGGGTGAGGACTACCACCGTGTCCTGAAGAAGAAGCTCCAAGCCCTGATTGGCGAGATGCGCGCTCGATTCGACGAATCCTTCGAGGCGCGCTCTTATGTGGATACTGGGCCCGTCATCGAGCGCGTCGCGGCAAAACATGCCGGCCTGGGCTGGCTGGGCAAGAATACCTGTCTGATTCACGAACAACTCGGCTCGTGGTTGTTTCTCGGCGTGATCCTAACGACCTTGGAGCTTGCGCCGTCGCTCGAACCCGCTGAAATGCCTCCTGCCGATCTATGCGGGAATTGCACTTTGTGTCTCGATGCATGTCCAACCGGGGCGCTCACGGAGCCTTACTTGATGGACGCGCGCCTTTGCATCTCCTATTTGACCATCGAGCTGCGCGGCCCCGTCCCGGACAATCTCCGCGAGCCGATCGGACGCCATGTCTTCGGCTGCGATATTTGCCAGGACGTCTGCCCTTGGAATCATCGCGCACCGGTCTCGCCGGCACCCGAATTTCAGCCGCGCAAAGTGCGAGACCGGACGCTGATCGCTCCGGAACTCGAATGGCTAGCCGGATTGACGGAAGAAGATTTTCAGGAAGTCTTTCACAGAAGCCCCGTGCAAAGGACGAAGTGGCAGGGCCTGGTCCGCAATGCCTGCATCGCTCTCGGCAATTCAGCGCCGAAGACCGGCACTCCCGCGCACGCTCGCGTCACTGCAATGCTGGAACGCTTGTCTGGACTCCGTGATCCGGTCATCGCGGAGTGCGCCCAATGGGCACTCCGACGCATCCAATAAAACCGTGGCGATGCTTGACCCATGACTTCCGATCTTGATTCTGGCGCCGAGTTGAGGACCGGGGGCTTCGGGCGCTATACTTCTTCTCTCGTACGCCACAATTCAATACCTGAGGAGGCCCGGATGAATCGGCGCAGGTTTCTGTTTGGAGCCGGTGCCGTCGGCGCAGGAATCTTAAGTTCCGGAAATTCAGCCGCTCAGTTATTGCTTGCCGTAAACGCTAGAGAGTTTCGAGGAAACGCAAATCCTATTTCGGAGGAAAAAACCGTGGCTTTCACGCTGCCCCCGCTGCCGTACGCTTTCGATGCACTCGAGCCTTACATTGACGCCCAAACCATGCAGATTCACCACGACAAACACCATGCCGCGTATGTGAACAATCTCAACAAGGCGCTGGAACCCTATCCGAATTTGCAGAGCAAATCGCTGGAAGACCTGCTGAAAGGTCTTGATGCGCTGCCGGACGCCATCCGCACTCCTGTCCGCAACAATGCCGGCGGCCATTGGAACCACTCCTACTTCTGGCCAATCCTGAAAGTCAACGGCGGCTCCGGCCCCACTGGCGATCTGGCCGCCGCGATCAGCTCAACCTTCGGTTCCTTCGCGGATTTCAAGACCAAATTTGCCGCCGTGGGAGCGGGCAGGTTCGGCTCCGGCTGGGCTTGGCTGCTGGTCAAAGACGGCAAGCTCGTCATTGATTCCACTCCGAATCAGGACACGCCGTTTTCTCTCGGAGGGAAAGTTGTCCTCGGCTTGGACGTCTGGGAGCACGCCTACTATCTGAAATATCAGAACCGTCGTCCCGATTATATTGAGGCGTTTTGGAACGTGGTCAATTGGGACGAAATCGCGAAGTTCTACGCCGCCGCGAAAAAGTAAGCGGCGCACGCGAACTCGTGCAAGTCACGCACGAAAGGCGCATTTCTCTGGCCCGCCGGGAACCGTTCTGTGGCGTTCCCGGCGGGCCGTTTTCGTCGCGCTGCGCCCGCCTGTGCAGGCGCGATTTCAGGCGTGGGCCTGGCGCCGTGGGAGTTGAATCACCGGCATCGTTGCCGGCACAGTCGGAGAAACTGGATCGGGCCGTCGAACCGGGAACCCAAACAGCGTGCCGCGCGGAGCGGCCGACGCCGGCATGACGCCGAGCACTGCTTCGCGGATTAAGCCCACTCGGTCGCGCACGCCGAACTTCGCAAGTAGCGAGGAAACGTGGAACTTCACGGTGCGGACGGAAATGTGCAGCCGCTCCGCAATCTCTTTGTTCGCCAAATACTCGAGAATCCCGTTGAGCACTTCCCGCTCCCGCGGGGCGAGCGCAACCGGCAGCGTGGCCTGGCCCGCAGTCAGAAGTTGTTGTGCGCGCGTTGCGACGCCATGGGCAAAATCGGAGTCGGGCACGACCTGAACCACGTAGTCCTCCGGCGAATGTCCGCGAGCGAGGCAATGGATCGCCAGCAGGCTGGCTGCCTCCTCGCTCGGCATCTCACCCTTCGGTCCGGCTGCGACGCGGAATCTCGGCGCGCCGCTTGATTTTTCACAGAACACAAATGCCCTTGGGCGAAGTGATTTTTGCTTCCCCTCAATCATCAGATGCCTGGCTTCGTATGATTTGGACAGAAGTCCCCCTATCGCGCATGGGGCTGGGCCATTGTCTCGCGGGCTCGCTGATTAAAATGAACTGATTCTTACCCGGGCGCGGTCGTGCTTGAGCGACTCTCGAAAGGGCGCCTATCTCTTTCCCGGGGATCGCCAGAGCCTGAGTCCCGGCCTGCCGGAGGACACCGTCCCGGCCCCGCCAAGAACGCAGCGGTAACCGCGACGGACCGAATGATAGATGCTGCAACTCCCGCTCCAATGGGATGTTTCTTTTCCAATCGTGGCAAAAAATCCCGAAGGGCATTAACCATCTCTAGGCACGGAGTACTAGTGGCGAGCGAATTGGCGAATACGAATTGCTTCAGGGCCGAGAAACGGCCAATCGCGCGAAGCAAATTGGGGAAAATCTGCGTGAAACTTAGTGCTAACAGACCGCAATGAAACACCTTCCGAGCCCAAACTGCCCAAGACCGGGTAGAGAATGCTCGGCCATGGAACTTTTTGCACGTGCAGCCGGGCGGTGCACGCTCCGGGCTTGCGTGCACCCACCACGCAGGCCAGGCAGGAATGTCGCATAGGTGTCACCGACCGCGCGCTGATTTGCGGCCCGCGAAAGAATCCGAGACAATCACACCCGGCATGGCCCAGCAATCCACGTCAGTCCTCGGACGCAAGATCGCTCAATCCACCGGCATCGTCATGGCCAGCGTCCTGCTGAGTCGCGTTCTCGGTTTTTTTCGTGAGTGGACCGTCGCCCACCAAATCGGCTCAAACGCCGTGACCGATGCGTATTACGCGGCATTCACGATCCCCGATTTCCTCAACTATCTCGTCGCCGCGGGCTCGCTCAGCCTTACGTTCATCCCCGTGTTCTCGAAATACCTGGCCCAGGAGGAAGAGGACGAAGGATGGCACGTCTTTTCCATCGTCGTCGCCACCATGAGCCTCTTGCTCGTCGCATTCGTGGTCGCATGCGAAATCTTCGCGCCGCGCCTCGTCGTGCTCATCGCGCCGGGCTTCGGCCCGCTAGAAAAAAAGCACGTCGTCTTCCTCACGCGCGTGATGCTTCCCGCGCAGTTTTGCTTTTTCATGGGCGGAATTCTCAGCGCCGTGCAATATGCCAAGGGTCGCTTCATCATCCCGTCGCTTGCGCCGCTGGTTTACAACATCGGAATCATCCTCGGCGGCGTGTTGCTTGCCTCGCGGATTGGGATCACCGGCTTCGCCGTCGGTGTCGTCGCCGGCGCGCTCACGGGAAATTTTCTTCTGCAAGTGTACGGAGCGGCTCGCGTCGGCGCCAAATTTCATCTCTCGTTCAACGTGCGCCATCCCGGTTTCATTCTCTTTGTGAAACTCGCGATTCCCATCATGCTGGCGCTCTCGCTTCCCTTTACCGACGATTGGATCATCCGCTGGTTCGGCTCTTACCTCCAGCCCGCCTCGATCACGTGGCTGAGCTACGCGAAGGCCCTCATGCGCGTTCCGCTCGGAGTGGTCGGACAAGCCATCGGCGTCGCTTCGTTTCCCGTGCTTGCCCAGCTGTATTCCGAGAAGCGCCTCGACGAGATGAACGAAATCCTGCACACCACGACGAAGGGCCTGATCCTCATGCTGGTCCCGATCACGGCGCTCACGATGGCGGAAAGCAATCCCCTCGTCCATCTCGTCTTTTCGCACACCCGGATGCACGAGTCCGATTTGACGGCGACCGCGGCCACGCTGGTTTGCTTCTCCGTCGGAATGTTCGGCTGGGGCGCGCAAAACATTCTGGCCCGCGGCTTCTACGCCACGCGTGACACGATCACGCCCGCCGTCGTCGGCACGGCGATGACGGTGCTCAGCATCCCGCTGTACTGGATGCTCGTGCGGCAGGCGCAGCATTTGGGACTCGCCTGGGCCAGCTCGATCGGCATCTCGGTTTATACCGTGCTGTTGTACGTCCTTCTCGTGCGTCGCACCAAGGATCATCACGCCGCCGAATTGTTGTGGTTCTTCGCCAAAGTCGTTGCGGCATCGGCCGCCGCTGGACTCGTGAGCTGGAAGCTTTCCGCGTGGCTTGGTGCGCACATCTCCTGGCGTACGACGCACGGCGCATTCGTGGATTTGTCCCTTGCGAGCGTGGTGGGTTTGCTTCTGACGATCGCCCTGGCGTGGCTCTTCCGCGTCCGCGAGCTGAATCGCTATTTGAGCCGCATGTTCTCCGCCGTCGGCGTCGGCAACGGCCAGAGCTAACCCGCTCTCCGAGCCATCACCGCAACAGAATTCGCGTCTGGCTCGGGCCTTTCAATTCATACCGCGCCCCGCGCCATGTGATTCGCCGCGTGAACGCCGCCAGTAGATAGTTCCACAGCGCGAAGAGCGGCACCACCGGAGCCAGCAGCGTCCAGATCCACCCCCGCGCCAGCAGTTGTTCCTTCCATTCCGGCAGTAGTTCGGTCACGGCCGCGAGCCGCAACACGCCGCGCAGGATCGCGAGCAGCGGCGGCACGAGCAGAAGCAGAACCACCTGCAACGACGGTGCCCCCGTGAACCAATCCGCTGCGGCCAGAGCGATCCCGCTCACGAGCATCGCAAAGTAAATCAGATGCGCGAGCAGCGCCTTCGCCCACAGCTTCGGCACGTAGACGCGCAGCAGGATCACCTGCCGCTCCGTGAACTCGAAAAATGCCGCGGCCTTCATGTCCATCACGCTCGGCACCAAGCACTCCGGCACGAAGCAAATCGGCAGGCCGCTGGCGCGCAGCAGCAGCGTCAGCGAGAGGTCGTCGCTCGAAGCCCCACGCCACGCTTCGGCCGCGCGTATCCCGTCGAACACTTCCCGGCGGATGGCTGTCCCGCCGCCCCAGCAGAAATTGTGTTCGGGCCGGCCGAGATAGGTCGCAAGCGGCGCATTCCACGCCGAAGCCAGCGCGCTCCACACTCCGCCGATCTGCGGCAGAAACCAGCGAAACGTCGTCGCTGCGCCGATTTTCGCGTCCGCCAGCGGTGCCACCAGATGCGAGAGCCAGCTGTGCCCCGGCCTGCCGTCCGAATCGCAGAAGACGAACGCGTCGAACTTGTTTTCCGCCTGCTCGATGGCCACGCGCAGGTTGTTCACTTTTTCCGAACAATCATGTGGGTGCCCGGCGATCACCACGTGCGCCGGGTGTTTGCTCGCCGCGACGATGCGGTCCACGATTTTCCGCGCCGGATCCTCGCCGTTTGCGAGAGAGAAGAAGATTTCGTAGTTCGGGTAATCGAAGCGCGTCAGAGCTTCGAGGTTCAGTTCCAGTCCCGGCTCGGTCCCTTTCACCGGGCAAAACACCGCGACGTTCGGCGCGTAGAATCCCTGATGGCTCATCGCCCGCCGCCGCGCGGTTTGGAACCACCGCAGCGTGTCCCACAGATTGTAGAGCCCCTGCAGGATCTGCTCGATGACGAGAATGTAGAAGAGCGTGAGCATGGCCCCAGCGGGTCGAGCATAGCAAACATTCTCCCCGCCGCACTGTGCCGCCGCGCCCGATGCGGCTAGAATGACAGCGCACGTTTCAGCACAAGGAGAGCTGCCTATATGTCGCCCCTCATCAATCCCGGAATGGTCACCGGAACCTTCGATCTCCCCGGCTACCGCGTCGTGCGCGTCTGCGGAATCGTTCGCGGCATCGTCGTCCGCTCGCGCAGCGTCCTCGGCAATCTCGCCGCCGGCCTGCAAACCATCGTCGGCGGCAATATCACCGTTTTCACCGAACTCTGCGAGAAAACGCGCGAGGAAGCCTACGAGTTGATGATCCAGCACGCCGTCGAGCACGGCGCCAACGCCATCGTCGGCATGCGCTACGACGCCACCGAAATCATGCAGGGCGTCACCGAGGTCCTCGCCTACGGCACCGCCGTCCTCGTCGAAAAGGCCTCTTAGGGGTTCGTTGCAAACCTCTCAGCGCCCGTCATTCCGCCCACCCTGTCGCTCGGCTCGGCTTCGAGACAAGCGGTGATACACTACGGCGCCAGCGATGAACTGTCCTTCTTGTTCCGCTCCGGTTTCCGCGACGAACCGCTTCTGTCCCTCATGCGGCAAGTCGCTTGACCTCAACGCTTCTCCGACCATCCTCGGTTCGTCCCCCGAGACGATGCCGTCTTCTTCCCCCGCGCCGCCGCGCGCGCCGCTCCCCACTCCGACTCCCACTCCTACCACGGGCAGGGATGGGCGGCTGGTGCCCGGCACGATTTTGGCCGAGCGTTATCGCATCGTTGCACTGGCGGGCCGCGGGGGGATGGGTGAAGTCTATCGCGCGGAAGATATCAAGCTCGAACAAGAGGTGGCGCTGAAATTCTTGCCTGCGGCGCTGGCGCAAGACGGCGCGGCGCTCGCCCGCTTTCATCGCGAAGTCCGCGTCGCACGGCAGGTTTCTCATCCCAACGTCTGCCGCGTCTTCGATATCGGCGAATCGGCCGGCATCCCGTTCCTCACGATGGAATATGTGGATGGCGAAGACCTCGCGGCCCTGCTGCGCCGCATCGGGCGCTTCCCCTCGGATCGCGGTGTGGAGATCGCGCGGCAGGTTTGCGCTGGGCTGGCCGCTGCCCACGAGCACGGCGTCATCCACTGCGATTTGAAGCCGAGCAACGTGATGCTCGACGCTCGCGGCCGCGTGCGCATCACCGATTTCGGCCTCGCCGGCATCGCGGGCGATCTCCGCGACGCAAATCAAGGTGGAGGCACGCCCGCGTACATGGCCCCGGAGCAGCTTGCCGGCGGCCAGCCGAACGTCAAAACGGATCTCTACGCGCTCGGTCTCGTGCTCTACGAAATTTTCACCGGCAAGCGCGCGTACGAGGCCGCCTCGTTGCCCGAATTGATTCGCCTGCGCGAAACTTCATCGCCAACAAGTCCGACGAGCCTCGTTCGCGATCTCGATCCTCTCGTCGAGCGCGTCATTCTGCGCTGCCTCGAAAAGGACCCGGCCCGGCGCCCCGCGTCGGCGCTTCAAGTGGCGGCCGCGCTGCCCGGAGGCGATCCGCTCGCCGCCGCGCTCGCCGCCGGCGAAACGCCTTCGCCCGAAATGGTTGCCGCCGCGGGCGAAACCGAAGGGTTGAAGCCTTCCATCGCTGCCGCCATGTTTGGCGGGTTTCTTCTCTTGCTGCTCTGCGTCTTTTTCTTGATGGATCGCTTCCAGACCCCGGCCAACGTCGCGTTGGACAATCCGCCGGAAGTTTTGCAGGCAAAGGCGCAGGAACTGACTCGCAAATTCGGCTATGCCGATATCCCCGCGGATTTCGCCGGCGGATTCTTCTACCGCTCGGGCCTTACCGATTACGTTTTGCACCACGATTCTTCCGCCGGGCGCTGGCAGAAAATCCGTGGCGGGATTCCATCCGTCGGCTGTTATTGGTACCGGCAGAGCCCGCGAACCATGTTTCCGGAGAGATTGTTTGGCGATGGGTTCGCGGGCAATGTGATCACGCGCGATGACCCGCCCCCCGATATCAGCGGAATGGTCTCGGTGGAACTCGATTCCCAGGGCCGGCTCGTCACTTTTGAAGCCGTGCCTCCGCAGCATGACGTTTCTCCCGCCGGGGCGGCGCAGGCTGCGGATTGGTCTTCGCTTTTTGCCGCCGCGGGCCTCGACCTTTCGCAATTCCACGCGGTGACTGCGCAATGGTCGCCGCGAAACTTCGCCGATACTCGCGCCGCGTGGGAGGGGACTGCGCCGGGGCGCTCCGATCTGACGCTGCGCGTCGAGGCCGCTTCTTACCAGGGCAAGCCGGTCTCGTTCGCGCTCGTCTGGCCGTGGACTTTGCCTGACCGCATGGAAGAGGCGAAACGCGCGCAACGTTTCAACGTCGCCACCACGATCAGCATCATTCTGTTCCTCACGATCGTTATTGGCGGCCTGTTCATCGCTCGCTACAACTTGAAGCTCGGCCGCGGCGATTCCCACGGCGCCTCGCGCCTGGGCCTGGTGATTGTGGCCCTTCTTTTGGCTGGCTGGGCTATCGAGGCGCACCATCTGCTCGCAAGCGATGAAATCGCTCTCTGGTTCAAGGCCATCTCGCTTGCGCTCTTCAATGGCGCGCTTGCCTGGGTCGTTTATGTTGCGCTCGAACCGTTCATCCGGCGACGCTGGCCGCACATTCTCATCTCCTGGAATCGCTTGCTCGCAGGCCAGTTCCGCGATCCCCTCGTTGGCCGGGATGTCCTCGTGGGATTGATTCTTGGCGCAACGATCGGATTGATGGGTGCTCTGGACAACGCCTTGCCCGGCTGGATGGGCAAACCATCACCCACTCCCGGCTATTCATCCATCATCTACTTGAACGGCCTGCGTCTATTCGTCGGCGACTTGCTTGGCTTGCTGCCGGGTGAATTCATGCAGGCTCTTTTCCTTTTCTTCCTTTTCTTTCTACTGCGGCTTGTTCTTCGGAAGGAATGGTTGGCCGGACTCGGCTTCCTCGTGATTTTCAGCGTGAAGAACGGTCTGAGCGGTGACTATCCCCTGATTCAGGCGGTCATGACGGCCGTTACATGTGTGGCTTTACTCTTAACCCTGACGCGTTTCGGATTGGCCGCCCTGACCGCGGGCCTATTTTCGGGGACGGTTCTCGAAAACGCTCCTTTGACCGTCCGTCTCGGCGCCTGGTATGGCGGCCCAACATGGATTTGTTTGGTCGTGCTGCTCGCGCTCGGAATCTACGCGTTCCGGATTTCGCTTGGCGGCCACAAACTCCTTCCCGAATCCGCCTTCGATTCCTGACCCGCCGAGGTTCACCGGCCGGCGCGCAGATGCAACGCCTCGCCCAGAATCTTCCCCGTCGCGCGGATCAATTCCGCATGGAATTGCGCGGCCGCGCTCCGCGCCTTTTCCATCATCGAAGGGTCGAGCAGGATGGCGCAGCGGTCGGCAAACGGTTCGGTGGGCGCCTTGGGGGTTCCCGTCGAACGCGCCTTCTGTTCGGCTGGAGACATTCGCATGTACAGATCGAGATCGCGTTGGAATTGCGCGTCGTCTTCCGTAGACCAGTCGCCCGCGCGTCCGAGCGCGGAGAAATACTCCCGGAAAAATGCCTCCGCCGCTGACCGCGCGTCTCCCGCGAGCGGCGCGCCGCGGCGTTTGCCGAAGAAACGCGGCAGTTGCGCCCGCACTTCCATCGTCATGGCGAGCAGCGCTTCCCGGCCGATGGTCAGCTCGAGTTCACTGAGTTGCTTCGCACTGGCGGCAACAGCGCGACGGTTGTTTTCCTTCGCGTAGCCGAGGACAAATCGCCGTACCAGACCCTCGCGCCACGCGGCGCGCGCCAGCGTGTTTGCCACTGCGCTGCCGTAGGAAGGAAAGAGCTTTTGCGTGCGCGGCATACGGTTTCCGTCAGGACTTCACCTTCAGGATTCTACGTGTTGTCCTTCGGAAAAGCGAAAGGGCGGACCCGAAGACCCGCCCTTTCTTTCCTGACAGAGCTGCTGCTGATGTGCTCAGTGCACCGATGGCGGAGTTGCCGCTGGGGGAAGCTGTTCGGGCGTCACTACGAGCGGTGTTGGCGCTTTCGCCAGCGCCCACTCGAGTGCTTGATCCGCCGTGCGAACGTAGTGGATCTCGATGCCTTCAAGGATGTGTTCTTGCAAATCCTCTTTGACGTTCGGCTCGTTCTCCGCGGGCAGAATGACCTCGCGAATCCCCGCCCGTTTCGCACCGAGCACTTTTTCCTTGATCCCGCCGACCGGCAGCACCACGCCGGACAGCGAAATCTCTCCCGTCATTGCGACGCGCGGTCGGACCGGCCGGCCCGAAAGCAGGCTGACCAGCGCCGTCACCATCGCCACGCCCGCCGACGGCCCGTCCTTCGGAACCGCGCCTGACGGCACGTGAACGTGAATGTCCTGCTTGCGGAAGAAGTCCGGATCGATTCCGTAGCGCTCCGCGTTGGCTCGCACCCATGTGAGCGCAGCGGTCATGGACTCCTGCATCACTTCGCCAAGGTGCCCCGTCATGGTGAACTGTTTCCCGCCGCGCATGCGGCTTGCCTCGATGAAGACGATGTCGCCGCCCGCCGGCGTCCACACCAGCCCCACCGAAACACCCGGTCCCTTCACGCGGTCTTCCACTTCGCGCTCGGAGCGGAATTTCGGCACGCCGAGCACTTCGCGGACAACTTCGGGTGTCACGACGAGCTTGTCGCCCAGTTTCTCCGCCATGCGCCGCGCCTGTTTGCGAACGAGCGTGGCAATCTCACGTTCGAGATTCCGCACGCCGGCCTCACGCGTGTAACTGCGAATGATCTCGTGCAAGCCGGCCTCGGTGAATTCGAGTTGTTCGCCCACCTTCAGGCCATGCTCGGTCGTTTGCTTCGGCACCAAGTACTTGATGGCGATATGTATTTTTTCAAGTTCCGTATAGCCCGGAAGTTCGAGCACTTCCATCCGGTCGCGCAACGGCTCCGGAATCGGATCCATCCAGTTCGCCGTCGCGATGAACAGCACTTTCGACAAGTCGTACGGCGTATCGAGATAGTGGTCCCGGAACGTGGCGTTCTGCTCCGGATCGAGCACTTCCATCAGTGCGGCCGCCGGATCGCCGCGGAAATCACGCCCGAGTTTGTCCACCTCGTCCAGCATGAAAACGGGATCGTTCGTTTCCGCCCGGCGCAGTCCCTGGATAATTTGCCCCGGCAAAGCGCCGATGTACGTGCGCCGATGGCCGCGGATTTCGGCTTCGTCGTGCATGCCTCCAAGCGAGATGCGCACGAACTTCCGTCCGAGCGCCCGCGCAATGGATTTGCCGAGCGAAGTCTTGCCCACGCCCGGCGGCCCGATGAAGCAAAGGATCGGCCCTTTCATCCCGGGTTGCAGCTTTTTTACCGCCAGGAAATCCAGGATGCGCTCTTTGACTTTTTGCAGGTCGTAGTGATCCTCGTCGAGGATCTCGCGCCCCTTGGCGATGTCGATTTCCTCGGTGCCGGAGAACTTCGCCCACGGCAGAGAAGTCATCCACTCCAAGTAGGTCCGCGCGACCATGTACTCGGCCGAAGCCGGCGTCATCTTCTGCAGCCGCTTCAACTCGCGCTCGCATTCCTTTTTCGCTTCGGCGGGCATTCCCGACGTCTCGAGCTTGGTGCGCAGCTCCTCGTTTTCGGCTTGGCCGTCGTCGGAATCGCCCAATTCCTTTTGGATCGCCTTGAGCTGTTCGCGCAGCAGGTACTCTCGCTGGCTCTGGCTCACCTGTTCTTGGACCTGATCGTGAATCTTGCTCCGCAGCTCGAGAACTTCGAGCTCCTTCGACAGTTCACGAATCAGCGCCTCGAACCGCTTTCTCACGTCGGCGGTTTCCAGCAGCTCTTGGCGCAGCAACATGGAAAGCGAAGGCAGATTGGCCGCGATGAAGTCCGCAAGCCGGACGGGATCGTCAATGTTCAGCGCCGCGGTCTGCAAATCGTCGGAGAGTTGCGGAGAACGTGCCACAACATCGCGGAACAGATCGCGTGCGTTGCGTTCCAACGCTTCCAATTCGCTGTCTTCCGGGCCGACAATGTCCTCCTGCAGCTCAACGCGCGCCCGCAGGAATGGCCGGAAACTCACCAGTTCGACCACGCGGATCCGGTACAGCCCTTCCAGGAACACCACGGCATTCCCGTTCGGCATGCGCACAAGCTTGTGGATCTTGGCTGCCGTGCCCACCGCATGCAGGTCCGCGGCTGCTGGCTCCTCGACGCGCGGATCGTGCTGCGCGACGATGCCCAGCGTCTTCTCGTCGCCCTGCAGCGAGTTCAAGAGCGCCAGCGAGCTGTCTCTGCCCACCGTGATGGGCTGAATCCCTCCCGGGAAAAGGACAATCTCCCGGACTGGCAGTATGGGCAGCTCCTCGGTCGTGCGTTTCTCGATCGTGGTCATGTTCCCCCCCAGGGGTATGGCTATCGCTACACCAAGCAGTTACATAGCCATTAGATGCAGGAAGACCCGAACGCGGCGCAAAGTAGCAGTAAAAGTTAATCAATAAATCTTAGTTTGTTAAACTAAAGATTTCCCACACCTTGCCCAAGCGAACACTCTCTCTAGGTGAATGAAAATAAAGGCATTAATCGCTTCCCCAGGCCGCTCCAACACAAAGCCGAGCTTGCCGACACTCAATTTGGGGCCCAGCCGAAGGGGAAGATGCCAACTTCGGCCAATCGCCACTGAAGGCGCCTGGCGCCAAGAAACCCAGGATTGGGCTTCTATCCTACGGAGAATAGGAGCCCCGGACAAACGCCAATGCCTCTTCGCGTCCCGCGAGCTTGCCTTCCAATTGGGCGTCCTCGACAGCTCGGAGGATTTCCTTGAAACGCGGGCCCGGCGTGAAACCCATTTCTTTTAGATCTTCGCCTGTAACCAGCCGAGCAGGCCGGACTTGGTCGGGCGGAGTCTCCGCGAGGAAGCGCCGGACGAATTCATATGCTTCGAGCTGGCGGTGGCTCGCCAGGCAATCCAGACGGTGCAATTCGAGGTGTTCCTCGAAACGCGGAAGCCGCACAAACCGCTTCAGAGTGGAGGTGCGCATCTGCGCGACATCTTTGAAACGCAGGTGGTTTGCGACGAGCGCCACGATTTGCTCGGTGTCGTCGTTCGAGAAACGCAGTTCGCGGCAAATCGTTGCGGCCATTGCGGCGCCGATTTCGACATGGTGATCGAATCGGATGCGGTCGCCGGGCCCTGCGGGTGGCGTGAACGTCGGCGGCTTGCCCACGTCGTGCAGCAGCACGCCCCACGCGAGAGTCGGCGAACAGCCGGGGCCGAGTTGCTCCAGCATCAGCAATGTGTGAGCCCACACATCGCCTTCGGGATGAAATTGGGGCGGTTGCTGGACGCCTTTCATCCGCGCGATGTCCGGCAGCAACGGCGCGAGCAACCCGGTTTCGTCCAGCAGCACGAACGCTCGCCGCGCCGCGCCTTCGGTGAGCAGGCGGGTCAACTCGTCGCGCAAGCGCTCTGCGGAAACCTGCGTGACCTTTGGCGCGAGCTTGCGAATGGCCGCGAGCGTATTTGTTTCGATGCGATAGGCGAACCTCGCAGCAAAGCGCACGGCGCGCACGAGGCGTAACTTGTCTTCCTCGAAACGGCGCTCGGGTTCGCCGATGGCGCGCACGAGCCCGGCGCGAAGGTCGGAGCGCCCGCCGACGAAATCCAGCAATTCATTTGTCCGCGGATCGAGCAACAGACCATTGATCGTGAAGTCGCGACGGCGGACGTCCTCTTCCGGCACGCGCGAATAAACGACGTGGTCCGGGTGACGCCCGTCGGAATAGCCCACATCGGATCGAAACGTCGCGACTTCGACTTCGGCGCCGTCCGCAGCCACCCGAATCACGCCGAATTTCGCGCCGACGGTGATGCTGCCGGGGAAGATTTCCTGCACGCGTTCGGGTCGCGCGTCGGTTGCGACATCGTAGTCGGCGGGCTGGCGGCCGAGTTCGAGATCGCGCACACACCCGCCCACCAAATAGGCCTGGTGGCCCTCGGCGGACAGTGCTTCGCAGACGCGCAGCGCCAGTTCTCTCGCGCTCATGTGCCGATGATAAGCCCGAACGGAGTGCGCGAGAAGCGCGCTGCGCGAACGCGGGGGCTACTCCTCGGGCTGATTGAGCGAGCCGCCGAATTGCACCTTGGAGAACCCGAAGCGGTCGCGCAGGCGATCCGTGGCGCGCGCGAGCCGTTCGAGTTTTTCCTTGCGCGCGGCGTTCAGCAGATCCAGTTGCGGCTCGCCGTGCGAGAGCGATTCGAGCGCCACACCGAGCAGGCGCACCAGCCGCGCGGGGTAGCGGTTCCGATCGTAAAGACGGCGGACGGTTGCGAGAATATCGGCGTCGAGCCGCGTGGGTTCGGCGAGCGTGTGCGAACGGGTGATTGTCTCGAAGCCGGCGTAGCGAATCGTGAGGCGTATCGTGCGCGCCGCGAGGCCCGAATCGCGCAACCGCTTCGCTGCTTTCTGTGAGAGCCAGCTGAGCGTCGCCACGAGCAGTGCGTCGTCGCCAGTGTCCGTGCCGAACGTGTGGTTGTGCGAGATGGATTTCGGCTCGGCGTCCACAAGGAATTCGTACGCGTCGCCGCCACGCGACTTTCGGGCGAGCGCCTCGCCCCACTGGCCGAAAATTTCTTTCAGCCGCTCTTCCGGGACCGCGGCCAGTTGGCCGACGGTCTCGATGCCGATTGCCTTCAGGGCCGCTTCGGTCACTTTGCCGATCCCCGGAATCCTTCTCACCCCCAGCGGCTCGAGAAACGCGGCCTCGGCTCCGGCGGGCACCCAAAGCAATCCGCGCGGCTTCGCTTGATCGGAGGCCACTTTCGCCACCAGCCGCGTGCTCGCGAGACCCATCGAGCTTGGCAGGCGCGTCGTCTCCCAGATCTCGCAGCGCAGTTTGTGCGCCGCGGCCAGGGGCGGCCCGTGCAAGCGCTCCGTCCCGGCGAGATCGAGATAGGCCTCGTCAATCGAGACCATCTCCACGCCCGGAGAAAACTTCGAGAGAATTCCGGCAATGTGATCGCTCCATTCCGAATAAAGGTGATGCCGCGGCTCGAGAAAAATTGCGTGGGGACACAGCCGGCCCGCCGTCCGCAGCGGCATCGCCGATTGGATTCCGTACCGGCGCGCCTCGTAGCTCGCCGCCGACACGACTCCGCGCTGATCCGGCTGGCCGCCGACGACTACAGGCTTGCCCTGCAATTCCGGCCGGTCAAGAAGTTCGACCGAGACGAAGAACGCGTCCATGTCCACGTGCAAGATGGAAGTTGCGGCAGGAATTGTTTCGGGCGCTTCGCCCAAGGCGTCGTGCTTGGCGCGGAAATGGGCCAGCCGTGGCATCGCCTATTCAGCTCGCCCGACTATACACCCATTCCCGCGCGAGGCGAACAATTAGCGAAGTTAGCGACGGCTCATTTGTACGTGATGCTATTCACGATCGCGCTGGCTTCTTCGAGCATTTTCTGAAGATTCGTGTCGCCTTGCCGCGGAGACGCCGTGGGATCGGTTGTGTCGTAGGCCAGAGAGAACGTCATTTCCGCGCTGGCATCCATATTGTCGACGTGTTTGCCGACGAGGTCAGGATAGTAAATGAAGTAGCCGCCGCAATCCGTGTCTTCAGGGGTTTTCGCCACAGCGGGGCACGTCTGCTGGAAAAAGGAGCCGTACCAAAAAACGCCCGCCGCCGAAGGTTCGCCGCAGTCCTGAGGCTGCTCATCTTCGGGGACTTGAACGGTGGGATGGGCCGTATCGTAATAGTTGTCCACGCGCGAAAGTTGGGTCGTGACTCTTGCCGCTTCCGTGTGGAGGTACCAGTCGCACGTAGAGCCGGCGTCGAACCAAGGGGCCACATACGGAGTGATCTCGCCGAACCGGCCTCCCGGCGCGCCGCTGGCCTGGCCGTGATGGGTCAACAAGTAGAGTTTGTATTTTCCCTTGGTGAGGACGGCGCCGGGCACGGTTTGCGTTTCGGAAGCTCCTGCAACGGTCGTGAGCGTGGCGGTCGGTTTCGAGAGAGTCCACCCATCGGGGATGCTCACGCGAATGCGATCGTCTTCGTAGACGTTTGGCGTCTGGGGCGCCGCGGGCGAGGCTGCGCCCTGTTGATTCTGACTTTGCGCGCGAGACACCACAGCGGCGAGGGAAGCGAACGACGCCAGGACCGCCGCAAATCCGAGCCATTTCCGAGGACTCATCGCTTACCTCCCGCAGCGCGGTTTCGCGCTGCGCGATCGGGACTGCTATTCGTCGCGAACCGCCGAAGCGACGCGCGCAATGCCGGCAAGATCGTTTGCGATGGCGATGTCGCGCCAGTTCGCGTGGTCGAGCAGAGCGCGGGCGTGTCCGGCGGCATTGTAGCCCAACTCGACGACGAGCGCGCCGCACGGCGCGAGCAGTTTCTCAGCGGTTGCCACCAGCGGCGCGTGGAAGTCGAGTCCGCATTCGCCAGCGAAGAGCGCACTGTGCGGTTCGTGTTCGCGCACTTCGCGCGGTAACCCCGCCGCATCGGCCAAGGCGACGTAGGGTGGGTTGCTGACAATGAGATCGAAACGATTGGCAGCGCCACCCTCGCACGCGAAAGCATCTAGCAAATTGCATTCGACGAATTCGATTCGCTTCGCGACACCGTGTCGCGCAGCATTGCGCCGCGCAACGGAAAGGGCTGCGTCGGAAATGTCAGTCGCAACCACGCGCGCGTTCGGCAACTCTTTCGCGAGCGCTACGGCGAGGCAGCCCGAGCCGGTGCCGATATCTGCGACGCGCAAGGCGCCATCTTTCAGAGAAGCCGTGCGCGCGCTCAATCGCGCGAGTGCAACTTCGACGACGTGCTCGGTTTCGGGGCGGGGAATCAGCACGTCCGGCGTGACCTCGAATTCGAGACCCCAGAATTCCTGGTGTCCAGTGAGATATTGGGTCGGCACGCCTTCCGCGCGCCGCGCGACGAGCGCAAGAAAACGCTCGCGCGCTTCGGCGCCGATTTCTTGCTCCGGATGCGCGTAGAGCCAAGCGCGATCGCGGCCGAGGACATGCATCAGCAGCAATTCGGCCGCGAGCCGAGCCGAGGGCACCTGGGCCGCTTCGAGGCGCGCGATCGCCTCGCGCAACGCGCTGCGATTATCCATCGCCGTGAGTTGTGGCGCGGCAAAATTCACGTGCTCACCAGTTCCTGCTTCAGCCTCTCGGCCTCATAGTGCGTCACGAGAGCGTCCACGAACGGGCCGAGCTTGCCGTCCATCACTTCGGTGAGTTGGTGCAGTGTCAGGCCGACGCGGTGGTCGGTGACGCGGTTTTGCGGGAAATTATAAGTGCGGATTTTTTCGGAGCGGTCGCCCGTCTTGATCTGGCCGCGGCGTTCGGCGGCGATCTGTTCGTGCTGCTTTTCCTGTTCCATTTCGTAGAGGCGGGCGCGGAGCACGCGCATCGCCTTGGCGCGATTCTTGATTTGCGATTTTTCGTCCTGCTGCGAGACGACGAGTCCGCTGGGGATGTGCGTGATGCGCACGGCCGAATACGTCGTGTTCACCGATTGCCCGCCCGGGCCCGACGAGCAGAACGTATCGATGCGGATGTCCTTCGGGTCGATCTTGATGTCGATTTCGTCGGCCTCGGGCAACACGGCCACGGTCGCGGCGGACGTGTGAATGCGCCCCTGCTGTTCGGTGGCGGGGACGCGCTGCACGCGATGCACGCCGCTTTCGTACTTCAGCTTCGAGTAGACTTTCTTCCCCTGGATCGCGGCGACGATTTCCTTCAGTCCGCCGAGCGACGACGGCGAACTTTCTAGCACTTCGACGCGCCATCCCTGCGATTCGGCGTAGCGCGAGTACATCCGGAACAATTCTCCGGCAAAGAGCGCCGCCTCATCGCCGCCCGTTCCGGCGCGAATTTCCAGGAGGACGTTCTTTTCGTCGTTCGGGTCCCTCGGCAGGAGCAGGATTTTGAGGTCGCGCTCGACGGCCTCTTTGCGCTCGGCGAGCTGCTTTTCCTCGTCGTGGGCGAGTTGCTTCATTTCGGGATCGCCGGCCTCAGTTTGCAACTGGCGCGCCTCCCGCAGGCCCTTCTCGATCTGTTTCCACTCGCGATATTTTTCGACCATCTCGCCGAGCTCGGCGTGCGAGCGGGCGAGCTTCTGGTAACGCGCGGAATCCGCGTGGACATCGGGCGAGGAAAGCTGCGCCGTCATCTCGTCGTAGCGCGATTCGATCTGATTCAATTTTTCAAACAGCGTTAGTGCGGACATAACCCTTCACCTTTGGCAAGAAATCCGGAAAGAACGCCCGTGCAACTTGCAGGCAAACACAACAACGCGGCCCCGATGCAATCGGAGCGGAAGGGAAGGACCTAATAAAACGCGGCGAACATCTCCATCAAACCTCTCTACTTACGATAGTGGCTTCCGCCAGCGATGTCAAATCAACGCCTCTTCCAGTATTGGGCCAGTTTGCGATGTCTCGACTAATCGGGAGTTAGCCGCTTCTATGAGTTATCCGATCTACTCGATTGTGAAGGCGGCCGACGTCAGCAGCTTCAAACCCTTCGGCGGCGCATCGCAGTCCAAGTTGGGAATAGAGCCGCGCCAGTAATTGAGCCGGAGTCGCATTCTTCCGGAATCGTTCAAACGGAAGGGGAACCCCTTTGATTCGCCGGCTTCTAGCACCACGGCGGCTCTAATGCTGCCTACATCAGGGCCAATCATGAGAGTGCTCCATTTACCATTGCTACTCCGCTGCACCCAGAAAGGTGAGGGGGTGCTCTCAATCTCGCCTCCTTCTGGGGAGGTTTGCCCGAACTCGACACAGAAAGTGACTGCGCCGCTTCCCGTGTTTTCAACCTTGGCATGAATCTCCTCCTGCACTTTGTATCGCTGTGCGGGAACAGTGATTTTCACCTGAGCTATAGCAGCAGTGGGTAGAATCAGTGACAGCCCAAGAGTAGCCAGAATGAGGCGTGTCATAGCGGAAGTATAAGCCAAGGAGCAGCCAGCGCAGCAGTGCCTTGAGTCCGGTGCCTGATAAACGCTAATCGGAAACTGAGCCACTACCTCTTTTCCCCTTCTTCTTCGTCACATTGTCATTGCTGGCGGGCCCGCTCGTTGTGTCGTTCGTCTCCGGGCGCGGGGCGAAGGAGCGATTCACGGCGAAGAGGACCAGTGCGGCGAGTCCGCCGGCGGGGGCCGCGATCCAGATCGCTTCCCGACGGACGATCATCGCGCCGAGGACAAACAACGTCCAGCCGCTATTGGAACTTTCCGGTCCCCAGGTGGCGGATCCTCCGATCTTGTCGAGAAGAAAGATCAGAAGCGGCCACACCACCGCGCCCGTGAGAAACCACTGCCAGGGCCGGTCGAATTTCGCGTAGATCGCGATGCGGCGCAGGAAAAACGCACCCCAAATGGACTGAAACCATCCGAAGGCGAGACTGAAGAAATAGATCGTGAGCAGGTCGGCGGCGCCCTTGGACACGAAAAGGGGCTGTCCGCCGCGCGCGAGGGAGTGAAGCCAGACGGCGGCCGCGAGAAAGAAACTCCCACAGACCCATCCGGTGAGGTAATAGACCAGGCTTCCGCGGCGCGTCATATACGGCGCTGGATGTTCGGGAAATCCTGCCAGACCTTCACGCCGCAGAAGTGGGAGCCTTCCGTGCAGATCGGGGTTGCGACTCCTGCGCGCAAATGGCAGGGCGGGCCGAGGAAACGCCCGATGGCGGGCATCGCTTCGCGCACCTGCGCGACCTCTTCCATCGAGGCCTGATAAATCTCCTCCTGCGCGTTGAAGCAAGTGCGCATGGTCCACTTGTGCAGAAGATGGAGTAGGGAACCGGATTCGACGAGGCGAATCGCGGCGGCGTTTGGCAAGAGATAAAGCGCGAATTCGCGCGGCACGCCGCGGTCGAGGAGTTCGTTCTTCGCGGCCCACGCTTCGCGCATCGCGCACGCATAAATCTCCCGTGCGCGGGCGTTGCCGGCGATGAGCATGGGCGTGATGAAGTCCGGCTCGCGCGAATCGGCGAGCACCAACAGTGGGCGCGAGCCCGGCACCATGCGATGCCGCTGGTCCTGGCTATCGGCGGTGTGGCTGATTTTTTTCGCGAAGGTGAAATGCGCGTGCTGCAGGGCGCGCATCATCGGGGCGTGCACTCCGACGTTAAGCGTCTCGAGGCGATAGGGATTGCGCGCGGGGTCGAGCAGCCGCGCGAGGGCTTCATCGTCCGGGCAGGCGGATTCCGTCAAGCCCAGGACGGCGCGGTACGCACGCGCCACGACGCGCGGCGCGCCGGGCGAGTAGTCAATCAGTTTCGAGGTGAGTCCGGCGAGGCTGGCATCGAATTCGCGCGCGTGTTCTTCGCCGCGCGCGGACGTTCGCCATTCCGGCAACTCATCGAGTGGCTCGGTGCCGAAGCGATCGAAGAATTGCGGGTCCACTTCGCGGACGCGCGCAACCATTTCGCCGATGACGGCGCGCGCTTCGGCGGGCGTATCCGAAGCCGATGCCATGCGCCAGAGCCGGTGCAGGACGATGCCCGAAACCGTGTGCACCATCGTCGTCGCGGCGGCGACGGGCAAAACGTAGCGCGCGACTTCGATGGCGCGCTTCTCGGCTTGGCGCTCCACTTTCTGCACGCGCTTGGGATGCGACGCGGGCCCAACGTGCCAGATGTCACCGAGAATGCCGCGCGCGTCGTCCAGAAGCAGGGCGGTCAGCTCGCGGTAATGCGTCCACGCGCGCTCGACGGCGCGGGTGTAAATCTCGCGCTCGGCCGGACCGAACGCGGCGCTTTCGGCGGGCAAATGGGCGGCCGCGCGGTCCAGCCGGACGTAGCGCTGGCTCTGCTGCTCGGAGTTGTAAAACGGATGGGCGTGGAGGAACGACCAGACGAATTGCCGGCTGACGTTTTCGAGGCCGAACTCGAAGTGCGCGTGCTGGTAGACCGTGTGGTGCCCGGAGAAAAACGTCGCCGCGCCGATGTTCAAGCGCTGCTTGTCCGTGATCTCTTCAGCCCCGATCAGCCGGGGCGCGTAACACGTGCGCGCTGCGGCGATCGCCGAATCGTAGGGATGCGAAAACCAGTTGCGCAGCGTGACGCGCGGCGCGGCCGCTTCAAAGATCGCGGTCAAGGTGGTCGCCGGGATGGGGGCCTTCGATTCGGTGGCCATGAATCGCCCCGCATTCTACACCGGGAGCGGTCCTCGCTTACTTCTTCGCGGCTTTTTCTGATGCAACTTTTTCGGCGGCTTGGGCGTACTTGCGCGTGAAGCGCTCGACGCGGCCCGCGGTGTCAATCAGCTTCTGCTTCCCGGTGAAGAACGGGTGGCAGCTCGAGCAGATTTCGACGCGCAGAAATTCGCCTTTAATGGTCGAGCGGGTCTTGAATGTGTGCCCGCAGGCGCAGTGGACGGTCACTTCGTGGTAGTCGGGATGAATGCCGTCTTTCATGGGGAAGACTCCTTCGCCTGGCCGGTCTGCGCGGCGTCCCGAGCGGAGGTCGTACGAGCCGCGTCGCTAGGCCAGGGACAATTAGTGATGATACGCCAAACGCCCCGGCTTGCCAAATTGCCCTTGAGACGGCGCGGCGAGGTTTGGGCTTGAGTGGCGGGGCCGGGCGGTGTAGCGTGCGTGCCATGCGTGTCGAAATGAATGTTGCGGAAGAGCGCGGAAGCCGGGACCTAGTTTTTCCTCCAACCGGTAAGTACGAGGATTTGCGCGGCGATCCTCAGGGTTTGCAGCGAATCCCCGCCGCGCGAGAGCATCTGCCGATGCGGAATTTTCTCGAGGCACTGAATGGAGCGGAATCGCTGTTTGCAAGCTTTGCGGCGAGCGCCGCCGAATTGCCTGCCGAGGCGAATTCCTCCGCACCAGCGGCTTTTCGCTCTCAAGTAACCTTGGTGTACGCGGAGATTGCGCTCAATTTTCAGAGCGATCTATACGAGCAACTCGCCGTGCAGCTTGCCGGATTGTTGCTGCGCGAGGCGGGAGACTCCCTCGCGTGCGAACTGGAAGTTGCGCGGTGCGCGTTCGCAGCAGGCCCGGGCCAGTGTCTGCGGGTCGCACTGACGGCGCGCGCTGCGAATGCTGAACAGGCGCGCCTTCGCTGGGGATTGGGGCTGGCTCGGGTGCAGCAGGCGCTGCTTTACTGCTCGCGCCAGATACGACAGAAGATGAGCGCCGCGGGCACGCCGCCTGCGACATCTTGAAGTTGGGGTTTGCCTCGCGAGACCGGGCGTTCCGCTCAGGAGACGAAGGCGCAGCCGATGCGACCAGGACTGCCTTCCGTGCGTGCGACGTAGACCCGGCGCAGACTGACTCGAACCGGCGGGAGAATCGGTACGTGGAGGACGGCGTAAAACGTTGCGCCGAATTCTTCCGGACTCGGGACTTCCAGCGCAACCCCGCCGTAGCTCAGGTCGACGACGCGCGCTTTTTTCTCCGAAGGTTCTTCCAGTTGCGCATAGGCGCGCGTGCCCAGCAGAGGTATCCGCTCCCATTTGCGGCGCTCTGACTCGTAGTGTTCCGCGGCCTGCGACGGGCTCTGCATTGTGGGTGCGGCTTCCATCGAGGCAGCGGGAGCCTGCGACGCGGCGATTGCATCAGCATTGGCAGGAAGAGTTGGCGGAATTCGCGCCTCCGGCGTGCTCGCGGATTCGCCGCGCTGCCAGTCCGGAAACTTCCATTTGTAGAGCCGGTCATCGGCCGCCCGCATCAGAAATTCCTTTTGGTCTCCATCGCTGGGATAAACGGCGACGCCGTAATCGAGGCCGAGCCCGACTTGTTGGTGCATCGCGCTTATCGTTTCTCCATACGCCGCACGGAGACGCCGGGCCAGCGCTGCAGCCTGCTCGGTGTCGGTCTGCGGGAGCAAGAGCGCGAATTCGTCCCCGCCGATGCGAAATGCGTAGTCCGAAGTACGAAGCGAGTTCTGCAAAGTCGCGGCGGCGGCCTTCAGCAAGCGGTCACCTTCCGGATGGCCGAATCTGTCGTTGATTTTCTTGAAGTGACGGAGATCAAGAAGGATCAAAGCCAGGCGATGGTTGTGGCGGAGCGAGCGATTCAACTCTTTGTCGAAATACTCTTCAAAGAGGCGCCGGTTGTGAAGCCCGGTCAGAGGATCCGTCACTGCGTTGATTTGCAGTTTCTTGAGTTCTTCGTATTCAATGAGGATGGGGAAACGGAGCGTCTGCGACGTCATGAAGACGTCAATGATCGCAAGCTTGAGCGAGGCGCGCTTTCCCATCGTCTCGCCAAGCTCATGCCAACGAACCAGGATCTTGTCCCAATACTCTAAGCTCACCGGCTCGGTCAGATCGAGATGCGTGATGGTCTTGAAGAATCGCTGCAGGAACTGCGCGCGGGCAGGACTCTCCAGGCCCTCGAGCGTCTCAACCAAGAGCTCCAGGATAGCGTCTTCGGCAGGCAAGGGCGCTTTGCCGGGGTCACCAGGAATGGACATCAGAGTTTTTCAACCCAAGTCGAGCCTACCCCAGCGGGGAGCGGGGAAGACACAATATCAATTGGTGGTAGGTGCACGATGGCTGCCATTGGTAGATGCCAGGTCGATGCTGGATGCACTGGCATACTAACATATTTGTTTACAGTAACTTATGGAATCTGGGGCGCTTCCCAATGCGGCAATCTTACACTTAGCAGCACACCAAGCGAAAGCAATTGCACATATTGGCCTGTCTGCTTCTTAGCCCGGGGACTTTAGAGTCAATCCAGCGACTTCAGAAACTCAAGACCAACCAGGTGAACGTCTCCAGCGGCATGCTGCCTGCGGACACGGGCTTGGATAGGCGGCGTCTCCAAAGGGACCAACCCCGAGGATGACAGCCTAGGCGCAGGGATCGTCAGGAAGACCGCATGGTCCGTACGTAGGGCGCGCATACTCGCAATAAACGCACCTGTAGCGCTTATATCGAGCGTTTTCGTGAGATCGAGGAATTCCGTGCCGGTGGCATCTCTGCTCCGAATGAAGACGGGAATCTGCAGACGGATGCGCGGCGATCGCCTGCGCTCGGCGGGGGTCAAGCGCGTTCGCAATCCACTGTGAGACATTCTGCGAAGCTCTCCGACGAAATTCGCGTAGTACTTTTGTTCTAGTACCCAGAATACGTTGCATATTCAATTCCACGATCATGCCTCCGCGGCAGCCCCTGCAATTGCCTGAAAACAAAACTCTTATTTCGTCGAGGCGGAAACAGGAAATGTTTTGGCCATAGAGATCGGTCAAAAGTTTCCACAAGTTTACTACAATTGTGCAAAATAGAACCCATTTACCATTGACACCCATAGTCGTATCTGCGACCATCCCCGCAGTCCCTTCGCGCAAACCAAGAAGAAGTTCTTAAATGGACTCCTCCGCTTCGCTCCCAGCGTGCAGGTTTCCAAAAGGTGCCATGGTACGACGCGGGACCAGTGTCGAAGAACAGCTTGGAGAGTCCGCCTCCTTCCCATTGAGCCATCTCGGAGGGCTTCTCAATCTAGTCGATCAACCTCTTCTGGTCGTTGATCGCGGAGGCCATCTAATTCTGGCCAATCCGAGCGCCGAGAGATTCTTGGACTTGCGAGCGCCGGAATACTCGAGAGGATCCAACTTTTTCACGGACCTGCTTCGCGTTGATCCGAAAGTGGTTGGGGAGCAGATCGAGGCGGGCGAGCACGAAATGAGGATGCAGTTGGAGTCTCCGAAGGGGCGCGGCTTTGCGCACATTCAATGGCTCCCGGACACGGACTGGCTCGTCGTGCGTTTGGAGACGAATCGATCGGAACAGACCACCGCCGACGGCAGCGGGGCCATGCAGCAGCGCGTGGAAGAGCTCCTGCAGGAACGCGAGACAACGTATCGCAACCTTCTTGCCGCTTACCTGCGCTTGCAGGAAGTCAACCGGCAGAAGACGGTTTTCCTAGCGTCCGCGGCGCACGAATTGAAGACGCCGCTGGCCGTCATCAAAGGCTATTACGATCTACTGCTCTCGGGGTCGCTGGGCAAACTTACGGACAAGCAGCGCGACATTCTGCAAGAGTCGAAGGAGAGCAGCGAACGGCTCGTGCGGCTCGTTTCCATGTTCCTGAACTACTCGGCGCTCGAGAGCGGCAAACTCGTGATGCACCTTCGGGAAAACGACCTGCGCGACTGTCTGGCCGAGCTGACCACACGCTGGCACGAAGCATTTGTGCGGAAGAACGTACGCCTGGAGGTTTCGATTTCGGCGGACACGCCGATCTTTACGTTTGATTACCAGAAGATGCAGCAGACGGTGGCGAACCTGCTCGATAACGCACTGAAACACACCCCCCCAGGCGGGACGGTGACGCTGACTTGCGGGCCGACGTTCTGGGAAAGGCGTGCGACCGAAGATCCCCACTCAGTCGAGCGGCGGAAGGAACGCAACGCGCGTCCGAACAGCGTGCGCGTCTCGGTTTCCGACACGGGCCCCGGCATTGCTGCCGAGCATCATCAGGAAATTTTTGAGGATTTCGTTCGCGTGGACCGTTCCTCCTCAGGGATGGGGTTGGGGCTGGCGATCGCGAAGCGGTTGGTGCAAGCGCATCGCGGGAAGCTGTGGGTGGATAGTGAACTGCGCCGCGGAAGCACGTTCACGTTTCTCCTACCGATCGAAAAGGAATCAACGGCCGTTTGACGCAAAGGTGGGTGCGTATGTCAGACAAAGAAAAGATTCTCGTGGTTGACGACGAACCGAGCATCCGGAAGTATTTGCAAACCCTGCTCGAGGTGGACGGTTACGTCGTGGAGGCCGTCGGCTCAGGCCAGGAGGCACTCGAGAAGGTGGGCTCCGACCAACGGCCGGATCTGGTGATCTTGGACGTTCTGATGCCCGAGTTGAATGGGCTGGACACCTTGCGGCAGATCATGGAGATCGACCGCTCCCTTCACGTCATCATGCTTTCCTGTTCGAACGAAGTGGGCACGGTAGTCGAAGCCATCCGGCTCGGTGCGCAGGACTACCTGACGAAACCGTTCGAGAAGAGCGAACTTGACGTCGCGATGCTGAAGTGCCGCCAGAAGAAACAACTCCGTGCGGAGAACAAGGCCCTAAAAGAGTTTTGCGACGAACTCAGCGAAGACCTCAGTTTCTTGGTGGCCAGTCCACAGATGGTCCGCATCCGCCAGCAGATCTTGCAGATCGCTCCGGTTGACGTACCGGTATTCATTTACGGAGAAAGCGGTGTCGGCAAGGAAGTGATCGCGCGAATGATTCACATGCGGTCCACACGGCTCAATTTGCCCTTCGTCAAGGTGAATTGCGCTGCGCTGCCCGGCGAATTGCTCGAATCCGAGCTTTTTGGGTACGAGCAGGGCGCGTTCACGGGCGCGGTCCGCTCCAAGCCCGGCAAGTTCGAGTTGGCCAATAAGGGGACGATCTTTCTCGACGAAATTGCCGAGATGAGCCCACACCTGCAAGCGAAGCTGTTGCACGTCCTGCAGGACCATCAGTATTCGCGGCTCGGCGGCCGCCATCTGATTGACGTGGACGTGCGCGTTCTGGCCGCGACAAATGTGGACGTGCAGGAAGCGATCAAGTCAGGCCGGCTGCGCGAGGATCTCTACTACCGGCTGAACGTGCTTTCGATCAACGTTCCCCCGCTGCGCGAGCGGACGTCGGAGATTCCCCTGCTTTTCCGGCATTTTCTGGTGAAATACAGCGCGAAATTCCAGAAGGAAGCGCCTTCCCCTTCCGAGCACCTCATGGAAGCAGCGGCGCGTTATCCGTGGCCGGGGAACTTGCGCGAGCTGGAGAACTTCGTCAAGCGCTACGTGATTCTCGAGGACGACGAGGGAAGCCTCCACGAACTGCTCGAAATGGCGGCAACGCAGCAACGGACGGCACCGCGCGACGAACCGCTGCCCGTCCGCGAGCAGGGCCTCAAGGCTTTGGTGCGCGGATTGAAAGATGAGGCCGAGATGGAGGCCATCGCAGACGCGCTCCAGCAAACGCATTGGTGCCGCAAGGACGCAGCAAAGTTGCTCGGCATCAGCTACAAGGCGCTGCTGTACAAGATTCGTCAATTCAACCTCGACGCCGGCCGTGGGAGCCGTGCGGGTGGCCGTGGGCGAGTGCCCGCGAAAGAAGCACCGGCGCCCATGGTACCGATAGAACGCGCCCATTAGCTCCTGGCGCATGGTGCAAAGAGTTGCCTATTCGGGGCACAGCAATCTCTGACTTAACTGGAATTCTGCCCCATTCGGGAATAGAATGATGGAACTTGCTTGATGGATAGTTTTTACCCATTTGGCAATGCCAAGCCGTCGGAGACTTCCAAACGGGTCCACTGCCCCTTGCGAATTGATTCTAGGCGACTTAGGCGGGGGGGAAAACGAGTCAGGCTGTACAGCGCCCAGGTCGAACAAGTGGAATTAGGGACTGCCGTTATGTTTCAGATGGAGAGAATCTGGTATCCAAGTTGCTGTTATTACTGGGGGGGGGCTCTACCCAGAGTGTTACACAGAGGATCGGCTCAATCATGACGGATCGACGAACGGCACGGCGTTACGATCTTTCGCTGCCCGTTATCATTCGAGCGGCCATCCAAAAAGAGATCGCTCAGCACAACGGCAAGACGCGCGATATTTCGACGCGCGGCGTTTACTTCACGATCGATGATGATCTCAATGCCGGCGCCGAACTCGACATCACGCTGACTCTTCCGGCAGAGATCACCCGGGGCTCGGAAGTTTTCATCCGCGCCATGGGCAAGGTCGTCCGCGTCGAACGGCGCCCGGAGAACGGGTCTTCGCGCGTCGGAGTGGCCGCGGTGATCGAACGCTACGAGATCATTCGCAACGAACAACCTGCCTGACCTGACTCCGGCCTCGCGCGGCTGCGAGTCTCAGTGTCTTTCCTGGGTTCCTTCATTTTCTCGCTTGGGAGAATTGGGTGGTTTTGGCTATCGTTCCCTGGGTGCCGGCGGGATTTCGCCGACTCTGGGACTATAATAGCCGCCCGGAGCCCTTGCATCTGAGATGCCATTTTCAGAGCCCGTTCTCTCCATCATCATCCCTGCTTACAACGAAGAACGGCGCTTACCGGCCGCGTTAGATCGCATTCAGACTTTCCTCGCGGCCAGAGCCGAGAACGCAGAAGTGCTCGTTGTGGACGACGGGTCGACGGATCGAACTCGGCGCATCGTTGAAGAGCGGCAAGCCACTTGGCCTGCTCTGCGCCTGCTGGCGAACCGCGAAAACCGCGGCAAAGGCTACAGTGTCCGGTACGGGATGCTCAAGGCGCGCGGCGAAATCGCACTGTTCACGGATGCCGATCTTTCCTCTCCCATGGAAGAAGCGGACAAGCTTCTCGCTGCGCTGGAGACCCACGATGCTGCCATCGGATCGCGCGCTGTGGACCGGCGGGTAATTGAGGTGCATCAATCGCCGCTGCGAGAGTTTGCCGGAATTCTATTCAATTTCCTGGTGCGACTGATCCTGTGGATTCCGTTCGCAGACACCCAGTGTGGCTTTAAGGCGTTTCGGCGGGAACCGTCGCGAATCATTTTCATGCAGCAAAGAATCGAAGGGTTCGGTTTCGACCCCGAGATTCTGTTTCTTTGCCGCGTCCACGGTTTGCGGGTGGCGGAGGTGCCCGTCCGGTGGGCCCACGATCCAGCCACCAAAGTTCACGTTTTCCGCGACAGCCTGCGCATGTTCGTGGACCTCGCTGTAATCCGGTGGAATTGGATGCGGGGCTGCTATGCGAAGGAGTCGCGTGACCTCGCCGCATCCCTTTAATCGCCAGGGAAGGCGTTGCGCCAAAGCAATTGCGTTCTAGGGCGCTCTGGCCCATGATGTGGGCCGTCGGCTAGAGTCAACGATCCCCCCGATCGCGAATACCGGGCACGGAGAGACGATTCCTGAATGAAACTCTCGGTAGTGATCCCCGTTTACAACGAGCGCGCATTTATTGAAGAAGTGCTCCTGCGCGTCCAAGCGAGTGAGGTTGAAAAGGAGGTCCTGGTCATTGATGACTATTCGACCGATGGGACCCGGCCTCTCCTCGAAGAGTTGAGCCGAACACAGGCCTCAGGAACCCGCGTCGTAACCGTCCAGAGTGGCAAGAGGGAGCTCTCCCTGGATGGCATTCGATTCTTTTTTCAGGATCGTAACCGCGGGAAAGGTGCGGCCCTGCGGAGGGGTTTCGCGGAGGCCGCTGGCGACATCCTTCTTGTTCAGGACGCCGATTTGGAGTACGACCCCCTGGAATACCCCCGGCTGCTGCAGCCGATCGTTGATGGCCGCGCGGACGTCGTATACGGATCGCGTTTTCTGGGCGGTCCGCAGCGCGTGCATTACTTCTGGCACTATGCGGGGAATAAATTCCTGACCTTGCTCTCCGATATCTTCACCAATCTGAAGCTCACGGATATGGAGACCTGCTACAAAGTCTTCCGCAAGGAAGTCATCGCGAGTATTCGCTTGAAGGCCGACCGTTTCGGATTCGAGCCCGAGGTGACAGCGAAGATCGCCAAACACGCCTGGCGGATTTACGAAGTCCCGATTTCCTATTCAGGCCGGACCTACGCGGAGGGAAAGAAGATCACCTGGAAGGACGGAGTGAAAACGCTGTGGTGCATCTTCCGCTACAACCTGTTCTCCTAGCACGCGGGGACTATTTCTTCCGCCGTTCGTTCCAGTGATTTTTTCGCAGGCCGAAAGGCGCCAGCCGGCGCGCTAAGCTGTGAAGGTCCGTCCATTCTGGGTGGGCTGATTTCCGACGCCATAGTACTGGTAGGCCATGTAGGATCTGCTGTGACTCACGCCGTTGAGCACGATCCCCACGAGTTGATCGGCCGCGAACTCCTGGCAGGCTTTGAGAGAAAGTCCGTAGGGAGTGCGACCTGCGCGAACGACGACAACGACTCCGTCACAGAAAGACGCGAGCAGGCGCGCATCGGACACGGGGAGAACCGGCGGCGAATCCAGAATAATCCAATCGAAAAGTGGCGACATCCGCTCTACAAGCGATTTCAGGCGCCCGTTCGTGATCAGTTCGCTCGGGTTGTTCACCGGCGTACCGCCGGTGATCAAAAATAGATTCTCGACAGATCCTTTTTGTACGACGGCGTATTCGTCTGCGGCGCCGCGCAGATAATCCGTCAGACCAGGCTCGAGCGCCGAGCCTAAAGACAAATGCAACCGGGGCCTTCTCAGATCCGAATCGATCAGCAGCACTTTGCGCTGGTGCTGTCGCGCCATCACCTGAGCCAGGTTCCCCGCAATAAACGTCTTTCCTTCGCTTGGAAGAGCGCTGGCGATCAGCACGGTCTTCAAGGATCGCGCTTCTGCAAGTTGGTAAAGCTTGGAACGAAGCGTCCGCAGCTCTTCGGTGCCCGGTACGTGGAAGGACGAGCCGAAGGGGAGAAGATTCTGCGGATCCAACTTCCAATGCGAGACCGCGCAATGTTGAGAGAGGTCCTCGAACGTCAAAGGTCGGGGATCCGTGTGACGCGGCCGCGCGGCGGGGTCTGTGCCAGGAAGAACAGCGGCAGCTGTTGCGAACGCCGTCATCGGCGCGAGCGCCTGTTCGTCTGGCGGCGCGGTTGTGTTCTCGGCAGGGGGCTGAAGTGCGCGATCCTGCTGTGCTTTTTTTAAGGCCTCGTGTATGCGGCTCATGGTTTCCTGTCACGCTCCGGTTCAAGATTGCGTTCCGCTTGGTTAATTCGGTTCACAAGAGTATTCAGCGCTTGCAGCAGAGACTCCACCAGCGGGGGCTGCTCCAGCACGGCCGGCGGTTGGGGCGGAGCCGTAGGTTCGATCTCGTTCAGGGTGAAATCGTGCGCGACTTCCTCGACGATGGAGGCGCTCACCGGCCGGGTCTGATCGACGAACGCGCTGATGAGCGCGTGCTCGCAAAGGAGATTGGTCACGCGGGGAATGCCGCGCGCATAGCGATGCACGACCTCGATCGCGCTTTGACCGAAAACCTCGCCGTCGCTGCTGCCCGCAATATTCAGGCGCTCGTGAATGTAGCCGCGAGTCTCCTCCAGGGTCAGCGGACGCGTTTTTGCCCACAGCGTGATTCTCTGGCGAAGCTGCCGGAGTTGCGGCTGATTGAGCTTGTGTTCCAGTTCGGGCTGGCCTGCGAGAACGATTTGCAGCAGCTTTTCGGTGGACGTTTCGAGATTCGTCAGCAGCCGGATCTCTTCAAGCATTTGCGGCGAGAGATTCTGCGCTTCGTCCACGATGAGCACGGCGCGCTCGCCGGCCTGATAGCGGTCGAGAAGCCACTGGTTCAGCCGCAGCAGCATCTGGCTCTTCAGATGTGATTCGCACGGAATCCCGAAATCGGCCATCATGAAGTCGAAGAACTGCGTCACGCTCAGCCGCGGGTTGAAAACGAATGCGGTGGCCACGCGCTGTTCGTGAAGCCAGTCCAGCAGCCGGTTCAGAAGAGTTGTCTTGCCGGTCCCGACTTCGCCTGTCAGCAGGATGAAGCCCTTGCGCGTGTCGACGCCATAGGTCAGACACGCCAGCGCTTCCTGCGCGCTCTGCGTCAGATAGAGGTAGCGCGGATCCGGATTGACGTTGAACGGATTCTCGCGCAGGCCGAAGAACTTTTTATACATGGACGAGGTCCCTCAGGCCGTGAGATTGGTTCCGCCGTGTTCGGAAACGGACGGGCCACGCTGAAAATTCCTGCCCGTGCCGGCCACGACCAGCGGCATCTGCGCCAGCATCGGAATCCGTAGGAGCACTTCTACGTCTTGCTCGCAGCGAAGCGACTTGTCGCTCATCTCGAGCAGGAGCACAAGGCCCACACCCATCGCAAAACCGCCTGCAAGACCTCCGGCGGCAAAGTAGCTCAGCTTGGGGAAGGTGGGCCGCTGCGGCAGTTCCGCCGGATCCACCACCTGAAATTGCTCTCCGCCCTCTTCCTCCTGGAGGTGAGTGTCCACGGTCGACTGGCTCTTCTTTGTGAGCAGGTCGTTATAAAAATCTAAGGCGTTCTGGTAGTCGCGCGTGATTTCCTTGTATTCCTGCTCGACGAGAGGGGACATATTGACGCGCGTCTGGTAAAGCTGGATTTGATCCTGAATGCGCTTCTGATCCACCGATTTTTGCCGGATCGTCTCGTCATACTGGTGGAGCTGAGCACGAAGCTGCTGCACCTCAGGCGAAGTAACCGCTTCCTGCGAAGGCGCCTTCTGGGGCGGGTTCGCTTGGGCGGCCTGATTTGCCTGGGCAATTTTCTGTTTCAGTACCGCGATGTCGTGTTTGGCCTTGATCACGTCGGGATGGTCGTCTGTGTACTTCGATTGCAAGCTGGCCAGCAGAGCTTCTGCGTCCGAGAGTTGTTTCTGCAGTGTGTCCGGATTCGCAGGGCTGTCCGAAGTAGTTTGCAGGGAAGCGATCTGTTGGTCCAATAAGGTTTCGGTGAAGGCCCTGTCCTGCTGGGCGCGGTTCAAGTCCGCAGCCACCGCACTGAGCTGTGTGGTCAGGCTCTGCAGCATTCCCAGATTTGCCTGGGTTTCGTCGGGTAATTGACCGAGATAGTGGCGCTTGAATTCCGCAAGCCGCGCATCCTGGGAATCGAGGCTTGCCTTCGCATCGGCTAGCTGCTGTTCCAGGAAATCTGTCGTGTTCTTTGCCCGATTCTGGCGTTGCAGCGTGTTCGAATGCGTAAACATATCCGTGATGTCGGTGCATACCTTCTGGGACAATTCGGCGCTGCTGGATGTGACGCTGATGGAAAAACCGGGATTGCCACGATAGTCGCTTCCGGGTAGAGCCTGGACCGGAGTGATCTCGATCTGCTTGGCCAACGTGTCTTCCAGATCTTCGATGGGCTCGGTGCTGCGTTGCTCCGCGAAGAGGTCGTACTTGTTGATGATCGATTCCAAACTGGGGCGGCTCAAAATTTGCTGCTGAATGGTCGCAATGCGCTGGTTCACATCGTCAGCGATAACAGGCTTGCCGTTGACGAGCGACTCCTGAATTCTCTGTTGCCCAACCAAGACAGTCGTCGTCGCCGTATAGCGCTTGGGCAAGACGCGACAAACAAGAATCGCCGCCACGGGGACGACCACCAGCGGAATCACAAACGCCCAAATTCTCCGACGGATGATGTCCAGATAATCCCTCACGTTCATCGCGCGATGTCCAAGCATCAGCTACTCTCTCCTCCGGAGCATGAGGCTCCGCTATTCGGCCACGATCGGCATCGGGTGCCATGCGAGGCTGACCCCAAAGGTCTGGCGCGTGCCAGCGAGCGCACAACTCGCCACTGGGCACTCGCCGCTCGATGTTTGTTGCTGTGCGCCATAGAAGATAAACAAATTCATCCAACGGCCCAACTGGCGGCTGACGTTTGCACCGGCGTACCAATTGGAGAATTGATTGGAGAAACCAACCGCCGAGACCAGCGCGCTGTTTCTCGTGTATCCGCCGTAAAGGTTGGACGAAAAGAAACGCGTGAGCCGACGCGAATAGTTTGCGTTGAACACTTGGCTTGTCGAACCGGAGTACACGCCCGATCCCTGCGTTGGGCCGTGGAAGTACGAGAGGGAGATGCTCGACCGCCGGAACTGGTACGACACCGAAGTATTTACGTCCCAGATCCAGTGGTTCGGTGAACTCGAACCCAATGCCGGGGGGAGCTTTTCAAGGTCCGGCCCACCCGCAATCTGAAAGACCATGCGTCCCGTCAGGCGGTGGGAGAACGCAATCCCGCCCCCGTAATCGGTCATATTGGAGAGGACCGCTGGAGTGCCGGAGCCTCCCGGACCGGTGTCGCCTGTGCTGAACAAGCCATAATACGAGCGCCCTGACTGGACGTAGAAAGCGACCGTGCTTTTCGCGCTCACTCCAAGGTCGTAGCCGACCCGGCCCAAGTAGTTCCGGTTGTCAATAAATCCCGCATCGAGAAAGTGAAGTCCGTCATACGAGCCGGTGACCGTGATCGCCGAGCGCGGTGTGAGGTCATACTCCACATCAGCGACTGATGAGTCGTTCAGCCGTCGCCCTTGGCCGGTTATGATGGTTTCACCCGCTCCGCCGAAGTCCGGAGCCAATCCCGCGAATGGCCCGCCAAAACTGCCCAACAACCCGGGCCCGGCCATTCCTGCGCCACCAACGTCGGCGTTGGTGCCATAGAGGACGTCATCAATCAGTCGCAGTTTCCAGCGGCCACCTACAATTTGCTCGCCAAGCGACAGGGAGTGGAACATCCCGTTTCCGTAAACCTTGTTGCTCGGATCGTAGAACGATCCACCACCATCATACGAAGCCGCGAAGCTATTCTGGCGCCAGGTGTGGTCGTAATTGAGATCGCCGCCCACGACGCTTTGTGTTCCGAAGGCGGACTGATTCGCCGAGCTAGGCAAGCCGTTACCCCCGGCGAAAGCAAGATTCAAGCTCATGTCGAAGATATTGACATGACTCTGAGGTTCTCCCGGTGTCAGCTCGGACGCGCCGCTCAACGGGCGGCTATCGGGGATGTACGCATTTGGATCTGCTATCGGCACTGGTGAATCGATCCCCCAAATTGAGTGCACGGGCGGAACCGGCGGCACTTCCTTCGTCGTGTTGCTCGAGGGCTGCACCGGCTGGTCTGGAGTGCTCGGCGTCGGCGCCGGCGTATCTGCGGGCTGCTGCGCCCGGGCTACACCGCTAACAACAGCGGTCAAAATCAGAACGGCGGCCAAATTCCTTACAGAATTCATAATTCACCTTCAACTCATTCTGGGACGACGATTGTGTCGCCCGGCTGGAGAAGGATGTTCTCAGAGCTTTTTGTTCCCTTCAGCACGGCGTGGTAGTCAAACGGGAATTCCGTCTGCTTGCCGTCGACATTCCGCATGACGCGGATCGCTTTGGTGTCCGCGTAAACAGTGAATCCCCCAGCTGAGGAGATTGCCTGCAAGACCGTCATTCCTGGAAGAAGCGGATAAGCGCCGGCGCGAATGACGCCGCCGACGATATAGATACGACGGCTGTTGATTTGCGTGACGATGACAGTAACCTGCGGATCGTTGAGGTATTTCTTCAAGCGTCCTGCAATCTCCGTGGCGAGATTGCCAGGGGTGAGCCCTGCGGCTTGGACGTCGTTGATGAGAGGCAGGGAGATCTTGCCGTCAGGACGCACTGGCACCGAGCGCGAGACGTCCGGCTCCTTCCACACGCTGATGTCTAGCACGTCGTCCACGCCAATTGTGTAGCTTTGGTCGGCCGCCGCTTGCACCGGTTGCTGCTGCGTCGCTTGTCCATCGGCGCTGCCCTGTTTGTCGTCTTTTCCTCTTACTGGCGCCACAGCCGAGAGGCTTACGAGGGCGCAACATGCTAAGAGTCCGAACAGTCTTGCCATGCGCATTGCCGTTCTCCTTGCTATCCTTTAACCCTGCCTGGAATCAGTCAGCCCGAGTTGTTTGAGCTTGTAAAGCAGCGCCTTGTAGCTGATCTGCAAATCCCGTGCAGTCCGTGTGCGATTCCAGTGGTTGCGCTCGAGCGATTCCAGAATCATCCCGCGTTCCGCGTGCCGTGAAGCTTCTCGCGACGCCTGTTTCAAAGAAGCCGGTGCTTGACTGCGAGGCAGGGCCGCGGCCGGCATTGGACGCAGTTCCAGGGGCATCACGGCGGTTTGACCCAGATCCATCAAGGCCATCTGCGAATTCCCCAGTGCCACTATTTTTCGCGTCACATTTTCGAGTTCGCGCACGTTGCCCGGCCAGGGATGTCGGATCAAGTTGTCCAATGTCGTTGCGTCCAGCGAAGGTGCCGGCCGACCGAACAACGAGGCGTACTTCTTGAGAAAGAAATCTGCCAGCAGTGGAATGTCTTCCTTCCGTTCGGTAAGAGGAGGCAGCCGCAGCGTCACGCCATTAATGCGGTAGTACAGCGCGGCAAGAAACTTCCCGTTCCGCACCTCCGTGTCCAGGGCCCGAACAGTGGTTGAAATGACGCGCGGAAATGCTTCTTGTGCTGAGCCCGTCGCATCCCCTTCCGGCAATAGTGAAAGAAGCCGTCTTTGGCAGTTGGGATCGAGATGTGAAATTTCATCCAGCAAGAGCGTCCCAACTTTGGAGTCTCCATTGGGTTTTGCGGCATCTTGCAATTTCAAATGGCTGCGGAGTTCCTCGGTCGTCAGCGCCGGGCAGGAGCACTTCTGGAACGCCCCTGCTTTTCTCTGCGAAAGCCGGTGGATCTCCAGCGCCAGGATTTCCTTCCCGGTCCCGCTTTCGCCGACCAAAAGAACGGGAATGTTTGTCGGCGCAATGTCTGCTATGGTTTGCTCGATTGCGCGCATGGCTGGACTCAAGCAAGAGACGAGGATCCCGCTTGAACCGTCTCCCGTTTCCCCTCGCTGGCTCACTGTCACGCCTTCCGATGTAACGAATCTGAACATGTCGGTTGCCAACCCGTGATGCGGCCCAACATCTACACCAGGCCCGCATTGGTAGGGTGCACGACAAAGGCCACCCTCACGCGATGCGGTCCGCCTCAAACTGTTCCCCGTAAATCCTTGCAAATAAAGGCGATAGATGGACTATCGACAAATTGAACCTTGTAATGCTGGCTCCTGAGCCCTATGCCTTTTGCTTCCACAATATGGAAATGTTTTTCCTAGTGCTCTTCATGCCAGAAACGAGTAAGTGGACCCGGACTGTCGAACGAACGATGGGGGCAACGCCTTCATCTACCCCTTACTCTTGTTGGGAAACAGTTCTCCCACCGACTCAATCCGACTTTGAGGTGAAGGCCGCGACTTCCTTACTCAGCCCTCAACTGGGGGAGTATTCATCAAATCGCTGCCATTTGCGTTGAAGAACGAGACGGACTCAGTCCAACGCGGGCGAATTCGCCTGGCAGGTTCAGTAGGCCCCTGAGCCGGAGATTACGATCCAGGGAGTAGCCAAGAGGATTTTAATGTCAAGCATCAGAGACCAAGTCTGGCAGTATCGCAAATCGAGCCGCACCATGTCATCGAATCGTGTGCGGCTTCGGCCGTTGACCTGCCAAAGTCCAGTGATACCAGGTCTCACTTCCAATACCCGGCGTCGATGCCAAAAATCGTACATTTCGAATTCGTACGGCAATGGAGGGCGGGGTCCCACTAAGGACATCTCGCCGCGTAGTACGTTCCAGAATTGAGGCAGCTCGTCAAGGCTGGTCCTACGCAAAAAACGACCAATGGGTGTTACTCGCGGGTCGTTTGTAATCTTGAAGACATCCGGATCTTTCCCGTCCTGCCTCTGCTCGGAGGCCTTGCCAGCGATGAAGTCTTTCACAAAGTCTTGATGAACTCTCGGGTTGCAGTTTACGCGCATTGTCCGGAACTTCAGGCACTTGAAGCGCGTACCGAACATGCCCAACCGCTCTTGCTCGAAAAGGACAGGCCCCTTCGATGTCAATTTTATGACGAGGGCGATGATCGTCAGCAGAGGAAACATCAGGATCAAGAATGTCGCACTTCCCGCAATATCCATGATTCGTTTCAGGCCCAGCGAAACCTTCTTGCCGGATACGGGGGACTGAACATCGGGATAGAGTTTCGAGTCCGCGGACCAGCCCGAATGGCTAGCGTCCCACTCCTCAGGGAAAACGTGGAGGGAGACGGCAATTCGGGCGGCTCTGTCACCTCCAAGTGTCTCTACAAGCGTCGTACGAATCTTAGTCCGCAGCGTCTCGAGAACTGCGGCTTTGTTCTCGTCGCCCACTTCGGTAAAAATCACGCCGGCCATCACGTTCTGGCGATACCATCCGATCAGATCGGTCTCGCGCATTACATTGGCTATGCCAGTGACGGCTTCGTTCAAGGTCCTGGCCGCAGTGCCGTTCTCTTGATAGGCGTCAAGCAGAACAAGGACAAATAGCTTGCGGGAACGCTCGGCGCGACGGCGCTCGAGCGTGAGCATGGAGTGGAAACGATCCTCGGGCAGAATTTCGGGCGAGGTGATACCGTCTCTGCGGAGCCCACCGTTAGAGTTTACTGGAGCAACGTGGCTGACGTGTCTGCCATTTTGCGAACCAGTTCTTGCCTCGGTGTTTCCCATCAACGAACTCTTCCTCTCCTCACTGACTTGACTTGGACGCTTCGCTCTGAGACAAAATCAAACGCTCCTACCCGATCGCTCCGCGAGTCTCCGCTTGGCGCTGCACCAAGAACGCAGTCCTCATTAGGCCGTGACTCCCTGGAGAATTGTGTAAGCGGGCAGGCCCGTGGGAACGCCATCGGGGGCCGTCCGGACCGGAGTGATGCTCGCCCGGTCAACCTGCATCGCTACGGAACGCCGAAGCAGGGTGACCGAAACCACGATTCTCAGTTGGCCCTTGAATCCGATCAGAATTCCTTCAATGCCGGTAAGGGCGCCTTTGTCGATGCGGATCCTTTGCCCGACTTCCAGATAGGGCCAAGACTGAGCCGGCAAGCCGCGAGAAACCAATGCCTGGATCGAACTGATCTCCGCTGCATCCACGGGCGCAGGTGCGCGGCCTTGCCCCACAACTGAAATGACGCCTGGTGTGACTAAAATCGGAAGACGGTTCGAGACATCGAATCGGCAAAACACGTATCCCGGAAAAAGTGGAGCAAGCACTTCTCTTACGCGCCTGCCCTGTCGTCGCTGCGAGTGACAGGTCGGAAGCAAAGTTTCGTAGCCCTTGCCGGAAAGGATGACTGATGCAGATCGTTCCCAACGGGACCTCACCTGAAGGGCGTACCACTGCTCTCTGGGTGTCTCTGGGGTCATGTGGCGTTCAGCTTCCCTTTCCTTCGGCGCAGCGTACTTACGCCCGCCGACAGGCACAAATGGCTCAACCAAATCCGCTCGCAAGTGCTAGCACCGTGGTAGTTTGCAATCCGCCTGCCAGAATGGGGCAGGGCCTGGGACCAAGTTGGGAATCGTGTCGGCCGCCTAATGCATTGAATACAATAGAGTTACATATACTCAAGGGGTGTGAAAAAGTTTTCACACATATGCCTAGCCGGTCTCCGTCAGGAATGGTGAAAACGATTTCCTGCTTGTTCTAAACGCTTTCCGAACACTGCCGTGGGTACTCCACCCCGGTACCCGTGGCCGAGAATTGGAGAAAGGGCAGGCCCGGAGGTTAACAACGCGGGTTTCCGAGCCGTACTGGCTGTCGATGTGGTGGTCGGTCGCAGCCATCATCCTATAACTATTAGAACTGACAGGAGTTAACATCCGCCGAAACAGCCTGGACAAAGTCAAAGTAACGAGGTGGCAGGGTAGAAGTGTGGGTGCGCCATAAACTATTTGGTTGCGGGTTTGTCGCGCATAAGGACAGGAATGTCGAGCAACAAAGGGGCACAATGGCTGCTCAGTTGCTCGGGGAGAGGATGGACCAGCTTAGGAAGTTGTGGTTCCCGACGATCCGAGCAATCGAAGGGGAACACTTGGGAGACCGAAGAGCGATGTGAATGGTTCCGCAGAAGCCAATGCGCGTAGTCCACTTGCCCAATACCCAGGCGCCATTGGTTTTTTGTCTCCCCGCAATCGCATAATGCGAAATTCTGAAAATAAGGTTACCAGCTCGGAAAGTCTGGTCAACGAATCGTGGGAGCGTCCATGCACACAACTCCGGCTGAGGTTTCCGCCGTCCCCGTCCCGACTGTGATACCTCCCGTGCCGAAACGGGTTCACGCCCTTCCGAGCCGTTACATGGAACTTGATGGTCTGAGGGGCCTGTGCGCACTCTTTGTTATCCTCTATCACTACCTGGGTGGGCCGGCACTCTATAACCACACTGCGAGCCGCATTCGTGAACTAATCTGGGCCTCGCCCTTCACAATCGACATGTTTTTCATTCTTTCTGGCTTCCTAGTTGGAGGGATCCTTCTGAACACGAGAACTTCCTCGAACTACTACAAGACATTCTACTTGAGGCGTCTATACCGGGTGGCGCCCATCTACTATATTTGGATAGTTGGGTTTGTTTTGATCGCGCTTTTTGTTCCTGTCGCAAGACATGAAATGCTGCCCAAGAACTACACGCTGTTGGCTTTCCTGGCGGGCATGGTTTTTTTTGTGCAAAACTTTCCGCGCTTTCCATTACTGACCCCGGTTGCCAACTGGTTCGGCGCAACTTGGACGCTCGCGATTGAGGAACACTTTTATCTGCTTGCGCCGCTGTGTCTCCACCGGCTGGGTAGGCGGCGCATGGTTGCCGGACTCATCGCGATCATTGTGCTGTCCCCTTTCGCCCGGACCTTCGCATGGCTGTTTTTGGGCCTTAAGAGTCCTGGTGACTCAGGCGGGAGGGCTGGGGATCTTTGGACCCCCTTCAGGGCCGACGGGCTAGCAATTGGTGTCTTGCTCGCAATTGTTTGGCAAAGTCCCGCTATAAAGGCGTGGCTCTGCGATCGCACGAAATGGGTTTATTCCGGCTTTGTGTTGAGTGCACCGGTGTCTGTCGGCATCGCTTACATGGCTGCGAAGAATGTGCACTACGCTGATGCCTTCGCGGCCGGCTTTGGCCGGTCAGTGGTCCAAGTGTGGGCTCTATTCCTGATTCTGATTGGCTTGATCAACCAAGGGCAGAAGAATGTTTCCTTCATGCGGTGGCGCTGGTTGCGCGAAGTCGGGAAGATCAGCTATTGCCTATACCTGACGCACTACGGAATTCACTGGGCGGTGTTGCGCTTCGGGTTTCATACAACACCTGGCGTGAGCTTCCGGTCCGACGCCCTCACCGGTGTTATTGCACTCGTTCTGACATTTGGCCTAGCGGCTGTTTCTTGGAAGTACCTCGAGGGTCCCCTTCAGGCACGAGGACACCGCTTTACGTATTGAAGATGCGGGGGCCGAAACTGAATGCCTCCAACCGATGGCCAGGTCATGATGTTTGCAGTCCGGGCCAGCTCGCCAGGAGACTTATTCGTCGGAACTGCATTTTGAGAGCAGCACCTTCCTCGATCTGACCCGCACAGGTCTTACGACGGCCAAGAGAGGACTCCGATCACTTCGCAGTCAGTGGCAGCACATAAATCTTCCGATTAGTACCCACGGACTATTGGTTTTTCCAGCCAACCACGCGAAATTGTTATTCAGAATTCCGAGAGGTTGTCCGAAGTAACAAAAATGTTGTTCGAACGTTCGAAATAACCTTCGACGGCGCAATGGAGCACATGCAAATAACTGAGGCTCCCGTTACCCTCCTGCCGGTCCAGACGGTAAAGCCCCTCGCCCAGCCGCGAATTCACGCCCTCCCGAGCCGTTTCATGGAGCTGGATGGCCTCCGGGGGTTATGTGCACTCTGCGTTGTTCTCTATCATTATCTGTCGGGCCCCGCAATTTATAGCGACACGGCTAGTCGTATTCGTGAACTTATCTATGTGTCTCCCTTCACGGTAGACATGTTTTTTATACTTTCCGGGTTCCTGGTCGGCGGGATCCTTCTGAATACGAGAACTTCTCCGAACTACTACAAGACTTTTTATTTGAGGCGTCTCTATAGAGTTGCGCCGATTTATTACTTCTGGATAGCCGCATTCGTGGCAGCTGCCCTGTGTATTCCCGCCGCACGAGCAAGCCTGCTGCCCAAGAGCTTTGGGTCGCTTGCCTTTGTGGCGGGCTGTGTTTTCTTCGTCCAGAATTTTCCGCGCTTTCCGGTATGGCTTACGCGCGCTCACTGGTTCAGCACGACATGGACGCTCGCGATCGAAGAGCACTTTTACATGCTTGCCCCACTTTGTCTCCATCGGGTGGGCCGGCGGCGACTGATCGGCGGGCTGGCGGCAATCATTGTTCTGTCGCCTTTTGCCCGGACTTTCGCTTGGCATTTTAATAGCATGAAAGACGCCACAGAACTGGATGGAGGGGTAGCGAATCTTTGGACCCCTTTCAGGGCCGACGGGCTGGCAATGGGCATCCTGCTGGCAATTCTGTGGCAAACCCCCCATATCAAAGCCTGGATTTGCAAGCACGTGAAATGGATTTATTCCGGCTTGGTCTTGGGCGCTCCCGTCTGCGTCGGGATCGAGTATATGGTCGTAAAGCATGTGCGATACGCGGACGCCCTCGCCGTTGGGTTTGGCCGGTCGGCGGTTGAGGTCTGGTCTCTTTGTTTGATATTCGTCGCCCTTATGTACCAGGGGACGGAAAAGGTTTCCTTCATGCGCTGGCGACCGTTCCGCGAAGTCGGAAAGATCAGCTATTGCGTGTATCTAATCCACTGGGGAGTCCTATGGGCAGTGTTGACGTTCGGACTTCACGCGCTGCCCGGCACGAGCGTCCGCTCCGATGCGCTGGCTTCTGTGATCGCACTGATTCTGACCTTCGGCCTGTCCGCTCTTTCGTGGAAGTATTTTGAGGGTCCCTTGCAAAAACGAGGGCATCGCTTCACCTATTGAGAAAGCCGGACTTGAAGCAGAGTTCCGTTGTTTCTTGGATCCGATCCGTGCTGCATTCAATCTTGTGAATTTCGGCAAGAAAGACTCGCTCAAGCAAACGGCAGTCCACAAGCGGTACTTCTCCGGCAATCCGGAAGGATTTATCCCTATCTTCCTAAATTCTTCTTGGGTAGTCTCTGAATTGCTGAGTTCACTGCAGGAACGGGCGGTGATGGAAGGCTGTTTCCATCGATGCGGTTTGTGCGGAGACGGGAAGTGGCGTCAAGTGAGCCTTCTGCGTGCGAAGTGGTAAGCGCGACGTCCTGCTGCGATTCTAGACCACTGCTCCTTCCGAAAGCTCGGATTCACTGATCCAGAGCCGAAGGAGATGCACTTCCTCGATCGCCGAACGCCGAGAGTGGGAGGACGGGATGAAAGGTGTAGTTCTGGCAGGTGGCACGGGCAGTCGATTGAACCCTCTCACCCGTGTAACCAATAAGCATTTGCTGCCAATTTATGACAAGCCGATGGTGTACTATCCCATCCAAACCCTCGTAAATGCTGGAATCCACGAGATTCTCCTCGTCACGGGAGGAAAGAATGCCGGAGAATTCCTCCGACTCCTGGGAAACGGGCGGGATTTCGGACTCAAGCACATCAACTACACCTATCAGGAGGGCGAAGGGGGCATCGCGGAAGCATTGGGCTTGGCGGAGTACTTTGCTGGTGGCGAATCGATCTGCGTCATTTTGGGAGACAACATCATCGAGAACAACATTTGCCATGCGGTCCGGAAATTCAAGGATCAGAAAGAGGGGGCAAAAATCCTCTTGAAAGAAGTTACCGACGCGCAGCGATTCGGCGTCGCGGAGGTTCGCGGCGACCAGGTCATCAAAATTGAAGAGAAGCCCAAGGCCCCCCGATCCAATTACGCCGTGATTGGAATCTATCTGTACGACAAAACGGTCTTCGAGAAAATCCGCCGGCTGAAGCCTTCCGGCCGCGGGGAACTTGAAATCACCGATGTAAATAACTTCTACATTGAGGAAGGCAAGCTCAGCTACGAAATCTTGGAAGGTTGGTGGACAGACGCTGGCACGTTTGAGTCTCTACTTCGCGCCAACAATTTGGTGGCAGAAACCGGGGCGAACAAAATGCCGGATGGATTTGCGGCCGCGGGAACATTATCTAAGCGGACGATTCGATGAAGATACTTGTCACAGGCGGGGCGGGCTTTATCGGATCGAATTTCATACGCTGCGTGCTCGGTCTTGAAAATGGCTGCCAAATTGTCAACTTCGACAAATTGACCTACGCCGGAAACCTTGAGAACTTGAAGGATGTCGCTGGTAACCGTCGGTATTTCTTCGTGAAGGGTGATATTTGTGATCCACCTTTGGTGGAGGCGGCGATGCGGGGATGCGACGTCGTGGTGCACTTTGCGGCCGAATCGCACGTGGATCGAAGCATTTACGAACCCGCCCCCGTCATAGAGACCAATGTCACGGGGACCTTCGTTCTTCTGCAAGTTGCGCGCACTTTAGGGGTGAAGCGATTTGTCCATGTTTCAACGGACGAAGTGTACGGGGATATGGAGCCCGGAGCCTTCGCCGATGAGAATTCACCGCTGCAGCCAAACAGTCCCTATTCGGCGTCAAAGGCCAGTTCCGACCTTCTGGTTCGCGCTTACGTTCGGACGTTCGACTTTCCGGCCATGATCACGCGCTCATCCAACAACTACGGCCCGTTTCAGTTCCCCGAGAAGTTTTTGCCTTTGATGATTACAAATGCGCTTGAGGACAAGCCACTGCCAATCTACGGTGACGGAAGGCAGCAACGAGACTGGCTGCATGTAGAGGATAACTGTCGAGGGATACTTGCTGTTCTCGAAAGAGGGCGGGTCGGCGAGGTTTACAACATCGGCGGCCTCGACATTGAGGAGAACATTGCCATTGCCCGCAGTTTGCTGCGTGTGCTGGGTAAGCCCGAATCGCTTCTGTCTTATGTGAAGGATCGACCGGGCCATGATCGGCGCTATGCCCTGCGCACGAGTAAGATGGAAAGGGATCTGGGCTGGAGGCCGTCGATTCGCCTTGAAGACGGATTGAAGCAAACGATCGACTGGTACAAGAACAACAGGGCCTGGCTGGAAGGCGTTCGGCAGGGAGATTACCGCGCTTATTACCAGAAGTATTACGAAAACCGCGATTCCTCGCTCAGCGCGATCTCCACGTCCGGTCCAAATACTACTTCCGGCGAGGCGCAGCCGTGACCAGGATAGGATTTCTGGCACATTTGCAGTGCATGCGAGGCGGTCGAGTCATTTTTGATTCTTCGAGGTCTTGAATTCTTTGGACATTGTGGAGACATCCCTTCCAGGCGTTTTGGAGCTCCGTCCAAAGGTGTTCCGCGATTCGCGCGGCTTCTTTGCGGAGACGTACCATAAGGCCAAGTTCGCTTCGCTAGGCATCGCAGACTCATTCGTACAGGACAACCATTCCTGTTCCGTGAAGGGGACGGTGCGTGGACTCCATTACCAACTGCATCATCCACAAGCAAAGCTCTGCCTCGTTGTCGAAGGAGAGGCGCTGGATGTGGCTGTCGACATTCGTTTGGGCTCGCCTCATTTCGGCAAGTGGACGAGCATTGTGCTTTCGGCCGAGAAGCACAATCAGCTTTACATTCCAAGGGGGTTTGCGCACGGCTTCTTGGCTCTGACGGATACGGTGCAATTTCTCTACAAGTGCAGCGACTTCCATGACCCGAAGGATGAATACGGGATCCGCTGGAATGATCCTGAGCTGGGGATTCCCTGGAATGTGCGTGATCCGCTCGTTTCAGAGAAGGATGCAAAGTGCCCAACCTTGTCCAGCGCGCCCCGCGAGTCGCTCCCGCTTTATTCCAAGAAATGAAGCGCAAGATTCTACTGTTCGGCAAGAATGGCCAGATCGGTCGCGAGTTGACCCATTTATTGCGATCGCTCGGCAGCGTGACGCCGTTGGATCGGGAAGATTTGGACCTGTGCGTGCCCGATGACATCCGGCGGCTGATACGCAGCGCAGCCCCCGATTTGATTGTGAACGCGGCAGCGTATACGGCCGTGGATAGTGCGGAAACGGACGAGTCAACCGCATTCGCCCTCAACGCGCAGGCACCGGGGGTCATGGCCGAAGAGGCAAAGTCTATTGGCGCTGTTCTGGTGCACTACTCGACGGACTATGTGTTCGACGGAACGAAAGACTCTCCATATGTCGAGGAGGATCGGGCGAATCCGCAAAATGCCTACGGGAGGACGAAGCTTGCAGGAGAGCGAGCTATTATTGAGTCCCGCGCTTCCCATCTCATTTTTCGAACCGAATGGGTTTACGCGCGGGAGGGAAAAAACTTTCTACTCACGATCTTGCGCTTGGCCACCGAACGAGAGGAACTGCGAATCGTTCAGGATCAGATTGGCTCGCCGACTTGGAGCCGGGCGGTCGCAGAAGCCACGACACAGGCGTTGGCTCGAGTGTTTTCGCCGGCGAATGACACCGGTTTTTTGTCCGAACGGAGCGGGATCTATCACATGACCGCGGCAGGACAGACAAACTGGTATGAATTCGCACGGCTCATCTTGGACGAAGCTCTGCACCACACGCCGCGTGCCCCTTGGTTTGCTTCCGCAACGCGTGGGAGGCAGTTGATCACGCGCCGGGTCATCCCTTTGACCTCGGCTGAGTATCCCACTCCCGCGCGCCGGCCATCGAATTCTGTCTTATCCAATGCACGCCTGATGCGAGTTTTCGGCATTCAACTTGCGGACTGGCAGACGCAATTGCATTCCCTGTTTGATGACGAAGGAAGCGATGCTGCGGCGAGCGAATGACCAGGCAGGGTTTCCTTGTAGCTGGTCTCTCTCAAGGTTTAGATGGGGTTGGAATGCCTGCGGGACTGGGCGTCTCAGCATCTAGATGTCTTCGCCAGCTGCGGATTAATGGCCTCCACACCGGTTCTTCGGTTGTACCTCCAGAGATCAGAGGATTCGGCCCCCGGCTCAGCCCCTGCGTGCGAGGCCTGCCAACGCACCCATATCGCTAGGAAGGTGTTTGGAACAATTGAGCAATGTTTTTCATTGTTCGGAGTCGTTAGGCTCAAGTGGGGCCGAGCGGTTAGCACCATTTTTGCACTCCCCCCATAAGTCTTTTATTATGAGTGGAATAGGAGGGGCCCCAACTGTTGCCGTTCTGACCAGCCAGGCTGTCTTTGGCGATTCGGTTGCCTTATTCATATTCGGCTGAAGGGAGCATTAATGGCGGTAGCTTATCCCTGCGCTGTTCTCTCCGCAACCAGCGCCACAGCTTGCTGAATTTACTTTTCGTCAAGTCTTCCAACGAGCTTCGAGATTGTATGGGTCACCGGATGGGTCTGAGGGAGCCATTGGTGAAGCGAAAGTTCAAATCCTTAGTCCCATTGAGGAGAGCCATGATTCGCGTTGGCGTGATCGGTTACGGATACTGGGGTCCCAATATCGTCCGTAATTTGCACCGTTTGGACTCCACGCGGGTGGAGATGGTCTGCGATAAGAGTCGCTGCGCACTTGCCCGCGTCGAAAAAACATACCCCGGCGTCAAGACAGTTTCAGACCCTGCGGAGATACTGAAGTCCTCGCAGATCGATGCTGTTGCTGTTATCACACCGGTTTGGACCCACTACGAGTTGGCGAAGGCAGCCCTCGAAAACGGTAAGCATGTCTTTGTGGAAAAGCCGTTCACTTCGAGCGCTGAACAGGCAAAGGAGCTGATTGAAATCGCCGCCCGCAAGAACCTTCAGATCATGGTGGACCACACGTTTTTGTTCACCGGGGCGGTGCGGAAAATTCAAGAGCTTATCAAGAGCGATGTTCTCGGCGATCTCTACTATTATGACGCAATGCGGGTGAATCTCGGTCTATTCCAGCACGACGTCAGCGTGATTTGGGATCTGGCCCCCCACGACCTCTCCATTATGGACTACTTGATCGCGCAACAAGCGGAAGCGGTCGTTGCGACCGGAGAGAGTCACCTCAACGGCCATGAGGACATCGCCTTCTTGACGATTTACTTTCCGAAGAACGTCATCGCGCACATCAATGTGAATTGGTTGTCGCCAGTGAAGGTGAGAACGACATTGATTGGCGGCCAAAAGAAGATGCTGATGTGGAACGATGTCGAAGCGGACGAGAAGATAAAAGTGTACGACAAGGGAGTGGAAATAACCTCGGCAGAAGGAGTCCGGCAAATGCTGGTCAACTACCGCTCCGGGGACATGTGGTCGCCTCAAATCGAACGGGTCGAGGCGCTGTACCTGGAACTCGGCCAATTCGCAGATTGCATCACAAATAACAAGATTCCCTTCAACGATGGCCAAGCTGGATTGCGCGTCGTAAGAATGCTGGAGGCGGCGGAGAAATCGATCAAGAAGAGGGGAGAATTGGTTCGCCTGTGAACGAATACTGTTCCATTGCCCCCGACGTCAAGCTCGGGAAGGGCGTCAAGCTTTCGAAGTTCATCAACTTATACGGCTGCGAAGTTGGTGACGACACGAAAATCGGCGCATTTGTGGAAATCCAGAAAAATGCGCGGGTTGGCCGCCGCTGTAAGATCTCGAGCCACACCTTTATCTGTGAGGGCGTGACGATCGAGGACGGCGTTTTCGTGGGTCACGGCGTGACATTCATCAACGACTCCTACCCGCGCGCCACTGCACCCGGCGGAGCGCTTCAGACTGAGAAGGACTGGAAGGTCGAAACGACGGTCGTGAAACAGGGTGCCTCGATCGGATCTGGCAGCACGATTCTCTCCAACGTGACAATCGGTGAGAATTCGATCGTTGGCGCCGGCAGCGTGGTAACGCGGGACGTTCCACCGAACATGATCGTAGCAGGGAATCCTGCCAAGAGTCTGCGACCGGTACCAGGAGGAGCGGGGACGACAAAATGACAGAGGACCGGAAAATCCCGTTCGTTGATCTTGTCGCACAGCACCAGGAACTTGAGGCGGAACTGCTGAGTGTCTTTAAGAGCGCGCTGCAAAGCGCTGCTTTCGTTGGAGGTCCGGCGGTTGAGGGATTTGAGCGGGACTTCGCCCAATACTGTGAAACCAGGTTCTGCGCGGGGGTAAGCAGCGGGACAGACGCGCTGCGATTTGCATTGATTGCAGCAGGTGTCCGGCCGGGCGATATCGTTGTCACCGTCCCCCTCACCTTCATCGCCACGACGGAAGCGATCACCCAAGCCGGCGCGCGCGCGGATTTCGTGGACGTCGATCCTCGGACTTATACGATGGATCCCGAGAAGCTGCGAGAATATTTGGCCACCAATTGTGTCCAGGACCCCAAGAGCGGTCAATTAGTCCACCGGAAGCACCAGAAGCCGGTCACGGCAGTCGTGCCCGTTCACCTGTATGGTCAGCCGGCTGACATGGATCCGATACTGGAACTGGCTGATCGGCACAAAATGGTTGTAGTTGAAGACGCTTGTCAGGCACATGGCGCCGAGTATTTTTCAAAGAAAGAGAACCGCTGGCGCAAGGCCGGCTCGATAGGCCAGGCAGCCGCATTCAGCTTCTATCCCGGAAAGAACCTTGGAGCCTGTGGCGAAGGTGGGGCCGTCACCTCCAATGACGAGACTCTTGTGCGTAAAGTCCGCATGTTGCGGGACCACGGCCAGTCAAAAAAGTATTACCACGATATGGAGGGTTACAACGGGCGTCTCGACGCAATTCAGGCGGAGATCCTCCGCGTAAAGTTACAGCATTTGGACAAATGGAATAGGCAGCGCCGCGAAGCGGCGGCATTTTACCAAGAGCTTCTTTCGCCGGTGACGGATGCAATCACGCTGCCCTTTGAACCCAGTTGGGCCAAATCGATTTATCACCTTTACGTCATCCTCGCTCCGGAGCGAGACATGCTCATCGAGCATCTCACCAAGGCGGGAGTGGGCACGGGAATTCACTACCCGATACCCGTGCATCTCCAAACGCCGTATCGTGCTCTGGGATACAAAGAGGGAGATTTTGCAGTCTCGGAATACGTTGCATCGCACGCCCTTTCTCTTCCCATGCATGGCCATATTCGTCCGCAACAACAACGGGTGGTCGCGGAGAGCCTTCTCACGTTCATGTCTCTTAAAATGCCGATTGCCTAAAGCTCTGTGCGCGTAGTGTTCTTCGCGTGCAACACGGCAGATTGCCCGGGTCTTGAGTTCTTGGCGGTTCAGACGCGCACAAATCATCTCTAAACTTTCCCAAAAGCCAGAGGGATGGGCGGTCGTGAAAATGGCAAGTCGCGCTTCTAGGTCGGAGCGAACGGGGAAACCCATGCGAATCTGCATGATCGCTTACGCATTCTATGAGTCCAATGGCCGGATCATGCAATACGCGAATGCCCTCGTAGAACGGGGCGACGATGTGGATGTCTTCGCACTACGAAGAGAGGGGCAAGCCCCTTTTGAGGTGATCGACGGCGTAAACGTGTACCGCATTCAGACGCGCACGGTGAACGAAAAAGGAAGCCTTTCCTATCTGCGCAGGATTCTAAAATTTGCGCTTCTTTCCGGATTCATTGTTACAAGGCGGCACATCTCGACGCCATATGACGTCATCCACGTTCATTCCGTGCCGGATTTTCTTGTGTTTTCAGCGGTTGTTCCAAGGCTCTTGGGAGCCCGCGTCATTCTCGATATTCACGACATTCTCCCGGAATTATATTCGAGCAAGTTCGGCGTTTCGAAAAAGTCCTTTCTCTTTAAGTCGCTTCTGCTGACGGAAAAGCTTTCTATTGGATTTTCCGACCACGTGATCATTGCGAACGACCTTTGGCACGCACGGCTCCTTTCCCGGTCTGTAAAGCCCGGCAAATGCACGGTTTTCATAAACTATCCAAACGCGAGAATTTTCATTCCGGCGCGGACGCGAGACGCTGGAGATAAGTTCATCGTTCTCTATCCTGGAAGTCTGAATAAGCACCAAGGTCTGGATATCGCGGTCCAAGCGTTCGCTCAGGTCGCAGGGAAGATGCCAGGAGCGGAGTTTCACATCTACGGCGAAGGCCCAGAAAAGACGGGACTGATAAACCTTGGGAAAGAGCTGAAACTTGGCGATCAACTCGTGTTCCACGAATCCTTACCCACCAGAGAAATCGCGAGTGTGATGGCTAACGCAGATCTTGCGGTGGTACCGAAGAGGGCGAGCTCTGAATTCGGGAACGAAGCGGCGAGCACGAAGATCATGGAGTTCATGTCCGTCGGGGTTCCCGTCATCGTCTCGCGAACCAAAGTGGACACGTATTATCACGATAGCTCACGGGTTAGATTTTTCGAGTCGGAGAATATAGCAGAACTCGCCGACGCTATCTTGACGCTTTGGCGGGACCCGGCGCTCCGCAGAGAGTTGGCAGCCGGCGCAACAAGATATGTCGAGCTCAATTCCTGGGATCGAAGAAAGTTGGAGTACCTACGATTGGTTGACAACTTACATCGCCGGACAGTCAAAGAGAACGCAGAAGCTCCGGCGGATCGCCCAGAAAGCAATAACGAGTCCCAATCGTCGCGAATCCCCGAAAGCCATTCCGGTTAGCAGTTCACATTCTACAAATGCGGCTAGATCGAGCGGCAAGCGTCGGTTTGTTCCACCCAATGGTGAGTCTACTCGCTCGCCATCGGCCGACGCGTGTGCCAATTCTCATGTATCACGCGATTCGCCCCGAGTTAGGCACCCGACATCCGTATTTCGAGACCAGCACCGCGCCCGAGTTATTCGCGAAGCACATGGGGTTCTTGCGCGAGAATGGTTACGCTACGGTTAGCATAAACGAGGTCGTTGAGGCCGCAATGGTCGGACTCAATGGCCGTAAGCGCGTTGCGATCACCTTCGATGATGGTTTTCGAGATTTCTACACCCACGCTTTCCCGATCCTGTCGGAATATGGAATGAAGGCGACTGTGTTCATCGTGTCAGGATGGACCAAAGACGAGCGGGTTGTCCGGGATGGCAGGGAGTATTTGAAATGGCAGGAAGTTCGCGAGATGAATGCGCACGGGATCCGAATCGGGTCGCACACAGTTAATCACCCAGAGCTTTATGCGCTCGACGCGAACTCATTAGAATATGAGGTTAGGGAATCGAAGGAGGAAATCGAGAGCAAGCTCGGAGAAACAATCGATTCATTCTCTCACCCATACGCATTCCCTGAGCAGGACCGGCGGTATGTGGAGCGATTGAAGGAACTCCTGCAAGCGCACGGGTACCAGAACGGCGTTTCGACGATTCTTGGTACGGCCAGTCAGGACCACGACTGGTTCTTCCTGCCGCGGCTCCCAGTTAATTCGCATGATGACCTCCGTTTCTTCCGGGCCAAGCTCGAGGGCGGATACGATTGGCTGCATCCCGCCCAGAAGTTCTACAAGATGGTTAAAAAGCAGATTACGAAGCCCGGAATAAAAGGCCAATTGGCCCATGACCGGTAAACGGCAACCGATGGACTTATCCATCATCATCGTTAATTGGAACTCTGCGGATTACCTCCGTGCGTGCCTCGCCTCTATTTTTCGGGAGACCCGGGAACTAACTTTTGAAGTCATCGTTATTGATAACGCTTCCAACGACGGGTCGGAAGAAATCGTTCGAACCGAATTCCCGGAAGTGATCTTCATCCAAAGCGCAGAAAACCTGGGATTCGCTCGCGCCAACAATTTGGGGTTCGCGCACTCAACGGGAGAATGTATTCTGTTCTTGAACCCTGACACTGAAATCTTGGGCAACTCCCTTGCGACCATGGTTGCATGTCTGCGCGCAAATGAGACGACCGGTGCCGCCGGTCCGACCGTGCTCAATACGGACGGCTCGCTGCAAGTAAGCATCCAGTCTTTCCCGACCATTACGAACCAGGTTCTAGACTTTGAGGTCTTGCGCCGTGTGTTTCCCAGGGCAAGAATCTGGGGAACCCGTGCGCTCTACGGTGGCGAGGGGAACGCTGCGGATGTTGACGTGATTTCGGGTGCGTGCTTCATGGTGAAGCGAAGCGTTTTCCAGAGGGTTGGCCTTTTTAGTGAGGAGTACTTCATGTACTCCGATGATTTTGAGCTCAGCTATAAGATCAAGCGAGCGGGGTTTTCAATCCGATATGCGAGAGATGGCCGTGTGGTCCACCACGGAGGGAAAAGCTCCGAGAAGCGCGAGGACCATTTCTCTGAGGTTTTGCAGCGGAAATCGCTTGCGCAGTTCCTGCGTCAGACACGCGGGCCGCTGTACAGCTTCGCCTATCGGTTTGCAATGGCTGGAGTTGCGATCATTCGAATGGGGCTGGTGGTTTGCCTGGCAGCTTTGGGCAAGAAAGACTTCAATGGGAAATCGTTTCACTTCGTCCTTCAGAAGTGGATGAAGATCCTTGGCTGGACGCTTGGCTTCGAAGGTTGGCCCGCTGCAAGCGCTCGTACCACCCAGTAACCCCTGACATCGGAATATCCGTCGAGGCACAATTGGAATCAATTCAAAATGTGGCTACGCGCGAAAGAAGGTACGCAATCGTCACGCCCGTACGCGACGAAGAAGACTACATTGGAGGGATGATTGAATCGATTTTGTCGCAGGAATTGAGGCCTTCCAAGTGGGTCATTGTCGATGATGGATCGACGGACAAGACGGCCGTGATTGTCGACTGGTACGCCGAAGGCAATTCATTCATCGAGCTTCTCAAGCTCCCAGAGCGCGGCCAGAGAGAAGCCGGTGGTGAAGCGGCGATCGTCCATGCATTCCGTCGTTTGCAGTTCGAAGAGTACGATTTCATTGCTCGGTATGATGCGGATTTGCTGTTTTCGCCCGACTACATCGTTCGGATTGTGGAAGAGTTCGAACGAGACCCGCAGCTTGGGATTGCGGGGGGCGGTTTATACGTCAAGAAAAACGGTGGCCTGGAACTGGAAACAGCTCCTGATTATCACGTTCGTGGCGCTCTCAAAATGTACCGCCGTCAGTGTCTCGAGCAGGTCGGAGGCCTCACAACACAGATCGGCTGGGACACAATTGACGAAATCTACGCCTGGTCCAAAGGTTGGAAGACTAAGAGCTTTTTCCAGTACCGCGTAATCCACAGGCGCCCCACGGGGGAAGGAATCAAAGCCAGCCGCATCTATTGGGAACGAGGCAAAGCGGAATACTATACGTGGAGCCATCCTATCTTTGTTTTGGGAAAGACGCTGAAGGTTGCTTACGACTCCCGGGGATTTTCGAACGCAGCTAGTTTCCTGGGGGGCTTCCTTTCCTGCTATTTGACTATGGAAAAGCGTTTGCAGGACCCCGTTTTCTCACGAACCAGACGGGGCCAGCAGTTGCGTCGCATCGCATCTATGTTTCGCGCAAGCAGACATAACCCGGCAGCTTCATTGATTACCTCGAATTCGATCGAGCCGAAGGACATCCGATAGCATGACGCTCGTTGCGATTCTCGACGTGATCGTGGTGGTAGTCTTGTGCGCCTCGGTAGTTCTGCGGGGATTTGAACGAACGTTGCCAGTAGCCGCGTTTCTATTGATCTTGTTTCCCGACGCGTCGCAACTTCACTTGGCAGGTTTGTTTGACCTGACGACCCAAAGAGTTCTGGTTAGCGTTCTTCTTGTGCTGTACGTGTTTTCTGGAAGAAAGGCGCGAAAGGGATCTGCGTCCGGCAAACTGCCCCTCAAGTACCTTGTCCTCGCTCAGGTAGCGTGGATGATTGTTTCGACTGCGAACTCCGCAGTTTTCACCATCAGCTTTAAGGCGGTTCTTTCGCAGTTGTTCGATTACTATCTCCCATTCTACATTTTTGCCAAGAGCATCTCGGAGGTTAAGACAGTAAGAAATATTCTTCTGGCCTTCGTGGCTGCGATGTTTGTCTGTTCATTGTTCGGTGCCATGGAGGCCTATCGAGGCTGGAGTATTTTGTCGATATTCCCGGCGACGACTAACCATTTTTCTAATCTTGTCAACGCCGTAGCGGATAGAGGGACGCGGGTCCAAGCCACGTTTGGCCACCCCATCCTTTTTGGAGGAGCGTTGGCGATAGCCATTCCGCTGGCCCTCTACCTCGTGACTACGGCGAAATCATGGTTAGGGAAGACCTTTCTTTGGTCAGCGGTAGTGCTGATGTTTGTAGACATCTACAAAACGGGAAGCCGGGGGCCGTGGATGGCCCTTGCATTTTCGCTTCTTGCGCTCCTTGTTTTAGGCCAAGGTCAGCTGAAGAAGCAAGTGGCCGTGATCGGTCTATTGGCCGTAACTGTACTCGTTGCGAGGCCCGGCGTATGGGAAACAATTTATAATGACTACGTAGCGACCAATAGTTCGGGGACCGCTCAGGGTGAGTCATACCAATGGAGGTACGCGCTTTACGGCATTGCATTTCAACATCTGAACGCAGATCCTGCGCGGGCCCTGTGGGGCTATGGTCCGGAGTCCTTTTTTTATCTGGGCTGGAAAGGCGACTTCCAAGGGAAGATAGTGCCATTCGAGAGCTGCGACAGTTCCATTGTCCAGCTCATGGTCGAAACGGGTTACATCGGGCTCCTTCTAGTGATGGCCATCTTCCTGAAGAGCGTCATTAAGACCTACCAACATTTTCGGCGGATGCCAAAGCCTTCGAACTCACTTTGTCTTGTCCTGCTGATCAATATTTGTGCCTTTTTGTTTCTAATGACGAACGTCGCAATTTTTGGATGGGGCCAGCAAACCTATATGCTTTGGGTCATCATAGCTTTAGCGATGATCTATCCCGGTTTGGTGCAAACCGAACAAGTTGTTCAAGAGCAGGCAACCCTAGCACCGGCTGCATTTCAGCATTCCTTTGCCCGTTCATCCCGGTCCTGATCTCAAGAACTAGGTGCGATCGATTTGATGAAGCCCCGGTCATCGCCGGGCAGGTTTCCGAGGTTCTTGATGACACTCACAGAGGGGAGTAAAGAAACAATTCACTTTGATATGTCTCCCACTACAAATCTGACGGACGGGTCTGACAAACAAGAGCATCCTTCCGATTCGGCGACGACGCCTCTCGCGGATACACACGCGACCGAATCCGCCGAAGTCCGAGTTCTGCGCAACGCGCAGGAGCTCGAGGGTATTCGCGACTTTTGGATGAAGTCCGTGGAACATCCATATTGCGATCTCAACTTTTATCTGCAGGTCGTAAGTTCGAAGGCCACCGTCCTACGGCCACACGTCCTAGTTCTCTTTCGCGGCCAGCAGCCCCAGGCAGTGCTTGTAGGGAGGTTGGACAAGGGCCGCGTGGATTTCCAGCTCGGATACAAGAGGATTTTCGGGCTTCGCGCGCGAACCCTCACGTTCCTCCATGGAGGTTTCATGGGGGAGAGAACTTCCGAGAATAGTGCGTTATTTCTCCGTTCCGTTGTTCGCTCGCTTGCCGAAGGCGAAGCTCACGTCGCGTACTTCAATCACATCCGGACAGACGAGCCTTTGTACATGGAAATGCAAAAGCTCGCGGATCCGCTTTGTCGCCGTTCCTTTACGGCCCCGCTCAATCACCGCGGAATGACGCTGGCGCGAAGCTCGGAAGAATTCCTCGGCTTGCTAAGTTCCAAGGAACGCAACAACCAGAAAAGGCGGACGAAGAGGCTCCAGGAGGACTTTTCGGGACAAGTCCGGTTGAGTTGTTATCGCTTGCCCTCGGATCTGGAAACGATCGTCCGGGACATCAACGAAATCGCACAAAAAACATATCAGCGGACCTTGGGAGTCGGCTTTGAGGACACGCCCGAAACCCGGCAACAACTACGGTTCGCCCTGGATCGCGACTGGATGCGTGCGTACGTTCTTTATCTGGCAGACCGGCCCTGTGCGTTTTGGATGGGCAACGTTTACGCAAAAACTTTTTATAGCGGCTTCACAGGATACGACTCGGCGTACTCGAAATACGCTCCCGGGATGTACCTCCTGTTGAAGGCGCTCGAACAGCTCTGCGCCGAGAACTCCGATGGCCGCGTTCGAGCGACAGATTTTGGGCTGGGTGATTCCGAGTGGAAATTGATTCTTGGGGATTTGGAGTGGCAGGAGGCCCCTGTTCGTTTGTTTTCACCCACTGCACGAGGTCTTTGCTTGAGCCTCATCCATAACGCAACGCAGACCCTGGATGTTGCTGGCAAGAAAGCACTTAAACGGCTTCAGCTCATTGCTCACGTGAAGAGACTCTGGCGCAAACGACTAAGGCAGGATGAGACAGGGGAGCACTCCAGCCAACGCAAACCCTCCTAGTCGCGCAATGCAACTCTGGCACAGAGGCTTCATGGATTAGGATTCAACGAATTGGGGGACGGTCGTAAAGAAAAGAAAAGGATCGCCGCAGCCCTGGCTGCGACGATCCTCAGTTGCGTGTTCCCCGACACTCGAAATCGCGGCTGTCTTCTACTGGACGGATGTGACTGTCAGACTCGCCGGCGGAGTAAGTGTCGATGAAGCCGAACCAATCTGCAACGCTCCGCGATCCCAGGTTCCGTCCGCGGCCCGAGTGACACCGAGCATGTCCCCGTTATAGGGAGCTGCAAGAGTGATACCAGCGGTCGTATCGGACGTAAGTTCAAATCCGGCAACTGTGAGAGCGGTGGGATTTGCGAAAGGGTTGGTGCTTGAACTGGTGCTGTGTGAGCCGGAATCGCTCTTGCCGCCCGCGACGTTGTAATACGCGTTGTAATCGTAGGTTCCCGTATTACCCGCCCCAGCGGCACAGTTCGAGTTGAAGTTGTACCAGAGGTTGTTCTCAACCGTACCAACGACAGACCCCTGAGTGATATAGATTGCGTAGCCGTTACAGTTCTGGCTGGAAGCGAGATTGAGGCCGGCGATAGTGTTGTTGTACATTTTCACTGTTCCGCCCGAATTGGCGACGCTGAATAGGCCGACAATCCCGTCGTCATATCCAACTGCACCGTTCCCAGTGAACTCAGCGTTCCAAGCTGCGTCCCAAAAGAAAATGTTGCCGTAGATTTCCCAATCCGTGAGCGGCGCATTTCCTCCCGCTGCGTCTGTAATAGCTCCGCTCGATTGGCAGTCCTGCCAGACGTTATAGCGGATAATCATCGAACCCATCGTGGACTGTATACATTGCGAGTGCGTTGAGTTTAGCCCGACATGGTTATACGAAATCCAGTCATATTCGAGCGTCAGAAGATCGCCACCGTTTTCGTTGAACGAGAGATTGTCGCTGCCGACGTTGTGGATCCACGAATAGCCGATGTAGGTCTGACTGCACTGTGGCGTGCAGTCGATTCCCTCGTCCGAATACGCCGACCCTTGCGTATTGGTGCCCAGAACTTCCGCGTACTCGATTGTCAAGTTGGTGAGGTTGGACGAGTTTCCAAGTTGTACTGCCTGCCCCCCACCATTTGTGGGGTTCTGGAACTTCAAGGAGTAGCAGCTTGTACTGTTCGACGGGTAGCTGCACCCCGTCACGGCTTGGCCGTTGATTGTCCAGTAGTCCGTGGTGATTGCGATGCCTCCGCTGCCAAACAGAGCTTGCCCAGCAAAACTGCTATTCCAATCGGTGGCAGAGCCGTGGCTTGCCGTCGTTGCGCCTTCAAGCGTGATGACCGACGTTCCGCTGTCGCCCGTGCTGAAAGTCACGCTGCCGTAGCTGCCCGCAGCGATCCAGTAGGTCACGCCGCGAGCCATACTCGCTGGATTGACCTTTCCTGAGCCGCTTCCGAAGCCTGTGTAGGCGTTCGTCCAGCTTGACCCGTTGCCCGAGCCAGAGGCTGAGGCATAGATATAACAGTTGCCGCTTCCATCGCACCCGGCAGTAGCAGCGGCAGCGACGCCCCGGCCAATGAGTAGCAAGATTATCGCAACCAACAATTTGCCCATGATTTGCTTCATTGTGGATCCTTTCAGTCTGTGACCTCCAACTGGGCAAGCTGTATAGTCCAGGGAGAGCATAGTAGCTTTCTTCGAGGGCTCCTCGACAATCGCCCGCGTCCAGCGTTCTACGTGGAGTTTGGCTCGAATCATTTCCACAATTTTTATCGCATTGCTGAGGTCCCTACGTCTACTGAACCATGGGACAGCTGATGGCCAGTGAGCCACCCCTCCCCGCGAGTCATTGTAAGCTATTTGAAGACGTTCCCCGTATTCTGGGGTACGGTAAGGCTTGGGAGTTGGGGCACTTGGGAAGCAGCTAAATGGTTGAGATTCCAGAACATAGGAGCGCCGGGCTCGCGGACAGCCGCGGTGCGGTCGAGGAATACTATTCGGCGTTTCAAAGCCTCACAGAGCTCGCAAAGAGGTGTTTGCTGGAAGGCGAATACGAGAAGAGCGCAGCCTACATTCAAGTCGCCGCTCACTATGCCTGGTTTAATCCAACCGGGTTGTTGGCAAGC